>Ga0310825_100018_pt1 | contig 409025 bp, 385 predicted proteins | sample WT_ome_9_FD_202243 | JGI IMG/M metagenome (GOLD analysis project Ga0310825, IMG submission 202243) | Sorghum-adapted microbial communities enriched on wild type (WT) sorghum from Joint BioEnergy Institute, Emeryville, California, United... ... | reverse complement strand
GCTCGAGCGTGCGCTGGACCGTGCGCACGCCGCAGCCCACCCGCGCTGCGATCTCGGCCTGCGCCAGGCCCTCCCCCCAGAGCCTGAGGATCCGCTCACGGTCCTCTTCGCCCAGCGGCCGGCCCCGACCGAACTTCGTCTCTCCCATATGGCCTCCTGTCGGTCATCACTCGCATCTTGTTGCGATGACCGGTGGAGACCACCGCGGCATAGGCGAACAAATCCGCCTCGCATGGGATGGAGCGGGAGTGGGGGGGCGTGCCGGCGCGGCCCGACGCGTCCGTCGCGCCGACGGCGTAACGTTGTGCGCGGAAGCCCGCGGAGCCGCCGCGGGCCGCTTCGTCCGTTACCTCAAGGAGCCCAGTTGAACGAGTTGCCCGACGACTTCCAGACCGCCCCGCTCGCCGAGGTCGATCCCGATATCGCCCGGGTGCTCGACCGCGAGCTCGCCCGCCAGCAGAACACCCTCGAGATGATCGCCTCCGAGAACTTCGTCCCGCAGGCGGTGCTCGACGCGGTCGGCTCGGTGCTCACGAACAAGTACGCGGAGGGATACCCGGGGCGCCGCTACTACGGCGGGTGCGAGGAGGTCGACGTCGCCGAGCAGCTCGCGATCGACCGCGCCAAGGAGCTCTTCGGCGCCGAGCACGCCAACGTCCAGCCGCACGCGGGCGCCCAGGCCAACAACGCGGTCTACCTGGCGCTGCTCGAGCCCGGCGACACGATCCTGGGACTGGCCCTCGACCACGGCGGCCACCTCACGCACGGCATGAAGCTCAACATCTCCGGGCGGCTCTACAACCCGGTGGCCTACCACGTGCGCCGCGAGGACTACCGCGTCGACATGGAGGAGGTCGAGCGGCTCGCGCACGAGCACAAGCCGAAGGTGATCGTCGCCGGCTGGTCGGCCTACCCGCGCCAGCTCGACTTCGCGGCCTTCCGCGAGATCGCCGACGCGGTCGGGGCGAAGCTCTTCGTCGACATGGCGCACTTCGCGGGCCTCGTCGCCGCCGGCGAGCACCCGAACCCGGTCGAGTACGCTGACGTGGTCACCACGACGATCCACAAGACCCTCGCCGGCCCGCGCAGCGGGATGATCCTCTGCAAGGAGGAGTACGCGAAGGACATCGACCGCGCGGTCTTCCCCGGCAGCCAGGGCGGCCCGCTCATGCACGTGATCGCCGCCAAGGCGGTCGCCCTGCGGATCGCCCAGAGCGAGCAGTTCCGCGAGCGCCAGCGCCAGACGATCCGCAACGCCAAGGCCCTCGCCGAGGGCCTGATCGCAAGCGGTGTCGAGGTCCTGACGGGCGGCACCGACGTGCACCTGCTGCTCGTCGACTTGAACCCGACCGGGCTCGACGGCAAGGAGGGCGAGCGCCGCCTCGAGGAGGTCGGGATCACTGTCAACCGCAACGCGATCCCCTTCGACGAGCGCCCGCCGATGAACCCCTCGGGCCTGCGCATCGGCACGCCCGCGCTGACCACGCGCGGCATGAAGGAGGAGGAGATGCGCGAGATCGCGTCGGTGATCGCCACCGCGCTCTCCGACCGCTTCGAGGACGAGCGCGACTCGCTGCGCGAGCGCACCGCGGCGCTCATGGAGCGCTTCCCGCTCTATCCGCAGCTCACCGCTGCGGCCGCCTGAGTCCGGCAAGCGCAAGCGAAATCCTCATAATCGACCCCGATGGCTCTAGGGGTCGGCGCGACATTGCGCGAGGCCCGCGAGCGGCGCGGCCTCGACCTCAAGGAGGTCAACCGGATCACGAAGATCCGGGTCCGTTACCTGAGTGCGATCGAGGGGGAGCGCTGGGAGGAGCTGCCGGGACCCGCATACGTGCGCGGCTTCGTGAGCACCTACGCGGAGCTCCTCGAGCTCGACCCGGCCGACCTCCTCGAGCAGCTGGACGATGAGGTGCCCCTGGTCCCCGCGGACGTCCTCGCCGTCGCCGACGGCGCCCACGCGCACCCCGAGCCGCCGCCCGCGCCCATCCAGCCCGGCAGGCGCCGGCGGCGCCTGGCCCCCTACGCGCTCGCCCTCGCGGGGCTCGTGCTCATCGCCGGCGTCGCCCTCGGGCTGAACGCGATCCTGGGTGACGGCGACTCGGGCTCGGAAGCCGAGCGGGCTGCGCAGTCCGGGACCGAGGAGGCCGCGCCCGAGGAGGAGGCCGAGACGCTCCCGCCGGCCACCGAGCCCGAGACCGAGGGCGAGGCAGAGCCCGAGAGCGAGCCCGACGAGATCGAGGTCACGCTCGCCCCGGGCGCCGAGGTCTGGGCGTGCCTGCTCGACGCGGACGGCGAGCCCCTCGTCGCCGGGGAGATCCTGCCTGCGGGGGAGCGGGTCGGCCCGTTCCGCTCGCGGCGCTTCACGCTGGCGCTCGGGCACGGCTCCGTCGAGGTCAACGTCAACGGCCAACCGGTCGACGTCCCCGACACGCCGGACCCCGTCGGGTTCAAGCTGCGCTCCGGCGGCGCCAAGCAGCTCGCCGCGGACGAGCTGCCCGACTGTCTGTAGGGCCTGCGAACCTTCCCGGACGCCCGAGCGAGCGCGCCACGAGGCGATGAAGGTCTGGATCGACTGCACAGCCGCCGCCCACCCGCTGGTCCTGCGACCGGTGGTCGAGAAGCTGCGCGAGCGCGGCCTCGAGGTGGAGATCACCGCTCGCGAGTACGGCCAGACGGTAGGCATCCTCGAGCGCCTCGGCCTCGAACACACCGTGATCGGCGCCCACGGCGGCGCCAGCACCCTCGCCAAGGCGGGCGCGCTCGCGGGGCGCAGCGCACGCCTCCTCCGCTGGGCCGCCCGGCGGCGCTTCGCCCTCGCGATCGCGCACGGCTCGGTGGACTTGGCGGTGGTCAGCAAAGTCCTGGGCGTGCCCTCGGTGCAGATGCAGGACTACGAGTTCGCGGGCCTGCAGCGGCGGATCAGCTGGGGCGCGGCGCGGCGCGTGCTCGTGCCCGACGCGATCCCCGTCGAGCGTCTCGTCGCCGCCGGCGCGAAGGCCGACAAGCTCTTCCGCTACCCCGGCCTCAAGGAGGACTACTACCTGGCCGGGTTCGAGCCCGATCCCGCGGTCCTGGACGAGCTCCATCTCGATCCCAAGAGCGTGATCGTGATCGTCCGCCCGCCGCCCGAGAGCTCCGCATACCACGAGGAGAACCCGCTGTACGAGCGCGTGCTCGACCGGCTCGTTGAGGCCGAGGGGACGCAGACCGTGCTGATCCCGAGGACCGAGCGCCAGCGCTCAGCGGCGCTCGCGCGCACCGAGGCGCTCGCGGGTGAGCGCCCGCGGCTCGTCGTGCCCGAGCGCGCGGTCGACGCGCAGAGCCTGATCGCGCTCGGCGACCTCGTGGTGAGCGCCGGCGGCACGATGAACCGCGAGGCGGTCGCGCTGGGCACGCCCGTCTACACGATCTTCAGCGGCCGGATGGGCGCGGTCGACGAGCGCCTGATCGCCGACGGGCTGCTGCGCGTGCTCGACGACCCGGCCGCGCTCGAGCTGCGCAAGCGCGAGCGCCCCGCGGGCGTGCAGCACCCGCGCGACGCCGGCATCCTCGTCGACGCCGCGCTCGCCGCGATCGATCCCGACGAGTACGCTCGCCGAGGACGCGGATGACGACGCGGCCGCGAGCGGCCGCCTGGAGCCCATGCTCGTAGACAAGATCCCCGAGACGATCGATGCGGTGTACGCGTTCGGCGTCGCGGCGCTGCTCGCGCTGCTCTTGGTCCCGGCCGCCGAGTGGGTCGCCCGCCGGGTCGGCGCGATCGACTACCCCAACGAGCGCAGCATCCACACCGAGCCGACCCCGAAGCTGGGCGGGCTCGCGATCCTCGTCGGGGTGCTGGTCGCGGGCGTCTTGTTCCTGCCGGACGGCTCCGGCTTTCGCGGGGACGAGACGCGGGCGATCCTGCTCGGTGCGATCGTGATCGCGGCGGTCGGCGTGGTCGACGACATCCTCGAGCTGCACGCCGGCCTCAAGCTGCTCGGCCAGATCGCCGGCGCGGTGATCCCCGTCGGCGCCGGGGTCACTGTGAACTCGTTCACGCTGCCCTTCATCGGGGGCGTAGCGCCCGGGGACGTCGACCTCGTGTGGGGCATCGACCTCGGCGAGGCGCTCACCGTGTTCGGGATCGTCGCGATCGTCAACGTGATCAACCTGACCGACGGGGTCGACGGCCTGGCGGCCGGGGTCTGCGTGATCTCCGCGACGTCGCTCGCGATCATCGCGCTCTCGCTCGACCGCAACGCGGCCGGCGTGCTGGCCGCGATCACGGCCGGGGCGGCGCTGGGCTTTCTGCGCCACGGCTTCCCGCCCGCCTCGAGCTTCATGGGCGACACCGGGTCCAACCTGCTGGGCTACCTGCTCGCCTGCGTCGCGATCCAGGGCGCGCTCAAGACGAACGCCGTCGTCGCGCTGTTTTTGCCCCTGCTGGTTCTGGCGGTGCCCATCCTCGACACCGGTTTCGTGATCGCCAAGCGCATCAAGTACCGCCAGCCGATCTACCGAGCGGACCGCTGGCACTTCCACCACCGCATGGCCAACCTGGGCTTCTCGCAGCGCAAGACGCTCGCCTACCTGTACGGGTGGGCGGCGGTCATGGCGGGGCTCGCGCTCGCGCTGCGCTTCGTGCCCTACTCCGACGACCGCGGCAACTTCGACCCGCTCTGGACGGTCGTGATGGTGGCGTGCCTGGCGCTGGCCCTCGCCGCCAGCGTGTACTTGATCGTCGTGCTGGAGATCCTCAAGCTGCGGCGCGTGCGGTGGCGGCAGATGGTGCGGGTGGGGGCGCCGGTCGCGAGCCCGGACGACGTCGACCGCCAGGTCGCGGACGAGCTCGAGACCGGCGAGTTCCGCGCGGTCGATCCCGAGAGCGGCGAGTACCGGGCGCTCGATCCCGACACGGGCGAGTTCCGGCGCATCGAGAGCGGGTAGCCGGAACTCGTGCGAAAACCGCACAAAGCGCCGTTTTCCGCATCGTTACGAACGTTACGACCCCTCGGAGAGTGCGAGAGAGTGCGCGTGTCGCCCCGAGTTTCAGATATATTCGTCGCGCCGCGCGGGGCTGGCGAGGTGCGCCTCCCGGAGCGGCTAGCTCTTCCTTTGGCTCCCTTTTCGAGCACCCTTGTTCTCTCATTCCAGAGACTCCGATGAATTCGGGCCGCCCCGTTCGGGTCGACGCGGCCACTGCCGGTATGCAGGTGATCGGTGCGATCGTCGCCTGCGCGGCAGCGGGCTACGGGATCGGCAGCCTCGTGGGACTGGCGGTCCCGCTTGGGCTGCTGGGCCTGTTCGTCGGCGTCTTCGTGGGTCTTGCACTTGTCTACGTTCGCTATAGACGGATCTAGCTCAGCCTCCCGGGTGACGGGGGCGGGCATGGTCCGCTACGCGGACCTGCCGCTGCTCGTCATCGCGCTTGGCGTCTTCATCGCGGCCGACCTGCCCGCCCTGGGCTTCGCGGTCGCCGCGGTCGCCTGGATCGCGCAGCGCGCGATCAGCGTCTATGCCGAGCGGCGCACCAAGGCGGCGCTGGCGGCGGGCGACCGCCGCACCGCGTTTCGCACCACGGCGGTCTCCACGCTGGGCCGCGTCTGGCTGGTCTCAGCCGCCGTCCTGCTCGTCGGCCTGCTCGCCGACCGCGAGGACGGCCTCGCCGCCGCGATCCTCGCCGCCGCGCTGTTCACCGCCCAGTTCGGCGGCACCGCGCTTTCGCATCTGAAGTCTTCCGACGAAGACGGAAAGGACGCCTCCCGATGAGCACCAAGGCCAAGGTCTGGCTCGCAGTCGGCCTCTACCTCGGAATCACCGTGCTCCTGCTGGTGGTGCTCGGCAACGAGGGCCGCAACGAGCACTTCCAGCCCCAGAACGAGTTCAAGCTCGAGCCGTGGATCGAGATCGAGATCGCCGGCATCGACTTCTCGATCAACCGCGCGGTCTTCTATCTGGCGCTCGCCAGCGTGCTGACGATCGCGACGATGGTCTTCCTCGCGAACCGCATGAAGCGCGAGCCCAACAAGGTCCAGATGGCGGTCGAGCTCGTCTACGACCTCGTCCGCAACAACATCACCCGGGGCAACATCCCCGACGAGGAGCTTGCGCGCCGCTGGTTCCCGTACATCTCGGGCCTGTTCTTCTTCATCTGGTTCTCGAACCTGCTCGGGTACCTGCCGCTCCCGACGAACACCGAGCACACCGTCGACATCTTCGGGCTCGAGGTGCCGACGCTCGCGATCTACGCGGCGACGGCGAACATCTCGATCCCCGTCGTCCTCGCGCTCGTCTCCACGGTCGCCTACCACGTGGAAGGCATCCGCAAGAAGGGGTTCTTCCCCTACCTCGCGAGCTGGCTGCCGGCGGGCCTCGAGTCGATGAACCCGTTCGGCAAGGCGGCGATCTGGCTGATCGAGGCGGTCTCCCACTTCGTCCGCCCGATCTCGCTCTCCGTTCGACTTTTCGCGAACATCCTGGCCGGCCACCTGCTGATCCTGTTCATGGCCGGCGGCCTGGCGGTGCTGCTCGGGCTGGCCGCCCTCGGGGCGCTCACGTTCCCGATGGCGTTCGCGTTCTTCGTGTTTGAGATCGGTCTGGTGGCAACCCTCCAGGCGTTCATCTTCTCGACCTTGACAGCGATCTACATCGGTGGTGCGACCGCCGATGCACACTAGGAAAGAAGGAGTTACTCACCAATGGACGCATTGATCCCAATCGCGCAGGCGGCGGCTGAGGGCGTCACCGACGACGGCCTCAAGTCGATCGCTCTGGGCGTGGGCGCCGGGCTCGGGTCGATCGGCGCGGGCATCGGCATCGGCATCATCTTCGGCAAGGAGATCGAGGCTGTGGCGCGTCAGCCCGAGATGGCGAGCGAGCTGCAGTCGATCCGCTGGCTGGGCTTCGCGCTCACCGAGGCTGTCGCGTTCTACACGTTCATCTTCGGCCTCATCGCGTTCTTCCTCTAAGGCCGTGAGGCTCGTAGTCGACAAGCCGAACGCGCTGCGCCTCGCGCTGCTGGCGGGCGCCGCCCTGCTCGCGCTCCTGGCGCTCCTGGGCGTCGCCCCCGACGCGCTCGCCCAGGAGGATCACGGCGGCGCGGCGGAGGAGGACGAGGGCGGCAGCTTCCTCGTCTCGCCGGCCCTCGGGCTCATGTTCTGGACGCTGCTCGCGTTCGGCGTGACCATGTGGGTGCTCTCCAAGGTCGCCTTCCCGCGCATCGGGGAGTGGCTGGAGAAGCGCGCCAACGCGATCCGCGAGGAGCTTGAGGCCGCGGAGCGCCAGCGCAAGGAGGCCGACGAGCTGCTCGCCGAGTACCGCGCCCGGCTCACCGAGGCGCGCGAGCAGGCCGACGACATCGTCGCCCGCGCCCGCAAGGCGGCCGAGGCCGCGATCGCCGAGGCGACGGAGGAGGGCAAGGCCAAGCGCGAGGAGCTCGTCGCGGCCGCCCGCAAGGACATCGAGGCCGAGACGCGCCGCTCGATCGAGCAGCTCCGCAAGGAGGTCGCCGACCTCACGGTGCTCGCCACCGAGAAGGTCACGCGCAAGTCGCTCAGCGAGGCCGACCACCAGCGCCTGATCGAGGAGGCGCTCGCCGAGGTCGATTTCTCGGCGCTCGTCGGCGACGCCGCCGAGGGCAGCGGAGGGACGCAGAACTAAATGGAAGAGATCGCGCGGGTATACGCCGAGGCCCTGTTCGGGGTCGCGAAGGAGACCGGCAAGCTCGAGAAGATCCACGAGCAGCTCGGCCAGTTCGCGGACGCGGTGGACACCAACCGCGACCTGCAGGTCTTCCTGTTCAGCCCGTACTTCTCCTCGGCGGAGAAGCGGGACGGCATCGGCCGGATGATCTCCGGTGGCGAGCCCGAGCTCGTCAACTTCCTCGAGCTGCTCGCCGAGAAGCACCGCATGCCGGCGATCTTCCGGATCCGCGCGGCCTTCGATGAGCTCTGGGCCGAGGAGAACAAGCGCCTGGAGGTGCGCCTAACCAGCGCAGTACCCTTGGATCAAGCGGTGGTGAGCCGCGTCGGTGCCGAGATCGAGCGCCGCACCGGCAGAAAGGTCGACCTCTCGAGCCAGGTCGACGAGGGCATCCTCGGCGGCCTCGTGCTGCGCGTCGGCAACAAGGTCCTCGACGCGAGCCTGCGGGCGAAATTGGAGAGATTGAGAAAGGAAGTCGCGCAAGCGGCTTGACGCAACTTTCCCCCTCGGGAATCTGATTTAGGAGCGAAAAGAGTGGAGATCAGGCCAGACGAAATCGGCAACATCCTGCGCGATCGGATCAAGGGGCTCGACACCGGCGAAGCCGAGCTCTCCGAGGTCGGGACCGTCCTGCAGGTCGCGGACGGGATCGCCCGCATCCACGGCCTCGAGAACTGCATGGCGCTCGAGATGCTCGAGCTGCCGCACGGAGTGACCGGCCTCGCGCTCAACCTCGAGCAGGACAACGTCGGCGCCGTGCTCTTCGGCCCGTGGGAGAAGGTCGTCGAGGGCGACACGGTGAAGCGCACCGGCCGCCTGCTCCAGATTCCCGTGGGCGAGCAGCTCCTCGGCCGCATGGTCGACCCGCTCGGCCGCCCGCTCGACGACAAGGGCGAGATCAACGCCACCGAGTTCCGCCCGGCCGAGTTCAAGGCCCCGGGCGTCGTCGCCCGCCAGCCGGTGAGCACGCCGGTGCAGACCGGCCTCAAGGCGATCGACGGGATGATCCCGATCGGCCGCGGCCAGCGCGAGCTGATCATCGGCGACCGCCAGACCGGCAAGACGGCGATCGCCCTCGACACGATCATCAACAACAAGGACAAGGACCTGATCTGCGTCTACGTCGCGATCGGCCAGCGCATGTCCACCGTCGTCCAGGTGCACAAGGTGCTCGAGGAGAACGGCGCGATGGACAACACGATCATCGTGGTCGCGCCCGCCGACGAGGCCGCGCCGATCAAGTACCTGGCGCCGTACGCGGGCTGCGCGATGGCCGAGTACTTCCTGTACTCGGGCCGCGACGCGCTCTGCGTGTACGACGACCTCACCAAGCACGCGTACGCCTACCGGCAGATGTCGCTGCTCTTGCGGCGCCCGCCGGGCCGCGAGGCGTACCCCGGCGACGTCTTCTACCTGCACTCGCGCCTGCTCGAGCGCGCCGTGCGCCTCAACGAGGAGAACGGCGGCGGCTCGCTGACGGCGCTGCCGATCATCGAGACGCAGGCCAACGACGTCTCGGCCTACATCCCGACGAACGTCATCTCGATCACCGACGGTCAGATCTTCCTCGAGTCGGACCTCTTCTACTCGGGCGTCCGGCCGGCGATCAACGTCGGCATCTCGGTGTCGCGCGTGGGCGGCAACGCCCAGACGAAGGCGATGAAGAAGGTCGCCGGCAAGCTCAAGCTCGACCTCTCGCAGTACCGCGACCTCGAGGCCTTCGCGCAGTTCGGCTCCGAGCTCGACCCGGAGACGCAGAAGACCCTCGCCCGCGGCGAGCGCCTGGTCGAGATGCTCAACCAGGGCGAGCGCCAGCCGCTGTCCGTCGCCGAGCAGGTCGCCTCGATCTACTCCGGCACCGGCGGCTACCTCGACCGCATCAAGACCGAGCGCGTCCAGGACTTCCTGGCGAACCTGCTCGACCGCCTCAAGGCCGAGAACGCCGACCTGATGGACCGCATCAACCAGGGCGAGCTCTCCGACGAGGACGAGGAGGCGCTCGGCAAGGCGATCGCCGAGGCGATCGACGACTTCGGCCCGGACTTCGACGCCGAGGGCAATCCGATCGAGGCCGGCGAGTCCGACCGAATCCGCTCCGAGGAGGAGCGCCAGGCCCCGCCGCGCGTCGCCGAGGCCGAGCAGGAGGCGGTGCCCGCGTAAGAGAGGCCGCGCGCGGGCGCAGGCCCGCTGCTGACCGGCCGGCGAAGCCGACCCGACCAACCCGATGGCAAGTCAGAAGGAAGTCAAGAACCGCATCGCGAGCGTGAAGAACATTCACAAGATCACGCGCGCGATGGAGATGGTCGCGGCGGCGCGGCTGCGGCGCGCCGAGCAGCGCATCGACGCGATGCGGCCGTACGCGCAGGCGATCCGCAAGATGACGCGCGAGGTCGCCGAGGCGTCGGAGGGCGGCGCGTCGCGCGTGGCGCTCCTGCAGTCCCGTGATGAGATCAAGCGCGTCGGCATCGTGTTGGTCACCGGCGACCGGGGCCTGGCCGGCGCGTTCAACACCAACATCATCCGCGAGGGGATGCGCCTGAAGGGCGAGTACGAGCGCGAGGGCACCGAGGTGAGTTTCCGCGTCGTCGGCCGCCGCGGCAACTCCACGCTCAGCTTCCGCGGCGAGAACGTCGACGCCGCGTACACCGGCTTCACCGACCGCCCGGGCTTCGCGAACGCGCGCGAGATCTCCAGGGATCTCGTCACGGCCTTCCGCGACGCCGAGGTCGACAAGGTCGAGCTGATCTACAACCGGTATGTCTCGCCGCTCACGCAGTACGTGCGGCGGCACACGCTCCTGCCGCTCTCGCAGGCGGAGGTGTTCGGCGAGGGCGTGGCCGAGGACGAGCCGCCCGCCGACGAGGAGCTGGCGCAGGCGCACCGCCGGTCGGATCTGATCTACGAGCCGGACGCGGAGGAGCTCCTCCCGCAGCTCATCGAGGAGTACGTCGACCTCTCGGTGTTCCGCGCGCTGCTCGAGTCCGCCGCTTCCGAGCACGGGGCGCGGATGACGGCGATGCGCAACGCGTCGGAGAACGCCGACGCGATGATCGACCGGCTGACGCTCGAGATGAACCGGGCGCGCCAGGCGGAGATCACGCAGGAAATCTTGGAAGTGGTAGCGGGCGCGGAGGCGCTCGGCTAGACGCCCGCAACGAAGGAGAAACATGGCTGACGCAAACGGAAACGGACGTAACACCGGCACGGTCGAGCAGGTGATGGGCGTCGTCGTCGACGCCGTCTTCCCCGACGAGCTGCCGGAGATCTACTCGGCGCTGAAGATCACGGTGCCCGAGGGTGACGGCCGCCAGGCGATCGACCTGACCTGCGAGGTGCAGCAGCACCTCGGCGACGACCGCGTGCGCGCGGTCGCGATGGACTCCACCGACGGCCTGCGCCGCGGGGACGTCGTCGTCGATACGGGCCAGCCGATCACCGTGCCCGTGGGCGAGGCCACCCTCGGTCGCATCTTCAACCTCCTCGGCGAGCCGATCGACGAGGGCGGCGAGGTGCAGGCCGAGGAGCGCTGGCCGATCCACCGTCCGGCCCCGAGCGTCGAGGACCTCACCCCGACCCAGGAGATCCTCGAGACCGGCATCAAGGTCGTCGACCTGCTCGCTCCCTACGCCAAGGGCGGCAAGGTCGGGCTGTTCGGCGGCGCCGGCGTCGGCAAGACCGTCCTCATCCAGGAGCTGATCCGCAACATCGCCGAGGAGCACGAGGGCCTCTCGGCCTTCTGCGGCGTCGGCGAGCGCTCCCGCGAGGGCAACGACCTCTGGCTCGAGATGAAGGAGTCCGGCGTCATCGACCGGACGATGCTCGTCTTCGGGCAGATGAACGAGCCGCCGGGGGCCCGTCTGCGCGTCGCCCTCTCGGGCCTCACGATGGCCGAGTACTTCCGTGAGCAGGGCGGCAAGGACGTGCTGCTCTTCATCGACAACATCTTCCGCTTCGTCCAGGCGGGCTCCGAGGTGTCGGCGCTGCTCGGCCGCATGCCCTCGGCGGTGGGTTACCAGCCCACGCTCGAGACCGAGATGGGCGGCCTGCAGGAGCGGATCACCTCGACGCAGAAGGGCTCGGTGACCTCGATCCAGGCCGTGTACGTCCCGGCCGACGACCTCACGGACCCGGCACCGGCCTCCGTGTTCGCGCACCTCAACGCGACGACGGTGCTCTCGCGCCAGATCGCCGAGAAGGGCATCTACCCGGCGGTCGACCCGCTCGACTCGACGTCGACGATCCTCAAGCCGGACGTCCTCGGCGAGGAGCACTACCGGACCGCGACCGAGGTCCAGGAGGTGCTCCAGCGCTACAAGGAGCTCCAGGACATCATCGCGATCCTCGGCATCGACGAGCTCTCCGACGAGGACAAGCTCACGGTCGCGCGCGCCCGCAAGATCGAGCGCTTCCTGTCGCAGCCGTTCTTCGTGGCCGAGGCGTTCACCGGCCGCTCCGGCGAGTACGTGCCGGTTTCCGAGACCGTGCGCGGCTTCCGGATGATCCTCGACGGTGAGCTCGACGACCTGCCCGAGGGCGCCTTCTACATGAAGGGCTCCATCGACCAGGTCACGGGCACCGAGGAGAAGGCGGAGAAGGACGAGGCCCTGGAGCGCGAGCAGGCCGAGGCCTCCGAGCGCGCAGAGCGCGAGGCCGAGGCGGCTGAGCAGCCGGCGGAGGCGTAAGCCCCCGTGGCCTCGGAGCACCGACTCGAAGCGGAAGTCCTCACCCCCGAGGGTGAGGTCTTCCGCGGGGAGCTCTTCCAGCTCTCCACGCGCACCGCGGTGGGCGAGGTGGGCATCCGCGCCCGCCACGCCCCGATGGTGGCGCGCCTCGTGCCGCACGAGCTGCGTCTGCACAAGTCCGAGAACGCCTCGGACACGATCCGCTACGCGCAGGGCGAGGGCTGGCTGGAGGTCTTCGCCAACCGCGCCCGCGTGCTGATCGCCGAGGCGATTCCACCCGAGAATCTCGACGTGGGCGAGCTGCGGGAGCGCCTCAAGGACGCCGAGCAGCGCCTGGCGGAGGCCGAGGAGGGGACGGCCGCCTACGAGCAGGCCGAGCGCGACAAGCGGCGGGCCGAGGCGTTCATCGAGATCGCCGAGCGCCGTTGAGCGCACGCCGGCTTGGACGAGCGCGCCCTCACCGAGCAGCTCATCGCCTTCGACACGTCCGAGCCTGAGGGGATCCGCCGGGCGGCTGGCTTCGTGCGCGGCTGGCTCGAGTCGCGCGAGATCGAGGTCCGCGAGCACACGATCCGCGACCTGCCGGTGCTCGTCGCCGACGCCGGCGACCCCGACGCGCCGCTGACCGTGCTCCTGCACGGCCACCTCGACGTTGTCCCGGGGTTCGAGGGCCAGTTCACGCCGCGGGTCGAGGGCGACCGGCTGTACGGGCGCGGCGCCTACGACATGAAGGGCGGCCTCGCCGCCCTGATGCTCGCGATCGCCGACCTGCAGGGCGTGCGCGGCGTGCGCGCCCGCCTGGGGATCGTCCCCGACGAGGAGTCCGAGGAGGAGGAGCGGCGCGGGTGCGATCTGCTCGTCGAGAACGGCTTCGTGGGCGACTTCGCGATCACCGGCGAGCCCACCGACATGCTGATCGGCGTCGCGGCCAAGGGCGTGCTCGCGATGCGCATCGTGGTCCGGGGGCGCGCCGCCCACGGCGCGACGCCGTGGCTCGGGGAGAACGCGATCCTGCGCGCGATCTCGGTGTTCCGCGAACTGGAATCGCTACCGTTTGCCTCTGAGAGCTCCGCGCTGTACGACCGCCCGTCGATAAACCTGGGGAGGATCCTGGGCGGGGACGCGCTCAACAAGGTTCCCGACGTGTGCGCTATCGACGTTGACGTGAGGTACTTGCCCGAGCAGGACCCCGATGCGATCCTCGAGCAGGTGAAGGGGATCCCGGGCGCGGAAGTGGTCGCGACCTTCCGGCGCGCGCCGGTGCTGATCGACCCGAGCTCGCCCTTCGTGCGCGCCCTCTGCGAGGCCGCCTCGCCGCATCACTCCGACGAGGTGACGAGCGTCGGACGCGACGGCGCCTCCGACGCGGTCTCGTTCGTGCGCGCCGGCGTCCCGGCGGTCGAGTTCGGCCCGATCGGGGCGGGGCACCACGGGCCCGACGAGTGGGTCTCGATCTCCTCGCTGAGCGCGTACCGGCGCACGATCACCGACTTCGTGACCACTTTGCCCGAGCGGCTCGCCAGTGATGGAGGCGGGGCGACGTGATCGACCGTGACCGCGACGAGTTCTACGAGGACCCCGATGACGAGGCGCACGAACCGCCGCCGCCCGCGACTTGGGCGGGCCGCCGCGCGCAGGGGCATGACGAGGACGCGGACCTCGGCCTGACCGAGGAGTTCGATAGCGCCGGCGACGAGCTCGACGCCGGCTTCGAGGACGAGGCCCACGAGGACGAGGCGTACGAGGAGGAGGCCTACGAGGAGGAGCCTTACGCGGAGGGCCAGGACCTAATCGAGTGGGAGGACGAGGGCGCTCCCGAGTGGGAGGGGGACGCCGCCGAGTGGGAGGACGACGGCGAGGCCGGGTGGGATGATCTCGGCGCCGACGAGCTGGAGGTGCCTCCGGACGAGTTTGAGTTCGAGGAGGACGAGGTCGAGTACGAGGGCGAGCTCGAGGTCACCGACGAGTTCGCGACCGCCGAGCATGAGGCGGCCGTCGGGGCGAAGGAGCCAGCGGAGCCGCAGGCCGCCGCCGAGGAGGCGCCGCCACCGGTCGGTCAGCCGACCGAGGAGCACGACGCGCTCGCCGCGGGCGACGGCACCGACGCGGAGGCTGCGGGCGGGGCCGCCGCTGAGGCTCCGAGCGCGGAAGTCGCGGAGGAAGCGCCGGCCGCCGCCGATGGCGACGCGGATCCGAAGCCGGAAGGTGGGGCGGATGGCGCGGAGGGTGAGCGGGCCGGCGCATCCGCGCCCGAGCCCGCTGGCGCCGGCGCCGGCGGTGCCGGGGCTGCGGTGGCCGCGGTGTCAGCGCAGGAGACCATCGAGGCCGACACGCTCGCGCTCGCCGACCAGGAGGAGGCGCGCGAGAAGGCCCACGCCGCACTCAAGGCGCGCGCCGCCGAGAGAAGCCGCGCCCAGGCGGAGACGGCCGCGCCAGCGACCGCTCCCCCGACGCCGGCCGAGCCGCCGGCCCCGGAGCCGCCCGCGGACCCGCTCCCGGAGGAGCTCGCCAAACCCCCCAAGCGCCGGCTGTGGCTGCGCTTCGTGGCTGCGTCGTTCGTGGTCATCGCCGCGATGGCCACGGCCACGTCCGTGAGCCTGCTCTTCTACCTCAAGGACATCGCGTCGGCGCTCGAGGACAACAGCGAGACGCTGGGCAACGTCGAGGCCTCGCTGCAGGCGGCCGGGGGCGGCGAGCCCCAGAACATCCTCATCCTGGGTTCGGACAGCCGCGAGGACCCGGAGCAGCGCAAGAAGAACAAGGGCATCCAGGACGCGCGCTCGGACACGACCATGCTGCTGCGGATCGATCCGGACAACGACGCGATCCGGCTGCTCTCGATCCCGCGCGACCTGAAGACGAAGATCCCCGGGCTGGGCACGGACAAGCTGAACGCGGCGTACAGCTACGGCGGGCCCGAGCTCACGCTCAAGACCGTCCAGCGGCTGTTCCCGGACATCGAGATCAACCACATCGTCAACGTCGACTTCGAGGGCTTCTACGACGCCGTCAACGCGATCGGCTGCGTCTACGTCGACGTCGACCGCCACTACTACAACCCGGTCGGCGGCGAGTACGACGACATCGACATCGAGGCGGGCTACAACAAGCTCTGCGGGTACCGCGCGCTCGACTACGTGCGCTACCGCCACAACGACAACGACCTCGTGCGCGGTACCCGCCAGCAGGACTTCCTGCGCGAGGCGCGCCAGCGGATCCCCCCGTCGAAGCTGATCTCCGATCGCAACGAGCTGATCGGGATCTTCACCAGATACACGACGTCCGACATCGACGATCCGATCACGCTGCTCGAGGTGCTCAAGACCCTGGTCGCGGCGCGCAACGCGAACGTGCGCCAGATCGAGTTCCAGGGCTCGGTGGGGGAGGTCTACGTCGAGACCACCCCGCAGCAGATCGAGTCGATGACCGAGCAGTTCCTCGCCGACTCGCCGGACGGCGGCGAGGACGGCGGTGGCCGCGGGGGCGAGTCCAGCGGACAGAAGCGGGGCAAGCCCAAGAAGGACAAGGACCAGCAGAAGGACAAGGAGCAGGCCGCGCCGCAGGCGCCGGACATGTGGGACGCGACGGGGCTCTCGGTCCCGTTCGCCCAGCAGTTCGACCGCTACATGCGGAAGAAGAAGGCCGACTTCGACGTCTATTACCCGACGGTGATGGTGCCGGGGAGCACGATCACCGACCATTCGCGCGCCTACGGCGTGCCCGACTTCGACGATCAGCACATCTACCGCGGCTACAAGTTCGTGATGACGTACCAGGACGCCGGGTTTACCTCGTACTACGGGGTGACCGGGGTCAGCTGGCGCGACCCGCCGATCCTCAACAACCCCTCGGAAACACGCCGCATCGACGGCCGCGAGTACCTGCTCTTCTACGATGGCGACCGACTGCGCTTGGTCGCATGGAAGACCAAGCAGGGGTCCTACTGGGTGATCAATACCCTCACCCGGGCGCTTTCGGAAGAACAGATGCTCGCAATCGCCACCTCCGCGGAGAAGCTCTAGGGCCGTGACCGACAACCGAGACGCAGTCGGAGTCATCGGCGTGGGCTGGGTTGGCCTGGTGACGGCCACCTGCTTCGCCGACCTCGGCCACCGGGTCGTAGCGATGGACATCAACGAGGCGAAGATCGAGTCGCTGCGCCAGGGACGGTCGACGATCCACGAGCCGGGCATCGACGAGCTGCTGGCGCGCAACGCCGAGCGCCTCACGTTCACGACGAGCATGGACGACGTGCTCGAGCGGGCCCGGCTGCTCTTCTGCTGCGTCGACACGCCGCCGACCTACTCGGGCGACGCCGACCTCTCGCGCGTGCGCGCCGTCGTGGAGGCGTTGCCGGACGACAGCGACCACGCGCTCGTCATGAAGAGCACCGTGCCGGCGGGCACCGGCAGGGCGATCAAGCGCGACCGCGAGGGGCTCGCCTACGTGAGCTGCCCCGAGTTCCTGAAGGAGGGCACCGCGATCCACGACTTCATGAACCCGGACCGCGTCGTGATCGGCGCCGACCCGGGCTCCGAGTGGGCCGCCGACGCGGTCGAGGAGCTCTACCGGCCGCTGGGCGGCGAGCTCGTGCGCACCGACGTCGCCTCGGCGGAGATGATCAAGCTCGCCGCGAACGCCTTCCTTGCCACCAAGATCTCGTTCATCAACGAGATCGCGAACGTCTGCGAGGAGACCGGCGCGGACGTCATGGAGGTCGCGCGCGGCATGGGCCTCGACAAGCGCATCGGCCCGGCGTTCCTGCGCGCGGGGATCGGTTACGGGGGTAGCTGTTTCCCCAAGGACGTCAGCGCGCTCAAGATGCTCGCCGGGAACACCGGCTACCACTTCCAGCTCCTCAACGCCGTGATCGAGGTCAACGAGCTGCAGAAGCGGCGGGTCGTCGCCAAGCTCGAGAAGCACCTGGGCTCGCTGGCGGACCGCCGGATCGCGCTGCTCGGTCTCGCCTTCAAGCCGAACACCGACGACATGCGCGAGGCGTCGAGCCTTGTGCTTGCCGCGCGCCTGGAGGGCGAGGGCGCGAAGGTCGCCGCCTACGACCCGATCGCCGAGGACGCGGCGCGCGATCTTTTGCCGACCGTCGAGATGGCCGACTCCGCCGAGGACGCGGTCACGGGCGCCGACGCGGTGGTGCTCGTCACCGAGTGGCCCGAGTTTTTGCAGCTCGACTGGGCCGCGCTGCGGGAGCGCATGGCGACGCCGCTCGTCGTCGACGGCCGCAACTTCCTGGACCCCGAAGCGATCAAGGCCGCCGGGTTCACCTACGAGGGCATCGGGCGCCCCGGCGCCAACGGAACCGGTTGATGCAGGCGCTCGTTCTCGTCGGCGGTGAGGGCACCCGCCTTCGCCCTCTCACCCTCACGCGGCCGAAGCCGGCCTTGCCATTGGTCGACCGGCCGTTCATCCGCTTCATGGTCGACTGGCTCGGTCGCCACGGCGTGACCGAGGTGATCATGGCCTGTGGCTTCCGCGCGGAGGATTTGCGCGCCGCGCTCGGCGACTCCGTCCCGGGCGGGCCGTCGATCCGCTACGTCGAGGAGCGCGAGCCGCTTGGCACCGCCGGCCCGATCCGGCTCGCCGCCGACGAGGGCCTGCTCGGCGAGCGCTTCCTCGTCCTCAACGGCGACGTGCTCACCGACCTCGACCTGACCGCCCACATGCGTATGCACCGGGAGCGAGGCGCGGTCGCGTCCCTGGCCCTCTATCCGGTCGACGATCCCACCTCGTACGGGCTCGTCCGCCGGCGCGACGACGGGGAGGTCCTCGGGTTCCTGGAGAAGCCCGATCCCAGCGAGATCGACACCGACGAGGTGAACGCGGGCGCGTACGTGCTGGAACGCTCGGTGGTCGATCTGATCCCGCCGGGCCGCCAGGTCTCGATCGAGCGCGAGGTCTTCCCGAAGCTCGTCGGCCACGGCCTCTACGGTCTGCGGCTCGACGGTTACTGGATGGACATCGGCACGCCCGAGCGCTACCTGCAGGCGAGCTGGGACATCCTCGAGCGCCGGGTGCAGACGGAGGTCGCGGACCGCGTCGACGAGAGCGGCCTGGGGATCGACGAGCACGCCGACGTCGATCCGACCGCGGTCGTCGAGGGCGCCGCGCTCGTCGACTCCGGCGCGGTCGTGGGCGCGAACGCCAAGGTCGGGCCGCGCGCCGTGATCGCGCGGGACGCCGAGGTCGGCGAGGACGCGATCGTCGAGGACTCGGTGCTCCATCCCGGCTGCACGATCGGCGAGGGCGCGACCGTGAGGGGCGCGATCCTCGGCTCCGGGGCGGAGATCGGCGAGGGGGCCACGGTCGCCCCGGGCGCGGTCGTGGGCGAGCACGCGCGGATCGAGCCTGGCGTCGTGCTTGGGCCCGACGCCCGGGTGGAGCCCGGCGGGGTGGCCGCGTGACCCGCTACGAGGCGATCCGCGCGGTCGATCGCGCGAACCTGCTCGACGACGTGCTCGCGATGCCCGCGCACGCGCTCGACGCGCTGTTCCGGGTGGAGTCGGCGCGCCTCGAGCCCGTGGACGCGAGCGGGGTCCTGGTCTGCGGCATGGGCGGGTCCGCGATCGGCGCCGACCTCGCCCGCGCGGCGTTCGGCCCGCGCCTCCAGCGCCCGCTGGCGACCGTGCGCGACTACGCGCTCCCGGCGGGGACCCGGTCCGACCGCGTCGTGCTCTGCTCAAGCTACTCGGGCAACACGGAGGAGACGCTCGACTGCTTTGTGGCGGCGGGGGAACTGGGCGCGCGGCGCGTGGTCGCGACCACGGGCGGCCGGCTGGGCGCGGAGGCCCGCGAGGCCGGCGTGCCGGTGATCCCGATGCCGGCGGCACTCCAGCCGCGCGCCGCCTTCGCGTACACCTTCGTGGCCGCGGCCGAGGTCGCGGCGATCGCCAAGGCGGGCCCCTCGCTGCGCGACGAAATCGAAGCTGCCGCCCGGCGCCTGGGCGAGCGCGCGGACGAGCTCGCGGACCGCGCCGCGGAGCTCGCCGCCAGGCTCGACGGCGCCACGCCGGTGATCTACGGTGCGGACCTGACGGCGCCGCTCGCCTACCGCTGGAAGACGCAGATGAACGAGAACGCGAAGATGCACGCCTTCGCCCACCAGCTTCCCGAGATGGACCACAACGAGATCGTCGGCTGGACGGGCGCCGGTGCGCCGTTCGCGGCGGTCTTCCTCGCGGACCCCGACCAGCATCCGCGCAAGCGCCAGCGGATCGAGCTCACCGCCGAGCTGATCGCGCCGGGCGCCGCGGACGTCGTCACGGTGCAGACGGAGGGGGAGACCCGCACAGAGCGCGTCCTCGCGGGCGTCATGCTCGGGGATTTGGTCTCGCTGGAGTTGGCCGCGCTCCGCGACGTCGACCCGACCCCGGTCGACGTGATCGAGCGCTTGAAGGACGAACTGGGCCGGCCCTGACGAGGCTCGCCGCATCGTCCCCCCCGAACCGCGGCGCACGGGCCGCACAGCTCATCCTCGGCCTCGCGATCGCCCTGGTCGCGGGCTGCGGCGGGGGCGACGGGGAGGAGGCCCCCGAGCGGCGGGTCGTCGAGGGGCCGCCGGCGGACGTCAAGCGCGGCTGCGAGCCGGCGCGGGCGGTGCTTGACTTGCCGGACCCGGGCCCGGCGGAGCTGCGCCGCGCCCGGCGCGGCGTGTTCTCCGTCTACCGCTTCCAGACCCGGCTCGAGCCGCCGATCGATTGGGGCATGGACCCGCACGAGAGCGCTCGCTTTCAGGCGCACCTCTCGAATTGGCACTTCCTCGACACGCTGCTGGGCGGCTACCGGCAGACGGGCGATCCGCGTCTTCTGCGGCAGGCGGCCGAGATCGCCCTCGACTGGACGGCCGCCAACCCGCGGTCGGATCCCCAGGGCGGTCCGGGCACGTGGAGCGGCAAGATCACCGGGGATCGGGCGCCGAGGCTGGCCTACATCCTGCGGGCGTCGCAATGTCCGGGGGTGCTGCGCCCAGATGAGCGCCGCACGCTGACCGCCTCGCTGCGCGAGCACATCGACATCCTGATGGGCCCCGAGAGCGAGGGCGACACCAACCACGCGCTCTACGTCCAGCTCGGCGTCGCGGGCGTGATGCGGCAGCTGCCGGACTTCCCGGGCGCCGAGGACATCCTGGATGAGGTCGCCAGCCGGTTCGAGCGGATACTGCGGGGCCGGCTCGCGGAGGGGGTCTGGCTCGAGCACTCGACGAGCTATCAGTTCCTCGCGATCAGGGTGGTCGAGCGGTTCCTGCGCTGGGTGGGCGGGCGACGCCCCGGCCTGGAGCGCGACCTGCAGCGCATGCGGCGAGCCGCCGCGTGGCTCGTGGCGCCCGACGGCCGCCATACGCTGCTCGGGGACTCGCGCATGCTCACGGCGCCCGACGACATCGCAGCGTTCGCCGAGCGCCAGCGCGGGATGAAGGTGTTCCGCGACGCGGGGATCGCCGTGGTCCGCGGTGACGGCTCGCACCTCGTCGTCGCGGCGGGCTTCCACAACACCACCCACAAGCACGCCGACGAGCTCAGCTTCGAGCTGTCCGAGGCGGGTCGCCGCGTGGTGACCGACACCGGCATGTACCACAAGGACCCGGGCGAGATCCGCGACTTCGTGGTCTCCGCGCGGGCCCACAACACGCTCACGGTGGACGGCGAGACCTTCAAGGTGACCTCGCCGGGGCGCGCCTACGGAAGCGCCCTGCTGGCGACGGGCGAGGGCGAGGGCTGGTACGCGATCCTCGGCCGCAACCCACTGCTGCGCAAGCAGGGCGTGCGCCACCAGCGACTGTTCCTCTACCGCCCTGGCCAGGCGCTGATCGTGCTCGACCGAGCCGAGGGCGAGGCCGAGCACCGCTTCGAGCGCCACGTGCACCTCGCGCCGGCCGTGCGGGTGCGGGGCGCGGGCCGCGGCGCGTTCGAGCTCGGCGCGCCGGGGTTCGCGGGGCACCTTCGGCAAGCCGCGGATACGGCGCGGACGGCGCGCGGCGAGCGCGACCCGCTCGCGGGCTTCATGGCGACGGACTACCGCGAATGGCGCCCGCGCACGTCGCTTGAGCTGGCCGACCGCGGCCGCGAGCTGCTCGAGGCGTTCGCGCTCTCCTTCGGCGACGCCGACGCCCGGCTGGTGGAGCCCCGCTGGCGCGCGGGGCGCATCACCGCCACGCTGCGCCTGGCCGGCGAGGGGGCGCAGCGGGTCGAGGTCCGCCGGCGCGGAGACCGGCTGACCGTTCGGGTGGGGCGGTGAGCCGCGCTCGCGCCCGCCGGTTCCTTTTGGCGCTCGCGGTCTGCGCCGCGCTGGTGTCGCTCGTACTCGGGGGCTGCGGCGGTGGCGGGGATGACGGTGCCGCGGCCGACCAGAGCGAGCGGCCGCGCGGGCAGCGCGCCGAGCGTGGCGCCCCCAACTTCGTGATCGTGCTCACCGACGACCAGGACTGGTCCTCGGCAGCGGGCATGCCCAAGGTGCAGCGGCTCCTCGCGCGCCGCGGGACGACGTACGAGAACGCGTTCGCGAGCCTGCCCTTGTGCTGCCCCTCGCGCGCGACCCTGGTCACCGGCCAGTACGCGCACAACCACGGCGTCTTCTCGAACAAGCCGCCGGCGGGCGGCTACCAGGCGCTCACGCGCGAGCGCGACACGCTCGGCGTGTGGCTGCAGCGCGCCGGCTACCGGACGGCGTGGATCGGCAAGTACCTGAACGGCTACGGGCTCGAAGGCGACGCGCGCGTGCCACCCGGCTGGGACCGCTGGTTTGGGCTGATGGGCTTCTCCAGCCTGCTCATGTACGGCTTCGACGCGAGCGTCGACGGGGAGGTGAAGCACTGGGGCGGGCGGCCCGAGCACTACCAGACGGATGTCCTCGCCCGGCAGGCGGCCCGCTTCGTGCGCCGAGCGCCGGCGGGCGCTCCGCTGTTCCTCGTGATGGCGACGCTCGCGCCCCACGACGAGGCCGACACGGTCGACGTCGGCCCCCGCGATCCGCGGCCCGCGCCGCGGCACGAGGGGGCGCTCGATGACGCCCGCCTGCGGCTGCCGCCGGGGGTCAACGAGGCGGACGTCTCCGACAAGCCGAAGCACCTGCGCAAGCCCCGGCTGACCCCCGACGAGCTGGCCGAGCTCGACCGGATCAACCGGGCCCGGCGCGAGAGCCTGCTCGCCGTGGACGATGCGGTCGCGAGCCTGATCGAGACGCTGCGCGAGACCGGGCGGCTCGACGAGACAGTGTTCGTGTTCACCTCCGACAACGGGTATTTCCTGGGCGAGCACCGGATGACCGGGAAGAACCTGCTGCCCTACCGGGGGCTCGCTGGCGTGCCGCTGATCGTGCGCGGCCCGGGGTTCGCAGCGGGCAAGCGCGTGGCGGCGGCCGTCGGCAACGTCGACCTGCCCGCGACGATCACGCGGCTCGCGGGGCTTGAGCCCACGCGCGAGCCCGACGGGGTGCCGCTCACCGAGCTTCGCCGCAACGACGCGAGGAGGCGCGTCCTGCTGCTCGAGGGCACGTCGTACTCGGCGGTGCGCACCGCCGATTACCTCTACGTCGAGCACCACCGCGGCGCCCGCGAGCTCTACGACCTCCGCCGCGACCCGCACGAGCTGCGGAACGTCGCGGACGACCCGCGCTACGCCGACGCGCAGGAGCGCCTGGCTGCCGCGCTCGCCGAGCTGCGCACCTGCGAAGGCGGGGCGTGCCGGGTGTTCGTGGGGCCCTGACCCCGCGCGCGAGCCCGATCGATCGCGCCGGGCGGACTCGCTCGGCGGGGCGGGGGCGTTCAGTCGTCGAGCGTCGGCTTTCGCCGTGCCCGCTTGCGCTCCGCCGTGCGCCGCTTGGCCGCGAGGCGCCGTTCCTTCGCCGCGCGCGATGGCCGGGTCGGGCGGCGGGGGCGGCGCCGGGCGAGCGCGCGCTCGATGCGCTCGGCGAGGCGCTCGAGCGCGAGCTCGCGGTTGCGGGCCTGGCTGCGGGCGTCCTGGGCAACCGCGGTCACGCGCCGCCCGTAGCGCGAGTGCAGGCGGGCGCGCTGCCCGGGCGTAAGCGCCGCGGAGGCCTCGATGTCGAAGACCGCCTCGACGCGCGAGGCGGTCACGTTCGCGTGCTGGCCGCCGGGGCCCGAGGAGCGGCTCGCGCGGAGCTCGATCTCCCGGAGCGGGATCTCGACCTCGCCCGCGCGCAGCCCGCCCGCCACGCGCTCCCTAGTAGCGGTAGTGGTCCGGCTTGTAGGGGCCCTCGACGGGGACGCCGATGTACGCGGCCTGCTCGGGGGTGAGCTTGGTGAGGCTCACGCCGAGCGCGTCGAGGTGCAGCCGCGCGACCTTCTCGTCGAGGTGCTTGGGCAGCACGTAGACCTTCTTCTCGTACTGGTCGGCCTTCGTGAACAGCTCGATCTGGGCGATCGTCTGGTTCGTGAAGGAGTTCGACATCACGAAGGACGGGTGCCCCGTCGCGTTGCCGAGGTTCAGCAGGCGGCCCTCCGAGAGCACGATGATCGAGTGGCCGTCCGGGAACCTCCACTCGTCGACCTGCGGCTTGATGTTGACCTTCTCGGCGCCGGAGGCCGCGAGCCCGGCCATGTCGATCTCGTTGTCGAAGTGGCCGATGTTGCCCACGATCGCCTGGTGCTTCATCCGCTGCATGTGCTCGACGCGGATGACGTCCCGGTTGCCGGTAGCGGTGATGAAGATGTCCGCCTCCTCGACGACCTCCTCAAGCGTGCGGACCTCGTAGCCCTGCATCGCGGCCTGCAGGGCGCAGATCGGGTCGATCTCGGTGACGATGACCCGGGCGCCCTGGCCGCGCAGGGACTCGGCGCAGCCCTTGCCGACGTCGCCATAGCCGCACACGACCGCGGTCTTGCCGCCGATCATCACGTCCGTCGCGCGGTTGATGCCGTCGATCAGGGAATGGCGGCAGCCGTAGATGTTGTCGAACTTCGACTTCGTGACCGAGTCGTTGACGTTGATCGCCGGGAAGAGGAGCTCACCGTTCTGCGCGTACTGGTAGAGGCGCATGACGCCGGTGGTCGTCTCCTCGGTGACGCCCTTGATGCCGGCCGCCATCCGCGTCCACCGCTGCGGGTCTTCCTCGAGCGAGCGCTGGAGCAGACGCAGGATGATCGCCATCTCCTCGTTCTCGGCGGTGCTCGGATCCGGCACCGCGCCGGCGCGCTCGTACTCGACGCCCTTGTGGACGAGGAGCGTCGCGTCGCCGCCGTCGTCGAGGATCATGTTCGGGCCCTTGCCGTCCGGCCAGGTCAGGGCCTGCTCGGTGCACCACCAGTACTCCTCGAGCGTCTCGCCCTTCCAGGCGAAGACCGGGATGCCGCGCGCGGCGATCGCGGCGGCGGCGTGGTCCTGCGTCGAGAAGATGTTGCAGGACGCCCAGCGCACCTCCGCGCCGAGCGCGACGAGCGTCTCGATGAGGACGGCGGTCTGCACCGTCATGTGCAGGGAGCCGGTGATCCGCGCACCCTTCAACGGCTGCGAGGGCGCGTACTCCTCCCGCGTCTTCATCAGTCCCGGCATCTCGTGCTCGGCGAGCGTGATCTCCTTGCGACCGAACTCGGCGAGCGAGATGTCGGCGACCTTGTAGTCCTGAGCGGCAGCAGTCGTCGTCATGCGTCTCCTCGAAACTCGTTTATCGGTGCCCGGCCGGGGCCCCCAGCGGGGCTCCGGCAATGGTAGACGTCGCGGCCTTCGGTCGAGCCGGATGGAACCCCCCGCAAGCCGCGGGGCAATAGCCTTGCGACGGAGATATGAAGGCGATGGTCATGGCGGCGGGCCTCGGAACGCGCTTGCGCCCGCTCACCTACGAAGTTCCGAAGCCGATGGTACCGGTCGCCAATCGGCCAGTGATCGAGCTGATTCTGCGGCTCTTGGCCACCCAGGGCTTCGAGCAGGTGATCTCCAACCTGCACTGGTTCCCGGACACGATCCGCGACCGCTTGGGCGACGGCTCGCGGCTCGGAGTCGAGCTCACCTACTCGTACGAGCCCAGCCTGCTCGGCACGGCGGGCGGGGTGCGCAACGTGCGCGACTACTTCGGCGACGAACCGTTCCTGGTCATGGCCGGCGACGCCCTCACCGACATCGACCTGCGGGCGCTCGCCGACGCGCACCGGGCGAACGACGGGGTCGCCACCCTCGCCGTCAAGCGCGTGCAGAACACGCGCGAATACGGCGTCGTCGTCACCGGCTCCGACGGGCGGATCCAGGGCTTCCAGGAGAAGCCCGACCCGGCCGAGGCGCTCTCGGACCGCGCCAACTGCATGATCTACGCCCTGAGCCCGGAGATCTTCGACTACTTCCCAGACGACGAGGTCGTGGACTTCGCCCTCGACGTCTTCCCGACGCTGCTCGAGCACGACGTGCCCTTCTACGTCCACGAGACCGACGCCTACTGGAACGACGTCGGCTCGCCGCCCGAGTACCTGCAGGGCAACCTCGACGTGGTCGCGGGGGCGGTCGGGGTCGAGCCCGCGGGCGAGCTCGTCGAGGCGGAGGCGGACCCCGGCGAGCCCGGTGAGCACGGGCTGCCCCGGGCGCAGGGAGGCCTGCCCGCCGGAACCGAGGTCAACGGCCGGGTGCTGGTCGGCAGCGACGTGGAGGTCGGGGCCGGCGTGCGCATCGACGGCCCCGCGGTGATCGGCGACGGCGCGCGCATCGGCGACGGCGCTCGGATCAAGGAGTCGCTTCTGCTGCCGGGCGCCGAGGTGCCGCCCCAGGCGTTCCTGGTGGGCGCGATCGCCGGCCGCACGGGGGCCCTGACGGCGTAGGTGGGAGCGCCGCGGGTCGAGTTCCTCTGGTGGGCGGAGTGCCCCTCGTGGGAGCGGGCGCTCGAGATGCTGCGCGCCGAGTTGGAGGACGCGGGCCTGGATCCCGACGCGGTCGACCTCATCGAGGTCACCAACGAGGAGGAGGCGCGGGCGCGCCGCTTCCCCGGCTCGCCGACGATCCGGATCGACGGCGAGGACGTCCAGGACCCGAGCGGCCTGCCGATCGGTTTAACCTGCCGCATCTACCAGCGGCGCGACGGCCGCGTCTCGCCGCTGCCCGACCCGGCCGACATCCGCGCAGCACTCGAGCGAACGAAAGGAGCGAATTGACTCAGAGCCGCCTGAGCATCGGTGATGCGGCACCCGCGCTGGAGCTGGAGGACACCGCGGGGGAGCGCCACGCGCTGCCCGCGGCCGGCGAGGCGCCGGCGTCGGTCGTGATCTGGACCTGCAACCACTGCCCCTACGCGCTCGCCTGGCACGAGCGCATCCAGGACGTCGTGCGCGAGTACTCCGAGCGCGGCGTGCGCTTCCTGCAGGTGAACTCGAACGACTGGGAGCGCTACCCGGGCGACTCGCCCGAGGCGATGCGCGAGCGCGTCGAGCGCGGTGAGTTCGCCGGCCCGTACCTGGTCGACTCCGACCAGACCGCGGCGCGCGCCTTCGGCGCCGAGCGCACCCCGGACGTCTTCGTCTTCGACCGCGAGCTGCGCCTCGTCTACAGCGGCGCGCCGGACGCCGACTACGACGACCCCTCGCAGAACGCCTCCTGGCTGCGCGGTGCGCTTGACGCGGCGCTCGCCGGCGAGGCGCCCGATCCGGCCACGACCGAGCCGGTCGGCTGCACGATCAAGTGGAGGGAGTGAGCGGCACGTGACCACGCGCCGCCGGCTCGTCCGCGTCCCGGCCTCCTCGGCGAACCTGGGGCCGGGGTTCGACGTGCTGGCGGCCGCGCTCTCCGTCCACCTGGAGGTCGAGGTCACCGAGGCGGGCGAGTTCTCGATCGACCCCGGCGCGCCCGGGGTGCCCGCCGACCGCTCGAACCTGATCGTGCGGGCGTTCGAGGCCTTGCACCCCGCCGACGGCGTGCGCTTCGAGGTGCGCAGCGAGATTCCGCTCGCCCGCGGCATGGGCTCGAGCGCCGCGGCGATCGTGGCCGGGCTGGTCGCCGCGGATCACCTCTACGAGCTGGGCCTGAGCCGCGAGGAGATCTACGCGCGCGCCGCGCGGATCGAGGGTCATCCCGACAACGTCGCCGCCGCCGTGTTCGGCGGGTTCGTCCTCTGCCCGTCCGCCGAGGGCGAAAAGATCCCTGCGCCGGTCCGCCTTGAGCCGCCCGCGGGGGTGGAGGCGATCGTCGTGATCCCCGAGGAGGAGGTCTCGACCGAGCGGGCGCGCGCCGCGTTGCCCAGGGAGGTGAGCCTGGAGGACGCCGTCGAGAACATCGCGGCCGCGACCCAACTCGTGCTCGGCATCGAGCGCGGCGACCTCACCCTGATCGCCCGCGGGCTCGCCGACCGCCTGCACCAGCCCCACCGCGGGCCGCTCTACCCGCGCTCGATCGAGCTCGTCGGCGAGGCCCGCGAGCTGGGCGCGATCGGCGCGACGATCTCGGGCGCGGGCCCGACCGTGCTCGTCTGGAGTTTCTGGCAGGACACCGGCAAGGTGAACGCGGCGCTCGAGGAGCGGTGCGCGGGCTGGGCGACGGTCCGCCGGGTGCCGTTCTCACCCCTGGGCGCCGACGTCCCGGAGCTGTAGGCGAGCCCTAGGCGCGCGCCGACGCCGGCACGAGCGCGGCGCTCAGCTCGTCGAGATCGGCCAGCAGGTCGGGCCGGCCGAGGCGGCGCAGGACCTCGCCCGTGAGCGAGAGGTAGTCCACGGCGCGGGCCGGCCGGTAGTCGAGGATCGTCTGGGCGCGCTCGGCCGACTCGGCGTAGGCCACGGACTGGCGGATCACCGTGCGGAACACCGCGTCGCCGAAGCGCTCGCGCAGCGCGTCGAGTGTCTGGCGCGCGTGCTTGGTGCGCATGTTCGCGATGTTGAGCACGATCCCGAGCAGCTCGAGGTCGGGGTTCAGGCTGTCGCGGGCGAGCTCAACGACCTCCATGGCCTGCTCGACCCCCTGGAGCGAGAAGTACTGCGACTGCGTGGAGAGCAGCGCGTGCGAGGAGGCGACGAGCGCGTTCACCGTGAGCAGCCCGAGCGTGGGCGGGCAGTCGATGAGGATCACGTCGTGCGAGCGCTTCGCGTCGCGCAGGGCGTTGCGCAACGTCACCTCGCGGCCGATCTTCCCGGCGAGCGCGAGCTCGGCCTCGGCCAGTCTCAGGTTCGCGGGGATCACCCCGCCGTGGGCTGCGTCGGCCGCGCGCGCTTCGCCCATCAGCACGTCGGCGAGCGTCGGGCTGGCGTCGGGCGGGGCGTCGAAGTAGTCGGAGAGGTTCCCCTGGGGATCGGCATCGACCGCGAGCACATCGAGGCCGAGGCGGCCGAGCACATCGGCGAGCGTCCTGACGAGCGTCGTCTTTCCGGTCCCGCCCTTCTGGGAGAGGACGGAGATCGTGGTCGCCATCCGCGCGAACGATATAGCGGCGTCCCGGGTGCCGCGCCCGTCACGCGCGGATGGCTGGCCGACGGGTCAGGCCTCCAGCAGATAGAGACGGAAGCAGCCGATCTCGATCTCGTCGCCGTCGGAGAGCCGTGCCCACTCGACGCGGCGCCCGTTGACGAAGAGCCCGTTGAGGCTGCGGTCGTCGAGTGCGCGGACCTCGCCCTCCTCGGTGAGGACGATCAGCGCGTGGCGGCGGGAGACCGTGGGGTCGTCGAGGCGCAGATCGGCCGACCCGCTGCGCCCGATGCGGACCCACCCGGGCTGCAGCGCAAAGGTGACAAGCTCGCCGTCCTCGCCCTCCCACGCGAGGTGGTAGCCCGACGGGAGCTGGGCGCGAGCGCTGGCGATCGCGGTGGGCTCGCGCGGCGCCGGCTCGACGACCGCGGTCTCCATCGTCGGCCGGTCGAACAGGCTGGCTCTCCGGAACTCAGTGCCCCCGCAAGCGGGGCACTCGGGGATCTCCTCCTCCGGCAGCACGTTGATCGCGTAGCCGCACTCGACGCATTTGAGGGAGCCGCCGAGCTGTGCGGCCGCCGGCTCGCCGGCAGCGTGTACCTGCCGGGTGGCGGTTTCGCGGGACTCGCCAACCCGCTCGGGTGCTATGGACATCTGAACCTCCGGGACGCGGTGAAAAAAGTGCGCCCTCCTACCCACTTGTGACGATCATAACCAACTCCGGGGGAGGCGCCTAATTTCTCGTCGGGTTTTGGCCTGTACTGATGATCCCCGTTCGCGTCGTGGGCCAAACCGGAGCATTCCAGGGGCACCCCCGGCCGCCGCGCCGACCCTCCGCGCGCGCTCGGCATAGAATCGCCGCCGCAATGGGTCCGGTTTCCGCCCAGATCGCGATCGACGCCCCCCGCGAGCGCGTGTACGAGCTGCTGCTCGACCTTTCGGCGCGACCCGCGTTCACGGACCACCTTCTGCGCCGCTACCACCTGCTGCGCGTCGATCCGGTGGGCGTCGGCGCGGGCGCCCGCTTCTGTCTGCCCGAGGCGGGCGGCTGGTTCGACAGCGTGATCGAGGAGGTCGAGCCCCCGTACCGGATCATCGAGCGGGGCCGCGGCGGGCGCTTCAACCGGGTTCCTTGCCTCTTGGAGTGGCGGCTCACCGAGATCCCGGGGCCCGCGGGATGCGAGGTGACCGTGACGTTCTGGACCCAGCCCGAGCACCCCGTCGATCGAGTCTTGGAGCTCCGCCGGTCGCAGCGACGACTGGCGAAGGGCTGGCGCGAGGTTCTGCAGCGTCTCCGCCAGCTCGTGGAGGAGGAGAGGCCGGTCGAGCGCCTGGAGGTCGCCGGGGCGAGCCGCCTGGGACTGTGATCCCGGGCCGAGCGCGCCAGACGGCGGCCTCCGGCGCCCGGCCGGAGACACCGCGCACCCGGGTTGCGCCCTGTGGCCATGTTTCCGCGTCCGCGGATATAGACTCTCGCCCCGCATGAGCCGCCGTTTGAGACTCGCCCTCGCCCTGATCGGGCTGCTCGCCGCCGCGTCGCTGGTCGCCGCGTGCGGCGAAGAGGAGGTGCATTCCGAGGTCGTTGAGGGCCAGCCGCTGGAGCTCGGCGAGCTCCGCTACAACATCGCGATCACCCGGTTCCTCAACCCGAACGACGTCGAGGACTCCGAGTATCTGGTCGGCCAGCCGGAGCCGCCGCCCGGCCAGGAGTACCTCGGCGTGTTCCTGACGATCAAGAACGAGTCGGACGAGGAGCACCAGAGCGCGTTCACCTACCGGGTGACCGACACCACCGGCGCCGAGTACGAGCCGGTGGAGTCCGAGAGCCCCTACGCGCTCGAGATTGGCGCGCCCGTCGAGGGCAACTCGCAGCTCCCGATCCCCGACTCGACGGCCGCGACCGGGGTGATCGAGGGCGCGATGCTGCTCTTCCTCGTCGACCAGGACGTCTCCGAGAACCGCCCGCTCGAGCTCGAGATCTCCGGTCCCGACGGCGAGGGCGTCGTCGAGCTCGACATCTAGGCCGGCGCGGCCGCGCCCTCCGCGCTAGAGGGCGGCGTCCAGGACCTGGCGCGCGATCGGCGCGGCGACCTCGCCGCCGTCTCCATTCGCGTTCACGATCATCACGGCGACCGCGATCCTCGGGTCCTTCGCGGGGGCGAAGGCGGTAAACCAGGCGTCGAGCTCCTGCTCGGGCTCCTCGCCCTCAGCGAGCTCCTCGCCGGGCTGCAGCGCCTTGGGGCCGAGCTCCGCGGTGCCGGTCTTGCCGGCGACCTGGACGTCGGGCAGGGCAGCGGCGGTGCCCGTGCCGTTGCGGACGACCTCGACCATCATGTCCCGGACCGTGGCCGCGGTCTTCTCGCTGGTGACCTCGACGGGCTCCGCCTCCGGCCGCAGCTCGCGGGTGCGCACGATCGGGGTGGGCAGGCGGGTGCCGCCGTTGGCGATCGTCTGGGCGACCGACGCCATCTGCAGCGGCGTGGCGAGCACTTGGCCCTGGCCGATCGCGCTCTCGCCGACCGCCACGTCGCCCTCGATCGGGTTGGGGATCGTGCTCGCCGGGGGGTCGAGAGCGGCTTGGGCCTCCTCGGCCATCAGGGCCGGGGGCTGGTTGAAGCCGAAGGCCTCCGCGGTCTCGACGAGCTTCTCGCCGCCGACCCTGACGCCGAGCGGCGCGAACACCGTGTTGCAGGACCTCGCGAAGCTCTGCACGAACGTGCCGCCGCACGGCGCGTCGTGCGAGTTTGCGATCTCGCGCCCGATCTCGCTGTTCGAGGTCTCAACGGGGAAGGTCTCGTCGGTCTTCACCACGCCGGCGTCGAGGGCCGCGGTGGCGGTGATGACCTTGAAGGTCGAACCCGGGGGCTGGGGCGCGGAGAACGCGAGCCCGGCCACGCCGAGGATTTGCCCGGTGTCGACGTCCAGGACCGCGATGCCACCATAGAGGCCGCCGAGCGCCTCGACCGCTGCCCGCTGGATGTCCGGGTCGATCGTGGTCTTCACGTTCTTGCCGTCCACCGGCTCGCTGCTCGCCAGGATGCGGCCGTCGCTGAGCGAGCCGTCGTTCGGCACCGCGAGCAGCTGGCCCCCGGGCTGGCCGGCGAGCCGCTCATCGAAGGCGAGCTCGAGGCCCGACGTGCCGGTGGGCGCCCCGGACGGGAAGCCGCGCGCGTACAGCTGCTTCTCCTGCTTGCGGGACGGCGAGCCGACCGAGCCCGCGATCGCAAGCGCCGCGGCGCCCAGCGGCGAGGTGCGCGCCGTCGCCGGGCCCTCGGCGAGGGGCGTGCCGTCGCGAGCGAGCAGCTTGCCCCGATTGCCGCTGCTCGTCGCGCGCCCGAGCCGCTCGCCCGGGCGCAGGCCGAAGAACACGTGGTGGGGCTCCCAGGCGATCCGGCCGGCGTCGTCGAGCGGCAGGTCCAGGCGGCCCTCCAGGCGCCCGAAGGCGTGCGTGTCGATCGCCACGTCGATGGCGGCGGTGCCGTCGTTCACCACCTCGATCTCGCCGGTGGTCACGCGCACCGCGGTCGCCGTCGCCTGCGCCTCCGCGTAGGCGCGCCGGAACCGCTCGAGCGGGTACTGCTCGCGCGCCGCCGGCGTGAGCTCGGCGTGCATCGCGGGGAAGTCCTGCGCGCTCCAGGCGCGCGCGAAGCGCTTAGCCGCGTCGGCCTCCTCCGACTCCGCGCCGAGCACGGCGCCCGCCACGAACGCGAGCGCCGCCGCGACGCCGATCGGCAGCGTGCGAAGGATCAGCTTCCGACGTCGTGCGGGCGCGCGCGAGTTGCTCAACCGCAGCCTGGGCGTGCGCTAGCGTTGGCCACCCAGCGGGGTCGGGGTCGGACGATCACGCCCCGAAAGGTAGACCTTCCCCGCGCGGAGCGGTGCAAGTGAGTAACCATCCACACCAGCGGTCATGAGCGCACCGCTACTCCACAGTCACGTCGCCACGCGCGCTGCGCGGCACGCGCGGCTCCCGCGGTGACCGCCCTCGACGTCGGCATCATCGTCGGCGCGCTCGCCCTCGCGGTGATCGGCTGGGAGCGCGGCCTGATCGCCGCCTCGATGCCGCTCGCCGGCTTCGTGGGCGGCGTGGCGCTCGGGGCGCGCCTCGCGCCCACGCTGCTCGAGGGCGGGGCGGAGTCGCCGTACGCGCCCGCGGTCGCCGCCGCGGGCGGCGTCCTGCTCGGCCTGTTCCTGGCGATCGCCCTCGAGGGGACCGGCCGGAACCTCTCCGCGCGGCTCGAGTCCGTCCCCGGGGGGCGGCTCGCCGACCGCCTCGGGGGTGCCCTGCTGTTCGTAGCGCTCGCCTTGGCGATCGCCTGGGTGTTCGGCGCGGTCGCCCTGCACGTGCCCGGGCAGGACAACCGCAGCCTGCGCCAGGCGGTGCAGCGCTCCACGATCCTCGCCGCCCTCAACGAGCGCTTCCCGCCCTCCGGGCCGCTGCTCAACGTGCTGCGGCGCATCAACCCGACGCCGACGGTGCGCGGCCCCGACGCCGACGTCGCCCCGCCGAGCCGGGCCGCCGTGGAGGACCCGGACGTACAGGCGGCGAGCGCGAGCGTGGTGCGCGTGCGGGGGAACGCCTGCGGGCTCGGGGTCGAGGGGTCGGGCTGGGTCGCGGCCCCGGGGATCGTGGTCACGAACGCCCACGTCGTCGCCGGCCAGGACGACACCGTCGTCGCGACCCCCGATGGCACGGAGTACGACGTGGAGGTGCTCGCCTACCAGCCGCGCAACGACATCGCGGTGCTGCGGGCCAACGGCCTCGATGCCGTGCCCCTCACGCTCGCGCCAGCCCCGCGGCGCGGCGCGAGCGGCGCCGTCATCGGCTATCCCGGCGGCGGGCCGCTCACCCTGCGCCCGGCGCGCCTGGGCCGGACCGGGCGCGTCGCCAGCCAGGACTCCTACGGCCGCGGGCCCGTGCAGAGGCTGATGACGCCGTTCCGCGGGAAGGTGGAGGGCGGCAACTCGGGCGGTCCCGTCGTCGATCGCTCGGGGCGGGTGCTGGCGACCGTCTTCGCCGCCTCGACTGACCGCGACGCCACGGGCCTCGGCGTGCCCAACCGCGTCGTGAGGCGCATCCTCGGCGGCCGGCTTGAGCCGGGCGCCGACACGGGACCGTGCGCGGTCTAGGCCTTGGGGGCGACGGGCGCCCTCCGTTACTCTGCAGAGAGTGGAGGTCGAGTCGCAAACCGCCACGACCCGTGCGCCGAACAGGGTCTGCCCGGACTTCCACGCCGCCGTCGAGCTGATCGGCAGGCGCTGGGCCGGGGCCATCCTCTGGACCCTGGTCGAGGGGCCGCACTACTTCTCGGACATCACGCGCGCGGTCCCGGGGATCTCCGACCGCCTCCTCTCCCAGCGCCTGCAAGAGCTCGAGGCGGAGGGTCTCGTCGAGCGCACGGTCCACCCGGGGAACCCGCCGCGCGTCTCGTACGGGCTCACGCAGAAGGGCGCGGAGCTCGGCCCGGCGATTCGTGAGATCGGGGACTGGGCGCGCCGCTGGAACGTGCGCTGAGCGCTCACCACTCCCGCGGGTTGCCCGGCGGTGCGCCCGCGTCGTGGACGAGGCGCGCCTCGACTACCGGCGCGGGCGGGAGCGGGGTGCTCTCCCGGAAGCGAGCGAGCTCCCGCTCGCCCAGCTCGGCGAAGGCGCGTTCGACCTCGGCGAGGTAGGGCGCGAGGATCACCGCGCCCTCGGGCGGTGATGGCGCGAAGTGCTCGGGGCGCGCGACGTAGGTGCAGACACGCTCGTAGCGGGCCCCCGGCGCTTCCAGGTCGGCGCTCACCTCGACGCGCCGGTAGCGCAGCTCGCGCGCGTCGAGCCGGCGCAGGTCGTCCGCGCCGACCTCGAACAGCGCGCCGTTCGGCAGCTCGGAGTCGGGCGCGTGCGGGTCGCGTTCGAGGTTGAGGAGCAGGCACCACGCGAAGGGCTCTCCGCCGGGCGGCGCGAAGCGCTTCTCGGCACGGCGGTTGTCGCGCGCGACCGACCAGCGCCGCCGCCAGCCCCGCAGCCGGGCGGGCGTCGCGGGCCCAGGGTCGGCGTCCAGCGTGGCGCGCAGGCTGCGGCCGCTGACCAGCGAGCCGTATGCGAAGAGCGCCTCGCTCATGCCGTGGCCGCGGCGCTCGCGCGGCGCGGCCTCCAGGCGGGGTGCGGGCAGAGGCGGGCGGCGGCGGGGCAGCCCAGGCACAGGGCTGCGAAGGGCTCGTCGGTGACCTCGAAGTGTCCCGCGCGGATGCGCTCGACGAGCGCCTCGAGCCGCCGGCGCGCGAGCGCGAGCGCGGCAGCGTCGAACTCCTCGCTCACCGGCTCGGCGGGCCGCTCCAAGAACACGTGCGTGGCGCGGATCCTGCGCGCCTCGGGATGGGAGGCGGCCGCGGCGAGCGCGTAGACGGCGCGCTGCTCCGCGTAGCGCTCGCCGAGCTCGGCGACGCCGCCGGTGCCCACCCGGTCGGTCTTGAAATCGATTACGTGCGGCCCGTCTCCGTCCGTGGCGAGCAGGTCGATGCTGCCGCGCAGCACCGTGCCGCCCAGCGGGAGCACGAACGGCGCCTCGGGGCGCAGCCGCAGGGCGCGCGTGCCAGCGCAGAGCTCGCTTGAGAGCCAGCCTTCGATGAGCGCGGTGGCGCGCTCGCGGGTCGCCTCGTCGTCCACGCCCTCGCGGCGCAAGAGCCCGGCCAACAGGTCATCGTCCGGCCGCGCCCAGCCCTGGCGGGCGCTCCACTCGAGCGCGGCGTGCACGGCGTTGCCCAATCCCCGGGCCCGGCTGCCGGCGTCGTCGCCGGGGGCGGGCGCGTGCAGCTCGTCCTCGGCGCGCTCGGAGATCTCGTCCTCCGCCTCCCCGAGGTCGGGGGAGAGCGCACCGCCCGCGGCCGCGACCGCCTGCCGCAGCCCGAGCACGCGCTCGACGTAGAAGCGGTAGCCGCAGCGCTTGTACGCGTCAAGCGCCGAGTACGAGACGTGCCCGAGCGGGACGGGCGAGCGGCGCGCCGGGACGATCGGCGGCCGCCGGGCCTCGAGCGGCGGCGGCGCGCCCTCGGCGTCGGCGGGCCCGCGCCCGAGCTCGCGCGCGCGCTCGGCCGACGGAGCGTTGACCCGGATGGCGAGCGCCGCCCGGTCGGCGGGCCGCTCCTCGCCGACCGGCGCCGGCGGCGCCAGGGCGATGGAGCCGTCGCCGCCGTCCCAGCCGAGCTCGCGCAGCGCCGGCAGCAGGCGCCGCAGCGCGGTGTCGCGGCCGTCCGGCTCCTCGAGCGATTCGAGGTCCTTGGGGCCGTACGCGCCGCTCAGAATCAGCCGGCGCTCGGCCCGGGTCGCCGCGACGTAGATCAGCCGGCAGACCTCCTCGGCCTCGGCCTCGCGCTCCTCTCGGTCGAGCTCGTCGAGCTCCCACACGCCCAGCGAGTCCTGGGTGGGGAAGACGAGCCGCAGGCCGAAGCGGACGCCCCCGTCCCCGAGCCGGCCGATCCACAGATCCCCCGAGCGGTGCCCGGCGCTCAGCGACCGGCCGAGGTCGGGCACGGCCACCACGGGGAACTCAAGGCCCTTCGCCCCGTGCACCGTCATGATCCGCACGCCGTCGTGGTCCTCGGGCTGGACGGGCGCGAGGCCCTCGCGCTCGTCGCGCTGGGTGGCCGTCGCCGCCTGCTCAAGGAAGCCGCGCAGGTCGCGCCCCTCGTTCCGCTCGAACTCGGCCGCGAGGCGCATCAGCTTGCGCACGTTCGCCATGCGCCCGGCCCCCTGACTGCGCGCGAGCAGCGCGAGGTCGTAGCGGAAGGCGTTCATCGTGCGCTCGACGAGCCCGTCCAGGGACAGGAGCGGGGCTTCGGCGCGCAGCTCCGCGAGGGTCCGGCAAAAGGCGCGCAGCCGCTCCGCGTCCGCGGGGTCGATCGCGGCGAGCGCCTCCGCGTCGACGCCGTCGCGCGGCTCGCCGTCGCCGAACGCCGCCGTGAGCACGGGCCAGACGTGGCGGCCCCCGCCCGCCGCGCGCCGGAGGAGCCAGAGCGTGTCGGGGGAGACGGCGCACGCGGGGCTCGCGAGCGCCCCGAACAAAAGCTCGTCGTCGAGGGGGTTGGCGACCACTCCGAGCAGGCGCAGCAAATCCTCCACCTGCTGCTGCGACCAGTAGCCGCGGCCGCCGACCACGTAGGGGTCGAGCCCGTAGCGGCGCAGCGCCTCCTCGTAGGCGTCCACGTGCGTGAAGGCGCGCAGCAGCACGACGATCTCCCCGGGCCGGGCCTCGCCACCGTCGACGAGCTCGCGCAGTCGCTCGGCCAGCGCGCGCGCCTCGGCGACCACCCGGGGCTTGCTCCCCGACGCCGGCGGGCAGAGCGCCTCGGCGACGTCCTCGTCGCTCCACTTGCGGTGGTTCTTGCCGGTGCCCTCCTCGTAGGTGAGCAGGAGCTCCGCCCGGGGTGCCCCGGCCGGGGCGACGCCCGCCCGCAGCTCGGGAAACCCGTCGATCAGCGTCCGGCCGACCGCGTTGGCCGCGGCGAGCACCTCGGGCGCCGAGCGGAAGTTGCCGCGCAGCGACAGGACCTCGGTCCGTGGGTCCCGCTCGGCCTGCCGTCGCGCCTCGCGGAAGACCTCGAGGTCGGCGTTGCGGAACCGGTAGACGGACTGGTTCTCGTCGCCGACCACGAACAGGCGCGTGTCGTCGTCGCGTAGGCACTCGATCAGCGCGAGCTGCACCCGGTTCGTGTCCTGGAACTCGTCGACGAGGATGTGGCGGAAGCGGCCCCGCCAGCGCGCGGCGACGCCCTCCGAGCCGCGCAACAGCGCGAGCGCGCGCAACTCCAGGTCCGGGAAGTCCAGGCCGGAGCGCGCCGCCTTGAGCTCCTCGTAACGCTCCGTGAGCGCCTCGAGCACGCGCTCGAGCGCGTCGCGCGCCTCGAGCGCCGCGGCGCGCTGGGCAGGAGTGAGGGGTTCATCGTCCGCTTTCTCGCCGGAGCGCCTGGGATCGCCGACCTCGGGTAGGCGCGGCGGGTCCATCCCCTGGTTGCGCAGGCGCTCGTGCGCGGCGAGCGCCATGCGCGCCAGCCGGTCGGGCTTGTACGCCGCGGCCGCGCGGGCGACCGCGTCGTCGCCGGCGGCCACGAGCGCGTCGATCACGTCGAAGGCGGCGCGCTCGCGCATGCGCTCGGCCTCGCTGGCGTCCAGCACCCGGAAGCGCGGGTCGAGGCCGGCGGCGATCGGGTGCGTGGCGAGCACGCGCCTGCAGAATCCGTGGATCGTGGTCACCCAGGCGCGGTCGGTCTCGCGTGCGAGCTCGCGGATCCGGCGGGCGCGGTCCGCGTCGCCGCCATCGCCGGCCGCCGCCGCGGCGCGGGTGAGCTCGGCGCGCACGCGGTGGCGAAGCTCGGCGGCGGCGCGCTCGGTGAAGGTGAAGGCGAGGATCCGGTCCATGGGCACCTCGTCCTCGAGCAGCGCCCCGACGTAGCGGCCCACGAGCACCCGGGTCTTGCCGCTGCCCGCGCCGGCCTCGCAGAACACGTCGCGGTCGCGCATCCGGATCGCGGCCGCCTGCTCGGGCGTGGGCGGGGGCGGGGCGGGCTTCACGATGCCTCCCCGTTGCCGCCGTTTGCGTCCTCGAGACCGATGGCGCGCTCCAGCCGGCAGATCGCCTGGTAGGTGCAGTACCGCGGGCACTCGCCGCCGATCGGGTCGCGCTTGATCGCGCCGGCGCGCATCGCCGCGCCGCGCTTTTGGGCGAGCTCGCGGGCGCGCGTCAGCTCCTCCTCGAAGGTCTCCGGATCGACGGGGTCCCCGCGGACGGTGTCGAAGCCGATCCGGGCGGCTTCGTCCTTGATCAGCACGCCGCGGGGGCGGCGGTCCTTGCCGCGGGCGCCCAGCGGGTGGTAGAGGGCGCCGATCGGGCGCAGGCCGAGCTGCTGCTCGGCGGCGAGCGCGTAGAGCTGGATCTGGAGCTTGCCCTCCTCGAGCAGCTTGGAGCGGCCGGTGACGCTCGCCGCCGTCTTGTAGTCGTGCAGGACGGCGGTGCGCCCGTCCGCGCCCACGTCGATGCGGTCGATCCGGCCCCGCAGGGCGAACTCGCCGAGCTCCAGCGGGCCGGTGGCCTCGCCGTCCTCCTCGAAGCCGAATCCGACCTCGAGCAAGTCGGGGCGCGGCCGCAGGTCGGTGTCGCGCTGTGCCTCGGTCTCGAGGAACGCCTGCACCTGTCGGCGCGCGCGCTCGGCGAGCAGCCGGCGGGCCGGGTTGACCGCGCCGCGCTCGGGGTCGGCGAGCAGCTCGTCGAAGAGCTCGTCGAAGCGCCGCTTCCAGCGCCCCAGATCGCCGGGACGCGGCAGCGCGTCGTCGCCCGGCTGCTCCGCGTAGAGCTTGGCGAGTGCCTCGTGGACCACGCCGCCGAGCCAGAGCGGGTCGGCGGGCGGCTCGAGGCGCTGGGGCTGGAGCTCGTGCTCGACGAACCAGCGGTACGAGCACTGGATCCAGTTCTCGAGCGAGCCCGCGCTCAAAAGGCGCCGTGCCGAGAAGTCCGCGAGCACCACCGGATTCGCGAGCGGGCCGGGGAGGGCGTCGGGGTCGGGGAGCCCGTCGAGCAGGGCGAGCACCGCGCCGGTTGTCTCGAGGTCGGCGTCGAGGGTCGCGAGCGCGTCACGGGCGGCGTGGGAGTCGGTGCCGTACCGCAGCGCGAGCGAGCGCGCCAGCGTACGCGCGTCGGGCGCCTCGTGGGGCTCGGGCACGGGGTGGGCGAGGCCGCGGGTGCGCTTGAGACGCTCCTCGGCGTCAGGCTCGAGCAGGTCGAGGACCTCGTCGATGAAGGGCGAGCGTGCGCAGGGCTGGCCCTCGTCGTCGCTCGCGCGCCACGAGAGGTAGAGGCGCTCGGTCGGGCGCGAGACGCAGACGTGGAAGAGGTAGCGCTCCTCGTCCTCGGGCTTCTCCCGGCGCAGCGCCGGGATGCCGAGGTCGGCGCGCCCCTGCTCGCCGATCAGCGGATCGGCGGAGGCCAGGTTCGGGAAGCTGCCCTCCTGCAGAGAGCAGCAGAACAGGTAGCGGGCGCGGCTCGCGCGGAGGCGGTAGGGGCTCGTGATCCGGACGCGGCCCTCCACGGACCCGCGCCAGGCGGGCACCACGGCGGATGCGATGGCCTCGGCCGCCTCGGCGAGGTCGGGCTGCTCGCACCCGGGCAGCGAGCCGATCACGGCGAGCTCCTCGAGCAGCTCCGCGGCGGCGATCCCGGCGCGCAGCTCGATCGGGTCGAGCGGCGTGCCGTCCGAGCGCTCGCCCACCAGCGGTGCGCGCTCGCGATGCGGCGCCTCCGCGAGCTCGCGCGCGGTCGCGGCCAGCGCCCGCAGGCGCTCCGCGGCGCCGCGCGCCTCGAGCAGGCGCGCGAGGTGCCGGGGCGGCGACTCCCACTCGGCGTAGACGTCGGCGACCGTCTCGTACCGGCCGCGGTAGACGCCGCGCTCCGCCCAGTCCACGAGCTCGGGCGGCGTGGAGGGGTCGGCGCGCAGGTGCGCGATCAGGTCGGCGGGGGTGCCCTCCTCCGATGCCGCGCGGCAGAGCGTGACGAGGCCCCGGCCCACGGCCGTGCGCTCGAGCGGGAAGCTCGCCTCGAGCGCGACCGGGATCCCCATGCCGCGGAGCACCGCGGCGAACAGCGGCCCGTCCGCCGTCGGGTGGCGCAGCGCGACGACGATCTCGTCGGGGCGCACGCCGTCCGCGAGCAGCCGCGCGATCTCGAGGCCGACCGCCTCGGCCTCGCCGCGCTCGCCCGCGCACTCGAGCAGCCGCAGGCCGTCGTCCTCGGCGGGCGCCGCGGGGGCCTCGGCCTCGAACAGGTAGCGATCGAGGTGCACGAGCGACGCCTTCGCGGTGTGGGGCTGCGCGCTATCGAGCTCGTGGACCGCGTCGGCGCCCGGATCGTTGAGGAGCTCGCTGTAGAGCCTGGCGCGGGCGGCGAGCGCGCGGCGGTCGGTGTAGGTGAGCGCGAAGGTCACCTCGGTCCGCGCCGCGAGCAGGCGCACGAGCTCGAGCTGGACCGCGGTGAGGTCGTCGAACCCGTAGAAGAACACCGGGCGCGCGCCCCAGGCGTCCGGCCGCGCGCGCAGAGCCTCGGTGGCCGCGATCGCGACGCCGCCCGGGTCGGTGCGCCCGGCGCCGTCGCGCAGTCGGACGTACGCCGCGTACAGCTCGGCGAGCTCGCGCTCGTGGGCGCCGCCTCCGTCGATGCCGGCGGCGGCGGCGCGCAGCTCGTCGGGTGAGACAAGCGCCGCCTGCAGCTCCGCGATCAGGTCGTCGAGCGCGATCGCGAAGCCCGGCGCGTGCGCCGAGCGCGCCAGGGCGTGCAGCGGGGTCGCGGCGACGGCGGCCCGGACAACGGCGAGGCGCTGCGGTCGCGAGAGGGTCGGGGGCGGCGAGGCCCCGGCGAGCGTCGCCACGTCCTCCACGAGGGCCGCGAAGGTACGGATCGTGACGCCCACGGCGCCGCCGTCGCGGCAGAGGTCCTGCTCGAAGCGGGTGGCGTCGTCGGCCGCGGGCACCACCAGAACCGGGTCCCGGTCGATCGCCGCGCGGATGCGGTCCAGGACGGCGCCGGCGCGCCCCGAGTTCGGCGGGCCAACGATCAGCTCAAGGCTCATGGCCACCCGCACACACCATCATCGTCAGCATAGGTCGGATCCCGGCGACGAACCCTGACGCCCTCGACCTCGCGACCTGTCGACGGTTGATCCCACGAAAGGCCGATGCCGCGCGCCCGGGGACCCGCGCAGGGCCCAAAAGCCCGCACCGAACGCACGCGCCGTGCACCGCAATGCGCACGAGAGCCGCCACCGACCCGAAGCCCCCGCAACCTCCCTCCCCCTTGACCGCCAAACGACGCGGCCCCCGCAGCGCCGCGACCGGCGCCGCCCCCACCCACGCCCGAGCCCGCGAAAGCGTCGGCGATACCAACGTAATCGCAAGCTCGTCGAGTGGGCGACCGCCCGGGTGGGCCCGCGCGAGACTCGCCGGCCCCGCCACGACCCGCGTCCGGACCACCTCGGACCCCCGACGTGTGCTTGTGCACGAATTGGCGTCCGACCGCACATCTATCTTCGCCCCCGTCGCCGACCATCGCCGACGAGGTACTGGAATGTCCCTCTGCTTCATCGATCCAGCTGACGCCATCCGGGCAATCGCCGACTCGATCGGCCGCGAGGCGCGCCGCCAGCTACTCGGTGAGGCCGTGCGCGCTTGGGTCGACGAGATCCCCGAGGACGAGCTCGAGGCGCACTACGCGCGCGCGATCGCGGAGCTCGACGACCACGACATCTCGATGCTCGCCGCCTGGCACGCGTCGATGAACGTCGGTCATCCGGTCCCGAACCGCGACTTCCTCATGCGCGCGTTCCCGGCGCTCGGCGAGCACCGGCGCGAAGCGCTCAAGCTCGCCGCAGGGTTCCGCGGCGAGGAAGCGGTGGACCGGGGCGTCACCGAGGAGCGGGCGCTCGACACGGTCCTCGACTGGCTCTCCCCCGAGCGGCAGATGGAGCTCGCGCTCGAGGCGGTCGAGCTCTACATCTGGGACCGCGCTGGTTCCGACAACTGAGCCCGCCGGGAAGGGCAGCTCGCCCAGGGGAGCTCTGGCATGACCGCGGGCGGCAGGCTGCCGGCCGCGCATCCTGCGCCCGCTGTTCCGGCGGCGATCGGTGGGTGCGCTGATCAGTCCCGCCCGCAGCGCCCGAGGGCGCGCGCGTAGAAGCGGAGGTACTCGTCCCAGTGGGCGTCCCAGTACGCGTCGTCGTGGGCGCCGGGCCAGCGCCGCGCGCTGACCTCGACGCCGCCTTCGCGGAGCGCCGCCAGGAACGCGTCGACCCCGGGAATGAACGGGTCCTCTTCCCCGATGTCGAGCCAGAGCTCGGCCTGGGCGAAGGCGCCGGGGTCTGCCCGGGCGGCGGCCACGACGTCGTGCCGGGCGAAGTCCTCGGCGTCGTCGAACGCGCCCTCCGGCGTCTCTGCGGCGCTCGTCCATAGCGCGGGGGAGTGGCCGCCGACCGCGCAGAACCGCCCGGGGTGCAGGCGGCCCAGGTCGTAGGCGCCGAAGCCACCCATGGAGATCCCGCCGATCGCGACGCGGTCGCGGTCGACCCCGAAGCGGCGGACCAGCTCGCGGATCACCTCCTCGGCGACGTAGGCGCCCCAGTCGCCGCTCGAGCGATCGTGTCAGTACGACGAGTCCCCGCCGTCGGGGAACGCGACGACCGGCGCGCGCTCGCCCAACTCCGCGAGCGCGTCGAAGAACGCACCATCCAGCTCGCTCTCGTCGTCGCCGCCGCGCCCGTGCAGGAACACGAGCGCCGGCCGGTCGCCCTCCGGGGCGTCCGGGGACACAACCACGCTCACCGGCTGCGTGCGGCCGACCGCGTCGCTTTGGACCTCGATGCGCTCGACCGAGGCGCCGCGTGGGTCCGCGGTCGAGCCCGGCTCGCGCAGGAGCAGGAACGCCGCGACCGCGACGGCCGCGAGGGCGGTGACCGCCAGCACCCGCCCCGCGCTCATCCCCCTAGAGCCCGAGCGCCGCTCGCACCTCGGCGACCGCCTGCTCGGTCTCGCGGAAGTGGACTACCTGCATGCCGAGCTCGCGGGCGGCCGCGATGTTCACCTCGACGTCGTCGACGAACAGGCACTCGTCGAACTCGAGCCCGCCGAGCGCGTCGGGGTCGTGCGCACGCAGGCGCTCGAGCGTGAGCTCGTAGATGCCGCGCTCGGGCTTGCGCATCCCGACGAACGCCGAGTCGACCACCAGCTCGAAGATCTCGTCGACCGGCAGCATCGACCGCCACAAGGGCTCCCACTCGCGGACGTTGTTCGTGAGCAGCGCCATGCGGTGTCCACGACCCTTGACCTCGCGCATCAGCTCGACCATCTCGTGGTTGGGGTCGAGCGCCTCGAAGTAGACCTCGCGGAAGCGGTGGAGCTCGGGCTCGTGGTCGAGCAGCTCGCGCAGTTCCGCGGCGATTCCGTCGAGGAACTCGGCCTCGGTCATCTTCCCCTTCTCAAGCTCAAACAGCGGGTGCTTGCCCTCGCGCTCGGCGATCCTCTGCAGCGCCTGTCCCAAGACCTCGGGCGCGATCCCGGTCTGGTCCTGCACGGCCGCGAACGAGCGCATGAGCGGCGTCGTGAGCACGCCGCCGAAGTCGGAGATGACCGCCCGGATCGCCATCGGCCTAGAGGTTGCGGGCGATCTCGTAGGCGCCGGCGCCGTTCGCCCCGTCCAGCCGCATGCGCAGGGCGGCACCCGCACGCTCCACGCCCTCGTCGTCGGTCTGCGTCGCCACCGCGGTGGCCTCGCCGGCGCCCCGCAGCGGGTAGTCCTCGTCCTCGAGCCACAGCTCGAGCGTGACGCGCCGGGGCGAGCCGTCGGCGGCGTACTCGGTGGAGATCAGCGGCTCCTCGACCTCCTGCGGCCCGCGCTTGCCGAGGACCGTCGCCGCGACCACCTCCTCGCCGTGCCCAGCGGCGCCCTCCGGCCGGGCCGCGGCGAACAGCAGCGCGCGCCCGTCCTCGAAGGCGGCGGAGAGGACGCGCAGGAGGGTGAAGTCCTCCAGCTCACCCTCGAGGGTCCACAGCGACTCGGGCTCGCTCGCGCCGGCGGGCGCCATCCGCCGGACCGCGTCGAGGTCCCAGATCACGCGCGCTCCGGGCGCGAGCTCGAGGGCGATCGGATCAGCCACGTTCACCTCCAGGGGGCAATTCTTCGTCATCGCGGACCTCCCGCGCGGTGCCCTCGTAGTCGTAGCCGCTCTCCCGGGGCGGGAAGCCCGCGTCCCGGGGCGGGAACGGGTCGCCTGGGCGCGACCCGATGCCGCCCACCGTGAAGACGATGCGACCGCGCCGCATCACGGCGGCCGTCAGCAGGCGCCGCAGCGCCGCGCGGGTCGGCGGGAAGAGCAAAAGCAGCGCGAACGCGTCGGTCACGAACCCAGGGCTGATCATGAGCGCCCCACCGAGGATCACCATCGCTCCGTCGAAGGTCTCGCGCGCCGGGATCCGTCCCTCGGCGAGCGCCAGGTTGAAGCGCCGCCACACCGCCCGCCCCTGCGAGCGCGCCAGCGCCGCGCCGACGAAGCTGTCGAGGACGAGCAGCGCGAGGGTCGGCACGATGCCGATCGCCTGCCCGACCTGGATGATCACGTAGAGCTCCAGGACCGGCAGGCCGATGAAGAGCAGGACGAAGAGCGGGAGCATCCGCCCGGAAGGCTATTGACCGCGCCTCAGCGTCGGCAGGCGCGGCGCAGGTCGACGCGCACGCGCTCCCCGCGCGCGACCAGGACGCGACGAGAGGCGAGCGCCGGGCCGCCCGGGCGAGCGTGGCAGGTGAGGCGCCAGCGCTCGGGGCGGTCGGCGATCGGCCGGGTCGACGGGTTGACGTGCCAGGTGAACCGCCCGTCGCGGCCCACGCGCAGGCGGTCCTGCAGCCTGTCGCGGAAGGTGATCACGTCGCCCGCGTTGCCGGCGCCGTCTTGCACCGGCGAGGTCGCCGTGAGGAAGCTCTTGCGCAGCCGCAGCACGCTGCCGCGCGGCGCGCGGCCCGCGATCACGGCGTGGCGGCGCGGGTTGGCGGTGCTGCGCAGCGCCTTGAGGTACGCGGCGCGGTTGCCGCCGCCCGGACCCGCCGCCCCGGTGAGGCCCAGGTACTCGGCGACGACACCCTCGGCGAACGGCGGGTGGAAGTGCGCCGGCCCGATCTCGAACGTGTAGCCCAGGCCGCCCGTCGCGTAGTAGCTCCAGTCCTCGGTCGTGCCGGTCGTGTCGTAAAGCTCGTAGGCGCGCTGGCTCGTATAGCCGTTTTCCGCGGCCATCGCGTCTCCCAGTCGCCGCAGAAGGCGCTCGTCGCGAGCGGGGCCCTGCTCCTCGAGCCCCGGCGGGCGCAGAACCAGGTTCGAGAAGGTGTGGTTCGTGATCAGGGTCACCACCTGCTCGCGCGAGACGAGCCAGCGGATGGCCTGGCTCTCCGGCTCGGAGAACGGACCCGGGCCGCGGTAGTCCTGAGCGAGCGCGCCGAGCGGGAGCGAGTCGGGGGCGCTCGCTCCGGGGCCGCCCCAGAAGCCGCCGTAGTTGCGGTTGATGTCGACGCCGAACTGGGCGAGGCCGGTGGAGAGGAGCTGGTCGCAGCTGCCGCCGTCGGCCTCGAGCGGCGGGGTGTAGCGGCAGTTCTTACGGTGGTACTCGAACGGGATCAGGAGGTTGACGGTCTCCTCGAGGCCGCCGCGGCCGCCCGCGGCGCCGAGCGCCTCGCCCGCCTCGCGCGAGAGGTTGAAACCGTCGGGATTGGCAACCGGGACGAGGATCACGCGGGCGCGGCGCAGCAGCCGGCGCACCGGCTTGCGCCTCTGCGCCCAGCCGCGCACGAGCTCGTACGCGAACTCCATGGTGTGTTCGGCGGACGGCCACTCGCGCGCGTGGTGGGCGCCCGGCATCAGGAAGGCGGGTCGCCCGTCGCGGCGGCGCACGCGCGGCGCGATCTCGATCCCCTCGATCACGCGGCCCTCGAACGTCTCGTGGGGGAGGGTGAAGTAGCGCACGAGGCGCGGCCGCTGCTCGGCGAGCGCCCGCAGCTCGGCGCTGTACTCGAAGAGGCGCCTGTACGTACCGACGCGCCCGCTGGGCAGGCGAGCTTCGCCCGAGCCGCCGCGCGCCGCCGCGCGCAGCTCGGCGCGCCGGTCGGCCAGCGCCCTCGCGGCGAGGTCGGCCTCCAGCACCTCGTACGGGAAGCCCAGCGCCCTGAGGTGCCGTCCGTCCTCGGGCGAGTGGAGGGCGACGTCAACGAACCCTGGGCCGCCGTGCTCCGTCAGGTCCAGGCCCGCGCTCGCGAGCCGCTCGGCGTCGCCAGGACCGTCGGTGAGCACGCGGACGAGGCGGAGCCGCCCCTCGGGGACCACCCCGGCGAGCTCGCCGACCCGGACGTCAAGTTCCGCTCGCCGCGGCGCGCCCGGACCCCGGCAAGCCTGCACCGCCAGTTCGCCCGCGGCGGTCGCAAAGCCCTGCGCCACCTGCTCGCCGGCGCCGTGCAGCGAGGCGGCGACGAGCCTGCCGGAACCCTCGAAGACGGCAAGCTCCCAGCCAGGCGCGGAGAGCCGCGCCGTGACGAGCGCGACGCCGCCGGCGCGGGCGGTGGCTCGGGCCGTGCCCGGGGCGCCTGGGCTCTGCAGGGTCGTGCACGGCCTCGCGGCGACGCCGTCCGCGCGCAGCGCACGCTCGGCGGCCAGTGCCCCTGCGGGCGCGACCAGGGCCGCCACCGCGGCGAGGCTCAGCGCGACGACGCCGATGGGCCGGGTCGGGCTCATGTCGCGATGCTAGGTAGGCCGCTGGGGCCGCGCGCCGGTTCCGGCGAGGGTCCACCGCTACGATTGACTGGATGGTTGACGAGGAAGCCGTCTACGAGGCCCTCGAGGAGGTCATCGACCCCGAGCTCGGCCTGGACTTCGTCTCACTCGGCCTCGTCTACGACGTGGAGATCGAGGACGGCGACGTCTACATCACCTTCACGCTGACGACGCCGGCCTGCCCGATCGGTCCCCAGGTGACGGAGCAGATGCGCGAGTTCGTCGGCGAGCTCGAGGGGGTCAAGAACGTCTACCCGAAGATGGTCTTCGACCCGCCGTGGTCCCCGGAGATGATGTCCGAGGACGCCAAGTTCGCGCTGGGGTACTGAGCGGCTCGCCGCGGGCACACCGCGAACGCTTGCGCGCGAAACGTTCAGCCCTGATTGCCGGAAAACGGCAACCAGGACTGAACGGACGCAGGGTCCAGCAGCGCGTTCAGCCCTGGTTGCCGGAAAGCGGCAACGTGGGCTGAAACCCGGTCGCGCGCGGCCTCGAAGCGGGGCCTGACCCCGCGGCCCGCTGCTAGCGTCCGCGCGTCATGCCGGAGGGACGCCGGGTTGGGTTTTGGAGTGCCGCGGCGTGCGCGCTTGCCCTGATCGCCTGCGGTCAGGCGAGCGCCGCCGCGAGCGAGGCGCGCATCGTCTCGGAGGAGCGGCTGGGCCCGCGGGAGATCGTGCTCACCGTCGAGACCCCCGCTTTTGCGAAGCCAACGAAGGTCACGGTCGACCTCCCCGCGCGCTACCGGGAGCGCCCGCGCAAGCGCTGGCCGGTCACGTACTTCCTCGCCGGCACGATGAACTCGCACCGCACGTTCAACACGCTCGTCGACGGGCTCGCGCTCACCGAGAGGTTCCCGGCGATCATCGTCTCGCCGCACGGGGACAGCGGCTACTGGAGCGACTGGTACAACGGCGGCGCGTTCGGCCCGCCGATGTACGAGACGTACGTGGCCGAGCAGCTCATCCCGCTGATCGACGAGCGCTTCCGGACCCGCCCTTGGCGCTCGCAGCGCGCCGTGATCGGCGTCTCGATGGGCGGCTACGGCGCGCTCATGATGGCCGCCCGCCACCCGGACCTGTTCGCCGCCGCCTCGAGCATCTCAGGCGCGGTCGACAGCAACCTCGCGGTGAACGGCCTGGTGCTCTCGCTGAGCCCCACGTTCCAGGGCGGGGAGATCGACGCCATCTACGGGCCGCGCCTCACCGAGGAGGTCCGCTGGCGCGGCCACAACCCGGTGGACCTCGCTGAGAACCTGCGCGGACTCGCCCTGCAGGTGCGGACCGCGAACGGCACCCTGAACACCGCGCTCGGCGAGCACCTGCTCTCCGCCGACTCGGTCTCGTGCGCGGTGGAGTGGGGCGTCTACCGGGCGAGCCTCAGCCTTCACGGCCGCCTGCAGGACCTGGACGTCCCGCACCTCTGGCAGGACTACGGGCGCGGCTGCCACAGCGTGCCCAACTTCACCCGCGAGCTCGCCGACACGCTGGCCGCGCTGAAACCGGTCTTCCGCGACCCGCCCAAGACCCCACGGCGCTTCGACTACCTCTCGATCGAGACGGAATTCGAGGTCTGGGGCTGGCGGGTGCGCGCCGACCGTCGCCGGCCGCTCGAGTTCCTCGAGCTGCGCGGGGCCGGGCGGCACGGCGTGCGGGTGATCGGGTCGGGCCGGGCGAAGGTGGTGACGCCGCCGTACTTCCGGCGCACGCAGCGGGTCCGCCTGCGAGGCGCGCGCGAGCGTTTCGCGGTCCCCAATAGCCGCGGCCGGATCAGGTTCACGGTCGATCTGGGCCCACCCAGCGCGGGCCAGCAGTTCCGGCCCGGCTCGCAGACCAACCGCGTGAGCCGGGTCGTCAGGTTCAGCCCTCGCTGACGGGCGGGCGCGCCCCGGAGCCGCCCGGATCCGTTAACCGGCCTGCCGAGGGGGAATTCGGTGGGCACCAGAGTCCATTAGGGAGAGGAAAGGAACCCCCTTAGGGAGAGGAAAGGAACCCCCTGCATGCTTGGCTTGATCCTGTACCTGATCGTGATCGGCATCGTCGCCGGCTATCTCGCGCGGCTGCTCGTTCCCGGCAAGGACCCGATGGGCTTCTTCGGGACCATGGTGCTCGGCATCGTCGGCAGCTTCGTCGGCGGTCTGCTCGGCTACCTGATCTTCGGGCACGACCTCGACGAGGGCGCCCTGCAGGCGTCCGGGGTGATCGGCTCGATCATCGGCGCGATCATCGCGCTGCTCGTCTGGCGGGCGGTCGGTGGCCGCGAGCGCGGCGGGGGGCGGCCGGTCACGCGCTGACGCGCCGAAAGCTAGACCCGCAATCACGCGGGCCCACGCAGCCGGCGGTCCTGTGTCCCCCCGGGGCCGCCGGCTTTTTCTTGCTCTCGCGCCCCGGTCGGCGCCTACCGCGCCTCGACCGCGCGGGCTGCGCTCACCGGCGCCGGCGTCATCGCCGCGGCGCAGATCACCAGGGCGAACGCGCCCACCCGCAGGGCGACGCCGAACGCGTCCTCCGGCATCGGCTCGGCGAAGACGATCGGCCCGGCCGCGATCGTGAGCGCGTTGGCGGCCACGCTCGTGACCGCGATCACCGGCACCGCCTTGCCGGTCTGCAGGCCGCGCGCCGACACGATTAACCCGGCGAGCGAGGCCAGCGCGATCACCGCGGCCAGCGGGTGGATGAGGATCCCGGCGACCGACGACTCGCCGAGGTTCCCGCTCAGCGCCTTGATGGCCGTATCGGACGCGGCCCAGAACATGCCCGCCGAGGCCCCGAACAGCACGCCCTCGTGCGCCCGTCCCACCGCGAAGAACGGGACCACGACCGCAGCCCCCGCCACGACCCCGAGGTAGCCGACCAGGCGCGCGACCTCGTAGTCGGCGTGGGCCTCGTCGCCGACCTCGCCGACCGACGCGGCCAGGAACGCCAGGCCGAGCGCGGCCAGCGCGACACCGATCCACTCGCGGCGGGTCACCTCGTGGGCGAAGAGCCGGTCGGCGGTCACGGTGAGCAGCACGAGGCCGCCGGCGATCGTCGCCTGGACGAGCGAGATCGGCGCGAGCGCCAAGGCGCCGACGTGGAACCCCCAGCCGACCAGGGCGATGACGATCCCCAGCACGTACCAGGGATTGAGGAACAGCGCGAACGAGCTCCGCAGCGGCCGGCGCATGTCGACCCGCGGTGACTGCACCGCACCACGGTGCTTGTAGAGGAAGCCGAGGACCGAGGCGAACGCGGTCGCGAGCGCGAGCAGCAGGCCGATCTGGACCGACACCGACATCGGCCGCGCAGCTTACGGGGCGGGCGGCGGTCCTAGGCCGCGTTCGGCCCGTCGCTCGACGGCTCGGTGTCGATCTCGAGCGCCGCGCCCGACTCCTCGTCCCCGATCCGGATCGCCCGGATCGCATGCTCGTCGGGGAGCTTGTCGAGGACCTCGCGGATCACCCGGTGGATCTCGGGCTCCTCGTGGCCGAAGTCGTCGAGCAGGCTGCGCAGCGCGGTGTGCGTGATCTTGAGCTGCTCGGGGGTGAGCTCAAGGTGGTACCTGAACGGTCCTCCCTCCATGCCGGAATGTTACGGCAGCGGGGTGCTCGTCAGCCTGCCGCCGTCGTCGTGCTGGCCCCGTGGCGCCCCTCGCGCGCGTCGGCGGCGTCGGCGAGCGCGGCGAGCGAGCGCTCGATCCCGCTCGCGATCTCGGCCACGTCCGGCATCGCGTCGAAGTCGGCCAGCAGCCCGAAGTTGATGCTGCCGTTGTAGGACATGATCGCCACGAACAGCGCCTGATCGGGCGGCAGAAACCCGACCGGGAAGCAGTCCTCGAGCTGGCGGCCGAGCATGTAGAGCGGAATCTGGGGGCCCGGCACGTTGGTGACGGTGAGGTTGAAGATCCGCGTCGAGAAATTGATCCGCGCCGCCTGCGCGAGCAGGGTGGGGGGCGCGAAGTCGTTGAAGCGGGTGATCATCTCGGCGCCGAGCGCCTGCTTGGAGCTCTTCACGTCGGCCATCGCGGCGCGCACGACATCCAGGCGGGCGGCGGGATCGTCGACGTAGACCGGCAGCGGCGCGCGGACGGCCACGATCTTGTTGCCGAGCTCGCCGTGCTCGTTCTCCGAGCGGATCGACACGGGCACCTGAGCGCGCACCTCGAGCCCCGCGGTGTCCACGCCCCGCAGGTGAAGCCAGTCGCGCAGGGCACCCGCGATCACCGCGAGCACGACGTCGTTAACGGTCCCGCCGAGGACGTTCTTGATCCGCTTGAACCGCCCGAGGTCGGCTCGCACCCACTCGTAGCGGCGGTGCGGGCCGATCTTCACGTTGAGCGGCAGCTTGGGCGCGCGGTTGGCGAGCGTCCAGGCCACCTCGCTGATCGCCTCGGCGGCGTCGCCCGCGCCTTCGAGGGCCGCGCGCGGGTGCTCGAGCGTGCGCAGCGCGCGCCGCGCGAGGCGCAGCGGCAGCTTGGCGATCGCGTCAGCGCCCCGGGTCGCGAGCTCGGCCGGCGACGGCTCCGGCGCCGGCACCCACTCCTCGGCGGGCGCCACGGGCTCGGGGTCGAGGTCGAGGTCGAGGAGGACCGTCGCGATGTCGACCCCAGAGACGCCGTCGACGAGCGCGTGGTGAGTCTTGGACACCAGCGCGAAGCGGTCGCGCGTAAGCCCCTCGACGAGCCAGATCTCCCAGAGGGGCTTCGTACGGTCGAGCCGCTGCGAGAACACCCGCGCCGCCATGTTGCGCAGCTGCTCCTCGGAGCCGGGGGAGGGGAGCGCGGAATGGCGGACGTGGTAGCGCAGGTTGAACGAGTTGTCGTCGATCCAGAACGCGCGGCCGGTCTGGGCCGGCGGAAACGCGAGCTTCTGGCGGAAGCGGGGGACGAGGTGCAGCCGCGACTCGATGTGGGCGATCAGGTCGAGGTACTTGGGCGGCGGGCCCTCGAAGATCAAGATCGCCCCGACGTGCATGTGCGCCGCGTCGGACTCGTTCGTGAGGAACGAGTAGTCCAGCGCGCTGAGGCGGTCCATGTGTCCCTGGGCCATCACCGCAAACTACCCCCAACCCGCGAGCAACACAACGGCCGGGCGCGCGCCGGGTTAGCCTGCGCGCTCACACCCCCGGACCCGTCGTCACGGCATGAAGGCGAAGCGACAGCGCAAGAGCACGGCCGCCCGCGCGCTCGCCGCCCTCGCGGCGGCACTGCTGGCAGCCGGCTGCGGCTCGGATGAGGACTCGTCCGAGCCGGCGACCGACCGCTTCGACGCGCAGCGCGCCTTCGCCGACCTCGAGGCGCAGGTGAAAATCGGCCCGCGCCCCGCGGGCTCGCCCGCGAGCGAGCGCACCGTGGAGTTCATCGCGCGCAGCCTGCGCGACGCGGGCGCCGAGGGCGTGCGCGTCCAGCGCCCGCACCGCAACGTCGTCGCCGAGATCCCCGGCTCCGAGCCGGGCGCGGTCGTCGTCGGCGCCCACCACGACACCAAGGAGGACATCCCCGGGTTCGTGGGCGCGAACGACGGCGCGAGCGGCGTCGCGGTCGTGCTCGAGCTCGCGCGCCACCTCGCCGCGGAGGCACCGCTCGACGGCCCGTCGATCCACCTGGTCCTCTTCGACGCGGAGGAGGCGCGCGGGGACCGCGCGTTTGAGGAGGACGGCACGCGCGGGAGCCGCCAGTACGTGCGGTACGCGCAACGGGGCGGCCGGCAGGGCTCAGCCCCGCTCGCCGAGATCCAGGCGATGGTCCTGTTCGACATGGTCGGCGACTGCGACCTTCAGATCCCCCTCGAGGCGAACTCCGACCCGGGCCTGTACGCGGCGTTCGCCGACGCGGCCCGCGAGGTGCGCGGCTCGCCCGCGCCGTTCGAGGGCGAGGCGGGCGCCGTGCTCGACGACCACATCCCGTTCCTCGAGGCCGGCGTGCCCGCGGTCGACCTGATCGACTTCGCCTACGGGCCCGGCGGCACGCCTGGGGCGTGGTGGCATACGCCCGACGACACGCTCGAGCGCGTGTGCGCCGAGAGCCTCGAGGCGGTGGGGGAGGCGGCCGCCGTGGCGATCCCCCGCCTTCCGTAGTCCGAAAAGCCTCTACCCTTGTTGCGGTGAGCGCCACCCAGCTAAACGCGCCGCGACGCGTGCGGCTCGCGGCCCCCCGCGGCTATTGCGCGGGGGTCGATCGCGCGGTCCAGACGGTCGAGAGGGCCCTCGAGATGTACGGGGCGCCCGTCTACGTGCGCAAGGAGATCGTCCACAATAAGCACGTCGTCGCACAGCTCGCCAAGCGCGGCGCGATCTTCGTCGACGAGGAGACCGAGGTTCCCGAGGGCGAGCTCGTCGTCTTCTCGGCGCACGGCGTGGCGCCGTCGGTCCACCGCAACGCCGAGGCCCGCCGGCTGCGCACGATCGACGCCACCTGCCCGCTCGTCACCAAGGTCCACGTCGAGGCGCGCAAGTTCGCGGAGCAGGGCTACACGATCATCCTCATCGGCCACGCCGGCCACGAGGAGGTCGAGGGCACGATGGGCGAGGCGCCCGACTCGATCGTGCTCGTCGAGACCGTCGAGGACGTGGATGCGCTCGACTTCCCCGAGGGCACGCCGCTCGCGTTCATCACGCAGACGACGCTGTCGGTCGATGAGACGGCCGGGATCATCGCCCGCCTGCGCGAGCGGTTCCCCGGCATCCGCAGCCCGAAGTCCGACGACATCTGTTACGCGACCACCAACCGCCAGATCGCGGTCAAGCAGCTCGCCCGCGAGTGCGAGCTGGTCCTGGTGATCGGCTCGAAGAACTCCTCGAACTCCAACCGGCTCGTCGAGGTCGCCCGCGAGCACGGCGCCGAGTCGTATTTGATCGACAACGCCTCCCAGGTCCAGGAGGAGTGGCTCGAGGGCGTGGAGACCGTTGGCATCACCTCCGGCGCCAGCGCGCCCGAGGAGCTCGTCACCGAGCTCGTCGAGTTCTTCCGCGCGCGGGGCGCCGACGACATCTCCGAGCTGCGCACCGTCGAGGAGGACGTGCGCTTCATGCTTCCCAAGCAGATCCGCACCGAGCTCGCGGCCCGCGCGGAGCGCGCGGCGAGCGCCTAGAAGGCACCCGCTTCAGGGCCCCTAGGCCCTTAGGGGATCCCGGCGCCCTTAGGGGATCCCGGGCGCGAAGCTGATCGCCCAGACCCGCACGTCGCCGCCCGCGGTGATGCGCAGCTTGTGCGCCTCGTGGCGGGGGTGCTCTGCGATCGGGAGCAGGGCCGCCTCGGTGATCGGCACGTCGCGTGGTTCTGAGCCGTCGAGCTGCGCGCGCAGCCAACCCTGGCCCTCGGCGACCACATAGCAGCCGCCCGCCTCGTACTCCAGCTCGATCGACTCGTCGCCCGGGGTGGGGGTCCACGCGTCGCCCGGCGAGCCGCCCGGGAAGACCTCTTGGGTGGGCGGGGCGACCAACACGCCGGGGCCGTCGGTGGCGCGCAGCGGCGCCATCGGCTCGGGTAGCGAGAGTGTCACGTCGTCGCTCAGAAGCACCTCCTGGATCACCTCCTCGGTTGCCCGGTACTCGCCCTCCCCGAAGTGCGCCCAGGCGAGCGCCCCGCCGCGCGACCACAGAAAGAGCGACGGCCAGCCCTTGCAGCCGTAGTCGTGCCAGATCAGGTACTTGGAGTCGTCGGCGACGGGGTGGGTGATGCCGAGCGCGGCGATGCCGGGGTCGAGCGCCTCCCGCCGCCCGGTGAAGCGGAACCGGGGCGAGTGGATGCCGAGCACCCGCAGGCCGTGCGGCTCGTACCGGCGCCGCCATTCGAGGATGTAGGGGAGGGCGCGGACGCTGTTGAGCTGGGCGAAGTCGAGGAAGTGCACGAGCACTGGGCCCGTGGCCGTGAGCTCGGCCATCACCGGCGGCTCGGGGGCGTTCAGCCAGCGGATGCGCCCGGGGAACTCGGGAGCGGCGATATCGGGGCGCTGGGGGCGCACGGCCCGTCAGCCTACCCCCGTGATCGACTTTCCTAGTCACAGAGACCAGAAACCTCGATCACGATGCGGCCGCTCGGCCCCGTGATCGACTTTCCTGGTCAGAGGGACTAGAAAGCTCGATCGCGGGGCGGCGGTATGCTGGCGGTCCGGCCAATCCCCACCAGGAGGAAGAGTGACCTTGACCGACAGGATCTGGGAGCGCATCGACCAGGCGCGCCAGCGCCACGACGTGCTCCAGCATCCCTTCTACCAGCGCTGGTCCGAGGGCGAGCTGACCACCGAGGAGCTCGCGCGCTACGCCGGCCAATACCGGCACGCCGTCGAGGCGATCGCGAAGATGACCGACGCCGCGGCGAGCGCCCTTCCCGATCGCGACGACCTGCGCACGCACGCGGCCGAGGAGCGCGGCCACGTCCGCCTCTGGGACGGGTTCGTCGAGGCCGTGGGCGGCGACACGAACGCGGAGCCCACGCCCCAGACCGCTGAGTGCGTCGCCACTTGGACCCGCGACGGCGACGTGCTCGAGACGCTCGCGCGGCTGTACGCCGTCGAGTTCGCGCAGCCCGAGATCTCCAAGATCAAGCGCGAGGGCCTGCTCGATCGCTACGGCTTCGAGGACGGCTCCGGCACGGCCTACTTCAAGGTCCACTCCACGCGCGACGTGGAACACGCCGCCGAGGTCCGTGAGCTGATCGCCGAGCTCGCGCAGGAAGGCGACGAGGACCGCATCGTGGCGGCGGCGGAGTCCGCGTACCAGGCCAACTGGCGCCTGCTGGACGGCGTCTGAGCGAGCCGCCGTGTCGCGCGGCGACCGCCTGATCGCGATCGCCCTGGGGATCGCCCTGGGCATCGCGATCGTCGCCGTGTTCGTATTCGTGTTCAGCGAGGGGGCCGTCGATGCCCCCTCGCTGGACCGCGACGAGGCGCGCGAGCAGCCGGCCGAGCCCTAGGCCCCGGCGGCCTGAGCGGCTCGCGCGTGCCCTAGAGTTCCTGGGCAAATGAGGGCCCGGGAGGCAACCGACGCGCGCCTCGTCGCCCTGATCGCGCTGGGCGCGCTCGCGCTGCACCAGCTGCGCTACGCGCTCGCGCACGGCCCCGAAGCCGGCGCCGCGCTGGCGCGCGAGGGCCACGCGTACCTCCAGCTCGTCGCGGGACCGGTGCTCACGCTGGCGCTCGCCGCGATCGTCGTCTCGGTCGTGCGCAGGGCGTGGTCCGGTGGGCCGCGCAGCGCCCCGAGCGCACCGCGCACCTACGGCTGGATCACGGCGAGCCTGCTCGCGGTGTTCGCGGTGCAGGAGCTCGCCGAGGGCGCGCTGTTCGCGGGCCACGCGAGCGGCATCGCCGCGCTCGTGGGCGGCGGGGGCTGGCTCGCCTTGCCGCTCGCCGCCGTGATCGGCGCGCTGCTCACGGCCGCCAGCCTGCTCCTGAGCCGCGCAGACGAGGCGTTGGCCGAGCTCATCGAGCGGGTCCGCTCCCCGCGCCGCGCTCCGCGCGCGACGCGTAGCACGGGGACCGAGCGCGCCGTCCGACGGCCGGGTTTCGACCTGCGCTTCGGGTTCGCCCGCCGCCCGCCGCCCGCGCGGGCGCACAGCTAGCGGACCCGTAAACCCCTGCCGCCCCGCGCGGGGCGGCACGCCCCTACGGGGGCGGAAAGGAGCAGCGACTTGAGATCGAACAAAAGCGGAGCGCTGATCGCGCTCGCGGGCCTCGTGGTCGCCGTCGTGCTGTTCGTCGTGCTGAGCGGCGACGACGGCGGCGACGAGCCCGAGACGACAACGCAGGCACAGACGACGACCACGACCGAGCAGGCGGCGCCGCCCGACGAAAACGGCCCGGCGAAGGCCGAGCCGCAGCCCAAGCCGAAGCCGAAGCCGGCCGAGCCGAAGCTGCCCACGCTCAAGATCCGCAACGGCGAGCCCGTCGGGGGTCCGCTCGAGATCGAGTTCAAGTCCGGCGGGCGGATCGAGTTCCTGATCGACGCGGACGCCCCCGACGAGCTGCACCTGCACGGATACGACGAGTACATCGACGTCGGGCCCGGCAAGCCGACCAAGGTGAGCGTGAAGGCGAATATCGAGGGCATCTTCGAGCTCGAGTCGCACTCCACGGGCGTGCTGCTCGCCCGGATCTCGGTGGTGCCGTCGTGAGCGCGACGACCGCACGCGCCGCCCGCCTGTTCGCGGGCGCCAGCGCCGCGCTGCTCGCGGCGCTGCTCTTTCCCGCCGCGGCGAGCGCCCACGGGATCGTCGCCGTCGAGGACCTGCCGATCCCGCAGTGGCTCTTCGTCTGGGGGGCGTCCGTCGTCCTGATCGTCTCCTTCGTCGGGCTCTCGGTGGGCTGGCAGCGGCCGCGCCTGGAGCGCGACGAGTGGCGGCCGGTCGCGCCGTGGCTCTCGCGCCTTGCCGTCAACCGCGTGACCGAGGTGCTCGCCGGCCTCGCTGGCGTCGCGCTGCTCGGGATCACGGTCTGGGCGGGCCTGTACGGCACCGAGGCGCCCGGCCGCAACTTCGCCGTCACCTTCGTCTTCGTGACGTTCTGGCTCGGCATGGTGGGCCTGAGCCTGCTCTTCGGCAACGTCTTCCGCGCGTTCAACCCGTGGCGGGCGATCGCGCGCGTCGCCGCCGGCGGCTTCCGGCTGATCGCGGGCCAGCAGCCGCCGCCCCCGCTGACCTACCCGGAGCGCCTGGGGCGCTGGCCCGCCGCGCTGGGGCTCGCCGCGTTCTTCTGGCTCGAGCTGATCTACGCGCCGCCGGGCTTCGAGGGCGTCCAGCTCAGCCCGTACACGGTCGCGATCGCGACCCTGATCTACAGCGCCTACACGTTCGTCGGCATGGCGCTGTTCGGGATCGACAAGTGGCTCGACCGCGGCGAGGCGTTCTCCGTCTACTACAAGATGTTCGCGAGCCTGTCGTGGCTCGAGGTGCGCGACGGGGTGCTGGGGCGCCGCCGCTGGCTCGCGGGCGCGAACGGCTGGGGCGACATCCCCGGCTCGGTCGCCTTCGTGCTGGTCACGATCGGCGGCACCACGTTCGACGGCGCCGCCGAGGGCTTCTTGGTCGAGCCCGTGAACACCGTGAACGGGTGGATGGCGGACCTTGGCGCCGGGCCGGTCGCGTCGCTGCGGATCGCCTACACGATCTTCATGGTGCTCACGCTCGCGGCCGTGTTCGCGATCTACTGGGGCGGCCTGCGCGGGATGGACTCCGTCGAGGGCTCGCCGCCGCTGCGCACGCTGGGGCGGGCGTTCGCGCACAGCTTCATCCCGATCGGCCTCGCCTACTCGGTGGCGCACTACTTCAGCCTGTTCGTCTTCCAGATCCAGGCGCAGTTCACCTACCTGCTCTCCGACCCGCTCGGCAACGGCTCGAACCTCTTCGGGACCGCGGACAGCGGGATCGACTACACGATCCTGGGCGCCGAGCTGGTCTGGTACGTGCAGGTGGGCGCGCTGGTCGCCGGGCACGTGATCGCGCTCGCCATGGGCCACGACAAGGCGCTGGCGACGTACGGCGACGTGCAGCGCGCGACCCGCTCGCAGTACTGGATGCTCGCGCTGATGATCGGGTTCACGAGCCTCGGGCTCTTCCTGCTCTCGCAGGCGAACGCCTGAGGCCCCGCGGCGCGGGGCGCTGGGCGGCGGCCTACCGCTCGCCCAGCGCCCTGACCGCCGCGTCCAGCGGCGCGAGCTCGGGCGAGTCGGGCTCGCCCTCGAGCGCGAGCACGATGTTGTTCACGCGGTAGCAGGCGAGCGCGGCCGTGCGCTCGCAGCGCCGGAACTCGGCCAGCGCGGCCTCGCCGTCCGCGGCGACGATCAGCGAGCCCGAGACGCGCTCGGGGTCGCGCGCGGCCTGCACCGCGCCCGCCAGGCGCAGCTCGTAGACGTCGAGGCCCTCGCGCATCGCGACCAGCGGCTCGCCGAGCTCGAGGCCCGCGCCCTCGGCGTTCGCCTCCTCGACGAACTCCGTGGGCTCGAAGACGCGCTCGCCACCGCAGGCCGCGGCGGCGAGCGCAAGTGCGATCAGCGGCAGGACCCTCGCGCGGTGCCACATGGCGGCGCGAGCCTACGCGCTACGTCAGCTCGGCGTATCCAGCAGCTCGGCCAGGCGCCGCTCGAGCGCGCCGGCGAGGGCGTCGCGGATCGGGCCCTCGATGGTGCGCTCGACGAGCTCCTGCAAAAAGCCGTCGATGACCAGGCGCTTCGCGGCGGCCTCGGAGAGCCCGTGCGAGCGCAGGTAGTAGAGCTGGTCGGCGTCGACCTGGGCGACGGCGGCGGCGTGCGTGCAGCGCACGTCGTCGGCCTCGATCTCGAGGCCCGGGATCGCGTCGGCGTGGGCGCGGTCCGAGAGCAGCAGGTTGCGGCTCTCCTGGAAGGCGTCCGTCTTCTGGGCGCCGGGGTCGACCTTGATCATCCCGCGCCACACCGCCGTGGCCTCGTCGCTCAGCACGCCGCGGAACGCGAGGTCGGAGGTGGTGTCGGGCGCGGCGTGCTCCTGCGTCGTGTCGTAGTCGAGGTGCTGCTTGCCCGCGCCGGCGTAGGCGCCGGTGACCTTCGCCTGCGAGCCGCGGCCCGCGAGCTTGGTCTCCATGCGGACCTTGCCGCGCGCCGAGCCGAACCCGAGCGCGACCCAGTCGAGCGAGCCGTCGCGGCCCACCGAGGCGCGCTGGGTCGCGAACACCCACGAGGACTCGGGCAGGTCCTGGCCGCAGACGAAGCGCAGCGTGGCGCCGTCGCCGACGATCAGCTCGGTGACGCCGTTGAAGAGCGCGTCGACCTCCTGGTCGGCGGCGAGGTACTGCTCCCAGACCTCGGCCTCGGCGCCCTCCTCGAGGACGATCAGCGAGCGCCACCCGAGCAGCGAGCCGGCGCTGCGCTGGATCGCGCTGAGGCCGATCGGCACCTCGAGGCGCTGGCCCGCGGGGACGTAGACGAAGGCCCCGCCCGTCCAGTTGGCCTCGTTGTGCGCGACGAACACGTCGTCGGCCGCCACGAGCGAGCCCAGGTGCCGGCGCACGAGCTCCGGGTAGGCCGCGGCCGCGTCGCTGAGCGGCATCACGACCGGCTTCGAGGGCCGCTCGCCGGCCTCGGGCTCGGCGAGCTCCGAGCCGAGCGCGTGCGAGTCGACCTGCCGGAGGAACGCCGCGTCCTCGGGGGTGGGGAGGATGGGCGCCGCCTCCGTGGCGCTCGCGCCGTTGCGCTCCGCTGGCGCGTAGGCGTTCAGGTCGAGGCCGGTGAGCTCGGTGAACTCCCAGCCCTGGGTCTTCTGGTCCGGAAGGCCGAGGTCCTGCGCGCGAGAGGCGCCCGCGCGGCGCCTCTCCTCCAGCCAGGCCGGTTCCGTGGCCGGGCTAGCCAATCGAACCCTCCATCTGCAGCTCGATCAGGCGGTTCATCTCAACCGCGTACTCCATCGGCAGCTCCTTCGTGATCGGCTCGATGAAGCCGTTGACGATCATCTTCGAGGCCTCCTCCTCGTCCAGGCCGTGGGCCTGCAGGTAGAAGAGCTGGTCCTCGCCGACCTTGGACACCGAGGCCTCGTGGCCGATCGACGCGTCGTTCTCGTCGATGCGGATCGTCGGGTAGGTGTCCGAGCGCGACTGCGGGTCGAGCAGCAGCGCGTCGCAGACGACCTTGGACTTGGCCTCGGTCGCGCCCTTGGCGACCTCGAGCAGGCCGCGGTAGGTCGAGCGGCCGCCGTCCTTGGAGATCGACTTCGAGAACACCGACGAGGTGGTCTTCGGCGCGCCGTGGATGATCTTGCCCCCCGCGTCCTGGTGCTGGCCGCGGCCGGCGAACGCGATCGAGAGGATCTCGCCGTGGGCCCGCTCGCCGAGCAGGTAGATCGACGGGTACTTCATCGTGAGCTTCGAGCCCAGGTTGCAGTCGACCCACTCCATCGTCGCGTTCTCGTAGGCGACCGCGCGCTTGGTGACGAGGTTGTAGACGTTCTGCGACCAGTTCTGGACGGTCGTGTAGCGGACCCGCGCGCCCGGCTTGACGATGATCTCGACGACCGCGGAGTGCAGCGAGTCCGTGGAGTACACCGGGGCGGTGCAGCCCTCGATGTAGTGGACGTCGGAGCCCTCCTCGGCGATGATCAGCGTCCGCTCGAACTGGCCCATGTTCTCCGTGTTGATCCGGAAGTAGGCCTGCAGCGGCATCTCGACCTTGACGCCCTTCGGCACGTAGACGAACGAGCCGCCCGACCACACGGCGGAGTTGAGCGCCGCGAGCTTGTTGTCGTTCGGCGGGATCACCGTCGCCCAGTACTCGCGCACGATGTCCTCGTGCTCGCGCAGGCCCGAGTCCATGTCGAGGAAGATCACGCCCTGCTTCTCGAGGTCCTCGCGCACCTGGTGGTAGACGACCTCGGACTCGTACTGGGCGCCGACGCCCGCGAGGAACTTGCGCTCGGCCTCGGGGATGCCGAGGCGGTCGAAGGTGCGCTTGATGTCCTCGGGGACCTCGTCCCAGCTGCGGCTGGCGCGCTCGGAGGCGCGGACGAAGTAGTGGATGTCGTCCCAGTCGATCCCGCTCAGGTCGCCGCCCCAGGTGGGGGTGGGGCGCTCCACGAAGTGCTCGTAGGCCTTCAGGCGGAACTCCCGCATCCAGTCGGGCTCGTTCTTGTACTCGGAGATCGCCTCGACGATCTCGCGGCTGAGGCCCTTGGGCGCCTTGTACAGGTAGTTCTCGGGATCGTGGAAGCCGAAGCGCTCGGCGTAGTCGCTGCCGATCTCCTTGAGCGCGGCCTCCTCCTCGGTGAGGACCTTGGTGGACTCGACGGTGGGTGTCTCGGGCGTGGTCATGAGAGAGCTTTCAAACCTCCAGCTTCACTAGGCCGTCCTCCTCGCGCGCCGCGAAGGTCTCGACCGGCGCGTAGGCCGGCAAGGAGCGCGGGCGGCCCGTCCGCAGGTCAAACAGCGAGCCGTGGCGTGGACATTCAACGGTACAGGCCGCGGGATCGAACGGGCCCTCCGCCAGCGGGCCGTCGTCGTGCGAGCACCGATCCTCGATCGCGAGGAGCTCGCCGTTCGCGCAGCGGAAGACCCCGACCTTGCGGCCGTCATCGGTGGTGACGATGCGCATCGCCCCTTCGGGCAGATCGTCGGAGCTGCAGACGGTGATCTCGGGCATGCAAAAACCTACCTTGGAAGTCGGATTTTAGCGGTGGGCAGGGGTGGACCCACGGCGCCAGGACGCCGCAGGGTACGCGGGCCGCGCGCGCTCAGCCCTTGACCTTCTCGCAGGTGCGGTGGGCCCTGTCCTTGCCGGCCCCGCCGTGGCAGAGGTCGCCCTTGCCCGCGCCGCCCACGAGCCTGTCGCGGCCGGCCTGCCCGTAGAGGTGGTCCTTGCCGCCGCCGCCGCCCTTGATCGTGTCGGGCCCACCGCCGCCGCAGACGAGGTCGTTGCCGCCGCGCGCGCGGATCTTGTCGCGGCCGCGCGTGCCCACGATCACGTCGGGCCCGTTCGTGCCCACGATGGCGCCGCCGGTGCCCACGATCGTGGCCGAGCGGCCCTTGCAGGCGAAGTCGAACTCGTCGGCGCCGATGTCGACTCTCCCGCCGACGATGCTGCGCCCGCCGTCAAGGTCGGACTTCCCGAGCAGGTCGTGCGGGTCGTTGCGGGTGCCTGCGTCGATCGTCGGCGAGCCGGGGAGCTGGCCGTAGTCGCCGCCCGCGGGGTTGGTGAGGACCGGCGCGGCGGTGATGTTCTCGTTCGTCCCGGCCGGCGTTGCGAACGCGTTGGCGCCGCTTTTTGCGACCGTGTCGAAGGCCGAGTCCGTGAGGTTGATCTCGGCGCGCGAGTTGGGCATGGCGTCCGCGGCGGCGTAGAGGTCCCGCAGCGGGCCGGTCGCGATCACGTTGCGGCCCTCGATCAGGATGTCGCAGCCGCCGTTGACCTCCGTGTTGATCCCGGTTCCGCTCGCGCCCAGCGCGATCGCGGTGACGTTGCGAAGCCGCATTCGCGGCAGCGTGATGGGGCCGCCGCAGCCGGCCGCCCAGGAGACCGCGTGGCCGAAGCTGCCCGTCGAAACGCAGACCGAGTCCCGGATCACCTCGGCTCTCCCGCAACCGATGAACGGGCCCACCGCCTCGACTCGCTCGGACACACCGACGAAGGCAACGGTGCTGATCGCCCCGCACCTTGACGTCGTGGAGGCGCACCCCATCGACGTTCGGGTCGACGACCCGGTTGATGCCGGTGTCGCTCCCGACGATCGCCGGCCGGGGCCCCTTACGCCTGCCGCCGATCGAGATGGCGTCGTTCGGCTGGAGCGGGTCGGTGCCCACCGCGTAGGTGCCCGGGAGCAGCACGACCTTGTCGCCGTACGCCACGGAGGCGTGCTCGACCGCCGTCTGGATGTCGCACGGGGTTGGCCTGAGGGCAACTCGCGGCGGGGCCGTCGCCTCCGGGCTCCGCGTAGCGCGTCGCGCCCCACGCGGCGGGGGCGGCCAGGGCCAGGACCCCAGCCGCGACGCCAAGCGCACTGACCGTCCGGCCCCGCATGGGAGGACGCAAACGTAACCGCGCGCCGGGCCCGCGCGCAACCCGACGGGACGCGGAACTCCCTCAGATCCCTTCGCGCGCGACCTCGGACGGATCGCCCTGCAGGCCCTCGTCCTCCCAGTCGGCGGCGTCGCCGAGGCTCGCGGACTTGATCACCTTGAGGCCGAGCAGGGCGCACTTCATGCGCGTCGCGGAGATCTCGATGCCGAGCAGGTCGAGCACGAACTCCTTCGGCAGGCGCAGCAGCTCCTCGCGGGACTTGCCGATCAGCTCGTCGGTGAGCATCGACGTCGCCGCCGTCGAGATCGCGCAGCCCTTGCCCTCGAAGCTCACCTCGGCGACCCGGTCGTTCTCGTCGAGGCGGATGAAGACGTGCTGCTCGTCCCCGCAGAAGGGGTTCGAGTCCTGGAACTCGAGGTCGTACTCCTCGAGGCGCCCGAAGTTGTGCGGCCGCTTGTAGTGCTCGAGGATCTGCTCGCGGTAGAGATCGTCCACGCACTGAAACGGTAGCGGTCGGGGCCGGCGGCCCCCGGCGCACGGTCGCGAACGCCCCCGCGAGTTCGCGGTTACGGCTCCCGGGGGAGCCGTACGTGCGACCTCGTGGTCGGCCCGCGCGATGCTCGAGCTAGACCCCGAAGACCCGCCGCGCATCGTGCAGCGCCTCGACCAGGCGGTCGATCTCCTCGGTCGTCGTGTAGACGCCGAAGCTGGCGCGGGCGGTCGCCGGGACGCCGAGACGGTCCATGAGCGGCTGGGCGCAGTGGTGGCCGGCGCGCACCGCGACGCCGTGGCGGTCGAGGATCTCCGAGACGTCGTGGGCGTGTACGCCCTCGAGCTCAAACGACACCGGGCCGATGCGCTCGGGGGAGGGGGGAGGGCCGAACACGGTCAGCCCGGGGACGTCCTCGAGCGCGGCGAGCGCGTACGCGGTCACGGCGCGCTCGTGGGCGAGGATCGCCTCCATGCCGATGCCGTCCATCCAGCGCAGGGCGGCGGCCATGCCGACCGCCTGCGAGATCGCCGGCGTGCCGGCCTCGAAGCGCGCGGGCACGTCGGCCCAGGTGGTGCCCTCCTTGGTGACCTTGCGGATCATCGAGCCGCCACCCAAGAAGGGCTCCATCTCCCGCAGGATCTCGAGCCGCCCCCAGAGCGCGCCGATGCCGGTCGGGCCGTAGAGCTTGTGGCCGGTGAGCGCGTAGAAGTCGGCGCCCATCGCGGTCACGTCGATCGGCATCTTCGGCGCCGACTGGGCGCCGTCGACCAGGATCAGCGCGCCCGCCTCGTGGGCGCGGCGCGCGATCTCCTCGACGGGGTTGAGCGTGCCGGTGACGTTGGAGACGTGAGCGACCGCGACGAGCTTCGGCTCGCGCTCGAGCGCGGCGTCGAGCTCGTCCATCAGCAGAAAGCCGTCGTCGTCGATGCCCACCCAGTCGATCTCGGCGCCGGTGCGCGCGGCGAGCTGCTGCCACGGGACGACGTTCGAATGGTGCTCGAGCTCGGTGAGCACGATGCGGTCGCCCGGGCCTACGTTGGCGTCGCCCCAGGCGCGCGCGACGAGGTTGATCGCCTCGGTCGCGTTGCGGACGAAGATCACCTCGCGCCGGTCCGCGGCGCCGATGTGGTCGGCGACCGTGGCGCGCGCGCCCTCGTACGCCTGCGTCGCCTCGGCCGAGAGCGTGTGCGAGCCGCGATGGACGTTCGAGTGGTGGCGGCGCTCGTAGCGGTCGACCGCCTGGATGGAGGCGAGCACGCGCTGCGCGCTCGCCGCCGAGTCCAGGTAAGCGACGGGCTTCCCGTTCACCTCCCGCGCGAGCGCCGGGAAGGCCTCGCGGACCCTGTCCAGCGGGAAGGTGGCGGGAGGAGCGGTCATCAGGCCGCGGCCTCGACCTCCTGCGTGATCCAGCCGTAGCCCTTCTCCTCGAGCTCGCCGACGAGCTCGGGGCCGCCCTCCTTGACGATCCGGCCCTTGTACATGACGTGGACCTTCTGCGGCTTGACCAGGTGCAGGATCCGCTGGTAGTGGGTGATGATCAGCGCGCCCATGTCCGGGCCCGCGAACTTGTTGACGCCCTCGGCGACGATGCGGAGCGCGTCGATGTCGAGGCCGGAGTCGGTCTCGTCGAGCACCGCGATCTGCGGGCGCAGCATGGCGAGCTGGAGGACCTCCATGCGCTTCTTCTCGCCGCCCGAGAAGCCGTCGTTCAGGTAGCGGCTGGAGAACTCGCGCGGGATGTTGACGAGCTCCATCGCCTCCTCGGTCTGCTGGCGGAAGTCCCTGAGCTTGATCTCGGGCTCGCCCTTGGCCTCGCGGTGCGCGTTCACGACCATGCGCAGGTACTTGGCGACGGTCACGCCCGGGATCGCGACCGGGTACTGGAACGCCATGAACAGGCCCATGCGGGAGCGCTCCTCCGGCTCGGCCTCGGTGATGTCCTCGCCCTGGAAGACGATCTGGCCCTCGGTCACCTCGTAGGCCGGGTGCCCCATGATCACGTTCGCGAGGGTCGACTTGCCCGACCCGTTGGGGCCCATGAGCGCGTGGATCTCGCCCTTGGAGACCTCGAGGTCGACGCCCCGCAGGATCTCCTCGTCCTCCACGCTCACGTGCAAGTTCCGAATCTCGAGGTCAGCCATGCGTATTTCAGTCTCCGTTCCGTTCGTGTTCAGTTTCTGGGCCGTCGGGCCGCCTTAGGCGGGCTGGGCGGCGAGCGGGACGCTCGGGCCGGCCTCGGCGAACTCGACGAGCTCCGCGAGCGTGGTGCCGGCCAGGGCTCGGGTCACGCCGCCTTGCACGCGCGTCCACAGGAGCTTCGTGGCACAGGCGCGGTGGCTGTCGGCTTCATGAGAGCAGAGGACCCGGCCCTCGCTGTCAGGGTGGAAACACTCCATCGGGGCGATCGGCCCCTCGAGCGCCTGGACCACCTCGATCATGGTGATCTCCTCCGGCGGCCGCGCGATCCGGTAGCCGCCGTGCGCTCCGCGCACCGAGGTGACGAGTCCCGCCATCCGCAGCTTCGCCACCAGGTGCTCGAGGTAGGAGAGCGGCAGCGCCTCGGCCTCGGCGACCGCGGTCAGCGAGACCGGCGGCGAGTTCTCGGGGTCGGCGCCGGTGCGCCGCCCGAGCTCGACCATGAGGCGAACGCCGTACTCCGCTTTCGTCGAAAAGAGCATCCGGGCACAAATCCTAGCCGAGGGGTCGGTTATGCGCCGGATGGAACGCTTGACAGGAGGCAGTGACTGTGTCAGATCTGCGCCAGATCTGAGGACTAGATCCCTGTGGTCTCTGTCAGCAACGACTTGGATTCGGAAAGGGGGGAGATATGTCCCATTTGAACGAAGGGTCAGGCAGTGCGCTGCTTGGGACCCTGAAGCAGATCGTTGACCCCGGCACCGAGCTCGGCAGGTCGAGCGCGGTCCGGCTGCGGGCGCGGCTGCAGCCCGCTGGCGGCGCGGGCGCCAAGCTGATGCCCCCGACCTACGCGGGGGACGACGGCCCCGTCTACGTCCGCGAGCGGCGCGTGATCGAGGGCGAACGCTTCGACTGCGTATCGCTGGACAGCGTCGCCAGTCAGGCGAACCGCATGGAGGAGTACCTCCTCGAGGAGATCGAGGACGGGCGGGCCGAGGTGCCGACCATCTGGGTGGACCAAGGGAAGTTCGGCGTCCACACGGCCCTGGGTTTCCCGCACCGCTCCTTCGACGCTTGGATCGAGGACGCGTATCTCGACGGCCAGCGCTTCGGCGACACGGAGCTTTGGGAGACGCTTGCTTCATCGAAGCGCCGCGACCTCACGGCGCTGATGGAGCATTCGCCGGCCTCGGTGATCCTCGGTTCATGGGCATCGCGCTCGAAGAATCCACAGGGCACGGCGCGGCTGCCACGGATCCTGGCCAGCGAGATCATCGCTGTCGACGCTGAGGAGGGCGCGAGGGCTGCGAGCCGCATCGACGTGCATCAAATCAGTGCGTCGATCCCGACGTATGCCGCCGCAGACGGCGACCGGTTCGTGCTTGATGAGGAGCGGGCCGCTCAGGACGAGAAGGGAAAGCCGATCCTCGCTGGCGCCGGGGAGAAGCGAGGCAAGCCCTCGGCCCTGGGCTACGGGAACGTCACCCCGCAGCTTGCGTCCCACGGCGGCATCACCGCGGGCTACGCGCTGCAGATCGCGACGATCTCGCTCCCCGCTATCCGCGAGTGTCGATTCCCCATCGAGGGAGAGCGTGACCGTGACCGCGACGTCTCCGGTAGGGCCCTCCTTCTGGCGCTTGCTCTGCGCATGCTCGCCCTGCAGGTGGAGCGGGGGTACGACCTGCGCTCTGGCTGCCTGCTCGTTCCCGAGGAGGAGCCCACGTTCGAGCTCCTCGACCCCATCGCTAAGACGACGGCGAGTTGGCCTGTGCTCGGCGCTGACACCGCAGCGCTGCTCGACGCTGCGGTTGAGGGTGCCCGCGAGAGGGGGATTCGATGGGAGACGCCAGGCCTGAGGCTCAAGGCGAGCGACGTCCAGCTCGAGCTCTTGGAGCGAAGCCTGGCGGAGGCGCCCGCCGAGGGAGACGGGGAGTGAAGCGGTGCTGGCGATTCGCTGCCAGTTCCTGCAGGGGACGTATCAGGCCTCCCCTCCCGGCGCCCCTGGCGTCGTCGAGTGGCCCCCGCACCCGGGCCGTTTCCACGTTGCCATGGTTGCGGCCGCGTGGGCGCTGGCTGCCGACGAGGTTGATCCTCGGGATCTCGAGGCCCTACGGTGGCTGGAGGGGCAGGGTGCGCCCGAGCTCGTCTGCCCGCCGGACGCAGCCGAACGGTCCGCTCCCCTGGTCTACGTCCCGCGCAACCTGAGCAAAGCCGAAGCAACCGATGCGCGCGGTCGCATCCGCAGGGGGGAGGACGTAGGGCGCCAGGTGGGCCGCACCGGCCGGCGCTTTCCCACGATGGTCGTGGGCGACGAGCCGGTGTGGTTCGTCTGGCCGGACGCGAAACCGGACGAGGGGATGCGCGAGCGCCTTGGCCGGATCGTGGAGGCCGTGCAGTACCTGGGCTCAAGCCGAAGCCCCGTCGCCTGTTCGCTCGCCGACGATCCGCCCGCTCCGACCCATCGGCCTGGGGGAGGTGGCCGCACACTCGCATTGCGCACCGCCGCGCCGGGAATGACCGATCAGGTGCTGGCGTTCAGGGAGGCCGAGGCGCCGCCCGGGCTGGGATCGACCGTGGTCTACGGCGATGAGCGGCTGGAGGAGGGGCCGCACGCTGTCTCCGGTGCGTTCGGGTCGCTTGTGGTCATGCGCAGAGCCGACGGCTTCCCGCTAGGGATCCAACACGCGGGCCTTGTCGCGGAGCGGTTCCGCGCCGCCGTCCTCAGTTGCGCGGGGGACGCGGCGAGCGCAGCGCTGCACGGGCACGGCCGCAACCCGCACGTGGCCTACCTCGCCCTTCCGAACGTGGGCCACCGCTACTCCGACGGGTCGATCATGGGCGTCGCCGCGGCGATCCCGGCTGATTGCACGGACGACGAGCTGGCGGAGATCGTCACTTCCGTCTCCGGCGTGGACCGTCTCGCTATCCACGGCGGCGTGGTGCCGTGGCGCCTGGAGCGGGCGGGTGGCGACGGCCCCCGGACCCTCGATCCAGCGACTTGGATCGGGCCGAGCCGGGTGTGGGCCACGGCCACGCCGGTGCTACTCGACCGCCATCCGAAGGCAAGCCGGGGGGAGACATTCGAGGGCATGGTGCGTCGGAGCTTCGTGCACGCGGATTTGCCCGTCGAGCTGGTCGAAGGGGCGGTGATTCAAGTCAACAAGGCGCCCTTCCTGCACGGGGCTGTCCCGGCCGGCCTGCATTCGGCTCCGTCCAACCGCAAAGCCGTCGCCTTCCACGTACGGGTCGAGTTCGAGCGGGAGGTTCGCGGCCCCCTGCTGGCGGGACGCGGGCGCTACCTGGGGATCGGGTTATTTAGGCCCGTCCGGACCGCCGGTCGGCACTCACCTAGCCAAGTGGCTGCGGAGGTGGTCGAATGAGCGGCGTACGCGAGGAGTTCGCGGCCTTCTACCGCGAGCTTCACGAGGCGATCGGCCAGGAGCAGGCTGGGCAAGGGGCATCGCCGACAGGCGCACGTGAGGCCTACCTGTGGCAGCAGCGCTTCGCCGAGGAGCTTGCCGCGGGCGAGGCGATAGAGATGCTCGATGTCCCGACCGGCTGCGGCAAGACCACTGCGATCGAGTGTTTTCTGTTCGCGCTTGCGTGGCAGCTCCGGCAGGGACGTCGGGACCTGCCGCTGCGGCTCTTCTGGGTAGTCGACCGGCGCTCGGTCGTGGATCAGATCTTCGACCGCGCCGCTTCGGTGGCGACGGCGTTGGAGCGCTCGCCGGGTGAGAGCGTCGCGTGGGTGCGGCGCGAGCTCGCTGCGCTCGATCCCTGGCTTGAGGGCGGTGCGGTGCAGGTTCGACGCTGGCGCGGCGGCGCGGGGCTCCGCCCCGAGCCGATCTCGCCCGCAGCGGCCGCGGTGATCTGCTCCACCGTGGACCAGATCGGGTCGCGGATGCTGTTTCGCGGCTACGGGGGGTCGTTCAAGACGTGGCCGGTGGATGCGGCCCTCGTCGCCACCGAGAGCCTGGTCGTCTTGGACGAGGCTCACATCGCCCGGCCGTTCCTGCAGACGGCACGCGCCGTGGCCGACTACCAGCGCGAGGCTCCCCGTTGTCCGGTGCGTCCGCTGCGTGTGATTCGAGCAACGGCGACGCCCGACGTAGGCACTGCCGTGCGCGCGTTCAGGCTCGCCCCTGAGGAAAGGGGCGAACTCAAGGGCCGGCTGGAGGCGAGGAAGGTCCCGCGGTTCGTGCGCCTCGGCTCGAAGGACTCGGACGGCCTTCCCGGAGCGCTCGCGCGCGAGGCGATGCGCCTGGCGGACGAACGGGGAGGAGTGATCGGGGTGATCGCCAACACCGTCGCCGACGCGCGCTCGGCGTTCGAGCGGCTGAGGCGTGCCGGTCGCCAGGCGATCCTCGTGATCGGGCCCGCGCGGCCTGCCGACCGCGGGCGGCTGCTTGCTCGGATTCCGGAGCGAGGGGAGGATGATCGGCCGCCGATCCGCGTTGCGAGCGGCTCCCATGATGCCGCTCCGCGCGAGGGCCGGGAGCCGCTCTTCGTCGTGGCCACCCAGACGATAGAGGTGGGCCTCGACCTCGACTTCGACGGGCTCGTCACGGCCGCGGCCCCGTTCCCGTCCCTCGCCCAGCGCCTGGGGCGGCTCGACCGTGCGGGCGAGCTGGGCGAATCGCACGTTGTTATCGTGGACACGAAGAAGTGTCCCGTCTACGGCGACGTCGCGGGTGCCACGTTCAAGTGGCTCAAGGAGAACGCCGACGGCGACCTAAGTCCGGCGTCGCTTGACCGGCTGCGAGATCTCGGTCCTCCCCAGGCCGCCGACGCGACGATCACCCCGCGGCTACTGCCGTGGCACGTCGAGTCCCTCGCATGCACGAGCGAGCGGCCGGAGCCCGATCCTGAGGTGGGGGTGTTCTTGCACGGGGACGCCGCGCTCGAGGTGCCCGACGTGCATATCGCATGGCGCGCGGACCTGCGGGGCGATCCGAGCGACCCCGCGGTGCGCGCCGAATGGGAGGAGCGGGTACGTGTCCGCCCGCCGCACGTCGAGGAACTCCTGCAGGTCTCGTTCCTACGCGCGCGGCGTTGGCTGGCGGGCAAGGCGGAAGCGGACTTCGCCGACCTTGAGGGATCGGAGGCGGAGGGCGAGATCAGCCGCGAGGGCGAGCCGTGGCGAGGGCGCCCCTTCGTGATCGTCAACCCGCCCGACGCCGACAAGCGAAACGAGGTGCGCTTGTCGCAGGATCCGCGCGACCTGCGCCCCGGCGCGGTCGTCGTGGTGCCCGCGGGCGCAGGGGGATGCGACGAGTTCGGCTGGGCGCCGGCCGCGAAGGGCCCCGTCGACGACCTCGGTGATCTCGACCTGGCGCGGCCGCGCTTTTTGCTGGATGGCCGGGAGTCGGCGCAGGATGTCGGCTTGGTCGCGGACACGGTGGCCGCGATCGAAGCGGGCTTGCTGAGCCACGCCGACGCCTACCGGGAGCTCGCGGCCGAGGTGCGGCGGCGCCTGTTAGACCGGGCCCGACGGGAGGTCGACGGGTTCGGGGTCCCCCGAAACTGGGAGGCGGTCGCTGCGTTGTTCGGGGCCGACGAGGGAACGGTGATCCCGGTGTCCGTGGACGCCCCGCAGGCGCTGGTGGTCCGTGCCTATCCGAGTCCCGAGGTGGCCGCGGCGGCGAGGAGGGGTGAGTACGGGCCGCGTGCTCCCGGCGCTGATGCGCTGTCCAAGGGCCGTAGGCCCGCGGCCCAGATCTATGCGGAGCACGTTCAACAGGTCGTCGAGCGTGCGCGGGCGTACGCACAGGCCCTCGACCTCGAGGGGGAGCTGCGTGAGGTAATCGAGTGGGCCGCACAGCACCACGACCTCGGCAAGCTGGACCCGCGGTTCCAGGCGTGGCTCAACGGCGGCGCGCCGCGCGCCGAGGACGACGAGCCGCTCGCGAAGTCAGCGATCGCGGCCGGGTCGGCCGCGTCCCAGCGGGCACGGGTCGTCGCAGGATGGCCGCGCGGCTTGCGGCACGAGGCCGGCTCGGCGCAGCTGGCCCGGAAGCTGGCGGATCAGAACGGGAGGCCCGATCTCGACCTCAGCCTCGCGCTGCATCTGATCTTGACCCACCATGGCTGCTACCGGCCCTACTTCCCCAGGCGCGAGCAAGCGGATGGGAGTCTCGCGACGCGGATCCGGATCGACGGCCGCAGCTTCGATCTCGACCCCGAGGCGGAGCCTTCTTGGGCCGAGCACGCGCAGCGCTTCGCAGCGCTCAACGAGACCTTCTCGCCGTGGGGGTTGGCCGCCCTGGAGAGCGTTCTCGTACTCGCGGACCGTGCCGCGTCCAGCGCGGCTGGCGAGCAGGAAGGAGGTGAGTGATGATCGAGCTCAGCGCTCTTGACCCGCGCAACCCGACGGCATATCTCGCCGCCTTAGGCGCGCTGAGGCTGCTGGTCGACGCTGGCGTTCCCGGCGCGGAGCTCGGCTGGCGCAGGTCGGGCGCCGGTCTGTACCGGGCCTGCGTCACCGGCGGTGGCCTTCGGGACCCGGACGATGTGGTCGAGGCCGTGCTCCGCGCAAACTCTGGCCGCGACCTGACAGCCGAGTTCGGCTGGGACCGGGACGTAATGGCCCTTGCGCACGACGACGCGGTCCAGATCATCGACCGAGCGAGCTCCGCACGCGCGCTGCAGATGGTCGGTGCCTGCATCGCGGAGCTCCCCCTGCGTCAGAACGACCGTGTCCCCTATACGCCGTTGCGGGTGATGCCCCGAATCGGTCGCGCGAGGTTTCTCGACACTCTCCGCCGGATCAGCTCTGGAGTGTCGGAGTCGGATGTGCGTGAGGCGCTGGTTGGCCCTTGGACGTACACGAAGGTGAACAACATGCGCTGGGACCCGGGCGCGGAGCTTCCGGTGCGCGCCTATGCTGCCGAGGCGCCAACGAACTTCGGGCCGAAGGGGGTGGCGGGCGCGGTGGCACTAGCAGCCGCCGGCCTGACCTTCTTTTCGCTGGTCACAAGCGGTAGAGGCGCCGCCTGCCCGGGCATCGCCACGCGCGGCGCGCTGACCAGGGAGGAACGCCGGGACCGCTGGCGCAGGTTCACGTTGCCGGTCTGGACTGAGCAGCTCACGGAGAAGGCGGTGGCGTTTACGTTGCGCTTCGCGCCCGTTCACGACGTGACCGGCGAACCCGATTGGGAACGTTTGCGCCGCCACTCGATCGCGGCCGTAGTCACCTTCCGCCGCGAGACGCTCGGGAGCGACAGCGAGACGCTCTCCTGGGGAGAGCTAATCGAGGATCCGGGGCAGATCTCTGGTCGGGGTGTATCGGAGGCGCCGCACGCCGAGGTGGGGACGCGGGGACGCGCCGAGGCTGCCGCGGGTTGAGGCTCGCCTGTCATGTCTTTCCTGCCCGAACTGATCCCGGCTCGGATTCTCAACGAATACGTCTACTGTCCGCGCCTGGCCTATCTGGAATGGGTAGATCGGGCCTTCCGTGACAACGACGACACGGTCGAAGGACGCTTCGTTCACCGACGCGTCGACAGGGAGCGCGGTGGACGGTCTGGCCGAGACAGCGCGTACACAGACCAGGACCCGCCGCCGTCAACGTCGGTGACAGTCTCTTCTGAGCGCTTGGGCCTGATCGCGAAGATCGACGTGCTTGAGCAGCGCAGCGGACATGCGGTGCCCGTGGAGTACAAGCGGGGCGCTCCGCGTTCGCCGGAGGAACCGTTGTGGGAGCCGGAGCTGGTGCAGCTTTGCGCGCAGGCGCTACTGCTGCGCGACGCCGGTTACGCCGTCGATTACGGCGAGGTCTACTTCGCCGAGACTCGCAAGCGCCATCGCATACCCATCCACGAGGCGTTGGTGCAACGCACCCTGGAGGCGGTTGAGCGGCTGCGCGCTGACGTGGCTCGCGACACCCCGCCGCCGCCCCTTCAGGACAGCCCGAAGTGTCCGCGCTGCTCCCTCGTGGGAATTTGCCTCCCTGACGAGGTCAACTACCTTAGAGGCGAAGCACCAAGGCCCAAGCGTCGACTGGTCGCGAGCGACCCAGCCTCGGCACCCCTGTACGTGACCACCCAAGGGGCGCGGCTGAGCAAGCGGGGCGGGCGCGTAGCGCTGATGGAGGACGGGAAGGAGGTCGACTCCCGTCGGTTGGTTGACGTCTCTCACGTGGCCCTGTTCGGCAACGTGAGCATTGCGCCTCCCCTCCTTCGCGAGCTGTTCGATCGCGGGATCCCCGTCATATGGCTCACATACGGCGGATGGTTGAGCGGGATAGCGACGGGAATGCCGCCGGGCAACGTCGAGGTGAGGATGCGCCAACACCGCGCCGCGGCCGTGGGCGCGATCGAGCTCGCCTGCCAGTTCATCGCTGGCAAGATCCGCAACTCTCGGACCCTGATCAGACGGCACGCGCGCGGCGGCGCCGACGAGGCGTTGGCGCAGCTAGCGCAGCTTGCCCGGCGGGCGGAGAGTGTCGAGAGCAGCGAGGAGCTCCTGGGGATCGAGGGCGCCGCGGCTCGCATCTACTTCGCACAACTCGGACCTTTGCTTGCGCGCCGGGGCGGACTCGACGAAAAACCATTCGAGCGCAGGACACGGCGGCCCCCGACCGACCGAACCAACGCGCTGCTTTCGTTTCTCTACTCGCTTCTGAGCAAGGACGCAACAGTGGCTGCATTCGCCGCGGGGCTTGACCCATACGTTGGGTTGTTCCACCGGCCCCGCTTCGGGCGTCCAGCGCTCGCTCTGGACCTAGCCGAGGAGTTTCGACCGCTGATCTGCGACTCGACCGCCCTGACGGTCATCAACAACGGTGAGGTCTCAAGGGATGACTTCGTCGAACGAGCTGGGGCCGTTGCACTCACCCCGTCGGGCCGGCGCAAGGTCATCGCGGCTTACGAGCGGCGCATGAAGAGCACGCTTCGTCATCCCTTGTTCGGCTACAAGGCGAGCTATCGGCGCTGCCTCGAGATCCAGGCTCGCTTGCTCGCTGCGGTGCTGGTGGGGGAGACTCCCGCCTATCGGTGTTTGACAACTAGATAGTGGCGGCACGGACCAGATACCTGCTGGCCTACGACGTACGAGACGCGGCGCGCCTGCGTCGGGTCCATCAGGTTGCCAAGACATGGGGCGAGCCGCTGCAGTATTCGGTGTTTGTGTGCGACTTGACTCGGGCCGAGTTGTTCTGGATGAAAGAAGAGCTCCTGGACGCGCTGAATCTCAAAGAGGACAGTGTCGCCATCTTCGATCTCGGCTCGCCCACTGGTCGCGCAGTCAAATGCGTCGAGTTCATCGGGACGAGGCGCGCACTTCCCGAAGCCAAGGACGCCATCTGGTGATGCGAGGGCTGAGGTGATGCACGGATAGCCGGAAGCGCTCGCATCGGATTCCCCTGCAAATCGGGGAGTGTGAAGCAATCTGCGAGGTCACCCCGCTGAGAATGGGCGCCGTCGCACGGACCTCTCGAATCGATTGAAAAAATCCCTGCTCACCCGCGAGAAATTCCACGAGCTGTGTCCGGGACGTTGGAGTCCCGGCTCCGTTGAAGCGCGTACTCCACGAGCTTGGTCACGACCCCCGCAACGGTGTCCGGGACGTTGGAGTCCCGGCTCCGTTGAAGCCGGCAGGCGCAGGCCACGACCGTGCGCTCGCCGCGCTCGTGTCCGGGACGTTGGAGTCCCGGCTCCGTTGAAGCCACTGACCCCCGATGAGTTCTGCATCCGTGTTGACGGGTGTCCGGGACGTTGGAGTCCCGGCTCCGTTGAAGCATGATCTCGGCGTGGGCCGCTTCACACGCTCGAGCGTGTCCGGGACGTTGGAGTCCCGGCTCCGTTGAAGCCTTCGGGATCGACGTGTGGCTCTGCATCGGTCCCCTGTGTCCGGGACGTTGGAGTCCCGGCTCCGTTGAAGCGCGCGCTCCAGATCGAGGGGCTCCTCTTCGCCCGTGGTGTCCGGGACGTTGGAGTCCCGGCTCCGTTGAAGCTCGTCCAGGGTCAGCTTCGGGGACCGCAAAATCCCGGTGTCCGGGACGTTGGAGTCCCGGCTCCGTTGAAGCACGGACTTCGAGGTCTTGGAGGTCAAGAGCGAGACCGTGTCCGGGACGTTGGAGTCCCGGCTCCGTTGAAGCTAGGCAGGTGTCAAGCCATGTCCGATCTGACGACACGTGTCCGGGACGTTGGAGTCCCGGCTCCGTTGAAGCGACACCGCGTCCATGAGCTTTGAATGGAGGCGTCTTGTGTCCGGGACGTTGGAGTCCCGGCTCCGTTGAAGCCCCCGGAATCTCGGCGTCTTCAGGGTGCAGCTGACGGTGTCCGGGACGTTGGAGTCCCGGCTCCGTTGAAGCGGCAGATTCTCGATGAGTTCCCCGACCTCAAGGCCGTGTCCGGGACGTTGGAGTCCCGGCTCCGTTGAAGCCTCGGCCCACAGGGTCAGGTTCGGCGCACCCTGGTTGGTGTCCGGGACGTTGGAGTCCCGGCTCCGTTGAAGCCGCCACGTGGGGTGACCACGTGGTCGAGACCCAGCTTGCCCGTGTCCGGGACGTTGGAGTCCCGGCTCCGTTGAAGCTTGCAGCCGACCCACCGTGTCCCAATCGCGGAAGCGGTGTCCGGGACGTTGGAGTCCCGGCTCCGTTGAAGCGGCGGGCGGCGCGTCGAAGTACGTCCACCCCTCCCGAGTGTCCGGGACGTTGGAGTCCCGGCTCCGTTGAAGCGGCAATCAGTCGCTCCTCGTCGTGCGCCGCGGCGTGACGTGTCCGGGACGTTGGAGTCCCGGCTCCGTTGAAGCGGACGTGGATCGGGTGGGACGTTGGACAGGCTGGGACGGTGTCCGGGACGTTGGAGTCCCGGCTCCGTTGAAGCTTGAAGTCGGCGTTGCCCCGCGCCTTCTCGGTCCAGTGTCCGGGACGTTGGAGTCCCGGCTCCGTTGAAGCCGGCGGCTCACGGCGCCCATCGGACGCTCACCACGTGTCCGGGACGTTGGAGTCCCGGCTCCGTTGAAGCGAGCTTGACGGAGTTGCGCCCGGCTCTCTCGATGTCGGTGTCCGGGACGTTGGAGTCCCGGCTCCGTTGAAGCGCGTCGGCGATCCGCCGCCTCTCCTGCTCGATGTTCGTGTCCGGGACGTTGGAGTCCCGGCTCCGTTGAAGCGCGATCATCGCCACCGACCCCGACGGCCCGGCACAGGCGTGTCCGGGACGTTGGAGTCCCGGCTCCGTTGAAGCATCGGGTGCCTCCTTCGTTGCGGCTGCCTCATCAGGAGTGTCCGGGACGTTGGAGTCCCGGCTCCGTTGAAGCTGGTCGCCGTACCAGGTGTTCCGACCTGCGGCGGTCGGTGTCCGGGACGTTGGAGTCCCGGCTCCGTTGAAGCCGATCGAGGACATAACCGCCGCGTGTTCGGCGGTCGGGTGTCCGGGACGTTGGAGTCCCGGCTCCGTTGAAGCCGGACCCCTCCGCGAACCGCACGGCGTACACCTCGTGTGTCCGGGACGTTGGAGTCCCGGCTCCGTTGAAGCATCGATGAGGGTGCGACGTTCTCTCTGGGGTCTTGCTTGTGTCCGGGACGTTGGAGTCCCGGCTCCGTTGAAGCAGCCGAGGAGGGCGGGCCGGTATGGGCCACCGTTCTGGTGTCCGGGACGTTGGAGTCCCGGCTCCGTTGAAGCAAGGTCGCCGCGCTCAACTTCCCGGCCGCGTTCGTGGGTGTCCGGGACGTTGGAGTCCCGGCTCCGTTGAAGCGGACGCCGAGCGCGTCCGTCCGAACCGGGACGCCGGTGTCCGGGACGTTGGAGTCCCGGCTCCGTTGAAGCGTCGGCATCGAGTTGAACTCTGAGTACGCGGAGATGGGTGTCCGGGACGTTGGAGTCCCGGCTCCGTTGAAGCCCTGCCAGGTCCGTCACGCCCGACCCCCCGGCCGCAGTGTCCGGGACGTTGGAGTCCCGGCTCCGTTGAAGCCTGCAAAAGCGGCCCGACGACACGGCGCAAGACGAGCGTGTCCGGGACGTTGGAGTCCCGGCTCCGTTGAAGCCGATACGACGCCGGCAAGGACGCGCGCTGCGACGCGAGTGTCCGGGACGTTGGAGTCCCGGCTCCGTTGAAGCAGCTCGGCCTCGTGGTACGCGCCGCCTTCCGCGGTCGTGTCCGGGACGTTGGAGTCCCGGCTCCGTTGAAGCTCGCGTGCCTGGCGGGGATTCCTGGCGCGAAGGTTGGTGTCCGGGACGTTGGAGTCCCGGCTCCGTTGAAGCCTCGGCGTAGTGCGCGATGTTGGCCGAGTCGCCAGTGGTGTCCGGGACGTTGGAGTCCCGGCTCCGTTGAAGCGCGGCCTCGTAGATGTAGGCCTCAACGGTCTCGAACGCGTCAAAGCGCGTGTCCGGGACGTTGGAGTCCCGGCTCCGTTGAAGCGCGGCCTCGTAAGCGGCGTCGTACTGCGCGCCGTAGTGTGTCCGGGACGTTGGAGTCCCGGCTCCGTTGAAGCGGGGACTGGGGCTCCTCGGGCTGCGCGCCCGTCGCCGTGTCCGGGACGTTGGAGTCCCGGCTCCGTTGAAGCAGAATGCGCGCGCCGCGTTCTGGGGTCGCTACGGCGCGTGTCCGGGACGTTGGAGTCCCGGCTCCGTTGAAGCGATTCCTGCGCCGCGCCTTCCCCGATGGGGAACGACGGTGTCCGGGACGTTGGAGTCCCGGCTCCGTTGAAGCAGGATCGAAGGGCTGAATGCTGATGTTCGACGTGATGGTGTCCGGGACGTTGGAGTCCCGGCTCCGTTGAAGCCGGCTACACCAGGGCTCAGGCCGCCCACATTGCGTCGTGTCCGGGACGTTGGAGTCCCGGCTCCGTTGAAGCATCCAGTGCGTGGACGAGGAAGCCCTTCCCGACCACCTGGTGTCCGGGACGTTGGAGTCCCGGCTCCGTTGAAGCTACGTGGACTGGGCGGAGTTGCCCCGCGCGATCGAGGTGTCCGGGACGTTGGAGTCCCGGCTCCGTTGAAGCCTCGGGAACACCGTTGAGCGCGGCGTAGATCTCGCTGTGTCCGGGACGTTGGAGTCCCGGCTCCGTTGAAGCTGCGGGCATCAGCGTGAGTCGGGAAAACCGGCACTTGTGTCCGGGACGTTGGAGTCCCGGCTCCGTTGAAGCAGATCCTGTCGCGGCACTCTGTGGGGCCGACCGACTGGGCCTCCCCGTGCCTCGGCCCCGGTTGCGCCGAACGCTTTCGCCCTACGGCTCGATCAACCCCCGCCGGATCGCGTAGCGCACGAGCTCCACGCGGTCGCGCATGCCGAGCTTGCGCATCGCGTTGGAGCGGTGGTTCTCCACCGTCTTCTCGGAGAGGTGGAGGATCTCGGCGATCTCCTTGTTCGTGTGGGCCTCGGCGACGAGCTTGACCACCTCCTGCTCCCGCGGGGTGAGCTCGTCGGAGCGCGAGGTGCCCTGGCCGAGCACGTCCTTGATCAGGGCCTGCTGCGCGGCGGGGGTGAGGAAGGGCTCGCCCTTCTCGATCGCGCGCACCGCCGCCATCAAGTCTTCGTCGGCCTGGGCCTTGAGCACGTAGCCGGAGGCGCCGGCCTTGAGCGCCTCGAACAGGTAGCGCTCGTCGTCGTACATGGAGAGGATCAGGACGGCGACCTCGGGGGCGTGCTCGCGGATCTCGCGCGTCGCCTGAAGGCCGGTGAGCTTGGGCATCTTCACGTCGAGGATCGCGAGGTCGGGGCGCTCGCGGATCGCCAGGTCGCGCGCCTCGGCGCCGTCGGACGCCTCGCCGACGACCTCGATGTCGGGCTGCCGCTCGAGCAGCATCCGCACGCCCGAGCGGACGATCCCGTGGTCGTCGGCGATCACGACGCGCAACGGACGCTCACGCCCCTTCGCCTGCGTGTTGGGGGACTGCGTTGCCGGTGGTGTCTGGATCGCGCTGGTCATCACCATTCCCTATCGGCACGATCAGCAGAACCCTTGTGCCCACGCCCGGGCGCGACTCGATGCGCAACTCGCCGCCCACGAGCAGGGCGCGCTCGCGCATCCCGCCGATCCCGAGCCCCTTGTCGGCCTGGTCGAAGGTGAAGCCGCGGCCGTCGTCGCTCACGGTGAGCGCGATCGCCCCGTCCAGGCGCTTGAGCTCGACGCGCACGTGCTCGGCGTCGGCGTGGCGCTGGGCGTTGGTGAGCGCCTCCTGCGCGACGCGGTAGACGACGAGCTGGGCGTCGGCGGGCACGTCCTGGAACGACCCCTCGCCCTCGAAGGTGGCGTTCACCCCGGTGCGCCGGGCGAGCTCGTCCACGGTGCCCGCGACCGCGGCCTTGAGCCCCAGGTCGTCGAGCGCGGTGGGGCGGAGCTGGCGGGCGAGCGTGAGCAGCTCCTCCATCGCCGCGTTCGCGAGCCGCTTGGTCTCGGCGATCTCCGCGGCGAGCTCGGGCGGGGCGTGCTCGCGCACCGCCTCGAGCCGCAGGAGCAGCCCGGTGAGCGACTGGTTGACCTCGTCGTGCAGGTCGCGCGCGACGCGGGCGCGCTCCTCCTCCTGCGCGGCGAGCGCGGCGCTCGAGGCGCGCCGGCGCTCGGCCTCGAGGCGCTCGAGCATCCGCCGGAACGTCGTCTGCAGGCGCACCACCTCCTCCGGGCCGCCGACGTCCTCGTGGTCGCGGAGGTTCGCCCCGGGGCGGCTGAGGTCGGCGCGCTCCATCTGGTCGACCAGCCGCTCGAGCGGCCGGAAGCGGCGCTGGAGCAAGAACACGTTCACGAGCACGGTGAGCGAGACCGCGAGGCCGAGGACCATGCCCTGCGCGGGGTTCTCGGCGAGGTCGATCTCCGGGTTCGTCGCGAGGCTCGCCGCGATCACGGCGGCGACCACGAGCAGCAGGTTCACGACGAGCACCTGCGTAAGCAGCGTCCGGCGGCGCCTCATGTGTTGATTATCGGCAGCGGCCGGGCTTTCGGGAGTGCCCCTCAGGCCGATTAGGGGCTGGCCCCTATAGGCCTGGGGGGAGGGTCTGGGAAGATGGACACGGGCCGCAAGCAGGTGGCTACGGTTAGTTGTGACGTTCCGAACTAGTCAGATTCGGGACCCAGAAGGAGACGAGAAAGAAGGCATGACCACCACCCGTCAAAGCAACTTCGCCGCGGGGCTGCGCACGACGCTGCTGCTCGCGACGCTGACCGGCCTGTTCGTGGTCATCGGCGCGCTGATCGGCGGCTCGAGCACGGCGCTGATGTTCCTGATCATGGCGGCCATCTTCAACATGGGCGCCTACTGGTTCAGCGACAAGCTCGCCCTGCGGATGAGCGGCGCCCGGCCCGTGTCCGAGGCGGAGGCGCCGCGGCTCTACCAGATGGTCCGCGAGCTCACCACGCGCGCGGACCTGCCGATGCCGCGGCTCTACGTGATCCCGCAGGAGCAGCCGAACGCGTTCGCGACCGGCCGCAGCCCGAAGAACTCGGCGGTCGCGGTGACGGCGGGCATCATGACCCGCCTGAGCGAGGACGAGCTGCGCGGCGTGATCGCCCACGAGCTCGCGCACATCCGCAACCGCGACATCCTGATCCAGTCGGTCGCGGCGACGATCGGCGGCGCGATCACGTACCTGGCCTACATGCTGATGTGGGTGGGCGGCGACGACAACAACTCGCCGCTCGGCGTGATCGGCGCGCTCGCCATGGTGCTGCTGGCGCCGCTGGCGGCGTCGCTGATCCAGCTCTCGATCTCGCGGCAGCGCGAGTTCTCCGCCGACGCGACGGGCGCGCAGATCTGCGGGAACCCCGAGTCGCTCGCGAGCGCGCTGCTGCGCCTCGAGGAGAGCGCGAAGGCGATCCCGATGCAGGTCAACCAGGCCGCCGAGCCGCTCTACATCGTGAAGCCCTTCCGGGGCAGCGGCATCGCGGCGCTGTTCTCGACGCACCCGCCGATCGAGGAGCGCGTCCGCCGGCTGCGGCAGATGCGCCCCTCGCTGTAGGGCGCAGCCCCGAAGGCCTCAAGCGATTTGACACCGGCCGGCGCTTCGGCGCCGGCCGGTGTTCGTGAGGGCCGGGCTCGGCTACACTTTCTGAAGTACTGGAATCCCGATAGAGATTTGGATGTTTGACTGATGGCGACGGCAGCGGACCCAATCGAGCAGGTCAAGGAACGGATCGAGATGCTCTCGCTCGAGGCCGCCCGCGAGGAGATCGCAAGCGGCGCTGAGCTGATCGACGTGCGCGAGCAGCACGAGTGGGACGACGCGCATCTCGAGGGCGCCAAGCACGTTCCCCAGGCCGAGCTCGCGGGCAAGATCGAGGAGCTCGTTCCCGAGCGCGACAAGCGCATCGTCCTCTACTGCCGCACCGACAACCGCAGCGCCCGCCAGGCCGACATCCTGGAGCAGATGGGCTACCGGAACGTCGCCGTCATCAAGGGCGGCATCACGGCCTGGACCGAGGCCGGCCTGCCCGTCGTCGCGACCCTCACCCCCGAGCAGCGCACGCGCTACTCCCGCCACACGCTGCTCCCGGAGATCGGGGTGGACGGCCAGCTCAAGCTGCTCAACTCGAAGGTCCTGCTGCTCGGCGCGGGCGGCCTCGGCTCGCCGACCGCCCTCTACCTGGCGGCCGCCGGGGTCGGCACGATCGGCATCGTCGACGACGACGTGGTCGACGCCTCCAACCTGCAGCGCCAGGTGATCCACACCACCGACCGGGTGGGCGTGCCGAAGACCGCCTCGGCGAAGCAGACGATCGAGGCGCTCAACCCCGACGTCAAGGTCGTCGAGTACAACCTGCGCCTCGACGCCTCGAACATCCTCGACATCCTCGCCGGCTACGACGTGATCGTCGACGGTGCGGACAACTTCCCGACTCGCTACCTGCTCAACGACGCGTCGGTCCGGCTGCGCAAGCCGGTGGTCTCGGCGTCGATCCTCGGCTTCGAGGGCCAGATCTCGACCTTCATCCCGTACGACGGCCCGTGCTACCGCTGCCTCTACCCGACGCCGCCGCCCCCGGAGCTCGCCCCGAGCTGCGGCGCGAACGGCGTGCTCGGCGTGATGGCCGGTGTGATGGGCCTGCTCCAGGCGAACGAGGTCGTCAAGCTCGTCACCGGCGTCGGCGAGACGCTCAGCGGCAGGCTGCTGCTGTACGAGTCGCTCAGCACGCGCTTCACCGAGCTCAAGGTGCGCCGTGACCCGGAGTGCCCGATCTGCGGCGAGAACGCGCCGGAGATCGCGCCCGAGGACATGGGCAAGTTCCCGGACTACGAGCTCTTCTGCGGCGCGCCCGCGCGTGAGCCCTCGCCGGCGGCGTAGCGCTCGCGGGCGACCGGCGACCCGATAGGTTTCTGGCGATGGCAACCGTGAAGATCCCACCGGTCCTCCGTGCGCAGACGGGCGGGCAGGCCGAGGTGAGCGCCTCCGGCTCGACCGTCGGCGAGGTTCTCGCCGCGCTCGTCGCCGAGCACCCCGACACCGAGCGCCAGCTCTTCGCGGCGGAGGGCGAGCTGAACCGCTACGTCAACGTCTACGTGAACGACGAGGACGTCCGCGTCCTCGACGGGCTCGACACCGCCGTCTCCGACGGCGACACCGTCGTGATCCTGCCGGCGATGGCCGGCGGCGCCGGCTAGTCCGGCCTAGCCGCAGAAGGGTTCATCGCCGCGGGGCTCGCGCCCGCGGATGCCGCTGCACGTCGCGAGCCGCTGGGCGATGCGCTCGAACCGCCGCACGCGGCGACCGCCTTCGGCGCCGCCCCGCAGGCGGTTGTGCAGCATCGCCGGGTCCTTGCGCAGGTCGTAGAACTCGCGCTCGGTGACCCGGCAGCGCCGCCCCGGGCGGGCGCCCTTGACCTTGCGCAGCCACTCGGTGTAGTGGTAGCGCTTGGTGCGCACGGTGCGGTAGGTGGGGCAGCGGACATGGTAGAGCTGGAGCAAGAGCCGGCGGCCGCGCAGGTCGTCGCCGCCGCGCAGCGGGCTCACCAGCGAGACGCCGTCCATGCGCCGGCACTTCCGGGCGTTGCACGGCGAAGCGCCGGCGAGCTGGAGGAGCGTCGGCGCGACGTCGATCGTGCCGACCAGGCCGCGCAGCTCGTCGATCGGCGGCCTGCCGAGTACCTCCTCGGGGATCCAGATCACGAACGGGATGCGGATCGCGGGCTCGTAGGGCGCCCATTTCTCGTTGGTGAGCCGATGCTCGCCCGAGGTCGTGCCGTTGTCCGTGAGGAGCACTACGACCGTGCGTTCGAGCTGCCCGGTGCGCTCGAGCGCGTCGAAGATCTCCTCGATGCCCCGGTCGACCTCCTGGAGCGCGGCCCAGCGGCAGCGGACCAGAGCGTCGATGCGCGCCTCCCGCTCCGCCGTGATGGGCGGGAGCTTGCGGATGAACCTCGGCTTGTCGCCGACGTCCGGCTCGTTGTAGGCCCGGGAGCGTGGGACGGGCCGCTCGCGCAGGGGCGGGCCGCCGCCCGGGGTGGCGTCGAGGGCGCCGGGCAGGGTCGCGGGCCCGCTTGTGCAATACGGGTCGCGGTGCTCGCTGTGCTTGGTGCCGTGGGGCGCCAGGTGCGAGATCCAGGCGAAGAGCGGCTTGGCGCGCTGCGCCGCGTCCTCGATCAGGTCAACCGCGCGCCCGTTCACCTGAGTGGTGAAGTAGTCCTCAAGTTCGAGGCCGTACCTCTCCGGTGTGCCGTTCTCGGAGGCCGTGTACTCCCAGTAGCGGCTCTGGGGCCTGACCAGGGACCACCACTCGGCGAAGCCCGGAGCGGGCTCGCCGCCGCTGAACCTCCCGTAGCCGTTGAGGAACTTGCCGACGAAGGCGGTCCGGTAGCCCGCCCTCCTGAGCCAGACGGGGAGGGTGTTGCGCTTCCCCTTGAGCAGCGCGTACTCGTTGCGCACGACCCCGTGGTTGTGCGGGAAGGAGCCGGTGAGGAGTGAGGCCCGGGCCGGGCAGCAGAGCGGCGGCACCGCGATCGCGTTGGTGGCCACCGTTCCTCCCTGGGCGATGCGCGCGAAGGTGCGCGGCATGACGTCGGGCGACCACTGGTTGAGCGCCTGGTCGTCCGTGGTGATCACGATCAGGTTCGGCCGCTGCGCGTGTCCGGCCTGCCCCTGGGCGCGCTCCGCGGCTGGCCCAGTTGCGAACCCTCCCGCGAGTGCGATCGCGAGCGCGACGGTGGCGAGCGCCACCGCGCGCGGCTTCCAGTGGAGTGTCGGGCTCGCGCCATCCATGGGCCGGCCCCCCTGCTCGCCCCCGCCAGGGCGATTCGCCCGCAGGGTATCGAGGGCCGGGCGCTAGTGCTCAAGCACGAGGCCCAAAAAGCGCTTGGTGCGCTCGTGGCTCGGGTTGTCGAGCACCTCGCGCGGCGGGCCCTGCTCAACGACCACGCCCCCGTCCATGAAGACGACCTCGTCGGCCACCTCGCGCGCGAAGTTCATCTCGTGGGTCACGACGACCATGGTCATGCCCTCGGCGGCGAGCTCGCGCATCACGTCGAGGACCTCCTTGACGAGCTCTGGGTCGAGTGCGCTCGTCACCTCGTCGAAGAGCATCAGGTGGGGGTCCATCGCGAGCGCCCGGGCGATCGCGACGCGCTGCTGCTGCCCGCCCGAGAGCCGGTCCGGGTACTCGTCGAGCTTGTCGGCGAGCCCCACGCGGGCGAGCAACGCCTCGCCCTTGGCCCGGCACTCCTCGGGGTCGCGGCCCAGGACCTTGGCTGGCGCCATCGTCACGTTCTCGAGCGCGGTCTTGTGCGGGAAGAGGTTGAAGCTCTGGAAGACCATCCCGAGCCGGCGCCGCACGCGGTCGATGTCGTTGCCCTTCGCAGTCGTGATTTCCTCGCCCTCGAAGATGATCCGCCCGCGGTTGGGCGGCTCGAGCAGGTTCACGCAGCGCAGGAGCGTGGACTTGCCCGAGCCGCTGGGCCCGATCACGCAGGTCACCGTGCCGCGCGGGACCTGGAGGTTCACGCCCCGGAGCACCTCGAGCCTGCCGAAGCGCTTGTGGACGTCCTCGAGCCGCAGCAGGGCGCCGTCGCCGGCCGTCGCCGCCGTGTTCGCGTTCCTCGTGTGATCCTCGGTCGTCACGGTCAAGCTCCAGCCATGCCCGTCGCGGGAGGCGCCGGCGGGATCGCGTCTTCATCATCAGGCTCGGGCCCGGCACCGCGCTGGGTGCGGCGCTGCTCACGCCGGATCAACCAATCGACGAGGCGCGCCAACGGGATCGTCACGACGAGGAACAGCAGCGCGCCGAACACCAGGCCGGAGCCGTTGAACTCGGCGGTCTGGATGTCGAAGCCGACCTGCACGACCTCGGCCAGCCCGAGGAAGCTGACCAGGGAGGTGTCCTTCATCAGCGCAATGAAGTCGTTGAGCAGCGGCGGGATGACCTTGCGCACCGCCTGCGGGACGATGACGTGGCGCATCGCCATGCCGTGGCTCATGCCGAGCGAGCGCGCGGCCTCCATTTGGCCACGGGGGACCGCCTCGATCCCGGCCCGGTAGACCTCCGCCATGTAGGCGCCGTAGGTGATCGTGATCGAGATCACCCCGTACCAGAACGGCGACGGCTGGCCGAGCCACTCGGGCACGCCGAGCCAGCGCGGCAAGACCTCTCCGCCGATCGGAGCCGACAGCGTGCTGAGCCCGCCCGAGACGAGCAGCAGCACGAGCAGCATCGGGATCCCGCGGAAGACGTCGATGTAGGCGATGACGAGGATGCGGATGGGGAGGAAGAGCTTGCCGGGGAGCTGTCGCAGGACCGCCAGGACCAGACCCCAGAGCAGCGAGAGGACGCCGCTCAGGACCGCGAGCTTCAGCGTGAACCAAAAGCCCTTGAGCAGGGTGTCGATGTTCTCGCTGACGACCCCGCCGTCGAAGTAGTAATCGAGGATGAAATCCATCTCTCCTCCCGGAATGCCTGAGTCGCCTCAGTTTGCCACGCAGAGGAAGGGGCGTCCGAAGACGCCCCTTTCCCAGCCGCTTTGCGGACGCGCGCTCAGTCGTCCGTGAGGAGCTCGTTGGTGCCCTCAAGCACGGACGCCGGCGGGTCCGTGTTGAAGTACTTCTGGTAGAGCTCCGTGATCGTGCCGTTCTCCTTCAGGGTGGCGAGCGCCTCGTTCATGGCCTCGCGGAGACCGTCGTTGTCGGGCGCCACGGCGAACCCGTAGAGCTCGTCGGTGGCGATCTCCTCGACGATCTCGACGCCACCCTGCTTCTCGATCGCGTCGACCGCGACCGGCTGGTCGATGATCACCGCGTCGACCTGGCCGGTGACCAGCGCGCTCACGGCGTTCGGGCCCTCGGGGAAGCCGCGGACCTCGGCGGCGTTGGTCTCCTCGTTGGCGTAGACCTCGCCGGTCGTGCCGTCCTGGGTACCGACGATGGCCCCGTCGAGGTCCTCAACCGATTGGATGTCCGAGCCCTCGGTGACGAGCAGCGCCTGCTGGGCCTCGTAGTAGGGGTCGGTGAAGTCGACCCGGTTCTCGCGGCCCTTGGTGATCGTCGACGCGGCGGCCACCGTGTCGAACTGGCCGTTGGCGACGTCGCGGAAGATCGTCGCGAAGCCGGTGTCGATGTACTCGGTCTCGAGCCCGAGCTCCTCGGCGATCGCGTCCATCACGTCGATGTCGTAGCCGGACAGGTTCGGGGGCTGGCCGATCTCAAACGGCGGGAACGGCGCGTCCGTGCCGACCGTCAGCACGCCCTCGTTGATCGTCTCGAAGTCCGCACCGGTCGCGGGGGCCTCGGATTCGGCTGCCGTCGTGTCGCCGCCGTCGCCCTCGTCATCGTCGTCGCCGCAAGCGGCGAAGAACACGGTGGCGAGCGCGAGCAGGAGCGCGAGCGCCATCCACAGTCGAGTTCCTCTCATCGGTTCCCTTCCTCTCGCTTCGGGTCGCTGCCCGGCCCCGGCCGGGCCCACGCCGAAGGCTATACGCACGCGTAACTACACTTCCTGAAGCGATGGCGGAGCGCACCCTAAATCGCCCCTGCGGGGGCCGGTACGGCAGCGTGGTCGATGCCGTTGGCAACACCCCATTGGTAGAGCTGCCGTCGCTCTCGCCGAAGCCCGGCTGCGTGAGGATCTACGCCAAGCTGGAGGGGCGTAACCCGACGGGCTCCGTGAAGGACCGCGTGGCGAAGTCGATGATCGAGACCGCCGAGGCCGAGGGTGCGATCAGCCCGGGGCAGACGATCCTCGAGCCCACGTCGGGCAACACCGGCATCGCGCTGGCGATGATCGGCCGGATGAAGGGCTACCCCGTCAAGGTGGTGATGCCGGACAACGTGACCGAGGAGCGCACACAGCTCCTGCGCATGTTCGGCGCGGAGATCATCTATTCGGAGGGCGCGAAGGGGTCCAACGGGGCGGTCGAGATGGCTCTCGATCTGGCCGAGAGGAACCCCGAGTACTACATGCCGTATCAGTACGGGAACCCGGCCAACCCGCTGGCGCACTACAACGGCACGGCGGTCGAGATCCTAGAAGAGCTTGACGAGGTGCACGCCTTCGTCGCGGGCCTCGGCACGGGCGGCACGCTGATGGGCGTCGGGCGCCGGCTCAAGGAGCACGACCCCAGCACCAAGATCGTCGCCGCGGAGCCGATGCAGGGCGAGCTCGTCCAGGGCCTGCGCTCGCTCGACGACGGCTTCATCCCGCCGATCATCGACCTCTCCCTGCTCGACCGCAAGATCATGGTCTCCAACCGCGACGCGATCGAGTGGACCCAGCGGCTGCTGCGCGAGGAGGGCCTGTTCGCGGGCGTCTCGGCCGGCGCGATTGCGGCGATATGCGCTCGGATCGCGGGCGAGATGGACGAGGGCAACATCGTCTTCATCGTCCCCGACGACGGCTGGAAGTACCTCTCCTCGGGCGTGTACACGAAGCCCGTCTCCGAGCTCGAAGGGGTCGACTCCACGATCTGGTGGTGAGCGCCGCCGAGGCGATCGAGCGCGAGCTGGACGCGCTCGCCGATCCCGAGCGTGCCGCGCACTCGCAGCGCTTCTTCCGCACCGAGCCCGGCGGCTACGGCGAGGGCGACCGCTTCCTCGGCGTCCCGGTGCCGGAGCAGCGGCGCGTGGCTCGGCGGCACCGCGACGCCCCGCTCGATCACTGCGAGCGCTTGCTCGAGAGCCCGATCCATGAGCATCGCTTCGTCGCGCTCGCGATCCTCGTCGAGCGCTTCAAGCGGGCGGACGCGGCCGAGCGCGAGGCGATCGCCGACCTCTACCTGGCCAAGCGCCAGCGGGTGAACAACTGGGACTTGGTGGACGCCTCGGCCGAGCACCTGCTCGCCGAGCGCGCGGCGGAGCGCCCCGGGCTGCTCGACGAGCTCGCCGCGTCGCCTTCGGTGTGGGACCGGCGGATCGCGGTGATGACTACGTTCGCGTACATCAAGGCGGGCGAGGCGGAGCCGACCCTGCGGCTCGCCGAGCGCCTACTGCACGACGAGCACGACCTCATCCACAAGGCCGTCGGCTGGATGCTCCGCGAGGTGGGCAAGCGGGTGGATGCCGCGCTTTTGCGCGGCTTCCTCGACCGCCACGCCGCGAAGATGCCGCGGACGATGCTGCGCTACGCGATCGAGCGCCTGCCTGCCGAGGAGCGCCGCCACTACATGGACGCGCGTGCCCGGGAGGCGGCGTCGTGACCGATCCCGCCGCGATCGAGCGCGTCGCTGCGCGCGTGCGCGAGCTGGCGGCGAGCTATGAGCCGCCCGGCTTCGAGCACGTGCCCGACCCCGACGCCGCGATCTTTTTGTGCGCCGTCGACCACAAGACCGGCTACGAGCGCGAGCACCGCCTCGAGGGCGAGGGGCCCTTCTCGGGAAGCGAGCTGATGTGGCTTTTGGGCCTGCGCGCGGCGCGCGCGGAACCCGGCCTGCTCACCGCCCGCCGCCTGCGCGACGTGACCGCGGACGAGGTCGCGCGCTGGTTCTGGATCGACGATGAGACCGTCGCCGACCCCGAGCGGCGCGCGGCGTTGTGGCGTGACCTGGCGCGCGGGCTGGAGCGGGACCACGGTGGCTCGGCCGCGCGGCTGCTCGAAGCGAGCGGTGGGCGCCTGCGCGGAGACGGCGGGGGCCTCGTGGACCTGCTCGCGCGGTATGAGGCCTACAGCGACCCGATCGGCAAGAAGGCGCTTTTGTTCGCGAAGATCGCCGAGCGGCGCGGCTGGCTCGAGGTCGCCGACCCGGAGAACTGGGAGGTGTCGGCAGACAACGTGCTCATGCGCCTCGCGCTGCGCAGCGGTCTGGTCGAGACCGGCCCGCTTGAGCGGGTGCGCCCCGCGACGCGCGCGGCGCTCAAGGAGCTGGCTGCGGTGGCCGGCCTGAGCCCGCCCGTGCTCGACGACATGCTCTGGGAGCTCGGCCGCGAGAATCCGGATCTGCTCGGCAACGAGGCGGGCGATTTGCGCGAGCCCCCACGCGACCCGACCTCCACCTGGTACTAGAGCCGCCGCGCGACTCCGAGCGGCCGCCAGCAGCACGATCGAAGGCCCGGCGCGCGTGGTTCCGGTCGCGCGGGCGGTAGCCTCGTGGCCGTGAAGATCAGCCGCGCATTGGTCGACGAGATCATCGCCCACGCCCTCGAGGAGGCGCCGAACGAGTGCTGCGGGATGATCGCGGGGCGCGACGGCCGCGCCACCGAGGTCTTCCGCGCGCGCAACGAGATGGCGAGCCCACTCGCCTACAACGTGCACCCGCAGGACCTCTTCCGGATCACGCGGACGATCGAGGAGCGCGGGGAGGAGCTCGCCGCGATCTACCACTCGCACACCAAGAGCCCGCCCGAGCCCTCGCAGACGGACATCAACCTCGCGGCGAACTGGCCCGACCCGCTGTACGTGATCTGCTCGATCGCCGACCGGGACGCGCCCCAGGTCCGTGCCTGGGCGATCCGCGACGGCGCGGTCACCGAGGTCGACCTCGAGGTCGAATGAGTGGGCGGGCCGGCGGCAGCCGGGGGCGGTCGCCTCGTCAAGGTCGCGTGGGCCGCGAACCAGGCCGAGGCTGAGCTGATCGAGGGCATCCTCCGCGAGGAGGGGATCCCGTCCGTGCAGCGCCGCACCCGCGGCTTTGACGTGCCCGACTTCCTCGCGGCCGGGCCCCGCGACATCCTCGTCCCCGAGGAGGCCGCCGAGCCTGCGCGCGAGCTGCTCTACGCCTCGCCGGTGCTGGGCGAGGCGCGCATCCCGGAGCCCGCCGACGGGGGTATCGCGCCCGCGGCGTTCGCGCGCGGCTTCGCGATCGCGCTGGCGCTGGCCGTGCTGCTTGTCCTCGCGCTGTACCTGCTCGCGACCTGAGCGTTCCCGCGAGCGCGGCAGCGCCGGGACGGCGCTACCAGTGCAGCTCCTCGAGCTGGTCGGGGGAACCGGCGCGCGGGACGTCCTCGCGCAGGTAGCGCCGCCACTCCTCCTCGACCTCCCGTACCGTCGCGCCGAACGCGATCTCGATCGCGCGCTCGGCGCCCTCCCGGCGCACGCGGGAGGCGAGCAGCTGGCAGGCGTCGGGGCCCCGGTGGCGTTCGAGCAGCGCGAAGATCGTGCCGCCGAGGATCACGCCGTCGCGCGCGGTCGGCGGGAACGCCGGCGGCTTGCCGGTGCGCATCCGCGTCTGCACGGCGGCGCGGAACAGGGGCACCTGGCCCGCGAAGTACTGCGAGGCGCCCTCGACGAGCCAGGCCCAGCGCAGGTACCGCAAAAACCGCCGTGGACCCCACGGCGGGGGCAGGCTCGGGTTGTTCGCCCCGATCACGATCTGCGCGTAGAGGCGCTCGGCTGTGCCGCGCAGCGCGGCGAGCGAGTCCTCGCCGGCCGCGCGCCGGTCGAGGTAGTCGTCGTTCAGGACGTGCAGCTCGCGCGCCATCGCCCAGCCGGCCAGATAGCGGCGGCCCGCCGGAGCGGTGGCGAGGCGCGCGGCGGGCAAAAACGGGTGCGCGGCCGCGAGCCAGGCCGGGGTCGGGTGGACGACGACCGTGATGTCGCCGGGGGCCTCGTCGAAGCGGTCCTCGAGGCGCAGCCGCAGGTCCTCGAGCGCGTCCAGCGTGCGTTGCGCTGACTCCTCGTCGTCCTCCTCGTGACGAGCGGTGAAGCTCAGCGATTCCGTCTCAACCCAGGCCACAAGCGAAGCGTAGTGCGGTCCCTCCCGGATGCGGGTCGCCTCCTCAACGGCGCCCCTGGACCTCCACGACCTGCTGGAAGGTCGGCCGGTTGACCCAATGGATCGGCGGCTGCCCGATCGCTCCGACGACCGTGTGGCGGATGGCGTCGTGGCACCACTGCGCGCTGCCCTCAGCGCACTTGCCGCCCGGGTAGGTCTTCGCGGGCTTCTCGCGCAGGGCGGCCGCGAGCGAGCGGCGCAGCGCCTTGCGGCACGCGCCCAGCTTGCCGTCTCCGCAGTAGCCGCGCGAGTAGGCGCCGTCCACGGAGCGCCCCAGCACCGAGCGCAGGTCCTTCTGCACCTGGCCGTACCAGCCGCTGCCGAACGCCGACCCGGTGGCGCCGGGAGCGTCGTGCAGCCCGAGCGCCGCCCGCATCCGGTCCCAGAGCGCCTGGCCCAGCGCGGGCCGGAACTGGGCCTTGACGAGCCGGGGCCACCAAGCGTCCATGATCCGGATCGCGGCCGCGTGCGAGTACTTCCCATCGCGGTTGCCGTCGCGTCGGTGCGCCCCGGCCTTGCGCCAGGCGACGAGCTGCTTGACGGCCTTGCGCTGCTTGCGGCCGAGCGGCTTCTTGCCGCTGCGCAGGGCCTTGAGCACCACGCCGAGCACGTGGCTGCCGCGCAGGTCGACGGTCGCGGCGTCGTTCATGATGCTCGTGAGCTCTGCGAGCGAGAGCGTCTCATCGCCCGCGATCCCGGCTTCGATGCGGTCGTTGAGGGGCAGTACGCGGTGCACCGGCCCGTAGTAGAAGGTGTCGTCGGGCGCCCGGTACTGAGGGGCCTGCTTGTTGTTCCAGCTCGTCAGGTACTCCTGGTTGATGATCTGCGGCCGAGCGGACTGCGGCTCGCGCTGGAACGTGAAGCCCTCCGGATCAAATCCCTCCCAGACGAACTCGGGCTCGCCGCGGATCGGCAGGTTCGCGTCGGTGTTCGCCGCGCGCACCGGGTTCGCCCCGGAGTTGAAGTAGGCGATGTCCTGGTTGTCGATGTAGAACCAGTTGAACGTGTAGTCGATCTTCGCGGCGGCGTCCTGGAAGTCCTCGGCGCTCGCCACGCGGGCCGGGTCGTTGAAGTCGGCGAAACCGATCGCCGAATCCGCCTCGTGGAAATACGTCGCGCGCAGCTCGGTGAAGGCCACGGGCGTCCCGTCGACCAAACCGCGGTGGGTCACGATGCCGAGCTTCGTGCGGAGCGCGCGCAGCGTCTCCGAGCCCGCCGGCGTCGAATCGGCCTGGTTCGGCGTCCAGCTGTTCTCGCGCTCGAGCACCTCGAACGGCAGGCACTCGCCGTCGTAGAGGTAGTGGTCGGACTCGAGCGTGGGCTCGGACGAATCGGGCTCGCACAGCCTTAGGGCGAACGTGTCGATGATGTCCTGGCCGGCGGAGGTCGCCGACCACGCGTAGTCCTGCCCGCGGCCAAGCTGGACGTAGAGGTTGGCGCCCGCGAACGCGGTGCCCTGGGCGTCGATGCCGGGGCCCTCGGCCGACGCCGGCGCATGGATGTCCTGCTCCACAAGCGCGCCGGGCGCGTAGTAGCTCACCTGCGGGCCCATCACGGCGATCGGCTTGCCGCTCTCCGACTCGTCGGCCGAGACGAGCAGCGCGTTCGAGGCGAGCCCCTCCGAGCTCAGCAGATCGCCGATCAGCGAGCGGCGCACCGGCACGCGGGCCGGGTTGCCCTCCGCGACCACGGGCTCGGTGCGCAGCGTCCCCGGGTCGGGGAGCGCGACGCCCGCGGGTTCGGCGGGGGGCTCGAGGTAGGGGAAGGAGGCATCGCGCACGGTGGTCGGCGTCTCAGGGTCCTCCGCGGAGCGGAAGTCGGCCCACACGGCGCGCCCCTCCTCCTCGCCGAACCGGGCGATCGCGGCCTCCAGCGCTTGAGCGGAGCGCATCTCGCCGCCGCCGCCCTTGCCGAAGATCCCGGCGACCAGCGAGGCGACCGAGATCACGTCGATCTCGCGCCACTCGTCGGGCCCGCTCGGACGGCTGATCAGCCCGTACTCGCCCGGGATCAGCGAGCCCTGCTGGAACACGCCGGGACCCTGCCGGGCCTCGGCGATGTACTGATTCACGCCGTCCGTGTAGTTGCGCACGTCCTCCTGCACCTGCGCCCCGTCGGACCCGTACAGGTCGTCCATGCGCTCGAACTGGAGCCAGAGGTCGTCGTCGGTGTAGGGGGCGCTGCGCCAGATCGACCGGTCGGCGCCGCGGTTGGAGCCGCCGAGGAACGAGGAGAGCTCCGCGCGGCCGGCGTGCCGCTGGACGTCCATGGTGAACAGGCGGTCCTGCGCCGTCGCGTAGCCGATGCCGAACATGAGCGCCGCGCGGTTCGCGCCGTAGATCCGCGGCACGCCCCAGGTGTCGTCGCGCACGATCGTCACGTCGTCGCAGTGCGGCGAGTTCGCCGACGGGGGCGTGGTGATCGCGCAGTTGGGGTTCTCGGTCTGGCTCCCCACCCCGGGCGGGACGCCGAAGCTCGCGTCCTTGAAGAACTCGTCCAGCTCGGCGTCGCTTACGTTCGCGCCCTCGTAAACGAGGTTCGCGTAGAGCGGGAGCTGGTCGGCGCTGTGGGGCGGGCGGATCCCCTGGCCGAGGAAGGTGAAGATGTCCACTGCCGAAGCGAACCCGTTCTGGCCGGGTGGCATCACGTTGCGAAAGCCGCCGTAGTCGTTGTCCTGGTAGTCGCCGGGCGGCGGGGGCGCGGCGGCCGCCGGTGCGGCAAGTCCCGCCAGGGCAGCGAGGGCCACCAGCCAGGCCAAGAACGAACGAGACATCCCTTCCTCCTCTCTGGGCCCCTGCCCGGGACCGCACGTCGCCCTCCTTGGCGACTCCTTCCGGCGAGTATAAGCGCGGCGCCGGGTGCTCAGCCCGCGGCCCGGGCCCGGTCGCGCTCGTAGTCGAGCTCCGTGCGCACGCCGAGGACCTCGAGCCGGGACCGCGCGTCCTCGATGTCCGCGGCCCCCTGGACGGCGCGAACAAGGGGCAACTCGGCCAGCGCGCGCTCGAGGTCGAAGCAGAACGCCAGCGCTGCGAGCGGGCCGAGCTCGACGGTGCGCAGGCCCCCGCGGATCTCCGTCTCGCCCACCGCGCCGCGGGCGGCGCGGGCGACCAGCAGGCTCGCCTCCGTGACCGCGGTCGTCGCGGCCCGCTCGATCTCCTCGGCGATCGGCCCGCTCACGCCCAAGGTGTCCAGCCAGGCGCCCGCGCGGGCGAGCGCGGCGACGCGGGCGCTGACCTCGCGAGGCGTGAGCTCGCCGTCACAGCCCGCGCCCAGCACGGCGAGGAACCGGCTCCGGGCCGCGGGGAGGGCTGCGCCGGCGGCGATCATCACCGCGTCGCAGAGGGGGCTCGCGAGCCCGGGCTCGCCGCCCTCGGCGATCGCGTCGCCGCCGATATCGACGAGGGCGACGAGGTCACAGCCGAGCCGCGCGGCGGCCGCCTCGATGCCGGCGGAGGCGCCCTCGGGGCCGGCGGTGATGTCGATCAGCACGGTGGGCGACCCCAAAAACCCCGCCATGCGGGACTCGCAGAAGTGCACGCCCTCCGGGGTGCGCGCGCCCTCGGCGGGATCGATGAGCAGCGCGGTCTCGGCCACCCGCTCACCGCCCTGGATGTGCGCGAGCGGCCGGGGGCCGGGGTAGGGATCGACCGCGAAGCGCTCCCAGGCGACGCCGCCCAGCACGAACTCCAGGCCGCGCGCCTCGAGCCGGCGCGCCACCGCGAGCGCGCCCACGGCGTCGCCGCCCCCGCCGATGCCGAGCACGAGGGCGCGGCGCGCGGTGGCGATCAGCGCCTCGAGCGATGCGGTGGAGCCGCCGTCCGGCCCGGTCAAGCGAGGACCGGCGCGGACGACTCCGTGACGATCGAGCGAATCGCCTCGGCGGCGCGCTCGAACTCCTCGTCCGCCATCACCGGGGTGCCCTCGAAGGGCAGGTCGCGGTCGATCTCAACCCAGGAGCGGCAGCCGTGGTACTCGTCGCGGACGCGTACCGTGACCGGGCGCGGGATCCGGTGCACGCGCAGAAGCAGCACGTGCAGCGGGTGGCGCCGCTTCCAGCGCAGACGCTTGAGCGCGTAGTCAGGGGTCCAGACGTGGAACGGGGAGAGGTCCGCGACGACACGCGGGTCCTCGGTCGTCCAGTGATCGGCGATCTCCGCCCAGGCCCGGATGCGGACGCGATCGGGCTGCGGGATGCCGCCGTCCTGGAGCAGTGCCCGCGGCGACGGCTCCTCGTCGCCCCAGACGCCCTCCTCGAGCGCCCGCCGCAGCTCCGGGTGGTGCGACTCGCGCACGAGGTCGTTGCGCTGATGATCGAAGGTCGGGTAGAGGAAGAAACGTTCGTGCTCGATCTCGAAGTGCTTGTCCTCTTCGCGGATGCCGCCCTTGCGCAGGGTGATGAGCTGCTCACCCTCGGACAGCGCGCGCACTGTGACGGCCCACTCCTTGAAGGCAATCGGCATAGGCAAAAGGGGTCGGGGAAGTAGTAGGGGCAGAAGGCTCCGGCCCAGCGCCCACGTATCGCGCCAGGCGCACCGGAGCAACGCGGTGCAGAATACGCGACAAAGCGCGATTTGCCAAGTTTGTGAGCGATGTTGCGAGGCCCGGAAACCCGCTCGAAAGCGGCGCTTCGCGGGGTCCGCGCCGGTGAATCGCGCGCGCGGAAGCGGCCCTAGGGGCGGGGTTCGGGGGGCCCGAGGCCCCCGCCGCCCGGGGTCTCGATGCGTAGCCGGTCGCCCGGGGCGAGGCTGCCCGACGCCTTCGCGGGCAGCTCTTCGCCGTTCAGGAAGTTGCGCCCGGGCGCGCCGTCGGCGCCGCCGTCGCGGCCGCGCGGGGCGATCCGGCGGCGCTCGGTGATCAGCGTGAAGTACATGGGCTCGAGCGCGATCAGCTCGCGCACGATGCCCTCGCCGCCGCGGTGGCGCCCCGCGCCGCCGCTGCCGCGCCGCACGGCGAGCTCGGCCACGCGCACCGGCAGCTCGGTCTCGAGCGCCTCGATCGGCGTGTTCAGCGTGTTCGACATCGCCACGTGCACGGCCGAGGGCCCGTCGGCGTTGGCGCAGGCACCCTGGCCGCCGCCGATCGTTTCGTAGTAGGTGAAGCGCTCGTTGGCCAGCGTCAGGTTGTTCATCGTCCCCTGGCCCTGCGCCGGTCCGCCGGCGGGCTCGGCGAGCGCGGCGAGCACGAGGTCCGCGACGCGGCTCGAGGTCTCGACGTTGCCCGCGGCCACGGCGGCGGGCGGGCGCGCGTTGACGACGCTGCCCTCCGGCGCGCGGACGGTCACCGGCCGGTGCGCGCCGGCGGAGGGCGGGGCGTCGGGGTCGATGAGGACGCGGACGGCGAAGAACGACGCCGACTTGGTGACCGGGAGCGGGCAGTTGAGGTTGCCGTCGACTTGCTCGGCGGTGCCCGCGAAGTCGAGCTCCAGCTCGTCGCCCGCGATCGTCGCGCGCACGCGCAGCTCGATGTCGAGTTCGCCGTGCGCGCCCCCCTCGAGCACGTCGCTCGCCTCCCACGAGCCGTCGGGAAGGGCGGCCAGGCGCGCGCGGGTACGACGCTCGGCGTAGTCGAGGATCGCGGCCATCGCGGCCTCGACGCCGGCCCGGCCCTCGCGCTCGACCAGGGTCCCGAGGCGCTGCACGCCGACCGCGTTCGCGGCAAGTTGCGCGCGCAGGTCGGCGAGCCGCTGGGCCGGGGTGCGCATGCGCCCGGCGAGCTCGCGCAGGCCCTCGTCATCGATCGGCTGGGGTGGGATCACGAGGCCCTCGTCCTCGAGGCGGGTGGAGTGAGATGGCATGCCCCCGGGCGTGGGGCCGCCCACGTCGGCGTGGTGCGCACGGCTCGCCGCGAAGCCGAGGAGCTCCCGGTCGGCGAAGACGGGGGTGATCACGGTGATGTCGGGGAGGTGGGTGCCGCCGGCGAACGGGTCGTTCAGCACCCACGCGCGGCCGGGACGATGCTCCTTCCCCAGCACCGCTGCGACCGCGTCCGGCATCGATCCGAGGTGCACGGGGATGTGCTCGGCCTGCATGACGAGCTCGCCGTGGCGGTCGAAGAGCGCGGTCGAGCAGTCGCGGCGCTCCTTGATGTTGGGGGAGTGCGCCGCGCGGACCAGCACGGCGCCCATCTCGTCGCAGATCGACCGCAGTGCGCCGGCCATCACCTGGAGCGTGATCGGGTCGATGGCGCTCATCGGCGGCGCTCCGCGGCGATCGTGCCGTGCTCGTCGACCCGCGCGTGCCAGGTGGGCGGCAGCACCATGGTCGTCTCGGGCAATTCGAGGACCGCGGGGCCGGAGACGCTGAGGCCGGCCGGAAGCTCGCCGCGCAAGACCTCGGCCTCGACCCACTCGCCTCCCATGCGCACGCGGCGCGCGGTGCGCTCGGGCTCGTCGGCGGCGGCGCGCGGTTGGGGCTCGGGGCCGCGCTCGACGACGGCGACGTTCACGTGGACGAGCTCGATCTCCGCGTCGGGGTCGTGAAACCCGTAGCGGCGCTCGTGCTCGGCGTCGAACGCGGCGCGCAGCTCGGCCGGGTCCGGGGCGGGCCCGGCGGCGACCGGGAGCTCGAACGCCTGGCCGCGGTAACGCAGCTCGTACCCGCACTCGACATCGGCGTCCTCCATCCCGGGGGCGAGCTCGGCGCGCATCGTCTCGACGATCCCGGCGATGCGGGCGCGCTCGAAGTCGGCGCCCGAGAGCATCACCGTGCGCGAGGCGTCGCGCCGGCGCGGGGCGGCGAGCAGGCCCAGGGCGGAGAGCACGCCGCCCGCGCGCGGGCAGAGAATGCGCTCGATTCCAAGCTCCTCGGCAATGGCGGCGGCGTGCGCGGGGCCCGCGCCCCCGAACGGCATGAGCGCGAAGCGGCGCGGGTCGACGCCGCGCTCGACGGTGACGACGCGCAGCGCGCGAACCATCTCCTGGTCGGCGAGGCGGACGATGCCCTCGGCCGTCTCGAGCGCGCTCAGCCCCAGCTCGCCAGCGAGCCTCGCGATCGCCCGCTCCGCGGCCTCGGCGTCGAGCTCGACGCCGCCGGCGAGCTTCGTGTCGGCGGCGAGCCGGCCGAGCACCAGGTTGGCATCGGTGACCGTCGGCTCGGTTCCGCCGCGCCCGTAGCAGGCGGGCCCTGGGTCGGCGCCCGCCGAGCGCGGGCCGACGCGCAGCGCGCCGCCGTGGTCGCGCCAGGCGATCGAGCCGCCGCCTGCGCCGACCGTGTGGACGTCGACCATGGGGAGCTGGATCACGCGCCCCTCGATCTGGCGCGTGTCCGTGAGGCGCACGGCGCCGTCCTCGACCACGCACACGTCGCAGGACGTGCCACCCATGTCGAGCCCGAGCGCGCTGCCGTCGCCGGAGAGGCGGGCGATCAGGCTGGCGCCGACGGCACCCCCGGCGGGCCCGGAGAGCACGCTCCAGGCGCCGCCGCCCGCCGCCTCGGCGGCGTCGACCGCGCCGCCCGACGACTTCATGACCTCGATCGCGGGCAGCCCGGCGGCGCGCGCGGTCTCCGACAGCGAGCGCAGGTAGCGACCGAGAAGCGGGGCGAGGTACGCGTCGATCACCGTCGTCGATGTGCGTTCGTACTCGCGAAAGCGCGGCAGCACGCGGTGCGAGGCCGAGACGTGGACACCGGGGAGGCGCCGCGCGATCGCCCGGGCGAGGCGCTCCTCGTGAGCGGCGTCGACGTAGCTGAAGAGCAGCGAAATCGCCACCGACTCGACCCCCGCCTCCGCGGCGAGCGCGGCGACGCGTTCCGCCTCTGCGTCCGCGAGGGGCGCGATGACCCCGTCCGGCCCGACGCGCTCGCGCGCGCCGAACCGCAGCTCGCGCGGCACGAGCGGCGTGGGCGGCGCCTCGCACAGGCGGTAGAGCGACGGGCGCGCCTGGCGCCCGATCTCGATCACGTCCTCGAACCCGGCCGTGGCGACGAGCGCGGTGCGCGCCCCGCGCTGCTCGAGCAGGGCGTTCGTGCCGACGGTCATCCCGTGTGCGAACCGGCGCACGTCCTCGGGGGCCGCACCGGCGCTCGCGAGCACCTGCTCGACCGCGGCCATCACCCCGCGCGCCTGGTCGTCGGGGGTGGTGGGCGCCTTACCCGTATGCAGCTCGGACCCGTCGAACAGGACGGCATCGGTGAAGGTCCCACCTACGTCAACCCCGAGCAGCACGCGCGAAGCCTACTCGTGAACTCGCCAACGCCCTCCGCGCGAGATCGCGGTTGAGGCTCCCCAGGAGCCCCTGAACGCGACTTCGCGAGATCGGCCCCCGCGACTTCGCGGTTAAGGCTTCCCGGAACGCCAAGCGCAATGTCGCCAGGCAGAAAGCGGAAGCCCGGCCGCTCTCACGGCCGGGCTTCCGGCGCACCTGTCCCGATCAGCGCCCGAGCGGGCGCACCCCTTTGGCCCCTAAGCCGGCACCAGGTCGCGGTCGAGGTCGCGCTCGAACTGCGACAACTCGATCTCCGCGGCCTCGAAGGTCTCCTCGAGGTGCTTGTGCGACGGGCAGTAGTCGCGGCCCGGCAGCGGCTCGCGCTGGCACGGGGTGCCCTTGCGCGTATGCGCGCGGCACTCGCGCGGCTGGCCCTCGAGGTCCAGCAGCTCGGGCATCTCCTCGAGGAACTGCTGCGCGATCGCCAGATTGCGCTCGATCACGCACCAGACGCGCTGCTGGTCCTGCATCGAGAAATACATGCGCACGTCGTTGAACAGCGTGCGGGCCGGCCGGGCGAAGTAGCGGCCGTCAACGGTCAGACGACGGATCGTCTCCTCGCAGGCCTCCAGGACGGCCTGGCGGTTGCGAGCGAGCGAGTCGTCCTGCTCATCTCCGATCACATGAGGCGCAAGCGCCCGATAGATCGATCGGCTAAAGCGGTACATGTCCTTTCGTACCCTCCTAATCGTTCCTACCCAAGCCCCCCGCGGACCGGCTCCTTGCCGTGCTCCTCTCGAAAGGCAAGGCGATTGTGCCTCCGGTCGCATGAACGCGCAAGGTTCTGTCGTTAAGCGTTTGTTAATCGATCGAAGGAGCCAAAACTCCTCCGATCGATGGAGATACGGAGATGTACGACCGCTCTAGAGCCAGCGCTCCTGGCGGACGGTTCCCTCTGGCGTCACGACGATGTGCGTGCCGTCGAGCTCGGGGTCGGGCAGGGGGAAGTCGGCGCGCCGGTGGGCGCCGCGTGACTCCTCGCGCGCTAGCGCGGCCGTGGCGATCAGCCTGGCGAGGGGGTAGGGGTCCTCGAGCAGCTGGCGCAGGCCGGCGGCGTCCCGCCGCGGCCCTGCGCAACGCCACACTGCGGCGCGCGTCTCGACGGTCGGCGGGTCGAAGCGCCAGCTCACCTCGTCCGGGCCTGGTCCCGCCGCTTCCTCGCGGGCCGCGGCGAGCGCCGCGCGGCGCCCGAACACGAAGCACTCGGTGAGCGAGTTCGAGGCGAGCCGGTTCGCGCCGTGGAGCCCCGTGCAGGCGCACTCGCCGACCGCGTACAAACCGCGTAGCGACGCTCGCCCGTCCAGGTCCGTGAGGATGCCTCCCATCAGGTAGTGCGCCGCGGGCGCCACCGGCACCGGATCGCGCCCGAATTCGAGCCCGGCCTCGGCGAGCGTCGCGGCGACGTTGGGGAAGCGGTCGGGGTCGATGCCCCCGAGGTCGAGGAGCACGTGGTCGGTGCCGTCCGCCTCCATGCGGTCGAGGATCGCGGCCGAGACCTGGTCGCGCGGGGCGAGCTCGTCCGTGAAGCGCTCGCCCGACGCGTCGAGGAGACGCGCCCCCTCGCCGCGGATCGCCTCGGTGATCAGCTTGCCGTCGTGCTCGGTCCCGGGCATGGCGAGCGCCGTGGGGTGGAACTGGCAGAACTCCAGGTCGGCGAGCTCCGCGCCCGCGACGTGGGCGAGCACTAGGCCGGCGCCGATCGCACCCCAGGGGTTGGTCGTCCGTTGCCAGAGCGCCGCCGCGCCGCCGGTGGCGAGGATGGTCGCGGGCGCGGCCACGTTGCCGCGGTCGGTAACCACGCCGTAGCAGCGCTCGCCGTCGCTCCACAGTGCGAGCGCCGAGGTCTCGTCCGCGACCTCGATGCTCGGGTGCGCGGCCGCGAGCTCGGCGAGCCGCGCGGTGATGGCCCGGCCGGTCTGGGCGCCGCCCGCGTGCACGATGCGGCGCGCCATGTGGCCGCCCTCGAGCGCCAGCGCCGGCTGGCCGCTCTCGTCGGGGTCGAAGCGCACGCCGTTTCGGATCAGCCACTCGACCGCCTCGGGGGCCTCCTCGACGAGGGCCTCGACCGCGGCCGTGCGGCACAGCCCGCGGCCCGCGGTGAGCGTGTCCTGGGCGTGGCGGGCTGGGGAGTCGTCGGGCGACAGCGCCGCGGCGAGCCCGCCCTGCGCCCAGTAGCTCGAGCTCTCGTGCAGCGGCTTGCGCGAGATCAGCGTCACCTGCGCGCCCGCCTCGGCGGCGCGCAGCGCGGCGTGCAGGCCCGCTGCGCCCCCGCCGACGACGACCACGTCAGCGCTCGGGCTCATATGCTCGGCAGATGTTCGGGGCAACGGCCGGGTACCGTACTCACGAGGCGCCACGAGAGCCGTGACGCTCTATTTCCGACACCCCGCCTGCTTCGACCACGAGACGGGCCCGCACCCCGAGAACGCCGCGCGGCTGCGGGCGATCGAGACGGCGCTGGGCAATCGCCAGTGGCAGGGGCTCGACGTGCGCGAGGCCCCGCCGGCTACCCGAGAGCAGCTCGAGCGCGCGCACTCGTCTCGGCACGTCCGGGAGATCGAGGAGTTCTCGCTGGCGGGCGGCGGCCTGCTGGACCTCGACACCGTGGTCTCGCGGGGGTCGTGGGAGGCGGCGCTGCGAGCGGCCGGCGGAGCCTGCGAGGCGGCCGAGCGCCTGCTCGCCGGGGATGCGCGGACGGCGTTCTGCGGCTTGCGCCCACCGGGCCACCACGCCGAGCGCGCCAAGGCGATGGGCTTCTGCCTGTTCAACAACGCCGCCGTGGCCGCGGAGCACGCCCTCGCTGTCGGTGGTGCGGAGCGGGTCTTCATCCTCGATTGGGACGTGCACCACGGGAACGGCACCGAGGCGATCTTCCGCGAGCGCGCCGACGTCCTTTACGCGAGCATCCACGAGTGGCCCCTCTATCCGGGCACCGGGCCCGCAGGCTTTCAAGGAGAGGGGGAGGGCGAGGGCTACACGATCAACATGCCGGTCCCCGCGGGTACCGGGGAAGACGTTTTCCTGGCCCTGCTCGCGCACGTCGTCGCCCCGGTGATCCGCGCGTACGAGCCGAGTCTGGTGATCATCTCGGCCGGCTACGACGCCCACCGCAGCGACCCGCTGGCCTCGCTGCGCCTCGAGACGGACTCCTACCGGCGCATGGCAGCGCTCATGGCCGCGACCGCGGCCGACGTCGGGGCGCCGCTCCTCGTCTGCCTCGAGGGCGGCTACGACCATGACGCGCTCGCTGGCTCGGTGCTGGCGACGCTCGACGGCATCGCCGCGCCCGAGGTCCCCGCGCACATCCCCGAGGAGCCCGCGCGCCCGTTCCGCGAGCGCCTGCACCCGCGCTGGCTCGGCTAGCGGTCCCGGCCGCTTACAGGACCAAGCGCTTCTTCACGCGCGTCAGGAACGCCTTCGGGAAGCCCGGCACCTCGTCGAGCTGGTCGACGTGCGTGAACGGTCCCTCTTCCTCGCGCCGCTTGATCACGCGCTTCGCCTGCGTGACCGACATCCCGAGCTCGCGCAGTTCCTCGAACGTCGCGGAGTTCAGGCTGACGGCGTCCTCGGGCGCCTCGTCCGGCCTCTGCGGAGCCTCGTCGGCGTCCTCGGGCTCCTCGTCGGCGCCTTCGGCGGCCTCTGATTCGGCCTCCGCGGCGATCTCTGGCGCCTCGGCATGCGCTTCCTCCCCCTTGGCCTCCGCGTCAGGCTCAGGCTGCTTTTGATCCGCATCATCAAGCGGTTTCTCAGGCATAGCCTCAGGTTCAGGTTCAGCCTTAGCCTTGCCCGATTCCGAGCCGTTTTCGACCTGCGGAGGGGGCACGCTCACCGCGGCGGACGCACCGTCGTCCCCATCGCCTTCGCTGCCCTCAGACACCCACTCGGGCGGGTCGAGCTCGGCGTCGCCGGTGTCGCCGTTGCTCGGCGAGGGGTCGAGGCTCGCGGAGCGGGCGCGCTCGGTGGCGCTGCCGGCGCGCTCCACGACCGAGCCGATCCGCTTCTCGGCCTCGCGGAAGCGCAGCTCGCGCTCGCGGGCGATCTCCTGGCGGGCCATCATCTCGGCCTCGACGGCGCGGCGCTCCGCGGCGCTGGCGCGCTCGAGCGCCTCCTCGAGCTGGCGCCGCGTGGCGGCAAGCTCGCCCTCGATCGCGGCGCGCTCGCGCACCAGCTCCTCCTCGCGCGCGCGGAACTGCTCCCGAACCTCCTGCTCCGCCGCCTCGCGGGCTGCCGCGACCTCGCGGACCAGCCGCGACTCGGCCTCGCTGCGCACGCGTTCCAGTTCCTCTGCCAGCCGCATCTCGTGGGCCTTGGTGATCTTCTCCTCGGCCCGCTCGACCTCGGCGCGCGCCTCAGCTTTCGCGGCGAGCCGGCCTTCCTTGCGCAGGGCGTCCGCCTGCGCCCGCAGCCACGCGGAGGCGGCGGTGCGCGCTTCCACGGAGGTGCGCGCCGCGGCGGCCTCCGCCTCGCGGGCCCGGTCCTCCGCGGCCTGCGCGAGGCGCTCCGCCTCGGCTAGGGCCTTGGCCTGCTCCGCGCGCGCAGTGTTGAGTTCCTCCTGGAGAGCGCGGACGCGCTCCTCGGCCTTCGCTTCCGCCTCGGCGCGGACGCGCTCGATCGTCTGCTCGCGCTCGGCGGCCGCCTCCTCGCGCGCCTTCGCGAGCTCCTCCTCGCGCCGCTTCGTCTCCTCGGCGCGGACGCGCTCCTCCGTCTGGGAGCGCGCTTGGGCGGCGGCGTCGGCGACGCGGCGGTCCGCCTCGTTGCGGATCCGCTCGATCTCCTCCTTGGCCTCCTGCGCGGCCTTCTCGGCGCGCTCCTTGGCCTCGGCCTCCGCCTTGGCGGCGGCGGCCCGCGCCTGCGCGAGCTCACGCTCGCGATCGCGCACGCGCGCGTCGGCGGCCGCGGCGGCCGCCCGCTTCGCCTTCTCGGTCTCCTCGGCGATGCGTTTCTCGGCCATCTCGCGCAGGCGCTCGGCCTCCTTGGCGAGCTCCTGCTCGGCGGCCGCGACCCGGTCGGCGGCGGCGAGCGCGCGCTGCTCGATCTCGCGCAGGCGCTCGTCGGATTCCTCGATGATCCGGGTCTTCTCCTCGCGCTCGGCCTCAAGCTCGGCGGTGCGCGCCCGCAGCTCCGCAGCGAAGCGGTCCTCGGCGGCCTTTCGGGCGGCCTCGACCTCCTTGCGCGTGCGCTCCTCGGCTTCCTTGCGGACGCGCTCGATCTCGGCCGCGGCGCGCTCCTCCGCCTCGGCGCGCAGGCGCTCCTCAAGCTGCTTGCGCGTGGTCTCGGCCGACTGCAGGGCGAGGTCCTCGACCTCGCGCCGGGCCTGCTCGGTGGCGCGGCGGGCCCGCTCCTCCGCCTCGGCCTGCGCCTTGGCCTCGGCCTCGGCGCGCGCCCGCTCCTCGGCCTCGCGGATGCGCTCCTCGACGCTGGCGCGCAGCGTCTCGAGTTCGCGGCGCAGATCGGCGGTCTCCGCGGCGACCCGCGCGTCGGCCTCCTCGCGCGCGCGGCGCTCGGCCTCGGTCTGCGCCCGCTTCGCGGCGGTCGCGCGCGCCTCGGCCTCGCGCAGCTGGGCGAGCGCCTCCTGGAGCGCGGTGTCGGCGCCCGCCGCCGTCGACGCGGCCGCCGCCTGCGCCGGAGCGGGAGCTGGGGGCGGCGCGGGTGCCTCGGCGGGCTGAGGCTGCGCCTGCGCGCGCGCCGCGCGGATCTTCTCCTCGGCCTCCTTGCGGACGCGCTCGAGCTCGGCGCTCAGGTGGCGCTCGGCGTCGGCGCGGATTTCCTGTTCGAGCTTCGCGCGCACCTGGGCCTCGGTCTCGCGCCGGACCTTGTCCGTCTCCTCGGCGAGCCGGCGGTCCGCCTGGCGGCGCAAATCCTCCACCTGGCGCCGCAGCCACTTGGCCGCGTTCGCGCGCGCCTCGTCCTCAAGCTCCTTCGCGCTGCGCGCCCCCTGCGCCGCGCCCTCGGCCTCGCGGGCGCGCCGCTCGGCCTGCGCGGCGCGTTCCTCCGCCGCCCGCAGGCGCTGCTCCAGCGCGCTGATTCGCTCTTCCGCCTCGCGCTTCGCCGTGGCGAGGTTCTCCTCCAGCGCCTCGATCTCCTCGATGGCGCGCTGCTCGGCCTCGCGCGCGGCTGACGCCGCGGCGACGGCGATGCGCTCGGCCGTGTCGGAGGAGCGCTCCTCGGCGACGGGCTTCGCCTGCGCCTCCCCCTGCGGCTCCGCGGAGGGCGCCTCCGCGGTGGGCCCGGTGGGCTCGGCCGGCTTCTCCTCCGCTGCGGACTGCCCGGGCTCAGCGGGCGCCTTGGGCTCGGCGGACTTCGCCGCGGCGGCGGCCTCGGCCGGAGCCTGCGGCGCCCAGGCGGCGACCGCGGGATCCTCCGCGGCGGGCTCGGCGGGCTCCTCGGCCTCGGCGGATTCCTCGGGCTGGGCGGGCCTTTGGTCGTCGGGGAGCTCCTCGTCCGTGGGCGCCGTCGGCGCGGTACCCGCGTGCTTCAGGCTCTCCGGTGCCTCCACCGGCTCCCGTGCCGCGCTCGGCAGCGGGCTGTCCGCGAGGCGCGGACCGCTGCCGCCGTCCTCATCTTCGGTGCCCTCGGCGTCCCCGTCGGCCTCACCCGCGGCTGGCAGGACCCGGGTCTGGTCCTCCGTTCCGGTCGGCGGCGCCCACGCGGACGTCGTCGGCTCCGGCTGCTTTGCGGGCCCCTCGCCCGGCGGCGCCCAGCTCGCGGGCTCGTCCGACCCCTTCTCCTCGCTCGCCTCCTGAGTGCCTGCCGACCACGCGCTCGCCGACGGCTCCTCCTCGGCCCGCGACTTCGGTTTCGGCCAGACGTCGGGGTCCAGCGGCGAGGAGTCGCCGCCGTCGTCGAGGCGCCACTCGGAGGTCGAGGGGCGCCTCTGGCCTTCGGGCCGCTCTGAGCTCTTCGCCTGCTCCTCCGCGGCCTGGTCGAACGGCTCCGCCGAGGGCTTCGGCTGAACCTCGGTCGGCGGCTCGCTCGACGCGCTGGGAGGGGGAGTCGAGGTCGAGGGCGGCGGCACGGAGCCGCGCGCCTTCTCGTCGGTCGTCGGGCGCTCGTCCGGCGCGCTCGCCGGAGCCTCGCCCCGCTCCTCCCTTGCGGGCTGATCGCCGTCGTCCTTGCGGCGGCGCAGGCTGAATCGCCGTCGTCCCACGGCCGCGCACTTTAATCACTGCAGCGGAGCGTGCGCCGTATGGCGCGGGTCTTGCGCGCGGCCCGCGCGCAAGTCGCCACTTTCGCGCCTTGTTGCGTGTGCCGGGGTCGCGCACGATCGCGGCGCAACCCGAGTGAAAGGAGCGTCAGTGCGCAGCCTCGCAACACGCGTCCACGCCCGCCTGCTCGCCGCCCCACCCGCAAGCGAGCGCGGTCAGGGCACGGTCGAGTACGTGGGCCTCATCCTCCTCGTCTCCCTGCTGATGGTGGGCATGGTGGCCGCCATGAAGGGGTTTCAGGGCCAGGAAGGATTGGAGCTCGCCGAGACGATCGTCAAGAAGATCCGGTCCGCGGTCAACGCGATCACGTTCAAGTGAGCGCCGGCCCGCTGCCGTCGTCGCGCGCGGCGGCGGCGGGCCCAGCCGGTCTGCCACACTGCCCTGCCGATGGTGACCAGGAGCTATGACCGCGGCCCCGGCGATCTGCGGCCGGTCAACATCGAGCCGGGCTTCGTGCGCACGGCCACCGGCTCGTGCCTGTACGAGCAGGGCGAGACCCGCGTGATCTGCACGGCGTCCGCCTCGACCTCGGTGCCGCGCTGGCTCGAGGGGACCGGCCGCGGCTGGGTCACCGCTGAGTACGCGATGCTGCCCGCGTCGACGGGCGAGCGCAAGGAGCGCGACTCGAAGCGCGGCCGCCCGGACGGCCGCGCCACCGAGATCCAGCGGCTGATCGGGCGCTCGCTGCGCGGCGTTGTGGATCTCGAGGCCCTTCCGGAGATCTCGATCTACGTGGACTGCGACGTCCTGCAGGCCGACGGGGGTACGCGCTGCGCGTCGATCACGGGCGGCTGGGTGGCGCTGCGGCTCGCGACCCGCAAGCTGCTCGCCGACGGCGTGATCGAGCGCGACCCACTGACCGGGAGCGTCGCCGCGATCTCCTGCGGGATCGTCGACGGCGAGGCCCTCTGCGACCTGGACTACAGCGAGGACTCGCGCGCCGAGGTCGACGCCAACATCGTGATGACGGGCGACGGCGGGCTCGTCGAGTTCCAGGCGACCGCCGAGCGCACCGTGGCCTCCAGGGCCTCGCTGGACACCCTGCTCGAGCTCGCCGAGCCGGCGATCGCCAAGCTGCACGAGGCGCAGCTCGAGGCCTGCTCGTAAGCGGATTTGGCGCCACCGCAACACGGATCGCGCCAACATGTGCCGATGAGGGTCGTGGTCTCCACGCGCAACGAGCACAAGCTCCGCGAGCTCGGCGAGATCCTCACCGGCTTCGAGCTCGTGCCCCTGCCCGAGTCGGTCGAGCTGCCGCCGGAGAACGGCGCGACGTTCGCGGACAACGCGCTGATCAAGGCACGAGCAGCGCGCGCTGCGACCGGGCTTCCGGCCCTGGCCGACGACTCGGGCATCGAGGCGCGCGCCCTCGGTGGGCGGCCGGGGGTGCGCTCGGCGCGCTACGCGGGCGAGGGCGCAAGCGACGAGGAGAACCTGCAGCTGCTGATCGACGAGCTGCGCGACCACACCGACCGCGCCGTGGCCTACGTCTGCGCGCTCGCCTACATCGACGCCGACGGGCGCGAGCTCGTCGTGCACGGGCGCTGCGAGGGCACGCTCATCGACGAGCCCCGGGGGGACGGCGGCTTCGGGTACGACCCGGCCTTCGTGCCCACGGACACCGGCCCGGGGGACGAGCGCACGATGGCCGAGCTGAGTCCCGCCGAGAAGCACGCGATCAGCCACCGCGGCCGCGCGGCCCGGGCGCTCGTGCGGGCCCTGGAGCAGCGCCCGTGATCCGCACGAAGGCAGGGGCGGCCGGGCTCTCGATCGTCTCGAACTCCCTGCTGATCACGCTCAAGCTGATCGCCGGCGCGATCACCGGCTCGATCGCGATCCTCACCGAGGCGATCCACTCGGGAATCGACCTGATCGCGTCGGTCGTGGCGTTCGTATCGGTGCGGCGCGCCGACCAGCCGCCCGACGAGGAGCATCCCTACGGCCACGCCAAGGTCGAGAACCTGGCGGCGGCGATCGAGGGGATGCTGATCCTCGTCGGCGCTGGGATCATCGTCTACGAGGCGACGCGGCGCCTGGTGACCGGGTCCGAGGTCGAGAGCCTCGGCATCGGCATCGGGGTCATCGCCTTCTCGATGGTCGCGAACGTGATCGTCTCGACGTTCCTCAGCCGGCGCGCCAAGGCGCTGGACTCGCCCGCGCTCGAGGGCGACGCGGCGCACCTGCGCACCGACGCGCTCACGTCGTTCGGGGTGCTGGCCGGCCTGGTCCTCGTTGAGGCCACCGGCGCGCCGGCCTTCGACGCGATCGCCGCCCTGGTCGTGGCCGCGGCGATCGTCGCGGCGGGCGTGCGCATCCTCTGGCGCTCCGGTGCGGTCCTCGTGGACGAGACCCTGCCGGCGGAGGAGCTCGACCGCATCGAGGAGGCGATCGCCCGAGCCGCGATCCCGGAGGTGGTCGGCTACCACAAGCTCCGCGCCCGGGGTGGGCCGGGCCGCAAGCACGTCGACCTGCACGTCCAGTTCCGCGACGGGACCTCGCTCGAGCGAGCCCACGAGGCCGCGCACGAGCTGCGCGACGCGATCGCCGCCGAGCTCGGCGGCGCGGACGTCCTGGTCCACCTGGAGCCCGAGTCGTCCAAGCGCGCGATGGACGACAGCCCCCTGCGCTGGAGCGACCAGCCCGGACGCGCCTGGGGGACGGGCGAGCGGCGCTAGGTGAGGTTGACGGCCGCCGCGAGGCCGACCGCGATCGCGGTGATCGAGTAGCCGGTGTAGCCGTTGAGCGCGAGCAGCAGGGCGGCGATCGCGCACACGACGACCACCGTGATCCACGAGGCTTTGGCCAGCGTCACGGCCTATATGTTTGCCGACGTGACGGCGAACCAACGATCCGGCCCCGTGGGTGCGCCGCGCCCGCCGTCCGCCGCGGTTCGCGCCGCGCTCGAGCGCTTCACTGGGCTCTCGCGCGACGTACGGGGCGGCGCCGTGCTGGCCGAAGGCCGCGTGTTGGCCGCCACGGGCGACGCGGCGGCCTGGGAGCCCGCGGCCCGGGAGCTGATCGCGGCCGCCGACGCCGCGGCGGGCGAGTCCGCCGTCGAGGCGCACGTGGCCACCGAGAACGGGGAGGCGTACATGTTGCGCGACGGCGGGCTCGAGATGGTGGCCGTGACCGACCGCTTCACGCTGGCCTCGCTCGTCCTGGCCGACATGCGGGCGACGCTGCGCCAGCTGCGCGCCGAGGCCGCTCCGGCGGCGACCCGGGAGGCGGCCTGATGCAGAAGCCGCACCGCTTCGTGATCGACCGCGTCGCCGGCTACGCCGACGAGGCCGCCGCGTACCTGCGGCGGCGTCGCCTGACCCGCAAGCCCTCGGCGCGCGTGTACGCGCCTGGGGGGCGGGGCGCCTGCTACCCGGCTGAGACCGAGGCCGGGCAGCGCCTCTTCCAGGCGGCGGCGCGGCTCATCGACGCCGCGCGCCGCGACGGCTAGTCCTCGCGGCCGGGCTCCTGCCCGTCCTCGCCGTCGTCCTCCTCCTCGTCGCCCTGCTCGAGCGCGGTCACCGACACCGATCCGCGCGAGCCCGGGTGGTAATGTGTCTGGAAGGTCTCGAAGGCCTCACCAAGGGCGTCCTCGTCGATCGGGACCTCGTCGGAGATCCGCACCCAGTCGACCCCCTCGTAGCGCTCCATGTTGAAGATCTCCCGGTCGACAGTCAGCGAGTCGTCGACGACGACGACGACCTCGGTCTGCGGGTTGAAGTAGACGCCGGGCCGCACGAGCAGGTCCTCGAGCTCCACGATCTCGTCACGCTCCGACGCTTCCATCTGCTGTCACCTTAGATCGATTCCGGCTGCGGTGCTCGGTCAGAGCAGCTCGTCGAGCTGGCGCTCGACCTCGGCGTCGACGTCGAGCGGCTCCTTGCCCATCCGTACCCGCCGCTCGTTGCGGGCAATCACGAGGGAGCGCACCTCCGCGCGCAGCGCGTCGTCGGCCTGCGGGCGCGGGGGGTCGGCGCCGTCGGCCAGCAGGCGTTCGAGCTCGACCTCCACGTCGAGCACGGGCTCGCCGCGCCGCGCCTGCCGGTAGGCCTTACCCTCGAGCAGCTGGCGCAGTTCGGCCTCGCGGACGCGCTGCCCCTCAGGGCCGGAGGGGTCCGGGCGGGCCGGCGGGTCCTGGTCGATCGAGAGCGGGCCGCGGCCGACCTGCCGGAGCGCGTTGCGCGCCCCGACGGCGAAGCTCACGGCGGCCACGGGCACGGCGATCAGGGAGACGATCAGGATCGCTTCGCCGCTTGTGATCGCGAGCGCCGCCACCAGTCGGAGGGTACGCCTCCTTGCGCTATTCTTCGCGCCAAGGTGGTTGACTGACCAGTCAATCGAGGCAGCCGGCACGGGCGCCGGGCTCTGCGTCCTCGTTCACGACACACCAAAGGAGCTTCGAAGCAGTGGTCGACTTCACCCTTACTGACGAGCAGAAGGACCTGCGCGAGCTCGCGCACAACTTCGCCGAGAAGGAGATCCGGCCGGTCGCCTGGGAGTACGACCGCGACGGCACGTGGCCCCAGGAGATCATCGAGAAGGCCTGGGAGGTCGGGCTGATGAACATCCACGTGCCGGAGGAGTACGGCGGCCCCGGGCTGGACTTCGTCTCCGGCGCGCTGATCGAGGAGGAGTTCGGCTGGGGGTGCTCCGGCATCGGCACCAGCCTCGCCGCGAACGGCCTGGCGATGACGCCGGTCCTCCTCGGCGGCTCCCACGAGATCAAGAAGAAGTACCTCGGGATGCTCACCGAGGAGCCGAAGCTCGCCTCCTTCTGCCTGACCGAGCCCGACGCCGGTTCGGATGTGTCGGGCATGAAGACGACGGCGAAGAAGGTCGGCGACAAGTACGTGATCAACGGCTCCAAGTGCTTCATCACCAACGGGAGCTACGCCGACTGGTACACGGTCTACGCCAAGACCGACCCTGACGCCGGTCACCGCGGCATCTCGGCCTTCGTCGTCCCGCGCGACGACACGATCACGATCGACAAGAAGGAAGACAAGATGGGTCAGCGGGCGTCCAACACCGCGACCGTCACCTTCAACGAGACCGAGGTCCCGGCCGACCATCTCCTCGGCGAGGAGAACAAGGGCTTCAAGCTCGCGATGATGACGCTCGACCGCACCCGCCCGGGCGTGGCGGCGATGGCGGTCGGCATCGGCCGCGCCGCGATGGAGTTCGCCGCCGAGTACTCCAAGGAGCGCGTCCAGTTCGGCGTGCCGATCGCCATGCACCAGGCGGTCTCGTTCATGATCGCCGACATGGCCACCAAGGTCGAGGCGGCGCGCCTTTTGACCTGGAAGGCCGCCCGGCTGCTCGATCAGGGCGTCCGCAACACGCTGGCCTGCTCGCACGCCAAGCGCTTCGCGGCCGACTCCGCCATGGAGATCACGGTCGACGCGGTGCAGGTCTTCGGCGGCTACGGGTTCATCAAGGAGTACCCGGTCGAGAAGCTCATGCGCGACGCGAAGATCATGCAGCTGTACGAGGGCACCTCGCAGATCCAGCGCCTCGTGATCGCCAAGGAGGTGCTCATGGGCCGCAACGTCGAGGAGCCGCTGCCCGAGTCCGCCGCGCGCCAGAACGAGGCCGCGGCGAAGGAGTCCGAGACGGCGGGCGCATCGGTTTAAAAGGGGAGAGCGGCCCTCGGTAGGGAGGGCCAAGCTCGTTGCGAAGGGGCTCCCTCGGGGGCCCCTTCGTGTTGCCCGCACGCCCGTCCCCGCACCGTCGCCACGAGCCGGCGCGGCCTGGCGCGCGCCTATATTCAGGACGGTGACCGAGGAGCTCTCCAAGCCCGTCGCTGAGGCGGTCGCGCGCGCCCGGGCGCAGCGGCCGGCCCGGCGCCCCTCGGGGCGCTCGATGGACGTCTTCGGCGGCGAGCTGCGGCGCCGGGACGTGTTCCCGCTGCTCGTCCTGCACCTGATCGAGCGCGAGCCGGCGTACGGCAACAGGCTGATCGAGGAGATTGAGCGGATCACCGAGGGCGCGATCTCGGTCAACCCGAACACGATCTACCCGCTGCTCCGCGATCTGGAGAGCCGGGGCCTGATCAAGGGCGAGTGGGAGCACCCGGACCGCCGCACGCGGCGCTTCTACGCGATCACGGACGCGGGGAGGCGCGAGCGTGAGCGCCTCAGCGGTGAGCTCGAGCCGTTCTTCGACGAGGTGATCCGCTCGGTCACCCTGCTCAAGCGCGAGCTTTACGGCTGAGCGCGCCGGGACCGGCACGCGGCCGGCCCCGGGCGCTAGCCGATCGGCCTTGGGAACTACCCCTCGGCCGGACGCTCCACGACCCCGACGGGCTCGAAGTCGTAGATCGTGTCGTTCACGCGCAGGCCGTCAACCGCGCCCACGAAACCGGTGTCGCGGCCCTTGCCGACCCCCAGGGTGAGGATCGAAGGCGGGTCGCCGCCATCGTCGAGCTTCTCGACCAGCTCGGTCCAGGAGCAGCCGTCGACGCAGCCCGTGGCGGTGCCTTCGCCGCCGGTCAAAAACCACTCGCCGTCAGCGGTGGCGTCGATGTACGGGCTCCAGCTGTTGATGTGCTCCGCCGCGACGTCGTCCGGAACCCAGGTCGCGGTGGTGTAGTCGTCCGCGCCCGGCAGGTCGAGGTTCGGGTCCAACTCGATGTTGATCACGGGCATGGGTTCACCGCGGCTGAAGTTCTCGCCGGTGGTGAACACGTGGAAGCCGATGTCGGTCAGCTCGAGGAAGTTGTCCCCGGCGAAGTCGACCTCGTTGCCGTAGGCGGCCTTCTCCTTGCTTGCCAGTCCCTCGCCGGCCATCACCTCGATCCCGAGGCTGCCGTCGCCGTAGGGCGGGGCGACGACGTCACCGCCGGGGGCGGCCACGAACGGGCCGGTGCGCAACTCGGTGACCGGTGAGCCGATCGTGTTGCGCGCGATCACGCCCCAGTGCGGGTCGGTCTCCGGCTCGGCCGGCGGGTCCTGCGGCCGGGCGGCGGGCGCCAGGTCGCCGACCTGGATCGAGCCGTTCTTGATGTCCTGGCCGGTCAACGAGTTGTTCTTGACGTCGACGCTGCGGATCGAGTTGTTGCGGATCTGCTTGCTGCCGATGAGCTTCGCGGCGGTCGCGGTGCCCGCGACGGCGAAGACCAAGGCAAGTGCCGCCAGCGCAATGGACGCAGGCGAAAGCGAGCGAAGTCGCTGCATTCGGACGAATGCCTCCTTCATTGGTCAGTGGCTACCCCAGGGACCGCGCGCGGGCGGCCCCCCTTACACAACTGGTGTCGGCAGCTGGTGCCGATCCCTGACATCCCCGCCCGGGGTGGACGGATAGGGGACTGAAAGTGCCGTGCGGCAGCGCCCGCACCGATATCGTCCGCGGCGCAAAACGACCGCTCGGAACGGAGGGCAATGTTCGTCTCGAAAGCCGCCGTGGTGGGCGCCGGAACGATGGGCGGCGAGATCGCGCAGGCGATCGCCGCCGCTGACATCCCGGTCGTCCTCAAGGACATCAAGCAGGAGTTCGTGGACGCCGGGCTCGCGAAGGCCCGCGAGGTCACCAAGGGCCAGCTCGACCGGCTCGTCCAGAAGGAGAAGCTCACGCAAGAGCAGGCCGACGCGCGCCTCGAGGAGGTGATGGGCCGGATCACCGGCACCACCACCTACGACGGGTTCGGTGACGTCGACTTCGTGATCGAGGCCGCGCCGGAGCGCATGGAGATCAAGCAGCAGGTCTTCGCCGAGCTGGATGCGGTCACGCCAGGGCATGCGATCCTCGCGTCGAACACCTCGTCGCTCTCGATCACCGAGATGGGCGACGCCACCCTGCGGCCGCACAAGGTGGTCGGCTTCCACTTCTTCTACCCGGCGTCCGTGATGCCGCTCGTCGAGGTCATCGCCGGCGACGAGACGGACGAGGAGACGATGTCGGCCGCGGTCAACTTCGCCCAGGCGATCCGCAAGCAGCCGATCACGTGCGCGGAGGTGCCCGGCTTCGTCGTCAACCGGATCCTGATGTCCTCGCTCGCCGAGATCTGGCGCGCGCAGGAGGAGCGCGGGCTCTCGATCCGCAAGCTCGACGAGGCCGTCACGGAGGCCAAGGTCTCGCCGATGGGGCCGTTCTTCCTCGTCGACCTGCTCGGCCTCGACACCGTCCTGCACGTCGCCGAGCACCTCAACGAGGCCTACGGGGACAGCTTCTACGTCCACAAGGGCATCCAGAAGCTGGTCGCCGAGGGCAAGCTCGGCGCGAAGAGCGGCGGCTCGGGCACCTACGAGAACGGTGAACCTCAACTTGAGGGTGAGAATGAGCCCGATCCGGAGGAGATCGCCGAGCTCATGTCGCTCAAGGCGCTCGTCGAGGCGTGCCTGATCCTCGAGGAGGGTGTCTGCACCGTGCGCGAGATCGACCTGGGCATGATGGCCGGGGCCGGCATGGACCCTCGCCGCGGCCTGATGCCGCCGTTCATGTGCGCCGACGCCCTCGGTCTCGACGTCGTCCTCGGAAAGCTCGAGGCGCTCGCCGAGAAGCACGGGGAGCGCTTCAAGCCGCCCGTGACCCTGCGCCGCCTCGTCGCCCAGGGCCGCCTGGGCGCGAAGTCGGGCCAGGGCTTCTACGCCTACCCGCAGCCCGACGAGGGCGAGCAGACCGAGACGGTCAAGCTCGAGACGCGCGGGGACGTGGCGATCGCCTGGCTGGCCAACCCGCCGATGAACGCGATCTCGCCCCAGGTCATCAAGGACCTGACCACGGTCTGGGAGCGCGTGAACGAGCGCGGCGACATCGGCGCCCTGGTGATCGCCTCGGCGGTGCCGGTCGTCTTCTCCGCCGGTGCGGACATCAAGGCGTTCACGACCATGGACGAGGCCGCCGGCAAGGAGCTCATCGACACCGGGCACGCCACACTGCGGTCGCTCGGCAGCACGCGAGTCGCGACGATCGCGGCCGTCAACTCGATCGCCTTCGGCGGCGGCTGCGAGCTGGCGATGGCCTGCGACTTCCGCATCGCCGCCGAGTCGGCGATCTTCGGGCAGCCCGAGATCAAGTTGGGGATCATCCCGGGCTTCGGCGGCACCCAGCGCCTGCCGCGGCTCGTCGGGCCGCTGAAGGCCCTTGAGATGAACCTCCTCGGCGACGCGATCAGTGCGGGCGAGGCGCTCGAGTACGGGCTCGTCAACCGCGTCGTGCCCGACCACGAGCTGTTCGACACGGCGCTCGCGTGGGCCCGCCGGCTCGCCGGGCAGGCGCCGCTCGCGGCCGAGCAGATCAAGCTGGTTTCGAACCGCGGCGACCTCGACGAGGGGATCGAGGCCGAGAAGGCCGCGTTCGCGAAGGCGTTCGCCACGGCCGACGCCAAGGAGGGGATCAGCGCCTTCCTCGGCAAGCGCAAGCCGAACTGGAAGGGCCAGTAGGGCAGCAGGCGCTCGGGGTCAAACTTCCTGCATGGGTTCGAACCCATCCAGCGATCCCGAGCGCCTCGCCGAACTGATCCGCGCTTCGCGCTCGACCGTGGCGCTCACCGGGGCGGGGATCTCCGTGCCGTCGGGGATCCCCGACTTCCGCACGTCCGGCAAGGGGATCTGGGAGAAGGTCGACCCCTTCGAGGTCGCGCACATCGACGCGTTCCGCTCCGATCCCGCGCGCTTCTGGGACTTCTATCGGCCGCGCTTCGCGATGCTCGGCTCGAAGGAGCCGAACGCCGCCCACCGCGCGCTGGCCGAGCTCGAGCGCCGCGGCCTGCTCGAGGCGGTGATCACGCAGAACATCGACCGCCTCCACCGGCGCGCCGGCTCGCGGCGGGTGATCGAGGTGCACGGCTCGATCGAGACGTCGTCCTGCTACGAGTGCGCGGCGTCCTACCGCCTCGAGGAGGTCGATGAGCTCTTCGACGATGCGGGGGTCGCGATCTGCCGCGAGTGCGGTGGGCACGTCCGGCCCGACGTCGTGCTCTTCGGCGAGCTCTTGCCCGTGCAGGCGATGGCCGAGGCCGAGCGGCTCTGCGAGCACGCCGAGCTGCTCCTGTGCGTCGGGTCATCGCTCGAGGTCTACCCGGTCGCCGGGCTGCCGTCGGCGACGCTCGAGCGCGGCGGCCAGGTGGCGCTCGTCACCAAGGGGCCGACCCCGTACGACGCCGACGCCGCCGTGAAGCTCGCGGGCGACGTGGTCGACGAGCTCGAGGCGGTCCTGGCGGCGCTGGACTGAGTCAGGAGCGGTCCGCGGCGCGGCGGGCGAGCACGCGCCGAGCGGCCCTCACGGCCTCCCTGACGGCCTCGGACGGGGCGGGGGAGGGGTTGCCCAGGGCCTCGGTCGCCGAGCGCTCGAGTTCGCCCCGAGCGGCCTCGAGGCGCTCCAGGTCGCGCTCCTGGCCGTCGCCGAGCTCGCCGCGCGCCGCCAGCAGGGCCTCGACCGCGGCCCGCGCCTGCACGGCCGCGGTGGCCCAGCGCCCCGCCTCGAGGTCGGCAGCGGCACGCAGAACGAGCTCCTCGCACGCCAGCGGCTCCTCGCGGCCGCCGAGCAGCGCCGCGAAGCGCTCGCCGGGGCGCAGCGCGTCGGTTCGCGAGCGCTTGCGCGCGTCGCGCGGCAGGGCCAGCGCGTCGCCCCAGCTCCCGGCGACGAGCTGTTCGCCGGTCGCGTAGCCGATGCGGGTCGTGGGCGCCGCGGGCAGCTCCCCGAGACTCGGGTCCCCGGCGGCGACGCGCGCCGCCCCCAGGGCGCGCCGTACGACGGCGAGGGCGCGCTCGACGTAGGCGCTGCGAGCCTCCTCGTCGCCGCGCAGAATGGCGAGCCAGGCCTCGGGGTCGCCGGTGAGTGGCTCGGCGTCGACGACGGTGAGGGTGGTGAGCGGCGCCGACGGCTCGGCGGGTACGGGACGGGGCTTGCGCAGGCGCCTGCGGGGCGCGGGCGCGCGACCGGTCGTCGTCACGATCAGGACGGCCTCGATCTCGCCGGGGTCCGCTCCGGCGGCGCGCACGGGATAGCGCCCGTCGTCGACCGGGAGCTCACCGGGGAGCTCGACCTGGACGAATCCGAAGGGCCGCTCGGCCAGCGTTACTCGCCGACGTGCGCGGGCGAGGCGCGGTGGCCCTTGCCGCGCTTCTTGGCGGCGGCCTTCTTGCCCTTCTTCGTCGGGATCGCCCAGCGCGACGGCGTGGTCGGGACCTCCGGGTTCTCGATGCCCGCGATGCGTTCGATGAGCCGCGTCCACTGCTCGGGCTTGAGAACCTCGACGATGCCCTTGTCGTCGCCGCTGCTGGAGCGGGCGCCGTAGCCCACGTGGACGTGGTCGTGGTGGTCGGACATCGCGAAGCTGGGCCCGCCGAAGTCCATCAGCGAGATCACCTGATCGGGCTCCAAGGTGCCCTGCAGGCGCAGGATGTCGCGCACGAGCGACTCGGTGATCGAGCCCGGCCCCTGGTTGCCCAGGACGGGCATGCCGTTGATCATCGCAATGTCGACGGCCCCGCCGAGCGAGTGGTGGGAGATGTTGCCCGACGACGTGTAGACCGAGTGGCCGCACTTGAGCGACGTGATCGTGAGGCGGTAGCCGCGTTCGCTCAGGTAGGAGAGCATCGCCAACACGCGGCGGTCGATCTGGCCGGTGCGGATGTCCTGGCGGCCGCACGAGTAGATCTCGAGGCGCGGGTCGTTGAGCACGCGCTTGATGAGCTGCTCCTTCGACATGAGCAGGATCTGGCCGACCGAGGCGCCGGAGTCGGCGAACGGGTTGTCGCCGGCGGCGCGGTAGATCGCGGTCGCCTCAAGCAGCTTCCAGCCGTCCAGGATCGGCTTCGGGTCGATGGAGGGCGCGCCCCGGCCGACCGGCTTGATCGCGAAGTGCAGGTGCGGCGCGAGCTCGGTGGTCTTGCCGACCCGGCCGAGAACCGTGCCGGCCACGACCTTCGAGCCCTCGCGCAGGGGGCGCATCTCCATGGTCTTGCGGTTGAACCGCAGGATGCCGCCGACGTAGGCCTTGAAGGCCTCGTAGCCCGGGAAGCGCTTTGCCAGCAGACGGTCGAGCTGGCCGGTGAGGTCGGCGCGGCTCAGGTTCGCCTTGCGCTCGGGGAAGGCGTAGAGCCGCTCGCGCGCGTCCTCGGTGTTGACGGGGCCGCCGACCTGCGGCTCGTCGCGCTTGCCGGCGGTCTCGGTGGCGGGCTCGGTGGTCTTGCTCGCCGCCTTGGTGGGCTTGGCGTCGTCGTCGGGGCGGACGATGCGGAAGTCCTTGGCGCTCAGCGTCCTGCGCTTCGGCGCCGGGTAGACCTCGGAGATCCGGCCGAGCCGCGCGTAGGTGAAGCGATTGCCGTAGGAGTCCTGGAGGACGATGTAGCGGCCGAGCGTCTTGTTCTTGCCGATGCGCTTGATGATCCCGTCGTTGACCGCGACGACCGGGGCGTTCTCGCGCGTGTAGATGTTGATCCCGCGGCGCGTGGGCGAGCTGCGGATCACCTGGGCGGCGTTGCCCGCCTCGCGGCGCGCCTTCTTCGAGCGCTCGAGCAGCTTGCGCTCCGAGATGTCGTCGGCGTAGCGGGCGTTGGCGGCGACCGGGAAGCGGGCGCCCTCGGTCAGGCCGGTCAGCGAGCCGACGAGGTCGTCGGGGATGCGCCCGTACTGGCGGGCGTAGAGGAGGACCTCGTCCACGTACCAGTCGGCGTGGTTGTAGGCGAAGATCGCGCGGCGCAAATCCTGCTGGCCGCCGGCCGCCTTCAGGTAGCGCGCGGCGGCGCAGATCGCGTCGACCGGGTTGTAGGGGTCCTTGCGGCCGTCCTCGTTCGCGTCGACGCCGTACGCCTTCCAGGTCGCGGGCATGAACTGCATCCAGCCCACGGCGCCCGCGGAGGAGACGTTGAGGTTGGTGCCGAACGCGGTCTCGATCCGGTTGATCGAGGCGAGGACCTCCCAGGGGATCCCGTACTCGGTCCCGCAGGCCTGGTAGATCGGAAGCAGGAAGGGCGGGATCGAGAAGCTGTCGATGATGAAGTTCGGGACGCCCATCGGGGCGGGCCCGTAGTCGGCGATCGTCACCGTCGGGTTGGTGTCGGTGGGCCGGCCGTCGGGCTCGCGGGTGGGCGGCGGCTCGTGCGGGTCGGGCTTGGACTTCTTCTCCTCCTCGGCCTCGGCGACCTTGCCCTCGCCGCGGCCGCCCTTCGGACCGCTCACGCCGTCCTTCGAGCCGTTGCCCTTGCCGCCGCCGTTGCCGCCTCCCGGAACCTCAGGTGTAACTGGAGGCTCGCTTGGCGTCGTCGTGCCGGGATCGGTCGGAGTGGTCGGCGTCGTGGTGCCGGGGTTGGTCGGGACGGTCGGCGTTGCGGGCGGCGCGGCCGCGTCGGTCTCGTCGCCGTCCAGCGGACCGGAGCAGCCCGGGTCGTTGAGGTCGGTCCGCCCGTCGCCGTCATCGTCCTTCAGGTTGGAGCAGGCGGGGAGGTTGCCGAGGGGCTCGACGGTCTGGTTGCCGGGCAGGTTGATGCTGACCGTGCTCTTGCCGAGCCCGATCTTGAGGCTGCCGGCACCCGCGCTGGCAGCGACCAGAACGGCGCCCAGCACGCCCAGCGCGACCACAAGTTGAAGCTGCCTTCTCATCCCTCTCGTACCCTGGGCGCGCTGCAGGGCTTATCCCGCCTCTCCAGAGCCTGCACCCGAGCGCTGGACACGCTACTTGTTACGTCAGCCCAATGCAACGACCAACCCTCCCGTGCGAGGGTACCGGAGGGCTCGGGCCCGTGGCGCAGGTTGGAGGTTCGTGACACGTCGCTTTCTCCCATCGGCATGCCAGCACGTGCCCTTAAAGATGGGATAAGGGGCGCCGCCTGCGGGCGCCGCGGTTAGGCTCACCCCGGACCGGATGGGCTCGACCCGCGAGGAGGCGCGATGAGCGAGCAGGAGCAGAGCGGATTCAGGGCGCGTGGAGAGGAGGCGCTGAGCGAGCTCGCACAGGCCCTGCTCGAGAACCCGCTGTTCAGCCGCGCCGTCGGCCAGGCGCTCGGCGCCGGCGAGAAGGCAGCCGCCGCCCAGCGCTCCGCGCTGCGCGCCGCGAACCTCGCGAGCCGCGAGGACCTCGAGCGCCTGGAGGTCCGCCTGCGCAAGCTCTCGGCGCGCGTGGAGGAGCTTGAGGACGCGGTGGACGGTCTCGCCGACGAGATCGCCGCGCTGAGCTCGCTCGCTCAGCGCGCCGCCGGCGCGGACGACGAGCCGGATTCCGAGGCGGGCTGAGCCTCCGCGAGCGCGGCCGCTGCCGCTTGCCCGACCTCCAGCAGGGCGCGGTCGAGCTCCTCGCGCGGCAGGCCGTCGCTGTCGTCCTCCGCCACCACCAGCGCGCACGCGAACGAGATCCCCAGGCGGCTTGCGAGCGCCGCTAGGGGCGTTGCGCAGCCGTCGACCGCGAGCGCGCCGGCGCCACGGTTCTGCGCGGCGGCCGCCGATGCGTCGTGTGGGACGTCCGTGGTCACGATCCGGGCCGCCCGGGCCCCCGTGCGCGCCGCCAGCGCCGCCGTGAGCGCGCCGTCGAGGGCGACGGTCGGGGGCGCGTCGAGGGCCCGCGAGGCGCCGTCGCCCGCCAGCGCCTCGCTCACGACCACCACGTCACCCAGACTAAGGCTCTGGTCGAGGGTTAGACACGTTCCGACGCGGATCGCGCGACGCACCCCGTGCCCGGCGAGCTCGTGCAACACGGCCACGGCGCTCGGCCCGCCGATGCCGGTCGACTGCACGGTGAGCCCAACGCCCCCGTCCAGTTCCCCCCAGTAACCCCACAGGCCGCGCTGGAGGTTGCTCATGAGCGGCCGCTCGAAGAGCTCGGTCGCGAGCTCCATGGCGCGCTTCGGATCGCCGGGCAGAACGGCGGCCTCCGCGATGGGGGCTGTGGGCTGGAGGTACTTGGCCACGGGCAGGCGAATGTACCGGCCCTGCGGGCCGCCGCCCCCAAGCCGGTCCAGGGGGCGGCGCCCCCGACGCCGCCGACACCGTGCGATTCCGTTGCCATCGCCAACGGTTTCGCACGGTCGGCTGGGGTGCGGGCGTGGACCACCCAACGCCCCACCACCCCGGGGAATAAGCTGAACCCGATGGCACCTCCGTCCGAGGACCAGGATCGCTCCGTCACCGACGCGCTGCGCAAGGCGATCGAGCGCACGCTCGCCGCGACCGCGCCCGCTGCGGCGCAGACTCGGGAGCGGGCGGCCGGGCTCGTCGATGAGCTCGCGCGACGTGGCCGGGAGGCGAGCGCCGAGCTCGCCCGGCGCGCCCAGGAGGCGAGCGAGGAGATCAGCCGCCGCGGCCAGGACGCCCGCTCGGAGCTCTCGAAGTTCGGTCAGGACGCCGGCGCGGAGGTCGCCCGGCGCCTCGAGGCGCTTGAGCGGCGCCTCGCTTCGCTGGAGGAGGCGATCCGCCAGGAACGGGCCGGGAAACCCGATGACAAAGGGGGAAACGGGCCATCATCTAACCCTCCACCTGAGGGTTAGATAGGCATCGGGAGCGTGCGAAATGGCGCGCCGGGTCGTGATCATCGGAGTCGCGACGCACTGGGGGACCGAGCTCGCGCGTCGCCTGGAGCGCGATCCGCAGGTCGAATACATCGCGGGCATCGACGACCGCGAGCCGACCGCCGACCTCGAGCGCACCGAGTTCCTGCACGCGGACATCCGCAACCCCGTGCTCGCGCGCCTCTTGCCGGTGACCGAGGCGGACACCGTGGTCCATTGCGGGATCCTCTGGTACCCGGCGCCGGGCAAGCCCGCCCGCGCGCTTCACGACATCAACGTCATCGGCACGCTCCAGCTGCTCGCCGCGTGCGAGCGGACGCCGACGCTGGAGCGCATCGTCGTCCGGGGCTCGGCGGCGATTTACGGCTGCGAGCCCGCCGCGCCGCTCTTCCACACCGAGGAGCTAGCCGGCAAGGCGCCGCTGCGCACCCGCTTCCAGCGCGACGTCGCCGAGCTCGAGAGCTACTTCGACAACTTCGCGAAGCGCCACCCGCAGATCAGGTGCGCGATGCTGCGCTTCCAGCCCGAGATCGCCCCCGGTCTCGACGTACCGCTCACTAGATACCTGCGGCTGCCCATCGTCCCTACCCAACTCGGCTTCGACCCGCGCCTGCAGCTTTTGCACGCCGAGGACGCGACCGGGGCGCTGCTCGCGGCGGTGCGCGCGAACGTCCGCGGTCCAGTCAACGTCGCGCCGACGGGCGCGCTCTCGCTCAGCAGGATCCTCCGCAGCGCCGCAAGGCCGAGCATCCCCGTGCCGCACCCCCTGTTCGAGCCCGCGCTCGGCCGCCTGGGCGTGGAGCTCGGCGCCGGACCGTTGGTCGCCGACGCGGTTCGCTTCCTGCGGTACGGGCGCGGTATCGACAACCGGCGGCTGATCGAGGACGTCGGCTACCGCCCGCGCTACGACGCCGCCGCCGCGGTCGCGGACTTCTTCACCAAGTCCGACAGCCGGCGGATCCTCCCGTCCGCCGACCTCGGCGGCCTCGTGCGCCGGCTCGCGGGGGTGCTGCGGTGAGCGCGGCGGCGTCAGGCCCGCCGTCCGCGGCCGCCGTCGCGGACTTCCTGCGCGAGATGCGCGCCGGGATCGAGGCCGGGCTCGACCCGCTGGCCGCCGCCCGGAGCGCCGTTCCCAGGTTGCCCGCCCGCCTGCGCAACGCGGTCGAGGCGCTCGCCCGGCGCTGGCGCGGCGAGTACCGCGAGGACAAGTGGGGCTTCGACGAGGACTTCGCCGAAGCGGCATTCCCCCTGTTCGAGTTCCTCTACGAGGTTTGGTGGCGAGTGGACGCGGTCGGCGTCCGCAACGTGCCCGCCCACGGCCGGGCCCTCCTGGTCGCCAACCACGCCGGGTCGATCTTCCCGTTCGACGCGTCGATGATGACCATGGCGCTCATGAAGGAGCACCCGCTGCCGCGCTGGCCGCGCTTCATGGTGCTCGACTGGGCGTTCGCGCTCCCCTTCGTCTCGTCGTTCATGCGGCGCGTCGGCGGCGTCCCAGCGTCCCCCCAGAACGCGCTCGCGCTGCTCGCCGAGGACGAGCTCGTGATGGTCTTCCCCGAGGGTGTCAAGGGCACCCGGAAACCGTTTTCTGAGCGGTACCGCCTGCAGCGCTTCGGTCGCGGCGGCTTCGTCGAGGTCGCGCTGCGGACGGGCTCGCCCATCGTCCCGGTCGCCGTCGTGGGTTCGGAGGAGATCTACCCGAAGATCGGCGAGCTCGACGTCGCTGCCCGCCTCACCGGGGCGCCCTTCGTGCCGGTGACGCCGACGTTCCCCTGGCTGGGGCTGCTCGGCCTGATCCCGCTGCCCTCGAAGTGGCGGATCGAGTTCTGTCCGCCCATCGATCTCAGCGAGCACGGCCCGGAGGCGGCCCAGGATCGCGGGCTCGTCTTCGACATCTCCGAGCGCGTCCGCGAGACCATCCAGGAGCGCCTCTACGCGAACCTGATCGCGCGCGGCGCGCCGTTTATCTGAGGCGCCCCGGCGCCGCCGCGAACCGGCCGCGGAGGGATTGACTTGGCGCTCGGCTGGGCGTAGCCTGGACCCAACGGAAGTGGCAGCAGGCCGAAGTGCGCTGCCCCCGACGTTCTTTTGGCTACTGGGACGCCGGACGGCGGCGCGCGAGGCGACACAGACAGACGCCGTAGGCCGACCTAGCGGGCCGTAGAGCCCGCGGACGACGGGGCCCCGACCCCGTCGTCCCACGTCTACGCCGCCCGCGCCCGTGGTCCGCAGCCACCCCGTCGGGGGACGTGCGAGGATCACCCGCGTGCCGGAGACCGAGATCTCCCTGAGCGAGGCGGCGCGCATAGCAGGCGTGCCCGCTTCGACGTTGAAGCGCTGGGCCCAGACGAGGGTCGTGCCCCTCAAGGAGGGCCGCTGGACGCGCGCGGCGGCCGCGCAGGCGCGCGTCGTCGCTCGCATGCGGGAGCGCGGGCATTCGCTCGCCGAGCTACGCCGCGCCGGCCGCGACGGGCGACTCGCCTTCGGCTACGTGGAGGACCTGATCCCCCGCGGCGAGCGGACCTACTCGCTCGCGGACGCCGCGGCCGAGTGCGGTCTGGAGGAGGAGCTCATCGAGCGCATCATGCGCCTGCTCGGCACTCCGACGGCGATCGAGAGCCGGCTCACCGAGCAGGACGTTGACGTGATGAAGCGGATCGCCGCCGTGCTCGACGCCGGCATGCCGCTCGTGGCGCTCCTGCAGCTCGTGCGCGTCTACGCCCAGTCGATCCGCAAGATCGCGGAGGCGGAGGTACGGCTCTTCCACCTCTTCGTGCACGAGCCGCTGATCGCGGACGGCGTCGACGCGCTCGAGATGGCCGAGCAGATGGGCGACCTCGCGAGTGAGTTGCTGCCCACCGTGGGCCCCTTCATGGAGTACGTGCACAACCGGTACCTGCGCTTTTACACCGAGCAGGACGTCGTCGGGCACATGGAGAGCGACCTGATCGGCGCCGCCGACCAGCTCGGCCGCGTGCAGATGGCGTTCTGCTTCGTCGACCTGACGGGCTTCACCCGGTACACGGAGGAGGAGGGGGACGAGGAGGCGCTGGATCTGATCGAGCGGTTCGTCGAGTCGGTCGAGGCGACCCTGCCGACCGACGCGCTGATCGTGAAGACGATCGGCGACGAGGTCATGATCGTCTCGCCCGAACCCGCGATGCTCACCGAGTGGGCGGTGGGGTTCCTCACGATGTTCGGGGAGCGCCCGCAGCCGCGCGTCGGGATCCACTACGGCAGCGCCGTCTACCGCGACGGCGACTACTTCGGCACCGAGGTGAACCTGGCCCATCGGGTCGTCGCGAGGGCGCTGGGCGGCGAGATCCTGGTGACGAGGCAGGTGGCCGACGCCGTCGGCGAGAGCGAGTACCTGCGCTTCGAGCCGATCGGGAAGGTGAGCCTCAAGGGCTTCCCCGAGCCCGTCGACCTGTACACCGCGCGCAGCGCGGCAAGCCGCGACTAGGCGCAAAAGACACGAGAAACCTCCCAAATTCCGGGGAGGAAACCGCCCCTGCGGGGCGTAAGATCGCCACGTGGAAGCACGTCAGGCCGTCGAGGCGCTCAAGGAGGCCGTCCGGGTCTCCGGCCTCATCGATCCTGACTCCGAGGGCGTCGTGATGATCTCCGGGGGGCCGGACTCGGTGTGCGCGCTCGCGGGGATCACCGCGCTCGTCGGCCCGGAGAACGTGCACGCGCTGCACGTCAACTACGGCCTGCGCGACACCTCAGCGCGCGACGAGCGCATCTGCCGCGACGTCTGCGCGCGCCTGCGCATCGACCTGCACGTCGAGCGCGCGCGCCGCGAGGACTTGGGCTCGGGCAACCTGCAGGCGGCCGCGCGGGAGCTGCGCTACGACGCCGCGGAGCGGCTTCGCGCCCGGACCGCCAGCAAGTGGATCGCGACGGGCCACACCCGCTCGGATTTGGCCGAGACGGTGCTCTATCGCCTGGCCGTCTCCCCGGGCTCGCGCGCGCTTTTGGGCCTCGCCCCGCGCGCGGGGCGCGTCGTGCGCCCGCTGCTCGGCTTGACCCGTGCCGAGGTCCGCCGGCTCGCCGAGGACGCCGGCCTGCCGTTCGCCGACGACCCGACGAACCTTGACTTGAGGTTCGCCCGCAACCGCATCCGCGCCGAGGTGCTGCCCGCGCTGCGCGAGATCAGCGAGCACGCCGAGCGCAACATCGCCGAGACGCGGGCCGAGCTCGCCGAGGAGCAGGCGCTGCTCGAGCGGGTCGCCCTCGAGGCGCTCGAGGCCGCGGGCGCGGCCGCCGGCGCCACCGAGGTCCCGGCCGCCGCCGTCGTCGCCTGGGATCCGGCCACGCGCCGCCTCGCGCTGCGCGCGCTCGCCGAGCGCGCCGCGGGCCGGCTCGTCCCGCTTGGCCGCGCCAGGGCCGCCGAGATCGCGCGCCTCGCCGCGCACCCCGAGGGCGGCGAGATCCAGCTTCCCGGCGGGGTCTCGGCGATCTGCGAGGCGGGCATGGTCCGCTTCGTGACCGAGCACGAGCTCGACGCCGCGCCGGAGCCGGTCGCGCTCACCGTTCCCGGCCGCTGTCGGCTCGCGGAGTGGGAGGTGCGCGCCGAGCTTCATCCTGCGCCGGTGCGCCCGGCCGGGCCCGGGCTCGCCACGCTCGACGCCGCGGCCCTCGGCGCCCACCTCGAGGTGCGGACCTGGCGGGCCGGCGACCGCATGCGGCCCCTAGGGATGAGCGGGACGAAGAGCCTGCAGGACCTCTTCACCGACCGCGGGATCCCGCGCTCCGAGCGCCACCGGATCCCGGTCGTCGTCTCCGGCGGGCGCATCGCCTGGGTCGCGGGTGTCGCGGTCGGAGAGGAGTTCCGCATCCGCGAGGACACGCGTACCGCGGTCGTGCTCACCGTCTCGCGCGGTTGAGCGCGCCGCCGTCTACGCTGGGGGCGTGAACGATCCGGCAGTCGGCGAGATCCTCGTCTCGCCCGAGCAGCTCCAGCAGCGAATCGCCGAGTTGGGCGAGCAGGTGAGCCGCGACTACGCGGAGCGCGACCTCGTCATGGTCGGCGTCCTGAAGGGCGCCGTCGTCTTCATCGCGGACTTGATGCGCCAGCTCACGGTGCCGTGCGAGGTCGACTTCATGGCGGTCTCGAGCTACGGCTCGCACACCGACAGCTCAGGGGTGGTGCGCATCCTCAAGGACCTCGACGCCTCGATCGAGGGGCGCGACGTCCTGATCGTCGAGGACATCATCGACTCGGGCCTCACGCTCCACTACCTGATGCGGAACCTGCGCGCCCGCAACCCGCGCTCGCTCGAGGTCTGCGCGCTCCTCACCAAGCCCGAGCGGCGGCGCGTCGACCTGCCGATCCGGTACGTCGGTTTCGAGATCCCTAACCGGTTCGTGATCGGGTATGGGCTCGACTATGCGCAGCGCTACCGCAACCTTGGCTTCGTCGCCGCGTTACAGCCAGGTCAGGAATGAGCCGCCCTGCTACGCTGGAAACACTTGAGCCGGGCCACGAACCCTTTGGGCATGCCGTTTTTCACGTTTCGCCGCAGCGCTCGGCCGGTCTTTCCGGGCGGGTCGCATGAGCTGAGGACCGACCCATGAGGCGGTTCTTCCGCAGCGCTCTGTTCCCGATCCTGATCGTCATCGTGCTGGCGTTCTTCGCCCAGCGCCTGATCAACACGGGCGAGCAGGAGGAGTCGCCGACCTACAACGAGTTCATCGCTCAGATCCAGAACGAGCCCGGGACGATCGAGAGCCTGACCTTCAACCAGAAGAACCACACGGTTGAGGTCGTCGAGACGGACAAGACCGAGTACTCGACCGGCTACCTCCCCGAGGAGGAGTCGCGGCTCATCAACATCGCCGAGCGCAACGACATCGAGACCAAGATCGAGGGCACCGGCGGCGGCGGAATCCTCTCGTTTCTTACCTACCTGCTGCCCTTCATCCTGATCTTCGCGTTCTGGTTCTTCCTGCTGAACCAGATGCAGGGCGGCGGCTCCCGCGTGATGAGCTTCGGCAAGTCGCGCGCCAAGCGGATGTCCGTGGACGCGCCCAAGATCACGTTCCGCGACGTGGCTGGCGCCGACGAGGCCGTCCAGGAGCTCCAGGAGATCAAGGAGTTCCTCGAGAACCCCAAGAAGTTCCAGGCGCTCGGCGCGCGTATCCCGAAGGGCGTCCTGCTCTACGGCCCGCCCGGCACCGGCAAGACGCTGCTCGCGCGCGCGGTCGCCGGCGAGGCGGGCGTGCCGTTCTTCTCGATCTCCGGTTCGGACTTCGTCGAGATGTTCGTCGGCGTCGGCGCGAGCCGCGTGCGCGACCTGTTCGAGCAGGCGAAGCAGAACTCGCCCTGCATCATCTTCATGGACGAGATCGACGCCGTCGGTCGCCATCGCGGCGCCGGCATGGGCGGCGGCCACGACGAGCGCGAGCAGACGCTCAACCAGCTGCTCGTCGAGATGGACGGGTTCGAGATGAAGGACAACATCATCTTGATCGCCGCCACCAACCGGCCGGACATCCTCGACCCGGCGCTGCTGCGCCCGGGCCGGTTCGACCGCCAGATCGTCGTCGACCGCCCCGACCGCAAGGGGCGCCGCCAGATCCTCGAGGTCCACACGCGCGGCAAGCCGCTCGCCGACGACATCGACCTGGACGCGCTGGCCGGCCAGACCCCCGGCTTCACCGGCGCAGACCTCGCCAACCTGATCAACGAGGCCGCCCTGCTGACGGCGCGCTCGGGCAAGCGCGAGATCGGCATGGAGGAACTCGAGGAGGGGATCATGCGGGTGATCGCGGGCCCCGAGAAGAAGACCCGCGTGATGTCCGAGAAGGAGCGGCTGATCACCGCCTACCACGAGATGGGCCACGCGATCGTCGGCCACGTGCTGCCGAACTGCGACCCGGTGCACAAGATCTCGATCGTCGGCCGCGGCCAGGCGCTCGGCTACACGATCTCCCTGCCCGGCGAGGACAAGTTCCTGACGACGCGCGCCGAGCTGCACGACACGATGGCGATGACGCTCGGCGGCCGCGCCGCGGAGGAGATCGTCTTCGGCGAGATCACGACCGGTGCCTCAAACGACCTGGAGAAGGTCACCGCGACTGCCAAGCAGATGGTCATGCGCTACGGCATGTCCGAGCGGCTGGGCCCGCGCGTGTTCGGCCACGACCGTGGCCAGCCGTTCCTCGGTCGCGAGTTCTCCTCGGAGCCCGACTACTCCGACGAGATCGCGCGCGAGATCGACGACGAGATCCGCCGCATCGTCGAGGAGGCCCACCAGACCGCGAAGGACATCCTCACCGAGCACCGCGAGCAGCTCGACCGCATCTCGAAGATCCTCGTCGAGCGCGAGACGATCGACGCCAAGCAGTTCGAGGCGCTGCTCGAGGGCGCGTCCGAGGAGGAGGTCTTCGGCTCGTCCGAGGGCGAGGCCGAGACCGAGCCGGAGCCCGAGCCCGAGCCCGAGACGGAACGCAAGCCGAGCCGCGAGGGCCCGCGCCCGGTCACGCGACCGCGCCCGGGCTTCGCCGGCGGCAGCGCCGAGATGCGCTCCGACGGCCCGAAGCGGCCGTAGCGGCGTACCCGCAGCGAAGGGGGGTCGGGTAGGTTGCCCGCCGTGCGCTTGATGGGCATCGTCAACGTGACGCCCGACTCCTTCTCCGACGGCGGCCTCTTCCTCGATCCCGAGGCGGCCATCGCGCACGGCCGCGAGCTGCTCGAGCAGGGCGCTGACATCGTGGACGTGGGCGGCGAGTCGACGCGGCCCGGCGCCGAGCCCGTGCCCGCCGACGTGGAGCGCGAGCGCACCGAGCCCGTGGTCGCGGCGCTCGCCGGGGACGGCGCGACCGTCTCGATCGACACCTCGAAGGTCGAGGTCGCGCGCGCGGCGCTCGATGCGGGCGCCGCCATCGTCAACGACGTGACCGCGCTGCGCGGCGAGCCCGAGCTCGCCGACCTGTGCGCCGAGCGCGGCTGCACGGTTGTGCTCATGCACATGCTCGGCACGCCCCGGACGATGCAGGACGACCCGCGCTACGACGACGTCATCGACGACATCCGGCGCTTCCTCGCCGAGCGCATCGAGTACGCGGTCGGCCGGGGGATCGCCGAGGAGCGGATCTGGATCGACCCGGGAATCGGGTTCGGCAAGACGCTCGATCACAACCTCGAGCTGCTCGATCGGCTCGACGAGTTCCGCGTGCTGGGCAGGCCGGTCCTGATCGGCACGTCGCGCAAGAGCTTCCTCGGCAAGCTCACCGGCCGGGAGCCGCGCGACCGCCTCGGCGGGACCATCGCATCGAACGTGCTCGCCTACCTGCGCGGGGCGGAGATCTTCCGCGTCCACGACGTCGCGCCGGTCCGCGACGCGCTGCGCGTGGCCGCGGCGATCCGCGGCGAGGATCCCGGCGAGGCTCGCGCCGACTAGATTCGCGTCATGGAAGCGCACGGCAACGAGACGGAGACCTCGGTCGAGATCGAGATCCGCGGACTCTCGATCTACACGCACCATGGCGTCTCCGACGCGGAGCAGGAGGTAGGGCAGCGGCTCGAGTTCGACGTGAGCTTCGACGTTCCCGCGCCCGACGCGCTGCTCACCGACCGGCTCGAGGACACGATCGACTACGGCGAGGTCTGCGACCTGATCGCCCTGGCCGCCACCGAGCGCAGCTACCGGACCCTGGAGCGGCTCTGCAACGTGATCGCGGAGCGCCTGGTCGAGCGCTACGGATGCGATCACGTGCGCGTGCGCGCCGCCAAGCCGGAGCCGCCGCTGCCGCTCTCGCTCGAGCAGGTCGCGGTGGAGGTCGTCCTCGAGCGGCCGCTGGACGACGACGAGGACGAAGAGGCCTGAGCGGATGCCGGAGCGTGTCGGCTACCTCGGGCTCGGCTCCAACGTCGGCGAGCGCGAGGCGAACCTCAAAGGCGCGCTGGAGCGCCTGGAGGAGCACGGCGTGGTCGTCGAGGCGGTCTCCTCGGCCTACGAGACCGAGCCCGTCGGCGAGATCCTCGACCAGCCCGACTTCCTGAACGCGGCGGCGCGGATCCGCACCGCGTTCGAGCCGCTCGAGCTGCTCGACGTGTGCAAGGCGGTGGAGGCGGAGCTCGGCCGCATGTTCGGCGGCCCGCGTCACGGCCCGCGGCCGATCGACGTCGACCTGCTCCTGCTGGGGGACATCGAGCTCGAGCACGAGCGCCTGCGCCTGCCGCACGCCGAGGTCACGAGCCGGCGCTTCGTGCTGGTGCCGCTGCTCGAGCTCGACCCCGAGCTCGCGCTGCCCGACGGCACGCGGCTCGCCGACGTGCTCGCCGGCTTCGGCCCGGGTCAGCGGGTCGAGCGCGTCGGCGCCCTGCGCTAGGCGGAGGGGGCGCTCGCCGCCGCCGCGAGCGGTTGGAGCCAGGCTTCCGGGAGCACCGGCGGAACCCGCCCGGGATACTCCGGGATGAGCCGCAGCGCGTGCTCGCCCGCGGGGCGGCCCTCGATGTGCGGGCGCAGGTCGTCGAGCGTCATCGCGAGGCGGATCGACCCGGCGACCTGGAAGTCGGCCGCCGTCGTGCCGCCCAGCGTGCCGTCGGCGATCCAGTCGTCGATCCGCTTGAGCATGCCGGGCAGCGCCGCCAGGTCGTCGCGCACGCGGGTGTCGTTGATCCCGTGCATGCGGAACTCGGCGGCGATGATCGGCGCCGCGGTCTTGATCGCGAGCCCAACCGGGATTCCCAGCCGGGCGCCCGCGGTGTAGCTGCGCATCGAGTCGGGGCTCCGCTTGAAGGCCTGCCAGAGGATGCGGCGCACCGCGCGCTGCGGTACCTCCTCGGCCCAGCGCTCCGCGTCCTCGACGGCGACGCGCTCGGCGGGGTCGGAGGGGAAGAGCGCGGGCTCGGGCTGGATGCGGTCGAGCGCCTTGGAGATCTCGCGGGAGCCGGTGAGCTTCTCGCCGTCGAGGCGCAGCGATGGGACGGTGGTCCCAGGGAAGCGCAGCGCGAACAGGACGGCGTGGCTGATCACCGGCAGCATGTCGACCCTGCGGTATTCGATGCCCTTGTGCTCGAGCATCCGCCGCACCGCCATCGCCGGGTGCGAGCCGGGGATCACGTAGAGCGTCGCGCGCGGCACACCCCATTCCTACCACGCGCTCGCCTTTGGGGTTGACGGCCGCGGGGAGCCCGCGGTTGGCGGTGCGCTTGCGGGTCCGCCCCGCCGGCGGCGCGCGGGCGCCGTCCGCGGGTATGTTGCGCGCGTGCTGCTCGCGGTAGACGTCGGCAACACCCAGACCCACCTCGGCGCCTTCCGGGGAGCCGAGCTCCTGTACCACTGGCGGTTCCAGACGCGCGCCGGGATGACCGGCGACGAGATCGCCGAGCGGATCAGCGCCTTCATGGGGCTGCGAGGGATGAGGCTCGCGGACGTCGAGGCCGTGATCGTCTCCTCGGTGGTGCCGCCGCTGGGCGCCCAGTACGAGCTGCTCGTCGAGCGCTACATCGAGGGCGGGCGGCTCTTCATCGTCGGGCCCGGCCTGCGCACGGGTATGCCGATCCGGATCGACAACCCCCACGAGGTCGGCGCTGACCGCCTGGTGAATGCCGTGGCCGCGTACGAGCGCTTTCGGGGCGCGTGCTGCGTCGTCGACTTCGGCACCGGCATCAACTTCGACGCCGTCTCGGCCCAGGGCGAGTACGTGGGCGGCGCGATCGCGCCCGGCGTCGAGATCTCGCTCACCGCGCTGACCGAGCGCGGCGCCCGCATTCCGCGGATCGACCTCGACGAGCCCGCGACCGCGATCGGCAAGTCCACGCGCGCCGCGATCCAGTCCGGTGTCGTCTACGGGTTCGCCGGACTGATCGACGGCGTGGCCACGCGGATCGCTGAGGAGCTCGGTGGCGGCGACGTGCCCTTCGTCGCCACCGGCGGGCTGGCGAGGGCGATCGTCCCGTTCTGCAAGTCGATCTCCGAGATCGACGAACTGCTCACGCTGACGGGGCTGCGCCTGATCTACGACCGGAACGCGTAGGGCGATACCCACCACACCCGGGGTCCCGGGGACAGATCGTGGGATCAACGGTCGAAAGGTTGAAGTCGCGTGCCCGGCGGGCCGCCCCGCCGTAACCAGCCAACACCATGCCCCCCGCCCCCGGCAACGGGCGAGAGGCCACGCCCACCTGAACCCGATCTGCTACCCCATTACCCCGTGCAACCGCCGCTCACAGAGCCGTTTCGGATCGCGCATATCGAGCTGCCCAACCGCGTGCTGCTCGCGCCGCTGGCCGGGATCGGCAACTGGTTCGTGCGCCTACAGGCGCGCCGGTACGGCGCGGGGCTCGCGGTCTCGGAGATGGTCTCGAGCTACGCGATCAAGTACGGCAACGAGAAGACGCTGCGCGAGCTGTTGCGCATCCACCCGGAGGAGCACCCGGTGTCGATCCAGCTGTTCGGCCCGGATCCCGACGCGATGCGCGAGGCCGCGGCCATGGCGGCCGAGGCGGGGGCCGACCTGATCGACCTGAACATGGGCTGCCCGGTGAAGAAGGTCCTGAAGACCGGCGCCGGCGCCGCGCTGCTGCGTGATCACGATCGCGCCGTGGCGGTAGCCCGCGCCGCGCAGGAGGGCAGTGGCCTGCCGGTGACGGTAAAGATGCGCTCGGGCGTGGAGCCTGGCGACGTGCGGGGCTACGAGCTCGCCCTGCGTCTCGCCGACGACGCCGGGGTGGCCGCGATCGCCTTCCACCCGCGGCCCGCGGCCGTGCACCACAAGGGCAAGCCCGACTACGCGCTCGCGCGCAAGCTCGTCGGCGAGCTGCGCGACCGCGGTCACGACATCCCGGTGATCATCTCCGGCGGCCTGCGCACCGCGGAGCGGGCCCGCCGCGCCTACGAGGAGTCGAACGCGGACGCAGTGATGATCGCCCGCGGCAGCCTCGGCAACCCCTGGATCTTCGCCGAGCTCACGGGGCGTCCCGTGAGCCAGCCGGACCCCGACGAGGTCCTCGACGAACTGCTCTGGGTCATCGCCCGGGCCCGCGAGCACTGGGGCCCGCAGCGCGCCGCGCGCAACCTGCGCAAGTTCTATCCCTGGTACCTCGACCGCCTCGGCGTGCGCGGCCAGGAGGCCGACGCGTACCAGCGCACGGAGACCCTGGAGGAGGTCGAGGAGATGCTCGCGGCCCTGCGCGAGCGGCTTCGCGAGCCCCTCAAAGCTGCCGCCTGACCCCCGCTATAATCGCGCGCTCAGCCCGAGTCGCGCGCCCAATGAACCGCGTGCGGATCGGGCCTTTGTACATCAGTGAGGTTTGCGCGAAGCGCAGCCGGAACGAGAGAGGAAAGGTCCCCACAACTTTGGCTCGCGAGACCCCGATCACAAAGGAAGGCCTGGAGAAGCTCAAGGCCGAGATCGAGTACCTCTCGACCGTCAAGCGTCGCGAGGTTGCAGAGCGCATCAAGGAAGCGCGCGAGTTCGGCGACATCTCGGAGAACTCCGAGTACGACGACGCGAAGAACGAGCAGGCGCTGCTCGAACAGCGGATCGCCCAGCTCGAGGAGCGCCTCCGTCGGGCGACCGTGATCGACGCCTCGAAGATCGACAACGACGTCGTCCAGGTCGGCAACCGCGTGCACGTCAAGGACCAGAAGTCCGGCGAGTCCAAGAAGTTCCAGATCGTCGGATCCACCGAGGCGAACCCTGCCGAGGCGAAGCTCTCGAACGAGTCGCCGATCGGCAAGGCGCTCCTCGGCCACAAGCGCGGCGACATCGTCACGATCGACGTGCCGCGCGGCCCGAAGAAGAAGCTGAAGATCACGAAGATCGAGGCGGCCTAACCGTCTCGGCCTTCGACGCGGCCGCCCGGGCGCGCGGCCCGCGCTGCGTGCCCGGGCACGCTAGGCTCGCCGCCCGGTGACCAGCGCACCCGACAACAGCCCCGAGACCGACACCGAGCGCACCGCCGACGAGCCGGCCGTGCTCGCCGAGCGCCGCGCGAAGCTCGAGCGCCTGCGCGAGCAGGGAATCGAGCCGTTCCCGCACGAGTTCGATGGGCGGGTCGAGATCGCCCAGGTACGCGCCGCGCATGAGGGCCTCGAAGCGGGGGAGGAGACCGACGTCTCCTACCGCGTCGCCGGCCGGATCACAGCCCGGCGCGACATGGGGCGCTCGGCGTTCATCGACCTCGTCGACCGCTCGGGCAAGATCCAGCTCCAGTCCCGCACCAATGAGCTCGGCGATCGCCACGACCTGCTCGTCGGCCTCGACCTCGGCGACATCATCGGCGTCGAGGGCACGGTCTTCCGCAGCCGGCGCGGCGAGCTCTCCCTGCGGATCACCGACTGGGTCCTGCTCGCCAAGAGCCTGCGCCCACCGCCCGACAAGTTTCACGGCCTCGAGGACGTCGAGGTCCGCTACCGGCACCGCGAGCTCGACCTGATCGCAAACGAGGAGGTGCGCGAGCGCTTCATCGCGCGCGCCAAGGCCGTCGCCGCGATCCGCCGCTGGCTGGACGACCGCGGCTTCATCGAGGTGGAGACGCCCGTGCTCCAGCCGATCTACGGCGGCGCGCTCGCCCGGCCGTTCGTCACCCACCACAACGCGCTCGACCGCGACTTCTACCTGCGGATCGCGACCGAGCTCTACCTGAAGCGCTGCATCGTCGGCGGGCTCGAGCGCGTGTACGAGCTGGGCAAGGACTTCCGCAACGAGGGCATCTCGTTCAAGCACAACCCCGAGTTCACGATGCTCGAGTGGTACGAGGCGTACGCCGACTACGAGGACGCGGCCAAGCGCCTCGAGGAGCTCGTCGCGCACGTCGCCCAGGAGGTGCTGGGCACCACGGTGGTCGAGCGCGACGGGCACAAGATCGACCTCGCCCCGCCGTGGCGCCGGGTCACGCTGCGCGACGCGATCCGCGAGGAGACCGGCATCGACATCATGGAACACCCCACGCGCGAGCAGCTCGCGGAGGCGATGGGGGTGGAGCCGGATCCCCAGGAGGGCTGGGGCAAGCTCGTCGACGGGCTGCTGTCGAAGGCGGTCGAGCCCAAGCTGATCGAGCCGACCTTCGTCATGGACTACCCCGTCGAGATGTCGCCGTTCGCGAAGCGCCACCGCACCGAGGAGGGGCTGGTCGAGCGCTGGGAGGCCTACGTGGGCGGCTTCGAGATCGCCAACGCGTTCTCCGAGCTCAACGACCCCGACGAGCAGCGCCGCCGCTTCGAGCAGCAAGCGGAGGAGATCGCCCGCGGCGATGACGAGGCCCAGCCGATGGACCTCAACTACATCCAGGCGCTCGAGGCCGGCATGCCGCCCACCGGCGGGGTGGGGCTCGGCATCGACCGCCTCGTGATGCTGCTGACCGGGACGCACAGCCTGCGCGAGGTCGTGCTCTTCCCGGCGATGCGCGACTGAGGCCGCGCCGCGCTGGAGATCGACCCGGAGACGTACGAGCGGAGCGCCCCGGCGCGCGGCGACACCGTCGCGGCCCAAGCGCACGGCGCCGCGGGCGTACTCGGGCGGCGGCCGCCCGCACCCGCGCTCGCCGTGCTCGCGGCCCCGGGAGGACTACGCGCCCCGCGGCCCGCGAGGAGGCTTGCCGCCGGCGGCTCGCGGCCGCAGCCGACGACGCCGCTGAGGACGACGCGTGCCCGCCGCGGTCTGACCGGCGCACAGGCGCCGGCCTCGACCTAGACTCGCGCGGCGTGAAGCTGCTCCCGGGGGCCATCGCAGAGCGCCTGGACTCGCGCCGCGTCCGCAGGGCCAAGTTCGGATTGGTCGATCGTGCCTGCCGCGACCACCGCGTCCGCTCGCTGGCGGACCTCGGCGGGTGCTGGGGCGTCGACGGCGCCTACCTGTTCCACGCCGTCGACAACCACCCGATCGAGCGCGCGGTCGAGGTCGATACGCACCCGACGCCCGGGTTCCGCGAGCGCGCTGCCGGTTACGACAACGTCGAGCTCGTGCAGCGGAACTTCAGCTCGCCGGAAGCGGTGGAGGAGGTCGGCGACGTCGACGCGGTGATCCTCTACGACGTTCTGTTGCACCAGGTGGATCCCGACTGGGACGAGGTGCTCGGCGCCTACGGCGAGCGCGTGCGCTGCCTGATCGTCTTCAACCAACAGTGGACCGGAGGGCACGAGACCGTCCGGCTCCTCGACCTGGGCCCCGAGGATTACCTACGCAACGTGCCGCTGCGCGACTTCCACGCGCAGGCCCTCGAGCGCCTCGACGAGATCCATCCCGAGCACGGCCGCCCCTGGCGCGACGTGCATCACATCTGGCAGTGGGGGATCACCGACGCCGACCTCGAGCGCCGAGCGCGCGAGCTCGGCTTCGAGCGGGCCTTCTACGACGACATCGGCCCGTTCCCGGGCCTCGAGAACTTCCGCAACCGGGCGTTCCTATTCGTGCGCTGAGGCCCGCCGGCGGGGCGCCGAAGCGGGGCGAACTACGCACGAATCGTTGCGAGATCGCCGCCTCGCCAACGGGAATTCCCGGACTTTGCAGGGAGCTTGTTTTCAGGCGCCTTGAGCCGGAAAGGCGGCCGACACCCCCCGATATACTCGGGCTTCGCCGTAGTTCGACAAGACCGGAGGTTCTTATCCGCGGCACCTAGCGCCGAGAACGTGGATGGAGCTTCCGGCGATCGTGCGTTCCTTCAGACGGTCGCCGGAAGAACGACCAACGGGTCGGCCATACTGAATCGGAGAGGCAAGCGGTAGCAGAGCCAAGCCGGACGGACGAGCGCACCCAAGCAAAGGCAGGACCCCAGTGTTCGAGAGATTCACAGAACGAGCCAGACAGGTGGTCGTCCTCGCCCAAGAGGAGGCCAGAACCCTCAAGCACAACTACATCGGCACCGAGCACATCCTGCTCGGCCTGCTTCGCGAGGAGGAGGGCCTGGCGGCTCGCGTCCTCGAATCGCTCGACATCACCGTTGAGCGCGTCCGCGCCCAGGTCGTCCGCATCGTCGGCTCGGGCGAAGAGGTGACTTCCGGGCAGATCCCGTTCACGCCGCGCGCCAAGAAGGTGCTGGAGCTGGCGCTGCGCGAGGCGCTGTCGCTGGGTCACAACTACATCGGAACCGAGCACATCCTGCTCGGCCTCGTGCGGGAGAACGAGGGCGTCGCCGCTCGCATCCTGCTCGACTTCGACGCCGACTCCGAGAAGATCCGCAATGAGGTCATCCGCATGCTCTCCGGCCCCGGCGGCCGCCGTCAGGGCCAGTCCGGCTCCGGTTCGGGCGAGGGCAAGAAGTCCTCGAAGCTGCTCGACCAGTTCGGCCGCAACCTGACCAAGCTCGCCGCCGACGGCAAGCTCGACCCGGTCATCGGCCGCGAGACCGAGATCGAGCGGATCATGCAGATCCTCTCGCGCCGGCAGAAGAACAACCCGGTGCTGCTCGGCGAGCCTGGCGTCGGCAAGACTGCGATCGTCGAGGGGCTCGCCTCGCGCATTCACCAGGGCGACGTGCCGGAGCTGCTGCGCGGCAAGCAGATCTACACGCTTGACCTGGCGGCGCTTGTCGCGGGCTCGAAGTACCGCGGCGAGTTCGAGGAGCGCCTCAAGAAGGTGATGAAGGAGATCACCCAGCGGGGCGACATCGTCCTGTTCATCGACGAGCTTCACAACTTGGTCGGCGCGGGCGCGGCCGAGGGCGCGATCGACGCGGCCTCGATCCTGAAGCCGGCGCTCGCTCGCGGCGAGCTGCAGACAATCGGCGCGACCACGCTCGACGAGTACCGCAAGTACCTCGAGCGCGACTCGGCGCTGGAGCGGCGCTTCCAGCAGATCAAGGTCGATGAGCCGTCCGTCGCCGACTCGGTGCAGATCCTCGAGGGCCTGCGCGAGCGCTATGAGGAGCACCACAAGGTCAAGATCACGGACGAGGCGCTGCGCGCCGCGGCCGAGCTCGCCGACCGCTACATCTCCGACCGCTTCCTGCCGGACAAGGCGATCGACCTCATCGACGAGGCGGCCTCGCGGCTGCGCATCAAGTCGATGAGCTCGCCGCCGCAGTTCCGCGAGCTCGAGCAGAAGATCGAGGAGACGCGGCGCGCCAAGGAGGCCGCGATCGAGGCCCAGGAGTTCGAGAAGGCCGCGCGCCTGCGCGACGAGGAGCGCAAGCTCACGAACCGCAAGCGCGAGCTGCAGGACGAGTGGGCTTCCGGCGAGTCCGGCGAGCGCCCGGAGGTCGGCGAGGAGGAGATCGCCGACATCGTCTCGATGTGGACCGGCATCCCGGTCTTCAAGCTCACCGAGGCCGAGACCAAGAAGCTCCTGCGCATGGAGGAGGAGCTGCACAAGCGGGTCATCGGCCAAGACGTGGCGATCGAGGCCGTCTCCAAGGCGATCCGGCGCTCGCGCGCGGGCATCAAGGACCCGAAGCGGCCGTCGGGCTCGTTCATCTTCCTGGGCCCGTCGGGCGTCGGCAAGACCGAGCTCGCCCGCACGCTCGCCGAGTTCCTCTTCGGCGACGAGGACTCGATGATCCGCATCGACATGTCCGAGTACATGGAGAAGCACGCGGTCTCGCGGCTCGTGGGCTCGCCGCCCGGTTACGTCGGCTACGACGAGGGCGGTCAGCTGACCGAAGCCGTGCGCCGCAAGCCGTACTCGGTGCTGCTCCTGGACGAGATCGAGAAGGCGCACCCTGACGTCTTCAACATCCTCCTGCAGATCCTCGAGGACGGGCGCCTCACGGACGCGCAGGGCCGCACGGTCGACTTCCGCAACACGATCGTGATCATGACCTCGAACATCGGGGCCAAGGACATCGCGCGGAACGTGTCGTTCGGCTTCGCCGCGACCGAGGACGAGACCGGCACCTCCTACGAGGAGATGAAGGGCCGGATCATGGGCGAGCTCAAGAAGGTGTTCCGCCCGGAGTTCCTCAACCGGATCGACGAGGTCATCGTCTTCCACAAGCTCTCGCGCGACCAGGTCAAGCAGATCATCGACCTCTTGATCGCCCGCGTGAAGGCGCAGGTGGCCGAGCACGAGCTGCAGCTCGAGCTCACCGAGGAGGCGAAGGACCTGATCGCCGAGAAGGGCTGGGATCCGGCGATGGGCGCGCGCCCGCTGCGCCGGGCGATCCAGCGCTACATCGAGGACCCGCTCGCCGACGAGGTCCTGCGCGCCGGCGAGATCGAGCCGGGCACCACGGTGCTGGTCGAGCGCGATCCGTCCGGCGACGAGGAGGACCGTCCGCTCAAGCTCAAGCTGATCAAGCCGCGCAAGCGGGCCCGGCGCAAGCAGCCGGCCGGCGTGGGCGGCCGCGGCGGCGAGGGCGAGGAGCACCCGCCCGAGGACGCCCCCGCGGCGGACGAGAGCGGCGACGCGGCGGAATAGCGCAAACGCTTGACGCGACGTGCGAGACGGGCGGCCTGCGGGCCGCCCGTTTCCCGTCCGCGCCCAATTTGGCCCCCTATGGGGTGTCCCGGTTTACGCGCGCCGCGGCGATATGTGCCGAGTTTGCAACGCGCGAGGCCGAGCGCCGTGGGCCTTTCGTCACATCTCCGCCAAGCGGGCGTGGAGCCGACCACGCCATGGGGGGCGGAATGCGCCCGGGGCGGCGGCGCGGCGCGTCTTTAGTGCCCTATAACCGTCCGAGCCGGGGGAACGGGAGCCGAGCGAGGAGGCTGAGATGAGCGCGAGGGAGCACGACGTGGTGGTCGCCGGAGGGGGTCCGGTGGGGACGATGCTGGCGGCGGAGCTGGCGCTCGCGGGCGTGGACGTGGCGGTGGTCGAGAGGCGCCCGGATCGCGAGCTGGCGGGCTCGCGCGCGGGCGGCCTGCACGCGCGGGCGCTCGAGGCGCTCGACCAGCGCGGGGTGGTGGAGCGGTTCCTGGCGGAGGGCCAGCCCGCGCAGGTCGCGACGTTCGGCACCGCGCGGCTGGACATGAGCGACCTGCCGACCCGCCACCCCTACACGCTCGGGCTATGGCAGAACCGGATCGAGCGGATCCTGGGCGCCTGGCTCGATGAGCTGCGGGCGCGCGTCGATTACGGGCGCGAGGTGGTGGGCTTCGCGGAGGACGACACGGGCGTGGCCGTGCGCCTCGCCGACGGCGACGCGCTTCGAGCGCAGTACGTCGTCGGGTGCGACGGCGGGCGCAGCCTCGTCCGCAGAGCGGCGGGCATCGAGTTCCCCGGCTGGGAGGCCACGCAGACCAACTTGATCGCCGAGGTCGAGGTGGCCGAGGAGCCGGAGCTGGGGGTCCGCCACGACCAGGTCGGGACGCACGGGATCGGCCGGGTGGACTACGAGATCCGCGACGGCGAGATCGTCTACGCCGACGAGGGCCCGGTGCGGGTGATGCTGACCGAGCGCGAGGTGCGTTCGGGCGAGCCGACGCTGGATGACCTCCGCGCGGGGCTGGTCGCGGTCTACGGCACCGACTTCGGCGTCCACAGCCCAACGTGGATCTCGCGCTTCAGCGACATGACGCGGCAGGCCGCCTCGTATCGCAAGGGCCGCGTGCTGCTCGCGGGCGACGCGGCGCACGTGCACTCGCCCGCGGGCGGGCAGGGGCTGAGCCTCGGACTGCTCGACGCGGTGAACCTCGGCTGGAAGCTCGCGCTGGTGGTGCGCGGCATCGCGCCCGACGAGCTGCTCGACACCTACCACGCCGAGCGCCACCCGGCCGGGGCACGCGCGCTGCGCTACACGATGGCCCAGAGCGCGCTGCAGCGCCGCGACGAGCGCGTCCAGGCAGCCGCGGCGATCATCGCGGAGGTGGCGGGCATGGACGAGCCCCGCAGGCGGCTCGCCGCGATGGTCTCGGGCCTCGACATCCGCTACGACCTGGGCGAAGGCCACCCGCTGCTCGGCCGGCGGATGCCGGATCCCGACCTGCGCACGCCCGACGGCTCGGTGCGCGTGTACGAGCTGCTGCATGACGCGCGGCCGGTGCTGCTGCGCCTCGGGGGCCCGGGCGAGCTCGACGTGACTGGCTGGGCCGACCGGGTCAAGCGCGTCGACGCCGCCTACGACGGCGCGTGGGAGCTGCCGGTCGTCGGCGAGGTGAGCGCGCCGACGGCGGTGCTGGTCAGGCCCGACGGCCACGTCGCATGGGTGGGTGAGGGCGGCGACGAGGGGCTCGCGCGGGCCTTGACCCAGTGGTTCGGCCCACCGCGCCCCCAGCCCCCGGCCAAATAGACCACGAATAGGGTGTCCGGGCGAACGCCCGCCGCGCAGAGATGTGACGAAACACGCACAGGCGGCGATCGCGCTCCGCGTGCGCCGTGCGTCTTTCGTCACGTTTCCGCCAAGCGCGCGTAAACCCGACCACGTCATACGGGGCCAAATTGGCCCCGGCTGGGGGGGTGGGGGGCGGGGTGACGTCGGGCGGGGTTCGTAACGTGGACTCCGCATGGCGCGCCGCGACACCGCATACGTATGCCAGTCCTGCGGGCACGAGTCGCTGCGCTGGGCCGGGCAGTGCCCCGGATGCGGGGAGTGGAACACGCTCGTCGAGACTCCGCGGCCGCAGGCAGCGCCCCGCGGCTCGGGCTCACCCGGCGGCCGCGCGCGCAGCGCGAAGCCGGGTAGGCCGGTGCCGCTCCGCGACGTCTCCATGCCCGAGGTCGAGCGGCTGCGCACCGGCATCGACGAGTTCGACCGCGTGCTCGGCGGCGGCCTCGTGCCGGGCTCGATCGTGCTGCTCGGCGGCTCGCCGGGCATCGGCAAGTCCACGCTCACCGGCATGGCGCTGGGCAACCTCACGGCGGCCGGCAAGCGCACGCTCTACGTCTCGGGCGAAGAGTCCGCGGCCCAGGTACGCATGCGCGCGCAGCGCCTCGGCGAGGCGGCGCTCGCCGTGCCCGCGCTCGCTGAGACCTCGCTCGAGACCGTGCTCGCCACGCTCGAGGCCGAGCGCCCGCAGGCGTGCGTGATCGACTCGATCCAGACGCTCCACGCCGAGGGCATGACCGGCGCGCCCGGCTCGGTGGGCCAGGTGCGGGAGGCGGCGAACGCGATCCTCGAGGTCGCCAAGCGCATCGACTGCGCGGTCCTCCTCGTCGGCCACGTCACCAAGGAGGGCGCCGTCGCCGGCCCGCGCGTCCTGGAGCACTTGGTCGACTGCGTGTTGCTCTTCGAGGGCGAGCGCGAGCGCAGCTTCCGCACGCTGCGCGCGCTCAAAAACCGCTTCGGCGCCACCAGCGAGGTGGGCGTGTTCGAGATGCGCGACGGCGGGCTGGTGGAGGTCGAGGATCCATCGGCCCGCTTCGTCGGCGAGGCGAGCAGCGCGCCCGGGTCGGTCGTCCTCTGCTCGATGGAGGGCACCCGCCCGCTGCTCGTCGAGGTGCAGGCGCTGGTCGCGCCGACCGAGATCGTCCCACAGCGGCGCGTCGCGAACGGCGTCGACCGCAACCGCCTCGCGATGGTGCTCGCCGTGCTCGTGCGCAACGGCGGCCCGGCGCTCGCGAACGCCGATGTCTTCGTGAACGTCGCGGGCGGCGTCCGCATCGACGAGCCCGGCGCCGACCTCGCCGTCGCGCTCGCGATCGCATCGGCGCACCGCGGCGAGTCGCTCGCCGACTCGGAGGGCCGCCCGCTCGCCTGCTTCGGCGAGGTCGGGCTCACCGGAGAGCTGCGCAGCGTCGCCCACGCCGACCGGCGCGTCGCCGAGGCGCGCAAGTTCGGGCTCGGCCCGGTGCTCGCTCCGCCGCCGGTCGACGCGATCCCCGGGCTCGCCCCGCAGGCCACGCTGCGCGACGCGCTGCGCGCCGCCCTCGGCCGCGCGCCGAAGCGCGCCGCGGCGTGACCCCAACGGCCACCCGCGACGCAGCCGAGCGGCTGTCCCCTGTGATGTGCGCGCGGGCGGTGGCCAGACACGCTCAAGGCGCCGCGCACTGCCGAGCCTGCCGTCGACGGGGGTCGCCTGGTGAGCGTCGGTTCAGGTGCGGCGTCGCCCGCGTTCGACGAGAAGGCTGTAGCGCAGTTCGTTCTCGCGCTTGAGGCGCCGCAGCTCCTCGCGCTCGGCCGGGTCGGTCGTCCGCATGATCGCTCGGTCGAGCGCGTAGCCTTGGCGTCGCAGCTCGAGCTCCGGCGGCAGGGCGTCCGCGTTGCGCAAAAGCTTGTAGCCGGCGCGCAGGTGCGGCGGGACGCGAGAGAGGTCCTCGAGCTCGAGCGGCTTGCCCTTGCCGGGGAGGTCATCGAACTCGCCGAGCTCGATCGCTTCGAGGATCCGCGACTCGGCCACCCGGGCGAGGAAGTCCATGACGGGAAGGTTAGGCGCACGCCGCATTCGGCTTGACAAAGCCGAATCCGACCTGTCCAGTGCGAATTCGCCGTGACCGCGCTTAGCTTCTCTTTATGTCACCATGGATGGCGTCATGGCGATGCCTAAGGAACGGAACGAGTTGGAGGCACGCCAGGACCCAAGGTTGCTGCGCGCCCTCGACATGGTGGCGCCCGGCACCCCCCTCCGCGAAGGCATCGACAACATCATCTACGCCCGCACGGGTGGCCTGATCGTGATCGCGGAGGCCGACGAGGTCTCGTTCATGTTCTCGGGCGGGATCCGCCTCGACGTCGACTACTCGCCCGCGCTGCTCTACCAGCTCGCGAAGATGGACGGGGCGATCGTCCTCGACCCCGAGACGCTGCGCATCTGCTGGGCGAACGTCCAGCTCATGCCGGACCCGACGATCCTCTCGATGGAGACCGGCACGCGCCACCGCACCGCCGAGCGCGTCTCCAAGCAGACCAAGTCGCTCGTGGTCGCGATCTCGCAGCGCCGCGACGTCGTCTCGCTCTACGTCGAGGGGATCAAGTACATCCTCGAGGACATCTCGACGGTGCTGTCGAAGGCGAACCAGGGCCTCGCCACGCTCGAGAAGTACCGGGCTCGCCTCGACCGCGTCTCCTCACGCCTCACCGCGCTCGAGTTCGCCGGCAGCGCCGCCCTCTACGACGTGCTCTCCGTGCTCCAGCGCGCCGAGCTGGTCACCCGTATGGCCGTTGAGGTGGAGCGCTACATCATCGAGCTCGGCAGCGAGGGCCGCCTGATCGAGATGCAGCTCGACGAGCTGGTCGTCGGCGTGATCGCCGATCGCTCCGCCCTCGTGCGCGACTACGCGACGTTCACGTCCGAGCAGGAGCTGGAGAACGCGCTCGCCCAGCTCAGCGCGCTCGACCACCAGGAGCTGCTCGACTTCGGCCGCCTCGCCGAGCTCCTGGGCTACGACCGCAAGACGAACTCTTTCGACTTCCCTGTAACACCGCGGGGCTTCCGCGCGCTCTCGCGCGTGCCGAGGCTCCCTCGCCTGGTGGCCCAGAAGGTCGTCGACCACTTCGGCGACCTCGAGGCCATCCTCGCCGCATCGGACTCCGAGATCGGGGCCGTACCGGGGGTGGGGGAGGCTCGCGCGCAGGAGATTCGCGAGGGGCTCCGCCGGCTCCAAGAGGTCGATCTCGTCGACCGATACCAGTGATGCAAACGGACGGCCGCCGGGGGCGCCGTCGATCGAAGGAGGAAGCTCATTCCTGAAGTAGCTACGGACGAAACCGCGAAAACGGACGACGATCTCGACGCGGAAGTCTGCGACTTCGACGCCGGCGATCACGTCGTCTACCCGCACCACGGGGCAGGCGTGGTGCTCAAGAAGGAGACGCGCGAGCTGCTCGGTGAGGAGCGCGAGTACCTCACCATCAAGATCCTGCACAACGACATGACCGTGATGGTCCCGTGTGAGAACGCGGCGCGCGCGGGCCTGCGCCGGGTCATCGACCCCGAGCAGGTGCAGAAGGTCATCGAGGTGCTGACCGGCGAGCTCTCGGAGATGCCGAAGAACTGGAATCGCCGGTTCAAGTACAACCGCGAGAAGATCAAGACCGGCGACGTGTTCGAGATCGCCGAGGTCGTGCGCAACCTCGCCATCCGTGAGATGGAGAAGGGTCTCTCGACCGGCGAGAAGCAGATGTACACGCGCGCGAAGAAGATCCTCGCGTCCGAGTTCATGTACGCCCTCGAGAAGGACGAAGAGGGTGCGGAGGAGTACATCGACAACCTCCTCCAAGAGCGCTTCGGCTCCACCGCGGCCGCTTAGCGGAACGCGGGCAACCGCCGTCATCGCGGCCGCCGGCTCCGGGTCTCGCCTTGGGGCCGGCGGCCCGAAAGCGCTGGTGCCCATCGGCGGCCGGCCGCTCGTGGCCTGGTCGCTCGACGCGGTGCGGCGCGCCCAGGCGATCGACGCGATCGTGGTCGCCGCGCCTCCTGCGCACGTCGACGAGCTGCGGGAGCTGGCGGGCGACGACGTCGCGGTCGTCCCCGGCGGGGCGTCGCGCTCGGAATCCGTCGCCCGCGCGCTCGCGGCCGCCGCGGGCGAGTTCGCCGTCGTGCACGACGCCGCGCGGCCGCTCGCCTCGCCCGAGCTCTTCGACGGCATCGTCGCGGCGCTCGCCGAGGACCCGGGGGTCGCGGGGCTGGTCGCCGCCGCGCCCGTGATCGACACCATCAAGCGCTGTCGCGGCGAGGAACTCGAGGTGGTCGAGACCCCCGACCGCAGCGAGTTCTGGGCGATCCAGACCCCGCAGGCCTTCCGCGCGGACGCCCTGCGCGCCGCGCTCGACGTGCCGACCGAGCGCCTCGCGACTGCCACCGACGACGCCAGCTTGGTCGAGGCTGCGGGCGGGCGCGTGCGCGTCTACCCGGTCGCCGAGCCGAACCCCAAGCTCACCCGTCCCGTGGACCGGTTCCTGATCGAGGCGCTGCTCCGCGAGCGCGAGACGCTGACGCGCTGACGCGCGCGTCTTGCGCGAGGCGGGTGCTGCGGGTTATATGGCCTCGCAGCGGCGTTGGGGATCAGAGGGGTTTGAGTCTGGGTTTCAGGGAGTGACCACGAGCTGATTGGGGAGGAACCCATGTGCGGTTCACGTGGTTTCGTCACGGTTCTTGCGGCGGCGACGCTCTCGCTGCTGCTCGTCAGCGCAAGTGCACAGGGCGCAGTGCGTAAGGTGCCCAAGCAGTACCCGACGATTCAGGCGGCGGTTGACGCCGCGAACCCCGGGGACTCGATCGAGGTCTCCAAGAAGCGCAACATCGAGCACGTGACCGTCTCGACCCCGCGGCTTGTGATCAAGGGCGTGAAGCCCGGCGTGGTCGTGGACGGCTTCGTCGAGGGCGTCGGCAACAACCACCAGTTCAACATCAACGCGAACAGGGTGCGCATCGCCAACCTGGAGCTCCGCCACGGTTTGGGGATCAACTGCAACGCGAGCGATCGCTGCGTGGCCAGCAAGGTGCGGTTCACGGGCTATTCGGGCGGCAACTGCTTCTTCTCCTCCGGGAACCGAGCCCAAGTGCGGCGTTCGACGTTGAGCGCCTGCGGCTTCAACGGCGTGGAGATCATTGGCAACAACGCCCGCGTGATACGCAGCACGATCCGGCTGACGAACCAAGACTGCATCAGCATCGTCGGGGACGGCGCCGTGGTGGGAAGCAACAAGATCCGCAGCTGCGAGGACGGCGAGGGGGTTGAGATCCAGGGCGATAACGCCAGGGTGGAGGGCAACCGGTTCGCCAGCACGGGGAGCACCTTCGTGTATGTGCACGGGGGCAACGACGCCAAGGTTCTGCGCAACCGCGGCGTGGGTGGCTGGGACTACTGCTACTACCTCGAGGGTGATCGCATGCGGGCGCAAGGCAACCTGGCAAGCGCCTGCTATCACGGCTTCTATATGTCGGGTCGCAACCCGAAGGCGATCGGTAACCGGATCTCGAACGGCACCAAGGATGGGTTCGAGATCTACTGCAGCGTTGCGTGCGCGAAAGTTGAGGTCAAGAACAACGTCGCCCGCCATCTCGCGAACCACGCCGATGGTTTCTATGTGTACGTCGGCGGGCCGGGAGTCCCGTTGATCCAGGGGAACCAGGTGGTCAACGCGTCCGGTATGGGGTTCTACCTCTATCTCCCCAACGGCGGACGAGTTGTCAACAACACCGCGCGCGACGTGGGCTGGGAGCACGAGGAAGCGTTCACCCTTGACGCCGGCAACGTGACCTTCAAGCGCAACAAGGCGATCGGCGCCGGTGGCGATGGCTTCTACATCCTCGGCGATGAGAACCTCATCGAAGACAACGTCGCCCGCAAGAACCACGAAGACGGCTTCGAGGTCTCCACGTACACCGGCAACCGGCTGATCGGCAACGTTGCGCAGAAGAACAAGGCTGACGGCATCGAGAACCTGGGTACCGACACCGTCCTGCGCCGCAACCGCGCTTCCGGCAACCGGCGCGACTGCGCGAACTCCGGCACGATCGCGGTCAAGCAGCGCAATCGCTGCGCCGACAAGTCGAACTTCAACCAGCCGGGCGCGCTGCGGGACGCGTCGCGATAGCCGGTGCCCGCGCCCGCGGGCGCGCTGGGCCCGCGGGCGAAGCCGTTGGGCGCGCCCGTTCAGCGCTTGGGGATGCGGAAGCGCTTGCGCGCCGGGCTGGCGTCCCGGTTGCCGGCGGGGTCGATTGCGGCCACCCGGAAGACGTGGCGGCCGGGCTTCAGCTTGCGGTAGGCCTTCGGCGAGGAGCACGGCCGGAACTTCTGCTTGTCGAGCTTGCAGCGGAAGCTGGAGCCCTGCTCGCTCGAGCCGAAGCGGAAGCGGGCTGTGCGCTTGCGCTTGTTGATCTTCGCCTTGATGACCCTCGTCTGCGGCGGCACCACGTCGGCCACCTCGAAGTCGAACGTCGCCGGCGTGGGATCGACGTTGCCCGCGCGATCCACCGCGCGCACGCGGAACGTCCACTCGCCGGCAGCGAGCTGCGACGCCGTGTGCAGGAACCCGGGTCCGCTGCACGATCCGAAGCTCGCGGCGCCCTTGTCTATCGAGCACTCGAACGATGCCCCGATCTCGTTCGACGCGAAGCTGAAGCTCGGCGTCGCGTCCTCGGTGACGGGATCGGGATGAGCCTCGATGCGCGTGTCGGGCGGATCGGAATCCGGCTGCACCTGCCTCAGCACCGAGAGGTTGGAGGTGTTGAGGTTGTAGGTCACGAGATCGGCGTCCCCATCGTTGTTCATGTCGCCGACCGCGACGTCGCGGACGAAATTGCCGTTGGCGGGCACCGTGACGTCGTGGACGAAGGCGCCGTCATCGTTCAAAAGGACGGACACCGAGTTCTGGGAGTTGTGCGGCACGACGAGGTCCGGGTCGGAATCCCCGTCCATGTCCGCGAGCTCCGCGGCCGGATTCTCGTTGACGGGCGAGTCGAGGTTCGTGGCGCTGCCCAGGTTCGCCCCGGATGCGCCCGGCACGATCGTGATCAGGGGGCCGCCCTGAACGACCGCGAAGTCGGGGTCCCCGTCGCCGTTTACGTCTCCCACCGCGACATCACCCCCTACGCCGCTGGCATTGGGGAAGTTCTCGAAATCGCCAGCCGAGAACGTGCCGTTGCCCGCGCTCACATAGGCCTGGAGCCGCGCCGTGCCCGCGATCAGCCCGACCAGCGCGACGAGATCGTCGTCGCCGTCGCCGTCGAGGTCGGCGGCCTCGATTCGGCGTGCGTTCACTGGCACGCTGAAGGTCTGAGACGACCCAAACGCGCCGCTGCCGTTGTTGAGCCGCACCGTCACGACCTGGTCGTTGATGGAGAGCACCGCGATGTCGAGCCCGTTGGCCTCGTCGAAGTCGCCCAGCGCGATCGAGAACGCGCCGTCGCCCGCGGGGTAGGTGCTCACCGCGCCGAAGCCGCCGGTCCCGTTACCGAAGCGCACGGTCACGTTGTCGGCGGTGGCGTTGGCGGTGGCCACGTCGAGGTTGTTGTCGCCGTTGAGATCGCCGACCGCGATCGTCACCTGAGCGCCACCCGTCGACGCTCCCATCAGGTGCGCCGTGGGCGGCCCCAGCGTGCCGTCTCCGGCGCCGGGGAGGACAACGGCGGCGGCCTCGCCGAGCGAGCTCCCGGCCGCGATCACATCGAGGTTCGCGTCGCTGTTGTCGTTGACGTGCCCGAGGCGGAGCGCCTGCCCGCCGCCGATGGACGGGGTCGCGGTGCCAAGCGGGAACACGCTGCCCGGCCGGCCGAAGAGCGTCCCCGACCCGTCGCCGAGCAGCGCGCTGACCGTGCCGCCTGAGCCAGCGCTGCCGAGGTCGGGGAGGCCGTCGTTGTTGAGGTCGGCGACCGTCACGTCGACGATCTGGCCGCCGCTGACGGCATGCGCCGTCGCCGCGCCCAGGCCACCCGCTCCGTTGCCGAGGTGCACCGCGACCTCGGCATCGTCGTTGGCGGTGACCACGTCGTCGTCGCCGTCCGCGTCGAGATCGAAGGCGACGATCTCGTTCGGCATGCTCGGCGAGGTCGATGTCGCAAGCGGTGTGAAAGATCCGCCGCCATCGCCGGCGAGGAGCTGCACGGATCCGGACGCGCCGTTGCGCCGGGCGACGGCGAGGTCGCGATTCCCGTCGTCGTTGAAGTCGCCCACGTCGACCGCGATCGCGGCCGTCGCCTCCAGCTCCTGCGGCGATGCGAAGCCGCCCGACCCGTCGCCGAGCAGGGTCAGCACGCGGTTCGCGGCGGACGCCGCCACGGCCAGATCCAGGCGCCCGTCACCGTTGAGGTCGCCGACGGCGACGTCCGTGGGAGCCGCGCCAAGCGAGACGGGTTCGCCCAACGTGAAGTTGCCGTCACCGTCATTTGCCAGCACGACGGCGTCGTTGGTGCCCTGGTTCACGGAGACGAGGTCGAGGTCGCCGTCGCGGTCGAAGTCGCCGCTCGCAAGCCGCCACGGCTCCGTTCCCTCCGGCAGGGTGAGCGTGTCGCGGATCGTGACGCTCTCGAGCTGACCCACGCCGACCGTCGAGATCGTGCCGCTCGTGCGGTTCGCAAGCGCCGCGTAGACGGCGCCATCACCGCTGAACTCACCCGTGATGACGTCGCTGGGGGCGCCGCCGTAGCTCACGGAGGCGGTACCGCTGAACGAGCCCGTGCCCAGGCCGAAGCGCCAAGTGAGGGCGTTCGCGCCCTCGGTCGCAACGAGCATGTCCGGGTTCGTATCGCCGGTGACCTCGCGGAACGCGACCGCGCGCGGGTTGACCGAGGGGCTGATCGCGTGGTCGATCGACCCCGGCGAGATCCCGGCGGTGAACGTCAGCGCGCCCGCTCCCTGCGCGGTGACCATCAAGCTGGCGAGCGCCAGCGCGAGCGCACAAGGCAATTGCTTCATGTCCGGCCTGCGTCCTCCATGACGAAGCCCCCGACCGAGGCGTTGATCGCGTGCGGCGCAAACCTAACGCCTGGCGCCCCCGGCGTCGAGTGCCGGCGCTAGGGCCGCAGCAGCACGAAGACGAGCGCGGCGGCGAACGCGAGCTGCCCGAAGGTCATCGCCGTCCCGAGGTTCGCCGCCCCGGCGAGCTCGGCGACGATCGTGCCGAGAGCGAACGCCCCGGCCAGGAGCACGAGGTCGATCGCGGTCCTGGGTAGCTTCTCGCCCACGCCGCGGAATGTAGACGAGGAGGCGGCTTCGCGTACCCTGCTGGGGCGATGCTCACCGATTACCACCTCCACCTGCGCCCGGATGATCCGGACGCGACGCCTGAGAAGTACTTCACCGCGGAGAACGTCGAGCGCTACCTGGAGGCGGCCCGGGCCGCCGGCGTCGAGGAGATCGGCGTCTCCGAGCACATCCACCGCTTCACGACCGCGCTGGAGATCTGGGATCACCCGTTCTGGAAGGAGAGCGCCGTCGACGATCTGGAGGCCTACTGCGAGTTCGTCGCCGGAACGCCTCTGCGGCTCGGGATCGAGATGGACTGGGTGCCCGGCAGCGAGGACCGGATCGCCAACGTGCTCGACGCGCATCCCTTCGACTACGTGGTCGGCTCCGTGCACTTCGTCGACTATGGGTCCATCGACTACGACCGCTTCGACGCGTGGCGCGACGTGCCCGACCCCGACCGCCTCTGGGACCTGTACTTCACGCGCCTGGCGGACGCGGCGCGCAGCGGCCTCTACGACATCCTCGCCCACCCTGACCTGATCAAGTACTGGGGCGACCACAGGCCCAAGCCCAGCCGCGACCCCCGCTTCTACTACGAGCGCGCGGTGGAGGCGATCGCCGAGAGCGGCATCGCCGTCGAAGTCTCGACCGCGGGTTATCGCAAGCCGATCGGCGAGCTCTACCCGGCCGATGCCTTCGCCGAGATGTGCGTCGAGGCCGGCGCGACCTTCGCCCTCTCCTCGGACGCGCACCTGCCGGAGGAGGTCGGTCACGCCTACGACCGCGCCGTGGAGACGATGCGCGGCTGGGGCGTGAACGAGATCGCCGTCTTCGAGAAGCGCCAGCGCCGGACGGTGGAGCTCGGGTGAGCCCGCGGGTCGGCGTCGGGTACGACAGCCACCGCTTCGCGGAGGGCCGCCGGCTGGTTCTGGGCGGCGTCGAGATCCCGCACGAGCTCGGGCTCGCCGGGCATTCGGACGCCGACGTCGTCGCGCACGCGATCACCGACGCGGTGCTCGGCGCTGCGGGCCTGGGCGACATCGGTCAGCACTTCCCGCCGGACGACGAGCGCTGGCGCGACGCCGATTCGGTCGAGCTGCTGCGCACGGCGGTCGCGATGGTTCCGGGGGCGGTCACCAACGTGGACGCCACCGTGATCTGCGAGCGCCCGCGGCTCGGCGAGTACCGGGCCGGGATGGAACGCATCCTGGCGGAGGCGACCGGCAGCCCGGTGAGCGTCAAGGCGACGACGAACGAGGGCATGGGGTGGATCGGCCGCGGCGAGGGCATCGCCTGTATCGCGGTCGCGATCGTCGACGTCGAGTGAGGGTCAGGCCCGCCCCTGCTGGGTAGGGTACGGGCCATGAGAGAGAGGTTGAAAGGGGCCGCCCGGCCGGTCCTCGAGCGGGCCCAGCACATCCAGGTCGGATCGCTCGGCGCCCTTCCCGATGTGCCTTTCAACCTGAAGGTGCTCACCGAGGCGGGGATCGTGCGACCCATGCGCCCGGAGGTCGCGCTCCGGGTGGCGCGCGAGCTGCGGCGCTGGGGCGCGTCGCCCGCCGCGGGCGTGACGATGTGCGCGCTGCGCTACCCGGACGAGCCGATGGTGATCGACGAGGCCGGGACGCTCACGTTCGCGCAGGTGCACAGCCGCACGAACCGCCTCGCAAGGGCGCTCGCGCGCGCGGGCGTTCGCGCCGGCGACGGCGTCGCGATCCTCGCGCGCAACCACCGCGGCTTCATCGAAGCCGTGCTCGCGATCGCCAAGCTCGGCGCCAACGCGCTGATGATGAACACGATGTTCAGCGGGCCGCAGCTCGCGGGCGTGGTCCGGGAGGAGGGGCCCCGGGCACTGATCTACGACGGCGAGTTCGCCGGCCTGCTCTCCCGCGTCGAGGGCGACCTGGTGCGCTTCGTAGCCTGGGGGGAGGAGGGCGAGGAAACCGGCGACCCGTCGCTCGAGAGCCTGATCGAGTCCGAGCCCGACGACTCGGACCTCGAGCCGCCTGAGCGCCGCAGCAACTTCATCATCCTCACCTCCGGGACGACCGGCGCGCCCAAGGGCGCGCGCCGCACCCAGCCGGCGACGCTCTCGCCGATCGCTGCGCTGCTGGATCGCATTCCGCTGCGCTCCCGCGAGCGCACGGTGATCGCTGCGCCCCTGTTCCACTCCTGGGGCTTCTTGCACTTCTCGATAGGCCTCTCGCTCGGCTCGACCTACGTGCTGCGCCGCAAGTTCGATCCCGAGGCGACGCTGCGGATGATCGCGGAGAACCGCGCCGAGGCGCTCGTCGTCGTGCCCGTGATGATGCAGCGGATCCTCGAGCTGCCCGAGGCGACGATCGCCGCGAACGACACCTCCTCGCTACGGGTCACCGCAGCGAGCGGCTCCGCGCTCCCGGGCCCGCTGGCGACGCGCTGGATGGACACCTTCGGCGACAACCTCTACAACCTCTACGGTTCGACCGAGGTCGCCTGGGCGACGATCGCGACGCCCGAGGACCTGCGCGCCGCGCCCGGCACCGCCGGGCGCCCGCCGCACGGCACGCGGCTCGCGATCTTTGACGCGCACGGCAAGCCGGTCCCGCCGGGCGAGACCGGCCGCATCTTCGTCGGCAACGAGATGCGGATGGAGGGCTACACCGACGGCGGCAACAAGGACGTGATCGACGGCCTGCTCTCCTCGGGGGACGTGGGTCACCTCGACGAGGACGGGCGCCTCTTCATCGACGGCCGCGACGACGAGATGATCGTCTCCGGCGGCGAGAACGTCTTCCCGCGCGAGGTCGAGGATTTGCTCGCGGGCCACGATGCCGTCAAGGAGGTCGCGGTCGTGGGCGTGGACGACGAGGAGTTCGGCCAACGCCTCAAGGCGGTGATCGTGCTGAACGACGGCGCCGAGTGGACCGCGGACGAGGTCAAGCGCTACGTCAAGGAGAACCTCGCCGCCTACAAGGTGCCGCGCGACGTCGAGTTCCTCGACGAGCTGCCGCGCAACGCCACCGGCAAGATCCTCAAACGCGAGCTCGTCTAGGCCGGGGACCTCGCCGGGGACCTCGGCGCGGCGCGCGCCGAGCGTGCGATTTCGTTGCGTATCGCGACTTTCTCGCACCGTCGGCGGGGAGCGGGTGCGGGGGCTAGCCCCGCCGAGCGGCGGCCACGCGACTACGATCCCGTCCTGTGCGAGAGGTGCGCATCCGTGACACGCTGAGCGGCGAGCTCGTCAAGCTCGAGCCCCGCGAACCCGGGAAGGTCGGGATCTACGCCTGCGGCCCGACCGTGTACTCGCGCATCCACGTCGGCAACGCGCGGCCCTACGTCGTCTTCATGCTGCTGCGCCGCTTCCTTGAGCGCCTCGGGTACGAGGTGAAGCTCGTCATCAACGTCACCGACGTAAACGACAAGATCTACGACGCCGCGCGCGAGGCGGGCGTGCCCTCAGCCGAGCACGCGGCCGAGATGATCCGCCTCTACGAGGAGGACACCAACCGGCTCGGGCTCGGCCGCCCCGATGCGGAGCCCCGGGCGACCGAGACGATGCCCGAGATCATCGAGCTGATCAGCGAGCTGATCGCCAAGGGGCACGCGTACGAGTCGGGTGGCGACGTGTATTTCCGCGTGCGCAGCTTCCCCGAGTACGGGAAGCTCTCGAACCGCGATCCTGCCGACATGGACCAGGGCGAGGAGGCGGGCAGCGCCGGCCTCAAGGAGGATCCGCTCGACTTCGCGCTCTGGAAGGGGCACAAGGAGGGCGAGGACACCAAGTGGGACTCGCCGTGGGGCCCGGGCCGCCCGGGCTGGCACATCGAATGCTCGGCGATGGCCGAGTCGCTGCTCGGCGCGGACTTCGAGATCCACGGCGGCGGCTCGGACCTGGTCTTCCCGCACCACGAGAACGAGGTGGCGCAGAGCGAGGCGGCGCGCGGCGTGCCGCTCGCGCGGATCTGGATGCACAACGGGATGATCAGGGTCGCCGACGAGAAGATGTCGAAGTCGGTCGGCAACATCTTCCAGCTCGCCGAGGCCCTCGACCGCTACGGGCCGCAGCCGATCGTCGCCTACCTGGTCTCCGGCCACTACCGCCAGCCGCTCGAGTTCTCCGAGCGTGCGCTGGAGGAGGCCAAGGCGCGCGTCGAGCGCATCCGCAACTTCCTGCGCGACGCGCCGGCGGACGACGGGGCGGGGGAGGAGGACCCGTTCGTGGCCGAGCGCCGCGAGGCCTTCCTCGACGCGCTCGCCGACGACTTCAACACGCCCAAGGCGTTCGCCGCGCTGTTCGAGCTGATCGGCGAGGCCAACAAGCGCCCGCTCGCCGGGGCGCGCGCGGCCGTCGCAGACCTCCTGCCCCTGCTCGGCCTGGAGGCGCTCCTCGAGGAGGAGGACGAGATCGATCCCGAGGCCGAGCGCCTGCTCGCCGAGCGCGAGAAGGCGCGCGCCGAGCGTGATTTCGAGCGCGCCGACCGGATCCGCGACGAGCTCATCGCCCGCGGCTACGAGGTTCGCGACTCCGCCGAGGGGCCGCGGCTCGTGCGGCGCTAGGGTCGTGCCCTCCCTCCCCGAGATCGTCTACGGCCGACGGCCGGTCGCCGAGGCGCAGCGTGGCCGGCGTCGGGTGCGGCGCGTCTGGCGCGCCCCCGAGACGCCCGCCGATGAGCTCGAGCGGCTGGCGGGCTCGCCTGAACACCAGGGCGTCGTTGCCGAGGTGGACCCCTACCCGTACGCGGACGCCGACGCTTTGCTCGAGCCTGAGGACGCGCTCGTCGTCGCCCTCGACCAGGTGCAGGACCCGCACAACCTCGGCGCCGTGGCGCGCTCGGCCGAGGTGGCGGGCGCCGCCGGGCTCGTGATCCCGGAGCGGCGCGCGGTGGGGGTGACCCCGGCCGTCTGCAAGGCGTCGGCGGGAGCGGTCGAGCACCTGCCGGTCGCGCGGGTGCGCAACCTGGCGGACTGGCTCGCAGAGGCGAAGCGCCGGCCGGGTGTCTGGGTGTACGGCGCCGACGGCGACGCGCCGACGCCGTATCTCGACGCGGAGCTCACCGGGCGCGTGGTGTTGGTCCTGGGCAGCGAGGGGAGGGGGCTGCGCCCGCGGGTCGCCGAGCAGTGCGACCTGCTTGTCTCGATCCCGACGCTCGGGCGGGTCGAATCGCTCAACGTCTCGGCCGCGGCCGCGGTGCTGCTGTTTGAGGCGTTGCGTCAACGCCGGGCGGCCGCGAGTGCTTAACAAGGGCGCCGGACGGACCCCGTAATCTGCAACGAACCTTGCAGGGCGCGCCGGGCGAGTTGACAGAAGAACGCGCGACCCCCTACACTGCGCGCATCGTAAGGGTGAACTAAAGGTCGAGCTTTAGACCGGACGTTCGCCACGGACAAGTGAAGGTTCTGGCGCCCAGGGGAGGTGCGGCGCCACCCGATTTCCGATGAACGGAAGGATCGTGTGGCATGGCAACGCAGCAAATCCCCTCGGCACCGGTAGCGGCGACCCACTCGCGGGCGCAGTCTAACCCTCAGGTTGAGCCTGATGATCACTACCTCGTCGCCCTCGCCAAGCAGGGCAGCGCCGACGCGTACGACCGCCTGGTCAAGCGCTACCGCGGTTTCGTCCGCCTGAAGGCGTCCTCGTACTTCCTGCTCGGCGGCGAGCCCGATGACCTGATCCAGGAGGGCCTGGTCGGCCTGTACAAGGCGATCCGGGACTTCCGCCCCGACCGTGAGTCGAGCTTCCGGAACTTCGCCGAGCTCTGCATCACGCGGCAGATCATCACCGCGGTCAAGACCGCGAGCCGCAACAAGCACAGCCCGCTCAACCAGTACGTCTCGTTCGCCCAGGCACCGGCGGCGACGGGCAACGACTCCGAGACGACGCTCGAGGAGGTGCTCCCGGGTCCGATCTCCGACGACCCGGTCGACCGCGTGATCGCCAGCGAGGAGCTCAGCAGCCTGGTGGCCTGCCTGGGCAGCGTGCTCTCCGACCTCGAGTCGCGCGTGCTCTCCCTCTACCTCGACGGCCACAGCTACGAGGTCGTCGCGCGCAAGCTCGAGTGCGACACGAAGACGGTCGATAACGCGCTGCAGCGGGTGAAGCGCAAGGTGGCAAACCACCTCGCCCAGCGCGAGGTCCCGCTCTAGATCGGCCGCGGACCGTCGCCACACCGCTTTCGTCCGCGCCCCGGGGCCGCCCGCCCGGGGCGCGCGCACGTTCCGGGGCCCGCGACCGCCCATATCCTGGGTCCCGGAAAGACGCGCCCGGGTAGCTCAACTGGCAGAGCACCTGATTTGTAATCAGGCGGCTGCGGGTTCGAGTCCCGCCCCGGGCTCTGCACCCACGCGCGGCACATGAGCGAGACCGACTTCACCTGGCGCGACGCTGAGCGCACGATCGTCTTCCGCGCGGCCGCCATGGCCGACGTGATGGAGCTGCTCGCGCGGCACGGCTGGGAGGAGTACGAGCTGCTTACGACGCAGAGCGGGCTCGCGCAGGGGCCGATCGAGCTTCCCGAGCAGGCGGCGTCCCTGCACCTGGTGCCCCCGGGCCCGGTGAACGAGACCTCGGCGGGGCTGATCGACGCCCTCGAAGGTCAGCGGCTCGTCGCGCTCGGCGGCGGCCGGGTGATCGACACCGCGAAGGCGATCGCGGCCGTGCGCGGTGGCGCCGTCGCGGCGCTGCCGACGACGCTCTCGGGCGCCGAGCTGACCCGCATCCACCGCCTCCCCCAGGGTCGCGACGCGCCCGGGCTCGTGCGCCCGCGGCTCGTGGTGGCCGACCCGGCGGCGATGACGAGCCTTCCCGAGCGTCGCCTGCGCGCGAGCGCGATGAACGCCCTCGCCCACGGCATCGAGTCGCTGTACGTGCCCAGCTCGCACCCGGTCGCGACCCTGGCAGCCCTCCGCGGCGCGGAGCTGATCGCCGGTGCGCTCGACCACGGCCTCGACGACGCGACTCGCGTCGAGCTCGCGCTGGGCTCGCTGCTCTGCGCCTACGCGCTCGATGGCACTGGCATCGCTCTGCACCACGTCGTCTGCCAGACGCTGGTGCGGACCATGAACCTGCCGCACGCGGAGACGAACGCCGCGCTTCTCCCGCACACGGTGGAGGCGATGGCCGGCCGTGCCCCGCGAGAGATCGCCGACTTGGCGCGGGCCCTCGGGACCCGCCCGGCGACGATCGGCGAGCGGCTCGAGGACCTGATGGGAGGTCGGCGCACGCTCACGGAGCTGGGGGCCGACGAGGGGCTTCTCGACGCCGCGCTCGACGCGATGCTCGCCCGCGAGCAGCTCGCGAACACCCCGGATCCGCCCGACCGCGCCGAGCTCGAGGCGATCGTGCGCGCCGCCTGGTAGCGCCCAGCGGGTAACCGTTTCCGCGCGCGCGTGTACGCGTGCGCAATGGACGAACAGCCGCGCGTTTCGGCCCCACCCCGAAAGGACAAAGTCATCCCGGAGGAGCGCTTCCAGCGTTACCACCGCTACGCGCGCGAACACGGCGTCAACAAGATCCTCTACACGATCGCGCGCCTGATCCTCGTTCCGGCGTTCCTGATCTGGTTCCGGCTCGAGCGCCAAGGCCGCGAGCACGCGCGGGTGAGCGGCGGCCTGATCGTCGCCGCGAACCACCGCAGCTTCCTGGACCCGTTCGTGATCGGCGCGCTCCTGCCGTGGCGGCGGCAGATCCAGTTCGTCGCCAAGGTCGAGTTGTTCGAGAAGCCCTGGCAGGGCTGGATCCTCAACCGCCTCGGCGCCTTCCCGATCCGCCGCGGCCAATCCGACGAGACCGCGGTGGAGACCGCCCGCATCGCCGTCGAGCGCGGCGGCACCGTCGTGATCTTCCCCGAGGGCACGCGCATCAGGCAGGGCTCGCTGGCGCGCCCGAAGCGCGGCGTCGGCCGGCTCGCCCTGGAGACGGGCGCGCCCGTGCTGCCGGTGGCGGTGCTGGGCAGCGAGCACGTGCGCAGGGGCTGGCGCATCCGCCCGCGCAAGGTCGCGCTGCGCGCCGGCCCGCCGCTCACCTTCCCGCGCACCGAGCGTCCTTCGCCGAGCCTCGCGGCGACTGTGACCGAGCGCATCTGGCCGAACATCGAGCTGCAGTGGGAGTACCTGGGTGGGCTGCCGCCGCTTCGCCAGGCGGCGATCATCGGCGCCGGCAGCTGGGGCACCGCGATGGCCGTGCTGCTCGCGCGCGGCGGGCTCGAGGTCCAGCTCGGCACCCGCACCCAGGAGGCGGCGGAGGAGGCCGAGCGCAAGCGCGAGAACGAGCGGTACCTGCCCGGCGTGAAGCTGCCCGAGGGCGTGACAGTCAAACGCGCCAGCGACATCGAGCTCGGCGGCTGCGACCTGGTCGTCTACGCCGTTCCCTCGAAGGCGCTGCCCCAGGCTGTCGGGACCACCGCGGACCGCATCGGGCCGCGCACCGCTGTGCTCCTGCTGACCAAGGGGCTCGTGCAGCCGCTCGGCATGCTGCCCACCGAGTACGTCGCCGAACGCGTGCGGGCGCGCGCGATCGCGTGCCTGGGCGGACCGGCGCACGCCCGTGAGGCCGCCGCCGGCATGGCGGCGCTCGTGCTCGGCAGCGCCGACGCCGACCTGCGCCGCCAGCTCTACGAGGTCTTCAACCGCGCGGGCCTGGTCTGCGAGCCGACCGACGACGTGGCGGGCGTCGAGATGGCGGGCGTCGCCAAGAACGCTGCCGCGCTCGCGGCCGCGGCGGCCGAGCCCTACGGGCTGAACGCGGCGGGCATCGCCGCCGCGGGGATCTGGGACGAGTGCGTGGACTACGCGATGCTCAAGGGCGCGCGCCTGGAGACCTTCGCCGGGCTCGCGGGGGTCGGTGATTTGACCGCGACCGTGCTCGCGCCCAACTCCCGCAACCGGCGCGCCGGCGAGCTGCTCGGCAAGGGCGTCCCCGCCGACCAGATCCCCGGGCGCATCCGCCAGGCGTCCGAGGGGCTCGACTCGGTGCCGCTCGTCGCCGAGACGCTGACCCGGGCCGGCGTCGCCGCGCCGCGCTTGAGCGGGCTCGCCGAGCTGATCGCGGGCGAGATCGAGCCCACGGAGTGGATCGCCGGCCTGCGTCAGGCCGAGCGGCAGCGGAGGGTCGCCTGAGATGCGCCCCGGCGCCGCACCGTCACCGGGCGTGGGCTGGGCCGGGCTAGGCTTGCGCCGTGAGCGCAACCGAGGGAGCGCCGGGGCCGGCCAAGGCCGAGCTCGACAGGGAGTTCGAGCAGCTGTACCGCGCGCACCTGCGCGACGTCTATTCCTACGCGTACTACCGGGTTGGCAACCACCACGACGCGGAGGATCTGACCGAGCAGACGTTCCTGCAGGCCTACCGGCACTTCGAGCGGGCGCGCCGCGAGTCGAACGGCCGCCCGATGCGCCCTTGGCTGATCCGGATCGCGCACAACCTGGCCGCCAACCATCACCGCGACCGCTCGCGGCGGCCGGAGGCGAACATCGAGGCCGTGGAGCCGCCCTCGCACCCGCACCCGACCGAGCGGGTGGTCGCGGGCCGCGAGGAGCTGCGGCTGGTCCTGGAGAAGCTCGACGCGCTCAACGACGACCGGCGCGAGGCGCTGATCATGCGCTTCGCGCTCGACATGTCGAACCGGGAGATCGCGCGCGCGCTCGGGCGCAGCGAGGGCGCGACCAAGGTGCTCATCCACCGGGCGCTCAAGCAGCTCGAGGAGGAGATCGCGCGCGCCGAAGGGGGTGCGTAGGCGGATGACGGAACCTGGGCAGATGGACATCGAGGGCCTGCTGCGGGACGCGCTCCGGCCGATCGAGCCGCCCGAGGACCTCGCCTCGCGCGTCGAGAGCACGCTCGTCTCGATCACGCAGCAGGCGAGCGCCGCGCTCGGGAGCTGGGCCGACGACCTCGCCGAGAACGAGCTGGACGCGCTGCGCGACCCGCGCAACTGGGTGCGCCCGGCGGGCGCGGTCGTGGTCGGCGGGGCTGCCGCGGTGGCGCTCGTCGCCCTCGGCCTGCGGCGCCGGCGGCGGCCGAGCGGCCTGCGCGCGGGCGTGGCGCGCGTGACCGAGACCCTCAGCGAGATTCGGCGCTAGGGCGCGGACGGGACTGGGGCGCGGGCGTGGCGGCGCCCATGCCGAGCCCGGCGAGGCCGAGGAGCAGGTGCAGCACGCACGTCCCGTTGTTCACCGGTAGGAGATCGAGGATCGCGCCGAAGCCCTCCTCGACCTCGATGAATCCCCAGATCGCAAGCAACGTGTAGGCGAGGCCGACGCCGAGCGCGTAGGCGCGCGCTCCGTGGCCGGCCGAGGCGAGCCCCAACAGCCCGGTCGCGATGTGCAGCAGGTTCTGCCAGCCGTTCACCGCGAACAGGCCGAGCAGCTCGTCGGCCTCCACGTCGGCGCCGGTGCTGAAGCTGGCGTTGTAGAAGAACCCGGCGACGCCCAAGACGATCAGCGCGGCGCCGCCGAGCGTCGCGTAGAGGCGGGCTGGGGTTGCGGCGTTCACGAGGCTCCTCCTCTGCGGGGTTTGCGGGGACTATGGTGGCGCGCCCGGACGACATGCGCGCCGCGCCGAAGGGGTCGGGTGCGGCGCCTGATCTGGCCCACTCACTACCCTCCCGCGGCAATGGCCACCTGCTATCGGCACCCGAACCGGGAGACGAAGGTCTCCTGTTCCAACTGCGGGCGCCCGATCTGCCCGGACTGCATGACGTCGACGCCGGTCGGCATGCGCTGCCCGGAGTGCGCGCGCCAGCGCACGCGTGTGGTGCGCGGCCCGAGCGGCATCGGCGCGGGGGTTGCGGACGCGACGCGGGTGCTGATCGGTCTCAACGTGCTCGTGTTCGTCGCCTGCCTGCTCACCGGCGGGACGCTGTTCGACGGCGGCGGCACGATCTACGAGGAGGGCGCGCTGTATGGCCCGCTCGTGGACGACGGCGAGTGGTACCGGATCATCACGTCCGGTTTCCTCCACTACGGGATCGTCCACCTCGGGCTCAACATGTTCGTCCTGTACCTGCTCGGCAACCTGCTGGAGCCCGCGATCGGCGCCTGGCGATTCGTCGGCATCTACGCGGTGTCGCTCTTGGGCGGTGCCTTCGGCGCGCTCCTGCTCGACCCGACGGCGGTCACCGTGGGCGCCTCGGGCGCGGTGTTCGGGCTGATGTCGGCGACGCTCCTGATCGCGCGCGAGCGGGGGCTGAACGAGCTCGCCTCGCAGCTTGGCCTGCTGCTCGTGATCAACCTGCTCTTCACCTTCAGCGTGAACAACATCAGCGTCGGCGGGCACCTCGGTGGCCTGATCGCCGGAGCGCTCGCGGGCGTCGCGATCATCGCGGGCGAGCGCCAGCGCGGCGGGGCGCGCCAGGCGCTCGAGGCGCTCGCGCTCGTCGCGCTCGCGCTCGTCGCGGTCGCGGGCGCGCTGCTGGCCGCGGCCGAGAGCACGCCGAGCCTCGGCGGCTGAGCGCGGCCCGCTAGGCGGCGCGCGCGCCGGCGCCCAGCTCGACCCATGCGAGCGCCTCAGGCGCGGGCACCGACTCGGGGTGCAAGACGTGGCCGAGCAGCTCGACGCCGTCGGCGAGCCTCGGGCCGGGGCGGGAGAACGAGGAGGCTGCGTCGACGGCGACGATGCGCTCCGCGCCGAGCCGCGCGATCTCCTCGGCGTGCGCGCGGGCCTGGGCCGCGGCCTCGTCCGCGTAGAGCCCGCACGGCATCACGACGACGACGTCCGGCGAGCTCGCTTCGAGCTCGTCCCAGGTCGCGGTGCGCGAGCGCGCGCCGGGCTCGCCGAGCGCATCGGCTCCGCCCGCGGCGGCGATCATCTCCGGCACCCAGTGGCCGCCGATGTACGGCGGGTCGAGCCACTCCAGCGCGAGCACTCGCGGCCGCGCGGCCCGCTCGGTCCGTGACCGCACCGTCTCCACGCGCCGCGCGAGCTCCTTCGCGAGCCGCTCGCCGAGCTGTTTGCGGCCGCAGGCCGCCGCGACTTGGCGCACGTCGCCGAAGACATCGTCCAGCGTGGACGGGTCGAGGGAGAGCACCGCGGGCTCACCGGGGAGGCCGGCGGCGAGCGAGCAGACCTCGTCGTAGGAGACCGCGCACACCGCGCAGACCGCCTGGGTGACGATCAGGTCCGGCTCGAGCGCAGCGAGGCGCTCGCGGTCGAGCTCGTAGATCGCCTCCCCGCGGCCGGTGAGCTCGCGCACCCGCGAGTCGATCTCGGCCGGCTCGAGCCCGGGCGGGAGGACGCTGCGGGTGAGGCGGGGCAGCCGCGTCGCCTCCCCCGGCCAATCGCACTCGTGGGTGACCGCGACGACCTCGTCGCCCAGCCCGAGGGCGAACAGGATCTCGGTGGCCGATGGCACCAGGCTCGCGACCTTCACGCCACGCACCCTACCCGCGAACTCGCGGGCACACCCCTCGCGGATGCGCACCTGAGGCTCCCCGGGAGCCCCCAGCGCGATCTGGCGAGAGCGTCCCTCGCGAATGCGCGGTTAAGGCTCCCCGGGACCCTGAGTGCGAATTCGCGGGGTGGGGCGCGCCGAGTTCGCGGTTACGCGCCGCGGCGCGGTTGCGTACGCTGACGCCACCATGGCCCGCCTGAGCGACGACGAGATCACCGAGCGCCTCGCCCGCCTGAGCGGCTGGGAGCTCGCCGGCAAGGCCCTGCGCAAGAGCTTCGACCGCGGCGACTTCGTCGGCTCGGTCGAGTTCGTGCGCTCGATCGTGGGCCCGGCGGAGGAGATGAACCACCACCCGGACATCAACATCTCCTGGAGCCAGGTGGAGGTCACCCTGACCACGCACTCCGAGGGCGGCCTCACCGACAAGGACTTCGAGCTCGCGGCGAAGATCGACGAGCTCGCCGGCTAGATGCGGCTCCTGCACGTCGTCGGGACGCGCCCGAACTTCGTGAAGATGGCGCCGGTGATCGCGGCCGCGCGCGAGCTGCTCGGCGCGGAGCGGAACGTCGTGGTCCACACCGGACAGCACTACGACCGGGCGATGTCCGACATCTTCTTCGAGGAGCTGGGCGTGCCCGAGCCCGACCACATGCTCGGCGTCGGCTCCGGGACCCACGCCGAGCAGACCGCGCGCGTGTTGGAGCGGCTCGAGCCGGTGCTGCTCGAGGAGCGTCCCGACGTCGTGGTCGTCCCCGGCGACGTCAACTCGACGCTCGCGGCGGCGCTGTGCGCGTCGCGAGTCGGCGTCCCGGTGGCCCACGTGGAGTCCGGCCTGCGGAGCTTCGACCGCGAGATGCCGGAGGAGATCAACCGCATCGCCACGGACCACCTCTCGGAGTACTGCTTTTTGCACTCCGACGAGGCGATCGAGAACCTCACGGCCGAGGGCGTGCCGCGCGAGCGCATGCACTTCGTGGGCAACACGATGATCGACACCCTGCGCGCGCTCGAGGACCGCTTCCGCGCACGTGAGGCGGCGCGGCGCTTGGGGCTGGAGCCCGGCTCGTATCTGCTCGTCACCCTGCATCGGCCGGCGCTCGTGGACGGGCCGCTCCTCGCGGACGCGATGGCCGCGCTCGCGGAGGTGGCGGACGCGCTCCCGGTGCTCTTCCCGGTCCACCCGCGCACGCGCAAGCGCCTCGCCGAGCTTGGCATCGACGAGGGCGGGGCGGTGCGGCTCACCGACCCCGTCGGCTACCTCGACTTCCTGTCGCTGGAGGCCGACGCGCGCGCCGTGCTCACCGACTCCGGCGGCATCCAGGAGGAGACCACGGCGCTCGGCGTGCCCTGCTTCACGCTGCGCGACAACACCGAGCGCCCGGTCACGATCAGGCTCGGCACGAACACGCTGCTCGGCCTCGACCCGGCGCGGATCCGCGAGATCCCCGAGCTGCTCGCGGAGGGCGACCGCCGTCCGCCCGCGGAGCCCCCGCGGCTGTGGGACGGGCGCGCGGCGCGGCGGGCCGCTCGCATCCTTGCCGGGCGATAGGCTTGCGCGCCGTGCCCCTTCCTTCTCTCGTTCCGAAGGACCGCGTCTTCTTCGACCTCTTCAACGAGGCCGGTCAGAACACCCTTCGCGCGGCGCGGATGCTGCAGGCGATGCTCGAGAGCTGGCCCGACGACCAGGGCTACGCGCGCGAGCTCCTGCTCGCTGAGCAGGAGGGCGACCGGATCACGCACGACATCATCCAGCGGCTGAACGCCACCTTCGTGACGCCCCTGGACCGCGAGGACATCTACGGCCTCGCGACCACGCTCGACGACGTCGTCGACTACATCGAGGAGACCGCCGACTTTTTGGGGCTCTACCAGATCGAGGCCCCGATGGCCCAGGCGCAGGAGATGGCGAACGTGCTCGTCGGGTCGTGCGTGCAGCTCGCCAGCGCTCTCCAGGACCTGCGCAACTTCAAGGACCTCGAGAAGTACTGGATCGAGATCCACCGGCTCGAGAACGACGGCGACCGGATCTCGCGCGACGCGGTCGCCTCGCTCTTCGCCAACGGGATCGACCCGATGGTCGTCATCCGCTGGAAGGACATCTTCGGCGTGCTCGAGCGGGCGATCGACGCGACCGAGTCCGTCGCGCACATCCTCGAGGGCATCGTCATCAAGAACGCCTGACCGGGAGAGCGACCGGTGATCGCCGCCCCTCCGCACCGCTCGCCGTGACCGAAGCCGATCTCATCCTCTACATCGTCGTCGCGACGGCGCTCGTCTTCGACTTCACCAACGGCTTCCACGACACGGCGAACGTGGTGGCGACCTCGATCTCGACGCGCGCGATGTCGCCGCGCCTGGCCGTGGTCTACGCGGCGGTGCTCAACTTCGCGGGCGCGTTCATCTCGCTGGAGGTCGCCGCCACCGTCGCCGACGCCGTCGTCGACGCGAGCGCGATCACGCCCACCGTGGTCTTCGCCGGGCTGACCGGCGCGATCTCCTGGAACCTGCTCACCTGGTACTTCGGGCTGCCGTCGAGCTCGTCGCACGCCCTGATCGGCGGCGTGGTGGGCGCGGCGTTCGTCGCGGCGGGCGCGGGCGCCGTGCACGGGGACGGCGTCCTGAGCAAGGTGATGATCCCGGCGGTGGTCGCGCCCGTGCTCGCGTTCGTCGTGGGCGCTCTGGCGATCGTCATCTGCTACCGGATGCTCGGCCGCCAGCGCCCGGGGCCCGTGACCCGCGGCTTTAGGTTCGGGCAGATCATCTCCGGCGGCATGCTCGCCCTCGCCCACGGCACGAACGACGCCCAGAAGACGATGGGGATCATCGCGCTCGCCCTGATCGCCCATGGCAGCCTCGAGCAGGGTGCGGACCCGCCCGTCTGGGTGATCGTCTCGGCGGCGACGGCGATCGCGCTCGGCACCTACACGGGCGGCTGGCGCATCATCCGCACGATGGGGACCCGGATCATCAAGATGGACGCCGCGCAGGGCTTCTCGGCGCAGGGGGCCGGGGCGGCCGTGATCATGGCATCCTCGCACTTCGGCTTCCCGCTCTCGACGACGCACGTGATCTCCGGCGGCGTGATGGGCGCCGGGGCCGGCAAGCGGCTCTCCGCGGTGCGCTGGGGCGTCGCCGGGAACATCCTCGCCGCGTGGCTGCTCACGCTGCCCGCGGCCGCGGCGATCGGCGCCGTCACGTACGGGGTCGCTCACCTGTTCGGCGACGGGGCGGCGGGGCCGGCCGTGATCGCCGCCGTGGGTATCGCCCTCTACTTCGTGACGATCGTGCAGCGCGCCCGCAAGGGCCAGCCGGTGCCGGGATGATCGCGACCATCGTCGACACCACCGCGCTGCTCGAGACGATCGTCGCGGCCTTCGTCGCCGGCCTCGGCGTGATGTTCACGTTCTCACTCGCGATCCTCGGCGTCTCGGGGAGCATCGAGGCCAACCGCAACGGCCAGCGCCTGCAGGCCGCGTTCTACGTCGCGCTCGCGGTGCTTGGCACGCTCGCGACGATCGCCGCGATCACGCTCGGCCTGATCATCATGGTCGGCTAGGTCGCCCCAGGCGTGCCCCTGGGCCGCGCCACTTCGACCTTTCGTGGGATCAACCGTCGATATGTCGAAGTCGCGGCGGTCCTTTCCGCGACTTCGACTTTTCGTGGGATTACTCATTGAAAGGTCGACGTCGTGAGGACCGGCCCTCGCGACCTCGCGGTTTCGTTGGATCAAGCAACGTGATCGAGCTTCCTGGTCCCACAGACGAGAAAGGTCGATCACGGGCCGGAGCTGGCGCTGGTGATCGAGGTTTCTGGTCCCACAGACGAGAAAGGTCGATCACGGGTTGGCGGTGGGGCTCTGCGCGCGAGGGGCAGCCGTGCTCTCGCCCCCGGCGTAGGATTGGCCTCGTGCGCGCGCTGCGCAACATCGCGATCATCGCCGCGCTCGCCTTCGTGGTAGCGGCGGTCCCGGGGGGTGGCAACCTCGCCACTGGGATCCTCGCGGCGCTCACGATCACGTTCCTGGCGATGATCGCCACCGCCGTCTACTTCGCCTGGCGCCAGAACCAGTTCGCCTACATGGCGCTCACCGACCGCCAGCGCGCGACCCTGCTCGCGGCGCTCGGCGCGATCGCGCTGATGGTCGCCGGCGCCGACGAGCTGCTTGAGACCGGGATCGGCGCGGTCGCCTGGATCGCCGTGCTCGGGCTTTCGATCTTCGCGATCGTGCGCGTCGTGGTCGAGTCGCGCTCCTACTGACTCCGGATCGCGCGTAAGCCGGCACGAAGCGCGCGCATCCCCTGTGCCAGGCCGCCTTAGCGTCGGCCGTGATGTCGCCGCACGAGTACGCGCAGCGTGGCCAGGCCTCCGTCGAGCTCGTCGCCGTGCTGCCGCTGCTCGCCGCGCTCGCGCTCGCCCTCGGCCACCTCGCGCTCGCCGGGTACGCGCTGTGGAGCGCGGCCGACGCCGCGCGCGCAGGGGCGCGGGCCGCGCACGTGGGCGGCGACGCCGTGGCCGTTGCGGAGCGTGCCGTGCCCGCCCCCTTCGTCGCCCGCGCCCGGCGGGAAGCGGACGAGGTGACCGTGCGCGTCCGGGCGCCGAGCCTGCTCCCGGGCCTGCCGCGCCTCGCGGTGGAGGCCTCGACCGCCCTCGACCCCGCCGCGGGCGGGTGAACGGGATGGGGGGCGAGCGGGGACAGGCCTCGGTCGAGCTGGTCGCGGGCGTGCCGGCGCTCGGGCTCGCGGCGCTGGTCGCGCTGCAGCTGCTGGCCGTGGGCCACGCGGCCTCGCTCGCCGACGGCGCGGCCGAGGCAGGCGCGCTCGCACTGGCAGCCGGGCGGCCCGCCGAGGACGCGGCGCGGGCGGCGCTGCCCGGCTGGGCGCGCGACCGGATCGAGGTGGAGGTGAGCGGTGGGCGGGTCGCCGTCGCGCTGCGGCCCCCGGCGGCCCTGCCGGGAGCGGGTAAGGCGCTCACCGTCCGCTCGAGCGCCTGGGCGCGGCCGGCGCCCGCGGGGCGGTGAAGCAGGCGCCGGTCGTGCTCGCCACCTCGCTCGGCGACGCCCCGGGCGGCCCCGCCCTGGCCGCGGCGCTCGCGTTCGCCCTGGCGCGGGACGGATCGGCTATCTGGGCGCGCCCCGGCGCCGAGGCGCCGCGTCCCACGCTACTCGCCTCGCGTGCGGCGCGCGAGCTCGAGGCCCGCCTGCGTGAGGCGGGCTGGCAGGCCGCGGCCCGCGGCGCGATCTGCGAGCTGCGCCTCCCCGACGACGAGCCCGCCGAGGCGCTCGCGCGGGCGCGCGCGGACTGCGGCGGCGCGGCGCTCGTCGCCTGGCTCGGTGAGCGGGACTGGCGCGCCGCCGTGGAGCATCACGAGCTCGCCGCGGACGGCGCGCTGATCCGCGCCGAGCGCGACCGCGACCGGGCGCTCGCTGCCCTGCTCGCGATCGAGCTGCGCGCCCGCCGCATCTCGCCGCACGTGGTCATGGCGGCGCCGGGCGCCGTCGGGACGCGCCGCGCGCTGGCGGGGATCGACCCGGGCGGGCCGCTCGCCCGCCGGGCGGAGCGGATCGCGGCGCGCATCCGCGGCCCTAAGCGGGGCCGGGCGCTGCGGCCGCGCGCGGCCGAGCCGGTGGGGGAGGCGGGGCAGGCGCTGCCGGCCGTGCTCGCGGCCGCGGGCGCGATCAGCGTCGTCGCGCTCGTCCTCAGCCTGCTCGCGGCCGCGGGCACCGGCGCCTCGCGCCTGCAGCGGGCGGCGGACCTGGCCGCGATCTCGGCCGCGCGCTCGCTACGCGACGACCACCCGCGACTGTTCGAGCCCGCGCGCCTGCCGGACGGCTCGCCGAACCCCCGCCACCTCGGCGTCCGCGAGTACGAGCGCCGCGCGGGCGCCGCGGCGCGCCTCGCGCTCGAGCGCAACGGGGTCCCGCCGCAGCGCGCCGCGGTCAGCTACCCGGGAGCAGATCCGCCGACCCGCGTGCGCGTGGTCGTGCGCGGGACGGCGGCGGCGCCCGGCTCCACGGAGGACCCGATCGAGGCGCGCGCAGCCGCGACCGCGGAGGCGTTCCCCGTGCCCGCGCCGCCGGCCACGGGCGCGGCGAAGGGCACGGCGAGCGGGGGCGGGTACACCGGGCCGCTCGCCTACCGCTCAGGTGAGGGGATGCGGCCCGACGTTGCCCGCGCCTACGACGCGCTCCGCGCCGCCGCCGCGCGCGCCGGGCACGCGCTGTACGTGAACTCGGGGTACCGCTCCGACGCCGAGCAGGCGCGCCTCTTCGCCGCCAACCCGGACCCCCGCTGGGTTGCGCCGCCCGGCCGGTCGCTGCACCGCTGCGGCACCGAGCTCGACCTCGGCCCGCCCAGCGCGTACGGGTGGCTCGCGCGCAACGCGAGCCGCTTCGGGTTCGTCGTGCGCTACCCGTGGGAGCCTTGGCACCTGGGTTACGTCGCCGGTCCCGAGCCGTGCAGCGAGGCGGCCGACCGGCTGGCGGCCGAGCCCGAGGCGCGCCGCCGCGACCTCCCGGCGTTCGTGCCGCCGCGCTTCCGCGCGCCGCTCGCGCGCGCCGCCGCGCGCCACGGGGTATCGGCCCCGCTGCTCGCCGCGCAGCTCATGGCGGAGTCCGGCTTCAACCCGCTTGCCGTCTCGCCCGCCGGCGCGCGGGGCATCGCGCAGTTTATGCCCGCGACCGCCGCCGCCTACGGGCTGCAGGACCCGTTCGACCCAGTCGCCTCGATCGACGCGCAGGCGCGCCTCATGGCCGACCTGTTGCGTCGCTTCGGCTCGACCGAGCTAGCCCTCGCCGCCTACAACGCCGGCCCGGCCGCGGTGGCCGCCTGCAGCTGCATCCCGCCTTATCCCGAGACCCAGGCCTACGTGGCCCGGATCATGGGCATGCTGGGCGGCGCGGGCCTCGCCCCGCCGCCGGTGCTGGAGGTGCGCTTGGTGGCCTAAATGCCGCCGCAGACGCGAAGCGGCGGCCCGGGGGCCGCCGCTTCCGCGAAAACCTCTCCTCCCGGCGTGCTCAGTTGGCGGTGAGGGTGCCCTCCATGCCCGCCTGGCGGTGGCCCGGGACCGAGCAGTAGAACGTGTACTCACCCGGCTCGAGCTCGACCGTCGCCTCGGCGGTGTCGTTGGAGATGATCTCCGTCCCGCCCAGGTCGTTGCCGTCGGCGTCCTCGATGCGGACGTCGTGGGGGGTGGGAGACTCGTTCACCAGCACCAGCGTGACGCTGCCGGCGTCGGTCTCGACGGACTTCTCCTCGTAGAAGAGGCCGCCGTCGGGATCGGCCGTGAACTCGACCGTGCCGGCACCGCCGCCCGCGGCGCCGCCGCCGTCGTCCCCGCCGTCGCCGGCGGGCTCCTCGGCGGAAGCCTCGGTCGTCGTGGCGGCCTCGCCGCCGGAGTCGTCGTCATCGCCGCCGCACGCGGCCATCCCGAACGCGGCGAGCGCGAGGGCGGCGAGCAGAATCAGGAACTTGCGGGCCAAGTCCTCACTCCTTTCCGTATGTCGGCGCGAGTCTATGAATCGCGGCCGGGCGAGGTGGACGCTCGCCGCTGGCGGCGCCGCCGAGATCGCCCACGCAAGCGCTTTCCGCGCCCCTCGCGATGCCTAACCTTGAGGGGGTGACCACGATCGAGCCCAGCACAGAGCTCTCGCGGGCCGCCGGGGACGATCTGGCAGCGCAGCGCCGGGCGCTGCCCGACGAGCCGGGCGTCTACATCTTCCGGGACAAGGAGGGCAAGGTCCTCTACGTGGGCAAGGCTCGCTCAATCCGCAAGCGCGTCGCGGGCCACTTCTCGGGAAAGACGCGGAGCCTGCGGATGACGAGCCAGGTCGACTCGATCGAGTTTTTGGTCACCGCCACCGAGGCCGACGCGCTGCTCGCCGAGCAGCAGTTCATCAGGCGGTACCGGCCGATCTTCAACATCCGCCTGCGCGACGACAAGTCTTACCCGTACATCGGGATCAGCCTCGATGAGGACTTCCCGCGCGTGTACTTCACGCGCGAGCGGCATCGCTCGGGCCGCCTGTACTTCGGCCCGTACTCGAACGCGAAGCGCACGCGGGAGACGCTGGAGCTGCTCGGCAAGCTCTTCCAGTACCGGACCTGCGACGGGCCGGAGCCCGGGCGGCGCTCGGGGGTTCCCTGCCTGGACTACTACATCAAGCGCTGCCAGGCGCCTTGCGTCGGCTACATCGACCGCGACGAGTACCGGCGCAACATCGAGGCGATCGTCGATTTCCTCTCCGGGCGCTACCGCGACGTCGAGCGCGACCTCGAGCGCAAGATGGCCGACGCGGCGCGCCGCGAGGAGTTCGAGGCGGCTGCCGTCTACCGCGACCGCCTCGAGGCGGTGCGGTCGCTGATGCAGCGGCGCAGCGTCGCGGGCGAATCGCTGGACACCGCGGACGTGATCGCCGTCGCGATCGACGGCAAGACCGCGAATGCGCAGGTCTTCCAGGTGCGCGACGGGATCCTCGCCGAGCGCCAGAGCTTCTACATGTCGAACGAGGACGAGCGCGACGAGGGCGAGGTCACCGAGGAGTTCATCGCCCAGTATTACTCGGCGGCGCCGGCGATCCCCAGGCTGATCGTCGTCGGCGAGGCGGTGCGCGACCGGGTCGAGCTGCTCGAGGAGGCGCTCGCCACCCGCCGCGGCGGGCCCGTGGAGGTGCGCGTGGCGGAGCGCGGCGACAAGCGGCGGATCCGCGAGCTCGCCGAGCGCAACGCGAAGCTCGCGCTCGGCCAGGACCGGCTGCGCCGCGAGCGCCGGCGCGCCCAGCGGGCGGACGCCGTGGCCGCGCTCGGCGAGGCGCTCGGGCTCGAGTCGCTGCCGATCCGCATCGAGGGCTTCGACATCTCGAACCTGGGCGGCGAGCACACGGTCGCGTCGATGGTCGTCTTCGAGGGCGGCGCCCCCAAGAAGGCGCACTACCGCCGCTTCAAGATCCGCGGCGATCGCAGCAAGGGACCTGACGACTTCGCCTCGATGGAGGAGGTGCTCTCGCGCCGGCTGGCCCGGCTGCTGGAGCAGGGCGACCGCTCGCCCCACGACGCCGAGCTTGACGAGAGCTTCGCCGCCGTCCCCGACCTGATCGTGATCGACGGCGGCAAGGGGCAGCTCAGCGCGGCGGTCCGCGCCCTGCGCGACCGGGGCATCGCGGTGATCTCGCTGGCCAAGCGCCTGGAGGAGGTCTACGTCCCCGGCCGCTCCGACCCGGTCCCGATCCCGCGCGACTCCGACGCCCTACGGCTCCTGCAGCGCGTACGCGACGAGGCGCACCGCTTCGCGCTCGACTTCCACCGCAGCCGCCGCGACGCCGCGCTCACGCACTCGATCCTCGACGAGCTGCGCGGCGTCGGCCCGGTTCGCAAGCGCGCCCTGCTTGAGCACTTCGGCTCGCCGGAGCGGATCGTGGCCGCGAGCCGCGAGGAGCTCGCCGGCGTCCCCGGCATCCCGAGCAAGCTCGCATCCGAGATCCACCGCCAGCTCCACAAGGCCGGCAGATGACCGCGACTGACCAGGAGGGGAGAGCAGCCCAGCAGGTCGAGCTCTACCTGATCACTGGCTACTCGGGCGCGGGTAAGACCGAGGCGATCGCCGCCTTCGAGGACTCGGGGTTCTTCTGCGTCGACAACCTGCCGCCGCGACTGATCAGGGCGCTCGGCGAGCTGTTCGCGCACGAGGGCAGCGGCGTGCGCCGGGCAGCGGTGGTCTCCGACGTGCGCGGGGGCAAGTACTTCGAGGAGTTCGACGCCGTGCTCACCGAGCTGCGCGCCGAGGGGCTCAATCCGACCGTCCTCTTCCTAGAGGCCGACGACGAGGTGCTCCTGCGCCGCTTCAGCGCTACCCGGCGTCGGCATCCGATGGCGCCGGAGGGCCGGGTCGCCGACGGCATCCGCGCCGAGCGCGCGGTCCTCGAGCCGCTGCGCGAGCGGGCCGACGTGGTGATCAACACGAGCGAGCTCACCGGCGCGGGCCTGCGGCGGAAGATCGCCACGGAGCTGCTCGCCCCCGACACCGTCGGCAAGCTCTCGGTGACGGTCCTCACGTTCGGCTTCAAGCACGGGCCGCCGCGGGACGCCGACCTCGTCTTCGACGTGCGCTTCCTTCCGAATCCCCACTACCACGAGGAGCTCCGGCCCCTGACCGGCCTCGATGAGCGGGTCATCGACTACGTCGAGGCCGGCGGCGTCGCCCAGGAGTTCTACGACCGCCTGTTCCCGCTGCTCGACTACCTGCTCCCCGCGTACGTGGGCGAGGGCAAGACCCATCTGACGATCGCGGTGGGGTGCACGGGGGGACGGCACCGGTCGGTGACGGTCGCGGGGCGGATCGCGCAGCACGTCGCGGCCATCCCGGACGTGGCGGTGCAGATCGTGCACCGCGACGTCGAGCTGGAGTGAGCCCGGCGCCTATCGCGGGCGCCTGCCCGTGCAGCTGCGGCGGAGGTCGCGGTGGCGCGCCAGCTTGCGCTCGACCACGTCGGGGCTCGCGCCTGCCGCGGTGCGCTGCAGCCAGCGCAGCTTGTTTCGGCAGGCGCGCGACAGGATCCTGATCGTCCGGATGCGGTTCGTGATCCTCACGCGGCGCGCGCCCGATGGGGTCTCGCGGCGCTTGGCCTTGAGCTTTGCGATCCGCCGCTGCGCGGGCACGCAGCGCCGCGCCTCGCGCTGGTAGCGCCGCTTGGCCGAGGACCGCTTGCCGCTTGGCCCCTGCGCGAGCTTGGCGCCGAGCCGCATGAGCTTCAGGTCGCAGCGGGGGAACTCGCCAGCGGGCCCGTCGCCCCCGGGGCCGCCGGGGCCGCCCGGGTTGCCTGGGTCGCCCGGGTTCCCCGGCTCGCCAGGACCGCCGGGTTCTCCGGGCTCTCCCGGGTTGCCGGGGTCACCGGGTTCTCCCGGATTCCCCGGGTCGCCCGGATCGCCGGGCCCGCCGGGATCGCCCGGGTCCGGGTCGGGATTCGGATCGACGGGGTCCGTGTAGCGCGGGCAGCCGCCGTAGGGCGTGCCGCCGGGGACGCGGCCGGCGAACGCGCAGTAGGCGATTTTGGGCTGCCAGGGCTGCCACGAGCGGATCACGCCGTAGCCCCGGTTCAGGTCGCCCACCGGGAGCTCGATGCGGTCGGCCAGCGTATGGATCACGATCGCCTCCGCGTCCGGCATCGTCATCACCCGCCGGTACTGGAGGAAGAGCCCGATGGCCTGCCAGAGCTCGTTCACCTGCTCCGGGCCGTCGGTGGTGATGCCGGTCTCGGTCAGCCAGATCGGCTTGTCCTGGTCGCCCCACTTGTCCCGGATCTCCCGCACGTCGTGCCAGAACTTCGCCCACTCCGTCTCGGCCCCGTACTCAAGGCGCTGGATGACGGTGTGGAAGCTGAGCGCATCGAAGTGCCCCTTGATGCTGGGGTTCGCGGCGTATGCGGCGTCGAGGAAGGTGCGCATCGGCATCTTCACGATCCCGCCCAGGATGTCCCGCTCCGTGGTCTGGGTGGGGGCGAGCGCGCCCACGACGACCCGCATGTTGGGGTTCACCGCCTTGATCGCGTCGTAGGCCGCGACGACCATCTGCGCGTAACGCCACGGGTTCGGGTTCGGCCGCCAGAAGCCCTGGAGGTTCGGCTCGTTCCAGATCTCGATCCCCGCCGCCTGCGGGAACCGGCGCGCGACCTCCGCTGCGAACTCGGCCCACTCCGGGTCCATGTATTCGGCGGGCGGGTACTCGCAGCCGCGCTGCCTGCCGCATGCCTGATAGATCGTGTGTCGCGCCCAGGGCGGCGTTGAATTCAGGCCGATCAGTGGGCGGACACCGCGGCTGATCAACGCTTTGTAGAGCCGCTGGTACTGACCCCAGTAGTTCTCGTCCCACTCGTCGCGCCGGGGCTCTGCGTTCCACCAGTCGAACGTGAAGCGGAGGAGGTTCGCGCCCGCTCCCGCGACCACCTCGGCGATCTGCTCGGGGGTCCAACCGTGGGCGATCATCCCGGTGGCCGACTCGTGGAAGCCGAGGAACTTGCCGTTCGACGGCGGAACGGGCACCGAGGCGTTCTGGTCTCCTCCGGGGTCAGGGATCCCCGGGTATGGACCGGCCTGCGCCGTCGCGCTCAGGGCCAGCGTGGCCAACACGCTGGCCAATGCGCATGCCACGCCCGAGCCGAACCGGCGTAAGGCACCCATCCCGCCGTGCACCGTATAGAGCCGCGAGTGCGGCCGCAACCGACAACCGTCAGCCGCCCGCCCGCATCAAAGTCCGCGCTGCCTACGACCCGGGAGGACAGATCGCGGAGCCGCGGGGTTCGTGCTCGCGAGCCCGCGATGACGATGCACGCTCGAGCACCGCGCAGGCGACCGGTTTGGCGACCACGTTGCCGTCTTCGTCAGGCGCGGAGAAGAACCCGAACCCGGTGCCGCCCGGGACCTCCCCCTCGGGGTCCACGAGCGTGTGGTAGATCACCGCGTCCACGTCGTCGGAGGCGGCGAGCTCGTCGTAGACCCTCGCCATGTCCGCCGCCTGCTGCTCAGGCGAGACGGCCGGGACGAACGCGCCCGCGGCGGTCGTGGCGCCGACCTCGGTGACCCAGATGCGTACGCCGTCGGGCAACAGCTCACGGCTGACGCGGAGCGCGGCGTTGAACTGGTCGCCCTCCTCGCCGACCCCGGTTACGGGGTACGCGTGCAGGCTGAGGCCGTCCATGTGGTCGGCCGCCCCGAGCTCGAGCATTCCGCCGAGGTACGTGCGCAGCGACAGGTCGCCGTCCGGCTCATCGTTCGGGTTGTTCGAGAGGGCTCCGCCGAGGACCGGCGCATCCGGGTTGCCGTCCTTGACGCCCGCGTAAATCGCCTCGAGCACGGGCTGGTAGGCCTCCGGATCCGGGTCATCCTTCCAGTAGGCCTTGAGGTTCGGCTCGTTCCACGCCTCGAACGCGGCCGCGTCCGGATAGCGGATGGCGGCGGCCTCGGCGAACCGGCGCAGGGCGGGCAGGTGCTCGTCCTGCGGGGGGCGCACACAAGGATCCGCGCACACGCCGAACGGCGCCGCCCACGCGGGGATCCCAGTGACGTGCCAGTCCATTCGCACGCCCGCCTCCTTGGCGGCGCAATAGATCTCGTCGTAATACGTGAAGTCGAGGGTCCCCTGGTCCTCCTCCACGCGACCCCAGTCGAGCGGCATCCGCCAGATCGTGGCTTTCGCTTCACGGTAGAGGTCGAGCGCCTGGCCGAGGCCGAGCTGACCGGTCTGGTAGGCGGCGTCGTTGAAACCGAACGGCATGACGTCGTCCTCGCGCCCAAGGAGGGGCTCGCCCCGCCGGGGCTCGATCCGGCGGTTCTCCGGGTTGCGGTCCTTGGCGCCGGGCTCGCAATCGGGCGGCGGCGGCAGCTCGGCAATGACGTCGGTGTCGCCGGTTTCCCTGATCGCGGTGGCGACCACGAGGGCGGCGATCCCGAGCACGACGAGTGCCGGAATTGCGTATCGGGCTCGCGGCATCGCGACCGTAGAATGACCGACCCGTGACCCCGGCAGCGATCTCCGTGCGCGGGCTTCGCAAGTCCTACGGCTCGTTCGAGGCCGTGCGCGGCATCGACCTCGAGGTCGAGCCGGGCGAGATCTTCGCCTTCCTCGGCCCGAACGGCGCGGGGAAGACGACCACGGTCGAGATCCTCGAGGGCTACCGAGAGCGGAGCGGGGGAGAGGTCGCCGTGCTCGGGCAGGACCCCGGGAACGCGGACCGCGCTTGGCGCGCGCGGGTCGGGATCGTGCTGCAGGAGTGCCGCATGGAGCCGGTGCTGACCGTCCGCGAGACGCTTGAGCTGTGGGCGGGGTACTACCCGAACCCTCGCTCCGTCGAGGAGACGCTCGAGCTCGTCGGGCTTGCCCAGAAGGCCGACGACCGCGCGGGCCATCTCTCGGGCGGCCAGCAGCGTCGGCTTGACGTCGGTCTGGCGCTCATCGGCGACCCCGAGCTCCTCTTCCTCGACGAGCCCACGACGGGGTTCGACCCGGCTGCCCGACGGCAGTTCTGGGACGTGATCGCCAGCCTGCGCGACCTCGGCAAGACCGTCTTCCTCACGACGCACTACATGGAGGAGGCTCAGAGCCTTGCCGACCGGGTCGCCGTGATCGCGAAGGGCACGATCGTCGCGGTGGGGACACCGGACGACCTCGGGGGCCGCGCGGAGGAGGAGGCGACCGTGCGCTTCCGGCTCCCGGCGGGCATCGAGCCAGCCGACCTCCCCGCGGACGTCGCCGGCGCCGCCGTTGAGCGGAACGGGCAGCTCGTGGTGCGCGATGGCGACGTAGTGCGCCTGCTCAACTCTCTCACCGGGTGGGCGCTCAAGCGCGGCGTCGAGCTGGACGGCCTCGAGGTGACGCGCCCCACCCTGGAGGAGATCTACCTGCGCCTCGTCGGCGAGGAGGAGCGCGCATGACGGCCGCCGCGGGCCTCGTGTGGCACCAACTGCGCTTCGACGTGCTCGTGTTCTGGCGGAGCCCCGCGTCGGTCTTTTTCACGGTGCTCCTGCCGATCATCTTCCTGGTGATCTTCCAGGGGCTCTTCGGTGACGAGTCGCTCCCCGAGCTGGGCATCAGCGTCTCGACCTACTACGTCCCGGGCATCCTGACGCTCGCGATCGTCTCGGCAACCACGCAGAGCCTCGCGATGAACCTGACGGTCGACCGCGAGAGCGGGCGCCTCAAGCGGGTGCGCGCCACCCCGCTGCCCGCCTGGGTCTTCGTCGCCGGCAGGGTCGGCAACTCGTTCGTCACCTGCGTGCTCATGGTCGTGCTCGTGACCGCGATGGGGGCGGTCTTCTATGGCGTCGACGTCCCCACGAAGACGATTCCGGCGCTGCTCGTCTCGCTCTTGGTGATCGCCTTCGCGTTCAGCTCGCTCGGGTTTGCGCTCGCGGCCGTGATCCCGAGCGAGGAGTCCGCGGCGCCCATCGCGAACGTCGCGCTTCTGCCGCTCTATTTCCTCTCCGGCGTCTTCATCCCCGAGAGCGAAATCCCGGACGGAGTGCTCAAGGTGGCCGAGGTCTTCCCGGTGAGGCACGCCTTCGAGGCGATGCTCACCGTCTTCGACCCGGCGACGACCGGGGCCGGGTTCGAGTGGGGGAACCTCGCGATCGTCGCGCTCTGGGGGATCGCCGGCCTGCTCGTCGCGCTGCGGGCCTTCCGGTGGGCCCCCCGCCGCCCGTGACCCCCGCCGTCCGGGGGGATACGGGAGTCGCCGGGAGCTAAGGCCGAGGCGCTCCCGGATAAGCTCGGAACCGTGATCCACCACGTGAGCGTCGAAGTTGCGGACCTGGAGCGCAGCGGCCGCTTCTACGACGCCGTTCTCGGCGCGCTTGGATGGCGACGGCTCACCGAGGAGCCCGATCACATCGCGTGGGGCATCGTGAAGCCCGTCTTCTACGCGTCGACCCGGCACCCGGTCGTCCCGGGGGGCGGTCACGTCGCTTTCGCCGCGAACAGCATCCCGGCCGTCAAGGCGTCCTACGAGGGCGGCCTGGCGGCCGGCGGAACCGACGAGGGCCCCCCGCGCCAGCGGCCGGAGTACGGCCCGACCTACTACTCCGCTTACCTGCTCGACCCCGACGGGAACCGCATCGAGATCGCGGTCGGGACGACGTAGGCCCCGCGCGCCCGCCCCTCAGAGAAGTAGACAGGAGGAAACCCGAAAAATGGCTCAAGTCAAGCTGGCAATCAATGGCTTCGGCCGCATCGGCAGGAACCTGTTCCGTGCGGCCTACGAGCGCGACGACATCGACCTCGACATCGTCGCTGTCAACGACATCGCCGACGTCGAGACGCTCGCCCACCTGCTCAAGTACGACTCGATCCTCGGCCGCTTCCCGGGCGAGGTCGAGGCGCGCGGCGACGCGATCGTCGTCGACGGCAAGGAGATCAAGGTCTGCTCCGAGACCGACCCGGCCAACCTGCCCTGGGGCGACCTCGGCGTGGAGGTCGTGATCGAGTCCACGGGCCGCTTCACCAAGCGCGACGACGCCGCGAAGCACCTGCAGGCCGGCGCCAAGAAGGTGATCATCTCGGCGCCCGCGACCGAGCCGGACGTGACGGTCGCGCTCGGCGTCAACTTCGAGGCCGCGTACGACCCGGAGAACCACCACATCATCTCCAACGCCTCGTGCACCACGAACTGCCTCGCGCCGCTCGCCAAGGTGCTCCACGAGGGACTCGGCATCGAGCGCGGCCTGATGACGACCGTGCACGCGTACACGGCCGATCAGCGTCTGCAGGACATGCCGCACCGCGACATGCGGCGGGCGCGCGCCGCGGCCCTGAACCTGATCCCGACCACGACGGGCGCCGCGAAGGCGGTCGGCCTCGTGCTGCCGGAGCTGCAGGGCAAGCTGAACGGCTACTCGATGCGTGCGCCCGTGCCGACTGGGTCGGTGGTCGACCTGGTCGCCGACGTCTCGCGCGAGACCACGGTCGAGGAGGTCAATCAGATCGTCAAGGAGGCGGCTGAAGGCCCGCTCGCCGGCATCCTCGACTACACCGAGGATCCCATCGTCTCCTCGGACATCGTCAAGGACCCGCACTCGGCGATCTTCGACGCGAAGTCGACGATGGTGGTCGACGGGACCATGGTCAAGGCCGTGGCCTGGTACGACAACGAGTGGGGCTACTCGAACCGCTGCGTCGAGCTGGCCACCAAGGTCCTCGAGCGCGAGCCCGCGGCCGCTTGAGCGAGTTCAACCGAGCGAGCGTCCGGGACGCTGCGGTCGAGGGCCGCAGCGTCCTGGTACGCGTCGACTTCAACGTCCCGCTGCGTGACGGCGAGGGCGGCCGCGAGGTCGCCGACGACGCGCGCATCCGCGCCGCCCTGCCGACGATCGAGCTCTTGCGCGAGCGCGGCGCCTCGCTCGTTTTGGTCTCGCACCTGGGCCGGCCGAAGGACCGCGACCCCGCGCTCTCGATGGCGCCGGTCGCGGCGCGCCTCGGTGAGCTGATCGGCGCCGAGGTGACGGTCGCGCCGGGCGTCGTCGGCGACGACGTGAAGGCCGTCGTCGAGGCGCACCGCGGCCCGGGCGAGGTGGTGCTGCTCGAGAACAGCCGCTACGAGCCGGGGGAGACCAAGAACGACCCCGAGCTCGCCGCGAAGCTGGCCGAGCTCGCCGACATCTACGTCAACGACGCGTTCGGCGCCGCCCACCGCGCGCACGCGACGACCGCCGGCGTCGCCGAGCACCTGCCCGCCTACGCCGGGCTTCTGCTCGAGCGCGAGGTCGTCGAGCTCACCAAGGTGCGCGATGACCCCGAGCGCCCGCTCGTCGTCGTGCTCGGCGGCGCGAAGGTGTCGGACAAGATCGGCGTGCTCGAGCGCTTCCTCGGCGTGGCCGACGAGGTCCTGATCGGTGGCGCGATGTGCTTCAGCTTCTTCCGCGCCAAGGGCATCGCGACCGGGGACAGCCTCGTCGAGGACGAGGGCATCGAGCTCGCCCGCAAGGTGCTCGAGGCCGCGGAGTCCTCGCGCTGCGAGCTGCGGCTGCCGGTCGACCTCGTGATCGCCGACCGCTTCGCCGCGGACGCCGAGCGCAAGGAGCTCGATGGCGTGGAGGTGCCCGACGGTTGGATGGGCCTGGACGTGGGCCCGCGGACGGTCGCGGCGTACGGCGAGGCGATCAACCGCGCCGGGACGGTGTTCTGGAACGGCCCGATGGGCGCGTTCGAGATGGAGCCCTTCGCCGCGGGAACGCGGGGCGTCGCTGAGGCCGTCGCTTCGGCGCCCGGCACGACCGTGGTCGGCGGCGGCGACTCGGCGGCGGCGCTCGCCCAGTTCGGCCTCGCCGACCGGGTGAGCTGGCTGTCGACGGGCGGCGGCGCGTCGCTCGAGCTGATGGAGGGCCGCGAGCTTCCGGGTGTGACGGCGCTCTTGCCGCGCGCGGAGGCGCAGGCCGATTCGTAGGAAGAAGTAAGGAGGGCTGAGGGAGTGTCCGGGCGTACGCCGCTGGTTGCGGCCAACTGGAAGATGCACAAGACGGTCGGGGAGACCGAGGACTTCCTCGACCGCTTCATCGGCGAGATCGGCGATCTCGAGGACGTCGAGATCGTGATCTGCCCGCCCTACACGTCGCTGTCCGCGGCGGTGGAGCGCTGCCGGCGCTCGCCGATTCGCGTCGCGGCGCAGAACATGCACGAGGCCGAGCAGGGCGCCTACACCGGCGAGGTCTCGGCGGGCATGCTGCTCGACGTCGGCGTGCAGGGGGTCGTGCTCGGTCACTCCGAGCGCCGCCAGTACTTCAACGAGACCGACGAGGCGCTGGCGCGCAAGGTGGCGGTCGCGCTCGAGCGCGGGCTGGAGCCGATCCTGTGCGTCGGCGAGAGCGAGGCCGAGCGCGACGCGGGCGAGACCGAGGCCGTGCTGCGGCGCCAGATCGAGGCGGACCTCGACGGCGTCGCCGCCGAGGACCTCGCGCGGGTCGTGATCGCGTACGAGCCGATCTGGGCGATCGGCACGGGTCGCACCGCGACCCCCGAGCAGGCGGAGGAGGCGATCGCCTTCATCCGCAGCCAGCTCGCCGGCATCGACGCCGAGGCCGCCGAGGCCGTGCGCATCCTCTACGGCGGCTCGGTGAAGCCGGCGAACGCCGCCGAGCTGCTCGGGCGCGAGCAGATCGACGGCGCGCTGGTGGGCGGCGCCTCGCTCGACTCGGCCGACTTCCTCGCGATCTGCGAGGCGGCGAAGCCGTGAGCCCGCTGCCGTCGGGCGCGCGCGAGCTGCCCGCGCCCTCCGTCGCGCTGATCATCCTCGACGGGTGGGGCCTGGCCCCACCAGGCCCCGGCAACGCGATCTCGCTCGCGTCGACGCCGGTGTTCGACGAGCTCTGGGAGACCTACCCGCACACGCAGCTTTCGGCGAGCGGGCGCGACGTCGGCCTGCCCGACGGGCAGATGGGTAACTCCGAGGTCGGCCACCTCAACCTGGGGGCCGGCTCGGTGGTCAAGCAGGACCTCGCGCGCATCGACGACGCGATCGCCGACGGCAGCTTCTTCGAGAACGAGGCGCTGCGCGCCGCCTGCGAGGCGGCGCGCAACTCGCCGCGAGGCCGCCTGCACCTGATGGGCCTGGTCTCCGACGGCGGCGTGCACTCGGGCTGGGAGCACATCGAGGCCTGCATCGAGCTCGCCGCCCGGGAGGGCGTGCCGGACCTGGTCCTGCACGCGTTCACCGACGGGCGCGACACGCTGCCCGACTCTGCGCGCGGCTACCTCCAGGAGGTCGAGCGCTGGCTGCGCCGCGCCGGGCGGATCGGCACCGTCAGCGGGCGCTACTACGCGATGGACCGCGACCGGCGCTGGGACCGCACCAAGCTCGCCTACGACGCGATCGTGCACGCGCGGGGCGAGCACGCGGCGAGCGCCGAGGAGGCGGTGGCCACTTCCCACGAGGACGGGGTCACCGACGAGTTCGTGCGCCCGACCGTGATCGGCGACTACGACGGGATGGCCGATGGCGACGTGGTCATCTTCTTCAACTTCCGGCCGGACCGGGCGCGCCAGCTCGTCCGCGCGCTGGGCGAGCCCGACTTCGACGAGTTCCCGCGCAGCGGCGCGCCGCGGGTCTCGCTGACCACCCTCACCGAGTACCACGCTGACTGGCCCTACCCGATCGCCTTCCCGCCGAAGGCGCCGGACACGACGCTCGCCGAGGTGCTCGCCGGCGAGGGCGCGACGCAGCTCCACGTGGCCGAGACCGAGAAGTACGCGCACGTCACGTACTTCTTCAACGGCGGGCGCGAGGAGGAGTGGGAGGGGGAGTCCCGCTGCCTGGTCGACTCCCCGCGCGATGTCCCCACCTACGACCACAAGCCCGAGATGAGCGCGCCGGCAGCCGCCGACGCGTTCATCGAGCGCTGGCGGGCCGATGGCTTCCGCTTCGGGATCATCAACTTCGCGAACCCCGACATGGTCGGTCACACCGGCGTGATCCCCGCGGCGGTGAAGGCGGTGGAGACCGTTGACCAGTGCCTGGGGCGCGTCGTCGCCGCCGTGCACGAAAGCGGCGGCGCGTGCATCGTCACCGCCGACCACGGCAACGCCGACAACATGCTCGAGCCCGACGGCTCGCCGAACACGGCGCACACCACCAACCCCGTGCCGTTCATCGTCACGGTGCCGGGCGTGGAGCTCGCCGACGGCGGCATCCTGGCCGACGTCTCGCCGACGGTGCTCGCGATGCTGGGCATCGCGCAGCCGCAGGCGATGACGGGCCGCTCGCTGCTTCGCCCGTAACCGGGCATCCGGCGCACGCGCGCGCCGGGCTCATTACAGCCGCCCCCGTCGCGATGGGCGGGGACGGGTTGAAACCGGGGCGCGGGGCCGCGGCGACGGGCGTGCCGCTTCGCATGCGGATCAGCTGAGGGGCGCTCAGCCCCGGCCGCCTGGCGGTACCGCGACGCGATCGCCGGGAAGGGCTCGAGGGAGAACACGGCTTCGACCGCACGTCGAAGCAGCGCGCGATGCGCAGGGCGAGGCTCACGCTCGGGTTGTACTCGCCGCGCTCCAGCTAGCCGGTCGTCCGCTACTTGGTCACTTTGACAGCGATAGAAAATCTGCTATGAAATGACTAAGATTGTTATGCCAGACATGACTAAGGCAACGAACAGTCTTGAACGGACAGGAGGTGACGAGATGGCGACTCTGGTGCGATGGGATCCGGCCCGTGAGCTGGACGTGCTCCAGGGCGAGATGAACCGCCTCTTCGACGCGTTCTTTGGCTCACCGCGGGTGAACGGCGACGGCGCCCGTCGGCGCTGGGTGCCCGCCATGGACCTGGTTGAGACCGACGACGCGTTCGTCGTGAAGGCCGACCTCCCGGGCCTCGACCGCGACGACGTCACCGTCGAGATCAAGGACGACGTCCTCACGATCTCGGGTGAGCGCAAGGCCGAGCACACCGAGGACAAGGACGGCTACGTACGCGTCGAGCGTTCCTACGGGTCGTTCTCGCGGACGCTGCAGCTCCCCGACGGCATTGACCCCGACCAGGTGAAGGCGTCGTTCGACAAGGGTGTGCTTGAAGTCCGCGTCCCGAAGCCCGCGGAGCGCAAGCCTCATCGGGTCGAGATCACGGCCGGCACGCTCGAGGGCGAAGCCTCCGAGAAGTAATCCGGGCCGGCGGAGCTCAGACCCGACCGGGCCGCCCCGCCCACCGCAAGGGCCGGGGCGGCCCCTTTTCGATTGGGTTCCGGCGGGCGTGAGGTAACGCCGCCCGTGTCGGCGTGGACCGCAAGGGCGCGTGACATCATCTCGCCATCGCCGTGCGGACCGACAGCAAGATTCCCGCCGAGGTGCCGATCGAGCCGCTCGCCCTGCCCAGGCTGGCGGAGTTGAGAGCGACCGTGGGTGGGAGGCGGACCCTGCGGCGTTTCCTGCGCGCCCGCGGCGACGAGCGGCGCGCGCTCACGCGCGACCTCATCTTCCGGGTGGCCGGGCACTTCACGCCCACGCTCGCGGTCGACGCCGACGGCGTGCGCTACCACCTGAACACGGCCGACCGCGAAATCAGCCGCATCGTCTACATCTTCGGGCTGTACGACCGGCCGCTCATGCAGACGGCGTTCGCGGCGCTCGCGCGCCTCGGGGGGCCGGCCGGGTTCGACGGGAAGCTCCTCCTCGACATCGGCGCGAACATCGGCACGACGACGCTGACCGCCACCGCCCACTTCGGCGCCGGGGGCTCGGTGGCGGTCGAGCCGGATCCCACGAACCTGCGCTTCTTCGACCTCAACATGGCGGCCAACGGGCTCACCGACCGCGTCACGGTGCATCGCGCGGCGGCCTCCGACCGCGCCGGCACGCTTGAGCTCGAGCGCTCGGACTGGAACGCGGGCGACCACCGCGTGCGCAGCAACGGCGCGGGCGCCGACCCCGCGGCGGAGGTCGTCGAGGTGCCCGCGATCCGAATCGACGACTTGGTCGAGCGCGGCGAGCTCGACCCGGCGGGGATCGGCGCCGTGTGGATCGACGTGCAGGGCCACGAGGGCCACGCGCTCGCCGGCGCGGTCAAGGTCCTCGAGGCGCAGGTGCCCGTCGTGCTGGAGTACTGGCCCGCCGGCCTGCGTGCCGCCGGTGGGTTCGAGCTGCTCGGCGAGCTGATCGCCGCCCACTACGAGCGGTTCATCGACCTCGGGCGCCCGGGCGAGCGCACCAGTCTTACGCCCCAGCCGGTGAGCGAGCTGGCGCGCGTGGCCGAGCGCTACGGCGGCGCCGACGACCACACCGACCTCCTCCTGCTCCCAGGCGGGTTGACGGGCTGAGCGCATGCGCTCCGATCCCCAGCGGCTGCGGTTCGAGATCACCGCGCGGGACGGCCGCGCGCGGCGCGGCGTGCTGCACACCGCGCATGGCCCGGTCCGCACCCCGGCGTTCATCCCGCTGGCCACGACCGGAGCGGTGCGCGGCCTGACGGCGCGCGAGGTAGCCGAGCTCGGGTTCGAGCTCATCCTCGGCAACACGTTTCACCTGTTCCTGCGGCCCGGAGCCGGCGCCCTGCGCGAGCGCGGCGGCCTGCACCGGTTCATGGGCTGGGACCGGGCGCTGATCACCGATTCCGGCGGCTTTCAGGTGTTCTCGCTGGCCCACGGCTCGGTGGCCGACGAGATCAAGGGGCGGCGCGGGCGCGTCCCCGGGCACGGCTCGATCCTCGAGATCGCCGAGGAGGGCGTGCGCTTCCGCTCCTACATCGACGGCACCGAGCTGTTCATGGGACCTGAGGAGTCGCTGGCCATGCAGGCCGCGATCGGCTCCGACATCGCGCTGGCGTTCGACGAGTGCACGCCCTTCCACGCCGACTACGACTACACCGCCCGCTCGACCGAGCGCACGCACCGCTGGCTCGACCGCTGCGTCGCCTGGCACCAGGAACACGGGCCGCCGCGGCAGGCGTTCTTCGGGATCGTCCAGGGCGGCATCTACGAGGAGCTGCGCCGCGCGTCGGCCGAGCGGGTGTCGGCCGCCCCCATCGACGGGATCTCGATCGGCGGCACCCTCGGCGAGGACAAGCCGCAGATGTATGAGGTGCTCGACATGACGCTGCCGCACTTGCCGGAGGACGCGCCGAAGCACCTGCTCGGGATCGGCGAGCCGGACGATCTGATCGCCGGGATCAAACGCGGCATCGACGTCTTCGACTGCGCGGTGCCCACCCGGCTCGGCCGCCACGGGATGGCCCTGGCGCCGCTGCCCGACGGCCGCTACCGGCTCAACGTCCGCTCGACGAAGCTCGCCGCCGACGAGGGTCCCCTGGTCGAGGGCTGCCCCTGCGAGGCTTGCCGGAACCACACGCGCGCGTACCTGCACTACCTCTCGCGCGCCGAGGAGCTGACCGCCGTGCGCCTGCTCACGCTCCACAACCTCACCTACTTGGAGCGGCTCGTAGCGGGCGCGCGCGCGGCGATCGAGGCCGGCGAGCTCGACGCCTACGCCGCGCGCCTCGCGGACGGGAGCCCGCCGTGGGCGGCTGGGCCTAAGGCAGGTTCCGCTCGATGAAGTCGCGCAGGTTGTCGATCTGCTGATCGATCTGGTCGCTGATCAGCCTGCCGACGTCGCTGTCCTGGCCCGCATCGGTCAGGGTAAGGACGGCGGCGGCGATCGCCGCGGCGAGCAGTGCGATCAGGAGCAGCACGCCGAAGGCGCGCACCAGCCGGCCGAAGAAGGATGGTCCCGAGCGCGGCGCCACCGGCGCGGGCTGCGGGCGCGCGACGGGTGGCGGTGGCGGCGGTACGACACGCTGGGGGGAGACCGGCGTGGCGATGTCCGGGGAGTCGGAGATCGCCCGCGTCGGCGCGGTAGCCGCGGCGGTCGAGAGCCTGCGAGTCGGCGCCTGGTCGGCGGGCGCCGGCGGCTCGGTGCCGGCCAGGCCGGCACGGAGCGCTCGCGAGAACTCGCGCGCGGTCGAGTAACGCTCCCCGGCCTCTCCCTCGAGCGCATGCAGGACCGCGCGCGAGAGCGTCTCCGGGACGTCCGGGTCGTAGGACGTTGGGGGCAGGGGCCGCTCGCTCTCCCGGCGGATGGCGAGCTCGGCGAGCGTGCTCCCCTCCCACGGCAGCCGGCCGGTGAGCATCTGATAGACGACCACGCCCAGCGCGTAGACGTCGGCCGCCGGCGTCGCCTCCTCACCGCGCGCCTGCTCGGGCGCTAGGTACGCCGCGGTGCCGACCACGGAGCCGACCTGGGTGAGCCGGGTCTGCTCAGCGGCGCGCGCGATGCCGAAGTCGGTGAGTTTCACGGTCATCTCGCCGGTGGGCGGGTCGTGCGCCGAGGTCCCGCGCTGCGGTCGGCCCGCGGGCCCGCCGATCACCATCAGGTTCCCGGGCTTGACGTCGCGGTGGATGATCCCCTGGCGGTGCGCGTATTGCAGACCGGCGCAGGCCTGGACGGCGATGGCCACGGATACGTGCGGCCCGAGCCGCCCGCGGCGCTGCAGGAGCTGGGCGACCGAGCGGCCCTCGACGTACTCCATGACGATGTAGTGGCGGCCGCGGTCCACGCCCGTGTCGTAGACCTGGACGATGTTGGGGTGGATGAGGCGGGCGACGGCGAGCGCCTCGCGCCGGAAGCGCGCGACGAACTTCTCGTCGTCGGAGAGGTGCTCGGCGAGGATCTTCACGGCTACGGTGCGCTCGAGCACGCGGTCGGTGGCGCCGTACACGGTCGACATCCCGCCCGAGCCGAGCTTCTCGCCCAGCTCGTAGCGGCCGGAGATGACCTCGCCCTTGGCGCTGCTCGTCATCGCCATCAGCCCCCTGTCCCGATACCGCCGCTCTCGGAGCCGCCGCCCGGGCCGCCGCCGCCGGGCGGACCGTCGCCCTGGCCGGGGCCGCCCGGGCCCTGGTTGTTCCCGCCCGGCCCGTTGCCGGGTGGCCCGTTGCCGCGGTCCGGGCCGCCGCGGTCCGGCTTGTTCGGCCCGCGGCCGCCCTCGTCGTTCTCGGGCTCGGTCTCCGGGGGCTCGGTGGTCTCGGGCGCCGGTTCGGTCAGTGTCTCCTCCGGCGGCAGCACCTCGGCCTCGCCCGTCGGGCCGGTCTCGGGCTCGTCACACTGCTCGCGCGTCAGCTCGACCAGGTTGCGGGCCGCGCGCCTGAGTGCCTCGCGGTCGTCCTCGCTGACCTCCTCGGGCAGCGTCTCGATGTCCTGGAAGAGGCTCTCGGCCTCGGTGCGGGCGGTGTCGCAGCTGCCCTCGTTGACTGCGGCCTCGATCGCGTCGAGGCGCTCGAGCAGGGCGCGCCCCTCCTCGGCGGGGATCGTGCTCTCGTCGTCGCCGCTGGGACCGCAGGCAGCGGGGGCCACCATCAGGCAGCCGCAGATCAGCGCAGCGATTACCGAACGCAACCCCGGCACTCGGCCGAGTCTAGTCAGCGGTCGCGGCCTCATTGGCCCACGTACAGGCGCCTGCCGAGGTGCTCGGGGAGGCCCGCCTGGATGATCGCCTCGGCGGCCTTATCGATGTCGTAGGACACCCTGTGGTACGTCGCGTGCCACCGGTCGGTATCGAGCTCGAGCCAGGCTGCGCGCGGGTCGCCGTCGCGGGGCTGGCCGACGCTGCCGGGGTTGAGCAGCCAGCGGTCCTCGCTGACGTCGAGGGTGGCGCCGTCCGGGATCTGGGCGCCCTGTGCGCCCTCGCCCTCTCCCTCCGCGGGCGCGGTGAACGCGAGCGCCACATGGGAGTGCCCGATCATCGCGACGCGGGTCGCCTGGTGGGCCATGCACTCGCCAGCCTGCTCGGGCCAGAGCACGTACTCCCAGACGTGATCGCGGGGCGAGGCGTGGTACATGGCCGCCTCGCGGGTCTCGTCGGCCGCCTCCAGGCCCGCGAGGAACTCGCGCGCGTCGTCGGCGAGGTGCTCCCGCGTCCAGCGGGCCGCCTCGGCTGCGGCGGGCGAGAAGGCGCCGATGTCGATCGTGCCGAGGACGCCCAGATCGTGGTTGCCGGCCAGGCAGACGTCGCAGCGCTCGCGCGCGAGCGCGACGCAGTCGTTGGGGTCGGCGCCGTAGCCGACCACGTCTCCGAGGCACCACACCGCGTCGGGCGAGCGTGCCTCGATGTCGGCTAGCACCGCGGTCAGGGCGGGCAGGTTGCCATGGATGTCGCTGATGATCGCGGCGCGCATTCGCGAGCGGTCTATCGTAGGTGGAGATGGCTGACGCGGGGACCGCGCTGCGGCGACGGGAGGGTTCGCCCGCCGCGCGCATTTTGCTCGCCGCGTTCGCGATGCTCGCCGTTGCCGAGGCGGCTGCACTCCTGCTTGCGCCCGGCGACCCCGGCCCGGCGCCGGTTCCCGTAGACGTCGGCGAGTACTTCGACTCGGCCGCCATCGAGCGCGCCAGCGAGTTCCGCGACGTCCAGCGTCTGCTGGCGCTCGCGGGCGTGGCGTGCGCGCTGATCGCCGTCGGCGCGCTCGCCCTCGGGCGGCCGCGGCGAGTCGCCGCCTTGCTCCACCGCCTCGCCGGCCGGCGCGTCCTCGGGGCGCTCGCCGCGGGCGCGCTGGTCGCGGCGGTCGCGCAGCTCGCCGAGCTGCCCGCCGGCTTCATCGCCCACGAGCGTGCGGTCGACTACGGGATCTCGGTGCGGAGCGACCTGGGCTGGCTGGGCGACGTGGCGCTTTCGACCGCGGTGAACGCGGTGATCCTCGGTGTGGCCGCCGCGGTGCTCGCGGCGCTCGTCCGCCGCTTCCCGCGGGGCTGGTGGCTGCCCGGCGCCGCCACGGTCGTCGTGATCGCCGTGTTCTTGACGGTGATCTGGCCCGTGCTCGTCGCGCCGCGGTTCAACGATTTCGAGGCGCTTCCGGACGACAGCCCGCTGCGCGCGGAGATACTCGAGCTCGGCGAGCGCGCCGGGGTGGACATCGGCGAGGTCTACAGGGTCGACGCGAGCCGGCGCTCGACCACCCTGAACGCGTACGTGGGCGGGCTCGGGCCGACGAAGCGGGTCGTCCTCTACGACAACCTCGTCGACGAGGCCGAGCGCCCCGAGCTTGAGTCCGTCGTCGCCCACGAGCTCGGGCACGTCGCCCACTCCGACATCCGCCGCGGGCTTATCTTCGTCGCCATCGCCGCTCCCTTGGGGATGCTGTTCGTGCGCGAGCTCGCCGGGGCGCTCGCGAGCCGCGCGGGCGCGCCCCTCGGCCTGCCGGCGTCGATCCCGGCCCTGTTGCTCGCGATCGGGATCGCCGCCTTCCTGATCGAGATCCCCGGGAACCAGCTCTCGCGCGAGGTCGAGGCGAGCGCGGACGCCTTCGCGCTCGAGCTCACCGACGACCCGCAGGCGCTCATCGACCTGCAGGTGCGGTTCGCCGAGACGAACCTCTCCGACCCGGACCCGCCGGGCTGGGCGCAGTGGACGTTCGGCACCCACCCGACGAAGCTCGAGCGCATCGGGATGGCGCTCGCCTACGAGCGCGGGGGGTGACTTCGCGGCCGCACCAACCCGCGCATCCGCGATCTGTACGACGGGGTCGTAGCTATCGCGGAATCGCGGGAGGGGTTCTCGCGAGTTCGCGATGGTGACGATGGGGTCCTAGGGATCGCGGATTCGCGATGTGGGATGGATCAGGCCAGCTGCGCGCGGGCCCAGGCGAGCGTGCGCTCGAGGCCGTCGGCGAGCTCCACCTCGGCGCGCCAGCCGAGGTCGCTGGCGGCGCGGGATGGGTCGATCGCGATGCGCTGGACCTCGCCGGGGCGGGGCGGGCACATCTTGGGCGTGAACTCGGTGCCGTGCGCGGCGGCGAGCTTGCGGCCGAGCTCGAGCACGCTCGTCTCGATGCCGGTGCCGATGTTGAAAACGCCCTTGGCCTCGCGGTCGATCGCCGCCAAAAAGCCGGCTACCACGTCGTCTACGTAGATGTAGTCGCGGGTCTGCTCGCCGTCGCCGAAGACGAGCGGCTGCTCGCCCTCGAGCAGCGCGCCGCAGTAGATCGCGACCACCCCGGCCTCGCCGTGGGGGTCCTGGCGCGGGCCGTAGACGTTGCCGAGGCGCAGGGCCGCGGTGGAGAGCCCGCGCAGCCGCGAGTACAGCGAGAGGTAGCCCTCCGCGGCGAACTTGCTCTGCCCGTACGGCGCGTCAGGCCGGCACTCGGCCTCCTCGGGCAAGGGCAGGTCGCGCCCCTCTCCCTCGCCGTAGATCGCACCGCCCGTCGACGCGAAGAGCACGCGGCGCGTGCCGGCGTTGGCGGCCGCCTCGAGGATGTTGATCGTGCCGCCGACGTTCACGCCCAGGTCGAAGACGGGGTCGGCGACCGAGTGCCGGACGTCGATCTGGGCCGCGAGGTGGCAGACGACGTCTGGCCGCGCGGCCTCGAACGCCTCGTCAACGGTCGCCCGGTCGGTGATGTCGCCCTCGATGAGCCGGGCTCCGCCGGCCAGCGCGTCGGCGAGGTTCTCACGCTTGCCCGAGGAGAGGTCGTCGAGCACGACTACCTCCGCGCCGCGCGCCAGAAGCGCGTCGACGAGGTTTGAGCCGATGAAGCCCGCTCCCCCAGTAACCAGGGCCCGCATGCGCCGCGAGTCTAGAGATCCACCCACCGAGTGTGCGATCCCATCGCTATCCGCAACGTTGCGCGCTCGGCGCGCGGGGTGAGGGCGCGCGGGACCGCTGATGCGTGGGATGGGATCCGAATGCGGTGGGCGGGCCGCGCGCGTAGGGCGAATAGGATCGTGGGCCGATGTCAACGGATCCGGTCAGCGAACTTCGCAGCGCGGTGATCGCGGCCACCGACGGCCTCGGGGAGGTCGGTGGCAGGCCCTCGCTGGAGCGCCCGCCGAAGCCGGAGCTGGGCGACTACTCGACGAACGCGGCGATGCTGCTCGCCAAGTCCGCGGGGCGCCCGCCGCGTGAGCTCGCCGAGGAGATCAGGGAGCGCCTGAGCGAGGCGCTGGGCGACAGCGCGCGCGAGGTGGTCGTCGCGGGGCCGGGCTTCGTGAACGTCTTCTTCGCGGACCGCTGGTACCGCGACGCCGTGGCGAGCGTGCTCGAGGCGGAGCGCTTCGGTCGCAGCCCCGAGCGGCGCCGCGACGTGCTGCTCGAGTTCGTCTCCGCCAACCCGACCGGCCCGCTCACGGTCGCCGGCGGACGCAACGCCGCCTACGGCGACTCGCTGGGGCGCGTGCTGGAGGCCGCCGGCCACCCGGTCTCTCGCGAGTACTACGTAAACGACGCGGGCACGCAGATCCGCAACTTCGCCGCGTCGATCGCCGCGCGCATGCGCGGGGAGGAGCCGCCCGAGGACGGCTATGCCGGCGAGTACATCGGCGAGCTCGCCGAGGAACTGCGCGCCGAGGGCGTCGGGCCCGACGACCTCGACCGGATCGCGATCCGCGGCGTCGAGCTCATGCTGGCCCGCATCGAGGCGACGCTCGAGCGCTTCGGCGTGCGCTTCGACGTGTGGTCCTCCGAGCGCGCCCTGCACGAGAAGGGCGCGGTCGAGAAGGCCGTCGAGCGGCTGCGCGAGGGCGGGTACGTCTACGAGCAAGACGGGGCCGTGTGGCTGCGGACGACCGACTTCGGCGACGACAAGGACCGCGTGCTGATCCGTTCGGACGGCCAGCCGACCTACTTCGCGGCCGACGTCGCCTACCACGCCGACAAGCTCGAGCGGGGCGCCGACCTGATGATCACCCCGCTTGGCGCGGACCACCACGGCTACGTGCCGCGGATGAAGGCCGCGGTGGCCTGCTTGGGAGCGGACCCGGAGCGCTACGAGGCGCCGATCCTCCAGCTCGTGCACGTCGTCGAGGGCGGCGAGCGCGCGCGGATGTCGAAGCGCAAGGGCGAGTTCGTGACGCTCGACGAGCTCATGGAAGACATCGGCGTCGACGCGGCCCGCTACTTCCTGGTGCAGCGCAGCCACGACACGACGATCGACTTGGACCTCGAGCTCGCGCGCTCCGAGTCGCAGGACAACCCCGTCTACTACGTCCAGTACGCGCACGCCCGGATCGCGAGCATCCTGCGCAAGGCCGCCGACGAGGGGGTGGACGCCGACGAGGAGGCGATCGTCGCCGCTGCCCGCAGCGACGCCGTCCGCGCCGCCCCCGCCGAGCCGTCGGAGCGCGCGCTGATCCGCCGTCTGCTCGACCTGCCAGCGGAGATCCAGGAGGCCGCGGAGCGCCGCGCGCCCCATCGCATCTGCGCGTACGCGACCGCGACCGCCGCGGACTTCCACGCCTTCTACCGCGATTGCCGGGTGCTCGGCGCCGATGAGGAGGCCGGGGTGGAGGGCCTGCAGGCGGGCCGCCTCGCCCTCTGCCTCGCGGCTAAGCGCGTGCTCGCCACAGCGCTGGATTTGGTCGGCTGCTCCGCGCCCGAGCGCATGTAGGCAGCGCCGCGCCTGGGCCGGGCAAGCCGGAGCCGCGAGCTGCCGGCCCTACTGGCCGCGCCGCCGGGCCACGTGGCCGACGGTGAGCAGCAGGATGCGGATGTCGTTCCACAGCGACCAGTCGGCCACGTACTGGTAATCGAGCTTGACCATCTCGCGCACCGGGATGCGCGCGGACCCGAGGACCTGCCAGGGGCCGGTGATCCCGGGGCGCAGGTCGAGGCGGCGGCGGTGCCAGCCCTCGATGCGCCGGTCCTCGTCGAGCGGCAGGGGGCGCGGCCCCACGAGGCTCATCTCGCCGCGCAGGACGTTCACGAGCTGGGGCAGCTCGTCGAGGTGCAAAGCCCTGATCACCTTGCCCACGCGCGTGATGCGCGGATCGTCGGCGATCTTGAACACCCCGTCCGCCTCGTTGAGGTGGCGCAGCGCCTCCTTCTGCTCGTCGGCGCCGTCGATCATGCTGCGGAACTTGAGCATCTCGAAGGGCTCACCGTGACGGCCCGCGCGCCGCTGGCGGAAGAGCACTGGGCCGCGGCTGTCGAGCTTGATCGCGATCGCGATCACGGCGAGGAGCGGCGCGGTCACGACCAGGCCGACCGCGGAGCCGATGACGTCGAACGAGCGCTTGATGAAGCGCGACGAGAGCGTCATGTCGAAGCGCCGCAGGCCGAGCAGCGTGATCCCGTTGAGGCGGTCCAGCTCGACCGACGAGTTGACTACGCGCGCCACGTCGGGCAGCACGCTCACGCGCACCTGGTGGTCCTTGATGCGGCGAATCGCGTCGAGCAGGTGCTCGCGGCTGCCCGGACCCGGGCCGAGGACCACACGGTGCACGTCGCGCTGCGCGATCAGGTTGCGGACGCGGTCGGGCAGAAGGGCCTCCTCCTCGGGAGTGGGCTCGGCGTCCGTCGGCAGCCAGCCCACGAGCTCGGCGCGCACTGAGTGACTGGTCGCGAGCTTCTCGCGGAACTCCTCCGCGCTCTGCTCGTCGCCGACGAACAGGCAGCGCTCGATGGGCGTGCTGCGCAGCGCGAGGAAGCGCGCCAGGGCGCGAAGACCGATCAGCCCGGTGAACAGCACCGCCCACGTTGCGACGACCTGCGCGCGTTCGATCTCGCCGGTGACCACGAGCCCGTTGGCGAGCCAGATCAGAAGCACGGCGCCGGTGCTCAGGCCGAGCAGGCGCGGGACCTCGTCGAGCGTCGTCTTGTGCAGGAGGTGGGCGTCGCGGTCATATAGGCCCATCGCCTTCGCGATCAGGATGAACAGCAGCGGGACCGCGATCGCCCCGGGCGCCACGGTGTCCCCGCCGACCAGCAGGGCGCCGATGGCGACGGCGAACGACGCGGCGAGCGCGTCCGAGACGCCGAGCAGCCGCCGGAAGATGGTCTCGCGGCGCTGGATGACGGCGCCGCCGTACCACGGCTCGGAGTAGTGGGCGAGGCCGGGCCGTGCGATCAGCGCGGCGAGCCCGCCGCTGCCGACCGTGACGCGATCGACGCGCCTTGCGACCGGCCGCCCCGAAACGGCGCTGTCTGTGATGCGCTCCTCCACCGGTCCACCAACCCCTTTCGTCCGTCGTCCCGGGCGGGGGAAAGGCGAGCGCGTGCCCTAAACCCCAGCACGCGCAAGCCTAGACACGCCCGTTGCGGGCCGCAACCGACAACTGTTTGCGGCCCGACCCGGGTCCGGTCCGCATGGGTCCAGGTGGGTTAAGGACGCGGCGATCCCTGGGCCGCCAGGCGGTCGCGCGTGGCGAGGTAAGCGCGCAGCGCGAGCCCCGAGGCGAGCAGGATCAAGAAGGCGAGCAGGGCGCCGGTCAGCGGGTAGCCCGTGAACGGCAGCTTGCCTGCGGCGCCGGCGTCACCGGTGGGCCCGATGCCCGGGGGCGTGAGGCCGGTCTGATCCGGCTCCTCCTCATCGTCGCCAGGGGGCGTGGGGGTGTCGTCGCCCTCGTCCTCGTCGGGGCCTTCCTGGCACTCGGGCAGGTTCGGGTACTGCTGGCAGATCGGCGGGAGCGACTGCGCCTGCGCGTCGGTGGCGAGCGGAAGCGCCAGCGCGAGCGCGCCAATCAGGGCAGCGACGGCGAACCCGACGAAAGCGCGAAAGCTGAAGACCCCTGGACCCCGAGTCATAGACACACAATCCTTGTATTCGTTTTTGCCCGTCCCGTAGTGCCCGTGTGGGCGCCCCCACTATAACGGCGCGCGGCGGCGGATGCGACGTATGCGCGCCCGGCGTGAGATAACACCGCCATGCACACCGGCGAGGGGGTCGAAACCGAGGGACAGGTGCGCGCGGCACTGGCCGCTGGGCTTCCGCTCGCGATCATCGGGTTCCTCGCGCTCCGCGATGGCGGTTTCGGACTGGTCGAGCGGCAGGAGGTCGCGGTCGCGCTGTGGTGGGCGCTCGCGCTCGCGCTCGCCTTCGGGGTGGTGCCGCGGGCCGAGCCACCCCGCGGCTGGCGGCTCGCGGCCGGCGGCTTCCTCGCGATGGCGGCCCTCGCGCTGCTCTCGGTGGCGTGGGGCCCCAGCGCCGAGCGGGCCGTGGAGGAGGCCTGCCGGGTTCTGGGCTACCTCGCGGTCCTCGCGCTCGCCTTCACTGGGCTGGGGCCGCGGAGCTGGCGCACGGCCGCCGCCTCGCTCTTCGTCGTCGCCGTCGCGATCACCGCGTACGCCCTGGTCGGGCGCCTCGTGCCGGAGTGGGCGCCCGCGAGCGAGGCCGTGCCCGCCCTCGACAACGGCCGCCTGCACGCCCCGCTCGGCTACTGGAACGCCCTCGGTGCCTGGGCGGCGATGACGCTCGCGATGGCGCTCGCCTGGAGCGCCGACGCGCGCGAGCGCGGGGTGCGCATGGCGGCGCTGGCGGCGATCCCGCTCGCCGGGCTATGCCTGTACCTGACGTACTCGCGTGGTGCGGTGCTCGCTGCGGCTATCGGTATCGGCTTGGTTATCGCGCTGACGCGCAACCGGCGTCGGGCCGCGATCCACATCTTGGGCGGAGCGGCGGCGTGCGCTGCGGTGATCGCCGCCGCCGAGGCGACCCCGGCCGTGGCGTCCGGCGCCGGTGAGGCCGGGGGCGGCGGTGTCGCGCTCGTCCTGATCATCGCCATGCTTGCCTGCGCGGGGCTCGGTCATGCGACCCGCAAGCTGGCGAGGCGCCGCGGCGAGGTGCGGCCGATCGGCGCCGGGCGCCCCGCGTTGGCCGCGGCGCTCGTCGCCGCGGTGGCGCTGGTCGCGGTCGTCTGGGTGGCCGGCAGCGACGGCTTCGGGCACGGCGGCGACTCCGCCGCGCTCACCTCGTCCGATCCCTCCGCGCGTTTGACGACCGCGGCTGGCAATCGCTCGGCCTACTGGGCGGAGGCGCTCGACGGGTTCGCGGCGCGCCCGCTGCGGGGCGAAGGTGTCGGCTCCTTCGAGTACCGCTGGGCGGAAACGGGCTCGGACGACGAGCTGGTCGTCGACGCGCACTCGCTGCCCCTCGGGGTGCTGGCGGAGCTCGGCCTCCTCGGCCTGGTCGCCCTCGGGGCGCTCGTCGCCGGCCTGGTCGCGATCAGCGCCGCCGGGCTCGCCGCCGCGCGCCGCAACTCCCAGGCGGTCGGGCTCGCCGCGGCCGCCACCTGCTTCGCGGCGAGCGCCGCAATGGACTGGACCTGGCAGATGGCGGCGCTCGCATACCTGGCCCTGGCCGCGGTCGGGACGCTCGCGATGGCCGCCTCGCGGCCGCTGCCGCGGCGCGTGCGCGTCGGCCCGGCGCGCTGGCGCTGGGCGCTGGTGGCGGCCGCGGTGCTGGCGGGCGCAGCCCAGGCCCCCGGCCTGGTCTCGACGGCCCTCGTCCAGGACGCCGCCGAGCAGCGCGTCCTCGGCGACGCGAGCGAGGCGCTCGAGCTCAGCGACGACGCGGTCCGCGCCGCGCCCTGGTCGGCGTCGGCGTACGCCGCGCGCGCGGAGGCGTATCTCGCGCTTGGTGAGCTCGAGGAAGCCGCCGCCGACGCGCGACGCGCCGTCGACGCCGAGCCGCGCGACGCCGGGCATCACCTGCTCGCCTTCCGCATCGAGGCGGAGCGCGGGAACGCCGACGCCGCGCTAGCCGAGCTTCGCAGGGCGCGGGAGCTCAGTCCCCGCGCCGCCTCCGTGCGCAGCCCGAAGGTGGTCGAACTAGAGCTCGAGCTCGCCGGAGGCCGCTGAGGATGGCCCCCGCGAGATGCCCGATTCTGGGGAGGACGGGAACCGGCGTGCCCACCGCGAGGTCATGTAACACTCTGGGCGCCGCGGGGCGGGGGTTGGGACCAGCCGCCGCGTAGCGGCCTCTCCCGCCAGAGCTCATCCGACATGGCTGCCGACCAACAGAATCGCTACGCGACGCTGCGCGACTACCTGGGCATGTTGCGGCGGCAGAAGCTGCTCATCGCCGCTTTCGTGCTCATCTTCGCCGCCGCTGCCTACGCGCTGTCCTCGTCGCAGGACAAGCGGTACGAGTCGCAGGCGTCGGTGCAGTTCAACGACGTCGCCCGCGACCTGAAGCTGCTCGGCGTCGAGCTGCCGTCGGACACGAACCCGCTCGTCAAGTCCGCGGCGATCGCCGAGGAGACGACCACGCTCGAGGTCGCCAATCAGGTCCGGCGCGAGCTGGGCAAGGGCGAGCAGCCCGTCGACCTTCCGGCGGTTGACCTGCGCGACGCGATCGAGACCAAGGTCGGCGCGCAGACCGTCTTTCTCGAGATCAAGGCCGAGTGGGGCGACGCGGACTTCGCCGCGCGCCTCGCCAACACCTACGCCCAGGTCGTCGTCCGCAACGAGACGCGCGACATCCAGAAGGTGATTGAGACGGCGATCAAGGATCTGAAGCCGCGCGCCAAGGGCCCCGTGTTCGACGAGTCCGGTGGCTTCGACGCAGCGCGGTTCACGGCTCGCCAGCAGCTCACCGCCCTCGAGAGCGCGCGCGGCCTGCTGCGCCCCGCCGAGATCGTGCGGCGCGCCGAGGTCCCGTCGCAGCCGTCCGCGCCCAAGACGCAGCGCAACCTGATTCTCGGCGGCCTCGTCGGGCTCGCGCTCGGCCTGCTCGCCGGCTTTTTGCGTGATTCGCTCGACCGGCGCCTCCGAACGCCGCAGGACGCTCACGAGGTCTTCGGCCTGCCCGTGCTGGGGCGGGTGGGCGCGACCGCCTTCGGGGGCACCGGACAGGCCGGTGCCAACGGCCGCGCGCCGCTTGCGCCCGAGGACCTTGAGTCGTTCCGGATACTGCGCACGAACCTGGGCGCGCTCGAGACCGACGAGCCGCCCAAGACCGTGCTCGTGACCAGCGGCCTGCCCGAGGAGGGCAAGTCGACCGTGGCGGCGTCGCTCGCGGCGGCCTCCGCGGCGGCCGGCCAGCGCACCCTGCTCGTCGAGGCCGACATGCGCCGGCCCGTGCTCGCGCGGCGCCTCGGCGTAAACGAGGGCCCCGGCCTCGGCGATTATCTGGCGGGCAAGGCGCAACCCCCCGAGGTCCTGCAGCGCGTGCCCGTGCGCGGGGGCTCCGGCCGGAACGGCAACTCGCAGGCTGCGCTCGAGCGCACGCTCATCTTCATCGCCGCCGGCAACGCGCAGGGCGAGCCCGCGGAGCTGTTGGCCTCCCCGCGCTGCCGCGACTTCCTCGAATCGGTGTCGAAGGCGTACGACCTGGTCGTGATCGACTCCAGCCCCCTGCTCTCCACGGCGGACCCGCTCGAGATCCTGCCGCACGTCGACGGCGTGCTCGTCTGCGCACGCCTCTCGTCGGCAACCCGCGACGTCGCATCGTCGGTCCGGGAGGCGATCGGTCGCTTCCCCGATCGGCCCGCTGGACTGGTCGTTACCGGTGCCCGGAAGTCCGACGCGTACTACGGCTACTACGGGTACTGAGCCCGTCGCGGCCCAGTCGCCCGAGGCGAGCCCGGGCATCGCCATCGTCGCCCACGACTCGGCCGCGGAGCTGCGTCGCAATCTGAGTGGGCATGCGGCGCTGGCAGAGGCGCTGGGGGCGCCGCTCGTCGTCGTCGACAACGCCTCGCGCGACGAGACCGTCGCGGTCGCGCGCGAACTCGGCGGGCCGAATCTGACGCTGATCGCCGCGCCGCGCAACCGCGGCTACGCCGCCGGGGTGAACGCGGCGGCGGCCACGATGCCGGGGCGCGACATCCTCCTGCTCAACCCCGACGTCGAGGCCCTGACGCCAGAGGCCGTCGGGGCCCTCCGGGAGTTTTTGGCCGCCCATCCGCGCGCCGGCGTCGTCGCCCCGCGCCTTCTGGGCCGGGACGGGGCACCGCAGGTGTCCGCCCGGCGCTTCCCCACGATGGCCGCGATGCTCGGCAGCACGGCCGGATTGGGCCGGATCGCGCCGCTGCGCCGCAGCTACGAGCGCTACCTCGAGCCATCGTCGTCGCCGTCCGCCCGGATCGTCGACTGGGTGATCGGCGCCGCGATGCTGCTCCGGCGCGCCGCCTTCGACGAGGTCGGGGGCTGGGACGACCGCTTCTTCCTCTACATGGAGGACGCCGACTACTGCCGGCGGCTGGCGCGGGCCGGATGGGAGGTGTGGATCGAGCCCGCCGTGACCGCCGTGCACGGGTACGCGCGCGCGAGCAGCGCGCCGTCGGCGAGCGTGATCAGCTCGTGGGCGCGCCGCCAGCACGTGGCGAGCCTGGCGCGGTTCTTCAGCCGCGAGCCCCGCATGCTCTGGGGCGGTGGGCGGCGGTGAGCGCCGCGCCGACCGTCGAGGTCCTCATCCCGCACCACAACCGCATCGACAGCCTGCGCGCGACCCTCGATTCGCTGCGCCGCCAGACCGCGCCCGCCTCCGTGTGCGTGGTCGACAACGCGTCGAGCGACGGCACCCGGGACGTGCTCGCCGCCGAGTACCCGGAGGTGCGCGTCGTCGCGTTGGAGCGCAACTTCGGGTTCGGCGCCGCCCTCAACCGCGGGGCCCGCGAGTCCGAAGCCGACCTGCTCGTGTTCCTGAACAACGACGCGGTGGCCGACGAGCGCTTCGTCGAGCGCGTGCGCGACCGGTTCGCCGCGACCGGCGCCGAGATGGTCGCCGCTTGCCTGCGCGCGCCCAGCGGCGAGGTCGAGTCGCTGGGCGTGGAGCTCGACCGCAGCCTCAACCCCTACGACGCCGCGCACGGGGCGGCCTACGAAAAGCTTTCCGGCATGCGGGTCGAACCGCTCGGCCCGAGCGGCGGGGCGGGCGGCTACGCGCGCGAGGCCTTCGCGGCGGTCGGGGGCTTCGACGAGCGGATCTTCGCCTACCTGGAGGACGTCGAGCTCGCGCTGCGCATGCGGCTCGCCGGGATGTCGTGCGCGGTCGCCCCCGACGCGTTCGTCTGGCACCACCACTCAGCGACGCTGGGCGCGCGCAGCGCCGCCAAGAACGAGCTGCTCGCGTACGCGCGCGGGTATCTGCACTGGCGCTACGGGCGCAGCCTCACCCCGGGCCAGCGCGCCCGGGCGCTGATCACGGACGCCGTGGTGTACGCGGGCAAGGCGGCGATCGACCGCGACCTGGGTTCGGTGCGCGGGCGGTTGCGGCTGCGGCGCGACGTCCGGGACGTGCCGCGGCCGCCGCGCGACCCCCGCGTCGCCGGGCTGCCCCTGCTCGAGCTCGGCTGGCGCGAGTCGCTGGCGCGACGCCTGGCGAGGCGGCGCTGAACGCGGTCCGCAGGGGTAGCCTCGCGCGAGCCATGGCCTCCGTCGACGTCGTCATCGTCACCCGCAACACCCGCGAGATGACCGCGCGGTGCGTGCGCTCGGCGCTGGCCGAGGACGGTCGCAACCGGGTGCGCTGCTTCGTGGTCGACAACGCTTCTGCGGACGGCACCGCCGATGAGCTCGCGCGCATCGACGGCGTGACCGTGATCCGCAACGACCACAACGCCGCCTACGGCCGGGCCTGCAACCAGGGGGCGGCACGTGGAAACGGCGAGTTCGTGCTGATCCTGAACAGCGACATCGTCGTACGGCCAGGGTCGATCGCGCGCTTGGTCGAGTTCCTGGAGGGCAGCCCGGAGCACGTGGCCGCTGGCGGGCGGGTCGTCGACCCGGGGACCGACCGCGTCCAGGTGGGGCACGCCGTGCGCGCCTTCCCGCGGGCGAGCTCGCAGGTCGCGCAGATGCTCGGGCTCGAGCGCACCTGGCCCGCCAACCCGCTCTCGCGCCGGGCCTTGGGCCTCGACCTCGACTACGAGCGCACGCAGGACGTCGACCAGCCGCCGGGTTCCTGCCTCGCGGTGCGCCGCGCCGACTTCGACGCGATCGGCGGCTTCGACGAGGGCTTCTACTACTGGTACGAGGACGTCGACCTGTGCCGCCGGCTCTGGGACCGCGGGCGAATCGCGTACGTCCACGACGCCCCGTTCGAGCACGTGGGCGGGGCGACGTTCGCCTCCTGGGACAGCCCGCAGCGGGTGCGGAGCTGGTACACGGGCGTCTTCCGCTACTTCGCGAAGCACCGCCCGCGCCGCGAGCAGCTCCTGATCAGGGCGCTTGCCGGCCTGCTGGCGACGCTGCGCGCCCTGGCCTGGGCGCCGCGCGACCGCGAGCGCGCGGCGGCGCTCTGGGACGTCGCGCGCTCGGCCGCGCGACCGGTGCCGGTGCCCGGGGGCGCGGATCCCGCGGCGTGAGCGCTCAGGCCGGGTCCGGCGCGGCGGGTTGCGGCGGCGTGGCGAGCGGGTCGCGCAGCGCGAGCGCGGCGAGCGCCCGGCCGATCCGGGGCGGGCCGCTCGCGGGACCGGCGTCCCAATAGGCCTCGCGCAGCGTCTGGTCGCAGAGGAAGCGCCAGCTCGCGGCGCGGGTGCGCGTGGTGCGCCGGGCGGCGAGGGCGGCCGTGAGCGCGGCGGCCTTCGCGCGGTGCCTGGCCGCCGGGCGGCTCGGCTCGGGCATCTCCGGCGCGAGCTCGCGCAACCGCCGGTAGCTCGTGCCGATCACGCGCATGCGCGCAAGCGTGCGCGCCAGGTCGGTGGGGTGGAAGTGCAGGACGAGCGCGGCGGGCAGGTACCGCAGCCGCAGGCCGTGCTCGCGCGCCAGGCGCAGGCCCAGCTCGGCGTCCTCGCACGCCGCGCCGGGGAAGCCCTCGTCGAAGCCGCCCGCGGCGACCAGCAACTCGCGCTTCACGGAGATGTTCGAGGTCCAGAAGTTCTCGGGCGCGACGGGGCGGTCGGGGGAGAGGCGCGCGTAGCCGAACTGCGCGCCCTCCTCGTGCAGCCAGCGGATGAACGGGGAGCGGTCGAGCGGCGGCGCCGGGCGCACCAGGCCGAGCGCGGCCTCCTCCGGGGCCTGCCGGTCGCGGTGGAAGCGCACGTGCTCGCCGACGAGGCCGGCCGTGGGCAGCGAGTCGTCGCCGATGAACAGGCAGGCGGCCGCGCGAGCCGCCCGCACGCCGGCGTTGCGCGCGGTCGCGGGCCCGGCTCCCTCCTGACGGAGGACCGTGACCGGCCATGGCGCGGAGCGGGCGAACGCCTCCGCGGCCTCGTGCGAGCCGTCGGCCGAGCCGTCGTCGATGACGATCACCTCGATCGGCTCCGTGGCTGCGTGGCGGGCCAGGCGGCTCAGGGTCTCGGCGAGGACGGCGCGCCGGTCGCGGGTCGGGATGACGACGGCGAGCTCGGGTCGGCCGGCGGGCGCGCGGTTCGCGGCCACGCTCAGATCACCGGCCGGGGGACGAACGGCTGGCGGCGCTCGCGCTCCTCCTCGATCGCGATCCGCCGGGCGCGCACCTCCTCGGCGCGCGCCTCGGCCTCGTAGGCGATCTCCTCGTCGCTTCGCGCGACGAAGTAGGCGAGGCCGAGGCCCAGCAGGAACCAGCCGCCGAGCGCCGGCGCCGCCTCGATGTAGAGGCCGGTGTAGAACGAGACCAGCATCGAGGCGAGCGCCCCGCAGCCCGCGAAGCCCATTGCGGCAGCCTCGCGGCGGCGGGTGCGCAGGCTCGCGATGGCGAGGCTCACGAGCAGGCCCACCATCGCGGCTACGAACAGGACCATGACAAGCACGCCCTGCTCGTAGGCCACCTTCAGGTACGAGTTGTCGATGTTGATTGCGGACGCCTGCAGGTAGCGGCCGCTCAGCGAGCCCTGCGAGCTGCCGGTTCCCAGGCCGTGGCCGAACGGCTCGTCGTCGATCGCGGTCAGGATCTGCTCCCACTTGAGCTCGCGCTGGATGAACGTCGGGTCCTCGGTGGGGGTGAGGATGCGCGCATAGCGGTCGAGCCTCTCGGGGTCGGCTTCGCCGAGGACGAAGATGCCCGCGCTCAGGCCTCCGACGCCGAGCACGACCAGGGCGACGATGACCGCTTTGACGCCGGGATAGGCACGCGAGAACTGGTAGAGGCCGAGCACGAGCGCGAGGCCGACGACGAAGCCGACGAGCGGGCCGCGCGCCTCCGAGGCGATCATCGCCAGCACGCAGAGGGCGACGGCGGTGAGCGCGAGGAGGCGGCGCCAGCCGCGCGCCCACAGCGCGTACGCGGTGCACGCGGGCGCCATGAACGCGCACCAGAAGCTGAGCTGGTGGCCGGTCAGGAACGAGCCGACCACCTTGAGGTGCTTGTCGATGGGGTCGACGTTGATCCCGCCGCCGCTGAACATCGCCAGCGTGCGCTCCGGGCCTGCCGGGCCGACGATCCAGCGGAAGACCGCGTAGGCGGCGACCGCGATCGTGACGAGCACGAAGCCGAACGCGATCCGCCGGTACGTCTGCCTGGAGAAGCCCGCGTAGGCGAGGACGACGAAGCCGAGCATGTACCAGACCGTCGTCCGGAAGCCGTACCAGGCGACGCCGAACTCGTCGGCGGTGAGGAAGTCGATCAGGGTGATGAGGAGATAGAGGCCGGCGCCGAGGACCGCGGGCCAGGCCTGGAAGTGGTAGGGGCGCCCGACGATCACCCTGCCGAGCAGGACGATCCACAGGGCCGCGAGGCCGGCGTCGATGGCGGGGCTCAAGGGGATCCCGACGAAGGCCTGGAAGGTGCCCAGGATCGCCGTCAGGAACATCGTCACGACGGTCGCGGCCGCGGGCAGCTTGGCGACCAGAAGCGAGCCGACCAGCGCGAAGGGCGCGGCCGCCATGACGATCTCGAACTGGAGCAGGTACGGCGTGATCCAGAGCGCGACGAGCACGAGCGCCGACCATCCCGAGGCGATGCTCAGGTCGCGCGAGATCAGGCTGCCCGGCCCGAGCTGGCCGGCGGCGAGGAGGCCCAGGGGGTAGAGGACGAGGAGGAAGCCGCCGCCCGGGACTTCGAGGTCGCCGGCGTACGCCGCGAAGGCGATCAGCGTGAAGACGGCGGTAGCCGCCATCAGCGCGAGGCGGTCGAGCGCGTCGCGCAGGCGCAAGAGCGCCTCGAGACGATGCGTGGCTGTCCTCATCCGGCCGGTTTTTGGAATCGGGGCGGGGTCCCGCCGCCCCGGCCTACAGTTCGGCCGAATGATCGCGGATGGGGATCAGGATGAGCGCCGGTTGCGGCCGCGGGTGAGCGTGGTCATGCCGTTCGCCGGCGGGGCGGACGCCGCGCGGCTCGCGCGCGAGCGGCTCGCGCGCATCACGACGCGGCCGGGCGACGAGCGGATCCTGGTCGACAACACGCCGCGCGGGGTCGTGCCCGAGGCCCCGGATGGAGTCCGGGTGGTGCGCGCCCCGCTCGAGGGCTCCTCGTACCACGCCCGCAACGTCGGGGCCGAGCACGCCTCGGGCGAGTGGCTGCTCTTCATCGACGCGGACTGCGTGCCGCCGCCCGACCTCATCGACCGCTACTTCGCCGAGTCGGTCGCCGACGACGTCGGCTTGCTGGCGGGCGCGATCAAGCCCGAGTCGAGACAGCGCGGCCTGCTCGCCGAGTGGGCGGTCACGCGCGAGATCTTGAGTCAGCGGCGCAGCTCGGGGTGGGAGCGGCCCGCGGCGGCGACCGCGAACCTGCTGGTGCGGCGCCAGGCGTGGGTGCAGGTGGGCGGCTTCTACGAGGGCATCCGCTCGGGTGGCGACCTCGACTTCTGCTGGCGGGCCGGTGACGCGGGCTGGCGGCTCGAGTACCGGCCGGAGGCGGCCGTGGAGCACGTCCACCGCGAGAGCCTGCGGGGGATCGCGCGCCAGATGGGCCGCTACGCGGCGGGTAACGCCTGGCAGCGCCGCCGGCGCCCGCACGCGCCCGCGCCGCGGCCCTTGCCCGAGCTCGGGCGCGCGCTGGTGGGGGCGCCCGGGTTCCTGGTGACCGGGCGCCCGCGGCGCGCGGCGCTCAAGCTCGTGGACGGGCTTGCAGCGCTCGCCCAGCTCGGCGGGTCCCTGCTCTCGAACCGCGCGCGCCCGCGGCGGACCGGGGGCAACGTCCCGCACCAGCGCCGGCTCGTGGTCGCGACCGACCGCTTCCCCGTTCCCTCGGAGACCTTCATCGCCAACGAGATCGACGCCTTGCGCGCGCGCGGCTGGCGCGTGCGCGTGGAGGCGGTGGCGCGCCCCGAGCGCCCGGCGCTCGCGCGGTCGCGCGGGCTGGACGTGCACTACCTCGAGGACGAGGGGCGGCTCGACCGCGCGCTCGCGACCGCGTGGGTGCTCTTGCGGCACCCGCTGCGTGCGCTCGCGGATCGCCGCCTGCGGTCGCGGTTCGACCCCGCCGAGTGGCTGCCGCTGAGCGCGGTGGCGCCGCAGGCGCGGCGCCTGGCGCGCTGCGGCGACCGCCACGTGCACGCCCACTTCGCCGCGCTCGCCTCCGTGAGCGCGCTGCGCGCGGGGCGGATCGCCGGCGTGCCGGTGAGCGTCGCCGCGCACGGTCACGAGGTGTTCGCCACGCCGCGCGCGCTGCGCAGCAAGCTGGAGGCGGCGGCGTTCGCGGTCGCGCCCTGTGAGTACACCGCCCGGTTTTTGCGTGAGGCGGCGCCGGGGGCGCGCGTCGAGGTCGTGGTGATGGGCGTCGACGGCGGGCGGTTCCGGCGCGGGCGCGCCTACCCCGGCGGCCGCACGGTGCTCGCGGTCGGGCGACTCGTGGAGAAGAAGGGATTCGAGTACCTGCTCGAGGCGGCGGCCCACGCCGGGGACGCGGTCGAGCGGGTCGTGATCGCGGGCGACGGCCCGTTGCGCGAGCGGCTCGAGCGGCGCGCGCACGAGCTCGGCTTGAACGGCAGGGTCTCGTTCCTCGGCGCGGTCGACTCGGCCACGGTGCGCGAGCTGCTGGAGCAGGCGGCGCTGTTCGCCGTGCCGTGCGTGATCGCTGGCGACGGCGACCGCGACGCGATGCCGGTGGTCGCCAAGGAGGCGCTCGCGATGGAGGTGCCGGTGGTGGCGAGCGACGAGGTCGGCCTGCCCGAGGTCGTGCGCGAGGACTGGGGCCGGCTGGTGCCGCCGGGCGACTCGGGGGCGCTGGCCGACGCGATCACCGAGATGCTCGCGCTCCCCGCCGACCGGCGCGCGGCGATGGGCCGTGCAGGGCGCGACTTCGTGCTCGCCCGCTTCGACACCCAGGCGCAGGCGCGGCGCTTGGAGGAGCTGATCGAGGGCGCCGCCTAGATCAGGGGCGTGCGGTAGCGCACCGCGCCGCGCGCGACCGCGTACATCTCGGCCAGGTCGTGGGCCACGTAGTAGGGGGCGAGCAGCGGGCCGCCGCCCTCGACGCGTCCCCGCTCGACGAGCAGGCGCAGGTACGGGAGGACGAGCCACAGGCGCAGCGGCCAGAGGCGCTTGGGCACGAGCAGGGCGAGCGCGGCGCGGGCGAGCAGGTAGTGCGAGTGCTTCCAGAACGGGCCGCGGAAGAACAGCGCGCGGCGCATCTCCGGGTGGCGGGCGACGGCGGCGAGATCCCAGCTCTGGGCGAGCTTCAGCTTCCCGATCGGGCCCAGGTAGTTGACCGCGTGGTGAACGAGCGCTTGGTCGTCGAAGACGACCGGGGCGCCGGCCTTGATCGCGCGCCAGGCGAGGTCGGAGTCCTCGCCGCCCTGGCTCGCGCCGAACGCCTCCAGGTCGAAGCCGCCGATCCGCTCGAGCAGCACGCGCGGGAAGAAGAGGTTGCAGGTGGGGTAGCTCGGGTCGGGGCCGGTGACGCGGATCGTGCGCGTGAACGGGCGCTCGCGCTCGGTGACCGCGGCGAGCTCGCGCTCGATCGGCTCGGTACGGCCCTGGATGATCGCCTCGGGGTTGGCGCGGTGCAGCTCGAGGCCGCGCTCCAGCCAGCCGGGCGCGGGCTCGCAGTCGTCGTCGGTGAACGCGATCAGCCCGCCCGACGCGGCGCGCCATCCGTCGTCGCGGCCGCGCGCGCGACCGACGTTCTCGGTGCGGGTGACTACGCGCAGGCGCAGATCGCCGGCGCGCTCGGCCTCGGCGAGCAGCTCGGCCGTGTCGTCGGTGGCGGCGTTGTTGACGATCACGACCTCGAAGCGGTCGCGAGGGAGCGTCTGGCGGCGCAGCGCCTCGAGCAGGTTGGGAAGGCGGTCGCGGCGGTTGTAGGTGGAGACCACCACCGACACGTCGGGCGTGCCGGCCATCGTCACCCCCTGCGGCGCAGCAGCACGCGGCAGTACTGCGTGCCCGGGTTGGCGACGCGCTCGACGTCGGCGCCGCCGGCGTGGGCGCGCGCCTCGAGCGCTTCCAGGTCGACCGCCGAGCCGAGCCAGGCGGGATGGTGCTGGCCGCGCGGACCGCGGCCGAGCACGGCGCGCGCGCCCGCGCGCAGGCGCTCGCCGAGGGGTCGCTTGCGGTGCACGCGCGCGTCGTTGGAGATCTGGAACGCCGCCCAGCCGCCGGGACGCAGCACCCGGCAGATCTCGTCGATATAGCCCAGGGTTATCTCCGGGTCGGGGATGTGCTGGAAGACGACGTCCGAATAGCAGCCGTCGGCGCTCGCGTCGGGGATCGGCTTGAGCGAAGTGCCGTCGCCCAGGATCCACTCGACGGAGTCGAGGTGCGGGTTGAGCTCGCGGGCGCGGGCGAGCATCTCCTCGGAGATGTCGATCGCCCGGACCGAGCGGCACCGCTTGGCGAGGGCGCGGGTGATCCGCCCGACGCCGCAGCCGATCTCGACGACGTCGTCGGTGGGCGCGATCTCGAGGCCGAGCTCCCGCTGCATGTAGGAGAGCGACTCCTCGCCGCCGTCCCAGAACCGGTCGCGATTCTCGCCGCGGTACGGGATGCGGTTGTCCACGAAATACAGCGCGTCCTCGGCGGCCCGCGCATCCCAAAACTCGCGCATCGTCTCCTTCGACCTCTCCCGCGTGAACTCCCCGGACATCCCGCGCGAACCCTAGAGAACCCCGGCACGAGGGGCGCCGGGTGGCGGCGGGCGCCCTCTCGGCGGCCCAGCGCAGCGCGGGCGCCGTGGATGGGGCGCTCGTCCCGGCGCGCGCATGATCGGCGCACCGAGCGGCACGCGACCGGCGTGGGAGCTTCGCCTGGGCGCGACAATCCCGCGCGTGAGTCCGCGCGTCAGCGTGATCATCCCCGCTCACAACGCGGCGGCGACCCTCGGCCGCACGCTCAGGGCGCTCGCGTACCAGGACATCGAGGAGCCGTTCGAGGTGATCGTCGTCGATGACGCGTCGGCGGACGAAACAGCGGCGGTTGCCGCGCAGGCGGCGGTCGAGCCGCGCGTTGTGCGCCACGACCGTCCGCTCGGGCCGGGGCCGACCCGCAACACCGGTGCGGAGGAAGCGGCGGGCGAGTTCCTCGCCTTCACCGACGCCGACTGCTTTCCGACGCAGAGCTGGCTGCGCGAGGGGGTGGCGGCGCTCGAGGGGGCGGACCTCGTTCAGGGGGCGGTGCGGCCCGACCCCGACGCAGAGCCCCAGCCGTTCGACCGCACCGTCTGGGTCGTCGCCGAGGTGGGCCTCTACGAGACCGCGAACCTGTTCGTGCGCCGCGAGCTGTTCGAGCGGCTCGGCGGCTTCGAGGACTGGCTCTCGGCGCGCATCGGCAAGCCGCTCGCCGAGGACGTGTGGCTCGGCTGGCGCGCCCGCCGCGCCGGGGCGCGCACGTCGTTCGCGCCGCAGGCGCTCGTCCACCACGCCGTCTTCCGCCGTGGCGCGCTCGAGGCGGCGCGCGAGCGGCTGCGCACGACGTACTTCCCCGACATCGTCGAGAAGGTGCCCGAGCTGCGCGAGACGCTCCTGTGGCGGCGCTGGTTTTTGAGCCGCCGCTCCGCGGAGTTCGACCTCGCCGCGGCGGGCGCGCTCGTAGCGCTGCTCGCGCGCAGCCCGCTGCCGCTCGTCGCCGCGCTGCCCTACGCGCGCTCGCTGACCAACTCCGCGCGCCGCTGGGGCCGGCGCCGCGCGCCCCGCGTCGCCCTGGGCGAGCTGCTCGGCGACGCGGTCGCCGCGGGTGCCCTGATCGCCGGAAGCGTCCGGCGCCGCACGCCGGTGCTGTAGGAATCCGGGGCGCATGCTTCCCTCAAGCCGCGACCGCATCCTCGCCTCGCTCGACCCCGACGCCCTCGTCCTTGATGTCGGCGGCTGGGCCAAGCCCCTGCAGCGCGCCGACTGGGTCATCGACCTGATGCCCTACGAGACTCGCGGGCTCTACGGCGACTCTGGGCCCGATCCCGAGAACGAGCGCTTCGACGCCTCGCGCTGGATCCAGCGCGACATCTGCGACCGCGAGCCATGGCCCTTCGAGGACGACCAGTTCGACTTCGTGGTCTGCTCGCACACGCTCGAGGACGTGCGCGACCCGGTCTGGGTGTGCAGCGAGCTTTCCCGCGTCGCCCGCGCCGGCTACATCGAGGTCCCCTCGCGACTCGAGGAGCAGAGCATGGGCGTGCACGCGCCCGGCTGGGTCGGCTGGTCGCACCACCACTGGCTGATCGATGTGGGGGAGGACGAGATCCAGGTCGTCTTCAAGTCGCACGCGATCCACGCGGACGAGCGCTTCCACTTCCCCGCTTGGTTCGGCGCCGCGCTCACGCCCGAGGAGCGGGTGCAGACGCTGTGGTGGGAGGGGGAGGTGCGCTGCCGGGAGGCGGTGTTCACCGACGCCGAGGGGCTCGACAGCTATCTGTCCTCGTTCGTCGAGCGCTACCGCCACCTCTGCGACGACCGCGTACCGCCGTCGGTGCGCACCGGCGGCGTGCGCAGGCTGGCGGCTCGCGCGCGCAGCGCGCTCACGTCGCGGGCCCGCTGATGCGGGTCCTCACCGTCGGCAACATGTACCCGCCCCACCACCAGGGCGGCTACGAGCTGGTCTGGCAGGCGTGCGTCGCCGAGCTGCGGGCCCACGGCCACGAGGTCCGCGTCCTGACCACCGACCACCGTGAGGCCGGAGTGACCGGCCCCGACGAGCCCGACGTCCACCGCGAGCTGCGCTGGTACTGGCGCGACCACGACTTCCCGCGCCTCGGCCCGCTGGACCGCTGGCGCCTGGAGCGCGCCAACGCGCGTTGCCTGCGGCGCCACCTCGACGAGTTCCGGCCCGAGGCGGTCGCCTGGTTCGCGATGGGCGGCATGTCGCTGGCGCTGGTCGAGGCGGTCCGCCGCCGCGGGCTGCCGGCGCTCGCCGTGGCCTGCGACGACTGGGTCTCCTACGCGCCGCGCGTCGACCAGTGGACGCGGCTGTGGGAGGTGCGCCCGCGCCTCGCCCGCCTCGCCGACCCGCTCACCGGGCTCCCCACCTCGGTCGACCTCGCGAGGGCCGCGCGCTGGGCGTTTCTAAGCGACGCCCTGCGGCGCCGCGCCGCCCACCACGACGCGCGCTTCGCCGCGGGCGAGGTCGTCCACCGCGGACCCGACGCCGACCTCTTCCCGCGCGCGCCCGAGCGGGAGTGGGGCTGGCGGCTGCTCTACGCGGGACGCGTGGAGGAGCGCAAGGGGGTGGACACGGCGGTCCGCGCCCTCGCTCACCTGCCCGCCGAAGCGGTTCTCACGGTGGACGGGCCGGCCGACCCGGCGCACCGCGCGCAGCTCGAGCGCCTCGCCGGCGAGCTCGGCGTCGCGGCGCGCGTGCGGTTTGCGCGCAGCCCCCGCGAGCGCCTCGCCGACGCCTACGCCGCGGCCGACGCCGTGCTCTTCCCGGTCCGCTGGGAGGAGCCGTGGGGCCTCGTGCCGCTCGAGGCGATGTGCGTGGGCAGGCCCGTCGTCGCGAGCGGGATGGGCGGCTCGGCGGAATACCTGCGCGACGGCGAGAACTGCCTCACCTACGCGCCGGCCGACGACGCCGAGGCGCTCGCCGCCCGCGTGCGGGAGCTCGCCGCCGACGCCGCGCTGCGCTCCCGCCTCCGCGAGGGCGGGTTTGAGACCGCGCGCTCGTTCGAGGGGCGGCCGTTCGAGCGCCGCGTGCGGGAGCTGCTCGAGGGGCTCGTCGCCGCCCGGTGAACCGGGGTTGGACGCGCCGCCCCGCATCTACACTGGCGCCGTGACGACCGAAGCGCCCGCCGGCGGGAGGCGGAGGGCGACGGCGCGCGGCGCGCTCATCAACTCCGCGTTCCAGATCGTCCTCGGCACGCTGAACCTGCTCAAGGCCGTGATCGCGGCCGCCTTCCTCACTCAAGAGGAATTCGGGGTGTGGAGCATCCTGTTTTTGGGGATCGCGCTGGTGATCGCGCTCAAGTCGTCCCTGGTCGGCGACAAGTACATCCAGCAGGACGAGGACGACCAGGAGATCGCCTTCCAGAAGGCGTTCACGCTGGAGCTGCTCTCCACCGGCCTGATGGTCGTCGGCGCGCTCGCGCTCGCGCCGCTGCTCGCGCTGGCGTACGGCGAGGAGGAGCTGCTCTTGCCGGGGCTGGCGCTCGCCCTGATGCTGCCCGGGCTGGCGCTGCAGTCGCCGATCTGGGTCTACTACCGCCGGCTCGATTTCTTGCGTCAGCGCCTCCTGCTCTCGGTCGATCCCGTCGTGGGCTTCGTCGTCACGGTCGCGCTCGCGGCCGCGGGCGCGGGCTACTGGTCGCTGGTCGGGGGCTCGGTGGTCGGTGCGACGATCGGCGGGATCGTGGCGATCATCGCCTCGCCTTACCGCCTGCGCCTGCGCTTCGACGTGCCCACGCTGCGCAGCTATGCCGCGTTCTCCCTGCCGCTGTTCGTGGCGGTGATGAGCGGCCTTTTGATCGCGCAGTTCTCCGTGTTCTTCGGGGAGGTCGCCCTCGGGCTCGCGGGCGCGGGCGCGATCGGGCTCACCGCGATCATCACCCAGTGGACCGACCGCGCCGACGCGGTCATCACGCAGGCGATGTACCCGGCGATCTGCCGGGTTGCCGACCGGCGCGAGCTTTTGCGCGAGGCGTTCTCCAAATCGAACCGGATCGCGCTGATGTGGGCGATCCCGTTCGGGGTCGCGCTCTCGCTGTTCGCGGACGACATCGTCCGCTACGTGCTCGGCTCGGGCTGGGAGGGCGTGGGGATCCTGCTGCAGGTCTTCGGCCTGATGGCGGCGGTCAACCACCTCGGCTTCAACTGGAGCGCCTTCTATCGGGCCCTCGGCCGCACGGCGCCGATCGCCTGGGTGGCGGCTGCCGCCTTCGTAGCCTTCTGCGCGGCGGCGATCCCGCTGATGTTCAGTCACGGCCTCGAGGGCTTCGCCATCGGCATGGCGGTCATGACCGCGGTCTCGCTGGCGGGGCGGTTGCTCTACGTGTTGCGCCTCTTCCCGGGCTTCCCGGTGATCCCCTACGTCCTGCGCTCGATCGCGCCCACCGTGCCGGCGGTGCTGGCGGTGCTCGCGCTGCGCGCCGCCGAGACCGGCGAGCGCACCGCGGCCCTTGCGCTCGGGGAGCTCCTCGCTTACACGGCGGTCACGATCGTCGCCACGGTGGTCGTCGAGCGCAGCCTGCTGCGCGAGATGCTCGGCTATCTGCGCCGCGCTCGCGCCGGCGCGGAGCCCACGGTCGCCTAGGGCGGCGGCGCCTGCGCCCTACAGCTTGTGCGCGTGCAGCACTACGTGCCGCACCTTGAAGGAGCGGTCGCGCGGCCGCAGGGTGAACGTGCCGTACTCCTCGACGCGGTCGAACCCCGCCGACCAGAGCATCCGCTTCCAGGTCTTCTTCGACGGCTGCCAGAAGACGATGTCGCTGTCGCGGTCGACGCGGTAGCGGGAGACCGGGAACGGCAGCAGCGAGGAGGCCCTGTCGTACTCCTCGGCCGAGACGAACGTGCCCGTGCAGAGCCCGGCGATGCGCTCGAGCGCGAGGAACTGGTCGCGGAGGTGGATCAGCACCGAGCCGCAGAAGACGAAGTCGAAGGTGCCGAGTTCCTCGGGCGTCGCGTCGTAGATCGAGAGGTTCACGCGCTCGACCTTGGAGTCGAGCGCCTCGTGGGCGAGCCGGAAGCCGGCGCCGCGCGGCTCGCTCGAGAACTCCTTGGGCCGTCGGCGCGGCGGCCAGTCGAGGTCGCGCTCGTCGTCCAAGTCCAGCGCGACGACCTCGGCGCCCCGGCGCTCCATCTCGAAGGCCCACCACCCGTCCCAGGTGCCGATGTCGAGCGCGCGCATGCCGTCCATCCGCTCCGGCAGCCCGTAGTGATGGACGTACTCGCGCAGGTCGAACCAGCCCGGCGTGAGCCGGCCCGGCTCGAGCTCGATGGCGTGGTACCAGCGCAGCTGGTCCACGCGCTCCCAAAGTTGGTCCGTGGGAATCTCCCCCTTAGTACCAGCGACCATGGCCGGAGATTAGATGCGCACGGGCGCCGGGGTAGCAGTTCCCCCGAAACGCCGAGCGTGGAACGCGCTCGCTGTGCGTGATCTAGGCTCGGCGGTTCGATGGCCCCCAGGGTCTCAGTAGTCATCCCGACGCACGCGCGCGAGACGCGCCTCGCCTTCGGGCTCGAGGCGCTCGCCGCGCAGACCCTCGACCCGGATGAGTTCGAGGTGATCGTCGTGCGCCCGCATGAGGCCGAGGGGCCGTTCGCGACCCCGCCCGACGGCCTCGACGTCCGCGAGCTGAGGGCGCCGCGCGGCCCCGGCAGCCAGCGCAACGCCGGCTGGCGCGCCGCGAGCGGCGAGTGGATCGCCTTCGTCGACGACGACTGCCGGGTGACGCCGGGGTGGCTCTGGGCGCTGCTCGCCGCAGCCGAGCGCGAGGAGGGGGAGGTGATCGTGCAGGGCCGCACCGAGCCCGATCCCGACGAGGCGCATCTGCTCTTCGGAATGGCCCGGACGATCCGGATCACCGCCCCCAGCGGCCTTTACGAGACCTGCAACCTGCTCGTGCGCAGGGAGCTGCTGGAGCGACTCGCCGGCTTCGACGAGAAGTTCGACCGCTACGGCTGGGGCGAGGACACCGACCTCGGCCTGCGGGCGGAGGAGCTCGGCGCGCGCCTCGCCTGGGCGGACGACGCGCTCGCCTGGCACGCGGTCTACCCGAACCCGCTGCCGCACGCGCTGCGCGACGCGCGCCGTCGCCGCGGCTTCGCGCGCCTGATCGGCCGCCATCCGCGTCTGCGCGAGCGGATGCCGCTCGGCCTGTTCGTGAGCCGCAAGCACGCGGGCGTCGCGGCGCTCGCGCTCGGGGCGGCCTGCGCCGCCCTCGGCGGACGCAGGGCGCGCCCGGTCGCGGTCGCCGCGGCGCTGCCGTATGCGGCCGAGATCGCGGCCGGCTTCGCCCGCCAGCGTGCGCTCAGCCCGCGCTCGCTCGCCAGGCTCGCCCTGCACTTGCCCGCGCGGCTCACGGCCGACGCGACCGAGACCGCAGCGACCGTACGCGGCGCGATCGAGGAACGCACGCCGGTGATCTGATGCGGATCGCGCTCGTCCACCCGACCTATTGGCCGGAGGTCCGCCGCGGCTCCGAGCGGGTCATCCACGACCTGGGCGTGGCGCTGGCAGAGCGCGGGCACGACGTGACCGTGCTCACGACCCACGACGGCCCCTCGAGCTTGGCCATCGAGGACGGCATGCGCGTCCTGCGGGCCCGCCGCCCGCCCCAGCCCCCGGGCCTCGCCGCGTACGAGTACCACCTGACGAGCGCGCCAGCCGCCTACTGGCGGCTGCGCAGGGGGGCGTTCGACGTTGCCCACTGCTTCTTCCCGACCGACGCGTGGGCGGCCCTGCGCGCGCGCGAGCGGGGTGGCCCGCCGGTCGTCGCCACGAACCACGGCGTGCCGACCCGCGAGTACCTCGTCGCCCGCCGCTACCGGCTCGACATGCAGTTGCGGATCGCTCGCGAGGCCGACGAGTGCACGGTGCTGAGCGAGGCCGCGGCCCGCCCGTACCGCCGCTACCTGCTGCGCGACCCGGTGATCCTCCCGGGCGGCGTCCTCGCCGCCGAGTTCGAGAGCGACGCCGAGCGCGCCGCGGCGCCGACCTTCTTTTGCGCCTCGGCGCTCGGCGATCCCCGCAAGCGCGCGGGCCTGCTCTTCGCCGCCTTCGAGCGCGTCCGCGCGGTGCGGCCGGATGCGCGCCTCGTCGTCGCCCGCTCGCGCGACCCCTTCATGAGCGCCGAGCCGCCCGCGTTGCCCGAGGCAGCGAAGTGGATCGACGTCGAGGGGCCGGGCGCGCTCGCGCGCGCCTACGCGTCCGCCTGGGCGACCGTGAACGCGGCGCCCGGCGAGGCGTTCGGGCTCGTGCTGGTCGAGTCGCTCGCCGCGGGCACGCCGGTCGTCGGCGACAGCTCCGGGGCGACGCCGGAGATCCTCGGCGGTGAGCCCGTGGGAGCGACGTTCGCCCCCGACGACGAGGCCGATCTGGCCCGCGCCATGCTCGCCGCGCTCGAGCTCGCCGAGCGCCCGGAGACGCGCGCCGCCTGCAAGGCGCGCGCCCAGGAGTACGACTGGGCCCGGCTCGCGGAGCGCTACGAGGCGGTGTACGAGCGGGTAGTGGCTCGCGCTCGCTAGACCGCATTTAGACTCGCCGCCGCCTTGACCTTCGCGGAGTACTTGGGCGGGGTGGCGTACCTGGGCGTCGTGCTCGCCGCGGCGGCCGTCTCGGCCTGGGCGGTTCTGCTCGCGGCCGGCCGGCTGCGCCCGAACGCGCCCGGCGCGCTCGCCTTCGGCCTGCTCGCCGCCCTCGTCATCTTCGCCGCGCACCTGATCCCGGGGGCGCTCGGCGTCCTGGAGCGCGAGGCCGCGGCGCTCACGGCCGCCGGGATCGCCGTCGCGGTGACGCTCGCGCTGCCGCGCATCCGCGCGGCGCTCGCCGACCCCGGCGCCGAGGACTTCCCCGAGGCGCCGTCGGCGGGCCGCTGGTCGGGCCGGATCGCGATCGCCGCCTTCGCGATGGCCGCCGGCTACATGCTCGCCAGCCTGCTCGCGCACGCCGACGAGAGCCTGCTCCAGGTCGACGTCGTCAGCTTCCACCTCTCCAACGTCGCCGCCTGGATCCAGGAGGGCTCGCTCTGGGGCGTCGACGACTGGATCCCGAACCGCGCGCCGGGCAACTACCCGCAGACCGGCGACGTCTTCTTCCTGGCGGCGATGCTCCCCTTCGAGAGCGACTTCCTCGCCCGCTGGGTGATGTACCCGTTCGTCGCGCTCGCCTTCCTCGCCGTGTACGCGGGCGCCCGCGAGCTCGCCGTCCCGCGCGCCACCGCGGTGATCGTGGCGTCGGCGGTGCTGGCGATCCCGGCCGTCGGCTACAGCGGCTCACAGGGCCTCGCCGACCCGGCGATGCTCGGCACGTTCGCGCCCGGCGCCTACTTCCTTTTGCGCCACTGGCGGACGGGCGCCCGGCTCGACCTGATCCTCGCGGGCGTCGGGCTCGGGCTCTCGTTCGGCACGCGCTGGTACGCGGTCTTCGCAGTGCTCGCAGTGCTCGCGGTCTGGCTCGCCGCGGCCCTGATCGTCCGCCGGCCCGGCGCCGCGCGCCATGGCGCGGCGCTCGCCGGGCTCGTCGCCGCGTGCGGCGGCTTCTGGCTATTGCGCAACTGGGTGCAGTCGGGCAACCCGGTCTTCCCAGTGCGGGTCGCCCCGCTCGGGATCACGATCTTCGACGCGCCGCCCGATCGCTTCCGCGAGCTCCAGGGGTACTCGCTGGCCGACTACGCCAACCGGCCCGGGATCCTCCGCGACTTCCTCTGGCCGACCTTTATCCGCTTCATGGGCCTGGCCTCGGTCGCGCTCTGGGGCCTGCTCGCCTTCGCCGGGCTGCGCTCGTTCCGCGACCTCGGCCTGCACCTGCGCGAGCGGGCCGGCTGGCCGCGCGGGCACGGACGCCCGCTGGCGATGGCGGTCGCGGCGCTGCTCATCGTGATCGCCTACGTATTCACGCCCTACACCGCCTCAGGCGTCAAGGACGCGCCGACCGAGGGCTGGGTGAACGCGCGCTACGTGATCCCCGCACTGATCGTGGGCGCCCCGGCGATCGCCTGGTCGCTCACCCGGATCGGGCGGGCGCGCCTCGCCGTCGAGACGTTCCTGCTCGTGGCGATCGCGGAGAGCGTCCTGCGCTCCCTGGCCCTGCCGCTCGGCGCGGTGAGCAGGGCGTGGCTGCTGCTCGTCGGCGTCGGCCTGCTCGCCGCCGGCGCGATGCTCGCGCGCGGCGTGCGGATCCGGATCGGCCGCCGCGCCGCCGTGGCGGGCGCCGTCGGGGCGCTGCTCGCCGCCGTGGTGCTCGGCGCGGCGCTGGAGCGCCGCTACGCCGAGCGCCGCTACGCGGACCTGAACAGGCCGATCGAGATGGTCAACCGCGGGCGCATCGCGGAGGGCGCGCGGATCGGGATCGTAGGCGACGGCTTCGGCAACTACCCGCTGTTCGGGCCGCGGCTGCGCAACGAGGTCGTCTACGTCGGCCCGCGCGTGCGCGAGATGCTCACCAGCTACAGCGAACCGCCCGAGTTCCGGGAGGCGATCAACGGGGGCCGCTTCGACTACGTCGTGGTCCAGAACATCGACACGGTCGACGACGGCCTGCCGGAGCGGCAGGAGCAGTGGCTGAAGTCGATGGGGTGGCGGCTGGTGGCGAAGGGGCCGCACCCCAACCTCGGGTTCGCGGGGATCGAGATGCGCCTGTACGAGCCGGGCCCCGCGGTGGGCGGAGAGGGGAGCGCCAGCTGATGCCGGCAGGGGACTTCTTCGCGGGCGCCGTGCTGTTCGCCGCAATGCTGGCGGCCGCCTTGGGGGGCAGTTGGCTGCTGCTTCGGCGCCGCCTGCCGTGGCTCCGGGGTGCCGAGGCGGCGACGGCGTTTGCGCTGATCGCCGTCCTGGGCGTGCTGGCGATCCACCTCGCGCCGGCGGTGCTCGGGGTCCTCGGCCGCGGCTCGGTGCTGGTCGCGGCGGCCCTGTGGCTCGCGCTGTGCTGGCGCGCGCCCCGCACGCGCGCGGAGCCGCCGCCGCTGCCGCGCGCCGAGCCGCGCGATCCCTACGCGCGGTATGGGCGGCCGCTGGCGTGGGTGGGGGCGGGGCTCACAGGGCTCTTCTTCCTCGCCTTCGTCGCGAACCAGATCGTCGTGCCGGTCGGCTCGATCGACTTCGGCACGTTCCACCTGCCGAACGTGATCCGCTGGATGCAGAGCGGTTCGATCTGGCAGGTCGACAACTTCCTGCCGGCGGTGGCGCCCGGCAACTACCCGAACAACGGAGACGTCCTGCTCCTCGCCTTCGTGCTCCCGTGGCACAACGACTTCCTCGCGCACGGTGCGATGTGGGCCGCGTACGCGCTCACGGGCCTCGCCATGTTCGCGCTCGCCCGCAGGCTCGGTGCGAGCCTGCCGGTCGCGCTGATGGCCGCCTGCCTGTTGCTGGCGATCCCCGCGGTCGCCGTGTCGGCGATGCGCCAGTCGCTCACCGACTCGCTCATGCTCTTCGGGTTCGCGGCCGGGCTCCTGTTCCTCGTCCGGCACCACCGCAGCGGGGCGACCGCGGAGCTAGTGCTCGCGGGGCTCGCGCTCGGGCTCTCGTTCGGCACGAAGTGGTACGGCGTCTCATCGGTCGCGATCGTGGTCGCGGTCTGGGCGCTGGCGCGGCTGCTCGCCGGCCGCGGGCTCGGCACCGTGCTGCGCCAGGGGGCGGCGCTCGTCGGCCTGATCGCGCTCGCCGGCGGCGTCTGGCTACTGCGCAACTGGATCGAGTCGGGCAACCCCGTCTTCCCGGTGCGGGTGGCGCCCTTCGGCGTCGAGATCTTCGCCGCGCCGCCCGACGTGACGCGCGAGCAGTTCGGCTTCACGATCGCCGACTACCTCACAGACGCGACGGCCTGGCGCGAGTTCATCCTCCCGCAGCTGCGCAGCTTCCTGGCGGCGCCGGCCGGCCTGGCCCTGGTCGGCGGGCTAGCGGCGCTCGCCGTCGCCGTGGTCCGGCGGGGAGCCCGCGGGCGCGGGGTCGCGCTCGCGCTCGCGGCCTGCTGCGCGCTGCTCCTCGCGGCGTACACGATCACGCCCTACACCGCGGGCGGCCCGGAGGGGATGCCGATCCTCGTCGGCGCGGACTCGCGCTACGCGGTGCCGGCGATCGTCGTCGCGCTCGCGCTCGCCGCGTGGGGCGCCGGGCGCGTGCGCTGGGGCGGGCTCGCGTTCACGGGGATCGGGCTGCTGGCCTTGCTGCACGGCATCGGGAAGTCCGGGGGAGGGGAGCTCAACCCGGTCCCCGTCGGGCGCTGGGACTTCGCGTTCGCGATCGCGTTCGTGATCGGCGTCGCCGGCCTCGCCTGGGCGTTCGAGCCATGGGCCCGGCGGCTGTGGCGCAGCTCGCTGCGCGTGCCCGGGACGGCGCTCGGGCTCGCCGCCGTGTTCGCGGTCGTCGCCGTGGTCGGCAACGAGGTGCAGGCGCGCTTCAACCGCGACCGGTACGTGGGCGGCGACGCGGTGATCGACGCGGTCATCGAGCGCGCGCCGGCGGGCGCGCGGATCGGCCTCGCGGGCGCCTGGAACGACGCGGGCCTCTCGCCGGTGCTGCCCTCGTTCGGGCCGCGCTTTGAGAACGAGGTCGAGTACGTCGGGCCGCTGGTCGAGGAGATGCAGCAGCGCTACGAAGAGCGCGCGGGCTTCGTCGCCGCCCTCGAGCGCGGCGACTACGACCTGCTGATCGTGGGCCGCGGGCGGCCGGAGCTGCCGCCGATCCGGGAGGGTGACTGGGCGGAATCGGCCGGTTGGGAGCCGGTGGCCGAGAGCGAGCGGTTCGAGCTCTACGCCGCGCCGTAGCGCGCGATCATCACCATCCGGTCGCGGAAGTCCGGCGTCCACATCCGGTCCGCGACGCCGAGCCGCTCGGCGATCGCGATCAGCGCCTTGGAGACGGCGGGGAGATAGCCGCCGCCCTTGTCGAGGTAGTACCGCACGGTGAATGACTTGGGGTCGGTCGCCACGAATAGCGGCTCGTAGCCGTGGCGGCGGAGCATCGTCGCCGCGCTCTGGCGCGTGAAGTAGTGGATGTGCGTGGGGATCACCGACCACCAGCGCGGCCCGAGCAGGCGCGCGACCCGCGAGCCGGCGTCGGGCAGCTCGAGCGCGATCAGCCCGCCTGGGCGCAGCAGCTCCCCGATCCGGTCGAGGGCGGCGTTGGCGCGCGTCAGGTGCTCGAGCACGTCGCCCATCACGACCACGTCGAAGTGCCCGATGGGCAGGTCGGCGGTGAAGAGCTCCTCGGTGCGCACGTCGAGGCCGAGCCGCTCGCGCGCGTAGCTCGACGCGAACGTGCTCGGCTCGATGCCCACGCACTCCCGCCAGCCACGGTCGCGGGCCTCGGCCAGCAGGAACCCGACCCAGCAGCCCACGTCGAGGATCCGGCCGCGCTCGGGCGCGTAGCGCTCGATCCGCTCGAGCACGCTGCGGAAGCTGTAGCGCTGCCCGGCCTCCTCCTCGACGTAGTCGTCCGAGGCGGCCTCGGCGTAGGCGGCCTCGAGCTCCGCGTCCGAGGGGAAGCGGTCGAGCTGCATGTGCGAGCAGGCGTCGCAGCGGACGATGTTGCCGAGCGCGGTCCCGAACTGCTTGGTGGTCGGGATCAGGCCCTCCTCGCCCATCTCGCCGGCCACCTGCATGTGGGGGATGAGCCGGTCGGAGCCGCAGGCGGCGCAGATCTCGTCGGAGTCGACCGCGAGCGGGGTCGTCGGGATCTCTTCGGAGTGGCTCTTAGCCATGCTCCACCCCGGCGGGCTGCGGCTCGCGCTGCTCGTGGCTCTCGGTCGCCGCGGGCGCGCGGCTCGTGCCGTGGCCGATCGCCCGGTGCGTCTGCGGGTCGAAGTCGGCGAGTCCCGGGTACGGGCCGTCGACGTTGCGGCGCTCGCCCACGACGTACAGGGGGCGGCGCTTGACCTCGTCGTAGATGCGGCTGATGTACTCGCCGATGATCCCGAGCGTGATCAGCTGGATCCCCCCGAGGAACAGGATCGCGAACAACACGGTGCTGAGGCCCTCGACGTAGAGGTTGAAGAGCCGGCTGATCAGCACGTACGGGATTCCCAAGAACGCGAGGAAGGAGACGATGAAGCCGACGACCGTCGCGATCTGCAGGGGCACGTGCGAGAACGACGAGATCGCGTCGAGCGAGATCTTGAGCAGCGTGCGCCAGCGATAGCGGGTCTCGCCCGCGTAGCGCGGGTCGCGGTCGTACTCGACCGAGCTCTGCGTGAAGCCCACCCACACGGTCATCCCCCGCATGAAGCGGCTGCGCTCGCGCATCCGCAGCAGGGCGTCGACGGCGCGGCGGTCGAGCAGCCGGTAGTCGCCCGCGTTCGTCGGGATGTCGAGCTCGGCCAGGCGCGTGAACAGGCTCGAGAACCAGCGCGCGGTGAGCAGCTTCACGCGGCTCTCTCCGAGGCGCTCGCGGCGCACCGCGTAGACGACGTCCGAGCCCTCCCGCCAGCGGTCGAGCATCTCGTGGATGAGCTCGGGCGGGTCCTGGAGGTCGGCGTCGATCGTCACGACGACATCGCCTTTGCAATGGTCGAGCCCGGCGACCACCGCCGGCTGGTAGCCGAAGTTTCGGGCCAGGTGAACGACCTTGACGCGCTCGTCGCGGGCGGCGAGCTCGTCGAGGAGCCGCGGGGTGGAGTCGGTCGAGCCGTCGTTGACGAGCACGAGCTCCCACTCGTAGTCGGCGAGGGCGTCGCGGACGCGCGCGTAGAACGTCTCGATGATGTCCTCCTCGTTGAGGACGGGCGCCGTGACGCTGATCAGCTCGGGTGTCCGCGGGGAGCTCATGCCGTCGCCGGGACGCCGACGCCCTGCTTGACTGCGATCCGGCCCGTGTAGTCGATGCGGCTGAGCAGGACCCGCTGGCCGGTCTCGGCGAAGTACTCGTCGACCGCGCGCCGGGCGCCCTCGTAGTGCCCGTAGTCGTCGACGATCAGCACACCACCCTCGGCGAGGCGGGGGTAGAGGGTCTCGAGCTCGTGCTTGGTGGACGAGTACCAGTCGGTGTCGAGGCGCAGGATCGCGAGCTTCTCCGGGGCCTCGGCGGGGAGCGTGTCCTCGACCATGCCCTTCACGCAATGGATGCGCTCGCGCGGGTAGCCCGTGCTCTCCACGTTTGCCTGCACGCGCTCGACGGGGACGCCGGCCCACTCCGTGCCGGTCTGCTTGTGGCGCCGCCAGCGGCGGTGCAGGGAGTACCCGTCGTACGCCGAGCTCACGTCCTTCTCGCCGGGCTCGGGCATGCCGGTGAACGTGTCGAAGAGGTAGAGGTCGCGGCTGGTGTCGCCGAGGCGCTGCAGCGTGAGCGCGGCCGCCATCACGCTGCCGCCCTTCCACACGCCGCACTCGACGAAATCGCCCTCGATGCCGTTGCGGACGACGTACTCGACGGCGTCGCAGAGCGCCGCGATGCGCGCGGCGCTCGTCAGCGTGTAGCGCCGCACGCGCTTGATGGTCGCGCGCAGCTCGTCGTCGTAGTGCGCGGGCACCGGCGTGCCGAGCAGGTAGCTGGCGCGCCACTTCCACCCAGCGAGAAGGCGACGCGCGTCACGGCTGAAATCGGCGAAGGAAGTCATATCGGCGTCCCAGCCGGGCGTTCGACGGACCCCGGCACCCCGTCCCCCCGGCGCCGGCCATCCGGGCCGGTGGCGCCGCGAATGTACCACGGGCATCCGGGCCGATTCGCCGGTTCCCCTGGGCCCCTCAGCTCGCCTGCAACACGACGAAGCGGTCGCTCTCGGCGACCCGCTCGAACCCCGCGCTGCGCGCCCAGCGCTCCTCGCGCGGCGCCTCCAGGGGCCGCAGCGATCCTGTGCGCTCGGGGTCCTCGCTGAAGGGGCGGGCGCGGCCGACGACGAGTACCTCGAAGCCCTCGCGCTCAAGCGCCTCGACGAACGGCTCGCGGTCCTCGTAAGTGCGCAGCAGCCCGTCGATCTTGGGCCCGACGTAGTCGACGTCGTTCTGCAGCCGGGTGCCGAAGGCCGGGTAGATGGGCGCGACGCCCTGGTCGGTCCAGGCGCCGGTCACCCCGACCCGCGCACCGTCCTCGGTGTTCGCGATCACCCAGTCGAGAGCCGGGTCGCGGCCGACGTAGCGGGTCTCGTTGTAGGTGCGCTGGATGGTCTCGCCGAGCACGGCGAGCCCGACCGCGGCGAGCGCGGCGAGCGCCGCCCAGCCCACGGGTCCGGGGCGGGGCAGCGCGCGGCCCCCCGTCCCGTCCCGGCGCGCGCGGAGGCGGCGCGCGGCCCGGCCGATCGCGAGCGCGAGGGCGGCGAGCACGAACGCGCCGTAGGTGGTCGAGCGCGGCACGGTGAAGCCCACGCGCAGCGCGTCGAAGTAGGCGAGGAAGGCGAGCACGGTGAAGCCGAGCCGCAGCCTGGGGCCGAGGCGGGGCGCGAGCCAGGCGGCCGCCGCGACGGCGACGATCATGCCGGGCACCCCGTAGCGGACGTTGGCGGCGGTGGCGATCGGCTCCCCGGGCGGCCCCGCGGCGGAGTAGGGGGTGAGCACGTAGGAGACGGAGAGCGCGAGGACGGCGACGACGGCCGCCGCGGCGAGTCCGTCGGAGTCGTCGTCCGCGCCCCACAGGCGCCGGCGCACAAGCAGGAGGATGACGGCGACGACGGCGAGCCCGAGCACGATGACCGGCACGCCGGTGGCGACGCGGAACTGGCGGCGTAGCTCGCCGACCCACTCGCCGGGGTCGTCGAAGTAGTCCACTAGCCGGCCGCCGATCAGCGGGCGCAGCGGGTCGGGTGGCGCGTCGAAGATCGTCACGCCCGCAACCTCCACGGCCACCGGGAAGGCCGGGTTGCCGGTCTCGACCGCGTTGCGCACGACCCAGATCCCGCCGAAGAGCGCGATCAACCCGACGACGACGAGCGCCTGGCGGAGCACGGCGCGCCAGCCATCCCGGGCGAGGAGGCGCGCCCCCGCCCAGACGGCGAGCAGGATCGGGACCGCGGTGAACCCGTAGAGCTTCGTCCCGAAGGCGATGCCGAGGGCGACGCCGGCCAGGACGAGGTCCCCGGCATCGCCGGTGCGCCGATGGCGCAGGAGGAACGCGAGGCCGGCCGCGAAGCCGAAGTAGAGCACCGGGTCGAGCAGGGCCGAGCGCAGCGCAGGCTCGACCAGCACGGGCACCGCGGCGACCATCAGGCCGAGCAGGGTCGCGAGGGCGTGCGGGGCGCGGACCTCGCGCGCGACGACGTAGAGCGCGAGCGCGGTGAGCGGGACGAACGGGTAGATCGCGTAGTGCGCGAGGAAGTCGTTGTCCCAGGGCAGGGCGCTCGCCGCGAAGAGCATCGAGCCGTTGCCCGGGGAGGCGCCGTAGAAGAAGCTCGGGATCCAGTCGCCGAGCACCCAGAGCGAGCCGTCCTGGATCCAGCGCGCCGCGATGGGCAGGTACGCGCTGGCCGCGTCGAATCCGATCGGCTCGGCGTAGAGCTGCGCGAGCCCGACCAGGACGATCCAGATGCCGAACGCCCAGGTGGCGTAGCGCGCGAGCAGGTGCGCGAGGCGGTGCTCCTCGGCGGCGGGCTCGGGGAGGGGGACGGGGGCGCCCTCCGCGCGCGGCAGTCGCCAGGCCGCGAGCGCGAGCAGGACCGCGAGCGCGGCGGCGGCCTCACGCGAGAGCACGCCGAGGGCGGCGGGCAGGACGTGGGCGGCGAGCAGCGCCGCGGTCGCGACCACGGCGAGCGCGAGCGCGCGGGTCGCGCCGACGAGCCGCGGCAGGCGCGCGCGCACGATCAGCCACGTGGCGGCGGCGATGCCGCCGTAGGTGATCACGAAGAAGGCGACGCCCGCGTAGTAGTCGCTCGCCGGCACCTCGTCCCTAAACCCCTAACCCGTGTCCGCCGTACCCCGCGCCCCCGGGGCGGGCGCTACTTCTTGACGCCCACTCCGAGCACGTCGTTGCCCAGAAACAGCCGGATGGGCCGCAGGGCGGCGATGCGCTTGCCGAACGAGACGAGCGGGCTCTCGAAGCCCTGGAGCAGGTGGAAGCGACCGCCGCGCAGGACGTCGGGGTCGATCCATACGTAGGGGTCCTCGAAGCCCGCCTCGCGCAGGTTGCGCCGCAGGGTGAAGACGCTCTGCTCGTTCACGTGGTAGTCCTCGGCGACCTCGAACCAGTAGTCGACGCGGTCGGCGATCTCGCCGTGGCCGGTGAGGCGCACGACCGGCCGGATCGCGGGCCAGCCGTACTTCATGAAGAGCAGGTTGGGGGCGGTGTGGACCAGCAAGAAACCTCCCGGCTTCAGCACCCGGTGGAATTCGCGCAGCGCGGGCACGGTCTGCGGCGGGTCGAGGTGCTCGATCACATCGGAGAACTGGACCCGGTCGAAGGTGTTGTCGGGCCAGGGCAGATCGGTGACGCTGCCAACCCGGATGTCGGCGTCGGGGAAGTCGGCGAGCAGCTCCTTGGTGAGCTCGACGGCGTCGGGCGAATAGTCCAGGCCGCAGATCTGCGCGCCCGCCTTGGCGAGCGCCAGGGCGGTCTCGCCGCGGCCGCAGCCGGCGTCCAGGATCTTCATCCCCGGCTTGGGGCCGAGGATGCGCACCTGCTTCGCCTTGTTGTAGGAGACCTCGCCCCGCTGCGCCTCCTCGAAGCCCTCGCAGATCTCCGAGAGGAAGTAGTCGCGGTCGTAGACGTCGGGCGGGATCGATTGCTGCTCCATGGGCGGTGACATTAGACGTCGGCGGCGAGCCGGGCGCCAGGTGGCGCGGGGCCGGAAAGGCGCTGTTAGCGTTCGCCCGCGATGAGGGTTGCAGTGTTGGGAGCGGGGCAGGCGGGCCTGGTCGCGGCCTACCGTCTGACGAAGCTCGGCCATGAGGCCGACGTGTACGAGCGTTGGCCGGGCCTCGGTGGGCAGGCCGCGACGATCGACATCGGCGACGGCTATCTGGTGGAGCGCTACTACCACCACCTGTTCACGTCCGACAAGGACATGGCCGACCTCTGCGCCGAGATCGGCGTGGAGCTCGAGACCTGGCCGTCGTCGGTCTCGATCTTCCGCAACGGCGAGCTGCACCCGTTCACGACGCCGCTCGACCTTCTGCGCTTCAAGCCGATGTCGCCGCTGGGGCGGATCCGGATGGGCGTGGGCGCGCTGTACCTGCAGAAGTTCGCCAACGACGTCACGCCGTACGAGTCGATGACGATCCGCCAGTGGGTCGAGAAGGTGATGGGCAAGCAGGCGTGGGAGCACGTCTGGGGCCCGCTGCTCTACGGCAAGTTCCGCGACCAGGCCGATGACATCTCGATGTCGTGGCTGTGGGCGAAGCTGCGCAACCGCCGCCAGGTGACCGGCGAGGAGGCCAAGGAGGAGCGGCTCGTCTACCCGAAGGGGAGCTTCGAGTCGATCTTCGTCCGGCTGCGCGACCTGATCGAGCAGCAGGGCGGCCGGGTGATGATCGACCGGCCGGCCAAGCAGGTGAGCCGCGACGCCGACGGGAAGTTCTGGGTGACGCCGGCCGGGCCGGACTCGTTCCGCCGCGGTCACGACCCGCGGAACTTCGAGGCCGCGGGCGACCCCGAGCGCTACGACGCGGTGATCGCGGCGCTGCCTTCGGACATCTTCGAGCAGCTGCTCAGCCCCGAGCTCGCGGCCGAGGTGGGCGAGGAGTACCTGGGGCGCACGCGGAGCATCGAGTACTTTGCGGCGCTCTGCCTGCTCTGCGTGCTGGATCGGCAGTTCCATCCCTTCTACTGGACCAACGTGGCCGACACCGACCTCGGCTTCATCGGGCTGATCGAGCACACGAACCTGGTCCCGCCGGAGAACTACGGCGGCCGCCACATCCTCTACGTCGCGAACTACCTGCCGCGCGACCACGAGCTGCTCAAGCTCGGCATGGACGAGCTCATCGACTTCTACGAGCCCGGGTTGCGCAAGGTGAACCCGGCGTTCCAGCGGAGCTGGATCCAGCAGAGCTGGATGTTCCGCGAGCCCGCGGGGCAGCCGGTCGTGCTGCCGAACTACCGCGAGCGGATGCCCGCGTACCAGACGGGCGTGCCGGGGCTCATGCTCGCCAACACCACCCAGGTCTACCCGGACGACCGCGGCACGAACTACGCGGTTCGTGAGGCCGAGGAGGTCGTGGCCACGCTCCTGCGCGAGCAGGGGCTCACCGCGCCGCCGGTGCCCGAGCGGTTCGGCGTCCCGGTTCCCGCCTGAGCGTGCTGCCCGCGATGCGGGACGGTGCGCCGCGCTGCGATCACCCGCCGGCGTGCTCGCCCCGGCGCTGCACCACCTTCGCGGGGATACCGGCGATGATCGACCCGGCCTCGTAGTCGCCGCCGCGCACGACCGCGTTCGCGGCGACCAGGCAGTTGCGGCCGATCCGCGCCCCCCGCAGGATCACCGCGCCCGCCGCGACGAACGTGTTGCGGTCGATCTTGGTCGGCTCGACGTGGAGGGGCTGGTCGCGGAAGTAGGTGTCGCTCCCGTCGAAGCCGTGGTCGGAATCGAGGACGGTCACGCGCTCGGCGAGTCCCACGTAGTCGGCGAACTCGATGCGCTCGGTGCAATGGATCGCCGAGTTCTGGGCGATCGGCACGTCGTCCCCGATCAAAAGCTCGCCGTCGGACTTGAGCCAGACGCCGTCGCGCACGTTGCAGCGCGCACCGAGCTTGATCCGCCCGCCGCGGAGGATCAGCCGCACGCCGTCCATGATCAGCGACTCGTCGCCGATCTCGAGGGTGTTGTCGTCGCGCGCGGAGAGCTCGAGGGCGAGATGGCGCCCAATGTGCACGCCGCGGCCGATACGCAGCGTGAACGTGCCGCCGCCCTCGCCCAGCGGGTACGCCTTGATCGCCGGGCGCCCCTCGAGGACGGCGCCCTGCGGCGCGTCCACGCGCAGCTTCCCGCCGGCGGCGCGCAGCCGGAGGCGCAGCTCAAGCACCCAGAGCTCGAACCGAAGCCGGCGCAGGAGGGCGAGCGTCTTCCGTGCGGCGCTCAGCATGGAGGCGCGAATCGTAGATGCCCGGCCACCGGCGCGAGCGGGTGCGACGCGGCGTGCATGCGCCGCGGCCCGGAGGCGCGGGCCGCAACCGCGAACCCGCGCCGCCCCGCCACCGAGAGACCACCCACGCCGCGGAACCCGCAAACTGCGGGACTCACCGACACCGCCAAGCCCGCCCGCGGGTTGGCAAGCGCCGGAATCGGGAACGAGTGTACGGCTGACCCAGATGGCGACAAACCGCATCAGGGCGCGAAAAATGCGTCACACGGCGCTGTTATGTTGGCCCGAATCCCTAAGACGAGACAGGAGGATTCGTAGTGACCAAGGCTGAGTTCGTCGAGCAGATCGCCGGCAGCTTCGACTCGAAGAAGGCCGCCGCCGATGCTGTCGACGCTGTACTCGACGGCATCGCCGAAACGCTGGCCAAGGGCGGTGAGGTCAACTTCACCGGCTTCGGCAAGTTCTCCGTCGCCGAGCGTGGGCCGCGCCAGGGCGTGAACCCGCGCACGGGCGAGCGGATCACGATCGCGGGTGGGCGCGTGCCCAAGTTCTCCGCGGGCGCCGCGCTCAAGGCCAAGGTCAAGGGCTGAGCGTCCGAACCTTCGCGGACCGGCTTGCGGCGCTCGTAGAGGAGCGCCGCAGCCAGGTCTGCGTGGGGCTTGACCCCGACCCCGCCGTAGCGGGGGAGGCGTTCCCCGACGCGCCCGGCGCCACGCCTGCCGAGCGCGCGGGAGCCGCCGTCGCCGCGTGGTGCGAGCGCGTGCTCGCCGCCGCCGCACCGGCGTGCGTCGCGGCCAAGCTCCAGCTCGCCTGTTTCGAGCGCCTGGGCGCCCCGGGTTGGGCCGCCCTCGAGCGCGTCGCCAACGCGGCGCGCGAGCACGGCCTGCTCGTGATCGCCGACGGCAAGCGGGGCGACGTGCCCGTCAGCGCGCGCGCCTACGCGCAGGGCCTGTTCGGCTCGACGCCTACCCCGTGGGGTGACGTCCCGGGCCTCGGCGCCGACGCGGCGACCCTCAACCCGATCCTCGGCGCGGACGCCCTCGGGCCCTTGATCGACGCGGCCGCCGACGCGAACGCAGGGGTCTTCGTCCTCGTGCGCACCTCGAACCCCGGTGCCGCCGACATCTTCGACCTGCCGGCTCCCGACGTGCCCCTGCACGAGCGCGTCGCCCGCCTGGTCGCCGAGCACGCCGACGCGTTGGCGGGCGAGTCGGGCCTCTCCGGCATGGGTGCCGTGGTCGGTGCCACCGAGCCCCGGCACATCGCGCGCCTGCGCGAGCTGATGCCGCGTTCCGTCTTCCTCCTGCCGGGCGTGGGCGCCCAGGGCGGGAGCGCGGCCGAGCTCGCCGACGCGTTCGGCGCGGGCCGGGCGAGCGCGATCGTCACGGCCTCCCGCTCCGTGGCCGGCGCCGACAACCCCCGCGCGGCGGCCGAGCGCCTGCGCGAGGAGGTCTGGGAAGCCGCTTGCCGCGGCGCCCCAGCGGGTTAGAACGCCGATGGCGGCGGGGTACCATCGGGCTGGTTCCACTCAGGGGACTACCCATGGCGGCGACGACAGCGAGACAATCGGGAGGGGGGTCACGGCTTACGGCGCGGATCCTCGTTCCGCTCGCCTTGGTCGCGTGCGCGGGCGCGGTGGTCGCGCTCGTCGCCGACACGCTCAGCGCCTCGGACGAACCCGCGCAGGAGCAGCAGCGGCAGGCGGGCGCGCGCGGCAACGGCGGCGGGGGTCAAAAGGACGCGTCGTCGAAGGCCAAGGAGAAGCCCGAGGAGTACGTGGTGGAGCCCGGCGACACGCTCAGCGGGATCGCGGAGAAGACCGGCGTCCCGATCGAGCGGATCATGCGCCGCAACCCCGACCTCGACCCGCGCGTCCTGAACGCCGGGCAGGTCATCAAGCTGCGCTGAGCGACCGGCGGCCGACCCGATCGCGCGCCTGCCTGCCCGCCGCGTTGGCGGCGCTCGTCGCGCTCGCCCTGGCGCTGGCGCCCGTGCCCGCCGCCGCGCAGAAGAGTCCGCCGAAGGACCTCCCGGCCGCGAGCTGGATCCTGGTCGACGAGCGCGAGGGCGACGTGCTCGCCAAGCGCCACCCGCGGCGCGCGGCGCCGACCGCGAGCACGACGAAGCTGATGACGGCGTACCTCGCGATCAAGGCGCTGCGGCCTAAGGACGTGGTCACCGCGCCGCGCTACCGGGCGAACCCGGTGGAGTCTGTTCTGGGCCTCCAGCCGGGTGAGCGGATCACGGTCCGCGACCTGCTTTACGGGCTGCTGCTCGCCTCGGGGAACGACGCCGCGGTCGCCCTGGCCCGGGCCGTTTCGGGCTCCCAGGCCGCGTTCGTGCGGCGGATGAACACCACCGCCGCCGCGCTGAAGCTGACCGACACGCGCTACGAAGACCCGATCGGCATCGGCGAGGGCAACGTCTCGAGCCCGCGCGACCTGGCCCGCCTCGCCGCGGTCCTGCGCGAGATCCCGCTCTTCCGCCGGATCGTGGACACACCCCGGGCCACGCTCACGAGCGGCGCGGTGACGCGCACCGTCGTTAACCGCAACACGCTCGTGCGCTCGGTGCCGTGGGTGGACGGCGTGAAGACCGGCTACACGCTCGCGGCCGGCAACGTGCTCGTCGCATCCGGCGAGCGCCGCGGCGTGCCGCTGGTCTCCGTGGTGATGGGCGCCCCGAGCGAGGCGGCCCGCGACGCGGCCTCGCTCGAGCTGTTGCGCTACGGCGCCTCCCTGTACGAGCGCCGCTCGCCCGTCCGCAAGGGCGAGGAGTTCGCCGCGGTCCCCCTGCGCTTCCGGGACGAGCGGCTTCCCCTGCTCGCCGCGCGCGAACTGCTTCTGGTCGTCCGGCGCGACCAGAAGGTCGAGACGCGCGTGCGCGCCCCCGAGGAGGTCGACGGCCCGATCGAGGAGGGGGAGATGCTGGGCCGCGTGACGGTGCTGCTCGACGGCGAGCGCGTCGCGAGCGCCGGGCTCGTCGCGGCGCGCAGCGTCGAGGCCGCGGGGCTCCTCGACCGCGTCGATTCCGCGCTCCCGGGCGGCCGCGCGGTCGTCTGGATCGGTGTGGTTGCGGTCGCCGGCCTGATCCTGATAGCACTCCTGAGTGCAGCACGGAGGAGGAGGGGGTAGCCTCGGGTTAGCCCCCGCCACCCGCTGTTGGCGAGAACCGACTTGTCGTGATTCTCACCGTCACACTCAACGCTGCCATCGACCGCACGGTCGCCGTCCCCAACTTCCGCCTCGGTCAGCGACACCGCGCCGTGGAGTCGCGCACCGTGGCCGGCGGCAAGGGCGTGAACGTCGCGCGCGCGCTCAAGCTGCTCGGCCGCCCGGTGATCGCGACCGGGCTCGCGGGCGGTCCCACCGGGACCCGCATCCTCGAGCGGCTGGCCGAGGAGGCGATCCTCAACGACTTCACGCGCATCCACGGGGACTCGCGCACCAACCTCGCGGTGGTCGACCCCACCTCGAACGAGCAGACCGAGATCAACGAGCGCGGCCCCGAGGTCAGCCCGGAGGAGATCGACCGGTTCATCGAGAAGCTGCTCTACCTCGCGCAGGGCGCGCGGATCTGCGTGCTCGCCGGCAGCGTCCCGCCGGGCGTCGAGCCGGATGTGTACGTGCGGCTCACGCAGGCGCTGCGTGGGCTCGGCGTGGTCACGATCCTCGACACCGACGGCGAGCCGATGCGCGCCGGCCTGCGCGCCGGGCCCGACGTGGTCGCGCCGAACCAGCAGGAGGCCGAGGAGGCCGTCGGCCACGAGTTCAACGACACGGACGACCGGATCGCTGGGCTCACCGCGCTGATCGAGATGGGCGCGGGGGAGGCGATCATCACGCTGCCGTCCGGCTGCGCCGCGATCGTCGGCAAAGGGGCCGAGCGGCGCCGCTACGAGGTCTCGATCGAGCCGCTCGACCCGGTCTCCACGGTCGGCTCGGGCGACGCGTTCCTGGCGGGCTACGTTGCCGCCCGCTACGAGGGGGCGAGCCCGCGCGACTGCCTGGCGTTCGGGGTGGCGTGCGGCGCTGAGTCGACTCAGCACTTCGGCGCCGGCACCCTCGATCGCCGCGAGGCGGAGCGCCTGCTCAGCCGCGTCGAGGTACAGGAGTCCGACGTCACCGCCGGCGTCGCCTGAGGGCTTCCTGGACCGCCCAAACGGGCCGGTTTACCGCTGTTATCATCGCTGAGACCTTGGAGCACGAGGTCGCGGCAGCGCAATTTGCGGCTTTCCAGCCCCTCTCCGAGGGGCTTTTTTCGTCCGCGACCGGACGTAGCCTGGACGCTTCAATCGAGAAGGAGAAGAGCACGGGTGGAAGTCGAGATCGGTAGGGGCAAGAAGGGTCGCAGGGCTTACGGGTTCGACGACATCGCGATCGTTCCGTCGAGGCGCACGCGCGACCCTGACGACGTCGACATCAGCTGGAACCTGGGCCCCTACCGGTTTGAGCTGCCCCTCATGGCCTCGGCCATGGACGGGGTGGTGAGCCCGGCGACGGCGATCGAGATCGGCCGCCTGGGCGGGCTCGGCGTGCTCAACCTCGAGGGGATCTGGTCGCGCTACGAGAACGCCGAGGAGAAGCTCGCCGAGATCGCGGCGGCCCCGGCCGACCAGGCGACCCGGATCATGCAGGAGATCTACCAGGAGCCGCTCAAGCCGGAGCTCATGGCCCAGCGGATCGAGGAGATCAAGAGCGCCGGCGTCGTCGCCGCCGCCTCGCTCACGCCGCAGCGGGTGACCGACTACTACGAGGTCGCGCTCGAGGCCGGGCTCGACATCCTCGTCATCCAGGGGACGGTGATCTCCGCGGAGCACGTCTCCACGCGCTCCGAACCGCTCAACCTCAAGGAGTTCATCGCCGAGGTGCCGGTCCCGGTCGTCGCCGGCGGCTGCGCCTCGTACGCCACCGGGCTGCACCTGATGCGCACCGGCGCCGTCGGTGTCCTCGTCGGCGTCGGCCCGGGTGCCGCGTGCACTACCCGGGGCGTACTCGGGATCGGCGTCCCGCAGGCGACCGCGATCGCCGACGTCGCCGCGGCGCGCTCGCAGCACATGCTCGAGACCGGCGAGTACTGCAACGTGATCGCCGACGGCGGCATGCGCACCGGCGGGGACGTCTCGAAGGCGATCGCCTGCGGCGCCGACGCCGTGATGATCGGCTCGCCGCTCGCCCGCGCCAAGGAGGCTCCGGGCCGCGGGTTCCACTGGGGCATGGCGACGTTCCATCCCTCGCTCCCGCGGGGCACCCGGGTGGCCACCAAGCAGGACGGCACGCTGGAGGAGATCCTGCTCGGCCCCGCGCACGAGAATGACGGCACGTTCAACCTGATGGGCGCGCTGCGGACCTCGATGGCCACCTGCGGCTACGAGGACATCCGCGACTTCCAGCGCGCCGAGGTGATGGTCGCCCCGGCCCTGCAGACCGAGGGCAAGCTGCTGCAGCGCGCGCAGCAGGTCGGGATGGGCTCCAACGGCCGCGCCGCGGTGGCGGCCGGCGTCGCGGTATCGGATGACTGAACCGGCGCTCGTCCCGGACCAAGATCAGGGCCGGATCCGCCCGGATCGCCAGCCCGAGGTCCCGGGGGCGAGCACGGCGGCGCGGGCAGTCGTCGAGGGCGAGCCCGCGTCCCCCGCGGCCGCGGCGGTCGAACCGCCGGAGTCGGCGCGCGAGGAGGTGCTCGTGCTCGACTTCGGCGGGCAGTACTCCCAGCTCATCGCCCGCCGGATCCGCGAGTGCGGCGTCTACGCCGAGCTCCTGCCGTACTCCACGCCCGTCGAGCGGATCGTCGCGCGCTCGCCGCGCGCCCTCGTGCTCTCCGGCGGCCCCGCCTCCGTGTACGCGGAGGGAGCGCCGGCGCTGCCTGTACAGCTGCTCGAGCTCGGCGTCCCAGTGCTGGGCATCTGCTACGGCATGCAGGCCATGGCGCATGCCCTCGGCGGCCGCGTCGAAGGGGCGGAGGCGGGCGAGTTCGGTCGCACGCGCCTCGAGGTCGCCGGCGACGGCGGCCGCCTGCTCGCCGGGCTGCCCAGCGAGCAGCAGTGCTGGATGAGCCACCGCGACTGCGTGCTCGAGCCGCCGCCCGGGTTCGTGGCGCTGGCCGCGAGCCCCGGCTCGCCGGTCGCGGCCTGCGAGTCCGTCGAGCGCGGCCTCTACGGGATCCAGTTCCACCCCGAGGTCGTCCACACGCCGTACGGCACCCAGATCCTCGAGCGCTTCCTGCGGGAGATCGCCGGCTGCAAGGAGAACTGGTCGCCCGCCTCGGTGATCGACGAGCAGGTCGAGCGCATCCGCGCGCAGGTCGGGGACGCCGAGGTGATCTGCGGGCTCTCGGGCGGCGTCGATTCGGCGACTGCGGCGGCGCTCGTCCACAAGGCCGTCGGCGACCAGCTCACCTGCGTGCTCGTCGACCACGGCCTGATGCGCAAGAACGAGGCCGAGCAGGTGGTCCACGCCTTCCGCGACGAGCTCGGGATCAAGCTCGTCCACGTCGATGCCCAGGATCGCTTCCTCGAGCGCCTTGCGGGCGTCACCGAGCCCGAGGCCAAGCGCAAGATCATCGGCGAGGAGTTCATCCGGGTCTTCGAGGAAGAGGCCCGAAAGCTCAAGGACGCCGGCTTTCTGGTACAGGGCACGCTGTACTCCGACGTGATCGAGTCCGGCGGCGACGGCAACGGCGCGGCGACGATCAAGTCCCACCACAACGTCGGCGGCCTGCCCGAGGACCTCAACTTCGACCTCGTCGAGCCCCTGCGCCTGCTGTTCAAGGACGAGGTGCGCGCCGTGGCGACCGAGCTCGGCCTGCCCGACCGGATCGTCTGGCGCCAGCCCTTCCCCGGGCCCGGCCTGGGCATCCGGATCGTCGGCGGCGAGGTCACGCGCGAGCGCCTCGACATCCTGCGCGAGGCCGACGCGATCCTGCAGGAGGAGATCCGCGCCGCCGGCCTCTACCGCGAGCTCTGGCAGTCGTTCTGCGTGCTCCCGGTCGTGCGCTCGGTGGGCGTCCAGGGCGACGGTCGCACCTACGCCTACCCGATCGTGATCAGGGCGGTGACCTCCGAGGACGCGATGACGGCGGACTGGGCCCGCCTGCCCTACGACCTGCTGGAGCGCGTCTCCAACCGGATCATCAACGAGGTCCAGGGCGTCAACCGCGTCGCGCTCGACATCTCGTCGAAGCCGCCCGCGACGATCGAGTGGGAGTAGCCCGCTAGGGCTTCACCGCCACCCGGCAACTCGTATCGACCCTGTGCAGTAGCGGCGGGTTGGGGAGCGTGGCGAGGAACTCGTCCGTCGCGTCGCGGGCGCCCTCGTACTCCCCGTAGTCGTCGACGATCAGCACCCCGCCGGGGGTGATCCGCTCGTACAGGTGCTCCAGCTCGTGCTTGGTCGAGCGGTACCAGTCGGTGTCCAGGCGGCAGAGGGCGATACGCTCGGGCGCCTCGTCGGGGATCGTGTCCTCGACGAGCCCCTGGATCATGTGGATGCGCTCGCTGGGGTGGCCTGTGCTCTCGACGAGCGCCCTGACCTGCTCCAGCGGGATGTGCGCGAAGACCGGGTGGGTGGTGATCGTCTCGTAGAGCTCGTCCGGCGTGCCGTCGGCCCACGCGTGCCGGTCGCGCGGCTCGGGTTTGGGGAACTCGGTGAAGGTGTCGAACAGATACAGCTCGCGGTCGGCGGCGCCCAGCTCGACGAGCGTGCTCGCCGCGGCCATCATGCTGCCGCCGCGCCAGACGCCGCACTCAACGATCGCCCCCTCGATGCCGTTGCGCACGATGTGGCGCACGGCGTCGCAGAGGGCCATGATCCGCTCCGGCGGCGTCAGCGTGTAGGGCTGGACGCGCTCGATGATGCGGCGCGTCGCCTCGTCGCAGTCGGGCGGGATGGGCGGCATGCCGTTCGTGGGGCGCACGTCGTACCCGAGCCGCCCAAGGACCCTGGCGCCCACTCGCGCGACCGTATGCCCAACCCGTCCGGCCATCCCGGCCGTACCGTAGTCGACCGCCTGTCAGACCGCGTCATCAGCCGCGGCGAGGCGCAGCTCGAGCTCGCGCGGCGAGCCCGGCTCGGGGGCGTCCTCGGGGCGCCCCCGCGGGCGGCGATAGGCGAGCGCCAGCAGTAGGCAGAGCAGCGCCGAGGCCGACGCGAAGCCGACCTCGACGCGCCGGAAGACCTCAACCGCCGGCACCGTGTACCAGGCGAGCAGGGCGAGCGCGCACGCGGCCCAGCAGAGCGCTGCCCGGCGCGCCTGCGCCTGCGCGAGCACCGCCTGGTTGAGCGTCGTGGCCGAGAGGTAGAGGCCCATTCCCGCGGCGACGATCAAAAGCCCCGGGCGGTCGTACTCGAACTTCTCCCCGAAGGCGAGCTGCATGAGCGCAGGGCCCGCCGCGGCCACGGCGAGCAGCGTGAGCGCGGTGAAGGCGGCGACCGCGAGCAGGGTGACGCGCACGGAGCGCCTGAACGCGGCGCCCCCGGCGCGATCGCCGCGCGAGCGCATACGGGTGAGGTGGGGGAGGAGGCTGGTCGCGACCGCTTGGAAGAGCACCACGGGGGCGCGCACGACCATCAGCACGTTGAAGATGAACCCGGCCGCCGCCGTGTCCGCCTCGACCCGAGCGAACAGCGGACCGCTGTTCAAAAAGACCTGCTCGCTCAGCATGATCACGAGGACCGCGGCGGCGAATCCCGTTCCCTGGCTGAGGGTGAACTCCGGCGCCGCCTCACCACCCGGCGGGCCGCCCTGCGACGCCGCGAGCGCCTCGGGCGCGCGCTGCGCGCGCCCGAGCCAGGCGAGCGCGAGCAGCCCGATGAGCGGCGCGAGCGCGATTCCGATCGCGATCGGGTCCACGCCGTCCGCGAGCCCGACGGCGACGACCAGGGCGAACGCCATCCGCGCGACGGCATCGAGCAGCACGAGCGCCGCGTACAGGCCGAAGCGGTGGCTGCCCGCCAGATAGCCGCGCGCGAAGAACGCGGCGGCGAAGCCGAGGACCGACGCGATGAGCGCCCAGAAGAACAGGGCGTCACCGTCGAAGAGGTCGTCCTGGATCGGCCCGCGCAGGGCGAACGCGGCGACCGTGAACGCGGCCGCGATGCCGAGCTGGATTCCGGCGGCGGTGCGCAGCACGTGGCCCGTCGGCTGACCGTGGGTGTCGAGCTCGGCGATCGTCCGCGAGAGCAGCTGCTCGACCGGCCGGAAGAGCACCGAGATCGCGATGAACATCACCGACCACAGCACGACGATGCGGCCGTACTCCTCGCGATCGAGCGCGTGCGACGCGAGCGCGAAGAACGCGTAGGTCAAAAGCCCCGCGGCGCCGACCGCTCCGGTGAGCAGCGCGGCCGAGCGTCCGTAGCGGCTGGTGGACGCACCGGATCGACTCATGCGAGCGGCGCGGAATCTATTCGCGGGGGATGGTGCGCGGCGCCGGTGGGGCTAGCTCCAGCGATCCCACTCGCGGACGATCCGCTTGACCTGGCGGACCGGCTTGCCGCCGCCCCACCACCGGCCCTTCCAGATCTCGAAGTGCAGGTGGCAGCCCGAGGCGTTGCCGGTCTCACCCACCAGGCCGATCCGCTGGCCGGTCTTCACCTTGGTGCCCGGCCGCAGCGGCGAGCGCCGCTTGAGGTGGGCGTACATGTAGTCGCGCTTGGTGCCCTTGCCGGAGATCACGATGTAGTGGCCCGCGGCCGAGGCCTGGTAAGAGCGGTAGATGACCTTCCCGCCGCGCGCCGCGACGATCGGCTTGCCGCACCTCGCGAAGATGTCGACGCCCTGATGCCCGCGCCCGGCGCCGTAGCCGTCGCCGAAGTTGTGCGGGGCGCGTACCGGGAACATGTGGCCGCGGAGGGCGAAGCGGGCGTCCTCGTCGCTCGCGACGCCGCCATTGGAGGGGCCGATGCGGAAGCTGTAGCGCCCCTCCTTGGCGGCCTTGCCGGCGTTGGTCATGCCGTTCCACTGGAAGACGTTCTCGGTGTTCGGCTCCGACTCCTTGACCAGGCGGCGCACGGTCTCGCCGGTGTCGCGGTTCACGACCTCGATGCGGACGTCGGTGCGCCCGGGGCCCGCGAAGCGGTACTTGAGCTTGGTCTTCTGCTTCGCGAAGAAGAACGAGTTGCGCGGGGTGGCGGTGGCCTCCTTCAGCTCGAACTTGTCCGACCTCGGGATCGCGTTGACGACCTTGAGCTTGTAGGGCGCCTTCGTGGCGCGGTCGAGCGCGTCGATGACCTTCGGGCGGCCGTCCGCGGCGCCCCGCGGGACCTCGGCCACGAGGGTCTTCTTGGCGCGCTTGACGATCTTGCCCTCGACGGGTCCCTGCTCGCCAGGGAAGCGCACCGACTTCGCCCCGTCGAGGCGCTGGCCGGTGAACTCGACCCGCGAACCCTCGGTCACCTTGCGCAGGCCCCCGCAGTCGCGGATGCAGACGACGTCCTTGACCATGGTCGGGTCGGGGATCGTGAGGCCGCCGCCGCCCATGCCGCCCGTGCCCGCGATGGCGGCGCCGGCACCGGTGGTGAGCCCCGCGATCGCCGCGGCGATCGGGATCAACCTCCAGCTGTACCGTCTTGGCGCTCGCGCCCCAGGCAATCGGGCCTCTCTTTCTTGGAGCCTGCGGGGTTAGCTGTCGGGCTCGCGCCGAAAGAGCGGCGCGGGGAGCGATTCCCTTCGCCCCTGGACGGACCTTCGACGCCCGTCCTCTGGTTCCCCCGCTCCCCGGTCTCCCGGGGACTCGGCAGGTCCATTTGTGGCGCGGCAGTATAACTCTTTGAGCGGACCGTTAGCGAGCGCTTAACGTCGCTAACACGCGGAGTTTGCGGCAATCTCGCCGTCCTCCGAGCGCCCGCTATCATCCTCGGGCCGCGCCGTGGCGCCACCGCCGGGCGCGGTTTTCGCGCGCGGCACGAACGCGCACACGCACACCGATGAAGACCTACGTAGCCACACCCGCCGACCGTCAGCGCGACTGGTACGTCGTCGACGCCGAGGGCAAGACCCTCGGCCGGCTGGCGACCCAGATCGCCGACGTCCTGCGCGGGAAGCGCAAGCCCGAGTACACGCCGCACGTCGACACGGGCGACTTCGTGATCGTCGTCAACGCCGAGAAGGTCGAGGTGACCGGGCGCAAGCGCGAGCGCAAGCTTTACTGGTGGCACACGGGCTACCCCGGCGGGATCCGCAACCGGACGCTCAACGAGATGCTCGAGCGCCACCCCGAGGAAGTGATCCGCAAGGCCGTCAAGGGCATGCTGCCGCGCAACCGCCTGGGCCGCGCCCAGCTGCGCAAGCTGAAGGTCTACGCCGGTCCCGACCATCCGCACGCCGCCCAGCAGCCCAAGCCCCTGGAGATCGAGACTTGATGATCGACGACGAGAGCAACCGCGAGGACGCCGAGCAGCCGACCCCCGAGGACGAGGCCGGGGAGCCGGCTCCGCAGGAGGAGCCGGCCGCCGAGCAGCCCGCGGAGCCGGAGGAGGCCGCCGGCGAGGCTGAGCAGCCCGCCGCCGAGGGCGAGGAGGCTGAGGCCGCAGCCCAGGAGGGCGGGGCCGAGGGGGCCGAGGAGCCTGAGGCCGACGAGGGCGAGGGCGAGGAAGATGAGGAGCGCCGCGGCGACGAGCCGCCCGGCGCGAGCCTTGAGCCCCTGCGTATCGAGGACGAGGATCTCGATCCCGAGGAGCGCGCTCGGCTCGAGGCCGAGGCCGAGGAGCGCGCCCGCCGCGAGGCCGAGGCGACCGCCGATCACGAGGACGAGGAGCCGGTCGCCCGTCCCGCGAAGGTCGACCTCGCGCCTGACACGAACATCCAGGCCACCGGCAAGCGCAAGTCGGCCGTGGCTCGCGTGATCGTGCGCCGGGGCGAGGGCGCCTTCCAGATCAACGGCCGCGACCTGGGCGAGTACTTCCCGCGCCACCTCCACCAGACGATCGCGAAGCAGCCGCTCGTGGTCACGGGCTTCGAGGGTCACGTCGACGTGCGCGTGCGCGTGCACGGCGGCGGGCTCAGCGGGCAGGCGGACGCGGTCCGTCACGGCATCGCGCGCGCCCTCTGCGAGATCGACCCGGAGCTTCGGCCCGAGCTCAAGCGCCGCGGTTTCTTGACGCGCGACGCGCGCGTCAAGGAGCGCCGCAAGGCGGGGCTTAAGAAGGCCCGCAAGCGCCCCCAGTTCTCCAAGCGCTGAGAGCCCTGCAAAGCGGCGCATTTCTGCGTCCTCGGGCAATTGCCTCGCTCACGTACTGCCCATGTACGCTCGCTTCGGCAATCGCCCTGCGTCCTTGAACTGCTTGCTTTCGGGCTCTCAGGGCGTGGTCGGCGGCACGATTTCAGGTAATCGGATGACGACGCTCGAAACCGCATGACGAAGCTGTTTGGAACCGATGGCGTTCGTGGGGTTGCCGGTGAGCGGCTCACCGCCGAGCTCGCGGTCGCGCTTGGGCGCGCCGCGGCGGCCGAGGCGCGCGCCGAGCGCCCGCAGGTGTTGATCGTCCGCGACACGCGCGAGTCCGGACCGATGCTGGAGGCCGCGCTCGCGGCCGGGGTGGCGCAGGGCGGCGGTGACGCGCTCATCGCCGGCGTGCTGCCGACCCCCGCGGCGTCGATCCTCGTGCGCAAGCTGGGCCTCGACCTCGCCGCGGTCGTCTCGGCTTCCCACAACCCGTGGCAGGACAACGGCATCAAGTTCTTCGGGGCCGACGGCCGGAAGCTGAGCGACGAGGCCGAGGAGCGCATCGAGGCGGCGGTGGCCGGCGGGGCGTCGGCCGACGGTGGCACCCAGGTGGGCACGGTCCGCGACCTGCACGGGGCCCTCGACGACTACCTGCGCGCCCTCGAGTCGGCGTTCCCGCTCAAGCTCGACGGGCTGCGGGTCGCGCTCGACTGCGCGCACGGCGCCACCTACCGCGCCGCGCCCGCGATCTTCAGGCGCCTCGGCGCGGAGGTCGAGCTGCTCGGCGCCGACCCGGACGGCCGCAACATCAACGACGGCTGCGGGTCGACCCACCCTGAGGCGCTCGCCGAGCACGTCCGTTTCAACGGCGCCGCCATCGGGTTCGCGTACGACGGCGACGGCGACCGGGTGATCGCGGTCGACGGCGAGGGGCGGGTGCGCGACGGCGACGAGCTCATGGCGCTGATTGCCACCTGGGCGCGCGAGCGCGGCGCCCTGCGCGGCGGCCTCGTCGCGACGGTCATGTCGAACTTCGGGCTGCGGACCGCGATGGAGGAGGCGGGTATCGAGCTCGCCATCACCCCGGTCGGCGACCGGCACGTGGCCGCCGAGCTCATCGAGCGCGGCTGGAACTTCGGCGGGGAGCAGTCCGGGCACCTGATCTGGAGCGATTTCTCGCCGACCGGCGACGGCATCGCCGCTTCGCTGCTCGCGCTCCAGGCCCTTGACGGCCGCGACCTTGCCGCTGCGATCCCGATGACGCGCCTGCCCCAGTCGCTCGTCAACGTGCGCGTGGGCGACCGCGAGGCCCTCGCCGGCGCCGAGGCCGTGTGGGCAGCGGTGGAGGCCGAGGAGGCCAAGCTCGACGGCCGTGGCCGCGTGCTCGTGCGCCCCTCCGGCACCGAGCCCTTGGTGCGGGTGATGGTCGAGGCGCCGACGCAAGACGAGTGCGACGCCGTCTGCCGGCGGCTGGCGGCGGTCGTCGAGCGCGAGCTCGCCTGAACCCCGCTTGGTTACACGCTTCCCAGGCCCTGAGCCCACAGTCCCGTACCCTGTAGCGCCAGATGTGCGGAATCGTCGGATACGTCGGAAAGCGACCGTGCCGCGATCTGCTCATAGCGGGGCTTGAGAAGCTCGAGTACCGGGGCTACGACTCCGCGGGCATCTCGCTCCTGCAGGACGGGCGCATCGAGTCCGTGCGTGCCGTCGGCAACCTCGCGAACCTGCGCGAGGCCGTGAGCCGGGACGACCGCGTGGGCGGCGGCGGCGGGGTAGCCGTGGCCGCGCCCCCGGCGACGATCGGGCTCGCCCACACGCGCTGGGCGACGCACGGGCGCGTCACCGAGGAGAACGCCCACCCGCACGGCGACTGCACGGACGAGGTCCACATCGTCCTCAACGGCATCGTCGAAAACCACAACGAGCTACGCGAGCAGCTCCGCGCCGAGGGGCACACGTTCACCTCCGAGACCGACGCCGAGACGGTCGCGCACCTGATCGAGAAGCACTACGACGGTGATTTGACCCGCGCCGTGCAGAAGGCGTTCGCCGATTTGCGCGGCCACTACGCGTTCGCCGCGATGCACGCCGACCACCCGGACACGCTGGTCGCGGCGCGCCAGGAGTGCCCGCTGATCGTGGGGCTCGGCGAAGAGGAGACGTTCGTGGCCTCCGCGATCCCCGCTTTCCTCGCGGAGACCCGCACCGCCCTGGTCATCGAGAACGGCGAGATCGTCACGATCACGCCGGACGGCGCGACGATCATCGATCCCGACGGCAACGAGGTCACGGACCGCGAGGTCGACGAGGTCATGTGGACCGAGGAGGACGCCGAGAAGGGCGGCTTCCCGACGTTCATGCTCAAGGAGATCCACGAGCAGCCGGACGCGGTCGCCGAGACGATCGCCGACCGGCTCGCGGGCGAGGACCGAGTGGACCTCTCCGAGCTCGATCTCAGCGAGGACTTCATCGTCGGGCTGCGGCGGATCGTGATCGTCGCCTGCGGCACAAGCTACCACGCGGGGCTCGTCGGGCGCTACGCGATCGAGCGCTGGGCGCGCATCCCGGTTGACATGGACATCGCGTCGGAGTTCCGCTACCGCGAGCCGGTGCTCGACCGCAACGACCTGGTGATCGGCATCACCCAGTCCGGCGAGACCGCGGACACGCTCGCCGCGATGCGGCTCGCCCGCGAGCGGGGCGCGCGCGTGATGGCGGTGACCAACGTGATGGGCAGCCAGGCGACGCGCGACGCCGACACCGTGCTGTTCACGCGCGCCGGCATCGAGATCGGCGTCGCGGCGACCAAGACGTTCACGAGCCAGGTGGCGGCCATGTACCTGTTCGCGCTCTGGCTCGCGCAGCAGCGCGGGACGCTGCCGGCGGACGAGATCGCCGAGCTCATCCGCCAACTCAAGACCATGCCCGGCCGCATCAAGGAGACGATCGCCTCGACCGACGGGCGCGTGCAGGCGATCGCGCGCGCCGAGCACAAGGGGCGCTTCTTTTTGTACCTGGGCCGCAACATCGGCCTGCCGGTGTGCCTGGAGGGGGCGCTCAAGATGAAGGAGATCTCCTACATCCCCTCCGACGCCTACGCGGCGGGCGAGATGAAGCACGGGCCGATCGCCCTGCTCGACGAGGAGACGCCGGTCGTCTGCGTGGCGACCGACAGCCCGATCCTCGACAAGGTGCTCTCGAACATCGAGGAGGTGCGGGCCCGCGGCGCCGACGTCGTCGCGATCGCGACCGAGGGGTCGCAGCGCGTAGCCGACGTCGCCGACCTGACGATCTTCGTGCCGCGCACGGATTGGGTGCTGCAGCCGATCCTCGCGGTCATCCCGCTGCAGCTGCTCGCCTACTACGTCGCGCGCATGCTGGGGCTCAACGTCGACCAGCCCCGCAACCTGGCGAAGACCGTCACGGTCGAGTAGCTTGCCGCCGCCGATGTCCTCCCGCAGATCCCTTGTGCTTGCGTCCGCGCTTGGCGTGCTCGGCTTCTGCGCTTGCGGCGGCGACGAGGCCTCCGGTCCCGCGTCGTTCGTGCCAGCGGACAGCCCCCTCTACATCGAGGCGCGCGTCCAGCCGACCGACGAGCAGCGCAGCGCCCTGGAGGAGCTCGCTGGCCGCTTCACCGAGCTGCCGATCGTCGGCGAGGTCGCCGATCCGTTCGACCTCCTTGAGCAGGAGCTCGACCGGGCCGCGAGCGACGCCGGGGTGGACTTCAGCTTCTCGGAGGACGTGGAGCCATGGCTCGGCGAGTGGGGCGCGATGGCTGCATCAGCCGAGGCGCTCGCGCAGTCCGAGGGCGATGAGGCCGACCAGGGCTTCGTGTTCGCCCTCGAGGTGAGCGACGCCGACGCAGCCCGCGACGCGCTGACCCGGTTCGGGGAGGGCGGCGAGGACCTCGAGGTCGCCGAGTTCGCGGGTGTCGAGGGGATCGCCGGCGACGATTTGTATGCGGCCGTGGTCGACGAGGCGCTCATCGCCGCGCCCACCGAGGAGGACTTCCAGGCCGCCCTCGACGCGAACGACGGCGACTCGCTCGGTGATTCCGACGGGTTCGACGAGGCGTTTGGGGAGCTGGACGCCGGCGAGGCGATCGCGCGGGCCTACGTCGACTTCGGCGCCGTCATGGAGGCCACGGCGGAGGCCGAGGGCGAGTTTGAGGACCTCGAGATCGTGCGTGGACTGATTCCCGAGCTCGATGGGCCGATCGGTGCGGCGCTGTTTGTGCGCGACCACGGCGTGACGCTCGACGTGTCCGCGCCCGGGGAGGCGGCTGGAAGCGCCGAGGCGCTGCGCGCGGTCTCGGCCGATGCGGTGGCGGCGATCGGCATCGCCGACCTCGGCGCGCGCCTGCGCGACGGCGTGGCGCGGATCGAGCGGATCGGCGCGGAGCTCGGCGAGTTCTCCGAGGGGCAGCTCGCGAGCGCGTTCCAGGGGCTTACGGGTGTGTCGCTCGACGACGCGGCCGCCGCCCTGGGCGACGGCGTCCTCGAGCTCCAAGGCCAGCTGTCCGACGCGTTCGCCGTTCAGCTGCGGGTCGACGCCGACGATGGCGGGACCGTCGAGTCCCTGTTGAACGGACTCCAGAACTTCCTCGAGGCGGACGAGAGCACGCGCGTGGGCCCGCCGCTCGCGGGCGACGCGGGGTTCTCCGCGCAGCCGCGCGGGGACGCGGGCGAGGGGAGCCCGATCAAGTTCATCGGCGCGGAGACCGACGGCGAGACGGTCACCGCGACCGTGGCGAGCGACATCGATGAGGCGCGCGCGGCGATGGAGGCCGATGGCGAGGCGCTCGCCGACGATCCCGGCTTCCAGGCCGCCGCGGAGGCGCTCGGCGACGGCTTCGAGCCGTCCGCGTTCGCTCGCCCTGGCGCGCTGCTAGAGAGCGTCCTCGGCGGGGCCTCGGCGCTCGACATCGTCACGGGCGGCTCGCTCGAGGACGCGATCCCGGGCTTCCTCGCGGGGAAGCTCAGCTGGCTCGCCGCCGGGATGCGCGGCGAGGGCGAGCGCGTGGTCACGCGCATCGTCGTCGGCGTGGAGTGAGGGGCCCATGCCCGTCGGCTTCGACCTGATCGAGATCGAACGGGTCGAGCGGGCGCTTGAGCGCCGCCCCGGGCTGGCCGAGCGCGTGTTCACGCGGACGGAGCTCGAGGCGTGCCGGGCGCGGCCGCGGCCCGGGCGACACCTCGCCGCGCGGTTCGCCGCCAAGGAGGCCGCGCTCAAGGCGCTCGGACTCGGCGGCATGCGGCTGCACGAGGTCGAGGTCGTCGGCGGGGGCGAGGAGCCGCCGCGGCTGGTGCTGCACGGGTCGGCGCGCCGGGCGGCCGAGGAGCAGGGCGTCGAGCTCAGCGTCTCGCTGACCCACTCGCGGGAGCTGGCGGGCGCCGCGGTGCTCGCCGAGCGCCGCCCGCCGGGCTGACCCAGGGCGGCGCGTCGGTACGCTGCCGCTCGATGGATCCCTGGCTGCGACCACTCTTCGACGCCGCTGGCATGCGCGCCGCGGACGCGTGGGCGATCGACGAGCAGGGCGTGCCCTCGCTGCGCCTGATGGAGGCGGCGGGCCGCGCGCTCGCCGACGTTGTGCGCGAGCTCGCGGGCGAGGGGCCGATCCGGGTGGTCTGCGGCAAGGGGAACAACGGGGGCGACGGCCTGGTCGCCGCGCGCCTGCTGGCCGAGCTCGGGTTCGACGTCGACGTCCTCCTGCTGTGGCCGGCGGATGAGCTCAGCCCCGACGCGAGCGCGAACCTAAAGCGGCTGCCGGTGAGCCCGGTCCAGCTCGACCCCGGCCACGCCGCGAGCGCGCTCGCCGGCTCCGGGGCGATCGTCGACGCGATCTTCGGAACGGGCTTCGCCGACGCCCCGCGCACGCCGGCGAGCGAGGCGATCGAGGCCATGAACGCGGCGGGCGCGCCGGTCGTCGCGGCCGACATCGCCTCGGGCGTCGACGCCTCCACTGGCGAGGTCGAGGGCGCGGCGGTGCGGGCGAGCGCGACCGTGGCGTTCCACGCGGCCAAGCTCGGGCACCGCATCGCGCCGGGCAAGGCGCACACCGGCGCCCTGCGCGTGGCGCCGATCGGGATCCCGGATGGGGCCCCGGCGCCCGCCGCGGCGGGGGAGATCACCGACGAGGTGCTCGCGGGCCTGCCGCGCCGCGGCCCCGCCTCGACCAAGTTCACCTCGGGCCAGGTGATCGTGCTGGGCGGATCGCGGGGACTCACCGGGGCGGTCTGCCTGGTCGCAAGCGCGGCGATCAGGGCGGGCGCGGGTTACGCGACCGCTCTGGTTCCGGCGTCGCTCGAGCCGATCCTCGAGGTGAAGCTCACCGAGGTGATGACGCGGGCGCTTCCCGACCGCGGCGGCACGCTGGCGGGGGAGGCGGCCGATGACGCTCTCGCCGCGGCCGAGCGCGCGGACGCGCTCGTCGTCGGCCCGGGGCTGGGCCGCAGCGAGGGCGCGTTTGCTGTCGCGCGCGCGGTCGCGAAGGCCGCCGCGGCGCCGCTCGTCCTCGACGCCGACGGCCTCAACGCGCACGCCGGGGCGCTCGAGGCGCTCGCCGACCGCGAGGCGCCGACCGTGCTCACCCCGCACGCCGGCGAGCTCGCGCGGCTTTTGGGAATCGAATCCGCCGAGGTGAACGCCCGGCGCCTGGAGTGCGCCCGGCGGGCGGCGGCCGCGGCGCGGGCGATCGTCGTGCTCAAGGGCGACGACACGCTGGTGGTGGACGGCCGCTCGGACGCCGTCGCCGTCTCCGCCCTGGCGAGCCCGGCGCTGGCCACGGCCGGCACCGGGGATGTGTTGGCCGGCACGATCGGGGCGCTGATCGCGCGCGGCGTCCCGCCGCTGCGGGCCGCCTGCGCGGCCGTGCACGCGCACCAGCGCGCGGGCCGGATCGCCGCCGACCGCGTGGGGAGCGCCGAGTCGGTGATCGCGACGGACGTCGTCGCGGCGTTGCCGGAGGGCCTGCGCGAGCCATGAGGCGGGCCGTCGCACGCGTCGACCTCGGCGCGGTCGAGCACAACTGCGCGCGGCTCGCCGAGCTGATCGCGCCCGGCTCCAGGCTGTGCGCGGTGGTGAAGGCCGACGGCTACGGGCACGGCATGGTGCCCGTCGCCAAGGCGGCGATGCGCGGCGGTGCCGCCATGCTCGCGGTCGCCACGGCGGGCGAGGCGGAGGAGCTGCGCGCCGCGCTTCCCGACGCGCCGATCCTGACGATGGGGGCGCTCTCGCGGTCGGAGGCGGAGCGCGCGCTCGCCGCGCGCTCGGAGATCACGCTCTGGCGCGAGGGGTTCCGCGAGCAGCTCTCGAAGCGCGCGCGGGAGCTCGGCGTGCGCCCGCGCGTCCACGTCAAGTACGACACGGGGATGGGCCGCCTGGGCGAGCGCGACCCTGACGCGGTGCTCGCGCTCTGCGACGCCGCCGCCGCCGACGACGCGCTCGAGCTGGCCGGCCTGTGGACCCATTTCGCGACCGCGGACGAGCGCGGCGACGAGTTCTTCCCCGCGCAGCTTCGCGCCTTCGCCGAGCTCGCCGAGCGGGTCCGAGAGCGCCATCCGGGCGTTCTGCTGCACGCGGCGAACAGCGCGGCGACCCTGCGCGAGCCGGCGTCGCGCTTCGACATGGTGCGCTGCGGCGTCGCGATCTACGGGCTCGACCCGTTCGGCGTCGACCCCGCGGAGTACGGGCTGCGCCCGGCGCTTGAGCTGCGCAGCCACGTCGCCGACGTGAAGGCCTTCCCGGCTGGCGCGTCGGCGGGGTACGGCCGCACCTGGCGCGCGCCGCGCGACACCAACGTCGCCGTCGTGCCGATCGGCTACGGCGACGGCTGGCGGCGCGGCCTCTCGAACAAGGCCGACGTGCTGATCGGCGGCCGCCGCTACCCGATCGCGGGCACGATCTCGATGGACAATCTCACGGTCGACCTTGGGCCGGAGACGACGGTGAGGCCGGGCGACGAGGTCGTGCTGATCGGCCGCCAGGGCGACCAGGAACAGTCCGCCGAGAGCCTCGCGCGCGCCCTGGGGACCATCAACTACGAGATCACCTGCGCGGTCTCCCCGCGGGTCCCGCGCGAGTACGTCGGCGGCGAGCCCGGATGAGCGCCAGCCGGCTCAGCGCCGCCGAGGCCGTCGGCGTCGCCCGGCGCGTGCTCGCCGGCGAGCAGGGGGTCTGGATCGTCGGCGGGGCGGTGCGGGACGCGCTTTTGGGACGGGAGGTGCTCGACGTCGACCTCGCCGTGGAGCCGGGCGCCGAGGAGCGCCACGCCCGGGCGATCGCGCGCGCTTGCGGCGGCGCCGCGTTCCCGCTCTCCGAGGAGTTCGGCACGTGGCGGGTGGTGGCGCCGGGCGGTACCTGGCACCTCGACGTCACGCGTCTGCGTGGCGACGCGATCGAGGCCGACCTGCGCGGCCGCGACTTCACGATCAACGCGATCGCCGTGCCGCTCGCCGACCCCGAGGGCGAGCTCGTGGACCCGACCGGGGGCCGTTCCGACCTCGAGGCGGGCGTGGTGCGCGCGGTGAGCCAGCGCAGCTTCGCCGACGACCCGCTGCGCATCCTGCGCGCTGCCCGGTTCGCCTCGGCGCTGGGCTTCCGGATCGAGTCCGGGACGGTCGCGCTCGGCAGGGCCGAGGCGTCCCGCGCCGGGGAACCCGCGGGGGAGCGGCAGCTCGCCGAGCTGCGCCATCTGCTCGCGGGCCCCGATCCGGCGCGCGGGATCGAGCTGCTGGATGAGCTCGACGCACTGCCCGCGGCGCTGCCGGAGATCGCCGTGCTGCGCGGGGTGGGGCAGAACCCGAACCACCACCTCGACGTCTTCGGGCACACGCTTGAGGTCCTGCGCCAGGCCGTGGCGGTCCAGGCGGACCTCGACCGCTTCGCGGGCCAGGCGGCGGAGGGCGCGCGGGAGCTGCTCGCCGAGCCGCTGGCCGACGAGTTCACCCGGGGCATGGCGATGCGCTTCGGGGCGCTGCTCCACGACGTCGGCAAGCCCGCGACGCGCGGCGAGCACTCGGGCTACGTGACGTTCATCGGCCACGACCGCGTCGGTGCCCAGATCGCGGGCGAGTTGCTGCGCCGGCTCAAGGCGAGCCGGGCGCTCACCCGGTACGTCCAGGGGCTGGTGCGCCATCACCTGCACCTCGGCTTCCTCGTGCACGAGCGGCCGCTGTCGAAGCGCGCCATCTACGACTACCTGGCTCGCTGCGGCGACGTGGCGCCCGACGTCACTCTGCTCACCGTCGCCGACCGCCTGTCGGCGCGGGGCAGCGGCTCGGTGGCTTCCCCGGAGATGATCGAGGCGCACCTCGAGCTCGTGCGCGAGGTGATGCCGGCCGCGCTCGACTGGCACCGCCAGGGGCCGCCGCGTCTGCCCTTGCGCGGCGACGAGCTCGCCGCCGAGCTCGGGATCGAGGAGGGGCCCGAACTGGGACGGCTGATCGAGGAGCTGCGCGCCGCCGTCTACACAGGGGAGGCGACGACGCGTGACGAGGTGATCGCGCTCGGTCGGCGGCTCGCGGATGGCGCGCCCGAGGACGCCGAGTGAACTAGGCTCTCGGCGTGGCCGAGGAATGCATTTTCTGCAAGATCATCGCCGGTGAGCTGCCGGGCGAGATCGTCGATTCCGACGAGCGGACGGTCGCCTTCATGGACATCAACCCGGCTACCCCGGGGCACGCGCTGGTGGTGCCGCGCGCTCACTCGACGGACCTCATGGACATCGCCGACGAGGACCTCGAGGCTACGATCGTCGCGGCGCGGCGACTGGCGCGGCGCATCGAGGCCGCGCTCGATCCCGACGGATTCAACATCCTGAACGCCTGTCGCCCGGCGGCCTGGCAGACCGTCTTCCATTTCCACCTGCACGTGATCCCGCGCTACGAGGACGACCCCCTGAAGCTGCCCTGGATCCCGCGCGGAGCGGAGGAGGGCCAGATCGCCGCGGTCGCGGAAAAGATCCGCGCCGCGGGCGCCTGAGGCGCGGATGGCGCCGATCACGGTCAGCTTCGACGGCGACGTCGCCGTCATCACGCTCTCCAACCCGCCGCTCAACCTGTTCGGCGCGGACGCCTTCGACGCGCTCGATGAGGCCGTCGCCGAGATCGAGCGGTCGAGCACGCGCGCCGCGGTGTGGCGGGCGGACGGCGAGATCATGAGCGGCGGGGTGGACGTCAAGGTCTTCGACGAGGCCGTGCAGCGCGGCGATGGGTTCCCGTCGCTGCTCGGGCCGATCCACCGGCTCGAGGCGCTCGAGATCCCGACCCTGGCGCTCTGTCACGGCGTCTGCCTGACCGCCGCGTTCGAGGTCGCGCTTGCCTGCGACATGATCTGGGCCGCGGAGTCCGCGCGGTTCGGTCTCGTCGAGCGCGTGGTCGGGCTCACCCCCGGCGCGGGCGGGACCCAGCGCGTCGCCGAGCGCGCCGGCCCGGCGCGGGCGCGCGAGCTGGTGATGAGCGGCCGCCTCTACGACGCCGCCACCCTCGAGCGCTGGAACGTCGTCAACCGGGTCGTGCCCGACGACGAGCTCCTCGAGAAGGGCATGGCGTTCGCGCGCGATCTGGCGGCCGGGCCCACCCGCGCGCACGCCATGACCAAGCGCATCGTGCGCGCCTACCTCGACGGCGGCGTCGCGGCTGCGGACGAGATCACACCGGGGGTGTTCTCCGAGCTGTTCGAGACCCAGGACCTGCAGCGTGCCGTGCGCAGCTTCCTCGAGGAGGGGCCTGGCAAGGCCACGTTCGAGGGCCGCTGAGGGGTGTGCGCGAACGGGAGCCGCTGCTAGGCTCGTCGCCCGCATGGCGAAGGAAGAGAAGATCGAGATGGAGGGCGAGGTCGTCGAGGCCCTGCCCAACACGATGTTCAAGGTCAGGCTCGACAACGGCCACGAGGTCCTCGGGCACATCTCGGGCAAGATGCGCCGGCACTACATCCGCATCCTCCCGGGCGACCGCGTGAAGATCGAGCTCTCGCCCTACGACCTGGACCGCGGCCGCATCACCTACCGCTACAAGTAGGCCGGCGCGCCCGGGGAGCGCGCCCGGGGCCTCGTCACCCCAACCTTGACCGTGCGCCCAGCGCACGCGATCGACTTTTCTCGTCTCGTGGACTAGGAACCTCGATCGCGTCGCCCGCGCCTGATCAGTCCGCCATCCGCCGTATGCCGCGGAGGGCGAACGCGGCGAGCACGGCCACGAGCGCGACGATCGTGACGAGGCCCGGCCAGGTCTCGTGCCAGGTGACCGTGCCGAGGAATCCCTGGCGCACCATCTCGAGCACCTGGGTCACCGGGTTGATGGTGGCGACGGTGTGCAGCCAGCCCTGGAGGTGTTCGCGCGGGGCGTAGGAGGTCGTGCAGAGCACGAGGACGAACATCCCGGCCTGCATCAGTGGCGCCGCCGACTGCGTGCGAAAGCGCAGCGCGAGCGCGCATCCCCAGCAGGCGGCCGCGGTGGCCAGACCCATTACGCCGATGATCGCCAGCGCGAGGCCGTCGAATCCCGGCCAGCTCACGCCGATCGCGAACCCGACGGTGAGCAGGACCGCGGCCGGGATCAGCGCGCGCAGCGCCGCAGAGAGGACCGTCCCGGCGAGGATCACCGGGCGCGGGGCGGGGGAGGCGAGCAGGCGGTCGAACCAGCCCGCCTCGATGTCGCGCGCCAGATTGACGCCGGTGGCGGCGCCCGTGAACCCCGAGCCCTGCAGCAGCGAGACGCCGATGATGAAGCTCTGGTAGTCCTCGGTGCCGAAGCCGCCGAGCTCGGTGAGCTCTCCGAAGACGGCGGTGAGGCCGAGGAAGAAGATCGTGGGTGCCAGCACGCCCGGAATCGCGGCGCCGGGCACGCGGAGGATCTCGTTCATCGCGCGCCGCACGAGCACGGCGACCATCGGCCAGTGGATCGCGAGCGCCGGGTTCATCCGAGCCGCAGCCTCCTGCGCATCGCGAGCGCGCTCAGGCCGAGCCCGAGCGCGGCGAACCCGACGATCGAGGCGAACGCCTTCAGGGCGCCCTCGCCCGTGACCACCGAGACCACCGGGTCGCGGACGCCCGCGACCACGAACGAGAGCGGGTTGTACTCCGCGACGGTGGCCGCCGGCTCCTGCATCAGCTCCGCCGGGAAGAACGCGGTCGACAGAAAGAGGATCACGAAGATCATCGGGAACATCCCCTGGACGACGGAGGCGCGTCCGGCGCGCAGCGCGATCGCCGCGGCGATCGACCCGAACGCGACCGCGGCGAGCGTCACCCAGAGCACCATGAGAACGACGCCGCCGACGCCCTCCTCGTAGGTGACGCCGAAGACCAGGCCGATGACGACGTAGTACACGGCGGAGATCGCGCCGAGCGCGGCCGTGCCCGCCAGCCTGCCGAGCACGATCGCGTAGCGGGAGATCGGCGCCGCGAACAGGCGGTCCGTGAAGCCCATCTCCAGGTCCACGGCGAGCGCGATCCCGCCGCTGTTCCCGGCGAGCAGGCAGGACTGGATCATCGCCCCGGCGAGCATGAAGTCCAAAAAGCCGTTGACCTCGGGGAACTGGGGCAGGTTGACGGCGCCGCCCGCGCCCCCGGTCTGCACCGCGAGCAGAAGCGACGGGAAGACGACGATCGGGGCGGCGAGCTGGGGCCGGCGGAAGGTCTGCCTCACCGAGCGCGCGCCCAGCGATGCGACCACCCGCGCGTTCGCGACGAGCCCCGCCAAGCGCTACGCCTCCGCGGGCTGCTCCGGCCGCGCGCCGTCCTCGGACGAATCGCCTGGCGCCGCCTCCACGGAAGCGCCCGCGCCGTCCCCGTTGCCCTCCAGGTGCCGACCGGTCTTCGCCACGAACACGTCGTCCAACGTCGGCTCGACAAGTTGCAGCGACTCGACGGCGATCCCGGCCTCGTCGAGGGCGCGCACGACCGGCGCCACTTGGGCGGCGCCGCCCTCGAGCTCGACCAGGACGAGTCCGTCCTTCGGCGGGAGCTCGTGGCCCAGCCGCGCAACGACCTCCCGGGCCCGCTCGAGCTCACCGTCGGCGATCGAGATCTCCAGGTGCGGCTTGCCGACCTGCGCCTTGAGCTCGCTCGGGGTTCCCTCGGCGACGATGCGGCCCTGGGCGATGATCCCCACCCGGTCGGCGAGCTGGTCGGCCTCCTCCAGGTACTGGGTCGTGAGGAACACGGTCGTGCCGCTGCGGTTGAGTGCCCGCACCTCGTCCCAGATCGCTTTGCGGCTCACGGGATCGAGCCCCGTCGTCGGCTCGTCCAGGAACAGCACACGCGGCTCGTGGACGAGCGCACTGGCGAGATCCAGCCGCCGGCGCATGCCGCCCGAGTAGGTACCCACGCGCCGATCGGCCGCGTGCTCGAGGCCGACCCGGGCGAGCAGCTCGTCCGCCTTGGCGCGCGCCTCCGCGCGCGGGAGGCGGTGAAGCGTCGCCTGTAGGTGGATGAGCTCGCGGCCCGTCATCAGCGGGTCGAGCGCCGCCTCCTGGAGCGCGACGCCGATCGCGCGTCGCACGGCGGGCGCCTCGCGCACGATGTCGTGGCCGGCCACGCGCGCGGTACCGCCGGTGGGCCTCAGCAGCGTGGTGAGCATGCGGACGGTGGTCGTCTTGCCGGCGCCGTTCGGGCCGAGGAACGCGTAGATCTCGCCCTCGGCCACCTCGAGGTCGACCCCGCGCACCGCCTTGACGCCGCCCTGGAACGCCCGCTCCAGCCCCCGGACTTCGATCGCCGCCATCCGCCGGCTGATTGTAGGGAGGGCCCGCGAACGCCCCGCGAGGCGCCCGCGCCGAGTCACCGCGTGGTCCTGCTCAGCCGTCCGGGGCGCCGAGGACGCGACCCTGGCCGCCCCCGGCGGGGACGAACCAGGCGCGGTAGAGGATGCGCGCCCGGCTGTAGGCGCAACCGTACCCCCGCTCGGTCCCCACCTTCATGTGAGGCGAGGTGTGGTCGAAGAACCACTTCGGGCGCTGGGCGGGCGGCACGTTGCTCGGGATCGAGCAGTTCTTGCGCGCGCGGCTCGCCACCCAGACGTTCTGCGCGCTCAGCGGCCGGTTGGCGCCCCGCGCCTTCGTCGCGAAGTTGCTCACCCAGGTCGGCGTGGTGAGCGCGACGATGTCGCCGGCGCGCACCTTCAGCGGCTTCTCGAGCGTGAAGATCGGCTCCTTGCCGTAGTAGTGCCTGAGCTGGACGATCGGCGAGCGCCGCTTCAGCCGGTACTTGCGCTTCTTGTTCTTGACCTTGCGGATGACCGAGATCCCGGCGGTCGGGCCGTTGCCGTACCGCTCGGTCCCGCCGAAGCGCGTGAAGATGTCGAACGCCTCCTTGTCGGGCTTGCGCGAGAGCCGTACGCTCCAGGCGACGATGTGGCCGTTCCGGGGGACCTTGTAGAGGCCCCGGCGCCCACCGGCGTTGCGCTGGAACCCCGTCACCTGCCCATACGCGCTGCAGTGCTTGTAGCTCGGCACGTTGTTGCCCTGGGGCGTCGGGCAGCTCGGGCGCGGCGTGCGCTCGGTCTGCCCGAGGATCCGGACGGGCGCGGCGTCCGCGGTCGCGAGCCCGATGAGCAGGGCGATCGCGAACGCGCAGATCGCGCCGGCGAGAGCCGACAGCCTGCCTGTTGCGCTGGTGATGGATTTCGGCATCAAGTCTCGAAACACGGGTGGTTGGCGGCTAGTTGCGCCGGAAGGTCCATCGTAACTGCGTCCAAGGGAGCCGCCCCCGGCATCGCCGCGGGCTGGGAGGCCAGTTGCGAGCTACTCGCAGGCCTCGGGGTTCTGCTCGCAGAACTCGTCGAACGCTTCGGGCCCGCTCTTGCCGCCGCCGCCGTTCTTCGAGCCGCCGGAGCCGCCCTTGCCTGGCGAGATCCCGCCGGTCTCGTCGTCGGACGAGCCGCCGTCGTCCTGATCGGCGGGTGGGGTGCCGCCGTTGTCGGGCTCGGGGGGCTCCTCCTCGGTGGTGGTCGTGGTCGGCTCGGTGGCCTCGGTCTCGGTCGGCGTCGTCGTGGTCGCCGGCTCCGTCTCCTCTTCGTCGTCGCCGCCGCACGCGGCCAGCGGCATGGCCAAGGCGAGCGTCACCGCCACCAGCGCGGCCAGGAAACGGCGCGGCCCCAGCGCGCCCGTGCGCGTGGGCGTGTCGGCGCCCGTCATGCGGGCTTGCCGAGGGGGAGCTGGCGCTTTCCGCAGTACGGGCAGTCGGAGACGTCCAGTCCGATCAGCTGCTCGCACCGCGAGCACAGCCGCAGGTTCTCCGGTGTGCGCAGGAGGGCCGACTCCGAGGGGGCCAGCGGCAGCGTGCGCGTGACCGGCTCGAGCTCCTCGCCCGTGACGCGGTCCAGATAGACCCCGTCTGGGTCGATCGCGGCGATCGTCTCGCGGCCCGACGCGGGCGCCCGCAGGCGGTAGGTCTGTCGGTCGTTCAGCATCGCTGGAACCTTATCCAAGGCGATCCCGTGAGCCGTTCACCCGTGGGAAGGCGTAGGTTGGCGGCGTCGTGCGCGTGCTCATCTTCCACGGCTACCTGCTGAGCGGCACGGGTTCCAACGTCTACAACGCCAGCCTCGCCCGCGCGCTGGCCGCGCTCGGCCACGACGTTCACCTCCTCTGCCAGGACCGCGAGGCGCGCGCCCACGACTGGGTCGACGCCTTCGGGGACTGGTCGTCCGGGGAGCTTCGTGTGGAGCGGCTGCGCTCGCGCCGCCCCGGCGGCGGCGGGGTGACCGTCTACGTGCCCGATATCCACGGCCTGTTGCCGGTGTTCGTGCGCGACCGCTACCCAGGGTTCGAGGTGCGGACGTTCACCGAGATCGGGGACGCCGAGCTCGAGCGCTACATCGACGCCAACGTCCGCGCGGTGCGCGACGTGGTGCGTGCGATCGGCGGCGCCGACGCGGCGCTCGCCAACCACTTGGTGATGGGGCCGGCGATCCTGGCGCGGGCGGGCCTGCGCTACGCGCTCAAGGTCCACGGCAGCGACCTCGCCTACGCGGTGCTCCCCGAGCTCGACCGCTTCCGGCCCTACGCGGAGGATGCCTGCGCGGGGGCGAACGGCATCCTCGTCGGCTCCGCGCACATCGCGGGACGCCTGCGCGAGGCGGTCGACGATCCGGCCACCAACGCCAAGGTCCGCCTCGGTCCGCCGGGCGTGGACACCGATCTCTTCCGGCCGCTCCCGCGCGCCGACGGGCCGGCGCGCCTGCGCGAAACGGCGGCGCGCCTGCGCGCCCTGGCGCAAGTGCCTGCGCAGGCGGGCGCCGAGGCCGGCTCGAGCTGGGACCGCGATCCCCGCGAGGCAGCCGCCGCGCTGGAGTGGCTCGCCGACGCGCCGGGCGGCCGGGTCGCCTACGTCGGCAAGCTGATCGTCTCCAAAGGGGTCGACCTCCTGCTCGCGGCCTGGCCGCTCGCCCACGCCCGAGCGCCCGGGTCCCGTCTGCTCATCGTCGGCTTCGGCGCCTACCGGGAGGCGCTCGAGCGGCTCGCCGGGGCGCTCGCGGCGGGGCGGCTCGCCGACGCCGCCGCGATCGCCGAGCGCGGCTGGGCCCTGGAGGGTGGGGAGGAGCGCGCGCTGCCGATCCTCTCGGCGTTCCTGCGCGAGCCACCGACCGGGTACGCCGAGGCCTGCGAGCGCGCTGCGGGCACGGTCGCCTTTGCGGGCCGCCTCGAGCACGGCGAGGTGGCCGCCGCGCTGCCCGCCTGCGACGCGCTGGTCTTCCCGAGCACCTTCCCGGAGGCGTTCGGCATGGTCGCCGCCGAGGCGGCGGCGGCCGGCGTGCTCCCGATCTGCGCGGCGCACAGCGGGGCGCTCGAGGTGAGCCGGGCGCTCGCCGAGGGACTGCCGGCCGCCCACGCCGGTCTCGTCTCGTTCCCCGTGGGCCGGCGCGCGGTGCCCGCAATCGCCGGCGCGCTCGGCGAGTGGCTCGCCCTTCCGGAGCGCGAGCGCGCCCCGACGCGCGCCGCCCTGCGCGAGGTCGTCGTGCGGCGCTGGAGCTGGGAGAGCGTCGCCGAGGCGGTGCTCGCGGCGAGCGCCGGCGAGCTCGAGCGACTGCCCGCCGCCGACTAGAGCCGATTGTGACGATCTCCAGAGCGCAGAGGTCTCGCTTGCGTCGTGAATAGAATGGCCGCCGTGACCCGCCAGACGATTCTTCGCCTCGTCGCCGCGATCGTGCTCGTCACGATCGTGTCGTCGATCGTGATGCTGATCCCGGACTGGAACGGCCCGCAGGCGTCGGCGGAGGCGAAGGACATCGACACGCTCTTCCGCGTGATGATCCTGATCTCGTGCGTGGTGTTCTCGACCGTCATGGTCCTGCTGGGCTACGCGGTCTTCAAGTTCCGCGCGCGGCCGGGGGATGAGTCGGACGGAAAGCCGATCCACGGGAACACGCGCCTGGAGATCGTGTGGACGGCGATCCCGACCGTGATCGTCCTCTTCGGCGGGATCTACAGCTGGATCGTCCTCAACGACATCGAGTCCGAGGCCGCCGAGCGGCTCCCGATCCAGGTCACGGCGCAGCAGTTCGCGTGGACGTTCGAGTACCCGGAGCAGGGCGTCGTCTCCGACGAGCTGCACGTGCCGGTGGACACTCAACTCGAGCTGCACCTGACCGCGCTCGACGTCATCCACTCGTTCTGGGTGCCGGAGTGGCGGATCAAGCGCGACCTCGTGCCGATCGCCGAGGGCAATCCGACGGACGTCGACAACGTGGTGCGCGTAACGCCCACCCAGGAGGGCACGTTCCAGCTCGTCTGCACCGAGCTCTGCGGCCTCGGCCACGCGACGATGCGTGCGATGGTCGTGGTCGAGTCGCAGGAGGAGTTCGACCAGTGGCTCGCGGAGCAGGAGGCTGAGGGCGGCGATTCCGAGGGCGGCGCCTCCGAGGATGAAGGCGCAGGGGCGTAGATAGGCTTCGATGCATCGGAGGTGGTGACTTGGTGGCAGCACTGAAGAAGCCGGGATTCGCTCGGGCCCTGCTCGGGTTCGTGGTCGGTGGCGGGATCGGCTTCGGCCTCGTGGTCGCGCTGCGCGCGATCTCCGGGCTGGAGATCTTCCAGACCGAGCAGAGCGGCTACCCGCACGTGATCGTGCCCGCCATCACCGCCCCGCTCGGCTTCCTCGTCGGCATCGGCGGCTTCACGTACTGGTTCAAGTGGGCGCTCGGCAAGCCCACCGAGCCCGAGGACCACTCGGATCACGGGGCGTCGAGCTGGAAGGACTACTTCAAGTTCAACACCGATCACAAGGTGATCGGGATCCAGTACATCGTCACCACGTTCTTCTTCTTCATCCTCGGCGGCCTCGCCGCGATGGGGATCCGCGCCGAGCTCGCTCAGCCCGGCACGCAGATCGTGGACCCGCAGTTCTTCAACGGGCTGTTCTCCACGCACGCGGCGTTCATGATCTTCCTGTTCATCATCCCGATCTTCGCCGGGATCGGTAACTACGTGATCCCGCTGATGATCGGGGCGCCGGACATGGCGTTCCCGCGCCTGAACGCCCTGTCCTTCTGGATGCTGCCGATGGCGGGGCTGCTCTTCATCGCTTCGTACTTCGCCCCGGGCGGCGCCTTCGACGCGGGCTGGACCGGCTACGCCCCGCTCGCCACGGGCGCCCCGCTCGGCCAGTCGTTCTTCAACGTGGCCGTGCAGTTCGCGGGCGCCTCGTCGATCGCCGCGGCGCTGAACTTCCTGGTCACGATCATCACGATGCGCGCGCCGGGCATGACGTTCTGGCGCATGCCGCTGTTCGCCTGGGCGAACCTCTCGACATCGCTGCTGATCGTCGCCGCGACGCCGTTCATCGCCGGCGCCCAGTTCATGGTCTTCTTCGACCGCATCCTGAACACCAACTTCTTCGAGGCGGCGTTCGGCGGCGACGTGCTGGCCTACCAGCACATCTTCTGGTTCTACTCGCACCCGGCCGTCTACATCATGATCCTGCCGGGGTTCGGGATCATCTCGGAGGTGATCTCGACCCACGCCCGCAAGCCGATCTTCGGCTACCGCCTGATGGCGCTCGCGCTGATCGGCATCGTGGTGCTCTCCTACGCGGTCTGGGCGCACCACATGTTCGTCTCGGGCATGTTCGCCTGGCTGCGCGTGCCGATGATGATCACGACGGTGCTGATCGCCGTGCCGACCGGCATCAAGGTCTTCAACTGGCTGGGCACCCTGTTCGACTCGGTGCTGCACCTGAAATCCACGGCGATGCTGTTCGCCCTCGGATTCTTGGTGACGTTCGTGATCGGCGGGATCTCAGGCGTGATGCTGGGCATGGTGCCGATCGACATCCACGTCTCGGACACCTACTTCGTCGTCGCCCACATCCACTTCGTGCTCTTCGGCGGCTCGGTCTTCACGATCTTCGCGGGCCTCTACCACTGGTTCCCGAAGATGACCGGGCGGATGTACGACGAGCGGCTCGGGCGGATCCACTTCTGGGGCACGCTCGTGGGCATGCTCGGCACGTTCATCCCGATGCACTGGATCGGGCTCGAGGGCATGCCGCGCCGCGTCGCCGACTACGCCGCCACGTGGGGCGACTGGAACCTGGTGATCTCGATCTTCTCGTTCATCCTCGGCGCCGCACAGCTCGTCTTCGTCTACAACGCCATCGTGAGCTGGAAGTGGGGGCCGGAGGCGGGCCCGAATCCGTGGCGCGCCCGCACGATCGAGTGGCTGGTGTCCTCGCCGCCCCCGCGGTTCAACTTCGATGAGATCCCGCGCGTGGTGGGCGGGCCGTACGAGTTCGGCGTGCCCGGCGCGCGCCACGCGATCATGCACACCGGCGAGGGCGCGGAGGTCAAGCCCGCGGAGCCCGCGGTCGCTGGCGCGGCCGGCGGCGGAGGGGGCAGCCCGTGAGCGCCCACCCCAACGGCGTGCAGCAGCCGTCCGTCGAGGGCGGCACCGTCCTCGCGTTCATGAACGAGGTCGCCGGCGGCCGCAAGCTGCTGGAGACCGTGCGCGAGCGCGTCGAGGCCGGGGCCGCGCGGATCGCCGTCGCGGCGCCGCAGAACCAGCCGATGGCCGGCCAGATCGTCGATCGCGACGAGATCGCGGACGCCGCGCGCAGTCGGCTCGAGGTGACGCAGGCGATCCTCGCCGAGTTCGGGATCGGGTCCGAGGGCGCGATCTTCGACCGAGATCCGCTGCTCGCCCTCGACGACGCCGTGCGCGCGTACCGTCCCGCCGAGGTCCTGGTCTCGTGCCTGCGCGAGTCCCGCTACGGGCTGCTGCGGCGCGATCTCATCGGCTGGGCACGACAGCACTTCGAGATCCCGATCACGCACATCCCGGTGCGGATCGACGACGACGCGGTGCGCTGGGACGTCACCCACACGCTCGTGGTCGCCACCCGGACGGTAGCCAGCGCCGGCCTGCTCGAGCGTCTGCGCGCCCGGGCGGCGGAGAAGCCGCACCGCTTCACGCTGATCTGCCCGCGCTCGGGCGACATCAGCCGCGAGGAGGTCTGCCGGCGGCTCGCGCGCACACTCAGCGACATGTACCGCCACGAGATCGACGCCACGGGGCAGCCGATGAGCCCGGAGCCCTTCGCGGCCGTCCGCAACGCGATCGAGCACTACCGCATCGATGACATCTTGATCTCGACCCTCGCCGGCCACCGCTCGCAGTGGCTCGAGGAGGGGCTGATCGATCGCGTCAAGGAGATCACCGACAAGCCGGTCGAGCACATCGAGGCGGGCGACGACGTGTCGGTGGGCGGGAGCGCGTCCGCTGAGCCCGCCCCGGTTGCCGTCGGCGCGGAGTCGGCGGGCGGCACCGACGTCCAGGACAGCGCAGGGGAGGCCCACTGATGGAGAGCGCTTCGATCGCCGTCGGCCACGCCGCGGCGCACCACGACGAGCATCCGCCCGAGGCGAACGAGAGCTCGCGCATCGACCGCGCGACGCTCGGGATCCTGCTGTTCATCGTCTCCGAGGCGATGCTCTTCGGCGCGTTCTTCGCGGCCTACTTCTTCATCCGCGTCGTCGCCAACGAGGGTCCGTGGCCGCCCGAGCCCTACGAGCTGCCGGTCGCCGTCGCCGGCGTGAACACGGCGATCCTGGTCTCGTCGAGCTTCACGATCCACTGGGCCCTGGAGTCGATCCGCCGCAACAACCGGCAGGGGCTCCTGCTCGGCCTGGGGATCACGTGGCTCTTGGGCGCGACGTTCCTCTTCATCCAGATCAACGAGTACATCCACATCGGCTTCAGCGCCCGCGACGGCGCGTTCGGCTCGATCTTCTACGGCCTCACCGGCCTGCACGGTGCGCACGTGTTCGTCGGGCTTTTGCTGCTCACGTTCGCGAACATCCGCGCCTGGCGCGGCCACTTCGGACCCGAGCCGAAGAAGCACCTGGGCGTCGAGCTGCCGGGCATCTACTGGCACTTCGTCGACGTCATGTGGATCATCGTCTACGTGACGATCTACATCCTCTAGGCTCCCCCAGGGGCCGCAGAGCAATCGTGTTGTGCGGGCCGCCCGGGAGGCGGCCCGCTGTGTTGCGGCCGGCCTTAGGGCGCGCGTGCTGCGCGCCGGCTTGCGGCCGCTCGCGGCCGGTGTCGCGCTGTTTTCGATCTGGCCCGTGGCCTACGTCTTACCTGTCCGTCTCGCGCGGCACGCAGGACGCGTCCTGACGCCGTCTAGCGCGCGCTGACGGGCTCGTTGCGGGGAGGGCTGGCCTCCATCGCCCCCGCGCGCTACGGTGGACTGAGACGTCCGCGAAGGAGGCAGCAATGCACAACCCGCTTCGGTCTGAGGCGGACATGTTCCGCGTCGTCGTCGTTGTGGGGGCAGCGGCCGCGCCGGTGATCATCGCTGGACTCGTGATCAGCCCGCTCGCCGCGCTGATCGTCCTCGGGCTGGAGCTCGGCGTGGGCATCGGGCTTCTCTGGCAGAGCGCCCGCGGCAGCGAGCCGAGGAACGTCGAGGTCGCGCACTCAGACGACGGCGTGTTCCGCCTGCTCGTCGTTGCCAACGAGACGGTGGGAGGGCGCGCGCTGCTCGAGGAGATCCGCAGCCGCTGCGCCAAGCACGAGCGCGCCGAGATCTTCGTGATGACCCCGCCGCTTGCCGCGAGCCGCGCCTCGCACCTAGCCTCGGACGTCGACGGGGCCATCGAGGAGGCGCGCCGGCGCCTGGAGGCGTCGTTGCGGACGATGGAGGCGGCCGGCCTCCACGCGCGCGGCGACGTCGGCGACCATCACGACGTCCACGCGGCGATCGAGGACGCGCTACAGCGCTTCCCAGCGGACGAGGTGATCATCTCGACGCATCCGCCGGAGCGCTCGCGCTGGCTGGAGCTCGGCGTGGTGGAGAAGGCCAGCAGGGACCTGCCGCTGCCGATCACGCACGTCGTCGTGGACCTCGAGGCCGAATCGACCGAACAGGCGATGCAGCTTTAGCGGCGGCTGCCCGCGGCCCTGGCCGCCGGAGCGGCTCGCTCAGCCCCCGCTGGAGTCGCTGCCTGCGGACTCCATGAGGAACCTCACGAGCTGGCGGAGGTCCTCCTCGGAGAGGTCCGCGTAGGAGGGCATCGTGTTCGCCGGGAAGCCGGAGACGACGGTCGCGTTGGGGTCGATCAGCGACTCGCGGATCTGCGCGGCGGTCTGGCCGGGCAGCGTCTCGTCGAGGTTCGGGCCCACGGTGCCGCTCGCACCAGCGGCGGCGAGCGTGTGGCAGGAAGCGCAGCCGTTCGACGCGAAGACCTGGGCGCCGGGGCCGCCCTCGGCGGCAGGCGGCTCGATGCCCGGGATGCCGGCGACGCTCGCGACGTAGGCGGCGACGTCCTCGGCGTCCTGGCCGGTGACGATGTCGGCGGGCATGAAGACCTGCTGGTAGTTCGGCTCGCCCTCGCGCACCTCGCGCGGGTTGTCGATCTGCCGCAGCGTCACGCCCTTGATCGTGTCCTCGTCCATCCCGGCCTCGCGGGCGGCGTGGAAGGCCGCGTCGAGGTTCGGGCCGACCGTGGCCGTGGTGGCGGCCTCGGCGAGCGCGTGGCAGGTGCCGCAGTTCTCGATGAACAGGGCCCGGCCGCGCTCGACGTCGGGCTCCTGGGTACCGCAGCCGGCGACGCCCACGAGGGCCGCCGCGACCACCCCAAAGGCGGCGCTGCGACTGCGAATCACCTTGTTCAGCCTGCGAAGCACGAGCGGCATCCTATCTATCTCGCGTCGGGAATTACTGCGCTCCCGGTTGTAGCCGTCGACCGCTCGGTGTAGGGTTCGAGGCAATCCGCACTAACAGGTTTCAAGTAGTCGCTGGCGGGCACGGGCGGGGGTGCGGTCCCTCGTCCCGGAAGGCCCGCGGAGAGAGCCGAGGCGAGCATGCAGGTACGTGATGGGATGTCGGAAGTGGTCCTGACCGTCGGTCCTGACCACACGCTGCGCCAGGTCGCGCGCCTGATGACGGAGCGCAAGGTGGGCGCTGCCGTCGTCCTCGACGAGGAGAAGCCGACGCCCGGCATCGTCTCCGAGCGCGACATCCTGAACTCGCTGGGCCGCGGCGAGGATCCCGACACCGAGCGCGTGGCTAGCCACCAGAGCGAGTCCGTGATCGCCGCCTCGCCGGACTGGAGCCTCGAGCGGGCGGCGCTCGAGATGACCCGCCGGCACGTGCGCCACCTGGTCGTCGTCGAGGGCGGCGAGCTCGTCGGCGTGCTGTCGATGCGCGACATCATGCGCTGCTGGATCCAGGACGGCGCCACCTCGAGCATGACCTCCCCCGAGGCCGAGGCCGCGCAGGCGGCGTAGGCGCGCGGGGCGTTCGCGGGCGCGCACCCCGGGACTTCGACGTTTCGACGAGTGATCGCACGATATGTCGAGGTCGTGGCGCGCCCCGCCGCGACCTCGACCTATCGACGGTCGATCCGGCGAAACGTCGGAGTCGCGCGCTGGGCGCCGGCGGCGCGCAAGGCGCTCGAGCGACCCACGCGCGAGTCCCTTGCGCGCGCACGGAACGCGCTGAGAGGCGCTCAGAGGCCGCTGGAGGGCCTGGGAGCTAGTCGCGCGAGGGGTAGGGCGGGTTGGGCGGCAGGACGGCCGTGGTGAGCTCCTGGCGGCGCGGGAGCCGATCGGCCTCGGCGGCCGCCCCGCGGAGCATCGCGATCAGGGCGACGATCGCGACGCTCCCGCCGGCGATCCCGTAGGGGAACCAGACGATGATCCCCGCGAGCACTCCGCCCAGCCCGGCCGCGAAGGCCGCGGGCGCGAGGCTGTGCCCGGGCACGTAGACGAGCTCGCTGGCGGGGGGCGTGTTGCCGTTCTCCGTCATCAGCCGGCGACCACCTGAGAGATCGCGAAGACCAGCATGAACAAGACCACGGCCACGATGCCCAGCAGGATGCCGAGGCGGGTGGATCGTTGAGCGAGGCGTCGGTCCATGATCGGCCGCTTTTCTATCAGACCGCCGCGCCTAGAGTGCGCGATCGGCGGCCATTGCCGTGAACAGCAGGGCCAGGTACGCGAGCGAGGACAGATACAGCGTGAGCGCCTGGCGCCGCGACGGCTTGCGCTCGAGGTCGAGCGCAAGCCACACGAAGCCCGCGCCCAGGGCGATCGCCGCGACCAGGTAGATCGCGCCGAACAGGCCGGTGGCGACGGGGACCAGCGTGACGAGCGCCAGGATCGCCGCGTAGGCCACGATCTGGCGGCGGGTCGACTCCTCGCCGCGGACGACGGGCATCATCGGCACGCCCGTGCGCGCGTAGTCGTCCTTGATCAGCAGCGCGAGCGCCCAAAAGTGCGGCGGCGTCCACAGGAACACGATCGCGAAGGGGTAGAGGGCGTCCCAGCTCAGCCCGCCCGTTGCCGCGGCCCAGCCGACCAGCGGCGGAACCGCGCCGGCCGCGCCGCCGATCACGATGTTCTGCGGCGTGAGCGGCTTGAGCCAGACCGTGTAGACGAGCACGTAGCCGAGCAGGCCCGCCATCGAGAGCGCGGCCGCCAGCGCGTTCACGGTGAGCGTGAGCTGCACCGCGGCGATCACGCCGAGCACCACGCCGAAGATCAGGCCGCGGACGGGCTCGATCCGGCCCGCGACCAGCGGCCGGCTGCGCGTTCGGGCCATGCGGGCATCGCGGTCGCGGTCGATGTAGTGGTTGATCGCGCCCGCGCCCCCGGCGGCGAGATAGCCGCCGACCATCGTCCAGATGATCGTGGCGAACGACAGCCCCTCGGGGGCGGCCACGACCATCGTCGCGACGGTCGTCAGCAAGAGCAGCGAGATGATCCGCGGCTTGGTGAGCGCGATGTAGTCGCGGACGGTGTCCAGCGCCGAGCGCTGCGCCGCGGCGTCGGCCTCCGCGGACCGGCCGTTCGCGGTCGCCGTGCCCGCGGCGACCGCGCCCACGGGGCCGAGGTTCCGCGCCTTGGTGGTCGCGCTCTCCATCCGCTGAACCCTAGGCGGGCAGCGCCCCCGGCGCGCTCTGCTCGTTGCGGGCCGACGCGACGGGAGCGCGCACGGCGATCAGCATCGTGGATGCGTACACCGCCCAGGCCCAGATGATCGTGCCGAGCGCGAGGTGCCCGACGATCAGGCCGGCGTGCTTGCCGAACCACACGTTGGAGGCGCCGAGGAGCACCTGGGCGAGCACCAGCCCGGCGAGCCAGGCGAACTCGCGCTTGCGCACGCCCTGCCGCAGCGAGACGACGAGCAGCGCGATGACGGCGATCACCGTCAGGTACATGAACGCCCGGTGCGTGAGCTGGATGTCGATCAGCCGGTCCTCGCCGAACGGCATGAAGCGGTCGACGCAGGTCGGGAACTGCTGGCCGCAGGCCATGTGGGCGCCGAGCACCGGCTCGTTGGGCGTGCCCTCGCCCTCGGTCCCGGCGACGTAGCCGCCGGCCACGATCGTGGCGAGCACCAGTCCGGCCGCGATGACGGCGAGCGTGCGCAGGCCGCGCGTGCCCTCCGCCTCGACGGGCTGCGGGTCGGACGACCAGCGCCGCAGCACGATCAGCAGGCCCAGCAGGAGCATCGCGAGCCCGAGGTGGGCGGCGACGAGCGCCTCGTGCAGGCCCTCCTCGACCGTCGCCCCGCCGAGCACGGCCTGGGCGAGGACCAGCACGCCGGCGGCGATCGCGCCGCGCACGATCCAGGGCCGGTCGCGGTGGTCGCGCCACGAAAGCCAGGCGATCGCCACGATCAAAAGCCCGACGACCGCGGCGACGATCCGGTGCGTGTACTCGATCACCGACTCGGCCGAAGCCGCGGGCAGCAGGCCGCCCTCGCACAGCGGCCAGCCGTGGGTGCCGCTGCCGGCAGGCCCGCAGCCAAGGCCCGAATCGCTGACCCTCACGATCCCGCCGATCAGGATCAGGAGGAAGGTGGCCAGGATCGTGACGTTGACCAATCGGCGGAAACCGCGCAGATCGCCGGCTCCGCCGCCAGTAGCGACGTTCATGGCAGTCAGGCTACTGCGGGGCCGTCGCCTGCTCGGTCGGCACCGCTCGCGGCCGGCTCCGACCGGGGCAGCGGCTTGGGCGGGGCGTACGCGCGCTCGCGCGCCCGCACGGCCTCGCGGATGTCACGCAGCGGCTCGGCGCTGCGCACGTCGGGCACCGCGTCGAAGTTGTGCGGCGGCGGCGGGGAGAGGGCAAACCACTCGAGCGTGCTCCCGCCCCACGGGTCGTGGCCGACGCGGCGGCCGTTGTTGTACGAGTAGGCCAGGTTGCCGAGCTCGAGCAGCACGCCGAGCGCGATCAAGAACGCGGCGATCGAGGCGATCAGGTTGTACGCGTTCAGGCCGCTGCCGTCGAAGAAGCGGTAGACGTCTACCGGCTGGCCCTCCAGGCCGGCGAAGGTCATGCACACGAAGAACACCAGCGCGCCGGCGACGATCAGGCCGGCGGCGGCCTTGGCGAGGCCCTCGCCGACCGCGCGGCCGGTGATCTTCGGCAGCCAGTAGTGCAGCGCCGCGAACCCGCCCAGCACGGTGCCGCCCAGCAGGATCAGGATCGTGTCGGCCTGCGCGACCGTGGTGTTCTCAAGTTGCCAGGCGACCGGCATCACCGCCGTCATCAGCTCGCCCGCCAGGCCGATGACGAGCAGCACGGTCGCGGCCACGGCGAGCGCGAGCGGCGCGCGCGGGGCGATCGAGCCGTCCCACAGGGTCGCGACCCAGTTGAAGAGGATCAGGCCTACGGGGACGAGCAGAGCGAGCGCGACGATCATCGTGGCGTACTGCACGCCCAGCGCGAGCGGCGCCGTGTAGAGGTTCTGCATGTAGGCGGCGACGCCCAGGACCGCGATCGCGACGAGCGAGCCCGCCACCGCGCCGCGGCTGAACAGCGGCTTGCGCGCGAAGGTCGGGATGATCTCGGAGATCGCGCCCATCGCGCCGATCAGGATGATCGCGTGCACACCCGCGAAGAAGATCCAGGCGAGGTGCGAGAAGAGCAGCGGCGAGCCGCCCTCGAGCGCGTTGAAAAAGTGGCCGTCGAAGCGGCGGTCGACCATCAGCATCGTGAGCCCCGCGAGGAACACAGGGGCGATCACGAGCAGCACGTAGCTGATCGAGGCCGCGGCCCAGGCGAAGATCGGGGCGCGCCGCCACGCCATGCCCGGCGCCCGCATCGTGTGGAGCGTGACGGCCATGCTGATCGCCCAGCAGAGGAAGCCCAGCACGGCGAGCCCGACGCCGGCGATCCACGCGTCCGTGCCGTTGGTCACCGAGTACTCCTGGTAGGCGAGCGGCGCGAAGGGGGCGAGCGGGTTCTCGGGCACCGCGTACAAAAAGCTCGCGAAGAAGGTGAGCGCGCCGATCGCGTACAGCCAGTAAGAGACCTGGTGGAGGCGGGGGAGGGCGACGCCGCGCGCGCCGATCTGCAGCGGCACGATGTAGCTGATCAGCCCGCAGAAGAGCGGCACCGCGAAGAAGATGACGGCGCTCGCCTGCAGCGCGGAGAGCAGCCGGTAGAAGATCTCCGGCTGGATCATCGTGTTGTCCGGGACGATGAGCTGGAGCCGCGTGAGCGCGAACAGCAGGGCGGCTACCGCGAGGAAGGTCCCGGCCGTGCCGAGGTAGAGCCTGGCGACCGCCTTGTGGTCGCCGTTGGAAGCGGCCTCCAGCCAGGGCTTGTCGGTGCGCGGGATCTCGCGGGTGACGAGCTCAGGGCGCGGTTCGCTGAACGTCGGGGTGGTCACTCGGTTGAATCCTCCGCCTCGCGGTTTGCCTCCTCGACTGCACCCTGGGCCTCAGTCAGGTCGGCGGCGCGCTGCTCGATGTACTGCTCGTACTCCTCCGGCGTCACGACGCGCACCCAGATGCGCATCGCCGGGAAGGACGTGCCCGAGTACATCGTCGAGGCGCCGGGGTAGCGGCCGACCTGGTCGGCCTTGAACCAAGTCTGCGTGGTGGTCCCGGGGACCGCGTCAACCTGGCCGCCGAGGGCGGGGACGAACCAGCGGTGCATGACGTCGACGGTGCGGACGTTGAGGAGCACCGCGGTGTCGACCGGGACGACAAGCTCGTTGTAGGAGAAGACCTCGGCGATGTCCTCGCGCTCGCCGGGGTACTCGAAGCGCCACATCCACTGCTGCCCGACCGCGTTGATCTCAAGCGGCGCGCCCTCGGGCTGCTCGTCGGAGCCGGGCGCCGGCTCGGGCACGCCCGTCACGCCGACCTGCGCGTGGCGCGCGGTCGCGGCGTTGAGGCCCTCGGGGCCGGACGGCTCGATCTTCCGGGCCGACTCGGTGACCAGCACGCCGACCACGAACAGCGCGGCGGCGACCACGCCGAGCGCGCCGGCCACGCGCAGCGTTACCCGGCGGCCCGCGGTGACGCGGCGCGGGCTGGCGCCACGGCGCTCGCGGAAGCGGCGCACCGCGGTGAGCAGCGCCCCGAGGAAGGCCACGGCGAGGATCGCCGCGACGATCAGCGTCACCCAATAGGCGATCCGGATGTCCTCGGCGTTCGGCGAGTGAGCCGGGTCCGGGGCCAGCGGGTTCGCCACCGCCGGCGCGGCGACGACCGCGGAAATGCCAAGCGCGAGGGCCCCGACGGACAGGGCGCGGCGCAGGAGGTGAGTGCGGGTCTTCGAGGGGCTCAAGGCGGGCGCCATTCTAATCGCAGGAGGGGCCACCGCTCTTCGCTCGGCGCCGCTGGACGTTCGTCCGAGCGTTCGCGCATGGGATCGGGGTACGTCGCAAATAGCCGATGGCATCGGTGTGGGCGTCTGGGACACGCCCGCGGTCAACCCGTCAAACGACCCACCGAGGTGAAGGGGTGCTGGGCGTTCGCATGCCGGCTTTCGTATCGACCCTCGCGGCCCTCGCCGCGGGCGCGCTCCTGTTCGCGCCTCCCGCGCCGGCGCAAGCCCACGAGCCGCGGGTCCCCGAGACGTTCTTCGGGGTGAGCGCCACCGGACTGTGGTCGCTCGCCGCCTCGGGGCAGCTCGCCCGCGCCGAGCGCCAGCTCGACGGCATTCGCGGTGCGGGACTCGACTGGGCGCGGGTGGAGCTCGGCTGGCCGGAGATCGAGCCCGAGGCGCCCCGCGACGGCGCGCACGCCTACCGCTGGGCGGACGCCGACCGGCTCGTCGCCGCGATGGCCGAGCGCGGCCTGGAGCTCATGGCGCTCCCGATGGCGACTCCCGGCTGGGCCGCCGACGCGGAGGCGAGGGCGCGCGGCTGCGGCCGGGTGAGCGAGGTCGCGAGCGACCACACGGGCGACTACGCCGCCTTCGTGCGTGCCGTCGTCGAGCGCTATGGCCGCGACGGGTCGTTCTGGGACGACCATCCCGAGCTTCCCAAGGTCCCGATCACGCGGATCGAGGTCTGGAACGAGGCCAACTGGAGCGGCTTCTGGTGTCCCGAGCCGAACCCCGGGCTGTTCGCGGACATGGTCGCCGAGGCCGCGGCCGCGATCCACGCCGCCGATCCGCGCGCCCACGTGATCTTCGGCGGCCTCGCGGCGCTTCAGGACCCGGCCTACGACGAGGGTGAGCTCCGCGGGATCCCCGCGGAGGCGTTCCTGCGCCAGGCGGTGGAGGCGCGTCCCGAGCTGCGCTCAGAGCTCGGCGCCGTCGCCTTTCACCCCTACGACGTCGATCCGACGATGAACCTCGCGATGATCAGCTCACTGCGCCACCGTATGGACGAGGCGGGCCTCACCGACGCGGCGATCACGCTGACCGAGTTCGGCTGGCGCACGGGGCCGATCCAGGGTGCGATCGACGAGTTGCTGCGCCGCAGCAACTACACGACGATGACGAACCAGCTCGCGCGCACGAACTGCGACATCGACGCGATCGCCGCGCACACCTGGCAGTCGCCGCGCGTCGACCCGCTCGACCCGGAGCACTGGTGGGGAATCACCGACCCGAGCACCGGCGAGCTCTTCCCGTCCGGACGCGCCTACGTGGAGCAGGTCGCCCTCTTCGAGGGCCGCCTCACCGAGGCTCCGCCGCGCGCCACCGTGCGGGCGTGCGGAGCCGACCGCGTCGCCGACCGCGACCGCGACGGGGTGCCCGACGAGCTCGACGACTATCCGTTCGACCCCGAGCGCGGCGCGGGCGAGGGCGGATCCCCGCCGGACCCGGAGCCCGAGCGGCCGCATCCGGTCGTCGTCCCCGACGAGTTCTTCGGCGCCAACGTCGTGCGGCTCCCCAGCGACTTCACGCGGCTGGACGCGGAGTACGAAGCGGCGTCCGCGGTGAACATCGGGGTGCTGCGCCAGCGGCTGGAGTGGCGCTACCTCGAGCCCGTCGCGCCGAGCGACCCGGGCTACGCGGAGGCGGCGCGCTGGCGCTGGCTCGACCGGATCGTCCTCAACATGGCCGAGCACGGGATCGGCCTGCGGCCGTCGTTCGGCGCCGAGCCCGCCTGGGCGCCCGGGGGCGGCGGGCAGTTCCCCGCCGAGTACGCGGCGTTCATGAGCCGGTTCGCCGAGCGCTACGGGGCCGGCGGATCGCTGTGGCGCGAGAACGGCCACGTGGACGCCCGCCACGCGGTGCGCTCGTACGAAATCTGGCACCACGCCAACTCCCCGCACCTCGCCCCGGGCGGCAGCGCCTCGCCCGGCGCCTACGCGGACGCGTACCTCGCCGCCCGCGCCGCGCTGCGCGAGGTCGATCCCGAGGCCGAGGCGGTGATCAGCCTCGCCGAACATGGGGAGCTCGGCTCGGCGGCGCAGTTCCTCTTCGGAATGGTGATCGCCCGGCCGCAGCTGCTGGGCGAGATCGACTCGGTGTACGTGATGGCGGAGCGCTCGCGCTCGGTCGCCGAGCTCGAGGCGCTCGCGCGCGACCTGCGCGCCACGCTCGACGTGCTCGCCCCCGGGGCGCGCCTTTACCTCGGTTTCGGGGCCCCCCGGAAGGGGGAGGGCGCGCTCCCGCCGGCGGAGCGGGCGGCGCTGTACCGGGACTTCGCGAGCCGCGCTGCGCGCAGCGACTGCGGGATCGCGGGCGTCTTCGCGCACGCTTGGACCACGAGCGAGTCCGACCCCGAGAACCCGTGGGACCACTTCGGCATCGCCGATCCCGAGACCGGCGAGCCGTACGAGGCCGGCGCCGCGTTCGCCCAGGTGGCCGCAACCTACACCGGACGCGGTGACGAACCCGCGCCGACGCAGCTCGCCCACGTCTGCCGGGGGGAGCCGCAGGCGCCGGAGTCGCCCGAGCCCGAGCCCGGACCCGACCCGACGCCCACGCCGGAGCCGGAAGCCGAGCCTGAGCCCGAGCCTGACCCGGAGCCTGAGCCCGAGCCGGACCCGGAGCCGCGCGACCCCGGCCCCGTCGACCTCGAGCCCGGCGATCCCGCCGACCGGGTCGCCCCGCGGCTCACCGTGAAGGTCAAGCCCGCCGCGGGCCGGTCGGCGCGCCTTCGGATCCGCGCCCGCGACGCGAGCGGGATCGAGCGCCTCGAGTACCGAGTGGGGCGCCGCTGGCGACCCGCCGCGCGCTCGGTCGTCGTCCGGAACCTGAGGCGCGGCCGCCACCGGGTGACCGTGCGGGCCTTCGACGGCGCCGGCAACACCGCGCGCGTCGTGAAGCGCTTCCGGATCCGCTGAACGGGCCGCCCTTCCTATACTCGCCGCGCATTGCGCCGGCTCACCCGACCAACCAAGCGTCCGAGCCCGGCCCTACGCAAAGCGGTCAGGATCGGCGCCGGCGCGGCGGTCGCTGCGTCGATCCTCGTACCGGCGTTTCGCCGCAAGCTCAAGGCCCCGCCGGCGGTCAGCATCGCCGCCGCGGTTGCCGGCCCGCCCGCGCTCGCGGTCCTGCGCCCCCGCACCCGCAAGCGCGACGTCGCGCTGTACGCGCTGCAGATGTGGGGGTTCACGATGGTCCACGAGATCCCCTACGACGATCCCGAGGCGCTGCGCAGGCGGCTGCGCATCCACTACCCGATCAAGATCGACCGGTGGCTCGGGGGCGGGCGGCTGCCCAACGCCCGGCTGCAGCGCGCGCTCGCGCACCCCGAGAACCCGACCGCCCTCGACCGCGCGCTCTCGGTCGTCCACTGGGCGTGGTTCTTGGTCCCGCACCTCGCGCTGCTCTACATCCTCCTGCGCGACGAGTCGCGGTTCCCGCGCGCGGCCCGGCAGATGTCGGCCACCTACGACCTGGGCTGCGTCCTGTACTTCGCGGTGCCGACGGCCCCGCCGTGGTGGGCGGCCGAGAACGGCTACGCCGGCGAGGAGGTGCGACGTTTGATGGTCGACGTCGGCAAGGACGTCTGGGGCCCGGCCTGGCCCTTCCTGTACGACTCGCTCGGCGGCAACCCCTGGGCGGCGTTCCCCTCGCTGCACTTCGGCAGCTCGCTGATGGCCGCGCTGCTGTTGGCGGAGACCGGCAAGGGAGCCGGCCTCGCCGGGTTCATATACACGTTCACGCTCGGCTTCGCCCTGGTCTATCTAGGCGAGCACTACGTCACCGACTTGGCCGCCGGCGCCGCCCTGGTCGCCGCCGTGCGCAGGGGGGAGCGCCTCGGCGAGCCCGCGGTCCTCGCGATCAACCGGGTGCTCCAGAGGCTCGAGCGGATCGCTAACGGCTGACGCTCCTGCGAGTATGCCGCGCATGGCTGACCGAGAGGCGCTCGATCGCGCGGAGGACGCGGAGGTCACGGCGGAGCCTTCGTTCTTCGCCGACCGCCGGCGCCTGGTCCAGAGCGCCCTGGCGGTGCTCGCGCTCGTCTTCGCGATCTACTTCCTGCTGCCGCAGCTCGTCGGCGTCGAGGACGGCCTGCGGCGGATGGGCCGCGGAGACGCGACCTGGATCGTCGTCGCGCTCCTGTGCGGCGTGCTCATGTTCTTCTCCTACGTCGCCCTGTTCCGGGGAGTGGTGGGCGAGCGGACGCTGCGGCTGCGCTGGAGCGAGAGCTACCAGATCACGATGGCCGGGCTCGCGGCGACGCGCATCTTCTCGGCGGGCGGCGCCGGCGGCCTGGTCCTGACCTATTGGGCGCTGCGCAAGGCTGGCATGCCCCGGCGCCAGTCGGCCGCTCGCATGGTCGCCTTCCTCGTCCTGCTCTACGCCGTCTACATGTTCACGCTGATCATCGACGGGATCCTGCTGCGTACGGGGGTGCTCGCCGGCAATGCGCCCGTCGGCCTGACGATCGTCCCCGCCGCGATCGCCGGGGGCGTCGTCGTCATCTTCCTGCTGCTCGCCCTCGTGCCCGAGGACATCGAGCGGCGCCTGGCGCGCACGTCGCCGGACACGCGCTGGGGCCGGATCGCGGTCCGCCTCGCGTCGGTCCCGGCGACCGCCGCCACGGGGACGCGCATGGCGATGGATTTCGTGCGCTCGCCCTCGCGCGGAGGCCTCGCCGTGCTCGGCGCGATCGGGTTCTGGGCGGCGAACATCGCGATCCTCTGGGCCGCGTTCAAGGCCTTCGACGTCGACGTCCCCGGGGCCGTCGTCGTGCAGGGGTTCTTCGTGGGGATGTTCGCGAACCTGATCCCTTCACCGAGCGGGGTGGGGCCGGTTGACGCCGGGATGATCGGTACCTTCGTCCTGTTCGGCCTGCCGAGCTCGGCGGTGATCGCCGCGGTGCTCTGCTACCGGCTGATCGCGTTCTGGCTGCCGATCCCGCCCGGGGTCGTGGCGTTCTTCCAGCTCCGCAAGACCGTGCAGCGCTGGGAGGAGGAACGCCGACACGCGCCGGTGGGCAACGATGTCGCGGAATCGCTGCCCGGAAGCGGGTTCCACGCCATTACTTCAGAAAGTAAAGTATGATTGTTTGCGGGTGCTCGCGCCCGAGCAGAAGGTGTTTGAGAGGGGCTAGCCAGTGACCGAGAAGCGCATTGAAAACCTGATCATCGTCGGGGGCGGTCCGTCCGGGTACACGGCGGCGCTCTACAGCGCGCGCGCCAACCTCGAGCCCCTCGTGATCGAGGGCTTCCAGTGGGGCGGCCAGCTTCAGAACACGACCGAGGTCGAGAACTACCCCGGCTACCCCGATGGCGTGATGGGTCCGCAGATGATGCAGGACTTCCGTGCCCAGGCCGAGCGCTTCGGCACCCGGTTCATCACCGACGACGCGACCCGCCTCGAGCTTTCGGACGGGGGCCTGCAGCGCGTCTGGGTCGGCGACGAGGAGCACGTCGCCCGGGCCGTGATCCTCGCGATGGGCGCCGAGCCCCGGCGGCTCGGAGTGCCCGGCGAGATGGAGCTCTCGGGCCGCGGCGTCTCCACCTGCGGGGTCTGCGACGGTGCCTTCTTCGCGGGCGAGGAGGTGATCGTCGTGGGCGGCGGCGACTCGGCGATGGAGGACGCGATCTTCGTCGCCAAGTACGCCTCCAAGCTCACGATCGTTCACCGCCGCGACGAGTTCCGCGCCTCGAAGATCATGCTCGAGCGCGCGCGCTCCGTTCCCAACATCGAGTTCAAGACCCCCTACACCGTCGAGGAGTTCCTCCCGGGCGAGGACGGCAAGCTGCGCGCCGTGCGCCTCCGCCACGCCGAGACCGGTGAGGAGGAGGAGTTCGAGGCGGGCGGCGCGTTCGTCGCGATCGGCCACATCCCGCGCTCGGAGCTCGTCCGCGACCAGGTGGAGGTGGACCCAAACGGCTACGTCCTCACCCAGGGCAAGTCCACCCGCACGAACCTCGCCGGCGTGTTTGCCGTCGGCGATTTGGTCGATCACACCTACCGCCAGGCGATCACCGCCGCGGGTACCGGCTGCATGGGCGCGCTCGACGCCGAGTGGTATCTGCGCGACACGCCGCCCTCGCCGGAGGCCACCTGGGCCGGCCGCTCGGGCGAAGCGCTCGAGGCGACGGCCGATCAGGCGGCCGCCGGCTGAGCCTTCGGGTCCCTACAGGTAGGGGCCCTCGAAGGTGCAGCTGCCCTTGAGGCGCTTCGCCTTGCCCCTGCGGACGTTGATCCGGATCGGCACGGCGCGCAGGTTGTTGGTGTCGTCCAGCTCCTTGATCTTGTTCTCCGGATCGACCTCGAAGACGAGGCAGAAGCGCCCGCCCCGCACGCCGGTGATGTCGATCGCCTGGCCAGGCAGCCCCGCGCCGTAGGTGTCCGACCAGCCGACGGAGATGCCGTCGGTGCTGTCGGCCGTGCACTCGCCGAACCCATCCGGCGGCCCCTTGAAGTCGCCCGGGGTGCCGCGCGTGTAGAACTGGTGCTTCGGGGTGCCGTTCAGGCCCGCGTTCCAGACGCGATTCGTGTCGATCAGGCAGAAGCTGGTCTTGCGTGAGCGTCCGGCCAGCTTGCCGTTGCGCTCCCGGTAGAGGCGGAACGAAGCGAACGCGTCGAAGTGCCAGTGGTCGTGCTGCGGGTGGAACCGCATGCAGCCCGCCTCCTGGTCCGCGTAGCCGGTGTCGACGCTGCGCTCGAAGTACCCGAGAGAGTCTGCGTCGTCGGAGTCCTCGTAGATGCGCTGCCACACCCGGCGCCCCTCGGGCTTGCCGGGCTTCTGGCAGGGCTCTGCGAACTCCGGGTCCGAGGACAGCTCGAGCGGCCCGACGCCCTTGTTGGAGATCGTGTTCGAGAGGTGCAGCCGGACCGCCTTGGCCCGCTTCATCAGATAGAGCTCCTGGGGACGTTCGACCTGAAGGTCCGGGAGAAGCTCGTCCCCCAAATCCGACCTCGCCTCGCCGCTCATGATCGCGAGCGCCCCGATTGCCGCCACACCCGCGATAGCGACGAGCGCCGCCATCCCGAGCCGGCTGATCACGCCCGCCTTCATCCGGCCGGGCAGTGTACATCTCGGCGGCGATCCCGGCTAGGGGAAGGGGGTCGCTACCTTCGATCCCCGTGTCGCGCCGTCACTGGACCCTGCTGCTCGCGCTCGCCGCGATCTGGGGAGCGAGCTACATGTTCATCAAGATCGGGGTCCGCGACCTCTCGCCGGCCGTCGTCGCCTGGGCGCGCATCGCGCTCGCCGCGCTCGTGCTCGTGCCGGTCGCGGTGGCGCGCGGCCAGTTCTCGCGAAACGGCGTGAGCGTTTGGCTGCTCACCCTGCTCGGCCTGGTGCAGGCCGGCGGGCCGTTCGTCCTGATCGCTGCCGGTGAGGAGGACGTCTCCTCATCGCTTGCCGGCATCCTGGTCGCTTCGACGCCCCTGTTCACCGCGCTCCTCGCGATCTGGATCGACCACGAGGAGCGCTCGGAGGGCCTGCGGCTCGTGGGCGTGCTCCTGGGGCTGGTGGGCGTCGCCGTCCTCCTCGGACTCGACCTCGGCGGGAGCGGCGCGGAACTGCTCGGCGGGGCGATGATCGTGCTCGCGAGCCTGGGTTACGCGATCGGGGGCTTCATCGTCAAGCACCGCGCGGCGCGGATGGCGCCGACCGGGGTCGCGGCCTGGGTCATGCTCACGAGCACGATCGCGTTGTTGCCGGTGGCGATCGCCGGCGCCCCGGCGGAGGCGCCAGGGATCGGCCCCGTCGCGGCCGTCACCGTTCTCGGCGTAGTCGGCACCGGCATCGCGTTCGCGATCTTCTATGAGCTGATGACCACGGTCGGGCCGGCGCGGACCTTCATCGTCACCTACCTGGCGCCCGCGTTCGCCGTCGCATACGGCGTGGCGCTCCTGGACGAGGGGCTCACCGCGTTCACGATCGCGGGCCTCGTCCTCATCGTCGGTGGCTCCTACCTCGCCGCCGAGGGCAGGCTGCCCGGGCGCGGCTCGGGCCCGGACGACGCGCCGCGCGCGAACGAGGCGCCCGCCAGCGAGACGGACCTCCCCGTGCAGACCGCGGGCGCCGGCCGGGAAGCCTCGGGCTGACCCTCAGCGGCCGCTGAACCGGGGCCGGCGCTGCTCGAGGAACGCGGTCACGCCCTCCACGCGGTCCTCGCTGGCCATCGCGCGCTCGTGCAGGCGCCGCTCCTCCTCGAGGCCCGCGCTCAGGCCGGTCTCCTCGGCGGCGCGGACGGCCTGCTTGGCAAGCTGCGCCGCGAGCGGCGAGCCGAGGCTCACCACCGCGGCCAGCTCGAGGCTGTCGGCCAGCCAGGCGCGCCGTTTGCTGATCCGGTTCACCAGGCCCCAGCGCTCGGCGGTCTGCGCGTTGATCCGCCGCCCCGTGAGGATGAGCTCCATCGCGCGCTGCTTGCCCAGCGTCCGGGTGAGGCGCTGCGTGGCGCCGCCGCCGGGAACCATCCCCAGCGTGATCTCGGGCTGGCCGAACGCTGCGCTCTCGGAGGCGACGACCATGTCGCAGGCGAGGGCGAGCTCGAACCCGGGCCCGAGCGCGTAGCCCGAGACCGCGGCGATCAGCGGGGTGCGGCAGCCTGTGACCCGTCGCCAGAACTCGGCGCCGCTTGGCTGGAGGACGTCGTCGATGTGGTTGCGGTCGGGCAGCACCCGGACGTCGGCGCCGGACGCGAACACCTCGTCGGTGCCCGCGATGACGATGCAGCGCGCCTCGGGGTCTGCGTCGGCGCGCTCGAGCTCGTCGGCGAGGGCCGCCATCAGCTCCGGGGAGAGCGCGTTGCGCTCCCGGGGGCGGTTGAGGCGCAGGAGCTCGACCGCGTCGTGGCGCTCGGCCGTGACCGGCGCGTCACCCATTGATGTCCGCCTCGATGGCGCGGGCCAGGGCGGCGCGCGCCTCGAGGGTCCGCGGGCCGGGCCACTCGAGCGTCTGGCCGTCGACGGCGGCCACGGGATGGACCTCGCGGGTCGTCGAGGCGAGGAAGGCCTCGCTCGCACCGCGCAGGTCATCGATGTGGAAGGTGCCCTCCTCGACCTCGACCGCGCGCATGATGTGGCGCCTGGTGATCGAGTCGAGGATCGGGTTGGCGAGCGACGGCGTGCGCAGCACCCCCTCCGGCGTCGCCCAGAAGATCGCCGACGTGGGCGGCTCGAGGACCGTCCCCTCGGGGGAGACGAGCACCGCCTCGTCGGCGCCGCGGGAGCGGGCGATCCGGGTCGCGTGCATGTTCGCCGCGTAGCTCAGCGACTTGACGCCGTCGAGGATCACCGTCGTCCGGTACGTGACGCTCGCCACCGTCGTGGAGTCGCCGTACTGCGGCAGCGGCTCGGTCGCCGCGATCCGGCGCCCGCCGCGCGTGACCAGAACGCGCACGATGGCGTCCTCGTCGCCGTGCCTGTCGAGCAGCGCGTCGATCTCCGTGCGCAGCGCCTCGCCGTCGAAGTCGAGGTCGATCGCCTCCGCCGAGCGCTCGAGGCGCTCGAGGTGCTCGTCGAGCGCGAACGGCTTGCCGCCGTAGAGCCTGATCACCTCGAAGGCGCCGTCCCCGCGGTAAACGCCGTCGTCGGCGAGGGGGATCACCGCCTCTGCGGTAGGGGTGATGCGGCCGTCCACGCTCGCCAGCGGTTCTGAGCGCATGCTTGCGAACTTAACGGTTTCTACGCATGACGACTGCCCGGGCGGTTACCCTGCACGCGGACGCAGCCATACCGGCGGTTTCCGACGGGGGGCATCGGAAGGCGCCGGGGCCTGGGACGGCGGCTATGGGGTCCATGGATGGACGCTCGCGTCAGCAATCGAGCGATTCAGACATGGAGGATCACAAGTGCCCGGAAGACTTCGAACGCTGAGCATCGCGGCGGCGGTCGCGTGCGTAGCGGCGTTGCTCGTCGCCCCCTCGGCGAGCGCTAATCCGGTAACCGACCTGCTCAATCGGCTGACGGACACGGTCAACCAGACCGTTCAGGGGCTGCTCGGCGGCGGGTCCGGCGGCAACGGGGGCTCCGCCCCGGCGGCGACCCCGCAGGCCAATCCCGCGCCGGCGCCATCGGCGGCTACGCCGGTCCCCAACGTGGCGAGCACCGAGCCGGCGCTCGACTCGACGCAGCCGCACGGGCAGGGTGAGGCGCTGGGCGTCGACATCCAGCTCCCGCTCACGCCCGGTCCCGACGACGTGATCGTCGGGCAGTCGACGGGCTACCAGGACGACGCCGGGAACTACCACGGCAAGGTCACCGTGGTCTCGGCCCTGGGCCTCAACCTGATCGAGATCGAGACCGACGAGGGCGAGACGCAGACCAGTCCGCTGCAGGCGGTCAACGACCTGCTCGACGAGGTCTGCCAGGCCACCGGCAACAACGTGTGCCTCGCCGCCCTCGATTTCGAGTCGTCGACCACGGAGAACGGCTCCACGAACACCTTCACGGCGCTGGACGCCAACATCGCCGGCGGCCTGGTCGACGCCGAGCTGATCTCCTCGGAGGGCTCGATCAGCCAGACCAACCGCTGCCAGACGGCGACCGGGAGCTCGATGGTCGCGGGCCTGGGCGCGCTCGGCCTGGTGAACGTTGACGCGCTGAACGCGTCGTCTGAGTCGACCGCATGCCGCGGGGAGCAGCCCCAGGCCGAGGCGGACTCGCAGGTCGTGAACCTGTCCGGGCTCGACGTGCTCGGCCTGCTGGGCTGCGACGGCACGGCCGTCGACGACGAGTTCACCCTCCTCGGTCTGGTGAGCGGCGTCTGCAACGGCGACGACACCAACGGCGCCCAGGCGGATGCGCCCTACAACGTCCGCAAGGCGCTGCAGCTCGACGTTCTGGCGCTGTTGAGCCAGCTCTTGGGTACGCCGCTCGCGGGCGTCGAGGGCACCTCGGCGGAGAGCCTTGCCGTGGCGCCCGAGCGCCAGGGCCCGCCGGACGACGGTGACGACGACGACGGCGATAACGACGGCGGCGACGATGGTGACAACGACGGCGGCGATGGCGACGACGGCGACGGCGATCGCGATGGCGACGGCGTCCCCGATAGCCAGGACGCCTGCCCGGACGTCCCGGGTCCCGCCTCGAACAACGGCTGCCCGCTCGGTGGCGGCCCGTCGGGTGACGGCGACGGGGACGGCGAGCTGCCGTTCACCGGCGCCGACATGGCGACCATGGGCCTGATCGGGTTTGCCGTGATCGTCGCCGGTCTCGGCATGATGGCCCTCGCCGACCGCCGGAGGCGCTCGGCGCGCAGCTAGTCGCTGGATCGCTCGAACTGCGCGGGGCGGGCGCCGGGTGGCGCCCGCCCCGTTTGCTGTCGGCAAGATCCACCTGATGCCAGTCGATCGGGCAACGATCTGGAAGCGCCGCGTCGTCCTCATGGTGGTCGTCGCGCTCGTCGTCGCGGTCCCCGTCACGTTGCTGATCCGCGGCGGGGGCGAGGACGAGGCCCCGACGGTCACGGTCGATCGCGCAGCCGCCCCCGCGGTCGACCGCCCCGACGAGGTGGACCGCAAACTGGGCGTCGCGGTCCACCAGCTGCCCCAGGGCTGGCGCAGCAAGCGCAAGGGCGGCGTGCTCACCATGCGCAGCCGCCGGCGCGACGCCGCGGTGGTGGTCACCTCGCCCGGTCCGGTGGAACGGGCGGGGGAGATCCACCAGCAGGCGATCGCGGCCGTGCGCGCGCAGTACCGCGACGTCAAGGTGGTCGAGGAGTCCCGCGGCGAGCTGGGCGGCCGCAAGGCGCGCACGGCGGCGCTTGCGGCGCGCCCGCCGGAGGGTGGCGGCAGGCTCGGCATCATGGTCGTGACCGCGCGCGGCGAGAAGCGCGCGTACCTCGTCGAGGTCTTCACGCGGGGCGAGAACCCCGGGGTGGCGCTGCTCGAGGCGCAGGCCGTGCTCAACAACCTCGAGCTCAGGGGTTAGGCCGCAAAGCGCGGTGCGCGTAAGGTACGCGCGAGCGCATGGAGTTCATCCTCATCTCCTTCGGTGCCGTCGGGTTCCTGGTCGGGGTGCTCGTCCTCGTCGGGCGCGCGTATCCGGGCTCCGGCGCGGATTTGCTTGACTGGCGCCCGACACGCTCCTACGAGACCGAGGTGGAGCTCGAGCAGCAGGACGTTCAGCAGATGATCGACGCGCAGAACGAGTACCGCCGCCGCCGCGGCGCCCCCGAGCTCACGGTCGAGGACGCCGAGCGCATGGCGCAGGAGGACGAGGCCGTCCGCGAGCGAGCCCGCCGGCCGGCCAGGCGGCCGAACGACACCTCACCGAGCTGAGGTAGGGCGGTGGCGCGGGCGCTGATCGTCGGCTGTGGCTGCCGGGGCCGGGCCTTGGGCGAGCGCCTGATCGCGGAGGGCTGGCAGGTGCGCGGTACGACGCGCAACCCCGACTCGCTCGCGGCGATCGAAGCGAGCGGGATCGAGGCTGTCCTCGCCGACCCCGACCGCGTCGGCACCGTCTACGAGCAGCTGGACGACGTGAGCGTCGTCGTCTGGGCTTTGGCGTCCGCGCGCGGTGACGAGGAGGCCGTCGCGGCGCTGCACGGGGGGCGCCTTGAGCGCATCCTGGAGAAGCTCGTCGACACCCCGGTGCGCGGCTTCGTCTATGAGGCCGTCGGCAGTGTCGCTGCCGAGCACCTCGACGCGGGCCGCGCTCTGGTGGAGCGGGCGCGGGGGACCTGGCGGATCCCGTTCGCGCTCATCGAGGCGGATCCGGCCGACCCCGAGGCTTGGGCGCAGGCCGCGCGCGACGCGGTCGTCTCCGCGATCTCGCGCTGACGCTAGCGGTCGCCGTTGCGCGGGAAGTCGATCGGCGGGGGCGAGATCGAGTTCCCCTGCCAGACGGCCCGGTCCGGGTACTCCGCGGGCGGCGCGTCGAGCTCGTCGGCGAGCAGCTTGCCGCCGATGACCAGGGCGGCCAGCACGGCGAGGAAGGCGCCGTAGAGGGTCGCCTGTTTCGCGAAGCTTGGGCCGTAGCTGCGCCCGACGACCTGCCGGCGCTTGTCCTGGCCGAGGGCGTCGATGTCGCTGTAGCGCGGCTCGCTAGCGGCCGCGGACTTCGTTCCGGCAGCCGAGGCCGCGGGCTCGGCCCGCTCTGCCCCGGAGGCGGCCGCGGCCGCGCCTCTCGCCCCGCTCGCCGCGGAGGTTCGCTTGCCGTTGCTGGCCGTGCGCCTGGCCGGCGTCGCCCGGGTCGCCGTCGCCCGCGCCGGCGACGCGCCGGTTCCGTTCGACTTCGCGGCGGAGCTTGGGACCGTCGCCCGCTGCGCGCTCTCGCTGGCGGCCTTGCCGGACGCGGAGGCCTTCTTTGACGTCGCCGAAGCGCGCTTGGAGGGAGCCGCCTTCTTCGCGGTGGAGGCCTTGGCGGCCGTCTTCTTCGTCGCCGAGGGCTTCGTAGCCGTCGCCTTCCTTGCGGTCGAGCTCTGCGCGGCCGTCTTCTTCGTCGCGGTCGAGCTCGTCGCGCGGGTCTTGCTGGTCGCCGAGCTCTTGGCGGCGGTCTTCTTCGCGGTCGTCTTCCTCGCCGTGGAGCTGGAGCTCTTGGCGGTGGTCTTGGTCTTGGCAGCGGCGCTCTTGGCCGTGGTGGAGGCCGACTTGGTCGTTCCCGTCTTCTTCGCGGCCGAGCTCTTCGCCGTCGAGGCCTTCGTCCTCGCGGCGCTCTTCGCCGCCGCCGTCCGCTTCGTCGCCGCGGGCTTGCCGGCGGACGACTTGGAGTTGCTCGGCGTCGTCGCCTTCTTCGCGGTGCCGGTCGATTTGCGCGTGGACGCGCCTCGGGACCGCGAGGTCGAGCTCTTGCGCTCCTCCGCCATAACCCGCGCCCAACCCTAACGCGGGTGGATCGCGGCTGCGCCACACGCGTCACCGCTGGCCAGTCGCGCTGAAAGCCGCAAAAAGCTAAAATCTGATCGAGAATTAGGTCAATAGGAGGAAAGCACCGGCATGTCCGATTACGCAAAAGACGTTCTCGTTTCGACCGACTGGGTCGCTGAGCACCTGAACGACGACTCGATCCGCATCGTCGAGGTCGACGAGAACCCCGCCCTCTACGCCGAGGGCCACATCCCCGGTGCGATCGGCTTCGACTGGAAGGCGGACCTGCAGGACCAGGTCAAGCGCGACTTCCTCTCGGCGGAGGAGTTCGGGAAGCTGATGGGCAGCCGGGGGATCTCCAACGACCACACCGTGGTGCTCTACGGCGACCGCAACAACTGGTTCGCGGCCTACACCTACTGGTACTTCCGCTACTACGGCCACGACAAGGTCAAGCTGATCAACGGCCCGCGCGACAAGTGGATCGCCGAGGGTCGCCCGACCGAGACCGAGCCGCCGTCCTACCCGGAGGCGACGTTCGTGGCGAAGGAGGGCGATCCCGCCATCCGCGCGCGTCGCGACGAGGTCCTCTCCGCCCTGGAGAACGGCAGCACCCGGCTGGTCGACGTCCGCAGCCCGCAGGAGTACTCCGGCGAGCTGATCGCGATGCCCGGCTACGAGCAGGAGGGCGCGCAGCGCGCCGGCCACATCCCGGGCGCCGCGTCGGTGCCGTGGGCGCAGGCCGTGAACGAGGACGGCACGTTCAAGTCCGCGGACGAGCTCCGTCAGCTCTACACCGAGAAGGGCGTGCTGAACGGCAACGACCCGGTCATCGCGTACTGCCGGATCGGGGAGCGCTCGGCGCACACCTGGTTCGTGCTGCACGAGCTCCTCGGGCACGACGCCGTGAAGAACTACGACGGCTCGTGGACCGAGTGGGGCAACCTGGTCGACGTGCCGATCGAGAAGAACGCCTAAAAGGGTCCCTCACCCTTCCCGCGAGCGGCCCGGCTCGCCCTCGGCAGCGGAGCCGGGGGTGGCCGGGCCGAGCGCTTCCAGGCGCTCAAGCAGCTCACCCAGGATGCGGGCGGTTGCGCCCCAGATGAGGTGGTCGCTCACCAGGTAGGTGGGGGTCCTGATCGGGACGCCGCGGCGGACCAGCCGGCGCATCGCGAACCCCGCGCGGAGCGCCTCGATCTCGAAGGCGAGCACGGTGGCGACCTCGGCCGGGTTGGGCTGGAAGCGCAGGTCGCCGCCGATCACCCCCACTACCGGGTGGACCTTGAAGTTGGTCACGAACGTGCCGATCGGCGGTAGCGCCCCCACGACCCGCACGTCGCTGGAATCCAGGCCGATCTCCTCCTGCGCCTCGCGCAGGGCGGTCTCGACGAGGCTCTCGCCCGGGTCGCGGCGGCCGCCCGGGAACGAGACCTCGCCCGCGTGCCTGCGGAGGTCGTGGCGGCGCACGGTGAAGACGAGGCCGGGATCCGCACCCCAGCCGTAGATCGGCACGAGCACGGCGGCCTCCACGCGGCCGCCCTGGGTCTCCATCGCGAAGGCCTCGTCAGGATCGAGGAGCACCCGTCGCAGGGACTCCAGTTCACCGTCCGCCGCGCGACCCACCCGTCAGATGATGACCGGCACCGTACCGCCGTCGACGCCCCAGGCTGCGCCCGCGACGTAAGACGCGCGCTCGGAGCACAGAAAGACGATCACGTCAGCGATCTCATCGGGCTCCGCGAGGCGGCCGATGGGCCGCTTGGCGCCCGCCGCCGCGAGCGCCTCCTCGCGAGTTCCCAGGCCCGCGAGCTCCTTGGACTGGTCGGCCAGCCCGCCCTCGGCCACCCACATCGGCGAGGTCGTCGGGCCGGGGCAGACCGCGTTGACGAGCACGCCGTCCGCGGCGTAGCGGTCCGCGAACAGGCGCGAGAGCGAGAGCTCCGCGGCCTTCGCGACGGAGTACTCCGGCATGTTCGCGGAGGGCCGCTTGCCGGCGGTCGAGGAAACGTTGACGATGCGGCCCCAGCGGCGCTCGCGCATCCCCGGGATCACCGCGCGCATGAGCCGCAACGGCGCCATCACGTTGAGCTCCCAGGCCGCGTACCAGTCCTCCTCGGGGACGTCCTCGAGCGGCCGCCAGCGGGCGCTGCCCGCGTTGTTGACGAGTACATCAGGTTCGCCGCCGAGCTCCGCGCGCGACGCCTCGAGCAGCCGCGCTGGCGTGGCGGGGTCGGTGACGTCGGCGGAGAGCGTCGCGGCGCGCCCGCCCGCGGCCTCGCACTCGGCGCGCGCCGAGGAGAGCTCCTCGGCCGAGCGCGAGGTGAGCAGGACGTGGGCGCCGCCGGCGGCCAGGCGGACGGCGACGGCGCGGCCGATCCCGCGCCCGGACCCCGTGATCAGGCAGCGTTTGCCGGCGAGCCCCAGGTCCACGTCACCCAGCGACCACGCAGTCGACGATCTCGACGCCGGTCTCGCGGGCGAGCGCCTTGTGCACAGGACACTTGCCGGCGATCACGCGCAGGCGCTCGCGCTGCTCCTCGTCCAGCTCGGGGTTGCAGTGCATGGTGACCTCGAAGCGCACCGGGACGGGGCCCTCGTAGGTGGTGTCTACCTCGACCTTCAGGTCGCCCACGTCCCAGCCCTTGCGGTCCGCGTACATCTCGACCGTGATCGCCGTGCAGCTCGCCAGCGCGGCGGCGAGGATCCGCGTGGGGGACGGCCCCTGGTCGTTGCCGCCCTTGTCCACCGGTTCGTCGGCGACGAGCTTGTGGCCGGTGTCGATCTCGATGTCGTGGGTGTAGCCGCTGCGCCTGCGGGCGATAACGGTCGCCATCTGCCTGATCAGCCTCCTCGCCCCTCGAACACCTCGGGGTCGTCGGTATCTGTGTAGCGCGCCATCGCGAACGCCAGGTCGGATGCACGGTTGAGGTAGACGAGGATCGCACTCGACGCGAGCCCGCCTGCCCGCTCAAGCTCGACCGTGCGGCGCTCCGCGCGCCGGATCGCGGTGCGCGCGACGTCGAGCTGCGCCGAGAGCGTCGTGCCGCCGGGCAGGACGAACTTCGGGGGCAGCTCGACGCGGCTCATGTACTTGTCGATCAGCGGCTCGAGCGCCGCCGCCATCTCGTGGGTCACGCGGCTCACGCCGTCCTCGAGGCGCTCGGCGGCCTCGGGCGCCGTGGCGAGCTCGGCGCCCGCCACGAAGAGCTCGCGCTGGACGCGCAGGATGTCGGCCGCGAGCTCGGCTTCGTCGGGGCCGCAGAGTGAGCGGGCGACGCCGAGCGCCGCGTTCGCCTCGTCGAGCGAGCCGTAGGCCTCGGTGCGCGGGTCGGACTTGGGGACGCGGCCGCCGTACCAGAGCGAGGTCGTGCCGTCGTCGCCCTTGCCCGTGTAGATCCTGACCACGGCTCGGAACCTAGCGGGCCGCGGCCGCGGGTGCCGCGCGGGTCAGCGCAGGCGGCGCAGGGCGGCCGCCCGCCGCGTGGCCTGGTTTTCGGTCCGCCCGCTGCGCACGACGCAGCGCGAGTCGTCGGGGCTGGCGGCGACGGGCGCCCGGGCGCACGACCTCGTGGTTTTGTTGAGGGCACCGCGACCGCGCCTGGGCCGCCCCTCCTTCGCCCCCCTCTCAACGCGCGTCACCGCTGACGCCACGGGTTCACCGGCCGCCCGGTGCCGCAGGCCGCTCAGCTCAGCGGGTTGAAGACGAGCCCCGTGAGCAGCTTCGGGAAGAAGTACGTGCTCTTCGGCGGCATCGTCTCGCCGGCGGCGGCGACCGCGCGGACCTGCTCGACGGGGGTGGGCCGCATGAGGAAGACGGCGTCCGCGCGCTCGCCGAGGGCACCGATGGCCTCCTCGGCCGAGGCGGTGTAGGCGATGCCGCGCTTGGCTTCCACGTCGGCCTCGCTCATGCCGAGCGCACCGCGGAGGATGAGCGTTTCGAGGATCGCGGCGTCGAGGCGGCGGTACGGCTCGGAGCGGTCGGGCAGCGCGGCGTCGACGGCCGCGGTGTCCTTGAGGCGCAGGCGGTAGCCCTTGCGGAAGTGGGCGTCGACGTAGCCGAACACCCCGATGCCCTGCTCGCCGCCCGGGTCGAGGTCCTCGAGTGGGACCTCCTCGGTCTCGAAGTGCTCGCGCAGCGCCGCGGCCAGCGCCTCCTGCTTGGCCGAGTCGCGGAGGTCGGTGAGCATCCGGTGGTAGCCGAAGACGGTGAGGCCCGGGTCGTCGAGCGAGACGAGCGCCATCAGCGTGTAGCGGTGGGGGCCCTCGCCGCCGATCTCGTCCGCGTAGGTGCGTGCCGTCTCGTAGCGGTGGTGGCCATCCGCGATCAACAGCTCGGAGTCGGCGAGCTCCGCGGCGACGGCGCGGTGGATGTCGGGGTTGTCGATGCGCCAGACGCGGTGCACCGTGCCGTCGTCGTCGGTCACCTCGCCCCACGGGTCGCCGGTGATCCCGGGTGCGAGCAGGCGCCACGCCTGGCCGGTGTGCAGCGAGAAGATGGGGGAGAGGTTGTGGCGCGTCGCCCGGGTCAGGCGCAGGCGGTCCTCCTTGGGCCCTGGCTGCGTGCGCTCGTGCGGGCGGACCAGGCCGGGCCCGTAACCGGTGACGCGCACGCGAGCGAGGAAACCGCGGCGGGTGTGCCGGGCGCCGTCCGGGCCCGTGTACTCCTGCTCGAGCGCCCAGAGCGTGTCCTCGCGCTCGGCCGTGAGGATGCCCTGCAGCGTCCACTCCTCGAGCGTCTGCGCGGCGTGCTCGTAGGGGTCGCCGCCGGGCGCCTCCGGGAGGTCCAGCTCGACGACGTTGAAGGGCGAGCGCCGGATCAGCTCTCGCCGGCCCTCGGCGTCGATCACGTCGTAGGGCGGCGCGACCACGTCGGCGAGCGACGGGATCGCTTCCAGGTTGTAACGCAGGGCACGGAGGGGCCGGACGTCCGCCATCGGCGGGGGAGCCTAGCGGCTAGCTACCAGCTACCAGCTACCAGCTGGCTGCGGCAGGCCGGCGACCGGCGACCGGCGACCAGTCGGGGCGCCCGGATTTGAACCGGGGACCTCCGCCACCCAAAGGCGGCGCGCTACCAGGCTGCGCCACGCCCCGAATGAGGGCGAGTGTACGGGGGTAAGGGGATCTCCGCAGGCGATCGCGGAGGAGCGCACATGGTGGATTTCAAGAAGCTGACGGACCGGGCCAAGGAACTCGTCGACTCGCGCGGCGGCACCGAGGGCTTGAAGAAGGACGCAGCCGAGCTCATGGAGATCGCGAAGAGCAAGGGCTCGGTGGGCGACAAGGCGAAGAGCGCGTTCGAGCGGCTGAAGACGCCGGCGCACAAGCGTGAGGGCGCGCAGGGGGACGAGGGCGGAGCGGAGACACAAGGTCGCCGCAAGCCGGACCCCGGTCGCCCGGAAGGCGAGCGAAAGCCGGCTTCCAGCTCCAAGCGGCCAGCGTCCAGCAACCAGCAGAGCGAGCCGGAGCCACCCGGGGAGCAGGCCTCGTAGCACGACAAGGCCAACCTACGCCACGGACGTCCGCGCCACCGAACCGGCGACTGGCGACCGGCGACCGAGAGGCGCCCAGCGGCCCCCAGGCCGGCCATCGACGCTCCGGGCGACCCGGACGCCCCCGGCAGGACTCGAACCTGCGACCCGCTGCTTAGAAGGCAGCCGCTCTATCCAGCTGAGCTACGGGGGCCTGTGGCGTCAGCATACGGCCGTCCGCGGGTGCCAATCCGCGCGCAACGTCGCTACATTCATCAGCCCACGGTGGACGTAGCTCAGTTGGTAGAGCTCCTGGTTGTGGTCCAGGCGGTCGTGGGTTCGAGTCCCATCGTCCACCCTCTCACCGCAAGCTGAGCTTCCGCCGCTTGCCAAGCGGCTTGCGCGCCGCGCGGATGGCGGTACGGTGGCGCCGTGGGGTTGGTTCCTGAGCAGCTCGCGAAGTCCGCCGCGCGACTGGGAGTCGCGGCGCAGAACGCGTTCGAGGTGGCGCGGTTCGGCGGTCTGGAGACGGGCGACGAGCAGTCGCCGTACGAGATCGTCGCCGAGCGCCCGGTCTATCGCCTGCGCCGCTACTTCGCCGGCGGCCCCGGGCCGGAGCCCGGCCCCCCGGTTCTGCTCGTGCCGCCGATGATGCTCGCGACCGAGGTCTACGACGTCTCGCCGAACTCGAGCGCCGTTGCCGTGCTGCGCGAGCACGGCGTCGATCCCTGGGTCGTCGACTTCGGGGCGCCCGAGCGCGAGCCGGGCGGCCTCGAGCGCGACCTCACCGACCACGTGATGGCGGTCGACGACGCGATCGAGCGCGTTCGCGAGGCCACCGGCCGCGACGTGCACCTCGCGGGCTACTCGCAGGGCGGCATGTTCTGCTACCAGGCCGCCGCGTACCGGCGCGGGGCGGGGATCGCGAGCTTGATCACGTTCGGCAGCCCCGTGGACACCCAGGGCGCGCTGCCGCTCGGCATCCCGGAGGAGCTCGCCGGCGTGGGGGCCGAGGCGATCACGATGATCCTGGGACGCACCGCGGTGCCGCCTTGGCTGAGCCGCTTCGGCTTCCGGCTGCTCGACCCCGTGAAGTCTGTGCGCCAGCAGCTCGACTTTCTGCGCCAGCTCCACGACCGCGAGGCGCTCCTGCCGCGCGAGCGCCAGCGGCGCTTTTTGATGGGCGAGGGCTGGGTCGCGTGGCCGGGCCCGGCGCTCGCGGACTTCATGCGCCAGTTCATCGCCCACAACCGGATGCTGCAGGGCGGGTTCGTGATCGACGACCGGCTGGTCACGCTCGCCGACATTGACGTGCCGGTGCTGATCGTCGTCGGCGAGGTCGACGAGATCGCGCCGCCGCCTGCGGTGCGCGCGGTCAGCCGCGCCGCGCCGCGCGCCGAGGTCTTCGAGCTCAGCCTGACCGCTGGCCACTTCGGACTCGTCGTCGGCTCGACCGCGACCGCGGAGACGTGGCCCACGGTCGCGCAGTGGATCCACTGGCGCGAGGGCGCTGGCTCCATGCCCGAGGTCGTCCCCGCCGAGGAGGCGGCGACCGCGGTCGTGCGCCGGGGCGGGCTTCGCTCGCGCCTGGGCGTGGGCGCGAGCCTCGCGGCCGGTGTGGGCGTCGGGCTCGGGCGGTCGCTGGCGCGCGCGCTGCGCGGCACGGTCGACACGACCCGCGTGCTCGTCGAGGAGGTGGGCGGCCAGCTTCCGCGGCTCGCGCGCCTGGGTCGCCTGCAGCCGCACACCCGCGTCTCCATGGGCCTTCTGATCGACGAGCAGGTACAGGCGGGCCCCGAGGAGGTCGCGCTGCTCTTCGAGGACCGCGCGCACACCAAGGAGGCCGTCAACCGTCGCATCAACAACGTCGTGAAGGGCCTGCTCTCGCTCGGCGTGCGCCAGGGCGAGCACGTCGGCGTGCTCATGCAGACGCGGCCCAGCGGGCTTTCGGTCGTCTCGGCGCTCAACCGGCTGGGCGCAGTCGCCGTCCTCATGCGGCCCGACGGCCCGGTCCGGCGCGAGGCTGAGCTCGGGCAGGTGACGCGCATCGTCGCCGACCCGGAGCTCGCCGAGCGCGCGCTCGAAGCCGGCGTGCCGGAGGTGTACGTCCTCGGGGGCGGCGGCGGCAAGCGCGACCTGGGCCCGAAGGTGGTCGACATGGAGCAGATCGACCCGGACACCGTCGAGGTGCCCGCCTGGTACACGCCCAACCCCGGGCGGGCGAGCGACCTCGCCTTCATCCTGTTCACGGGCGAGGGCGACCGGACCCGCGCGAACCGGATCACCAACGGCCGCTGGGCGTTGTCGGCGTTCGGCACGGCGTCCGCGGCGGCGCTCTCGAGCGCCGACACGGTGTACGCGGTGACGCCGATCTACCACCCGTCGGGCCTGCTCATGTCGGTGGGCGGCACGATCGCGGGCGGAGCGCGGCTCGCGCTCGCGCGCAGCTTCGACCCGGCGACGTTCTGGGAGGAGGTGCGCCGCTACGGCGTGACCGTCGCCTCGTACACGTGGACGATGCTGCGCGAGATCGCCGACGCGCCGCCCGATCCCGCCGAGCGCCACCACCCGGTGCGGCTCTTCATCGGCGCCGGCATGCCGCGCGGGCTGTGGAGGCGCGTCGCCAAGCGGTTCGCGCCCGCCCGCGTGCTCGAGTTCTACGCCTCGACGGAGGGCGAGGCGATCCTGGTCAACCTGAGCGGCTCCAAGCCCGGCGCGAAGGGCAAGCCGCTCCCCGGCAGCGCCGAGGTGAGGCTGGCTGCCTACGACGTCGCTGCCGGGCGCCTGCGCGAGCGCGAGGACGGCTTCGCCGTGGAGTGCGAGCGCGGCGAGGTCGGGATGCTGCTCACGCGCCTGCGCGGCGTCGTGGCGACCAGCGAGAGCCCGCTGCGCGGGCTGTTCGAGCCCGACGACGCGTGGCTTGCCACCGGCGATCTCTTCCGCGTCGACGAGGACGGCGACTTCTGGCTCGTCGACCACGTGCCGGCGCTGATCCGCACCGCGCACGGGTACGTCGCCTCGTTCCCGATCGAGGACGCGCTCGGCGACCTCGACGCGATCGACCTCGCGGTCGTCTACGGTGTGCCCGATCCGGACGGGGACCGCCAGCTCGCCGTCGCCGCGGTCACGCTGCGCGAGGGCCACGAGCTCGATCCCGCCGAGCTCGCCGACGCGCTCGGGAACCTGCCTCAGGGTGAGCGCCCCGACATCGTGCACGTCGTCCCCGAGATCCCCGTCACGACCTGGTACCGCCCGAACACGGCGCCGCTGCGCGAGCGCGGCGTGCCAACGGGCGAGGGCGTCTGGCGCCGCGACGGCGAGCGCTACGTGCCCGCCGTCCGCGGCGGGTCCGCGTCGGGCAGCGACGGCGGCGACCCAGAGGGCGCGAAGGCCGCTGCGGAGTCGTAGGGCGACGTCGCGCCGCCGCCGATCTCACAAAACTCGCGCCCCGGTCGTTTAACGGGGCAAGATGCCACCAATGGCCTCGACCGTCCCGTTCCAGCGCTTCCTGGACGAGCACCGCGCGGCGGTGCTCGGGTTCCTGAGGGCGATGGTCGGGCCCGACGACGCCGACGATCTGTTTCAGGAGACCTTCATGGCCGCGCTTCGCAACTACGAGAGCCTGGACGGCGCCAACCCGCGCGCCTGGATCCTCACGATCGCCCGGCGCAAGGCGATCGACCACCACCGCGCCCGGGCGCGCCGGCCAGTGGCCGGCGGCGCCCTGCCGGACGTGCCCGCGCCCGCGGCCGAGGAGCGCGACGATGAGCTCTGGTCCGCCGTGGCCGAGCTGCCCGAGCGGCAGCGCGCGGCGGTCGCGCTGCGGTTCGCGTGCGACCTGCGGTACCGGGAGATCGCGGCGGCGATGGACTCGACCGAGGAGGCGGCGCGGCGCAACGTGCACGAGGGGCTGCGCAAGCTGCGCGGCGTGATCGGGGAGGGAGGGCGGTGATGAGCGAGGCCGACGCCCTGCGCCGCCTGCTGACCGAGGCCGACGCCGCCGATCTCGACGCCGTGGCGGCCGCCGCGGCGGCGCGGTTCGCCGAGCGCGCCGCGGCGGAAGGGGTCGCGGAGGTCGCCTACGCGCAGGTGGACACCCCGCTCGGCGTCGCGACCGTCGCGGGCACGAGCCGCGGGCTGGTCGCGGTCGCCCTACCGAACCGCGACCTGGATGAGTTCCTGACCAAGCTCAGCGTGGGCATCTCCCCGCGCGTCGTCGAGGCGCCGGGTCGGCTCGACGAGGTGAGGCGCGAGCTCGAGGAGTACTTCGCGGGCGAGCGCCGCTCGTTCGACGTGCCGCTCGACTGGCGGCTCGTCCCGGGCGGCTTCTACCGCAAGGTCCTGCGCGCGACGGCGAAGCTTCCCTACGGAAAGACGCTCACCTACAGCGAGATCGCGGCCCGCGCCGGAAACCCGCGCGCCCACCGCGCGGCGGGCACGGCGCTCGGCTCCAACCCCATCCCGATCGTCGTCCCCTGCCACCGCATCCTGCGCTCCGGCGGCGACCCCGGCAACTACGGCGGGGGCCCCGAGATGAAGCGCTGGCTGCTGCGCCTGGAAGGGGTGCTGGGGGAGTAGGCGCTCGTACGTCGGCGGTCTCGCCGGGCGGCCGGGGGCGCGAAGCGCCGCAAATAAGCGCCCCGAAGCGGGGGCGGCGCGAGCCGTGCGTGCGAACTCCGGCCGCCCGCCACGCGAATCCGCGATTTGTACGAGGGGCTCATTGACAGCCAACTAAACATCCAGCTAGGCTGCCCATGCATGAGTGAACCAAGCCTCAGCAAGCGGCAGCGCGAGGTGCTCGAGCGGCTCGAGCAGGGGATGTCCGCCAAGGAGATCGCGACGGACATCGGCGTCTCGCGGAACGCCGTCTACCAACACATCGAGCGCCTGCGCAACGCCGGCGTCCTGCCCGAGACCTACACGCCCAGCGGGCAGCCGCCGCGGAGCCTGCCGGCGCCGCGGCTCGACCTGGGCCGCGCCGTTCCGGCGCCCGGGTTCGGGCCGGGGCCGCGGCCCGGCAGCGGGCCGGCGGGCGCGACCGTCACGCCGAGCGCGCTCACCAGCCTCCGCCGCCCGGCCGGCAAGCAGCTGCCGGAGGCCGAGTACGCCAAGGCCATCGAGAAGGCGATCGCCGACGGCGACGTCGCAGCGCTCGCCTACGAGCTCGGCCGGCTGGATGCGACGGAGCCGGTGGAGCTGGTCACCGCGATGGTGGAATCGGCGCTCGAGCGCCTCGGGGTACTGGATCGCAGCCGCGCGGGCGGGTAGCTTCCGCTGCGATCCGTGAAAGTGAGAACGGGCCGAAGGCAAGGAGTCCCAAGGGAATGACCGTAGTCCTGATCGTGGTCGGCGTGATCGTCGTACTCGCGCTGATCTACATCCTCATCCGCAACTCGATCATCGCCTCGCGCAACCGCGTAGATGAGGCCTGGTCGGGCATCGACGTCCAGCTCAAGCGTCGCCACGATCTCGTGCCGAACCTCGTGGAGACGGTCAAGGGGTACGCCCAGCACGAGCGCGCGACCTTCGAGAAGGTCACGAACGCGCGCGCCGAGGCGATGCGCGCCCGTGGCCCCGCGGAGGCCGGCAAGGCGGAGGGCCTCCTGAACGCCGCCCTCGGCGACCTGCGGGCGGTCGCCGAGCAATACCCGGACCTGCGCGCCACGGAGAACTTCCAGCAGCTCTCCCGCAACCTCAGCGAGCTCGAGGACGAGATCCAGGCCGCGCGCCGGATCTACAACTCGAATGTGCAGGCCTACAACACGAAGATCCAGATCTTCCCGAACTCGATCGTGGCCAACGCCGGCGGGTTCACGCCGCGCGAGTTCTTCGAGATCGAGAACCCCGCGGAGCGGGAGCCCGCGCGCGTCTCGTTCAGCTAGTCAGCGTCGCGCGTTCCCGGGGGCGCCTACCCCCGGGAACGCGACGAACGCCGAGGCGACGGGGCTCGCGTACGATCGCGCCGCATGACGCCCGCGCACGACAGCGGTGGGGCGGCGCTCGAGCCGCCCGCGTTCGTGCGCGGCCCGCTGCTCACCGACGCCTGGGAGCTCGCTCGCGTCGCGCACGCGGGCCAGACGCGCGCGGGCGACGGCGCGCTCTACCTGCTTCACCCGGTCGAGGTCGCGGAGCTTTTGCGCTCAGTGGGCCTGGACGACGACGGCATCGTCGCGGCGGCGCTGCTCCACGACGTGGTCGAGCACTCCGAGGTGCGGCTCGACGACGTCTACGGACGCTTCGGCGACGAGATCGGCCGGCTCGTCGAGGCGATGACCCAGCCCGAGGGCGTCGAGCCGTACGAGCGCTGCAAGGACCTCCACCGCGAGCAGGTCGAAGCGGCGGGATCGCGCGCGGTCGCGATCTACGTCGCCGACAAGCTCGCCAAGGTGCGCGAGGTGCGGGAGCTGTACGCGCGGGTGGGCGAGCGGGCCAGCGACTCGCTCAAGGCGCCGCTCGACGTGCGCATGCGGCTCTGGGAGGACGACCTGGCGATGGCGCGCCGCGTGACCCCGCAGCTCGCACTCGTCGCGAGCCTCGAGGCCGAGCTCGCCGCCCTGGCCGGGCAGCGCGAGGCCGCTCGGTAGGCTGCGGGGCCGCCGCGTGACCAGCGTGACCAGCAACCGCTTCCTCTTCCTCTTCGTCTTCGTCGTCGGCACCGGGACGCTCGGCGCCGAGATCGCCGCCACGCGCTTGATGGCGCCCTTCTTCGGCGCGTCCACGATCGTCTGGGCGAACACGATCGGCGTCGTGCTGATCGCGCTCTCGCTCGGCTACTGGCTGGGCGGGCGCCTGGCGGACCGCTATCCCCACGTGCGCGGCATGTGCCTCGTCGTGCTCGTCGCGGCGACGCTGCTCGCGATCGTCCCGTTCGTCGCCCGGCCACTCTTCGATGTCTCGGTCGAGGCCCTCGACGAGATCCAGGCGGGCGCCTTCATCGGCTCGCTGTTCGGCGTGCTGCTTCTGATCGCCCTGCCGGTGCTGCTCCTCGGCGCCGTCGCGCCCTACGCGATCCGCCTCGCGGTCCCCGACGTCCAGCACTCCGGGCGCGTCGCGGGCCGGCTCTACGCGATCTCGACGGCCGGATCGCTGCTCGGCAACTGGATCTCGGCGCTGCTCTTGATCCCGCTCCTCGGTACCCAGCGGACCTTCGTCGCCTTCGCGGTCGTGATCGCGCTCGCCGCTGCCGCCGGGCTCGGGTGGCGCTACCTCGCGGTCCCGGTCGCGCTCGCCGCCGTGATGGCGATCCCGGTGGGCACCGTCAAGGCGACGGAGAACGGGCGCGTGATCTACGAGAAGGAGACCGAGCACCAGTACGTGCGCGTCATCGAGCGCGAGGACGGCGACCGCCTGCTCGAGCTCAACGAGGGGCAGGCCGTGCACTCCTGGTATCGGCCCGACACGGTGCTCACCGACAACGTCTGGGACGGCTACCTCGTCCTCCCGTTCGCCGCCCTCGACGAGCCACCCGGGCGCATCGCGATCCTCGGCAATGCAGCCGGCACCACCGCGCGCGCCTACGAGGAGTTCTTCCCGGACACGGTCATCGACGGCGTCGAGATCGACGGCGAGCTCACCGAGGTGGGGAGGCGCTACTTCGAGATGGACAATCCCAACCTCACCGTCTACCACGAGGACGCGCGGCCCTGGCTGCGACGCACCGATGGGCGCTACGACGTGATCATGGTCGACGCCTACCGCCAGCCCTACATCCCGTTCTATCTGGCCACGAAAGAGTTCTTCGAGCTCGCGCGCGACCGGCTGAACCCGGGCGGCGTCGTGATCGTGAACGCCGGCCACCCCGAGGGCAACGACGATCTGGAGACCGTGCTTGGCTCGACGATGGCGAGCGTCTTCCCGACCGTCCTGCGCGACCCGATCGAGGACACGAACACCCTGCTGCTCGCCACCGAGGGCGAGGCGTCGGCGGACCATCTGCGCGAGATGATCGGAGAGCTACCGCCGGAGCTGCGCCCGCTCGCCGCCACCCAGGCGGCGAAGATCGGGCCGCGCCTGCCCGGCGACGAGGTCTACACCGACGACAAGGCGCCCGTGGAATGGCTCATCGACCGTTCGATCCTGGGCTACGCCGCGGAGGAGGAGTGACGCTGAGCAGCGCCGAGCGCTTCGCGGCCTGGGTGCTGACGGGCCCGATCGGGCGCGTGATCGCGTTCGTGGGCGACCTCGGCGCCGCCCTGGCTCACGCCGCGGTTCGGGCGGTACGCGAGCGAAGCTCGTAAGGTAGTCGCCGTCATGCGCACCCAAGTCACTGAGCTGCCCGACTCGCGCGTCCGCGTCGAGGTGGGCGTCGAGCCCGAGGCCGTCAAGCAGCGGATGGAGCGCGCCGCCAAGGCGCTCGCGCGCGAGATGCGCGTGCCTGGCTTCCGCAAGGGCAAGGTCCCCCCGCAGCTCGTCATCCAGCGCCTCGGCCGCGAGGCGGTCCTCGAACAGGCCTTCCAGGACGCGCTCCCGGAGTGGTACGAGCGCGCCGTCATGGAGGCCGGGATCAACCCGGTGGGCAGCCCGCAGCTCAACCTGGAGCAGCTCCCGGCCGAGGGCGAGGAGCTCGAGTTCAGCTTCGAGATCGGGGTGCGCCCGCGCGCCGAGCTCGGCGAGTACAAGGGGCTTGAGGTCGGCCGCACGGAGATCGAGGTCGACGAGGAGATCATCGACCGCGAGCTCGAGCGCCTGCGCGAGGGCTTCGGCAGCCTCAACCCGGTGGAGCGTCCCGCGCAGTCCGGCGACATCGTCGTCATCGACTACCAGGGCACGATCGACGGCGAGCCGTTCGAGGGCTCGGAGGGCAAGGACTTCGCGATCGAGCTCGGCGCCGAGAACCTGCTGGCGGAGTTCGACCAGGCGATCACCGGCCGCTCCGCGGGCGACGACGTCGAGGTGGAGGTCACGTTCCCCGACGACCACAAGCCCGACGAGCTCGCGGGCAAGCACGCCGCCTTCGCCGTCAAGGTGAAGGAGGTGCGCGAGAAGGAGCTCCCCGAGCTCGACGACGACTTCGCCCAGCTCGCCTCCGAGTTCGACACGCTCGAGGAGCTGCGCGCCGACATCCGCGAGCGGCTCGAGCGGGTCCTCGAGGAGCGCGCCGACGCGGAGTTCCGCGAGGCCGCCGTGGAGGCCGCCGTGGCCAACGCGAAGGTCGACCTGCCACACGACATCGTCCACGCCCGCGCCCACGAACTCTGGGAGCAGCTGGAGCGCTCGCTGGCGGCGCGCGGGATCGACCCACAGACCTACGCCCGCATGCAGGGCAAGGACCGCCACGAGCTGATCACCGAGAGCGAGGAGGCCGCCGAGCGGCAGCTCCGGCGCGAGGCCACACTTGAGGCGATCGCCGACGCGGAGGGCATCGACCCAACCGACGAGGACCTGATCGAGGCGCTCGGCCCGGGTGAGGGCAAGGAGTCGCCCGAGAAGATCCTGGAGCGCCTCAAGAAGAGCGGGAGGGACGCGCTGCTGCGCCAGGAGGTGCGCATGCGCAAGGCGGCCGAGCTGGTCGCGGACTCGGCGAAGCCGATCCCGAAGGCTCAGGCTGAGGCCCGCGAGGCGCTCTGGACCCCGGAGAAGGAGGAGGCCGGCGCGGCCTCAGAGGGCGACGCCGGCGGCGAGGCCGAGTCCGGCAAGCTCTGGACTCCAGGTAGCTAGCCGGACCCGGCCCCCCGCGAGCGTCAGCTCGTGCGGAGCTTGACGCGCTTGCGGGCGGTGAAGCGGTCGGGGCCCGCCTTCACCTTCGCCTGCACGACGACGCGCTTGGCCTTGAGGATCTTCGCCCAGAAGCGCTTCTTGACCTTGAGCGTCACGGCCTTCGCCTTGCCGGCGCGGAGCGTGACGGACTTGCGCTTCGTGACGATCTTGCGCCCGAGCTTGACCGCGACCTTGATGCGGCACTTCGCGGGCGCGACGGCGGCCGGGCAGCGCAGCGCCACGGCGGCCTTCGGGCCGTTCGTGGCGGCCACGTCACCGAAGCCCTCCTTGACGTCCTGCTTGAGGGCCTTCTTCGGCGTGCTCTTGGCGGTCAGGCGCACGTTGTCGTAGTCGACCTCACCGCTGTGGACCGCGCTGAGGATCGGGGTCATGACCGACGTCCTGATCTCGATGTAGTACCGGTCACCGATCTCGAGGGCGTTCGCCGGGAGCGAGACGGGATCGATCGCGGTCCAGCCCTGCTGCCCCGGCACCGCGGCGGCCGAGATCACGGGCACCCGTGCGCCGCCATCGCCGGCCTCCACGATCGCCACGTCATACGTGACCTCCGCCTGGGGCAGCTCGAGCAGGGCGCTGACGTTCGAACGCTGGTCGGCCGAGAACACGAGCTTTGCGGCGCGGGCGCCCTTGGCGCCCTTGTAGGTGAACTCAGGTGACTTCCAAACCCCGACGCTGGTCGCGCCAAGAGCCGCGATCACGGATTCGAACTTGCTCCGGATGAAACCGTCGTTCTCCCCGTTGGCCCCGCCCGCGGGCACCCACGAGTTGGTGACGTCGGGGCAGGTGACCGGCGGGATGCAGAGCAGGCCGGTGATCTCGTGCGTGTTCGTCCACCCGCCCTCGGACGCGGCGAACGTCTGGGCGTCGGCCCCCGGCGCGTAACTGCTGGTGGCCGCCTGTGCGGCGGCGGGAACGAGTGCGGCGCAAATCGCGGCGCACAGGGCGATCAGCCCTGATCTGGATCGCAAAGGGTCCCTCCTTGGATTGCGTTACGAATTGGGTGCGCTCTGTTTAGCCCTTCGGCGCGCGCGATGCGCCACTTGAATCTTTCGTCCCGCGGTGCGCGGGTCGTCCGCGGAAACGGCGCGCCGCTTCTATACACTCAGCCGCCCATGAGCCCCCTGGTTCCGATGGTCGTTGAGCAGACGTCGCGCGGCGAGCGCGCGTTCGACATCTACTCGCGCCTGCTCAACGAGCGGATCGTCTTCCTCGGGACCCCGATCAACGACGACATCGCCAACCTGGTCGTCGCGCAGCTCATCCACCTCGAGTCCGAGGACCCCGACAAGGACATCTCGATGTACATCAACTCGCCGGGCGGGTCGGTGTACGCGGGCCTCGCGATCTACGACACGATGCAGTTCATCAAGCCCGACGTGCAGACGATCTGCGTCGGGGTGGCGATGAGCATGGGGGCTCTGCTCCTGGCCGGCGGCGCGCCGGGCAAGCGCATGGCCCTGCCGAACTCGAAGATCCTGATCCACCAGGTCTCCGCGGGCTTCTCCGGCCAGGCGACCGACATCGAGATCCACGCGCGCGAGATCATCGACGTGCGCAAGCGGCTCGACGAGATCATCTCCAAGCACACCGGCCAGCCGCTCGAGAAGGTCACGCAGGACACCGAGCGCGACTACTTCATGAGCGCCGAGGAGGCGAAGGAGTACAACATCGTCGACCGCGTGCTCGAGCACCGGTAGGCGCTAGGCACGCGCGGCTATCCCCTACGCGCCGGCGACCGTTGCCCGCCGGCGCCGCGCGGGCGCCGGCGGGCCGAAGCCGCCCTGGGTCAGGCCCGGGTCGCCTTCCAGCGGACCTTGCCGCTGTCGCAGCCGGTCTGGCCGCCGAACTTGCCCTTCGCGCGGAGGAACCCGGTCACCCTGGAGCCGCCGCCGCGGACGCGGCCCTCGATGCGGACGGACTTCCCCTTGCGCTTGATGATGTGGCGGAAGGTCTTGTTGCCCTTCACCTTGATCCGGGAGACCTTGCCCTTGATCCTCACGGAGGTCCCGCCCTTGCAGGTCGCCTCGAGCCGCAGGAAGCGGAACCTCCGCAGCTCGACGGGCTTGCCGTTCACCGTCCGCAGGATGAACCGGACGCTGAGCTGCGGTGAGCCCTTGGCCTCCGCACCGCGCGCGGCGGTGGGCGCCTCGCCCGCCGAGGCGAGGGTGGGCGCCGCGAGCAGCAGGGGAAGTCCCAGCAGGGTGAGGGAGCGTTTCATTGAGCCTCCTTCGTTGGTCGTGGACCCCCCCCCGGCCGCCAACGCAAGGTACTTGACTCGATGGCGGATCGCGCCGCGGCGTCTGCAAGGCCGCGCGCAGCGGAAGGGACTGGGCGCGCGGCGAAGTAACTGGTGCGCGTCCACGACGCCGGAGCGCCGTTGCCGTAATCTGGGGGCGGTAGGTCCGGCACCACGCACACGCCGAAGGAGGCAACTTGGCACGCCCGACCGACTCGAACGAACAGCTCCTCTGCAGCTTCTGCGGGAAGTCGCAGCGTCAGGTCAAGAAGCTGATCGCCGGTCCGGGTGTCTACATCTGCGACGAGTGCATCGATCTCTGTAACGAGATCATCGACGAGGAGCTCACCGCGCCGCCGAGCTTCGAGCTCGAGAACCTGCCGAAGCCCGCTGAGATCTACGACATCCTCCAGGAGTACGTCGTCGGCCAGGACAAGGCGAAGCGCGCCCTCTCGGTCGCCGTCTACAACCACTACAAGCGGGTCCAGATCCGCCAGCAGGGCGGCGACGACGACATCGAGCTCCAGAAGTCGAACATCATGCTGCTCGGGCCGACCGGCTGCGGGAAGACACTGCTCGCCCAGACCCTGGCGCGCATCCTGAACGTGCCGTTCGCGATCGCCGACGCCACGGCGCTGACCGAGGCCGGCTACGTCGGGGAGGACGTCGAGAACATCCTGCTCAAGCTGATCCAGGCGGCCGACTACGACGTCAAGAAGGCCGAGACCGGGATCATCTACATCGACGAGATCGACAAGATCGCGCGCAAGGCCGACAACCCGTCGATCACGCGCGACGTGTCCGGCGAGGGCGTCCAGCAGGCGCTGCTCAAGATCCTCGAGGGCACCCAGGCTTCGGTGCCGCCGCAGGGCGGGCGCAAGCACCCGCACCAAGAGTTCCTCACCATCGACACCACGAACATCCTGTTCATCTGCGGCGGGTCCTTCGCGAACCTCGACAAGATCATCGAGCGGCGGATCGGCCGCAACGGCGTGGGCTTCGGCGCCGAGGTCTCCTCGCGCGAGCGCCGCGACCCGGGCGAGCTGTTCGAGCACGTCCTGCCTGAGGACCTGATCGAGTACGGCTTGATCCCCGAGTTCATCGGCCGGCTCCCGGTGATCGCGCCGATCCACCAGCTCACCCGCGAGGACCTGATCACGATCCTCACCGAGCCGCGCAACGCGCTCACCAAGCAGTTCAAGCGCTTCTTCGAGTTCGACGACATCGAGCTGGTCTTCGCCGAGGACTCGCTGGGCGCGATCGCGGACCGCGCCCTCGAACGCGAGACCGGCGCGCGCGGCCTGCGGTCGATCCTCGAGGAGACCCTGCTCGACGTGCAGTTCGAGCTGCCGTCGCGCCGCGACGTGCGCAAGTGCGTGGTGACCAAGGAGACGATCACCGAGGGCCGGCGGCCCACGCTCGTCACCGAAGCCGTCGCCGACGACGGCGCGGACGGCCTGCTCAAGGAAGAGAGCGCCTGAGCGGCCCGAGGCGCGGCCGCGCGGCCGCTGCTTGAGGGTGGACGTGCCTCGATGGTTGTGATCCGGGTGGAGAGCGAGCAGCCCGGCGCCATCAAGCGCGCCCTCGCCGACTCCGGCTGGCTCGGCGGCGAGCGGGTCCTGGCGGCGGGGCAGCTGCGCCAAGGCGAGGCTGCCGAGAAGACCACGGTGTGGGCCACGCTCATCGAGGTGCTGAGGCCGCGGCGCAGCAAGTCGCTGCCGGCGCACTTCGTGCTTGCCGTGACCCCCTCGCGCGTAGTCGCGTTCCGGGCGACCGGTGGCACCACCCAGGGCCAGCGCCGGTACGTGCTGCGGATCCGCGGCCCGATCGCAGGGGAATGGCCGCGCGGGCAGGTCTTGCTTCGCGACCTCCCCGAGGGCGCGAGGTCGATGGGCGGGACGCTCGAGATCGGCAACGAGAGCATTCCCGTGAGCCGCGCCAAGCTGTCGGGCGAGCCAGACACGGACGAGCTGCTCGCCACGCTGAGCGCCTGAGGCGCCGCGCGGGGCTGGTTCGCGGGCGGGCCCCGGTCAGGCGACCTGGCGCAACTGTGCCGGATCCACGCCGAAACGCTCGCCCGCCTCGACGAGATCGTCCGAGAGCCCCCAGCGGTCAGGCGCCTCGGGCCCCTCGTGCTCGGGGCTGGCGCCCTTGAGGGCCATGCAGCCCGTGTTGTCGCCGATCGCGCGGATCGAGTCCACGTCGTGGGGCTCGAGGCGCTGGTCGGGGGGCAGGCCGGCGAGCTCGCGGCGTTTGTCCTCGATCGGGCGCGCGTCGGGGCCCGCTTCCTGGATCAGCGTCGGGACGACGCAGCGCACCGCGGGGTGGGACAGGTTCCACTGACAGGCGAGCTGCAGCGGGGTGAGGTCGCGGCTGGCTGCGATCGGCCGCATGCGCTCGATGCGCTCGAGGCCGGCCGCGATCCAGCCCTCGGGGCGAAAGCGCCGGTGGTCGTGCTCGTGGAGCGGGGTGTCGGGCTTGAGATCCCCCCAGAAGAGGCCGCCGTAGTCGACGACGCGGGTGATCACCTTGACGCCGGCGGCCTGCGCGGCGTCGAGGCTGAGCTCGCCCGGCCACGGCTCGAGCGGGTTGAGGATGATCATCGCCCAGTCGATCAGATCCCCGAAGCGCTCGTAGCAGCGGATCAGATCCAGCGTGAAGCCGTTCGCGGGCCCGGGCGCCACGCCGATCGCATCGGCGAGGCCCTCGTCGCGCAGCTCCGCGAGCGCCTTCCAGACCGTCTCGCTCTCATAGCCGCGCCGGTCGGGGTTGTGCAGAAGCAGCACGTCGAAGCGGTCGACCCCGCAGCGCTCCAGGCTGCGCTCGGTCGCCATGCGCAGGTACGCCGCGTAGCCGCCCTCGTCGCGCAGGGACGGGTCGGTGAACCGCGGGAAGCCCTTCGCGCCCCGGCGCTCGCCCTCGTAGAAGTCGTGGCCCACCGCGCCCACGATGCGGTACGAGTCCCTGGGGACTCCGGCGAGCGCGCGGCCGAGCAGCTCGTCGGCCGCCCCCTGTCCGTAGACGTCGGCGGTGATCACCGTGTCGATCCCGCCGCCGGGGCGCACGAGCGCCTCGAGGCGCTCGCTGCCGATGTCCTCGCCGAAGCGCATGAAGGCGCCCCCGCTCCAGGTACCCAGCGCGATCGTGCCGAGCTCAGCCATCGCGCACAAAGCTAGACGACGCAGCCCGCGGGCGCGGCGGCCGCGGGCTGCGTCGCCGGCCTTCAGCGCCGGTCGGGTGGGAACGGATCGACGTCAGCGCCGCGGCGCGCGCGCCAGCCGTGCATGCCCGAGTAGCACTCGGCCAGCGTCCCGGCCCTGGCCTTGCTCAGGATGCGGCCGTTCGCTTCGATGCTGCCCTGGGTCCGGCCGCCCTTCGCGAGGCGGCCGCGCAGCTTGACCCGCATCTTGACGTGGCCGGGCACCCCGACGCCGACGGCCTTGCGGGTCGCGGCGAACTTGCCGTTCTCGCGCACGGGGATCCGGCCCTTGATGCGCATCGGAATCCAGTCGACATACGCGCTGCCGCGACACGTGAAGGGAACCACCGCGTAGAGCTTCGTCAGGAAGCGCTTTCCCTTCGCCCGCTTGATGCCGTGCCCGATGTAGGTGTTCGGGTCGCCAGCGATCCGCCCCTCGTACTTGGCGTCGGGGATGCCCCCGGCGAGCGCCGGCGCCGCCGTGCAGGCGAGGGCCGCCGCCGCCAGCGCGGTCGCGAGCTTCGTGCGAGCGCTCACCGGAGCGCCTCCCGCGGCTTGATCACGGGGTCCGCCTCGGCGCCGCGCTTGGCGCGCCAGCGCAGCACGCCCGTGTAGCAGATGGTCGGCTCGCCACCTCGAGTCGTGCCGGCGTCCTCGTACACGCCGCGCGTGGAGAGCCTGCCGCTGGCGGTCTTCCCGTGAAGCCTTCCCCTGATCTTGAAGCGGAAGGGCGAGCCCTCGAAGTCCGATCTGAGGGTGCCGCGGAAGCGGCCGTCCCGCACCTTGATCGAGCCCTCTACGCGAACCCGGGCCCGGCCACCGTACCGCGCGTGGCACCACGCGGGGATGACCGCGAAGATCCTGCGCACACGGCTGGCGCCGTTGGCTCTCTTGACGTCGAAGCCGATGTAGGTGGACCGGTCGCCCTGGATGCGCCCCTCGAACTGGTGATCGGGAAACGTACCGGCTGACGCAGGGCTCGCCAGCGCTCCCGCTGCGGCGATCGCGACGACGGTCGCGACGATGCGTCTCACGCGCTCCCTCCCTATGGAAATGGACAGGTGGATGGGTCGCGCGCAGAATATCCCGCCGAGCCGTCGCTGTGGAGAGGCGGGGGCGCGCGAAGGCCGGCGATCGCGCGGAGATGCGGCCCTCGTACTGGCTGCCGGGAAGGTTGCGCCATACCCCGCGCCTCGGCCGCTGTCCACCGCACTAAGATCGCCGCTCGTGAAGCCCGAACTCCGCGACAAGCTCGAAGCCACCACGCGCTGGGATCCCGCCGCGGCGGAGCGGGGGATCTTCGAGCGCTGGCTCGAGGGCGGCTACTTCCATCCCGAGCCCACCGGCGACCCGGACTCCAACTACTCGATCGCGATCCCGCCGCCCAACGTCACCGGGTCGCTGCACATGGGGCACGCGCTCAACGGCACGATCCAGGACGTGCTCGCGCGAACCAACCGGATGCGCGGCCGCAACACGCTGTGGATCCTCGGCACCGATCACGCGAGCATCGCCGTCCACGCCGTGCTCGAGCGCGAGCTTCGCAAGGAGGGCGTCTCGCGCCACGACCTCGGCCGCGAGAAGTTCCTGGAGCGCGCCTGGGACTGGAAGGAGCACCACGGGTCGCTGATCGTCGAGCAGTTCAAGCGCCTGGGCGCGTCCGTGGACTACACGACCGAGCACTTCACGCTCGACCCGAACTACGTGCGGGCCGTCTACCGGGTCTTCGTTTCCCTCTACGAGAAGGGCTACATCTACCGCGACAACTACATCGTCAACTGGGACGTCGGCTCGCAGTCCGTGATCTCCGACCTTGAGGTCGAGAACCGCGAGGTGACCGACACGCTCTATTCGATCGCCTATCCGCTGGAGGACGGCGAGGGCGAGGTGGTGGTCGCGACCGTGCGCCCCGAGACGATGCTCGCCGACACGGCGGTGGCTGTGAATCCGGACGACGAGCGCTACAAGGACCTGGTCGGGAAGACCTGCATCTTGCCGCTGGTCGGGCGGCGCCTGCCGATCATCGCCGACGAGCACGTCGACCCCGAGTTCGGCACGGGCGCGCTCAAGATCACCCCCGGCCACGATCCCAACGACTTCGAGATCGGCCGCGCGCACGGGCTCGACGAGATCGTCGTCATCGGCGAGGACGGCCGCATGAACGAGGCGGCGGGTGAGCGCTTCGCCGGGCTGACGACGGCCGAGGCCCAGAGGGCAGTGGTCGAGGCCCTCCGCGGGGAGGGCGCGCTGCGCGGGGAGGAGGAGTACACGCACTTCGTCCCGTTCTCGCACCGGTCCGGCGAGCGCATCGAGCCGCTGATCTCGCTGCAGTGGTTCTGCCGCATGGACGAGCTCGCCGCGCCGGCGATCGACGTGGTCGAGCGCGACGAGATCCGCATCCAGCCTGAGCAGTGGAAGCGCGTCTACCTCGACTGGATGCGCAACATCCGGCCCTGGTGCATCTCGCGCCAGCTCTGGTGGGGGCACCGGATCCCGGTCTGGTACGGCCCCGACGGCGAGCAGTTCGTCGCCGAGACCGAGGAGGAGGCGCGCCGGAAGGCGGCCGAGGCGGGCGTCGACCCCGAGAGCCTGCGCCAGGACGAGGACGTCCTCGACACCTGGTTCAGCTCGGCGCTCTGGCCGTTCGCGACGCTCGGCTGGCCGGATGACACCGAGGAGCTGCGCGCCTTCTACCCCACGGACTTCCTGACGACCGCGCGCGACATCCTGTTCCTCTGGGTCGCGCGGATGATCATGACCGGGCTCGAGTTCACCGGGAAGATCCCGTTCCGCGACGTCTACGTCCACTCGGTGATCCAGGCGCGCGACGGGCGGCGCATGTCGAAGAGCCTGGGCACCGGCATCGACCCGCTGGACGAGATCGAGGTCCACGGCGCCGACGCGCTGCGCTTCGGCCTGCTCGCGATGTCGTCCACACAGGACGTGCGCTACTCCGACGCGAAGGTCCAGCAGGGCCGCGACCTCGCGAACAAGCTCTGGAACGCGTCGCGCCTCGTCCTGCTGAACGCGGCCGAGGTGGAGCCCGCCCCGCCGGGCCCGGACGCGCCGATCGAGGACCGCTGGATCGCCTCGCGCCTGACGAGAGCGGTCGAGACGGTCTCGGAGAACATCGAGACCTACGACTTCGCGCACGCGGCGCTCGAGCTCTACCGATTCTTCTGGTCCGAGCTCTGCGACTGGTACCTCGAGATCGCCAAGCCGCGCCTGTACGAGCGCGAGGAGGGCGTCTCCGCGACGTTGCTGTGGGTGCTCGAGCAGACGCTGGCGCTCGCGCACCCGATCATCCCGTTCGTCACCGAGGAGATCTACACGTACCTGCGCGAGCGCCTGCCCGAAGGCAGCGCCGAGATGCTCGTCGTCCACCCGTTCCCCGAGGCCGATCCGGCCCTGGTCGACCCCGCCGCCGAGGAGGAGATGGAGCGCTGGATCGAGCTCACCCGCGAGGTGCGGCGCTGGCGCGATCTGGTCGGCGTGCCGGCGGGCACGGTGCTGCCCGCGCGGGTGAGCGGCGACGGAGCGCCGCACGAGCTCGTCGCCCGCCTGGGGCGCCTGCGTTTCGAGGACGGCGAGGGCGAGCCGCTCGCGAAGATCGGCCCGCTCGCCCTGCTCGCCACCGACGAGCTCGACCCGGCGGACGTGCAGGCGCGCATCGACAAGCGCATCGCCGAGCTGCGGGCTGAGGTCGAGCGCGCGGAGCGCAAGCTGGCCAACGAGGGCTTCGTCTCGAAGGCGCCCGCGGAGGTCGTCGAGGCCGAGCGCGAGAAGCTCGCCGGCTACCGCGCGCAGCTCGCCGCGCTCGAGGGCTGACCGCTGTTCGACCCCGAGCGCTGGCTAGCGACCCTCGACCCGATCGGGTGGCGATTCGGGCTTGAGCGCATCGAGGCGCTCACGGCCGCGCTGGGGCGCCCGCAGGATCGTTACGCGACCGCGCACGTGGTCGGCACGAACGGCAAGTCGTCGGTGACCGCGATGACCGTCGCGCTGCTCGAGGCGCACGGCCACCGGGCGGGCGCCTACCTCTCGCCGCACGCCGAGCGCTGGGCCGAGCGCGTTTTGATCTCGGGGCGGACCATCGAGCCGGACGCGTTCGCTCGCGCCGTGGAGCGGGTCGCCGCGGCCGTTTCGGAGGTCGAGCGCGGCTTCGAACCGGGGGAGCGCGTCACGCAGTTCGAGGCCGCCACCGCCGCCGCCTTCGTCGCGCTCGCGGAGGCGGGCGTGGAGTACGGCGTGATCGAGGCGGGGCTGGGCGGTCGCCTCGACGCGACCAACGTGATCGCCTCAAGCGCCACCGCGCTTACGTCGGTCGGCCTCGACCACACCCAGTGGCTGGGGGAGACCGAATCGCAGATCGCGACCGAGAAGCTCGCGGTGCTCCGGCGGCGCTCGGTACTGGTGCTCGGCGACGTCTCGCCGGAGGTGGAGCGGCTCGCGCGCGAGGTCGCCGCCGAGCGCGACGCCCGCGTCGTGCGCCCCCGCGAGCTCGCGCCCCCGGAGGGGCGCTCGTTCGCAGCGCCGTACTTGCGGCGCAACGTCGCCGTGGCGGCGGCGCTAGCCGAGGCGCTGTTGGGCGAACTCGACCCGGAGCGGGCGCGGGCCGCGCTCGCCGGAGTGAGCCTGCCCGGCAGGGTGGAGGTCGTGGCGGGGGAGCCGCCCGTGGTGCTCGACGCCGCGCACAATCCACAGGGCGCCCGCGCGCTCGCCGAGGCACTCGCCGCGCTCGCGCGCGGGCGGCGGATGGTCGGCTGCCTCGCGGTGCTCGCCGACAAGGACGCGCGCGGCATCGTCGCCGAGCTCGCGGGCGTGCTCGACGCGGTCGTGTGCACGGAGCTCGCGCCGGGGGAGCTGGCCGGCATGGGCCGCCCCGACACCAAGGTGACGCCGGCGGCGGAGCTCTCCGCGCTCTGCGAGGCGGCCGGGCTCGAGGCGAGCGCCGAGCCCGATCCGGAGACGGCGATCGCGGCGACCCTGCGCATGGCCGCCGAGCAGGGCGGGGTGGCGGTCGTCTGCGGCTCTCACTATCTCCTGAGCCACGCGCACGTGGCGCTGGCGGGCGACGGCGAAGCGGCGTAGGATCAGCCCATGGACCGCGAAGCACGCTCCGAGCTCCTGCAGATGATGGGCCTGGTCGCGGCAGTCGTCGCGATCGTCATCCTCGTCTTCTTCGGTCTCGGCTACCTTTTCGGGCGGCTCTTCCTGTAGCGGCCGCTGGCATTTCTTGGCCCGCGGATCCGGCCGCCGGGCGCTTCGCAACAGGGTTTGGGGCCTTAACGAGGAAGTAGACTGCGCGATTCCCCCATGCCGCTAGCCATCTTCGGCATCGAAAACGACGGCCTCAACCTGGCCATCAACCTGCTGCTGCTGTTCGTCGTGGTGGTGTGGCTGTCCCTGGTCGCCTACACCTTCCTCGACGCCCGCAGGCGGCTCGACGACTTCTTCCTGGTCGCCTGCGCGACGCTCGCGTCGCTGATCTTCCCGTTTTTGGGCACGATCGTCTACTCGATCTTGCGCCCGCCGGAGTTCCTCGAGGACGCCCGCGAGCGCGAGCTCGAGATCAAGGCGGCGGAGCTGCGCCTCCGTCATCTCGAGGAGTCGTCGTGTCCGAACTGCCAGTTCCCGATCGAGCGCACCTACCTACGCTGCCCGAGCTGCCGGGCGCGCATCAAGGACCCGTGCGAGTCGTGCGGCAAGCCAATCGACCCGCGCTGGGCGATCTGCCCCTACTGCGAGACGCCCACGCGCCGCGCCGCCGCTCCGCGCCGGCGGGCCGTCCCGCGCGGCAAGGAGGGCGCCGCCCCCGCGCGCCCCGTGGCACCCGAGGCGCGCCCGACGCGAGCCAAGCGGCCCGCCGCCCGGACGGCCGCAGGCAAGCAGGCTTCAAGCCAGGAGGCGGCGCGCAGCGCCAAGCGCCCCGCGTCGGCGCGCTCGCAGTCGCAGCCGCGCCGCTCGAGCCGCTCGAGCGGCGACGCGTCGGCGTCCTAGTCGCTCCGTCTGCCATCGGGCGCGGCGCAGACCTTGTAGAACCCCCGCGCAAGTTCGCGCAACGAAAGCGAGGATTGATTCGTGTCCAGAACCCTGATCCTGATCAAGCCCGACGCCTTTGAGCGCAACCTCACCGGCGAGCTTTTGGCCCGCTTTGAGCGCAAGGGCCTGCGGATTGCGGCCCTCAAGCTGATGCAGGCGACCGAGGAGATCGCGCACGAGCACTACGCCGAGCACACGGAGAAGCCGTTCTTCGGCGAGCTGGTGGAGTTCATCACCGGCGGGCCGCTGGTTGCGGCGGTGTTCGAGGGGCCCAACGCCGTCCAGGCCGCGCGCCAGATCATCGGCGCCACCAATCCCCTCGAGGCCGCGCCCGGCTCGATCCGCGGCGACTTCGCGCTCGAGGTGACCTACAACATGGTCCACGGCTCCGATTCCGAGGAGTCGGCCGAGCGCGAGATCAAGATCTGGTTCCCCGAGCTCTAGCGAGCCCCGCGCTCGGGTCGGCTTGAAGCTCGTCCTCGCCTCCGCATCCCCGCGTCGGCGGCAGATCCTCACCTGGCTCGGCGTCGAGTTTGAGGTCGTCGAGCCGGAGGCGGACGAGCTCGCGGGCGGGCTCGAGCCCGAGGAGCTCGTGGTCGAGAACGCCCGCCGCAAGGCGCGCGCGGGGCGCGCCGCGGCGGGCGAGGGCGCCGTCGTCCTCGGCGTCGACACCGACGTCTTCCTCGGGCCGGAGCCGCTCGGCAAGCCCGCCGACGAGGCGGCCGCCCGCGAGCATCTCGAGGCGCTCGCGGGGCGAACCCACACGGTCCTGAGCGGCCTCTGCCTGCTCGGGCCCCACCCCGACGCGGAGCGGTCGGGGGTCGAGCGCTCGCTCGTCACCTTCGCCGAGCTCACCCCCGAGCTGATCGACCTCTATGTGCGCTCGGGCGAGTGGCGCGGGCGCGCCGGCGCCTACGCGATCCAGGGCCTGGGCTCGTTGCTCGTCGATCGGGTCGAGGGGGACTTCTCGAACATCGTCGGACTCCCCATACGGCTGCTTTTGCGCTTGGCTCCTGAGCTTGCGCGAAAACCCTAAAGCGAAGAAATAGGGTTAGGGTTTCTGGCGACCCTCGACTTTGGCTTGCGGCTTGGGTTTCGGCCGCTAGACTGGCCACGCCGGCGAGCTCGCCGGGAGTGGCTTCCAAAAGGCACCTGCGGACCTCGGCAAGACCTGTTGCCGGGGGCAAGGAGGGGGTGCGACGGAAGGCCGGAGATCGGCAAGCTCTCGGTCGGCGCAACCGTACCCGTACCCGCACCGCCCACCCCGACGACCGCGCCCGAAGATCAGATGGGATTCTTCAGCAACCTCACCCGCTTCCGGGGCCGCGACATGGCGGTCGACCTCGGGACCGCGAACACGCTCGTGTACGTGCGCGGGCGCGGCATCGTGCTGTCCGAGCCGTCGGTGGTCGCGATCGACTCCGCCACCGGCGAGGTCCAGGCGGTGGGCGTCGAGGCGAAGCGCATGCTGGGGCGGACGCCGAACTCGATCCAGGCGATCCGGCCGCTCAAGGACGGCGTGATCGCCGACTTCGACGTCACGGAGGAGATGCTCCGCCACTTCATCCAGCGCGTGCACCAAAGCCGCTTCGCGCACCCGCGCGTCGTCGTCTGCGTGCCCTCGGGGGTCACCGGCGTCGAGAAGCGCGCGGTCGAGGAGGCCTGCCTGTCGGCGGGCGCGCGCCAGGCGTACCTGATCGAGGAGCCGATGGCGGCCGCCATCGGCGCCGGCCTGCCGGTGTCCGACCCCACCGGCAGCATGATCCTCGACATCGGCGGCGGCACCAGCGAGGTGGCGGTCATCTCGCTCGGCGGCATCGTCATCTCCGACTCGATCCGCGTCGGCGGCGACGAGATGGACGAGGCGATCGTCAACCACATCAAGAACGAGCACAAGCTCATGATCGGCCCGGCCACCGCCGAGGAGATCAAGCTTGAGATCGGCTCGGCCGTACCGCTGCGCGAGGAACTCACCACCGAGATCCGCGGGCGCGACATGGTCACCGGCCTGCCGAAGACGATCACGATCACCTCCGAGGAGGTGCGCGCGGCCCTCGACGAGCCGGTGAGCCAGATCATCGGCGCGGTCAAGAACACGCTCGACCGCACGCCGCCCGAGCTCGCCGGGGACATCATGGACCGCGGGATCACCTTGGCCGGCGGCGGGGCCCTGCTTCAGGGACTCGACCAGCGGCTGCGCGACGAGTGCCAGATGCCCGCGCAGGTCACCGAGTCGCCGCTCACCTGCGTGGCCGTCGGGTCGGGTCGGTCGCTGGAGGAGTTCGAGGTCATCCACCGGAGCAACCGCAACGCTGCGCGCGGCCGGGGCCGGCTCGCGCGGGCCGGGTAAGCAGGCGTGTACCGCAAGGAGGTCAGAAGGCGCCGCGCGGTCCTCGTCGGGCTCATCGTGTGCGCGCTCGTGCTGCTCTCGCTGCACTTCTCCGAGCCGGAGTCGGGCCCGCTGCACACGATCCAACGCGGCGTCTCCACGGTGCTCTCGCCGCTCGAGTCGGTGGCGTCGGGCGCGCTCAAGCCGGCGCGCGACCTCGTCAACTGGTTCGACGAGACCTTCGAGGCGCGCGGCGAGAACGAGCAGCTGCGGGAGGAGGTCGCAGAGCTGCGCGCCCAGCTCGCGGACGCGGAGCAGGCGCTGGCCGAGAACGAGCAGTTCCGCGACCTGCTCGGCCTCAACAAGCAGGACGAGCTCGCGGACTTCACCCCGGTGACCGGGCGCGTGATCGCCCGTTCGCCGTCGGTCTGGTACTCGACGGTGACGATCAACGTCGGCTCCGCCGATGGCGTCGAGCGCGACGACGTGGTCGTCGCCCCGGGCGGGCGCTCGGGGGCTCTGGTCGGCCGGGTCAGTGACGTGACCTCGACGACCGCGCAGGTCCGGCTGATCACCGACCACCGCAACGCCGCGAGCGCCAAGGTACTGCCCGACGGCCCCGACGGCATCGTCGCGCCGGAGGCCGGCGATCCCGATGATCTGGTCCTCGAGGTCTTCGAGGGCGGCGACGAGATCAGCAAGGGCGACATCCTGGTCACCGCGGGCTGGTCGGACGGCGAGCTCGCCTCCGCGTACCCGTACGGGATCGAGATCGGCGAGGTCGTCGAGGAGGGCGACCCGAACGCGGAGGTGCAGCAGCTCGCGGTCAGGCCCTACGTGGACATGCGCCGCCTGCAGTACGTGCAGGTCCTGACCGGCGGCCCCGAACGTCCGGAGGTCCAGCAATGATCGTCACGTGGGCGATTGCGCTGCGGATCGCTGCCCTCGTGGTGGTCGCCGTGATCCTTCAGGCTTCGTTTTTGTCGTTCCTCTCGATCCTCGGGGCCGCGCCTGACGTGCTCTTCGTGCTCATCGCCGCCCTCGGCCTGCTCGGGGGCGCGCTGGTGGGCGCGGTCTCGGGCTTCGCCACCGGCCTCCTCCTCGACTCGCTGCTCCTGCAGACACTTGGCGCGAGCTCGCTCGCCCTGCTCGCCGTGGGTTACCTCGCGGGCCGCTATCGCGAGGCCTTCGAGATCGAGGGCCGGTTCGTCCCAGCGGCGGTGGCCGGCGTGCTCACCCTGCTTGGCACGGCGGGCTACGCGGGCCTGCAGCTCATGCTCGGCGTACAGACGGACGTGAGCCTTTTGGTCGTGCGCGAGGTCGTCGTCAAGGCGCTGCTCGCGTTCCTGCTGATGATCCCAACGTACCCGCTGGTCAGGTTCCTTTTGCGGCCGGCGCTGGTCGACGCCGAGCCGGCCCAGCGGCGCGTGCTGCTGCCCGGGCGCCGCCGGCGCGCGCTGCGCAGGGGGAACGCGCCGCGGCGCGTGCGGCGCACCGCGACACCGGGGAGGGTCACGTGAGCTTCTCCGGAGGCCGCTGGAGCGCGGAGCGGTTCAACCGCGCGCAGCTGTCAGGCCGGGTCGCGGTCCTGGGCGGGCTCGCCCTGGTCGTCTTCGCCGCGATCTTCTTCCGGCTGTGGTACCTGCAGATCCTCTCGGGCGACAAGTACCTCGCCGAGGCGCAGGGCCAGCGGGTCCGCGAGATGACCGTGCAGGCGCCGCGCGGCGAGATCCTCGATCGCAAAGGCAAGGTACTGGTCGGGAACCGCACGGCGCTCGCCCTGCAGGTGCGGGCGGAGGAGCTGCCCAAGAAGCCCAAGCGCCGCAACAAGGTCCTGGAGCGGGTGGGCGAGGTCATCGACATGCCGCTCGAGAGGATCAAGCGGGAGATCCGCGAGCAGACCAAGGAGCTGCCCGCGAACCCGGTGACGCTCAAGCGCGACGTCCCCGAGGAGGTCGTCTACTACCTGCGCGAGAACCAGGCGCGTTACCCGGGGGTCACCGTGGACCGGATCTACGTGCGTCGCTACCCGCGGGGGACGACCGCCGTGCACACTCTCGGCTACGTCGGCGAGGTCAGCGCGGATGAGCTCGAGCAGCCGCGCTTCCGCGACCTCGAGCCCGGCGACATCGTCGGCAAGGACGGGATCGAGGACACCTACGACCACGTCCTGCGCGGCGTCAACGGGCTCACCCGGGTCCCGGTGGACGTGATGGGCACGCCCACCGGCAGGCCGCACGTCGTCCGCGAGCCGCGCTCGGGCAACGACCTGCGCCTGACCATCGACCTCGAGCTGCAGCAGACGGCGGAACAGGCGGTGGCCCGCACGGGCCTTCCAGGGGCGTTCGTCGCGATGCGGGTGGACAACGGCGAGGTGCTCGCGATGGGCTCCCTGCCCGGCTACGACCCGTCGGTGTTCGCCAAGCCGACGAAGACGACGGAGGAGATCGAGGCGCTCAACGACAACCCGGAGTCGCCGCTGCTCAACCGCGCGATCCAGGGCACCTACCCGACCGGCTCGACCTTCAAGCCGATCACGGCGCTCGCCGGGCTCGCCTCGAACGCGATCACGGAGTCCGAGGTGATCCAGGACGGCGGCGCGATCGAGATCGGCGACCAGGAGTTCACGAACGCGGGCCGCACCGCGCACGGGCCCGTCGATTTGCGCAGCGCGATGAAGGTCTCCTCGGACGTCTACTTCTATACGGTCGGCGCGCGCCTGAACGACGAGGCCGTCGAGGGCAAGACCTGGATCCAGGACTGGGCGCGCGACCTCGGGCTCGGGCAGACGAGCGGCATCGACATCCCCGGCGAATTCGCCGGGAACGTCCCGACGCCCGAGTGGCGCAACGAGCTCTACCGCGAGGGCGTCGAGGGGTACGACCGCCCCTGGTCGATCGGCGACAACGTGCAGACCGCGATCGGGCAGGGCGACGTGCTCGCCACCCCGCTGCAGATGGCCGTCGCCTACGCTGCGATCGGCAACGGGGGCACGGTGGTGCGGCCGCACCTCGCCTACCGCGCGGAGGACCAGGCCGGGCGGGTGGTGCAGGAGTTCGAGCCCGCGCCGCAGCGCGAGATCGAGATCGACGCGGCCTGGCGCGATGCGGTAATCGACGGCCTGAAGGCGGCCGCGATGGAGCCCGGCGGGACCTCGTACGGCGTGTTCGGCGGGTTCCCGGTCGAGGTGGCCGGCAAGACGGGCACGGCGGAGACCTTCTTCAATGGAGTCCCGTACGACCAGTCCTGGTACGTGGCGCTCGCGCCCGCCGACGACCCGGAGATCGTGGTGGCGCTCACGGTCGAGCGCGGAGGCTTCGGCGCCGACACCGCGGCCCCCGCCGTTTTCGAGATCCTCTCGGAGTACTTCGACGTGAAGGCCGAGGACGTGGAGCAGGTTTCCCCGTCCGCAGGCGGTACGGTGGTGTACGAATGAGGCGGACACCCACACCGCGTGACCCCGCCGAGGGGGTGGGCTGCTGATGGCGGTCGTCAGCGGGCCCAGGCCGCGTGCGCGGGTAGCCCCGCGCCCGCAGCCGTTCGCCGAGCCGCGCGAGAGCCTGCTCGAGCGCGCCGGCGTCATGCGCCTCGACTTCCCGCTCCTCGGCGCGGTCATCGGGCTGCTCGGTCTGTCCGTGGTGGTCCTGGACCAGGTCGTGTCCAACGAGCTTGCGATCCGCCAGGCGATCTACGCGGTCGTCGGTCTCGCGCTGATGTTCGCGATCGCCCAGGTGGACTACTCGCGCTTCCGCGAACTGCGGGTGGGCGTGTACACGGCGATGATCGGCCTGATCGTCCTGGTTCTGATCGTCGGCGAGGCCACCCGCGGGGCGCGCAGCTGGATCGAGCTTCCGTTCTTCACCTTCCAGCCGTCCGAGCTCGGCAAGGTCATGCTCATCGTCGCCCTCGCGGCGATGGTCATCGATCGCATGCCGAACGCCTCGGAGCGCAAGCGCACGGCAAAGGTGCTGCTCGCGGGCGCGGTCCCGACGGCCCTCGTGTTCCTCCAGCCCGACCTGGGCTCGGCGTTCGTGTACGTGGCGATCACCCTCACGGTGCTGTTCGTCGCGGGCACGCGCTGGCAGCACCTGGCGGCGATTGGCGCCGCGGGCACGGCGATCGCATTGGTCGTGCTCGTGCTCGCGCCGGCCGTGGGCCACCCGATCCTCAAGCCGTATCAGCAAGATCGGCTGACTGCATTTCTGAGTCCGAGCGCGGATCCCGCCGACTCGACGTACCAGATCCGGCAGTCACAGATCGCCGTGGGCGCCGGCGGCAAGACCGGCCGCGGCGACAACGCAACGCAGACGCGGCAAGGTTTCCTCCCGGAGCGTCACAACGACTTCATCTTCGCGACCGTCGGTGAGCGCTACGGGTTCGTTGGTGCCGCGTTCCTTTTGTCCCTCTACGCCCTGCTCATCTGGCGGGCGCTGCGCATCATGACGCTTTCGAAGAACCTCTATGGCGCGATCATCGCGGGCGCGATTGCAGGCATGCTGCTGTTCCACGTCTTCGTGAACGTCGGCATGAACATCGGCATCGCGCCGATCACCGGAATCCCGTTGCCGCTGGTCAGCGCCGGTGGTTCCTCGGTGATCGCGACGCTGATCGCGATCGGATTGCTCCAGAGCATCTACGTTCAGTCGCAGCTCGCCTCGAGAAGCAGGGTCTGACTGCTCTCTTGAGGTGAGCCTGAATTGAAGAAGAAGATCGTCGTTTCAGTCGACGCCGGCGAGACCCGCGTCGCCGTTCTCGAGCGCAAGGGCAACGCCAAGCCCAAGGTGGCGGAGCTCTACGTCGAGCGCCGCGGCTCGCGGTCGATCGTCGGCAACATCTACAAGGGCGTTGTCGACAACGTCCTGCCCGGCATGGAGGCCGCCTTCGTCGACATCGGCCTCGAGCGCAACGGTTTCCTGCATGTCGACGAGATCGTGCTGCCCGGCGGCGAGAAGGTGCCCCGGCGCGGCCACGGCAAGGGCCGGCGCATCGACGAGCTGCTCAAGCCCAAGCAGGAGGTGCTCGTCCAGGTCGTCAAGGACCCCCTGAAGACCAAGGGCGCGCGGCTCTCCATGCAGCTCTCGATCGCGGGCCGCTACCTGGTCTACATGCCCCAGGGCGCGGGAGTCGGCGCCAGCCGCAGGCTCCCCGACGCCGAGCGCGATCGCCAGCGCAAGCTCCTCCAGAAACTCCACAAGGAGCGCAACGGCAAGGGCGGGGTGATCGTGCGCACCGCCGCGCAGGGGGCGAAGCGCGCCGACTTCGAGCGCGACCTCGACTACCTGCACAAGCTGCACGAGGTGGTCGAGCGCCGCGCGAAGGAGGTGAAGGCGCCCGCGCTCGTCTTCCAGGAGGCCGATCTTTCGATCCGCGTCCTGCGCGACGTCCTCACCAAGGAGTTCGAGGGCGCGATCATCGACGACGAGAAGCAGTACCAGCGCGTGACCAGCTTCTTCCAGCGCACGGCGCCGGAGCTCGTCGACCAGGTCGAGCTGTACGAGGGCGAGGAGCCCCTGTTCGAGAAGTTCGGGGCCGCGGACGCGATCCGCTCGACCCTGCAGCGCCGCGTCGATCTGCCCTCGGGCGGCTATCTGATGATCGACTACGCCGAGGCGCTCACCGTGATCGACGTCAACACGGGCAGCTTCACGGGGCGCGGCAAGGGGCGCCTCGAGGACACGATCACGAAGGTCAACATCGAGGCCGCCGAGGAGGTCGTGCGGCAGCTCCGCCTGCGCGACATCGGCGGGATCATCGTCATCGACTTCATCGACATGGCGCGGGCGCGCAACCGCGACCAGGTCCTCAAGACGATGCGCAAGGCGCTCGACGAGGACAAGACCAAGACCTACGTGGTGGAGATCTCGCCGCTCGGGCTCGTGGAGATGACGCGCCAGAACGTCACGGACGGCGTGCGCGAGATCCTCACCAAGCCGTGCCCGACCTGTAACGGCGAGGGCGTCATCGAGTCCGAGGAGACGGTGGCGATCGACGTGCTCCGCAAGCTGCGCGAGCTCGTCGTCGAGCGGCCGGCACCCGAGGCGTTCCTCGTTCGCGTGAACCCGAAGGTCGCCGCCAAGCTCATGGAGGAGGGCAGCGGCCTCACCGAGCTCGAGGCGGACAGCGGCAAGACGTTTCACTTCGAGGGCGGGGACGCGCTGCCGATCTCGACCTACGAGGTGGTCGACGAGGGCACCCGCGAGGAGATCGAGCGCCGCGCGCTGCCGTTCGCGGTGGGCGAGGAGGTGCTCGTCACGATCGAGGAGCCCCACATGTACGAGGCGGACGACGCGATCGCGCGGGTCGATTCGTACATCGTCTCGGTCACCGGCGGCGGCGAGCACGTCGGCGAGCGGCGGCTCGTGCGGATCGAGGAGGTGGGACGCGGCTCGGCGCGCGCCTCGCTGGTCGATAACGGCCAGGACGGGGGCGGCTCCAAGGATGAGGAGGACGAGCAGCTAGAATCGTCCCGCTCCGGGCGACGCCGCCGTGGCCGCCGAGGTGGTCGCGGCCGTTCGCGCGCGAAGAAGCAAGAAACCGCAACAGGCAACGACTGATGGCCAAGACCGAAACCCCCGCATACGCGATCGTCGAGACGGGCGGCAAGCAGTACCGCGCCGAGAAGGGCTCGGTGCTCGTCGTCGACCGCCTGGACGCCGCCGAGGGCGACAAGGTCAACCTGCGGGCGGTGATGTTCCGTGGGGACGACGCGGTCGTCGCAGGCTCCGACCTGGAGAAGGTGAAGGTCGAGGCCAAGGTCACCGAGCACCTGCGCGGCGAGAAGATCCGGGTCTTCAAGTACCGCCCGAAGAAGGGCTACCGGCGCCGCCGCGGGCACCGCTCGGAGCTCACCAAGCTTGAGATCCTCGACGTGAAGATGCTCAGCCGCAAGCCCGCGGCGAAGAAGAGCTCGTCCGAGGAGAAGGGCTCGGCCGCGCAGAAGAAGGGCTCTTCCGCGGCGAAGAAGGACGCGCCCGCCAAGGAGGACTCGTAGATGGCTCACAAGAAGGGGCTCGGCTCCAGCCGCAACGGCCGTGACTCGAACCCGAAGATGCTGGGCGTCAAGGTGTTCGCCGGCCAGCGCGTGACGGGCGGCGAGATCATCGTGCGCCAGCGCGGCACCCGCTTCCGCCCGGGCGACGGCGTGGGCATCGGCCGCGATCACACGCTGTTCGCGATGCGGCCGGGCATCGTCCAGTTCAAGACGGGTCGCCGCGGCCGGATCGTTTCGGTCGCCGAAGCGGACGAGTAGGTCGCCGGGCGATCCAGGATGGCGGCGCCGGGGGAAGGACTCTCCGCGGCGGCGCGCAAGAACCGCGCCTACTGGGACGCGACCAGCGACGCCTACCAAGAGCGGCACGGCCCGCAGCTTGAGGGCGGGATGGCCTGGGGCGTCTGGCAGATTCCGGAGTCCGAGCTAGGCGTGCTCGGGGACGTCGCGGGCCTGGACGTGCTCGAGCTCGGGTGCGGTGCGGCGCAGTGGTCGATCGCGCTCGCCCGCCGCGGCGCCCGCACGACGGGGCTGGATATCTCCCCGCGCCAGCTGGAGCATGCCCGCCGAGCCGTCGCGCAGGCAGGGGTGGAGGTGCGCCTCGTCGAGGCGAGCGCCGAGCGCACGCCGTTCGAGGACGCGAGCTTCGACGTCGTGTTCTGCGACCACGGCGCCTTCAACTTCGTCGATCCGCGGGTGGTCGTGCCCGAGGCGGCGCGCGTCCTGAGACCCGGCGGCTTGCTCGCTTTCTGCATGGCCTCGCCGCTCGTGGACCTCTTCTGGGACAACGAAGGCGACGGCGGCGCGGGCACGATGCTGCGCAACCCGTACTTCGGGCTCGCCGGCTTCGAAACGGACGAGACGGCCGAGTACCAGCTCCCCTAACGGCGAGTGGATCCGGCTGCTCCGCGCCAGTGGGCTCATCGTCGAGGATCTGATCGAGCTGCAGGCCCCGGCCGACGGCGAGACGACCTACGACTTCGTCGATCGCGAGTGGGCTCACCGCTGGCCCGCGGAGAACATCTGGAAGGCGCGCAGGGCCGCGTAGGCGGCGGACGGCCCGGAGTTCGGCAATTCGCCGTCCAGCGTCGGGCAAACTGACTGCCGCCAAGCGCGCGGCGCGATTACGCTGCCGCGGCATGAGGACCAACCAAGCATCCCTATCTGTGTTCGGGCTTGGGTTAGGCGGCGTCGTTGCGGCGTTCGCCCTGCTCATCGCCCTGTTACCGTCCGGCGCCGGCGCCGCCTCGGCGCAGTGCCTGCAGAGCGCGGGCACGGCTCGCACCGATGCGGCTCAAGGCGAGATCAACAAGGTCATCGTCGGGTATCGCAAGCGCGGCAACCGCGTCAGGCTCATCAACCGGGCTGAGATGCGGGGCGGCGTGCGCGACATCACCGATGTCGTCTGCCCGAATGACCAGCGGTGGCACCGCGTCGTGGTGCGCTTGAAGGACAAGAACGACTTCGTCTCGCTGCGGGGTCGGGATCCCGTTCTGCGCAAGTACACGAAGGTGCCGCGGACGATCGCCGTACGCGTGTCGGCGGGTGCCGGTAACGACGAGGTTCTCGGCCACAAGGGCCGCGATCGCGTCAGCGCCGGTGCCGACCGCGACGAGGTCCGCACGTTCGCCGGCAACGACTACATCAAGGGGGGCAACGGCCGCGACCGGATCTGGGCCGGACCCGGTAAGGACGAGATCCACGTCGACGACGGCAACAAGGACGTCGTCGACTGCGGCGGGGGGATCGACCTCGTCTTCGCGGATCCGCGAGACGAGCTCCGAAACTGCGAGCGCGTTCGTTAGTAGCTACCAGCCGTCAGCTGCCAGCTCCAGCCGCCAGCTTCGTGGTGGCTGGGGCTGGCGGCGCAACCAGCTTCCAGCCTCCAGCTGCCAGCTTCCAGCTATCAGTCCGCAGGGGGTTTGCTCAGGGTGGTCCATCGCGCTGGATGCCTGGCAGCTGGCGGCTGGCAGCCGGTGACTCGTAGCCGGCGGCTGCCAGCATTAGCCCGTGTTCCACGACAAAGCGCGCATCTACGTTGAGGGGGGGCACGGCGGCAACGGCGCCGTGAGCTTCCGGCGCGAGGCCCACGTGCCGCGCGGCGGGCCCGACGGTGGGGACGGGGGGCGCGGCGGCGACGTCGTGCTGGTCTGCGACCCCTCGCGGCGCGACTTGAGCGCACTGCGTTACTCCCGGCATTTCAAGGCGGGGCGCGGTGAGCACGGGCGCGGCAAACAGCAGCACGGCGCCCGGGGCGAGGACCGCGAGATCCACGTGCCGCCCGGGACGACGGTCGAGGGGCTCGAGGGGGAGCGCTACGACCTGGTGCGCCCGGGGCAGCGCGTCGTGGTGGCCGCCGGCGGCAGCGGCGGGCACGGCAACAAGCGGTTCGCCACTTCGACGCGGCAGGCGCCGCGGTTCGCCGAGAAGGGGCTTCCCGGGCAGTCCGGCTGGATCGAGCTGCGCCTGCGCTTGCTGGCCGACGCGGGCCTCGTCGGCCTGCCGAACGCCGGCAAGTCGTCCTTGCTCGCCCGCCTCACCCGCGCGCGCCCGAAGGTCGGCGACTACCCGTTCACCACGATCGACCCGGTGCTCGGCACGCTCGACGACGGGACGCGGCAGATCGTGCTCGCCGACATCCCGGGGCTGATCGAGGGGGCTGCCGCGGGCGCCGGGCTCGGGCACGAGTTCCTCGCGCACGTGGAGCGCTGCCGGGCGCTCGTGCACGTCGTGGAGATCGACCCGCCGGAGGGGGCGCCCGCGCCCGAGGAGGCGTACCGGATCGTCCGTGGGGAGCTCGCGAAGCACGGTGCGGGCCTCGTGGACCTGCCCGAGATCGTGGTCCTCTCCAAGGCGGACCTGGTCACCGAGGAGAGCCGGGCGCGCGTGGTGGCCGAGTGGCGCGAACGGCTGGGGGAGGGGATCGTGGTGCTGGCGCTCTCCGCGGCCACCGGAGCGGGGCTCGACCGGCTGCGCCAGGAGCTGTTCGCGCTCGTGCCCGAGACGGACGATGCGCGCGCGCCGCTGCCCGATGAGCCGGAGTTCGAGGTGGAGCACGCCGTGTACCGGCCCGCGGGCCAGCAGGGGTTCGACGTGGAGCGCGAAAAGGACGGTGTCTTCAGGGTGCACGGCAGGGGCATCGAGCTGCTGTTCGAGCGCCACGACCTGGAGAATCCGGAGGCGCTCTCCTACATCGAGGAGCGGCTCCGGGAGATCGGCGTGATCGCCGCGCTGGAGCGCGCCGGGTTCGAGCCCGGCGACGAGGTCCGCATCGGCGAGCGGGCCTTCGACCTCGATCCCAGGTAGGGGCTTCCTACACTCTCGCCCCGCTATGACCGTCGTTGCGAAGCTGGGCTCATCGATAGTCGCCGCCCCCGACGGGGCGGTGCGCGGGGACGTGCTCGATTCCGTCTGCGGGCAGGTCGCGGAGCTCCACGAGCGCGGCGAGAACGTGGTCATGGTGACCTCCGGGGCGATCGCCCTGGGCATGAAGCTCATGGGGTTCGACTCGCGGCCGCGCGCCATCGACGAGCTCCAGGCCGCGTCCGCGGTGGGGCAGGGCACGCTCTTCCGCTCGTACGAGGAGCGGCTTGCGGCGCGCGGCGTGCACGCCGCGCAGGTGCTGCTCAACTCCTACGACATTTCGGCGCGCGTCAACTACCTGAACGCGCGCGCGACCCTGCGCCGGCTGCTCGAGTGGCGCACCGTCCCCGTCATCAACGAGAACGACACGACGGCGACCGACGAGATCACGTTCGGCGACAACGACTTCCTCGCCGCGCAGGTGGCGATCCTTTTGGAGGCGGACGCGCTGGTGCTGCTCACCGACACCGAAGGCGTGCACACCGCCGATCCGCGCCGCAACCCCGACGCGCGCCTGATCGAGCGGGTCGAGGACTTCTCCGAGCTCGACGGGTACGAGATCGGCTCGCGCACGTCGCCGTTCGGCTCGGGCGGGATGCGCAGCAAGGTCGCCGCCGCCCGCATGGGCACGGCCGCCGGCACGCGGGTCGTCGTCTGCCGGGGGACCGAGCCCGGCAACCTGCTGCGCGCCGTGGACGGTGAGCGCGTCGGCACGACCTTCGTGCCCGGCGAGCGGCGTACCCCGAGCTTCAAGCTGTGGCTGCGCTACGCGAAGCCCGCCCAGGGCCGGATCGAGGTCGACGAGGGCGCGGCGCGCGTGCTGCGCGAGTCCGGTTCGAGCCTGCTCCCGGTGGGCGTGACCGGCGTGAGCGGCGACTTCGACGCCGGCGACGCCGTCGACATCGTGTGCGGGGACGAGCGCGTGGGCAAGGGCATCGTCAACTACTCGGCGGGCGAGCTCGACCGGATCAAGGGCCTCAAGTCCGACCGGGTGCGCGAGCTCATGCCCCACGCGGCCGAGGAGGCCGTGCACCGCGACTTCTTCGTGCTCGCCTGACGGGCCGGGGCGGTCGGCCCCGCCCCGGTACTCTCTTTTCACGATGGCGACCACGACCCGAACCGTCACCCAGGTTTGTGAATCGGCGCAGGCCGCCTCGCGCCAGCTCGCCCGCGCGTCGACGGAGGCCAAGAACGCGACGCTGCGGCGCATCGCCGAGCTCCTGCGCGAGCGGACGGACCAGGTCCTCGCCGCGAACGCGGCCGACCTGGAGGACGAGCGCGCCGCCAACCTCACCAACGCGCTGCGCGACCGCCTGACCCTCACCCCCGAGCGGGTCGAGGCGATGGCCGCGGGCGTCGAGGAGGTCATGCGCCTGCCGGACCCGGTGGGCGAGGAGATCGACTCGGCGACGCTGCGCAGCGGGATCGAGATGCGCAAGGTGCGCGTCCCGCTCGGCGTGGTCGCCGTGATCTACGAGGCGCGCCCGAACGTGACGATCGACTGCGCGGCGCTGTGCCTCAAGTCCGGCAACGCGATCGTGCTGCGCGGGTCGAGCTACGCGGCCAACTCGAACGGGGCGCTGGCCGCCGTGGTGCGCGACGCGCTCGCCGAGAACGGCCTGCCCGCCGGCTGCGTCGAGCTGCTCAGCGGCGACCGGTCGGAGCTCACCGAGCTGGCGACCGCCGAGGGGCTGGTCGACCTGGTGATCCCGCGGGGCGGTGAGGGGCTCAAGGCGGCCCTCAAGGAGGTCGCCACCGTGCCCGTGATGTACGCGGCGGCGGGCAACTGCCACGTGTACGTGCACGCCGACGCGGACCTGGACATGGCGCGCCGCATCGCCTTCAACGCGAAGGTGCAGCGCCCGGGCGTGTGCAACGCCGCGGAGACGCTGCTCGTCCACGCCGACGTCGCCGACCGCTTCCTCCCCGAGATTCTGCGCGAGCTCTCCGACGCGAGCGTGGAGCTCGTGGGCGACGAGCGGGCGCGCGCCGCGGCGGACGGGGTGCCCGTCGGCGAGGCGTCGGCCGAGGACTGGGACAAGGAGTACCTGGACCTGCACATGGCGGTGGGCGTGGTCGACTCGCTGCAGGACGCGATCGACCACATCAACCGGCACGGCACCGGGCACTCCGAGGCGATCGTCACCTCCTCTGAGGAGGCGGCGCGCGAGTTCACCGAGTCGATCGACGCCGCGTGCGTGTACGTGAACGCCTCGACCCGTTTCACCGACGGGTTCGAGTTCGGGATGGGCGCCGAGATCGGCAACTCAACCCAGAAGCTGCACGCCCGCGGGCCCATCGGGCTCCGCGAGCTCACCACGTTCAAGTACGTGCTGCGCGGCAACGGACAGATCCGGGAGTAGACGGTCGCGGCGATCGGCGTACTCGGCGGGGCGTTCAATCCGCCACACATCGGGCATTTGGTCCTCGCTCACGAGGCCGCGTACCAGCTTGGCCTGGAGCGGGTGCTGCTCGTGCCGGCGGGCCGCGCGCCGCACCGCGAGATCGACCCCGAGCCGGGGCCCGAGGTCAGGCTGGAGATGGTGCGCGCCGCGGCGGCCGGCGACGAGCTGCTGGAACCCTGCGACATCGAGGTCTCGCGCGATGAGCCGTCGTACACGTACCGGACGCTGGAGCTCTTGCGCGAGCAGCGCCCCGGCGACGAGTTCACGTTCCTGATGGGCGCCGACGTGGCAGCATCGATGGAGACCTGGCGGCGGCCCGAGCGCGTGCTGGAGCTGGCGCGCGTGGGTGTAGCGGCGCGGCCGGGTACGGTGATCGACGAGGCCGAGGCGACGCTGGAGCGCCTCGGCGGACGATTCGAGGTGGTTCGGATGCCGGAGATCGCGATCTCATCGACGCGCGTGCGCAGGCGGGTGGCCAGCGGGCGGCCGCTGCGCTACCTGGTGCCGGACGCCGTGCTCGACGTGATCGAGAAGCGGGGGCTGTACAGGTGAGCGAGCTGGCCCCGGAGGAGCGCGAGCAGGTCGTCGCCAAGCGGCGGCGGGACGACCCGGACGCCTCGGAGCGCCTCGCGCGCAAGCTCGCCGAGGTCGTCGACGCAAAGCTCGGCGAGGACATCGTCGCGCTGGACGTGCGGTCGCTGGTCGGCTACACGGACTTCCTGGTGATCGCGACGGCGCGCAACGAGCGCCTCGCCAAGGCGATCCACGACGAGGTCCGCGAGCGCCTCAAGAAGGAGGAGGGCCTGGTGCCGGCGCGGGTCGAGGGCGAGCAGGAGGGGCGCTGGGTGCTCGTCGACTACCTCGACTGCGTGCTGCACGTGTTCGTGCCTGAGATGCGCGACCACTACCGGCTCGAGAGCCTCTGGGGCGAGGCGCCCCGCCTCGAGCTGTAGGGCCGTCCGGGGCCGCCCGATCCGTCCGGTCGCGGTGGCAGGCTTCGCCCCATCGGCAAGAGCGCTTTCAAGAGGGCCCTGCTCGGATATCGTCGCGCGGACGTCGACGCCGCGATCGCGGCGCGCGACTCGGCGCTCGAGGCGCTCGCGGAGGAGCTCGCCCAGGCGGACGCGGAGCGCTCGGAGCTCGAGCGCAAGTGCGAGGAGCTCGACCGCGTCGCGACGACGCTCTCGGAGCGCGTGGTGGCGCGCGAGCGCGAGCTCAAGGAGCTGCGCGAGGAGTTCGCGCGGGCGCGCGCGAAGACCTCCCAGGCCCTGCGTTCGCTGAGCGCGGTCGCGGGCGAGCTCGAGGCGGTGCGCGCCCAGGCGCGCGGGCAGGCGACGCGCATCCGCATGAGCGCGCTGCGCGACGCGGCGACGATCGCCGACCGGGTCGCGGAGATGGCGGACGGGCCCGCGCGGGCCCGCGAGAAGCTGCTCGCCGCGCTGGCCGAGGCGGTGGAGCGCCTGGGCGCGGGCGAGGAGCTCGAGCCCGCGCAGGCGGTCGACGCCGCCGGTGCGGCCCAGGCCGCCGCCGCGGGCGATCCCCCGGCGCCGGCTCCGGAGCCCGCGAAGCCGGCCGGGATGGGCCCGGCCGCGAACGGCGCGGCCGCGAACGGCGCCGCCCGCAACGGCTCCGCCAACGGCAACGGCCACCACGGGGACCTCGACCCGGCGGAGCTGTTCGAGGGCCTGGTCGAGGTCGAGGTCGGGCCCCTCGCGGACTTCTCGCAGCTCGTCAGCTTCGAGGACGCCGCCGCGGCGATCGGCGGGACCTCGGAGATCTCGGTGAAGCGGTTCGCCAAGGGGCGCGCGACGCTCGAGCTTCGCCTCGGGCAGCCGGTCGCGCTCCTGCGCGAGCTCGAGGAGCGCGCGCCGTTCGACTTCGTCGTGCGCGATACGCGCGACGACAAGGTCATCCTCGACGTGGAGGACGGGGCGGATTAGGCCGTTCGCGCCAAGAGCGTCACGGTTCTACGGCGCTCGCGCGTTGTTCCGCAAGCCGCGCCCCAAATCGATAGAAGCCTGGGCCGTCGCTCCGCAGGGCGTGTCGTTCAGGCGCTCCCGCCCGCGCGGCTCGCTCTCCTAGCCTCCGCGAGACCCGGGGGACGGGCGGCCGCAAAGGCGGCGCGAGGGCCTCGGGGGATGGAGGCGGCCGGAGTTGAACCGGCGTCCGAGGCTCGGAGCTCGCGGGTCGTTCACAGGCTTTTGAACGTGGCGGCGCTTGTTTGTTCTTCGGCCCGCCGCTCGCGCCGCCGGGGGCGCCGGGCCTTGCAGCTCCGCTCGATCTCGCTGAGCGCCCCGGAGCGCCGGCTCTCAGCCAAGCCCGCCTGCTGACGCCGCTCTCCGGGCCGCGGGCTGGCCGGGCGCGACGCTGGCCTTGCTTAGGCCAGGGCTACCTCTCGGTTGCCATCTGATTTTTGCCCTCGGCTGTTTTACGAGCTCCCCGAGGCTCTCTCGGCCTGCGACCCGAAGCGCCGCGGCCTCGTCGAAGCCTGGCGCCCCCTTGGTCTATGTGCGGCGATCATCGCCCGCGCGCCCGCCGCGGCGAGCGCTTTTGTCGCGAGCGCCAAAGCCGGCGGGCGGGACGAGCGCCTAACGCACGATCGGCGGCGATGACTCCCGAGCGCTTTCGCTTCGCCGCCGCCAGCAAGAACCCGCTGCGCGCCCCTCGAGCAGCGGGTCGCCGGCGCCATCATCCTGCTGGTCGTGATCGCCATGGCCTGCTGGCTGGGGCGCTCGGGCTACGTCGATCAGACCGGGGGAGGGGGGATCTCGCTGCTCGACGCCTTCTACTACGCCACGGTCTCGATCACGACGACCGGCTACGGCGACATCGTCCCGGTCTCCGACACGGCGCGGCTGCTCAATACCGTGATTGTCACCCCGGCGCGCGTGCTCTTCCTGATCCTCTTGGTCGGAACGACCTTGGAAGTCCTGGCCTCACATTCACGCTTTCTCTGGCGGCTGCGCCGCTACCAGCGCAAGCTGCACGACCACGCGATCGTCTGCGGCTACGGCGTCAAGGGCCGCAGCGCGATCGACTATCTGCGCGGCTCCGGCGAGGCCGGCGAGATCGTCGTCATCGACACCGAGAAGGAGGCCGTCGACCCCGCCGCGGCTGACGGGCACACGGCGATCCTCGGCTCGGGCTTCGACCGCGAGGTGCTGCGCGCCGCCGGGATCGAGCAGGCCGCCACGGTGCTGGTCGCCCCCGAAAACGACGATGCCGCGGTGCTGAACACCCTGCGCGCCCGCGAGCTCAACCCGAAGGTGCGGCTGGTCGCCTCCTGCCGCGAGGAGGACAACGCCGATCTGCTCAAGGAGTCGGGTGCCGACTCGGTGATCGTCTCCGCCGAGGCCGCCGGGCGGCTGATCGGCCTGGCCTCGCGCACGCCGCACTCGGCCAACGTGATCAACGACCTGCTCAAGTCGGGCACCGGCCTCGACCTCCTGGAGCGCCCGGTGCGGGCGGCGGAGGTCGGCATCGTCCCCGACCGCAGCGAGACCTTCGTCGCCGTGATCCGCGGCGGCAAGCTGCTCGGCCTGACCGCCGGCGAGGCCGGCGCCCTGCGCGAGGGCGACCGCGTCGTCTTCGTCAAGGCCAACGGCGAGGTCGCCGACGAGCTTTAGTCGCCTTGACCGGACGGTATTTGAACCGTCTCACGCGCGATCGTATCGCCACCCTTCACGAGCGCTGCGGCGGCACGGGGAAGAGGTCCCTGAAGCGCGTCCTGCGTATGGGGCCCACATGACTATGCGGTTAGCTCAGGCGGCAGCCCGATCCCGCCGAGGAGTGATCTCCCGGTAGGTCGTCGGCTCGTGCAGCGCGCCGAGCCCGAGCAGGGTCTGGAAGGCCGCCATCGGCATGCGGCGACGGTTGTGGCGGAAAACGAACTCGTCGAGATAGACCTGCAGGTGCTCGGGCGAGACGTCGCGATCGGTGCCCTGAAGCCAGGTCTTCAGGTTGGACGCCGCCCGGGAGCGCGCGGCAGCAGCTTCTGTGCGTCGGGATGGTCGCGCCGCTGGAGGAGGGGCCTGTGGTCGAAGCCTGAGCTCGTCGAGGACATCGAGGTAGGCTGCGATGTCGGCCTTCGCGACTGTGTGACCGTTGACCGCGAACCGGCTCGCATAACCGAGCAGGACGAGAGTGAGGTGCTGATACCGTTCGAGGCGTGCCGGGCGTCTCACAGAGGTTCTTCGTCGGCGGGCTCGTGATTGCCATGCTCGGGTTAGGTGCGGGATTCGCGATCGCCCAAGACGACGGATCCGTGTCCCGGCGGGGCATAGGCCTGGCTCCTCTCAACGGGGTCTATCACGCCCTCGAGTACACCGACGATCCAGCAAGGGGAGGCGAGCTGCTTAGCGAGCAGTGGGCCTCCCGTGAGACGGGCGCCTCGCGCACGGAAGACGGCGAGTCGATCACGACCCGAAGCGCTGCCCCTGTCAGCCGAGCGAGCCAGCCGGGCCACGGTGTGTCCAGATGCGCCAGCTCACCGCGCTCGATGCCAACGATGACGCCTACGTCATCTACACCGGCGCAAGCCAGGATGATCGACGGATCCGGGGTACGGCATGGATCCTTGAGCCGAGCGGGTTCAAGGGACAACCAGCGGGGCAGGGCCCGCTTCCCGAGGCTCTCGCAGCTTGGCAGTCGCCGCCTCCCGGCCACGGGACCGAGTACGAACTTTATGAGCTGGATCCGACCGAGCAAGCGGGCGGCATCGAAGGAATCGAGCGGATCTGGGTCGACGGTCATACCAAGCTCCCGCTGAGGACCGCTACCGTTGGCCGTGCGGGCGAACTGCTCGGGCAGGCTTTCTTTACCTACGACCAGCAACTCCTCGACCCCGCAGAACTCCCGCCTTCCTTCTTCGCGGTCCAGCCGACGCAGCACCTGGTGATCGACAAGGAGGTCCGCGTCCTCGGCGCGGGGCCGGTCGGACTGCAAGTGGACGAGGAGACCCAGAACACCTTCGAGCCCCATTACCTGGGAACCGCGGCCGTGATCGCCGGGCATAACTACTGTCTCGCAACGAGCCACAGCACCCGCATCAGGGAGGTGATCGACCTCACCCCACCCGGGGATGCGGAGGAGGATCCGGAGAACGCCATGGACCCCGCCGCCGAGGCGATCCAAACCTCGGTTGGCGCGAGCTACAACGCGACCGGTGCTGGCGAGTCGTGCTCGCCGGGCGAAGGCCCGCTTGAGGCACCACAGCTTGGTGTCACCTCCGAGGCCGCGTCCTCCCCACTCGCGAGGTCCGCGCGGCAAGCGTTCCGCGAGCGGGCAGCGGAGATCGAGAGTAGGCCCACGGAGGACCCCGACGCCGGGGGCGTCACAGAGGTCAACTTCCAGGGTACGGTGAGGCCTGCCTACGCCGTCGGCGATGATGGCGTCATGAGCGTTCTGATCGTTGGGGACGAGACTCAGGTCACGGTCAGCGGTCCGTTCGACCAGTCTGAGATCAAGACGATCACCGCACTTCTGGAGCCTCAGTGATGGCAAGCTCGCGCGCACGCTCGATCGTCCTGGCCGCCATTTTGGCGCTCGCGCTCATCGGCGCCGTCGCCGTGGGCGTGGAGGCCCATGTCAAGTTCTCAAACGGGAAGTGGGTCTACCGCGCGATGACCATCGACGGATCCGGGGACCGCTCGGCCAAGAAGGATCCCGCCAACCTTATCTTCAAGGGTCATAACCGTACCTACAGCAACAGTAACGTCAGAAATCACATCGAGGCTCACACGAACCTGGGTGGAATAGGTTGCGGTGGGAACCAGCGGGTCGTCTGGACGAAGCGGAACAGCAGCAGCACAACGAGTGACAAGCAGGACATCAACATTGGTACGGGCGGGACAGGAAGCTGCCTAAGCGGCCGGTGGCACCTGAGGGGATGGGACGATCAAGAGCACGACATATTCACGAGCAATCATGGCAGACGCAACCAGTGGACGGTAAGCGCGGTCCACCACGAGAAGCTGCGCTGCTGCTGGAAGCATGAGATCGACATGGACTGGGACGTCGCGCGCAGGAAGATGATCGAAAAGATGGCCGGGCACTGTTCGTGGCCGAAGTGGAAGCACCGGGGTGGCGCGGAGGGTTGGATCCAGGGCTACTACAACTCCGGTTGGATTGGACGCATCCCCCTTAAACACACTCCAAACTGCTGACTGACGCGGAGATTCGACCAAGCGAAATGTCAATGAAATCCACGTTGATGCGCTGGCTCCAAGCCGCAACAGTGCCTGTCCTGTTGCTACTGGGCGGGTACTGTTTCGTCTGGGCCTTCGCCGTCGGTCCCTTCGGGGATGACCTCTGCGGAGATGAGGGTGCCGCCGTCAGGGTGGTGGGTGGGGGACTCGGCTTGCTGCTGATCGCGGAGGCCGTCCTCTCCGTAAGCCCCCTGTTGTCGAAGAATCAGCCGGGTCGCATCGGGAAGCTGAAGGGCTGGGGCACGGCCGTGGGCGTGGTGCTCTTTGCCGGCTGGGCGCTCTGGGCGATCGTGGTCTCGGTGTCCTGTACAACCTGATTGACTTGCACCCTGTTCCCGCCGCTCGCGTGAATCGACGTGAGCACAGAGCATTTCGCGAGCTGGCGGCGGAGTGCAGTCATGCAGGCTCGCTGCACACACGCGTACTCTCTTCATCGAGGAGATGTACTGAGGGAACCTACCGGGGTCCCCGCTCAGGACGACGCGTGTCCGGCGCACCGGGCGCGGTGCACCGGCTACGTGCAGGTCTTCCTCGAAATAGGGGCGGCTACCAAGGTGACTCCAATGGGCAGGATGATCAGCCCGACCGTCCTGCCGCGTCCCGCCGGGCGTGGGCGTCGAGATCCATCTGCTCAGCTCTTCACACGAAGCGCAAGCCACCGGATTCGCTGCCCGCCAAGCCGATCCGCTTGCGAACCCGGGCGGGATCGCTGTCGGCGATCGTTGGGGTGTGATCACCTGGCGGCGGCTCGCTGTTGCTCGCAGCGGACGTCCTGACGCCACGAACCCAATAGCACTTTTCGGCTCCTGTTTGACACGCTCGGCCAGTGGACGAGGTTGTCGGTCCGCGGCTCGCCGATGCGGAGACCACGCGCGGCAAGCATGCGCTTGCGCAGTTGTAGACCACTGGCCGCCACGGAGCTACATCGGGGCCTATGCCTTCTTGGTCCCTTCGCGTAAGGCTCTCGGTCGCCGTCTGGCCCGGACGAGTGCGCCTTGCGTTCGCAGCTTGGAGTTCGTCGCTGCGCAGCGGTGCTGCCCTCGGCGGTTCGCGGTCTGTGGTTCGCGTCGGGGTCGACGCGGCGGCGCCGAGGTTCGCGAGCGCTGAGCAGCTCGGAACGCCAGACCTCCGTAGTCATCGGCGATCCCGCGGCTTCCCTGATGCCGACAACTTCTCCACACAGAGGAGATGCCGGTGAATGCGGTAGCCGATGGGTCGCAGGGCGGCGCGCCGACCGCGCGGCTTCGCTCGGTGGGCAGGGAGGTCTTGGAATCGCTCTATCAGCATCGGCTGCTCTCCACCGCTCAGCTTCACGCGATGCACACCCCGCACGCCTCGCGTCGCTGGATGCAGCGGGTGATGGTCGAGCTCGCTGGGCAGCGACTCGTCGCCTTCGCCCGCAGCCGAGGCGCTCTCCGGGTCTGGCATCTCACGGAGGCCGGTGCGGAGCTGGTCGAGGGGCTGCCGGACAGGGTTGAGGAGCGCCGCAAGCTGCTCGACGCCCGCCACGCCGCGGGCCCGCTGCAGGCCCACACCTTGGCCGTCAACGAGGTCGGGATCGCCTTCCTTCAGGCGGCGCGCGAGCGCGGCGACGAGTTTTCGCCGCGCTCCTGGCAGCACGAGATCGCCCACCCGATCGGCCCGCCGCCGGGGATGCGCCGGGGCGAGCTGCTGGTCGCCGATGCAGTGTTCAGCTACCTGCTCGGCGAGAAGGGCGCCTGGCGGCTCGAGTACCGCTTCGTCGAGCTGGACCGGGGCACCCTGCCCTCGGACCGGCTGGCCGCGAAGCTCGCCCGATACGCGCGGCTGTACCGCTTCCACCCACGCGGACAGCAGAAGGGCGTCGGAGAGGTTGAGCCCGCGTGGATGGCGCGCTATCCGGTCTTCCCGGCGCTGCTGGTGGTCTTCGCCGACCGACCGCGTGCGGCCTTGGAACGCCGGCTTGACCTGATCGCTGCCCTCTGCCGCACGGAGCCCGACCTCAAGCGAACGCCGCAGATCTCGATCTTCCTCTGCCTGCTCGATGACCTGCGCGAACGCGGGCCGTTCGCGCCGATCTTCATCGAGCCGGAGCGCCCCGACGAGCCGGTCGACTGGCTCAGCGAAGACGGCAGCCGCGCCCAGGGCGCGACAGAGGCCGCGCCGGAGGAACCGCGATAGATCGACCGACCCAAGCGCGCTCTCGCCGCCAGCGGTCGCGACAGCGCGCCAGGGCCACCGACGGGCACGGGGTGCGCGTGGTGGCCGAACGGCGTGGGCCGCCGGATCTCGATCGCTTCGTCGCCGCCCTGCTCGCGCTGGCGCTCGCCGAGCTCGATGGCGAGCGCCGGGAGGCGACTGGAGACCGTCGGCCGGGCGAGCAATCATCCGGGCGATGAAGCGCGCCGCGATCTACCTGCGGGTCTCGACCGCCGCCCAGGCGAAGCGAAACCGCGAGCCCGAGGGCTACTCGATCCCCGCCCAGCGCGAGGCCTGCCTGGCCAAGGCCGCTGAGCTCGGCGCCGAGGTGGTCGGCGAGTACGCCGACCGCGGCGAGTCGGCGAAGACGGCCGATCGGCCGCAGCTCAAGGCGCTGCTCGATCGTCTCCAGGCAGAGCGCGACCTCGACTACGTGATCGTCCACAAGGTCGACCGCCTCGCCCGCAACCGCTACGACGACGCGACGATCACCTACGCGCTCCACAAAGCCGGCGTCGAGCTGGTCTCGGTGACCGAGAACATCGACGACACCCCGGTCGGGCGCTTCCTGCACGCGATCGTCGCCGCCAACGCCGAGTTCTACTCGGCGAACCTCGCTGCCGAGGCAAGGAAGGGGCTCGTCCAGAAGGCGAAGGCGGGCGGCACGCCGACGCGCGCGCCGCTCGGCTACCTCAACGTCCGCAAGCTGATCGAGGGCCGCGAGGTGCGCACGGTCGAGGTCGATCCCGAGCGGGCGCCGCACGTGCGCTGGGCCTTCGCCGCATACGGCTCGGGCGCCTACACGCTCGACACCCTGCAAGCGGCGCTCGCTGCGCGCGGGCTCACCACACGCCCAACACCGACCAGACCGGCGAAGCCGATCTCACGCTCGCAGCTCGCCTCCCTGCTCCAGAACCCCTACTACGTCGGCACCGTCCGCTACGCCGGCGTCGAGTACGAGGGCCGCCACGAGCGGCTCATCGACCGCCGCACCTTCGCTCGCGTCCAGGCCGTCCTCTCCGCCCACAACCACGCCGCCGAGAAGGACCGAAAGCACCATCACTACCTGAAGGGCTCGCTTTACTGCGGGCGCTGCGGCTCGCGCATGAGCCTGATCCACGCGAAGGGAAACGGCGGCACCTACCCCTACTTCTTCTGCATCGCACGCATGCGCGGTACCGGTTGCGAGCAGCCCTACGTGCCGGTCGAGCTCGTCGAGCGGGCGGTCGAGGATGCCTACGCGCACGTCCGCCTTTCTGCGGTGCAGGCGGAGCTCGCACGCGCGAAGCTCGACCAGGCCCTCGCCAGCATGCGCGAGCAAGCCGAGCAGGAGGCGGCCCGTCAGCGCCGCCGGTGCGCAAAGCTCACCGGCAAGCGCGAGAAGCTCCTCCACGCCTACTACGCGGGTGCCGTGCCCGTCGACCTGCTCCGCCAGGAGCAGGACCGGCTCGCGAGCGAGATCGCGCAGGCCGAGCGACACCTCGAGACCGCCGAGCAGTCCTTCGGCGAGGTCCAGGCCACGCTCGACAAGGCGCTCGATCTGCTCGCCAACTGCGAGCGCACTTACCGCAAGGCGCCCGGCCACCTGCGCCGCCAGTGGAACCAGGCGCTCTTCGAGCGCCTGCTCGTCCATGACGACCGCGTCGAGGAGGCTGAAGTTGCCGAGCCCTTCGCCACCCTTGCCGACCCGGAGCTTCCGCGCCTGCTCGAGGGCAGCGCGACCGAGGAAACCGCCGCCTCGTCGGCCGGCGGTTCAAATGAGGTCGTGAAAGTCGGGCTAGCAGGATTTGAACCTGCGGCCTCTCGGCCCCCAGCCGAGCGCGCTGACCAGAGTGCGCCATAGCCCGTGGTCTGATTGTCGCGGCGCGCCCTTGCGCCGCCGGAGCTGAAGAAGCCCTCTCACGGAATCGAACCGCGTCCTCTCCCTTACGAGGGGAGCGTGCCGCCAGCTGCACCTAGAGGGCGGGGTGGAGGTGAGCGGCGCTCGCGGCGTCGCCTGGCCTTTTGACGTCGGCTGCCTGGGATCGGCGCCGAGCGCGCCCGCGGGCCGAGCAGATCACCTCGCTCGAGCGCCTCCTGGCCGGCGCTGCCCGGTCGCGCACGTGCGGCGGCCGGACCAAAGACGCCTCAGGCTGCCGGCGAGAGCAGGCGATCGAGCTGCTCGTCGCTGACCCCGATCTGGCTGATGCTCGGCTGAAGAAGGGACGGGCCGGACTCGAACCGGCGTACGGGCTGTTCGCCCTAACGGTTTTGCAGTCCGCTGCGTAACCACTCCGCCACCGCCCCGCGTGAGGAAGCTCCCCGAGCGCCCGGGGGCGGGACGCGGGGGCTGCCCAAGATGATGCCCGAGCGGGGAGAAGCGCCAACACCCTTGGCCGGATCGCGCGCTGGTGGCACAACGCCGTCCGGCCTACCGCTGCTGCGGAGCGGCTCCCACGAAGCTTCTCGCAGCTTCTGAGAGCCGCTCTTTACTCGGTCAGTGCGCCAGGCAGGAGTCGAACCTGCACGGGCATAAGCCCACGAGCACCTGAAGCTCGCCGCGTCTGCCTGTTCCGCCACTGGCGCGTGGTCAGGCGAGCCTTGTGGCTCATCCTGGAAAGTGGTGCAGATCGCTCACGGAGAGCGGGACCTCTGGCTGCGGTCGATGCGCGATCTGCGACGCGACGCGCCCGGCAGGATTTGAACCTGCGGCCTCCCGCTCCGGTGGCTGGCGCTCTCTCCACTGAGCTACGAGGATGAGATGCCGGGCCTACACCTCTCTTCGGCCCGGCGCGGCAGGAACCCCGCGGACAAACAGATCGCTACCGAACCACCGCGTCGTCCTCCGTTCCTTCCTGCCTGCCGTGTCCTTTGCGGACCCGGGCGCGATCGACCCGGGCAAGCGGCTGGCGGGGCTCGAACCCGCGACCTCCACCATGGCAAGGTGGCGCTCTACCAACTGAGCTACAACCGCGCAATGCGCACTGCTGGGCTCGAACCAGCGACCTCCGGCGTGTCGAGCCGGCGCTCTACCAACTGAGCTAAGCGCGCGGGAACGTGGGTCGCGAGCGCCGTCCGCGCGGGACGGCGATCGGCCCTGGGTCTTGATGATGCTTTCTGTGGCCCCTATACAGGCGCCCTCAAAGGCGCCGGAGCGATCCGAGGCGCTATGCCTTCACCCCGTGAATCAAAGCCGGCGCGATCGACCGCCTTGACAGTCGAGGGCCTCGAGAAAGGCGCGACCCTGCTCTGGGTGAGCCACCTGATAGCTGTCAGGAGCGCGCAGGGGCACTGCGAAGGGACCGGCTCATCCACCTCCTACTCCGACGACAACCGGTACGCCGCACCCGTCAAGCAGCCGCCAGCGCATCCGCGCATCGTGGCGGCGAGATGCCGAAAGCCCCTGCGGGCGCTCTTCGACCGAGCAGCTTGGGCGCGCCCGGCACAGCCGCTAGGGCACTTACTCTCAGCGGTCACCGCGGTGGGAGTCAGAGGTCTTCAGCCCACGCGGGGACAGGCGCGCCCTCCTGACGGCGCTCTTGGATGCGCTCCTTAAGCTGCTTGAAGTCGCGCGGATCCATCTCGTAACGAGACGCTTCGTATCCCTCGCGAACCGTTTCGGCCGATGGGCATTCTCCGAGGAACTCGTCAGGGTACGGTCGGTCGTACTCGGCGAAGACGCCCCGAAGCTCCTCCGCGTTAGCGCATGACGCAGCGTCGACGGTCTTTGGATCCGTCCCGGCGCCGATGATCTCGGTAGCCCCCGCGAAGCCTACGGGCACCATCAGCAAGGCGGCGAGCCCCACGAGCACAGTTCGGGGCGGCCTCTTAGGCGAGCGCGGGGCAGACTCCGCGGCGGCTACCCGTGCGAACTCACCTTGCAGGCGCTGGAGCTCTTCGATCTTGGGGCGTGTTGGGTCAGTCACTGCCTTTAGGCCTCCTGGGATTTGAGCGGTTCAAGAACGCGAGCGAGCTTTCGCAGGCCCCGGGACACCCGGGCCCGCGCGGCCTGTTCAGAAATCTGCAGTCGCCTCGCGACTTCCGGATACGGCAGTTCCTGAACAATTCGCAGCTCCAACGCTTCCTTCTGCTCCTCGGCGAGGTTTGCGAGCTCTCTACGCACGATCTCAATGAGAGGGTGTACGCCGGCGAGGCTCTCAATCGCCGCGCGGCGATCGGTGGTGAGCTGCTCGTATTCAATGCCAAGGCGCTTCACGGCACGCTGCTCGGCATGGCCGCGGCGCACGTACCGACCAAGAAGGCGGCGGGCAATCGTCTTGATCCACGCCGCGTCCTGCTCGAGTGTTGAACCGCGATAGCGCCCGCGGCCTACAAACGCCTGCGCAAAGGTCTCGGCTGTGAGATCCAGGGCAACCTCTGCGTCGAGCGTTCGTCGGGTGAGGTAGACAAGAACCTCATCGGCGAAGTGCGCATAGAACGCGGCGAATGCGGCCGGATCATCTTTGGATGCGGCCAGAATCGAGCTGCGAGGCTCGTCGTTCATGTCTATTAGGTGCCACCGGGTGCGCAATCTGTGACGCTCCGGCGCTAGAACGTCTGCTCGCACCCGCCGTCCATGACGACGTCCTTGCCGTCGATATCGCACTCATCGAAGTTGCCGTCACCGCCCCAGATCTGATCGCGGTCGCCGTCATCGGCGAGGATCAGATCGTTGTGGGTACCCCCGCGGATCTCGTCATTGCCGGGGCCGCCCGCGATGATGTCTCCGTAAGCGTGGCCGTTCACTTTGTCGTGGCCCATTCCACCGTCCAGCGGGAAGAACGAACCTCCGGATTGGAATCCGTCCTGACCGGCGTCCCCCAGGACCCTGTCCCCATCGGGGCCGCCTTCGGCCCAGTCCGCTCCCGGGCCAGCATCGATTAGGTCCTTTCCACCCCGGGTGACGAGGTCGTCATCGCCTCCTCGCGCCAGGAAGTTGTCCGGGTGCGCGCCGGTATGAAGCGTCTGCGAACCCCAGTTGTTGTCCGAGATCACGCCATTGATCGCGTCATCCAGCGTTATCTCGTGCGCGATCCCGAGGCCCGCCCCAACGAATAGTGCTGAAGCGCACGCCGTCCAGCGAACCACCCGACCGAAGTATGACCCCTCATTCCCCGTCTCCCGATAGTTGTAGGTACTTGATTGCGACACTATCCGGAGGGCGAGTCGGCTGTCAATCCATCGCGGCCGAACCCACGGCGTGCAGAGATTCTCATCCCCAGGCGGGGCGCCGCGGCGAGGCCGACTGCGGCGCCCGAAACTCCGGAAGGAGCTGCGGACTGACCGGCAGCGCGCTCGGCAGGATTCGAACCTGCGACCTCCGGTTTCGTAGACCGGCGCCCCATCCGACTGAGCTACGAGCGCGGGCCGAGGGCGTCCGAAGCAAGCCCCCTCGTCTCGTGCCTCGAACTGGTATCACCGCCCCTCGGCGCGGCGCTTGATCTGCCCGGGGGTTGAAGGGGCTACGAGTCCCCGGATCTCGTCAAGAAGATGGAGCCCGCCCCGCGTTGATCGGCTGCCGGGCCGCGTTGCGCGAGCATCGTCCCTTCGCCGGCACGAAGGGGTGCTCCCGGCGAGCTCACAGAACGGACGGCGAAGGCCGTCCGAGAGGCGCCCAGCCGGACTCGAACCGGCGACCCCGGCTTGGAAGGCCGGCGTGTTAGCCAACTACACCATGGGCGCGGGCATGGGATCACTGCGCCGGCTGGCGCTGCGCCTGCCGGCGGGTTTTCCGGCGCGGTCCCGAACGCCGGAGAGGGGATGGAGGCGGCGGGATTTGAACCCGCGACTTCCTGCATGCGACGCAGGCGCTCTTCCGGGCTGAGCTACGCCCCCGGTGGGTGATCGGTTGATCGATCGGGACGCCAGGAGTTGAACCTGGGCCTCGTCTGCCTGGTTCCGACACGGGGGCTTGGAGAATGCGGTCGAGAGGAGTCGAACCTCCACGGGCCGTGTGATGGCCCACGAGCACCTCAAGCTCGCGCGTCTACCTGTTCCGCCACGACCGCTGGATCGGGCGCGCCGGCGGCTCGGGACCCACCTCAGGCACGGCCTAACCCGATGAACGGCTGGAACATTGGAACTTGCACCCGCTGACCTTGAAGGCGCACCGTCCGGCGCCCTGCCGGCGATGCCGGCGTGATTGTTCGCAACACCTTGCGGTGGCTGTCTGCCGGGATCTCCCGGCCAAGGAAGGAGGGGCTGTCCCGGTGCGCGGCCTTCCGGCTGGCACACCTCGCGTCCCTCCTGTCGGCTTCCGGAAGAAGCCCATCGGGCTGGCAGGATTTGAACCTGCGACCTCTCGCCCCCGAAGCGAGCGCGCTGGCCAGACTGCGCCACAGCCCGTGAAGTCGTTCGTGAAAGCGCCCCCGCCAGGACTCGAACCTGGATCGCCCGCTTAGGAGGCGGGTGCCTTATCCGTTAGGCCACGAGGGAGGGGGAGAGGAGTGGATGGGCGTGTTCTAAGATGCCCGCGGCAGGACTCGAACCTGCAACGCCCTTTCCGGGTCCTCCTGATCCTAAGTCAGGCGGCTATACCAGTTTGCCCACGCGGGCGGGCTTGGCCCGAAGGCCGGAGGCTGGGCTCAAGATTGAGATTACCCTCGACCGACTGTGTCCGAGCATCGCGGCATCCGCTTCCGAATCGGAGATGCGTTCCCCGGCAACGACCAGGTCGCCCGATGGATGGTGGTTTGTGCGATGGCGCTGAACGACCTCCTGCTCGTGAACCGCTGGCTCCTTCCTCGACTCGAGGAGAAGATCGAGAGCGAGGCTTACGAGAGCGTCTATCTCGCTCGCCTGGCTGCCTCTCACCTCTACGAGATTGCGAACTTTCTCGAGCGGTCCGATCGCATCCCTCGGGTCCAGGAGTTCATCGCCGCCCTCGATGACGACGTCCGCGAGGCCTACGACAGGGTATGTGCTCTTGGACCGCACAGCCAGACCCAGCTCGCCAAGCAGGTTAGGCGCGCCCGCAACCGCTTCTTCCACTACGTCGAGCTTGTGCCTCAGGCCGAGGACCGCGAGATCCTGAAGGCGGCGATCGAGGCACACGCCGACACGATGGGCGAGATTCGCGACGAGGGGAACCCGCTCGATGCGTTCAGGGCGACGTTCGCGGATGACATCGCTGTCGAGTTGAGCTTCCCGGATGAGAACACCGAGCTTGAGGACGTTCTCAAGGAGATAGCCGATCATATCGGCGCATTTCTCAAGTTCGCTTTCGACGTCCTGCCCCGATATGTCCAGCGTCTGCCGAGCGACACCTGGGAGTACATCGACGCCTAGGCGGGTCGCGTCTGCGACGGGGTGGCCGGGCAAGATGGGTGCCCATCGGGCCATGTCGGTTGCCTTGGCCAAGTGTCTCGCCAACACCTGAGGGCTGGATGCGCTCGGAGCTGCTACGGGCAGCGTCTACCAGCGGTCCGGTCCGCGGCGCATGCCCGGGCCATGAACGAGAAGCGCATCAACGGTGAACTGGTCGACATCGAACTCGAGGAGAGCGATCTTCCAGACGCGGCGTATACGCACAGGGGCCGGCGGGCGAGCGCTTCCTCGAGCCGACGATTGCAGCGAGTCCAGATCGAGATCGCGCCCGAGGCCGTCGAGATCCTGGGAGCCCACGGCCGCCTGCTCTCGATGAGGAAGCGGCCATACCTCGACCGCCATCCGGAGCAGGCCGTCTACTTCAACGCCTGCGTCGTCGCGAGATGCTCATCTGGTTCGGCGACCCGAACCTGACGCGGGAGGAAGGGAAGCCCGAGGCGCTCGCCGAGCGCTTGGGGAAGCGGATCTACCTGGCGCCCCGAGCATCCCTACCGGTTCGACGGCCTGCCGCCTACGCGGAGCGCAAGCGGGATGCAGGCATCCACTAGTTTGCGCCACTCCGGCGCCGCAGGTGAGACAGGCTCGCTGTGAAACCGGACCCTCCGTGAGCTCGAGGTTCCGGTAGCCGGAGCCGTGATGCGCCGGCGGCGCTCGTGTCATCGCCAGCCCTCCCGGGCAGGAAGCCGGTCTACGTCACAGACGTAGCTACGGGTCCCACGACCCCGTCGCGTTTGGCGCAATGGCGGAAGCGGCATGTGATGAGCGCCTCAAACGCGCCGGTGAAGCCACTACGTTTAGTGGCATGCGTTACTTGTCAGAGAACGCACTGAACGTCTACACCGACGGCTCCAGTCGGAAGCCCCGCGTGGGCGGCCTTGCGTTCGTGCTGGTCTGGTACGACAGTGAAACTGGGGAGGAGCACACGTACACGGGCCGGACCGACAGCTGGCCGGGGGCAACACAGAACGAAATGGAGCTTCAGGCGCTCATCGAGGTTCTCAAGCGGGAGCTTGGGCAGCGCCCGATTGTGGACCCAGCGCACTACGACTTCATCGTCTTCTACACCGACTCGACCTACGTTGCCGAGAACTTCAAGTCGGCCATCTATGTGTGGCAGAGGAACGGGTGGAAGACCAGGCGCGGTCGCGTTCCGGAGAACCTCAAGCAGTGGCGCGAACTCGTGACGCTCGTACGTCGCGCCGCGCGACAAGGGAAGTACGTCAGGGTCGAAAAGATCACGCGGCGCTCGGACGAGTTTGCCCGTGCTGCCGACAACGAGGCGAAGCGTTCCTCGAAGAGCCCCCTGACGGTGAAGGTTCCCCTCAGGCCGCGGTCTGTCACCCGCAAGCTCAGCGATCGGATGGTCGAGCCGGGTTGCGTCCCGATGCGGGGACAGGAGGAGGTCATTCGGATCGTCGAGGTCAGGCCGCTTGGCCACCCGCACAGGGGCTACAGGTACAAGTACGAGGTCATCTGCGGACCACATGCCGGGTGTGTGGATCTGGCGGACTGCGATGAGCTTCTCAGTCGCGCGTCGTGCTACCGCATCCGGTTCAACGAGGACCAGTACAACGCCCGGATCCTCGAGGTAATGGGAAAGTTTGACCCAGAGGAGATGCAGACTGCCTCAACGTCCTCGGGCTCGGGCGAGTAGCCCGGCGTGCCGGATGCGCCCCGGGCAGGGGGCGGGTCTTTCCCCGGCGACCCGACAGTCGGTTCTCGACCTAAGACATGGACCACAGGGGGGCTGAGCGGCTTAGTGCTCGCGACGCCGAAGCGCGACATGCGGGCATGGGCCGCGTTCGCGATTGTATTGCCGTCCCGACCAGCCTGGCTCCTTCAAGTGCCCCACCACACCGGCGGGCCCGTCGCCTTCGAGTCGATCGGCTACTGGTCGGGAGTCGTGCAAACGAGGCTCCTCCTGCGTTTCCCCGCTCGCGCCGTACAGCCGGACAAGGCCAAGGTCACCCGCGCCGGTGTCGCCGCGGTCCGGTATCCCGCGACAAGATCCACCACCGCCCGGGCGCAAGCCGGCTGGCGGAGTTCGAGCCGAGTTGATCGCCTTCTCCGCCGGCCAGCACGACGACCAGGTGGACACGATCGCGTACCACGTCAAGCTGGCTGCCCCGCGATCGAGGGTTCCGGGCGTACAAGCCACGCAGGCGAACGTCGGACAGGGCGGGGCGCGGTCCTCATGAAGCCCAGCCGTCAGTCGTACCTACGAACTGCCTCGGCCACCGAGGGCCTCCCCACTGAGACCTCCTCGAACGCTCGATCCGGGAGGCCTGTATCGGCCAAGTTCAGCGAGAGGAGCGGCCGTCGCATCCGAGCGCTCCAACTCTTCTCATTGGGAAAGGCTGCAGGTCGATTCAGCAAGCGAGCAAGGACGACGCCTTGTCTTCGTGGCAGAAGTTCGTCAATCGAGATGTCGAGTCCGAACCCCACCTCCGTTCGCCGACCCGGACCGATTCCTTGAGTCTGTGTACGTCGCCGGCCACGGCACCTCACCCAATGATCCGCCCGCGGTCTCGGGTTGGATTTCCGAAGCAACCACGCGTCGCGTAGAGAAAGATCCACTCGCCAGGAACGACCGGATCAGAAGAGACCCCCGACTCCCAGGCACAGCCATCCGCTCGTTCTCAAGAACTCATCGCAACCTCCTCGCGAGCCCCAAGAATCAGGAGATGTCCAGCCACACCGAAACACGACAGCCTTGAGTCCCGTTCAGCCGCCGACTGCCAGCTCAAGGGTCGGTTGGAGTCCCCGTGCGTCATCGCCTTCGCAAGCAAGCGCTAGCGTGGCCGCATCGGCGGGGCGCGGCCTTCTGCCTTGCCTCGGAGTGCGCAAGCGCCGCGTGGGCAGATTCGAACTCAAGGCCGTTTCCTTTGCTTGCCGCGCCGCGCAGACTGTGCGAGTCCGGATCCTGTCGGTTGAGGAAGTCCTCCTCGGTTAGGACCCTCGGCGTACGACGCGCCCGACTGCCAGTTATGGGCGCGAAGGCGCCAGATTTCTTGCTGGCAGCCCGAAATCGTGCGAGAAGGACCCTTAGTCCGCGCGCCGGTCCGGTGTGGAGCGCATGTTCGGGGGGTGGCAAGGGATTCTCGTCAGTTGCCCGGCGTAGTCGTCGAGAGGATTGATCCACTGTGCAAGGCGGATCGAGAGGAGGCAGTGCAGCTCCTCGCAGCACTTCTTCAAGAGGCTGAGTTCCGACGCGAGGGCAACCCGGCCGATTCGCGGACCTCCCGCGACAAGAGAACGGAAGGAGCACCAAATGCGAACGCGTGAGCAGAGTCGCTACGCAAGCCGAAAACCGTCTACCCGCCACGATGGTCGAGGCTTCTCAATCGAACAGGGCCTCAGGGCCGCCTTGTACATGCGGATCTCAACGGACGAGAAGAAGCAGAAATGGAGTATCGACGGACAAAGGTGTCGGCTGCGGGAGTTCTGCCGCAGCCGAAACTGGACTGTCGTCGCCGAGTATTCAGACGAGGCCAGCGGCGCCATCCTTGACCGCCCGGGCCTCATGCGCGCTCTTGAGGATGCGGCGCGGGGCAAGTTCGATGTCGTGCTGTTCGTCCGGCTTGATCGGTTCTCACGCAAGCTGAAGCATCTCCTTGGCCTGATCGACGAGCTCGAGGAGCAGGGCGCGGGGATTGCATCCGCGAAAGAAAGTCTTGACACGACGACGCCGATCGGGCGGATGGTCATCCACATTCTGGGCGCCTTTGCCGAGCTCGAGCGGGAGATGATTCGTGAGCGCATCAAGGACGGCGTTGCGGCCCGTGCTCGAAAGGGCTATTGGCAGGGGAGTCCTCCGCTCGGCTTCAAGAAGGTTTCCGGCTTGCTGGAACCCGACATATCCGCCCTTCCTCTCGCCCTCCGCATCTTCCATATGTACGTGACCGAGCGCAAAGGCACGACGACGATCGCGCGCACACTTAGCGCCGAAGGTGTTCCACATCCTGGTGGAGCCCCTCGCTGGCATAGCCAACACGTCATCAACGTCCTACGGAGTCCTGCGTACATCGGGCATGTGCGATCCCACGGAGCGCTAATGGAGGCGCGGCACGATGCCGTGATTGAGCGGGACACGTGGGAACGGGCACAAGAGCTTCTCGCGGAACGGGCGAAGCACTTGGAGCTGCGACGCGGCAACGATTCCCAGTACCTGCTCACCGCGCTGGTGCGCTGTGGCCGCTGTGGCCGGTCATTCGTTGGGGCCGCTGGCCATGGCCGAGGTGGCCGGTATACGTACTACCGGTGCCAAGGTCGCATCAAATTCGGGCGCGGATACTGCAGCAATACCGGACTCCGTAGGGACGCGCTAGAGAACGCGGTGATCGAAAAGCTTGAGGATCTTCTGCGCGATACCCCTCTCCTGGAGGACGCGCTTGCGAGGGCACGAACCGAGGAGGCTCGTCCCGACGAGTCGCGGATTGAAACGGGAGAGATCCGGCGCAAGCTTGACGACGTTGAGAAGCGCCGGCGACGCTATCTCGACGCGTTCGAGGAGGGCAGGCTGGATCCTGAACAAGTGTCCGGGCGACTCGAGGAGTTGGCTGAGCGCGAAACCGCTCTTCGCGTTCGCCTTAACACGGTGGAGCGCGATCAACTGCCCGAAGGCCTGTCTGAGGCAGCCGTCACCGCGGCCCTCCAGACTCTCGGCCAACTGCCTGAGTTGCCGACCGAGCAAGCGAAAGCATTCCTGCGCTTACTGGTTAAAGAAGTCGTTGTCGTCTCTAAAGACGAAGTCCGCTGCACGTTCCGCCTTCCCCTCGATGATCTCGAGGTTCGTGCAACGACGGGGGAAGTGGAGCCAGCCGGGCTCGAACCGGCGACCTCTGCCATGCCATGGCAGCGCTCTTCCAACTGAGCTATGGCCCCAGGGAACCAGTGGTTCGCCGCTCAGTTTACCCGGGCGCGTCGACCGTTTCGAGGCGGACTCCGCCGCGGCCGCGGCGCGCGGGGCGCCCTCTAAGTTGGAAGGGCATGAAGCCCCGCCACCTGCACTCGCATCGCTCGGGGCGTCGCTACGAGCTGCGCGTCTCCGACGCCGGCCTGCGCAACCGGGTCGAGCTCCGGCGCGACGGAGAGCTGATCGCCGAGAAGCGCGGCGACGAGCGCATCAACCTGGAGGCCGACAGCGGCGAGCGCCTCGAGGTGCGGCTCACCCTGTTCGGCCGCGTGCGCCGCGCGACGCTCTACGTCGACGGCGTCGGCCTCGACATGGACGCCGAGCCCGGGACCCGCGCGGCGCGCCGGCAGAACTGGGAGCGCGCCCATCCGCGCCTGGCCGCGGCACGTCACGTCGCCGAGGGGGTGGCGTCCGTGCTCGTCGCGGTCCTAGGCGTCGGCGCCCTGCTCGGCGCGATCCTGGACGACCTCCTCGCGCCCGTGGAGGCGCTCATCGACAAGCTCGTCGGCTGGATCCCGTGGCCGCGCATCGGCCTGCCCTCGATCGCGCTGCCCTCGATCGACCTCCCGGACCTGCCCTCGGTCTCCCCGCCGGGCTGGATCGTGGCGATCCTCGACACGGCGGAGTACTGGGGGCCGATCGCCGCCGGGATCGCGCTCGCGATCTGGGAGCTCCGCCGCCAGAAGCGCCAGCGCGAGCTGCGCGAGCGGCTCGCCGCCGGCCGCGAGGCGGGCGGCGAGGGCGACGGCAGGCGGCCGGATCCCGACGAGGAGGCGGCCCGGGACCGGGCGGAGGCCTGAGGGCTCAGCCGTCCTCGCCGGAGCACTCGGCGAACTTCGCCTTCGCCGTGTCGCAGTCCCCGGCCCGGCCGATCGCCTCCATCATGCTGCGCATCGCGGCGGGGTCGCGCATCGCGGGGAGGAAGTCCTCGGCGATCCCCTGCGCGTAGACGGGCCACATCCGCTGGAGCATCTTCTCGCCCTCCTCGGTGAGCTCGATGTGGAAGCTGCGCCGGTCGCCGGGGCAGGCCACGCGGCGCACGAGCCCGTTGCGCTCGATCCGGTCGAGCAGCCGGCTGAGACCGCTGTGGCTCAGCAGCACGCGCTCCGCCAGCTCAGTCTGCCTCAGCCTGCCCTCGGGCGCGTCCCGGAGCGCCGCGAGCACGTCGTACCAGGTGAGCGGGGGCAGGCCGGCCGCGTCCAGGTCGCGGGCGATCCGCCGCAGCATCGTCGAGTGGGCGCGCAGGAACGCGCGCCAGGCGGCGAGCTGCTCCTCCGTGATGCGGACGGCAACTGTTGCCATGCGCATATTTTGCCATACACAAATTGCCGGTGCAACGACTCGGTGGTAAAGTTGTTGTTCCAACAACTGTTGCTGTTGCACCAATCAAGGAGGCGCAAGCCCATGGCCACATCCACCTCAGTCGAGATCCCCGCCGGCACCTGGGTCATCGACGACGCCCACTCGACGGCCGCGTTCGAGGTCGAGCACGGAGGCCTGTCGACGTTCCGCGGCACGTTCTCGCCGATCCAGGCGAAGCTCACCTCCGACGGCTCCAGCGCGGTGCTCGAGGGCTCCGTCCGCGTGGGGGACATCTCGGTCGACGACGACCAGATCCGCCCGCATCTGCTCTCCCCGGAGTTCTTCGACGCGGAGCGCAACCCGCAGATCGCCTTCCGCTCGACGGCGATCGAGGGCACGCCCGACGATTTGCGCGTGACCGGCGAGCTCTCGCTCGCGGGCGCCACGCGGACCGTCGAAGCGACCGGGCGCCTGCGCGGGCCGGTCGACTTCGGCGCCGCCGAGAAGATCTCGGTCACGCTCCATGCGGCGATCGACCGCACCGACTACGGGATGGACTGGCAGATGCAGCTCCCGGGCGGCGGCGAGGCCCTGGGCAACGAGGTCAGGCTCAACGTCGAGCTCGAGCTGGTGAAGAGCTGACGCGATGAGGATCCTCGGGATCTCGGGAAGCCTGCGCTCGGGGTCGCTGAACACGCGCCTGCTCCGCTACGCCGCGGAGCAGGCGCCCCCGGGCGTGGAGATCACGGTGTGGGACGGGCTGCGCGCGATCCCGCCCTATGACCAGGACCAGGACGGCGAGCTCGCCCCTGAGCCGGTGACGCGCCTGCGCGACGCGATCGCCCAGGCGGACGGCCTGCTCATCGCGACGCCCGAGTACAACGCCTCGATCCCCGGGGCGCTCAAGAACGCGATCGACTGGGCGTCGCGCCCGCGCGCGGAGACGCCGCTGCAGGGCAAGCCGGCGGCCGTCATCGGCGCCACCACGGGCAGCTTCGGCGCGGTCTGGGCGCAGGCCGAGCTGCGCAAGGTGCTCTCGACCACCGGCGCGCGCGTGGTCGACCTCGACCTGCCGGTGGCCAAGGGCGAGGCCGCGTTCGACGAGCGCGGCGCGCTGCGCGACGAGGGCCTGCGGGCCAGGCTGCGGGAGATCCTCGCCGGGCTCACCGCGGGGATCGCGCGCACGCGCGAGCTCGCCGTCCGCTGAACGGGCTCCGGCCGGCGCGCCGGGCGAACCGGGCGCGCGCCGGCCCGCGGGCGGGCGCAGCGACCGCACGCGCCCTGGCGTGGGTGCGGTTACGCTCCCGGCCGATGAGACAGCTCGCTGACGGGGTGTGGCAGCTGGGCGGCTTCCCGCCGAACCTGATCAACGTCTACCTGGTCGAGGACGTGCTGATCGACGCGGCGACTAGGCACGCGGGGCGGCGGATCGCGCGCCAGCTCAAGGGGCACAGGCTCGCGGCGCACGCGCTCACCCACGCGCACGCCGATCACCAGGGCGCGAGCCATGAGATCTGCGAGCGCTACGAGGTGCCCTTCTGGGTCGGCGCGGGCGACGCCGACGCCGCCGAGGACCCGGGCCTGATCCGGGAGCGCATGCCCAGGCACCCGATCCCGCGCCTGTTCTGGCGGATCATGGCGGGCCCCGGCCACCCTGTCGACCGCGTCCTGCGCGAGGGCGACGAGGTCGCGGGCTTCCGGGTGCTGGAGGTGCCCGGCCACTCGGCGGGCCACATCGCCTTCTGGCGCGAGTCCGACCGCGTGCTCATCCTCGGCGACGTCCTCAACAACGTGGACACGCTGACCCTGATCCCCGGCCTGCGCGAGCCGAAGACGTTCTTCACGCCCGACCCGGTCGTCAACCGGCGCTCGGCCCGCAAGCTCCTGCCGCTCGAGCCCAGGCTCGTCCTCTTCGGGCACGGCGCGCCCCTGCGCGACACGCGCAGGTTCGTCTCCTTCCTCGAGCGGCTGCCCGGCTGAGGCGACCGCGGCGCGCCGGGGCCTCGGCGGGCCACCCTGACTCTAAACTGGCGCATCGCATGAGCGAGGAACGGCGATACGACCCGGCGGCCGTCGAGGCGCGCTGGCAGCGGATCTGGGAGGAGGAGCGCACCTGGGAGGTGCCCAACCCGGGCCAGCCCGGGTTCGATCCCTCCAAGCCCAAGTCCTACGTGCTGGAGATGCTGCCCTACCCGTCGGGCGAGCCGCACGTCGGGCACCTGAAGAACTACGCGATCGGCGACGCCGTCGCGCACTTCCGGCGGCGCAACGGGCTGCAGGTCATCCACCCGATGGGCTACGACGCCTTCGGCCTGCCGGCGGAGAACGCCGCGATCCGCACCGGCGAGCACCCGCGGGTCGCGACCTTCGCCTCGATCGACGAGTTCCGCCGCCAGTTCAAGCAGTGGGGCATCTCGATCGACTGGAGCCGCGAGCTGGCCACCTGCGAGCCGGAGTACTACCGCTGGACGCAGTGGCTGTTCTTGAAGCTCTATGAGCGCGGCCTCGCCTACCGCGCCGAGGCGCCCGTGCAGTGGTGCCCCAAGGACGCCACCGTGCTCGCGAACGAGCAGGTGATCGACGGCCGCTGCGAGCGCTGCGGGACGCTGGTCGAGCAGCGCCGCCTGGAGCAGTGGTTCTTCCGCATCACCGAGTACGCTGACCGGCTGCTCGAGGACTTCGACGCGCTCGAGTCCTGGCCCGAGCACGTGATCACGATGCAGCGCAACTGGATCGGCCGCTCGGAGGGCGCCGAGGTCATCTTCCGCTGCGAGGAGCTCGACCTGGACTTCCCGGTCTTCACCACCCGCCCCGACACGCTCTTCGGCGCGACGTTCTTCGTGCTCGCGCCCGAGCACCCCGCGGTCGAGAAGCTCGCCGCCGGCACGGAGCACGAGCAGGCCGTCCGCGACTACGTCAACGAGGCGGGGCGCCGCAGCGCCGAGGAGCGCGGCGCCGAGGACCGCGAGAAGACCGGCGTGCCCCTGGGCCGCTACGTCACCAACCCGGTGAACGGTGAGCGCATCCCGATGTTCGTGTCCGACTACGTGCTCATGGAGTACGGGACCGGCGCGATCATGGCCGTGCCCGCGCACGACGAGCGCGACTTCGACTTCGCGCGCGCCTTCGGCCTGCCGATCCGGCAGGTCGTGCGCCCGCGCGACGCCGACCCCGACTCGTTCTCGCCGGACGAGCCCTTCGTGGAGCACTCCTCGGACGAGGTGCTCATGAACTCCGGCGAGTTCTCAGGGCTGCCGGCGCCCGAGGGCAAGCGCAAGATCATCGACTGGCTTGAGGAGCGCGGCCTCGGCAAGGCCACCGTCAACTACCGCCTGCGCGACTGGCTGATCTCGCGGCAGCGCTACTGGGGCTGCCCGATCCCGATCGTCTACTGCGACGACTGCGGGACGGTGCCCGTGCCCGAGGACCAGCTCCCGGTCGAGCTGCCCGACATCGAGGACTACGCGCCCAAGGGGCGCAGCCCGCTCGCGGCCGCCGAGGACTGGGTCGCGACCACGTGCCCGCGCTGCGGCGGGGCGGCGCGCCGCGAGACCGACACGATGGACACCTTCGTCGACTCGTCCTGGTACTTCCTGCGCTACCTCGACGCGCGCAACGACGAGCGCCCCTGGGCGCGGGACGCGGTCGACCACTGGATGCCCGTCGACCTCTACATCGGCGGCGTCGAGCACGCGATCCTGCACCTGATGTACGCGCGCTTCTTCACGAAGGCGCTGCAGGACATGGACCTCCTCGGGGTCCCGGAGCCCTTCGCGAACCTCTTCACCCAGGGGATGATCACGCGCGACGGCGCCAAGATGTCCAAGTCGAAGGGCAACACGGTGAGCCCGCGCGAGTACGTCGAGCGGTACGGCGCCGACACGACGCGCACCTTCGTGTGCTTCCTCGGCCCACCCGAGCGCGGCGGCGACTGGAAGGACGAGGGCGTCGAGGGCGTGCACCGCTTCCTCACCCGCCTGTGGCGCCTCGGCCAGGAGGTCGCCGAGCGCGACACCGCACCCGTCGATCCCAGCGCGCTGCAGGGCGACGCGCTCGAGCTCGTCCGCAAGGCGCACTGGGCGATCGACAAGGCCACGCGCGACATCTCGCAGAGCCTGCACCTGCACACGGCGATCGCCGCCGTCATGGAGCTCGTCAACGAGGCCTACCGGCTGAAGGACTCGCTGTACGCATCGCCCGCGGGCGCCAGCGCGGTGCGCTTCGCGACCGCGACCGCCGCGTCGCTGATCTACCCGTTCGCCCCGCACCTCGCCTGCGAGGTCTTCGAGCGGATCGAGGGCGAGCGCCTCTGGGAGGTCCCGTGGCCAAAGGCCGACCCGGCGCTGCTGGAGCGCGAGGAGATCTCCCTCGTCGTGCAGGTCAACGGCAAGCGCCGCGGCGAGATCCAGGTCCCGGCGGACGCTCCCGAGGAGGAGCTCTTGCGCCTGGCGCGCGAGCACGAGGGCGTGCGGCGCCACATCGACGGCAAGCGGATCGTCAAGGAGATCGTGGTGCCCGGGCGGCTCGTGAATCTCGTCGCCCGTTGACGAAAACCACGTGACGTAGCGGCCGCGGTCTGCTACAAGTCCCCCAGTGCTGGTCAGACGCTTCTCCGAGGCGACCGCCATCGACGTGCACCGGCTGCGCGCGCACGTGCTGATGGATGCCGGTGAGCTCGGCTCGCGCAACCTCTCGGTGAGCTGGGTCGAGGTCCCGCCCGGCGCTTCCGAGCGCCTGCGCTCCCACGAGGAGGCGGAGCTCGCCTACATCGTCGCGCGCGGCAGAGGCAGGATGTCGGCGACCGGCGACACCCGCGAGCTCAGCGAGGGCGATCTCGTGCTGATCCCCCCGGCCACCGATCACTCCGTGGCCAACGACGGCGACGAGACGCTGGCGCTGGTGTCGGTCCAGTCGCCGGGGGTTTCCGCCGAGGAGCTCTTCAGCCGCCGCCTGGCGCTCCAGGCAGCGGGCTACGACGACGACTACGACTACGAGTAGCGCGCGAGCGTGATCCGGCGGCGCGTCATCGCCCACGGCCGCGTGCAGGGCGTGTTCTTCCGCGACTCGACCCGCCGCGAGGCGCAGGTGCGGGGCGTGGCGGGCTGGGTGCGCAACCGGCCCGACGGCACCGTTGAGGCCGTGTTCGAGGGCGAGCCCGACGCGGTCGAGGCGGCCGTGGAGTTCACCCGCACGGGGCCGCCGCGGGCCCACGTCGAGCGCCTCGAGGTCTTCGAGGAGGAGCCCGAGGGGCTCTCCGGATTCGAGATCCGCGCCTAGGCTCGGAGGGGTTGCGCTGGCGCGGATCGTCACATATGCTCGCGCCCGGAGGAGAGGCTGTGCCTGTGCCCAGGGAGGCTCGTTCGGCGCCCGCGACAAGCGGGCGCCGTTCGTTTCGCGGCCCGTGATTGATTCGGCACGCACTTGGCGCACGCCGGCACCCATCGGTGAAGGCCCGCGCGGGAGCCTGAGCGCGTGCCGCATCCGAGCCGCACGCAGCTCGTCGCCTACGTAGCCGTCGCGGTCGTCGCGCTCCTGCTCGGGGCGCGCTGGATCCGCGCGAGCGACGCGAGCACGGCCGACTCCGCCGCGGTCGCCCCGGCCCGGGGAGGGCCCGGCGTCGAGATCCGCGGTGAGGGCGGCGGCGCCGTCGTGCACGTGGCGGGCGAGGTCCGCAAGCCGGGCGTGTACCGCCTGGCCGCGGGCTCGCGGGTGGCCGACGCGCTCAAGCGCGCGGGCGGCGCCACCGCGCGCGCCGCGCTCGACGCGATCAACCTCGCCGCGCGCCTTGCCGACGGGCAGCAGGTCGTCGTCCCCGCGCGCGCCGGCGCCGGGGGCGCGCAGGGCGCGATCACGGGCTCCACCGACGGCCCGATCAGCCTCGGTACCGCCACGGCCGAGCAGCTCGACCAGATCGAGGGGATCGGCGAGGTCACCGCCCAGAAGATCATCGAGTTCCGCGATCGCCACGGCGGGCTCGCCTCGATCGAGCAGCTCGACGAGATCCCCGGCATCGGGCCGGCGACGATGGAGGCGCTGCGCGCGCGCCTGCAGCCCTGACCGGCCGCCCGGGCACGCCGCCCGCGCTGGCGCTGGCGGCGCGCCACGGCGCGCTCGCGGGCGTGGTGGCCGGGCTCGCCGCCACGCCGCACCTGGGCGCGCCGCCGGCGCCCCTCGCGGCGTGCCTCGCCGGGCTCGCGCTCGCGGTCATCGGCCGCCCGCGCGGCGATCCGCGCCGGTGGCTCGCGGCGCTCTGGCTGCTCACCCTGGCGGCCTGCGCGGCGCTCACCGCCGCGCATGTCGCCGCCGCCCGGCTGGCCGCGCTCGAGCGCGACGCGCTCCGCCCGCCGGTGGGCGCGCGGGTGGCGGTGGAGGGGCACCTGACCCAGCCGCCGCGGCGCCTGACCGACGGGCACCTCCTGGTCCTCGCGACGCCAGGCGGCGGGGTCGCGGTGCGCGCTCGCTCGCTGCCGCGCGAGCTCTCGCCGGGCGAGGGGGTGCGGGCGCGGGGGACGGTGCGCGAGCCGCCGCCCTGGCAGCGTGACTGGCTCGCCCGGCAGGGCGCCGTGCGGCTGATCCTCGGGGACGTCGAGCCGACGGGCGGGCGGCGCGGCGGGTTGCCGGGGGCGCTCGACGCGGTGCGCGAGCGTGCGGAGCGTGCCCTGGAGTCAGGGACGGGCGCGCCTGCGGCGGCGCTGTTGCGCGGGTTCGTGCTCGGCCAGGACGACCTGATCGCGGACGCGGTGCGCGACGACTTCCGCCGCTCCGGCCTCGCGCATCTGCTCGCGGTGTCGGGCCAAAACGTCGCCTTGCTCACCGTGCTCGCCGCGCCCATCCTCGCCCTTGCCGGAATCCCGCTGCGGGCGCGGCTCGTGATCCTGCTCGCCCTGATCGCGGTCTACGTGCCGGTCGCGGGCGCGGGGCCGTCGATCCAGCGCGCCGGCGTGATGGGCGCCGCGGGGGTCCTCGCGCTCGCCGCCGGGCGCCCGAGCTCCCGCTGGCACGCGCTCGGGCTCGCAGCGGCAGCGACGCTCGGGCTCGACCCGCGCGCGAGCGCCGACATCGGCTGGCAGCTCAGCTTCGCCGCCGTCGCGGGCATCGGCCTGCTCGCGCGCCCGCTGGCCCGCGCTCTCGGCGTCGTGCGGGGCGCCGGCCCGCTGCGCCGCGCGCTCGCCGAGGGCGCCGCCTTGACGCTCGCAGCCACCGCCGCGACCGCGCCGCTGATCGCCCTTCACTTCGGGGTCGTCGCGGTCGCCGCTGTGCCAGCCAACCTGCTCGTGCTGCCCGCGGTCGCACCGGCGATGTGGCTGGGCATGCTCGCGGGCGCGTTCGGCCAGATCCCCGGCGCCCCGGTCGAGCCCCTGTCGTGGCTGGGCGGGCTCTGCGCGGGCTACATCGCCTGGGTCGCGCGGGTTCTCGGCGGCCGGGGGGCGGAGCTCGACGTGGGGGAGCCGGGTCCCGCCCTGGTGCTCGCGTACGCGCTCGTCCTGGGCCTGGCGCTCGCCCTGGCCGCCGCCGCCGCGACGCGCCGCCGGGGCCTCGGCCCGCGCCGAGTCCCGCTGGTTGCCGGCGCGCTGGTGGCGGCCTTCGCCGCCGCGCTTGCGCTCGTCCCGAAGCCGCGCGAGGCGCCGCTCGGCCGCGCGGAGTTCGAGCTCGCGGCGCTCGATGTCGGCCAGGGGGACGCGATCCTCGTTCGCGCGGCGGGCGCGCACCCGGTGCTGATCGACACCGGTCCGCCGGATGGTGGCATCGCGGAGCGGCTCCGCGAGGAGGGCGTGGGGAGGCTCGGTGCCGTCCTGATCACGCACCCCGACCGCGACCACGCGGGGGCGCTCGCGGACGTGCTCGCAGCTGTGCGGGTCGAGCGCGTGGCGGCGCCGCCGGGCACGCTCCGTCGCGTATGCGGGGCGCTCGCGTGCCCGCGGCCCGCGCGCATCGCCGCCGGCGCGCTGGTCCGGGTCGGCCGGGCGCACCTGAGCGCGCTGTGGCCGCCGCCGGGAGCGCCGCCCAGCGACGAGCCAAACGACCACTCGCTCGTGCTGCTCGCCGCTTACCGCGGTTTCCGCGCGCTGCTCACCGGGGACGCCGAGGCCGAGGTGGCGCCGGTCGACCCGGGCCCGGTCGACGTGCTCAAGGTCGCCCACCACGGGAGCGCTGACGCTGGCCTAGGCGCGCTGCTCGAGCGCACCGCGCCGCAGGCGGCGCTGATCTCGGTCGGCGCCGGAAACCCGTACGGGCACCCGGCGCCGGGCACGCTCGCCGAGCTCGCCGAGCGCGGCGTCGAAGTGCACCGCACCGACGAGGACGGCACGGTCCGCGTGCGCGTGGCCGAGGACCGCTGGGCCGTCGAGTAGGGTCAACGCCGACCAGGACCGGCAGGAGGCAGTTGCACGCGATGACCCCTGAGGATCGATAACGGTGGCGGCGCGGGAGTCATTGGCTCCGGCGTATCTGATCGCCGGCGATGATCGCGCGAAGATCGACGCCGCGCTGCGCCGTCTGCGGGAGCGTGCCGAAAACGAGGGCGGGCCCGGCGCGCTGGAGACCTTCGGCGGGGACGGCGGCCCCGACGCCGAGGCCGTCGTTGGCGCGATCCCGGCGCTGTCTCTGACCGCGACCCACCGCTACCTGATCGCTGACGGCATCGAGCGCTGGAACGCGGCCGCGGCCGAGCAGGTGATCGCCGCGCTCGGCGAGCTGCCGCCGGACCTCACGGTGGTTCTCGTCGCTCGCGAGGAGGACCGCCGGCGCGCCCCCAAGGGCATCGCCGAGGCGGTGAAGAAGGCCGGCGGCGAGGTGCTCACCTACGCCGCCCCGAAGGCCCGCGACCTGCCCGGCCGGCTGGTCGCCGACGCGCGGAAGCTCGGGTTCGAGCTCGAGCCGGAGGCGGCCCAGATGCTCGTCGCGCGCGTGGGGGAGTCGACGACGCGCCTGGCCAACGAGCTCGAGCGGCTCGCGACCTGGGCGCAGCCGGGCGGCACGGTGACGGCCGCCGACCTCGAGGCGATGGTCGCCGACACCTCCGAGGAGGCTGCCTGGAATCTCTCGGACGCGCTCGTGAGCCGCGACCGCGCCGCCGCGGCGGCGGCCGCCGCGCGCCTTACCGAGCAGGGCGAGGGCGTCACGGCCCTCGTCTACCAGGCGGCGCGCCGGCTGCGCGATGCTCGGCTCGCCCTCGCCGGGCTGGAGGCGGGCCGCTCCGCCAAGGAGCTGGAGTCGTCCCTGCCGATGCACCCGTACGCCGCGCGCATGCTGCTGCGGCGCGTGCGCCACACCGACCAGCGCTCGCTGCGTGCCGCGACGTGCGCGATCGCGGACCTGGAGTGGTGGACCCGCGGGGGGTCGGACTACCCCGACGACGTCGCGCTGGCGCTCGCGATCGGCCGTGCGACCGGTCCGTCGCAGGCGTGAGCGGAGGGCAGCGGGGAGCCGAGCGCGCTAGCCGTCGGCGGCGCGGCGAAGCAGACGCGCGGCGCGCGCCTTCTTGCGGGCGCCGGTGTTGCGGTGCAGGGCGCCCTTCTGGACGGCCTTGTCGATCTTCGCGACTAGCCTGCGGTGCGCGGCCTGGATCGCCTCGGCGTCGCCCGTGGCGATCGCCTCCTCGAGGCGCCGGAAGTACGTCTTCACCGCGCTGGTGTGGCGGCGGTTCTCGAGGCGCTCGCGCTCGGAGCGCAGGATTCGCTTTTTCTGTGAGGCGATGTTGGCCATGAGGCGACGGCGGATGATAGCGGGGCAATGACCGAGTTCGACCGGGAAACGGGCGCTCCGACGACCGCGGAAGCGGCCGCGGAGGCGCCGCCGCAGCGCCGCGCCGGGCGCATCGCGCGCTCGACGGCGCTGTTCGCGCTCGCCACCGGGGCGTCGCGGATCGCCGGGCTCGTGCGCGAGATCGTGGCCGCCTCCTACTTCGGCGTGAGCGCGCAGATGTCGGCGTTCACGGCCGCGTTCCAGGTCCCCAACCTGGTGCGCTCGCTGTTCGCCGACGCGGCGCTGCAGGCCGCGTTCGTGCCCGTCTTCACCGAGCTGCTCGAGCGCGGGGAGCGGCGCGAGGCGTTCCGGCTCGCCTCGTCGATGATCTTCCTGGTCGCGCTCATCCTGGGGGCGATCACCGCGCTCTTCATCCTGCTCGCGCCGCTCGTCATGAGGTTCGTCGTCCCCGGCTTCGAGGCCGACGTCTTCGAGCTCACGGTCGCGCTCTCGCGCATCCTGTTCCCGATCGTCGTGCTTCTGGGCCTCACCGGGATGGTGGTGGGCGTCCTCAACAGCTACGACCGCTTCGGGGTGTTCGCGATCTCGCCGTTCTTCTGGAACGTCGCGATCATCGCGACGCTCGTCGGGCTGGCACCGGCCTTCCCCGAGGAGGACGAGATCTACGCGTACGCGATCGGCGTGCTCGTGGGAACGATCATCCAGCTGGCGCTGCCGGTCGTCGATCTGCGCAACACGCCGTACGGGATCGGCCGGGCGCTCACGGCGCCACTGCGCCTGCGCAACCTGCGCGCGCTGGGCGATCCGACGGTCCGCCGCGTCCTGCTGCTCATGCTGCCGGTGACGATCAGCCTCGGGCTCGTCAACTTCAACCTGCTGATCAACTCGCTCTTCGGCTCGCTGGTCTCCGACGAGGCGCCGGCGGCGATCGACAAGGCCTTCCGCGTCTACATGCTCCCGCAGGGTGTCTTCTCGGTGGCGATCGCGACCGTGCTCTTCCCGACCCTGGCCAGGTTCGCGGCGCGCGCGGACTTCGATGGGCTGCGCGCGACGATGGCGAACGGGATGCGGCAGATCATGCTGCTGCTCGTGCCCGCCGCCGCGGCCGTGCTCGTGCTCGCCGAGCCGATGGTCCGCCTGATCTACGAGCGCGGGCAGTTCGACGCCGCCTCCACGGAGCTCGTGGCCGAGGCCCTGTTCTGGTTCGCGTTCTCGTTGCCGTTCAACGGGCTCTTCCTGCTGCTCACGCGGACCTTCTTCAGCCTGCAGCGCGCCTGGATCCCGACCTGGATCGCGGCCGGGAACCTGGCGATCACGGCGCTCGCCGCGCTCGCGCTCTACGGGCCCTTCGGGGTCGGCGGCATCGTCGCGGCGACGAGCATCGCGACGATCGCGAGCGTCGTGGCGCAGGTCATCGTGCTGCGCCGGATCCTCGGCAGGCTCGAGCTCGGCCGGCTCGCGTGGAGCACCTCGCGCGTGCTCGTCGCCGCGGCGGGGCTCGCGGTGGTCTCCTTCTTCGCCTGGGACGCCCTCGAGTCGGCCCTCGGGCGCGGCCTCGGCGGCCAGATCGTCTCCCTCGCCGCGGGGCTCGGGGTCGGGGCGCTGGTCTACGCGGGCCTGATCATCGCCCTGCGCGTGCCCGAGGCGCACCAGGTCCTGCGCCTGCTGCGCCTGCGCCGCTAGCGCGATCGACTTTCCATGCCCCCGGGGCCAGAAAACTCGATCGCCGCGCGGCCGCCCCGCCCCGTGATCGAGGTTGCTGGTCTCAGGGACGAGAAAACTCGATCGCGGAGCGGTTGGGTGCGCGTCCCCGCCATACTCGGATGCCGCTCAATGGACCGGATCCGCAACTTCTCGATCATCGCGCACATCGACCACGGCAAGTCGACGCTTGCCGACCGGATCCTCGAGATCACGGGCACGGTCGATGAGCGGTCGCACATGCCGCAGCTCCTCGACTCGATGGACCTCGAGCGCGAGCGCGGGATCACGATCAAGGCGCAGGCGGTGCGCTGCGACTACACGGCCGACGACGGCAACACCTACCACCTGCACCTGATCGACACGCCCGGCCACGTGGACTTCTCGTACGAGGTCTCGCGCAGCCTCGCCGCGTGCGAGGGCGCGCTGCTCGTGGTCGACGCCGCCCAGGGGGTCGAGGCGCAGACCGTGGCGAACACGTACGCCGCGATCGAGGCGGGCCTCGACCTGATCCCGGTCCTCAACAAGGTCGATCTGCCGTCGGCCGACCCCGACCGTGTCGCGGCCGAGGTGCTGGACCTGATCGGCGGCGACCCCGACGACGTCCTGATGATCTCGGCCAAGACAGGCCAGGGCGTCCGCGAGGTGCTGGAGGCGATCGTCGACCGCATCCCGCCGCCCGCGGGCAGGCCGGACGGGCCGCCGCGCGCGCTCATCTTCGACTCGGAGTTCGACCAGTACCGCGGGGTCGTCGCCTACGTGCGATGCGTCGACGGCGCCTTCCGCAAGGGCGACCCGATCCGCGCGATGCAGACCGGCACCCAGGCCGAGATCGACGAGATCGGCTTCTTCCGCCCCCAGATGAGCGCGGGGGAGGAGATGAAGGCCGGCGAGGTCGGCTACGTGATCACCGGCGTCAAGGACGTGACCAAGCTGCGCGTCGGCGACACGCTGACCACCGCCGAGAACCCGGCCGCGGAGCCGCTGCCCGGCTATCGCGAGGTCAAGCCGATGGTCTTCTGCGGCCTCTTCCCGATCGACACCGACCGCTACGAGGACCTGCGCGAGGCGCTCGAGCGGCTCTCGCTGAACGACGCGGCGCTCTCGTGGGAGCCGGAGACCTCGCAGGCGCTCGGCTTCGGCTTCCGCTGCGGCTTCCTCGGCCTTTTGCACATGGACATCGTCCGCGAGCGGCTCGAGCGCGAGTTCGACCTGGACCTGCTGGCCACGACGCCGAACGTGAGCTACACCGTCGAGCTCAACGGCGGCGAGCGTGTCGAGGTGCGCTCGCCCGTCGAGCTTCCCGACCCGGCCTCGATCGCGTCGATCTCCGAGCCCTACATCCGCGCCACGGTGATCTGCCCGTCGGACCGGATCGGCGCGGTCATGGAGCTCTGCCAGGAGCGCCGCGGGACCCACGTCGACATGCACTACCTCTCGCCCGAGCGCGTGCAGCTCCGCTACGACCTGCCGCTCGCCGAGATCGTGCTCGACTTCTTCGACCAGCTCAAGTCGCGCACGGCGGGCTACGCCTCGCTCGACTATGAGCCCATCGGCGAGCGCGAGTCGGACCTGGTCAAGCTCGACATCCTGCTCGCCGGCGAGCCGGTCGACGCGCTCTCGGTGATCGTCCACCGCGACAAGGCCTACACCGAGGGGCGGGCGATGGTCGAACGGCTCAAGGAGACGATCCCGCGCCAGCTCTTCGACGTGCCCGTGCAGGCGGCGGTCGGCTCGCGCGTGATCGCCCGCGAGACGATCAAGGCGCTGCGCAAGGACGTGACCGCGAAGCTCTACGGCGGCGACGTCACCCGCAAGCGCAAGCTGCTCGAAAAGCAGAAGCGCGGCAAGAAGCGCATGAAGCAGGTCGGGCGGGTCGAGGTCCCGCAGGAGGCGTTCCTGAGCGTCCTGCAGCTCGACCGCTGAGCGCCCGGCGAACCGCGTCAGGCGCGCTGCGCGCGGCATAGACTGCGGCGCCATGGCGATCAAGACGGACGCCGTCGGCAAGTCGTGGGATCCGGCCTCCTTCGAGGTCGAGGCGGCGCGCATCACGCAGTACGCCGACGCCGTCGGCGAGCAGAGCCCGATCCACCGCGACGCCGAGGCCGCGCGCGCGGCGGGTTACCGCGACGTCGTCGCGCCGCCGATGTTCGCGGTCGTCTACAGCCTGCCGGCGATGGGCGCGGCGCTCTTCGACGAGGAGGTCGGGATGGACTTCGCGCGCATGGTGCACGGCGCCCAGGAGTTCGTCTGGGGCGAGCCGGTGTGCGCGGGCGACGTGATCTCGACGACCGTCACCTGCAAGTCGATCGAGGAGCGCGGCGGCTTGGGCTTCTACGTCTTCGAGTCCGTGTCCACCAACCAGGACGGCGCCGAGACCGCGCGCGGCACCTGGACCAACATCGTGCGAGGAGTGAGCTGAGGATGGCCAGCTACCAGGTCGGCGATGAGCTGCCCGAGCTGCGCGTCACCCCCGATGCGGGCCTGACGAGGCGCTACGCCGAGGCGTCAGGCGACATGAACCCGATCCACATCGACGAGGAGTTCGCCAAGAAGGTGGGCCTGCCGGGCTGCATCCTGCACGGGCTCTACTCGATGGCGCAGGTCGCGCGTGCCCATACCGAGGCGGCGGGCGACCCGCTCGCGCTCAAGCGCCTTGCGGTGCAGTTCCGCGGCATGGGTTTCCCCGAGCAGGAGATCAGGGTCACGGCGAAGGTGAAGGCGGTCGAGGGCGGCCGCGTGATCACCGACACCGAGGCCGCTCAGGGCGACAACCGGATCATCCGCAACGCCGAGGCCGAGTTCACGGCGTAGCGCGGGCGGCGCTCGCCTCGATCTCGGCGAGGAGCCCGGCGAGGGCCTCCGCCTGCGCGCTGCCCGGCTCGACGGGGTAGATCGTGAGGATCTGGTCTCCCTCGGCGGGAAGCGGGAGCGCCTCGAACGGGAGCGTGATCCGGCCGAGTCGGGGGTGCACGTAAGTCTTCGCGCCGTGGCGCTTCTCCGCGACGTCGTGCGCGTCCCACCACTCGCCGAAGCGGTGGTCGGCGTCGCGCAGCTCCGCCACCAGCTCGCGCAGCGCACGGTCGCCGGGGTGCCGCGCCGCGGCGTAGCGCAAGAGCGCGACCGTTGCCGGGCGCTCTCCTCCCAGTCGGCGTGCAGGCCGACCTGCGCCGGGTCAGTGAAGATCATCCGCGCGTAGTTGCGGTGCTCGGCGAACGGCCCCAGCAGCGCTTCCGCCGCGGGCGTCCAGCGCAGCAGGTCGAGGCGGCGGCTGAGCAGCACGGCCGGGGCGGGGGCGAGCGAGCGGATCAGCGCCTCCAAGCCCGGGCGCACCCCGGTGCCGTCCCCGTGCGCGCTCGCCGGCTCGCTGGCCGCGGCGAGCCGGAACAGGTGGCGGCGCTCGGCGTCGTCGAGGAGCAGCGAGCGCGCCAGGGCGTCGACGATCTCGGGTGAGGGGCGGTCGACGCGCCCCTGCTCGAGCCGGATCAGGTAGTCGACGCTCAGGTGTGCGAGCTGGGCGAGCTCCTCGCGGCGCAGGCCCTGCACGCGGCGGCGTTCGCCGGGGTCGAGGCCGACCATCTCCGGATCGACCCGCGCGCGCCGCGACCTCAGGAACCTTCCGAGCTCATCGGCGCGCCTCATGGACGCATTCTCGCCGATCGGGGCGGGCGCAGGGTGGTACGAGCGATCCCAGGAACGAGCCGCACTGGATGGGGAGGACGCGGAAGCGCACGATGGTCCGCATGGTTACCACCGAACACGACCCCTTCCTCCCGGACGACCCGGCCAACCTGCTGGTCGCCGATCCCACCCGGCGCGAGCCGGTGTCGTTCGACGCGAGCGGCAACCGGCTGGCCGGGCACCTCTACCGCCCGCCCGAGGTCAGGCCCGGCACGCGCACGGGCGGCATCGTGATGTGCGGGCCGATCTCGAGCGTGAAGGAGCAGACGCTCCCGCACTACGCCGAGCGATTCGCGGACGCCGGGTACACGGTCCTCACCTTCGACCCGAGCCACTTCGGCGAGAGCGAGGGCGAGCCGCGCTTCCACTACGACCCCTGGCAGGTGATCTCCGACTACGTCGACGCGACCGCGTACCTCATGAATCGCGACGACATCGACCCCGCGCGGGTCGCGGTCGTCGGCGTTTGCATGGGCGGCGGCTACGCGCTCGCGGTCGCGGCGCGCGAGCGGCGCGTCGCCGCCTGCGCTAGCGTCGCCGGGGGTTACGACATCGGCGGCACCTTCCGCCAGATGATGGGCGCCGACGGCTTCGCGGCGTACCTGCGGCTCGTCAATGAGGCGCGCGACCGCGAGCGGCGCACGGGCGAGACCGTCTACATCCCGACGATCGCGCAGGGGCTCACCGACGACGAGCCGCTCGCGGTGATGCCGGTCGCCGAGGCGTACAGCTACTACGCCCGGACCTCGGCGGCCGACGCGCCGAACTGGTCATGGAAGATGACCGCGGCCTCGCTCGAGCCCTACCTCACCTTCAACGCGATCTCGCAGGCGCCGCTGGTCGCGCCTACCCCGCTTCTGATCGTCCACGGCACGACCGACAGCGCGCTTCTGCCGGAGAAGGCGCAGGCGGCCTTCGACGCGGCCTCCGAGCCCAAGGAGCTGGTGTGGATCGAGACCCACAATCACATCGAGCTCTACGACCAGGACCCGTACGTGAGCGAGGCCGTCGGCCACGTCCTGCGCTGGCTCGACGGGCTCGGCCTGGGGGTGGGCGGCCGATGAGCGCCGAGGTCAAGGACGCGATCGCGCGCTTTTTGCTCGCTCTCGACGACCGCGACTGGGAGCGCGTGGAGGCGGCGCTTGACGAGACCGTGAGCCGCGACTACAGCTCGCTGTTCGGCGCGGAGCCGGACGCGATCGCGCGGGACCACCTGGTCTCCGAGTGGCGCGGGCTGCTCTCCGGCCTCGACGCCCACCAGCACCTGCTCGGCCCGGCGGTCGTCGACGTCGACGGCGACGAGGCCGCCGCGAGCGTGCACGTGGTCGGGACCCACGTCCTGGAGGGTCACCCCGGCAGCCCGTGGGTGGTGGGCGGCACCTACCGGCTCGCCCTCCGCCGCCGCGACGGCGAATGGCGGATCGCCTCGATCCAGCTCGACACGAAGTGGCAGAGCGGGGACGCCGCCGTGCTGGAGGACGCCGCACAGCGCACGGGCTGAACCCCGGCGCCCCGCCAGCCCGAGCGAGGCGGATCTTTGGGCCTATGTGCCAAAGATCCGCCTCGCTTGTGGTGGCGGGATCCGGCCGGTGGCCGATCCTAGAATTGACTTCATGCTGACCGAGCGGCAGCAACGGATCCTGGGCCTGGTCGCCGAGGAGTACCTGCAGAGCGGCAAGCCGGTCGGCTCGAAGGCGCTCGCGGAGAGGCCCGACGTCAACTGGAGCGCCTCGACGATCCGCAACGAGCTCGCCGCCCTCGAGCGCGACGGCTTCCTCACCCACCCGCACACGTCGGCGGGCCGCGTGCCGACGGACCGGGGCTACCGCTTCTACGCCGATGCGCTGCTCGCCTCGGGCGCGAAGGACGCGAAGCCCTTCGGCGAGCTCGGGCTGTCGCGCATGCGCGCCGAGGTCGACGAGGCGATGCGCGAGACGACCGCGGCGCTGTCGCGCGTCACCGACCTGCTCGCCGTGGCGACCGCGCCGCCGCCGAGCAGCGCCCACATCCACCGCGTCGAGGTGCTGCGCCTGCAGCCCAAGGTCGCGATGGTCGTCGTGATCGCCTCGAACGGCGCCGTCGCCAAGCGCGTGTTCTCGTTCGACGAGGAGCTCGACCCCGGCCTCGTCGAGTGGGCGTCGAGCTACCTGAACGAGAGCCTGGTCGGGCTCTCGCTGGGCGCCCGGATGATCGCCGACCGGCTCTCGGACCCGAGCCTCACGGTCACCGAGTCCGATTTCCTCGAGCGCATCAAGACCGCCTTCACGAACCTCGAGCAGCGCGCCGGCGAGGACCTCTATGTGGAGGGCGCCGCCCGCCTGCTCGCCGAGGAGTACGCGCCCGACCTGCCGGAGATCGAGTCGCTGATGGAGGCGCTCGAGCGGCGCGCGAACCTGCTGAGTGTGCTGCGCTCGGCGCTCGACGAGAAGTCCGTGTTCGTGTGGATCGGCAGCGAGAACCCGGCGCCCGAGCTGCGGTCGGTCAGCGTGGTCGGCGCGAACTACGGCCTCGGTTACCGCAACCTGGGTACCGTGGGCGTGGTCGGCCCCCTGCGCATGGATTACGCGACGGCGATCGCGTCCGTGCGCCAGGCCGCCGGCGAGCTCTCGCGCTTCTTCGAGTCGGTCTACGAGCCGCGCTGAGCATGCCGCGCGACTATTACGAGGTGCTCGGCGTCGACCGGGACGCGAGCGACGCGGAGATCAAGCGTGCCTTCCGCCGGCTCGCCCGCGAGCTGCACCCGGACGTCAACAAGGAGGACCCTGACGCCGAGGAGAAGTTCAAGGAGGCCGCCGAGGCCTACGAGGTGCTCTCCGATCCGGAGCGCCGCGCGACCTACGACCGCTACGGGCACGAGGGCCTGCGCTCGGGCGGCTGGTCGCCGCGCGCCCAGTCGTTCGGCAGCGTCGAGGACATCTTCAACGCGTTCTTCGGCAGCGACTCGCCGTTCGGGAACATCTTCGGCTTCGGCGGGCGCTCGGGTCCCTCCCCCGGCGCGGACGTCGGCACGCGCGTCCAGATCGACCTCGACGAGGTCCTGACCGGGACGAGCCGCGAGGTCTCCTTCGAGGCCGTCATGGTCTGCGACCACTGCCGCGGCAACGGGGCCGAGCCGGGGACTCCGATCCGCACCTGCGAGACCTGCGGCGGCCAGGGCGCGGTCCGCCAGGCGACCCGCACCGCGTTCGGGCAGATGGTGCGGACCATGCCCTGCCCGACCTGCGGCGGGGAGGGCCGCATCCCGGAGCAGCCCTGCGGGGTCTGCGGCGGCCAGGGCCGCGTGACCCGCACGCGAACCTGGGAGGTCCAGATCCCGGCCGGCATCGAGTCCGGTCAGCGCATCAGGGTCCGGGGCGCCGGCCACGCCGGCGAGCCCGGCGCTCCCAGCGGCGACCTCTACGTCGAGGTCGAGGTCGCGCCGGACGAGCGCTTCGAGCGCCACGGGGAGCACCTGCTCTCGCGGGTGCGGATCACGCCCACGCGCGCGATGCTCGGCGGGACGGTGACGGTGCCCACGCTGGAGGGCGAGCGGGAGGTTGAGATCCCCGCGGGCGCGCAGCCGGGCGAACGCCTCGTGCTCCGCGGGCTGGGCCTGCCGGGCTTGAACGGCCGCCGCCGCGGCGATCAGATCGTCGAGGTCGAGATCGTCGTCCCGTCGCGCCTCAGCCGCGAGCAGCGCGAGCTCGCCGAGCGGCTGGAGGCGACGCTCGAGGCCCCGTGATCCGGCTCGCCGTCCGCTGCGCGGCGGAGCAGGCCGAGGCGGTGCTCGCCGAGCTCCTGCAGGTCGCGCCCAACGGCGTCGAGGAGAGGTCCGGGCACGGCTGGGTCGAGTACGCGATCTACGGCGGGGAGGGGGAGCTGCCCGACCTAGGCGCGGTCGAGGCCGGGTTCGGCGACGCCCTCGTCGAGGTGCGCGCGGAGCCCGTTCCCGACGACTGGGCCGACCGCTGGCGCGAATTCCACCGCCCGACCCTGATCGCGGGCCGCGTGGTCGTGCGCCCGTCGTGGCGCGACGACGCGCCACCGGCGGAGCTCGAGGTCGTCCTGGACCCCGGGCAGGCCTTCGGCACCGGCGCCCACCCGACGACGCGGCTCTGCATCGAGCTCCTGCTGGAGCTCGCGGATCAGGGGCGCGCACGCGGCCCGCTCGCCGACCTCGGCACGGGATCGGGGGTGCTCGCGATCGTCGCCGCCAAGTTGGGCTGGCGACCGGTGCTGGGCGTGGACCACGCCGAGCCGGCGATCACCGCGGCGCGCGAGAACGCCGCCGCCAACGGCGCCGACATCGAGCTGCGCCTGCTCGACCTGCGCAGCGACCCGCCCCCGGCGGCCCCGGTGGTCGTCGCCAACCTGACCGCGCCGCTGCTCCGCGAGCTCGCGCCTCGGCTCGCCGCCGCGACAGAGGTCGTGGTGTGCTCCGGCCTGCTCGCGCGCGAGCGGGCAGACGTCGAGCGCGCCTTCGCCGACGCCGGCTTTGCGCTGCGCGACGCCCGCACCGAGGGCGACTGGGCGGCGCTGCTCCTGGCGCGCCCCTAGGTGTCCCCTCTTCGTTCGCGCCGCCCGGCCGGTTAGGGTGCGCCCATGATCCCCGCAGCCGTCCAGTTCTACGACGTCATCGTCTTCTTCCACATCGCCGCCGTCGTGCTCGCGTTCGGCCCGAGCTTCGCGTACCCCGTGTTCTTCTCGGTCGCGGCGCGCACGAACCCGGCTGCGCTCGCGACGGTCGGGCGCGGCGTGCTGACCTGGGATCGCACGGCCGGGACCCTCGGCATGGTGCTGATCCTGGCCACGGGTATCTACCTGACCTCCGACCGCTGGGAGTTCGGCGACTTCTTCGTCTCCTGGGGCATGGCCGCGATCATCCTGCTGTTCGGGGTCGTGCACGGGTTCTTCATCCCGAACACGCGCCGCTACGTCGAAGCGGTGGAGGCGGGGCGCGAGGACGAGGCGCAGGCGATCGCCGGGCGCATGAACGTCATGGGGCCGATCGCGGGCCTCGCCGTCATCCTCACGATCTACGTGATGGCGGCGAAGCCGTTCCTCTAGGCAGCGGATAGCCTTCGCGGGAGTGAGCCCTCCCGCCCGCGAGCAGCCGATCGGGATGTTCGATTCCGGCGTCGGCGGCCTCACCGTCCTTCACGAGTGCCTAGTCAGCCTGCCGGAGGAGGACTTCCTGTACCTGGGTGACGACGCGCGCTTCCCCTACGGCGCGCGCTCCGCGGACGACCTGCGCGAGTGCTCGATCCGCAACACCCGGTTTCTGCTCGACCGCGGCGCGAAGCTGATCGTGATCGCCTGCAATTCGGCGGCCACGGCGGGGCTGGACGCCGTGCGCGAGCTCGCCGCCGAGCGCGACGTCGAGGTCGTAGCCGTGATCGAGCCCGAGGCCGAGATCGCCGCGGCGATCACCGAGAACGGCCGCGTGGGGGTGCTGGCCACGCCCGCGACGATCGAGGGCGGGTCGTACGTGCGGGCCCTGGCGCAGCAGCATCGCGACCTCACCGTGACCGCCGTGGCGGCGCCCGCGCTGGCGGCCGTGATTCAGCGCGGCTTCCCGTTCTCCGAGGCGGTCGTCGAGCAGGTGCGCGCCTACTGCGAGCCGCTGCGGCGCGCGCGCGTCGACACGGTGATCCTCGGCTGCACGCACTACCCCCTGGTGCGGCCGATGCTGCAGCGGATCCTGGGCCGGGACGTGCGCCTGGTGACCGCGGGGCACGCCGTCGCGGCCCGCATCGAGCGCATTCTCAATGCCCGCGGGCTGGGCACGGCGAACCGCCGGGAGGGGACCTACCGGTTCGTGTGCACGGGCGACCCGGAGGCGTTCCGCGAGCTCGGTACGCGCTTTCTGCAGCTCCCGCTGGGCGAGGTCGAGAAGGTCGATCTCGGCGACGCGTAACCTTCGCTACTAGATGACCGATTCGGTTCTCGAGAAAGTCCAGGCCGACACCCGCGAGGCGATGAAGGCCGGCGAGCGCGAGCGCGTCGGCGCGCTGCGCATGATCGCCGACGCCCTGCAGAAGGCGGCGAAGGAGGGCGGCGACGACGAAGTCGCCGTGCTGCGCCGTGAGCGCAAGCGCCGCCTCGAGGCCGCCGAGGCCTACCGCTCCGGCGGCGACGAGGAGCGCGCCGCGCGCGAGGAGGCCGAGGCCGAGATGATCTCGGCGTACCTGCCCGCCGAGCTCTCCGACGAGGAGCTCGCGGCGATCGTCGACGAGGCGATCGCCCAGACGGGCGCGCAGTCCATGCAGGACATGAGCAAGGTCATGGGAATCGCGATGGGGAAGGTCGACGGCCGCGCCGACGGCAAGCGCGTGAGCGAGGCGGTGCGGGCGCGGCTCGGGTCGTAGCTTGGCTCGCCGGCAGCTCACCCTGGAAAACGACGTCGCCGCCGAGCTGGCGGGCTCCGGGGACGCGGTCCTCCGCGAGCTCGAGCAGCGCCTGCCGTGCGACGTCTTCTTGCGCGGCAACGTGCTCACCCTCGACGGGTCGGAGAGCGAGGTCGAGGAGGCGGCCGAGGTGGTGGACGAGCTGATCCAGCTGGTCGAGCGCGGCCACGAGCTCTCGCCCTCGACGCTGGACGCGGTGGCCGGCGCCCTCGATGCCGGGCAGCCCTCCGCGGCGATCCTCGAGGACGTGATCTGGGCGCACCGCAACATCCGCATCGCGCCCAAGACCGTCAACCAGAAGCGCTACGTCGACTCGGTCCGCAAGCACACGATCACTTTCGGGATCGGCCCGGCCGGCACCGGCAAGACCTTCCTCGCCGTGGCGATGGCCGTCGCCGCGCTCGAGGACCGCGACGTGAGCCGGATCATCCTCACGCGCCCCGCCGTCGAGGCCGGCGAGCGCCTCGGGTTCTTGCCGGGCGACATCCAGGCCAAGGTCGACCCGTACCTGCGCCCGCTCTTCGACGCGCTCTACGACATGCTCGACCCCGAGCGCGTCTCCACCTACTTCGACCGGGGCGTGATCGAGGTGGCGCCGCTCGCCTTCATGCGCGGGCGGACGCTCAACGACTCGTTCGTGATCCTCGACGAGGCGCAGAACACGAGCCCCGAGCAGATGAAGATGTTCCTCACCCGGCTCGGCTTTGGCTCGAAGATGGTCGTCACCGGCGACATCACGCAGGTCGACCTGCCGCGCGACCAGCGCTCCGGGCTCGTCGTCGTCGGCGAGATCCTCAACTCGGTGAGCGACATCGCGTTCGTGCGGTTCCAGAGCCAGGACGTCGTCCGCCACGAGCTCGTGCAGCGCATCGTCGCCGCGTACGGCGCATATGAGCGCGAGCAGCGGCGCGAACAAGAGAGGCGAGACGAGGGCGATTGAGCGTCGAGCTTGAGGACGTCCCCGCGGAGCTGCGCGACGCCGTGCTCGCCGCGCTCGAGGCGGCGGGCGTGGCCGACGGGCACCTCTCCGTGGAGCTCGTCGGCGCCGAGCGGATCCGCGAGCTCAACCGCGAGCATCGCGGCCGCGACAAGCCGACCGACGTGCTCTCATTCCCGATCGATGGAGCGGGCGACGTGCCCGGGCCGCGGGAGCTCGGCGACGTCGTCATCTGCCCCGAGCACACCGCGGACGTTGTCGAGGCGGCCGTTCACGGCGTGCTCCACCTCTGCGGCTACGACCACGAGGTTGACGACGGTGAGATGCTGGCGCTGCAGGAACGGGTGATGGAGAGATTGCGAGCGGAACGGAGGTCGGGCGCGGCGTGACCGAAGGGGCCCTGCTGGGGGACGCCGCCGAGCAGGTCACCCGCTCGGGCTTCGTCGGCCTGGCGGGCCGGCCCAACGTCGGCAAGTCGACGCTCGTCAACGCGATCGTGGGCGCCAAGGTCGCGATCATCTCGGACCGCCCGCAGACCACCCGGCGCGCGGCGCGCGGGATCGCCACGGACCTCGAGCACGGCTGGCAGATGGTGCTCGTCGATTTGCCCGGCGTGCAGCGCCCGCGCGACGTGCTCACCGAGCGCATGCAGCGCCGCGTCGAGCGCGAGCTGGCCGACTCCGACGTCGTGCTGTTCGTGGTCAACGGTGAGGAGGGGGTCGGTCCCGGCGACCGCTTCATCGCCCGGACGCTGCTGGGCGCGCAGGCCCAGGACGGGCCGCGCGTGCCCGTGATCTGCGCCGTCAACAAGTGCGACCGGCTGGGACGCGCGGAGACCGCCGCGGTGCTCGCCGCCGCCGCGGAGCTCGAGGGCGTGGACGAGATCTTCCCCGTGAGCGCCAAGACCGGCGCGGGCCTCGAGCCCCTGATCGCCGAGCTCGCGAGCCGGCTGCCCGAGGGGCCGCTGCTCTACCCGCCCGAGGAGCGCACCGACGCGCCCAGCGAGATCCACCTCGCGGAGCTGATCCGCGAGCAGATCCTCGTGCGCACCCGCGACGAGATCCCGCACGCGGTCGAGGTCGCAGTACTCGAGGCGGGTCCCCGGGACGACGGCATCTACGAGATCCGCGCGCAGGTGTGGGTCGAGACGGAGTCCCAGAAGGCGATCCTGATCGGCCGTGGCGGGCGCATGATCCGCGACATCGGCACGGCGGCGCGCCGCGAGCTCGAGCGCGAGCTCGGCACGCACGTCTTCCTCGACCTGCGGGTCCGGGTCCGCGAGCGGTGGCGGCGCGACGAGGGCCTGCTGGATCGGCTCGGGATCGACTAGCCCTCACCGCCGTCGCGGGCTTCGTCGCGGTCGCCCGCGAGGAACTCCGGGGTGGCGATCGCCGCCACGCCGAGGGCGATCCCGACGAACGTGAGCGGCACGCCCACGATGCGCGCGACCGGCGCCTCGATCAGCAGGATGAGCAGCAGCCCCACGACGAACGCGGCGGCGGCGAGCTGGGGCAGGCGCCCGCTCATCGCGCGCCGCCCTCCTCGGTGGTCGTCCCTGCGATCGGGGCGGCCTCCTCGCCGAGGCGGCCCTGCAGCTTCATCCGGAACAGGACGAAGAGCGAGGGCAGGATGATCGCGAGCGCGAAGACCACGCCGACCAGCACGAAGATCAGCGTCGGCTCGCCCGCGGCGGCGTCGTCGAGCGTGAGCTCGCCGGGCAGGATGTCGGGCCGCTGCGCGAGCGCCCACCCGGCGACGATCGCACCGACCGCGACGGCCGAGGTGTAGCGCGCCGGCTCGAAGCTCCCGCGCGCGACCAGCGCGATCGTGGCGAGGCCGGCGAGCGCGGAGGCGAGCACGGCGAGCAGCCCGAGGCCCGAGGTGAGCCCGTCGAAGAGCTCGGGGGCGTCGGAGTTGATGACCGCGAGCCCGCCGAGCGCAATCGCGCCCGCCACGACCGCCGCGGCGAGCGCGCGGCGCCGGAACGCCTCGGCGAGGTCCTCGAGCCCGGCGCGCCGTGCGTCCGCGGCCAGGAAGACAGCCGCGTTGTACGCGCCGGTGGCCACCGCGAGCACGCCGATCAGGATCGAGGTCGGGCCGGTCCAGGCGTCGAACGGCCGCGACGGGTCGCCATCGGCGGGCACCTGGCCCGAGGCGATCGCCCCGATCGCGCAGCCGAAGAAGAACGGTGTGAGGATCGACGAGAGGGCGAACAGCGCGCCGAGGCCGCGCGCCTCGGAGATCGTCGCCGCCTCGCCGCGCAGCGCGTAGGCCGAGCCCCGGAAGATGATCCCGACCGCGGCGAGGAACAGCGGCACGTACAGCGTCTGCATGAGCGGGCCGAAGGCGTTCGGGAAGCACGTCCAGGCCATCACCAGCACGAAGATCAGCCAGACGTGGTTGGCCTCCCACACCGGCCCCATCGCGCTGTGGATGAAGCCGCGCATGCGGGCGCCGCGCTGCGGTCCGCCCGCGACCAGGTCCCAGAAGCCAGCGCCGAAGTCCGCGCCGCCCAGCACCGCGTACGCGGTGAGCCCGACCAGAAGGACGATGAGCGCGAGTTCCTCCAGCATCAGGGCAGCACCTTGATGTCACCCGCGCCCGCGGCCGTCTCGGCCTCGGGGGGTTTGCGCGCCAGCCGGCGCAGCATCACCAGGGCGATCGTCGCGAGGCCGATGTAGACGACCACGAGCGTCGCGTAGCCGACCGGGATCCCCTCGGCACCCGTGACGGCCTCCTCGACCCTCATCAACTCGTACACGATCCAGGGCTGGCGGCCGACCTCGGTCACGATCCAGCCGCAGATCAGCGCGACCAGCGCGAGCGGCCCGGCGGCGATCACCGCCCGGTAGAACCACTTCGTCTGCGGCAGGCGGCCGTGGCGCCAGCGGACGTAGATGAACCAGAGGCCAAGCAGCGCGAGCAGCGTGCCGATCCCGACCATGATCTGGAAGCAGTTGCGCACCCAGCCGACGGGTGGGCGGTCCTCCGCGGGGACGGAGTCCAGTCCCTGCACGGTCGCGTTCGGGTCGTGGAAGGCGAGCAGCGACAGCAGGTCCGGGATCGAGATCCCTCCGTAGACCTTGCCGTCGACGTAGACCCCGCCGATCGTGAGGTCGGCGCCCTCGGTGGTCTCGTGCAGGCCCTCGAATGCGGCGAGCTTGACCGGCTGCGTCTCGGCGACCGTCCGCGCGGCCCAGTCGCCGATCACGACCTGCGCCGGCGCCGCCAGGGCGAGCACGGCCAGCGGGACGATGAGCCCGGCGCGGTGGTAGTGGTCGCGGCGGCCGCGCAGCCAGGCCACCGAGTAGACGGCGCCGACGAGCGCGCCGACCACGATGAACCCGGCCACATACATGTGGACTTCCTCGTGCCAGAGGTTGCGGTTGAGTAGCGCGCCCACCGGGTCGACGTCCGTGACGTTGCCCTGCGCGTCCAGCTCGAACCCCTGCGGGGTGTTCATCCAGCCGTTGACGGCGATCACCATCGAGGAGCCGACGATGCCCGCGATCACGATCGGGAGCCCGCTCAGCAGGTGCAGGCGCGGCGGGAGGCGGTCCCAGCCGTAGACGTAGATCGCGATGAAGATCGCCTCGACGAAGAAGGCGACGCCCTCGAGCGCGAACGCGAAGCCGAACACCTCGCCCCAGCGCTCCATGAAGTTCGGCCACAGGAGCCCGAGCTCGAAGGAGAGGATCGTGCCGGTGACGACGCCGATCGCGAACAGGATCAGCATCACCTTCGACCACCGCTTGGCGAGCTGCTTGTAGACGGGGTTGCCGGTACGCAGCCACAGTCCCTCGACGAAGAGCACGATCGCCGGGAAGGAGATCCCGAAGCAGACGAGCGGGATGTGGACCCCAAGCGACAGCGCCTGCATCTGCCGCGCTTCGAGCAGGTACGCCTGTGAGGCGGTGTCGGCTTGGGCGACGACCGGGCTCAACAGGCTGGCGATGCCGTCGAGCATCTCGACCCCGAGTCATACCACCTCTCATTCGGGCGGGTGAAAAACCCCTCCCAATGGGCGCGCTCGTACACTGCGGCGAAATGCTGACGGAGGGCGCCGTGCGATTCGATGAGGCCGGGCTCGTGCCGTGCGTCGCTCAGGACGCCCGGACGGGCGAGGTGCTCACGCTCGCGTACATGAACGCGGAGGCGCTGCGCCGCACGCTCGCCGAGCGCGAGGTCTACTTCTGGAGCCGCTCGCGCCAGAAGCTGTGGCGCAAGGGCGAGACCTCAGGCAACGTGCTGCGCCTGCGACAGCTGCGCTTCGACTGCGACGCGGACGCGCTCGTCGCGCTGGTCGAGCCCGCGGGTCCCGCCTGCCATACGGGCGAGCGCAGCTGCTTCTACCGCGACGCCGAGGGCGCCTCCGACGCCGGGCGCGACGCGCCGCCCGCCGCCGGCGAGCCCGAGCCGGTAGCCCACGAGGCGCTCGCCGTGCTCGAGCGCACGCTCATCGACCGCCAGCGGGAGCGCCCCGAGGGCTCCTACACGGTCGAGCTGCTCGACGACCCTGAGCGGATCGGGGCCAAGGTCCGCGAGGAGGCCGACGAGGTCGCCCGGGCGGCGGCCTCCGAGAGCGACGAGCGCGTCGCGGAGGAGGCGGCGGACGTGCTCTACCACCTGGCCGTGCTCCTGCGCTCGCGCGACGTCCCCCTCGCCGACGTCTACGAGGTCCTCAATGGCCGTCGGCGCTGAGCGGATCGCCGAGGGGCTGGAGCCCACGCTCGAGCGGGCGCGCGAGCTGGCCGGCGAGGCCAACGTGATCCCCATCGCGGCGCGGATCATCGACGACTGCGAGACACCGGTCTCGGCCTTCCTCAAGCTGCGCGCCAGCGAGCTCGGCAGGGGACCGGCGTTCCTGCTCGAGTCGGCCGACCAGGGCGGTCGCCTCGGCCGCTACTCGTTCTGCGGCTTCCGCCCGCGGACGCTTGTGCGCTGGGCCGACGGGGAGCTGCGCACCTGGGGCGGCGACGCGCTCGGCGAGGGCGGCCCGGAGGCCTGGGGCGAGCCGGAGGTGCGCGCGGAAGCCGATCCCTACGCCGCCGCGAACGAGCTCGTCGCCGGGCGCGTGCTGCCCACGGGCGAGCAGCGCCCGCCGTTCGCCGGCGGCGCTGTGGGCTTCTTCGGGTACGACCTCGTGCGCACGGTCGAGCCGCTCGGCCCGCCGAATCCCGACCCGCTCGGCCTCCCGGACCTGGCGCTCATGGTCGCCGAGCTCCTGCTCGTCTTCGACCACCAGCGACACGAGCTTGTGATCGTCGCTTTCGCGTTCACCGAGGACGGCGTCGACGCAGCCTACGAGCGTGCCGCGGGCCTGATCGACGCGGCGCGCGCCGCGCTGCGGGCACCCGTGCCCGTGAGCGGGCGCCGCGCGCACGAGCCACCGCCGCCCCCGGCGGAGGAGACGTTCGATTCGAACCTCACGCGCGAGCAGTTCGAGGCGAACGTCGCGCGCATCATCGAGTACATCCACGCGGGCGACGCTTTCCAGGTCGTGCCCTCGCAGCGCTTCTCCGGCCCGATCCCGGTCGAGGCGTTCTCGGTCTACCGGGGCCTGCGCGTGATCAATCCGTCGCCGTACATGTACTTCCTCGACTTCGGCGACTTCCAGCTCGCGGGCGCCTCCCCGGAACCGCTCGTGAAGGTGAGCGGCCGCCGCGTCGAGACGCGCCCGATCGCTGGCACCTACCCGCGCGGGGCGAGCGAGGAGGAGGACCGCCAGAACGCAGAGCGCCTGCTCGCCGACCCGAAGGAGCGCGCGGAGCACCTGATGCTCGTCGACCTCGGGCGCAACGACCTGGGGCGCGTGTGCGAGTACGGGACCGTGCGCGTGGACGAGCTCATGGTCGTCGAGACCTACTCGCACGTGCTCCACATCGTGAGCCAGGTCTCCGGCACGCTGCGCGACGACGTGAGCGCGATCGACGCGCTGCGCGCCGTGCTCCCCGCCGGCACGCTCTCCGGCGCCCCCAAGGTGCGCGCCATGCAGATCATCGACGAGCTCGAGCCCCACAAGCGAGGGTCCTACGGCGGCGCCGTGGGCTACCTCGGGTTCGACGGGGACCTCGACACGGCCATCCACATTCGCACGGTCGTGGTCAAGGACGGGTTCGCGCACGTGCAGGCCGGGGGCGGCACGGTCGCCGACGCGAAGCCGGACAACGAGTACAGGGAGTCGGTCAACAAGGCGCGCGCGGTATTCAAGGCGATCGACCTCGCCGCGCAGCAGCCGGAGTGGGGCTAGGGAGCGGTCGCGTGCGCGTCCTCGTGATCGACAACTACGACTCGTTCACCTACAACCTCGTCCAGTACCTGGGCGAGCTCGGCGCCGAGCTCGAGGTCGTGCGCAACGACGTCGCGAGCCTCGACGAGCTGCTCGCCCGCAAGCCCGACCGGGTGGTGATCTCGCCCGGACCGTGCACGCCGGCCGAGGCCGGCGTCTCGATGGAGGCCGCGCGCGCCTTCCCCGAGGCCGGGGTCCCGACCCTCGGCGTCTGCCTCGGCCACCAGTCGATGGTGGAGGCCTTCGGCGGCAAGGTCGTCCGGGGGGAGCCGGTGCACGGCAAGGACGCGCGCGTCGAGCACGACGGGCGCACGATCTTCGCGGGCCTACCCAACCCGCTTGTCGCCGGGCGCTACCACTCGCTCATCGCCGACCCCGACCTGCCTGCGGAGCTCGAGCTGAGCGCGACCTACGGCGACATCGTGATGGCGGTGCGCCACCGCGAGCTGCCCGCCGAGGGCGTGCAGTTCCACCCCGAGTCGATCCTCACCCCCGACGGCAAGCGGATGCTCGCGAACTTCCTCGCCGCGGGGGCCGGCGACGCCGAGGAGGGGGAGGCGAGTTGACGCCGCGCCCGCCGGCTTCGGCAAAATTCCCGCTTTCCAATGCCTAACGAGATCATCACCCGCGCCCTTGACGCGGTCTGCAACGGGACCCACCTGACGGCCGATCACGCCTCCGCCGTGCTCGACGAGATCATGGAGGGCCGCGCCGGGGAGGTCGAGACCGGCGCCTTTTTGATCGCGCTGCGCGCGAAGGGGGAGACGGTCGCCGAGATCACCGGCCTCGCGCGCACGATGCGGCGCCTCGCCGCCTCGGTGACGACCCAGCGCGACGACCTGGTCGATACGGCCGGCACCGGCGGCGGGCCGTCCACGTTCAACATCTCGACCGCCGCCGCGCTCGTCGCCGCGGGCGCCGGCTGCGCGGTCGCCAAGCACGGCAACCGCTCGAGCACGAGCCGTTCCGGTTCCGCGGACCTGCTCGAGGCCCTCGGCGTCGCGATCGACCTCGACCCCGATTGCGTCGCGCGCTGCATCGAGGAGGTCGGCTTCGGGTTCATGTTCGCGCCGCGCCACCACGCCGCGATGAAGCACGTCGTCCCGGTTCGCAGGGAGCTCGCGGTGCGGACGATCTTCAACTTCCTGGGTCCGCTCACCAATCCGGCGGGCGCCACCCGGCAGCTCCTCGGCGTTTCCGACCCGCGTTACCAGGAGACGATCGCCGAGGCGCTCGTGGCGCTCGGCTGCGAGCGCGCCTTCGTCGTGCACTCCCCGGACGGCCTCGACGAGATCGGCTTGGAGGGACCGACCAGGGTGGTCGAGGTCCGCGACGGCGGCACCGAGGAGTGGTACGCCGACCCCGCGGAGCTCGGCCTCGCGCGCGCCGAGCACACCGAGATCGCGGGCGGCTCGCCCGAGGAGAACGCCGCGGTCGTGCGCGCGGTGCTGAGCGGCGAGGAGCGGGGCCCGGCGCGCGACGTGGTGCTCGCAAACGCGGCTGCCGCGATCGTCGTGGGTGGTGGCGCCGATGATTTGCGCGAGGGCGTCGAGCGGGCCAACGAGGCGATCGACAGCGGCCGTGCCGGTGACGTGCTGGAGGACCTCATCGACCTCTCCCGCAAGCTAGCCTCCGAGGCGCGATGACCAAGCTCGACGAGCTTGTCAGCGCCGCCCGGCAGACCGTCAGGCAGCGCCAGCAGGAGGTCCCGCTGGATCAGCTCCAAGCGCAGCTGACCGAGCGCGGCCGCGAGCGTCCGTTCAAGGAGGCGCTCGTCGCGCCGGGGATCTCGTTGATCGCCGAGTTCAAGCGCCGCTCGCCGAGCGCGGGGGAGATCCGGCCGGGCGCCGACATCGACGAGATCGTGGCGGCGTACGAGCGCGGCGGCGCCTCGGCGCTCTCGGTGCTCACCGAGCCGAGCGGCTTCGGCGGCTCGCTCGAGGATCTGCGCGCGGCCCGCGCGCGCTCGGAGCTCCCGATCCTGCGCAAGGACTTCGTCGTCGACCCCTACCAGCTGCACGAGGCGGCGGTCAACGGCGCCGACGCGGCGCTCCTGATCGTCGCCGCACTGGACGACGACGAGCTCGCCGAGCTGTATGAGACGGCGCGCTCCCTCGACATCGACACGATCGTCGAGGTCCATGACGAGCGCGACCTCGAGCGCGCGCTCGCGATCGACGCGGACGTGATCGGCATCAACAACCGCGACCTGACCACGTTCGTCGTGGACGTCGAGACTACCGAGCGCCTGCTCACCGACATCCCTGCGGGCAAGACGGTCGTCGCGGAGTCGGGCTACTCGAGCCGCGAGCAGATCGAGGACCTCGACCGGATCGGCGTCGATGCGGTGCTGATCGGCGAGGCGCTCATGCGCGCGCCGGACCCCGAGCAGGCCGTGCGCGAGCTGATCGGCGAGGAGATGGCGACGCGCGAGCACTCGATCCTCGAGCCCCACCACGACCCGCGCCCTGACTCGTAACGCCCTTTAGCCGCGCCGCTATAAAGAATTAAGGGCGCCAAAGGCGCGCCTTAGAACCGCTTGAGCCACTCGTCGCACTCTGGGGGCTATGCAGAGGCTTAGACGGTTTGCAGGCAGTTCCTTCGGGTCCGCGCTGCTGGGCGGGCTCATCGTCGCTGTCTTCGGCTGGATCGCGATCGCCGGTGGGTGGATCGCGGCTCCCGAGGACGACGACGCGGGCGAGCCGGCGCTCGCCGCGACGCCGTCGACCACGACCGTGGACGACGAGGGCCTCTCGATCGGCGAGATCTACGAGCGGACTTCGTCCGGCATCGCCTACATCGAGGTCAGCGGTCCGGCCGGCGAGGCGAACCCGTTCGGCCTGCCGCAGGGCAACACGTCGTCGACGGGCTCAGGGTTCGTGATCGACGACGAGGGCCACATCATCACCAACGCCCATGTGGTCGACGGGGGGAGCGAAATCGAGGTCACGCTCGGCGCCGACGAGGAGCCGATCGAGGCCGAGCTCGTGGGCATCGATTCGTCGACCGACATCGCGGTGCTGAGGATCGACCCGCCCGAGGGCGGCCTGAACCCGCTCGAGCTCGGTGACTCGAGCGAGGTCGAGGTCGGCGACGCGGTCGTCGCGATCGGTAACCCGTTCGGGCTGGATCGCACGGTCACGGCCGGGATCGTGTCCGCCGTGCAGCGCGAGATCCGCGCGCCCGACGGGTTCACCATCCAGCAGGCGATCCAGACGGACGCACCGATCAACCCGGGCAACTCGGGCGGCCCGCTGCTCAATGCGCGCGGCCAGGTGATCGGCGTCAACGCCCAGATCGAGTCCAACGGCGGCGGGGGCAACGTCGGCATCGGGTTCGCGATCCCGATCAACACGGCCCGCGAGGTCGCCGAGGACCTGATCGAGGACGGCGAGGTCGAGCACGCGTACCTGGGCATCACGGGGGCGGAGCTCACCGAGGAGGTCGCCGACGCGCTCAACCTCGACGTCGACTCGGGCGTGCTGATCCAGCAGGTTGAGGAGGACTCGCCCGCCGACCGCGCCGGTCTGCGCGGCGGCGAGGGGGTCTTCGAGATCGACGGGCAGCGGATCGTCGTCGGCGGCGACGTGATCACCGAGATCGACGGCGAGCCGGTCGAGACGATGGACGACGTGATCGCCGCCGTGGACGCACGCGACCCGGGCGACCAGATCAGGCTCACCGTGGTCCGCGACGGCGAGGAGCGCGAGGTGAACGTACGCCTCGGCGATCGCTCGGAGCGCAACGGGTAGACGAGAGCTTTTCTCCTCCACTCCAACACCCCCCTGACGAAGCCGCCCGCGAGTTCGCGGGCGGTTTCGCTTTGGACGGACGGGTTGCCGTCGGTTGGGCCCGCGCGCGGGCATGCCATCCTTCTCGGCGTGCGCGTGAAGATCTGCGGCATCACGAACGTCGAGGACGCCGAGGCGGCGGCCGAGCTCGGGGCGTGGGCGATCGGCCTGAACCACTGGGAGGGCTCGCCGCGGCGCGTCGAGCCGGAGGCCGCCCTCAAGATCGCGGCGGCGGTGCGCCGCAAGGTCGAGCTGGTGGGGGTCTTCGTGAACGCGCCGCTGGATGAGATCGCGCGGGCCGTGGAGGACGAGCGCCTCACGATGGTCCAGCTCCACGGAGACGAGGGCCTCTCGTTCTGCAACGAGGTGGCGCGGCGGACTGGCGCGAAGGTGATCAAGGCGCTGCGCGTGCGCAGCGCCGCGGACGTCGAGCGCGCGCGGGCGTTCCGGACGGACTTCCACCTCTTCGACGCATACAGCCCGGCGGGCCCCGGCGGGACGGGGGAGACCTTCGACTGGGACCTCGTCCGCGAGCGGGGGACGAAGGTGCCCGCGATCCTCGCGGGCGGCCTGCGCCCGGAGAACGTGGCGGACGCGATCGAGGCCGCGCGCCCGTACGCGGTCGACGTCGCGAGCGGGGTGGAGCGCTCGCCGGGCCACAAGGACCACAACCTGATCGCCGACTTCATCCGCCGCGCGCGGGCGGCGGCCGCTGCGGAGGCCGAGGCGCGGGCGTGACCGTTGCCACCGTCGAGAGCTGGTTCGGCCCCTACGGCGGCCGCTTCGTGCCTGAGGTGCTCATGGAGGCCCTCGACGAGCTGACCGCGGCGTGGGTCGAGGCGCGCGACGACGCCGACTTCCGCGCCGAGCTGGACCGGCTGCTCCGCGACTACGTCGGCCGCCCGACGCCGCTCTATCTGGCGGAGCGCTTGAGCGAGCGGGTCGGCCGCCGCGTGTACCTGAAGCGCGAGGACCTGGCGCACACCGGCGCGCACAAGATCAACAACGCGCTCGGGCAGGCGCTGCTCGCGCAGCGCATGGGCAAGCAGCGGATCATCGCCGAGACCGGGGCCGGTCAGCACGGCGTCGCGACGGCGACCGCGTGCGCGCTGCTCGGGCTCGAGTGCATCGTCTACATGGGCTCGGAGGACATCCGCCGCCAGGCCCCGAACGTGGAGCGCATGAAGCTCCTGGGCGCGCGCGTCGAGCCCGTGGACGCGGGTGCGCGGACGCTCAAGGAGGCCGTGAGCGCGGCGATCCGCGACTGGGTCACGAACGTGCGCACGACCCACTACATCATCGGGTCGGCGGTCGGGCCGGCGCCGTACCCGGCGCTCGTGCGCGACCTGCAGCGGGTGATCGGAGACGAGGCGCGCGAGCAGATCCTGGCCGCCGAGGGGCGCTTGCCCGACCGGGTGATCGCCTGCGTGGGCGGCGGCTCGAACGCGATCGGCACCTTCGCGGGCTTCGCCGAGGACGTCGGGGTCGAGCTGATCGGCGTGGAGGCGGCCGGCGAGGGCATCGGCAGCGGACGCCACGGCGCCTCGCTGGTCGCCGGCAGGCAGGGCGTGCTGCACGGCGCGTTCTCGTCCGTGCTCGCCGACGAGGACGGGCAGATCCTCGAGGCTCACTCGATCTCGGCGGGGCTCGACTATCCCGGCGTCGGCCCCGAGCACGCCTGGCTTCGCGACAGCGGCCGGGCGAGCTACGCGGCGGTCACCGACGAGCAGGCGCTGCGGGCGTTCCGCGAGCTCGCTCGGCTGGAGGGGATCGTTCCGGCGCTCGAGCCGAGCCACGCGATCGCCTGGTTGCTCGACGAGGGCTCGGGCGGCGACGGGCTGGACGTCCTCACGCTGAGCGGGCGCGGCGACAAGGACCTGGCCGAGGTCACCGCGAAGCTGGCGGGGCTCGAGGGATGACGGGCAAGGAGCGAATCGCCGCCGCCTTCGAGGGCGCGCGCGCCGAGGGGCGCGCGGCGCTGATGCCGTACATGATGGCCGGGTTCCCCGACGAGGCCACCTCGCTCGCCGTCGCGGACGCTTACGCCGAGGGCGCCGATCTCGTCGAGCTGGGCGTGCCCTTCTCCGATCCCCTGGCCGACGGCCCCGTGATCCACGCCGCCGCGACGAAGGCGCTCGCGAACGGCACGACGTTCGCGTCCGCGCTTGCGGTCGGCGAGCGCATCGCCGACCGGGTGCCGGTCGTGGCGATGACCTACGCGAACCCGGTGATCACGCGTGGGTTCGAGGCGGTCGCCCAGGCGCTCGCCGACGCCGGGATCGCCGGCGCGATCGTGCCCGACCTGCCGCCCGAGCAGGCGGGCGAGCTGCGCGCCGCGTTCGCCGAGCGCGGGCTCGCCTTCGTCCCGCTCGTCGCGCCGACGACGACCGACGCGCGCCGCCGGGAGATCTGCGCGGCCGCGGAGGGGTTCGTCTATGTCGTCTCGGACACGCACACAACCGGCGAGCGCAAGGAGCTGCCCCCGGCGCTCGGCGAGCTGGTCGCGGCCGTGCGCGCCGACGCGGACGTGCCCGCCGCGGTCGGTTTCGGGATCAGCACCCCCGAGCACGCTGCCCAGGTGGGCCGCATCGCCGACGGCGTGATCGTCGGCTCGCGCCTCGTGCGGGCCGCGGGCGAGGCCGGATCGCCCGACGCGGCGCGCGCCGCCTGCCTGGAGTTTTTGGGTGCGGCCCGCGAGGCGATGACCGCCACGCCCGCGTGACCCCACCGGATGACGAAGTCCGCGCCCGATTTGGATAGGCTGCCGCGTCGATGAGACTGCTTGTCTTCAACGTCGTCGGGATCCTGCTCGCCATCACGGCCTACGCCTTCAGCCTGGGCGGCACGATCGCCGCGATCATCTACCTCTTCGTGCTCTTCAACGGCGTGCTCGACCGCTGGGCGCAGCCGATCTTCAACTACTTCCGCTCGTAGGGCCGACGCGGCCGCCCGCGAGCGCGACTTCGACCTTTAGTGGGATCAACCGTCGGAAGGTTGAAGTCGCGGGTGGGGTGGAGCGCGGTTGGCCCTACGTGAAGAACCGCTTCGCGATCTCCAGGAGCGAGAGGTCGACCTCCTTGATCCCCGAGACCTCGGAGAGGGGGACGGAGGTCATCGCCGAGCCGCGGACCGCGGCCATGCGCCCGAACTCGCCGTTCTTGACCATCTCGTAGGCCTTGGCGCCGTAGCGGGTCGCGAGGATGCGGTCGGTCGCCGTCGGGGTGCCGCCGCGCTGGACGTGGCCGAGGACGGTGACGCGCGCCTCCCAGCCGGTGCGCTTCTCGAGCTCCTTGGCGAGCGCGGCGCCGATTCCGCCGAGGCGCGGGTAGCCGTACTCGTCGGTCGACTCGACGGGCTGGATGAGGCGCTCCTCGCCGGAGGCGAACGCGAGCTTGGCGCCCTCCGCCACGACGATGATCGAGAAGTCCTTGCCGCGCTCGTGGCGCTTCTGGATGCCCTCGGTGAGCTCCTCCACGGTGGTCACGACCTCAGGGATGACGATCCCGTCGGCGCCTCCGGCGATCCCGGCGTGCACGGCGATCCAGCCCGTGTTGCGGCCCATCACCTCGACGACCATCAGCCGGTCGTGCGACTGCGCGGTCGTGTGCAGCCGGTCGATCGCGTCGGTCGCGACCTGCACGGCGGTGTCGAACCCGAAGGTGTAGTCGGTCCCGACCACGTCGTTGTCGATCGTCTTGGGGACGCCCACGACCGGTAGTCCGTCCTCCTCGTACAGCTTGCGCGTGATCCACATCGTGTGCTCGCCGCCGATCGCCACGACCGCGTCGAGCCCGTCCTCCTCGAACGCGCGCTTGACGTCGTCAACCGCGTTCTCGCGGTGCGGCTCGAAGCTCGACGTGCTGAGGATCGTGCCGCCGAGGTGCAGGATCCCCGCGACGGTGCGCATGTCGAGGGGCTTGTACTCGCGCTGGGCGAGGCCCTCGTAGCCGCGCAGGATGCCGACCGCCTCGTCGCCGTTCGCGATGGCCGAGCGGGCGACCGCGCGGATCACGGCGTTGAGACCGGGGCAGTCGCCGCCGGCTGTGAGGACGCCGATCTTCACGTGCGCTGGGGGGTGCCGCTGGACGACCGCATCGGCGGCGAATATACCGACGTGCCCTCGCGACCAATCTGTGCCCTCGCCGCGGTGGCGCTCGTCGCGCTCGCCGGATGCGGGCTGGGCTCGGGCGAGCCCCCGCGGGACGCCATCCTCACGGTCTACGTGAGCGCCCCTCAGGGACCGGGGTGGACGCGGGCCGGGTCCGCCGTGGTCGAAGGCGCTCGCGAGATCCTCGCCGGCGCGGGCGGCGAGGCGGGCGGGGTGGAGGTTCGCCTCGAGGTGCTGCGCACCGCCGCGATCCGCTGCGGCTTGGACCAGGTCGCCGTCGCCGAGAGCGCCCGCCGCGCCGCCGAGGACTCGACCGCGGTCGCCTACATCGGCGAGCTCGACCCCCACGCGAGCGAGACGGCTGGCGCGATCGCCCGCCAGGCCGAGCTGGTCCACGTATCCGCGCCGCCGATGCTGCCCGAGCGCACCCGGTGCGCGGTTCCGCCCGCGGGCGACGCCGCCTTCTACGGCAGGGACGCGATGCGTGCGATCCTCGCCGCCATCGACGGCGCCGAGGACCCGCTCGACCGGGAGTCGGTCGCCGCCGCCTTCGAGGACCCGTTCAGCGGCGCCTAGCGCCCGAGCAGGTCCCGCAGCGCCGGCTCGATCAGCGGGAACTTGAACGCGAAGCCCAGCTCCAGCGGGCGCCGGGGCACCGCGCGGATGCTCGACGTCACCGCGCGGGCGAGCTCGCCCCCGCGCAGTACGGCGACCGCCAGGCGCGGCACCGGGAGCACCGCGGGGCGCCCAAGCACACGGCCCAGCGCGCGCGAGAACTCCTTGTTGGTGACCGGGTTGGGGGCGCACCCGTTCAGCGCCCCGGAGACGCGCTCCTCCTCGGCCGCCCACACGAGCAGCGCGATCGCGTCCTTCCGGTGGATCCACGACAGGTACCAGTTGCCGCCGGCGAGCGGGCCACCGAGCCCCAGGCGGAAGGGCAGCAGCAGCTCCTTCAGTAGCCCATGCTCGGGGTTGAGCACCGGCGCCATGCGGACCGTCGCGACCCGCACGCCGAGGTCCTCAGCCTCCCGCGCCGCCGCCTCCCAGTCCCGTACGAGCCCGGCCAGAAAATCACCGCCCGCCGGTGCGTCCTCGTCGAGCTCGCGCTCGCCGGAGTCGCCGTAGTAGCCGACGGCGGCCTGGCTCACGAGGGCCTTCGGCCGCTCGGCCTCGCCGGCCGCCCGGATCCCGGCCACCAGGTTCTCCGTGGCCCGCACACGGCTGTCGTAGATGCGCCGCTTGGCCTCCCCGGTGAGCCGCTGGTTGATCTCCTCGCCGACGAGGTTGATCACGGCGTCGGCGCCGGCCAGGGCCTCCGCCGGCGCGGGCTCGTCCACCGGCCGCCAGGCGTGCCACTCCACGCGCCCCTCGCGCGATCGCGCGCGCTCCGGGTCGCGGCTCAAGCCGACTACCTGATCGCCCCGATCGAGCAGCGCCGCGCAGACGGCCGAGCCGATCGATCCGCTCGCGCCTGTGACCAGGACGCGCATCGCAAGCCCGCAGTCTAGGCCTGCGCGCCCGCTCGGCGCGCGCCGCTACTGGATGGCCGAGAAGGTGCCGGTTTCCTCGGAGAAGCGCGCCTGGCCCGACTGGCGCGCCTCCTCGACCACCGCGCGAGCGACCGCCGGCGCCACGTCGCGGTCGAACACCGAGGGGATGATGTAGTCCTCGTTCAGGTCCTCCTCGGCCACGCAGTCGGCGATCCCGCGCGCCGCTGCGAGCTTCATCGGCTCGGTGATCTGCGTGGCGCCCGCGTCGAGCGCCCCGCGGAAGATGCCGGGGAAGCAGAGGACGTTGTTGATCTGGTTCGGGTAGTCCGAGCGGCCCGTGGCCATGATGCGCACGTAGGGCTCCGCCTCCTCGGGCATGACCTCGGGCGTCGGGTTCGCCATCGCGAACACGATCGCGTCGTCCGCCATCCGCTCGAGCGCCGAGGCCTCGATCACCCCAGGCCCCGAGAGGCCGATGAACACGTCGCAGCCCTCGATCACGTCGGTGGGCGACCCCAGCAGCTTGTCCGGGTTGGAGTTCTCCGCGTACCAGCGCTTGATCTCCGTCATCTCGCCCGACTGGTAGTCCTCGCGCTCGGTCGACAAGGCGCCCATGCGGTCGCAGCCGATCACGTGGCGCACCCCGGAGGCGAGCATCATCTTCGTCACGGCGATGCCCGCGGCGCCGAGCCCGACGACGAGCACCCGCAGGCTCTCGATCGGCTTGCCGACGATCTTGAGCGCGTTGAAGAGCGCCGCCATCGTCACCACGGCCGTGCCGTGCTGGTCGTCGTGGAAGACGGGGATGTCGAGGAGCTCCTTGAGCCGGTCCTCGATCTCGAAGCAGCGCGGGGCGGAGATGTCCTCCAGGTTGATACCGCCGAACGTCGGCGCCATCAGGCGCACCGCCTCGACGATCTCATCGGGGTCCTTGGTGTCCAGGCAGATCGGGAACGCGTCGACCCCCGCGAACTCCTTGAAGAGCATCGCCTTGCCCTCCATCACCGGCATCGCCGCCTCCGGGCCGATGTCGCCCAGCCCGAGCACCGCCGAGCCGTCCGAGACCACGGCCACGGTGTTCTTCTTGATCGTGTAGTCGAACGCCTTCTGCCGGTCGGCCGCGATCTCCTGGCAGACGCGCGCGACGCCCGGCGTATACGCCATCGAGAGGTCCCCGCGCGTCTTCAGCGGGAACTTGTTGTGCATCTCGATCTTGCCGCCGCGGTGGATCGCCAGCGTGCGGTCGACGTAGTCGAGGACGCGCGCGCCGCGGGTCGACCCGATCGCGCGCATGATCTCCTCCCAGTGCGCCTGGTCGCGGGCGTCGACCGTGAACTCGCGTACGCGCTTGCCCTCGCTGCCCGCGCCCGGGACGAGGTCCACGCTCTGCAGCGCGCCCCCGGCCTCTGCGATCGCGGCCGTGACCTGGGCGATGGGCTCCTGGCGCGCGTCGAGCTCGACGCGGACCGTGACCGAGAATTGGGCGCTGACCGAGGTCGCCATGAGGCGCCCAAATATATGGAGCGGCGTGCGTGAGTGCTCGGCGGACGGGGCCACGCGCGCCGCCGGCCTCCATAAGATCGGGGCGTCGTGGCGGCCCGCTCCGAGAACGGCGACGGTGAGCTCTTCCTGATCGACGGGAACAGCCTCGCCTACCGTGCCTTCTTCGCCCTGCCGGAGTCGATCGCGACCGCCGACGGGCGCCCCACCAACGCGATCTACGGGTTCGCCTCGATGCTCGCCAAGCTCCTGGTGGAGTACAAGCCGCGCGCCGTGATCGTGGCCTGGGACGCCGGAATGTCAGGCCGCGACCGCGAGTACAAGGAGTACAAGGCCGGGCGCCCCTCGCGGCCCGACCTGTTGCGCGAGCAGTGGCCGCACCTGGCGCCGCTCGTCGAGGCCTTCGGCTTCCGCAACGTACGCGTCGAGGGGTACGAGGCCGACGACGTGATCGCGACGCTCGCGACGCGCGCCCGCGAGCGCGGCGAGCGGGTGATGATCGTCTCCGGCGACCGCGACGTGTACCAGCTCGTCGGCGACGGCATCCGCGTGATGACCACCTCTCGGGGCGTCACCGACACCAAGGTCTACGACCGCGAGGGCGTGATCGAGCGCTACGGCGTGCCACCGGAGCTGGTTCCCGACCTGATCGGGCTCAAGGGCGACACCTCGGACAACATCCCCGGCGTCCCCGGGATCGGCGACAAGACCGCCGCCCAGCTCCTCCAGCAGTTCGGCTCGCTCGAGGGCGTCCTCGAGTCCGTCGATCAGATCTCGGGAGCGAAGCGCAAGCAGAACCTGATCGAGCACGCCGATGACGCGCGCATCTCCAAGCAGCTCGCCACGATGAAGCTCGACGTCGAGGTCCCCGACGACGTCATCGAGAACACGCCTGGGCCCGACCTGAGCAAGCTGCGCGACTTCGCGGCAGAGTTCGAGCTGCGTTCGGTGATCCAGCGCCTCGAGGAGGAGTGGGACGGCGCGGTGCCGGGGCGCACGGTCGACGAGACGATCCAGGTCGAGGCGGTCGAGGGCGAGCCGTCCGACCTCGCGCCGGGCCCGATCGCGATCGCGATCGCCGGCGGGCGCTGGGCCGCGACCGACGGCGAGCGCGTCGTCGCCGGCCCGGCCGACGACCTGGCGGAGCTCGCCGAGAAGCTGCGCGACCGCCCCCTGATCGCGCACGACGCCAAGGGTCTCGGCGGCCAGGGGCGGCACGGGCTGCTCGCGTCCGCTCCCGGGCGGCTGGAGATCGAGTACGACACGGAGATCGGCGCGTACCTGATCGACCCCGCGCGGCGCGCCTACGTGCTCGATGAGCTCGCCGCCGACGCGGGCATCGCCGCTCGCTCGGCGGGCGCGCCGGAGCCGCCCACCGAGGGCCAGCTCGAGCTCGGCGCGGAGCCCGTGGAGGAGGAGGCGGACCCCGCCGTCGAGGCGCGGCTCACGTGGGAGCTCGCGAAGCTCCAGCGCGCCCAGCTCGCGGAGTTCGGGCTCGAGCGCGTGATGCGCGAGGTCGAGCTCCCGCTGATCGAGGTGCTGGTCGCGATGGAGAGCGCCGGGCTGCGCCTCGACCTGGAGCGCCTGCGCGCCATCGGCGCCGGGCTCGAGGAGCGGATCGCCGAGCTGGAGAAGCAGATCTATGAGGCGGCCGGGCACGAGTTCACGATCGGCTCGCCGCAGCAGCTCGCGCAGGTGCTGTTCAACGAGCTCGGCCTGACTCGCAAGCGGCGCGGCAAGACGGGCTTCTCAACCGACGCCCGCGTGCTCGCGCAGATCCGCGACGAGCACCCGATCGTCCCCGCGGTCGAGCAGTGGCGCGAGCTCACCAAGCTCAAGAACACCTACCTCGACGCGCTGCCCGAGTACGTCGATCCCGAGACCGGGCGCATCCACACCGTCTTCAGCCAGGTGACGGCGGCCACCGGGCGGCTCTCCAGCACGAGCCCGAACCTGCAGAACATCCCGATCCGCTCCGACGTGGGCAGGCCGGTGCGATCCTGTTTCGTCGCCGAGGAGGGCAACCGCCTGATCTCCTGCGACTACAACCAGGTCGAGCTGCGCGTGCTCGCCCACGTCGCCAACGAGGACGTGCTCCGCGAGATCTTCGCCTCCGGCGAGGACGTGCACAGCGCGACGGCCGCCGGGATCGTCGGCGCCGATCCGAACGCGATCACGCCCGCCGAGCGCTCCAAGGCCAAAATGGTCAACTACGGCATTGCCTACGGGCTCTCCGCCTTCGGGCTTGCCGACCGGCTGCAGATCTCACGCGAAGAGGCCGCCGACTACATCGACCGCTACTTCGAGCGCTTCCCCGCCGTGCGCCGCTTCATCGACGAAACGATCGAGCGCGCCGAGAAGGAGGGTTTCGTGAAGACGCTCATGGGCCGGCGCCGGCGGATCCCCGAGCTGCGCTCGAACCAGCGCCAGCGCCGCCTGCTCGGCGAGCGGCTCGCCGTCAACACCGTGATCCAGGGCACGGCCGCCGACATCATCAAGCTGGCGATGGTCCGCTGCTACCGGGCGCTCGCCGATGCCGGCATGCGGACGCGGCTGGTCCTGCAGATCCACGACGAGCTGCTCTTCGAGGGGCCCGAGGATGAGGCCGAAGCCGCCGCCGAGCTCGTCCGGAATGAGATGGTCGCGGCGTTCGACCTCGACCCGCCCCTCGTCGTCGAGGTCGGGATCGGGCGCGACTGGCTCGAGGTCAAGTAGGGGCGCGGCCCCGGCCGCTCCGGCTGACCGGGGCCGCGCCGCCTGACGATCAGCGCACCGCGATCGCGGTCCGGTAAGTCGCCTTCTTCAGGTTGGGCGCGCCGGAGTAGGCGATGGCGATCCGTCCGGCCTTGCGCGCCTTGAACGAGACGACGGCCACGTACCGCTTGCCGCGCTTGCGCAGGTTCGCCGACCCGAGCGTCGCCTTGCCGACCTTGACCTTCACCTTGCCGGTCGGGGCGGCGGCGCCCACGCCCCTGAGGATCACCCGGAGCGCCGCTCGCGCGCCCTTGGCGATCCGGTTCTTGCGGGCCTTGCCCTTCTTGATGACGACCCCGGCGAGCTTCGCCTTGGCCTTCTTCACCTGGAGGTTGAGCTCCTGCGGCGGCGGCGCCGCTACGCCGACGGAGGTGGGCTCGAAGCTCACCGCGAGCACGTGCTTCCCGGCTGGCAACGTCTTGGGCAGCTTGAGCTCGGCCGCGCCGTCGGCGAGCTCGGCGGCCGCGAGCGTCGCGGCGCCCTCGCTCACGCGCACGGTGCCCTCGGCCTCGAGGCTCGCGGGCACCGTCACCTGCACGCTCACCCTGGCCGGTACGTTGTAGGTGGTCGCCTGCGTCGTGGCGGTCAGCGTGGCTTCGACGGGCGTGCCGCCGCCCATGTTCCGGCCGTTCACGATCGTGTTGCCGAACTCGTCGATCTCGACGTCGGCGATCATCGCCGCGAGCAGGTTGATCCGCTGCCAGCTCGGCTTGCCGTCCTTGGTCTTGTCGAGCGCGTAACCGCCCGGGATCGCGGTGGCCTTCAGGACGAGCTCGCGCTGCTCGTCGGTGAGATCGGGGAAGGCCGTGCGGAGCAGGTCCGCCGCGTCCTGTGGGATCTCCGCGGGCGTGTCCTGGAAGGCCTCGTAGACGACCGGGAACCCGTCGTGCCGCGTGCCGTCGGGCAGCGTGTACGACGAGTAGCTCAGGCGCTCGGTGTAGATCTGGAGCGCCTCTGAGTCGGAGACCAGGCCGTCGCCCGCCTCGGCGCACTCCTCGAGGTCCCGGCTGTGGCCCGCGTCCTCGCAGGCCTCGCCGAGGACGTCGTGGAGCTCGTCGCTCGCCTGCTCGAGCAGCGAACGGAACTCCGGGTCGGCCCAGCGCTGCGCCGCGGTCGACTGGCCGGCGAGGCGCCCGCCGATCACGTCGAGGGGGTAGTGGAAGCCGAGCACGATCCGGTTGTTCCCGTACTCGGAGGTCCGGTACAGGATCTGCGGGGCGAGCTCCGGGATCAGCGTCGCCAGCACGGTGCCTTGCGCGTACCCGTGGTTCGCGTGGCCGCTCGGGAACGAGCCGTTCGTGCACAGCCCCGAGTAGCTCCCGGGGTAGTTGCGCTCGATCCGCCCGGCGCCCGTGAACGTCGCGCACTGCGAGCCCGAGACGAAGCCCAGGCGGTTGTACGGGCGCTTGTACGCGTACGCGGCCTTGGCCGGCTCGTGGTCGCGCCCGCGCTCGATGAGCGTGCCGAGCAGCGCCTTGGTCTTGGGCAGCATCCCGCTGTTCATCGCCTGGGTGTAGAGGGGTCCCAGCACGCTGCCGAAGCCATCGGCCATCGTGGTGTACGCCGAGCCGTCGGCATCCGCGGTCGCCTGGGCGATCTTGGCCGGGTGGCCGACGGCGCCGTTGTTGATCGCGACGGCGACCCGGTCGTTCGCGGCGACCAGCGGCGAGCTGCTCGGCAGGTCGAAGTTCGGCGCGAGGATGTGCGGGTGGTAGGTGAGCAGGTCGGCGAATCCGTCGAGCAGGTCGACGAAGAAGTCGCCCCCGTTGTCGCCGACCGGCATCGTGTCCGAGGGGTACTCCCGGTTGAGCTCGTCGGGCGTGTACGGCGCCGGCACCCGCTCGCTCGTCGCCGCCAGCGTCGGCAGCGCGAAGTAGATGTCCGAGCTGGTGTCGTTGACGTTGTGGAGCTCGACGGCGACCACGTTCTCGCCCTCGCGCAGGGCGTCCGCGGGGATCACGAAGTTCTTGATCCGCGGGTCGCTGAGGGTCCCGCCGGCGTACTGGAGGTTTGAGGTCACGGTCGAGCCCTCGTAGTCCGCGAACACCTCGACGCCGTTGAGGTAGATCGCCACGGCGTCGTCGTGGACGAGCGTCCCGTAGAGGCCTCTGATCGAGTCGAGGGCGTCCTGGTCGAGCTCGAAGGTGGTGCGGAAGAAGTACGCCGGGACGGCCGGTGCGGAGACCCCGTTCAGGTAGTGCTTGAGCAGCGTCGTGACCGGGAAGTTCGGGCCCACGTCGGTGCCCCCGTTCTTGGCGCCGAACGGGCCGAGGCCGGTCTTCCAGGTGCCCGGCGGCGTCGCGCCGACCTGCGTCCAGGCCGTGCGGTCGGGGCCGGGCGAGGGGTCGACCGTGCCGTCCTCCAGATACGACCACTCGGTCTCCGACGTGATGATCGCCGAGGAGTAGCCGGGCGTGCCGCTGCGCAGCGTCCAGTCCGCGATCTGGAACTTGGCGTTGTCCGACGCGGTGCTGTTCGCGAGGTTCGCGGTGACCCTGAGCTGGTAGTAGCGGTACGTGCCGGGGTTCGCGACGGCGTAGACGTTGCGCTGGAAGCGCGCCTGGAAGCGCTCGTCCGTCCGCGCGTCGATCTCGACCCAGGAGGCGTGGTTCGCGTCAGTGGCGGCCGCCGGGTCGTTGCTGGCCAGGATCGTCCAGTCCTTGGGGTCGCGCTCCGGCGCGTCGTTCGCGGAGGTGAGGGAGTAGCCGGTGACCAGGGCGGGCTCGGACAGCGTGTAGATCGCCCAAACCGGGTTGGCCGGGGTGGGCTGGCCGCTGTCGCGGGCGTACCACTTCCTGGTCGGGTCGCGGTCCTTGAGGAACTCGATGTTCTCGGTGGCGCTCTCGTAGTTCGGGAAGTTCGAGGTCACCGACTCGACAAGCGAGTGCACCTCATCCGAGTCGCCGCGCACCTGGAGCGGGGCGGCCTGGGCGGGCGGGGTCCACGCCGCGACGAGCAGGGCGCCCACGGCGAGGAGCGCGACGAGGATGGACGGCGAACGACGTGGTTGCACGGCAGCGCGCCGCGCGATCTCTCCTCCAGGCATGCCATATGACTATCACCGACCGCCTTATGGCGCGTTGTCGTCGGAAGTTCAGCCGGCGGGCCCGTGGCGCGCGCGACGGCGAGGGCGCGCTCTCAGGCCGCGGTCGCCGCGGGCGCCTTGGCGCGACTCGGGATGCGCGCGTAGCGCTCCGCGAACTCGGGCGGGGCGATCTTCAGGTAGTGGCCGAACGACCAGCGCACGAAGCTCTCCGCCCCCACGGCGGCGATCACGGCGCGCTGCGCGCGGGCGGGGAGCCGCGGGACGGTCCGCTGGGCGCGCAGCATCCAGCGGTACTTCCATTCGTGCGCGTCGCTGAACGCCGCGTAGTCGCGCAGCGCGGCGGCGCGGTCCTTGCGGCCCTCGACCACGGCGCGCAGCTCCTCGCCGAGCGCGATCGCGAAGTAGAAGGCGGTCCGGATGCCCTCGGCCGTGAGGGGCAGGCAGTGTCCCGCCGAGTCGCCGACGAAGAAGACGTCGTCCTCGGTCGCCCGGCGCAGCTTGTGCGGGATCCAGTTGCCCTGGTAGCGGACGGCGTCGCGCCCGAGGTCCTCGGCGAGCAGCACGGTGGTCCGCTTGACGTGGAAGCGGGGGTCGAACGAGCCGACGCCCACGCGCACCTCGTCGCGCGCCGGGAACGACCAGCCGTAGCCGGCGGGCACGTAGCGGCGGTCGATCCAGATCTCCATGTCCTCGCCGTTGCCTGGCGGGTGCACCTCGAGCCCGCGCGAGAGCGGCGCGTCAGGGGGCTGGTAGGCGTTGCCCGCGAGCACCCGCTTCCAGCCGAGCGCGTCGACGACGAGGGGCGCGGAGACCGTGCCGCGATCGGTCTCGACCGCGATCTCGTCGCCCTCGCCGGCGCGCCTGCCGCTCACCGCCGCGGTCTCGAACTCGCAGTCGCAGTCCGCGAAGAGCAGGTCGCAGAGCTCCCGGTAGTCGAAGGTGGTGAACGACCATGGCAGCTTGTAACGCGAGGTGCCGTGGGGCGTGTGGATGACGAGCGTGTGGAACTCCTGGCGCGCCGAGGCCTCCAGCCCCATGGCCCGCAGCCAGCTCGTCGGGATCCCGCACGCCGAGGTCTGGCGCTCGCCGATCTCGTAGCGGTCGAGCAGGAGCGTCCGCGCGCCGCTGCCCGCCAGCTGGCGGGCGACGGTAAGCCCGGCGAAGCTCGCCCCGCAGATGATCACGTCGTACGAGCCGCCGATCGGCGTGCGTTCCGCGCCTCTCTTCGTCGCTCGCTTGGGCACGGCGCCCGATTCTGGCAGCTTGCGGCCGCGACCCGGACGGGCGGCGCCCCGCGGCAGCGTCGCGGGCGCCGGGGGACGGTCGGCTAGAGCCCCTGGCGGATCTGCAGGCGGTTGCCGTCGGGGTCCTCGAACATCGCGATCCGGCCCCAGGGGAACTCGAGCACGTCGGTCACGAACCGCACGCCCCGCTCCTTGAGCTGGTCGTACGCGTGCTCGCAGTCGTCGACCTCGAGCGTGTAGGCGGCCGGGACGCGCCCGAAGGCGAGCTCAGCGGCGCCCGGCTTGCCGGGCCAGAGCACGAGGGAGAGGTCCTGGCCCTCTACGCCGACGGCGAGGAACCGCGGCCCCTCGTGGGCCTGGTTGTCGACGCGCTTCTCGAGGCCGAGGACGTCCGTGTAATAGGAGAGCGCCTCGTCCTGGTCGCTGACGAGGACGTGGGTGTAGAGAACTCGGTTGAGCATCTGTGCCTCCGCTGTTGGGGGGTCTTCATTAGGGAAGACGGAGCGCAGGCCCGCGCCGTGACCGAGGTGGCGACTTGGTTCGCCATTCGGTATAAAGCGCGGCGAGGAGAAGGCGAAAGTGAGCGAGAGGCGCTCACGCCGAAGTGGAGGTGTAGATGAGGATCGGAGTACTGACCGGCGGGGGTGACGTCCCAGGGCTCAACCCCTGCATCAAGGCCATCGTCAACCGCGCGGAGGAGGCCGGCCACGAGGTGATCGGCATAACGCGCGGTTGGGGAGGCCTTCTGAACTTCGACCTCGACCGCTCCGACGAGGAGAACGCGGACTGCTTCCGCCCCCTGACGCGCGCCAACGTGCGGACGATCGACCGCTACGGGGGCACCCACCTGCACACCTCGCGCACCAACCCGGGGCGCGTGAAGCCGGCGATGATGCCCAAGTTCCTCGAGGGCAAGTACGAGTACGACCCCGAGACGGGCACCGCGGACTGCACCCCGCACGTGCTCAAGGTGCTCGAGCGCCTCGGCATCGACACGCTGATCCCGATCGGCGGTGACGACACGCTCTCCTACGGCGTGCGCATGCACCAGGAGGGCGTGCCGGTCGTGGCCGTGCCGAAGACGATGGACAACGACGTCTTCGGCACGGACTACTGCATCGGCTTCTCGACCGCGGTCACGCGGTCGGTGGAGGCGATCCATCAGCTCCGCACGCCCACCGGCTCGCACGAGCGGATCGCCGTGGTGGAGCTCTTCGGCCGCTACTCGGGCGAGACCGCGCTGATCTCCGCGTACCTGGCCGACGTCGACCGCGCGCTGATCAGCGAGGTGCCGTTCGAGATCGAGCGCGTCGCGGAGCTCGTCGTCGGGGACCGCGAGCGCAACCCGTCGAACTACGCGATGGTGGTGGTCTCCGAGGGCGCCAAGGAGAAGGGCGGCGAGATGATGCTCACGGGCCCGGAGGACGCGTACGGCCACCGCAAGCTCGGTGGGATCGGCATGGTGGTCGCCGCGAAGATCAAGGAGCTGACCGGCATCGACACGCTCTCGCAGAATCTCGGCTACATGATGCGCGCGGGCGCGCCGGACTCGCTCGACCGGATGGTGGCGATCACGTTCGGGAACATCGCGGTCGACAAGATCCTCGGCGGGCACTCCGGCCTGATGGTCGCGCTGCGGGAGGGCCGCTACACGACGGTGCCCGCGGATACCCCCGCGCAGGGCGAGAAGCGGGTGGACGTGGACGCCTTCTACGACATCGAGGGGTACCGGCCGCGGGTCACGGCTGTGGACGGAAAGCCGATGTTCCTCTACTAGAGGGGGCGGGACGCGACTTCAAAATCGCATCTGCCATCATTGGCCTTCGTGTCTGCAACCGAAACCCTGATCGAGTCCGAATCCGAAAACAAGCCGGCCGCCGACGGCGACCTCATGATCGAGGTGGACGGCAAGATGGTCCCCAACTACGCCGCCACCATCAAGCCCTTCGAGGAGGGCGACGTCGTCAGCGGCGAGGTGGTCCGCATCGACAAGGACGAGGTCCTCGTCGACATCGGCTACAAGTCCGAGGGCGTCATCCCGGCGAACGAGCTTTCGATTCGGCGCTCGGTCAACCCCGCCGAGGAGGTCGAGCTCGGCGAGCGCGTCGACGCGCTCGTGCTCACCAAGGAGGACCAGGAGGGGCGCCTCGTCCTCTCCAAGAAACGCGCCCGCTTCGAGAAGGCCTGGCGCAAGATCGAGGCGGCCGCCGAGACCGGCGAGCCCGTTGAGGGCACGGTCATCGAGGTCGTCAAGGGCGGCCTGATCCTCGACCTCGGCGTGCGCGGGTTCCTGCCGGCGTCGCTGGTCGACATCCGGCGCGTCCACAACCTCGAGGAGTTCCGCAACCAGACCCTCGAGTGCAAGGTCATCGAGCTCAACCGCAGCCGCAACAACGTGGTGCTGTCGCGGCGCGCGGTCCTCGAGGAGGAGCGCAAGGAGGTCCGCGAGCAGATCCTCGGCCGCCTGCAGCCGGGCATGATCGTCGAGGGCAAGATCTCGAACATCGTCGACTTCGGCGCGTTCGTCGACCTCGACGGCATCGACGGCCTGATCCACATCTCGGAGCTCTCCTGGAGCCACGTCAACCACCCGTCCGAGGTCCTGCAGATCGGCGAGACCGTGCGGGTCAAGGTGCTCGACATCGACCGCGAGCGCCAGCGCATCTCGCTCGGCCTCAAGCAGACGCAGGAGGACCCGTGGCAGAAGGTGCTCAACGAGTACCGCGTGGGCGACGTGCTCGAGGGCAAGGTCACGAAGGTCGTCGCCTTCGGCGCCTTCGTCGAGATCATCCCGGGCATCGAGGGCTTGGTCCACATCTCCGAGCTCGCCGAGCACCACGTCGAGACCCCGAGCGAGGTCGTCCAGCCGGGCGACATGAAGTGGGTCCGGATCCTCGAGATCGACGAGGAGCGCCGCCGGATCTCGCTCTCGATCAAGCGCGCGGAGAGCCAGAACCTCCCGCTCCGCGACCTGATCCCCGACGAGCTCAAGCAGACCCTCGCCGCCGAGCAGGCCGCGACCCAGGAGGAGGAGCCGGTCTCGGGTGGCGCCGACGTCCCCGACCTGGGCCTCTCCGAGGAAGTCTTCTCCGACGCTCCCCCCGCCGAGGAGGGGGGCGAGGAGCCCGACGAGCAGAGCTGAGGACGGCGCCTTGCCGGCGCCGGGCCCCGCGCTCATCGGACTCAGCGGAGCAATCGCGTCGGGCAAATCCGCTGCGCTCGCGGCGCTTGAGCGCCTCGGCGCGGTGACGCTGTCCACCGACGCGGTCGTCCACGAGCTCCTCGACGAGCCCGCGACCCGCGCGCGGTTGGTCGAGCGCTGGGGCGAGGAGGTCGCGCCCGACGGGCGCGTCGACCGCGCCGCGATCGGGCGCATCGTCTTCGCCGACCCCGCGGAGCTCGAGTGGCTTGAGGGCCTGCTGCACCCGCTGGTGGGTGAGCGCGTGGCGCGCTGGCGCACGGAGCTGCCCGATAACGCCGAGCTCGCGGTCGTCGAGGTGCCACTCCTGTTCGAGGCGGGCATGGAGGGCCTCTTCGACGCGACCCTGGTCGTGGTGGCCGGCGACGAGCTGCGCGCCGAGCGCGCCCGGGCTCGCGGCACGGCCGACCTCGAGGGGCGCGCGGCGCGTCAGCTGAGCGAGGGGGAGAAGGCGGCGCGCGCGACGTTCGTGGTCGAGAACAAGGGCACGCTCGAGGACCTCGAGGAGGCCCTGCGCGCGCTGTGGCCGCGGTTGGTAGCGGCGCGGAGGGCGGCGTGAGCCGCCGCACCGGAGCCGCGCGCCGCCGTACCAGAGCCCGTCGCTCACCAGCACGCAGCCGCGGGCCGATCCGCCGACGGCGCGCTCGCAGTGCGCGCGGGAAGCGGGGGCCGCGGCGGGCCCTCCTGCCGATGCTCGTCACGCTGGTCGCCGTGGTCGGTATCGGCTTCGCGGTCAGCCGGATCGACGTGGACGACGCGATCCGCGAGGTGACGCTGCCCCTGCGGCACGACGACATCATCCGCCAGCAGTCCAGGGAGAAGGGCGTGGACGCGGCGCTGATCGCTGCGGTGATCTACGCGGAGTCGCGCTTCCGCGACCAGACCTCGCACGCCGGCGCGCGTGGCCTCATGCAGATCACGCCCGACACGGCGGAGGTGATCGAGCGGCTGAGCGGCGGGACCACGTTCGTCGTCGACGACCTCTCCGACCCCGACATCAACATCCGCTACGGGACCTTCTATTTGCGGCACCTCCTCGACCGCTACGACGGCAACGAGAAGGCGGCGCTCGCCGCCTACAACGCGGGGATGGGGCACGCGGATCGCTGGGGCGGAGCCGACCTCGACGTCGACGACATCACCTTCCCGGAGACCGCGGCTTACGTCGAGGAGGTCCTCGAGAAGCGCCGCGAATACCGCGAGAAATACGCCGACGAGCTCGGCCTCTGACCCCGTGATCGACTTTCCTAGTCCCATGAACGAGAAAACTCGATCACGCCGCTCCGCCCGGGCCCGTGATCGACTTTCCTCGTCTCAGGGACGAGAAAGCTCGATCGCGTCGCGGCGCCTCGGGTCGTGATCGAGGTTCCTAGTCCCACGGACGAGCAAAGTCGATCGCGTGCGGTAGGCATCCGGGTGTGGATCTCCTGCTCGCCTGGTTAGCCCTGCCGCTGCTGCTCGCCGCGCTCGCGGGCGGCCTGGGGCTGTTGGTCGAGCGCCTCGCGGCGACGCGGATTCCCGGTGCGCTCGTGCCGGTCGCGGGTCTCGCCGCCGTCGCGGTGGTCGGCGCCGCGTTCGCCGCCTGGCCGGCGGTGGCGCCGGCGGGCACCGTTGCGCTCGCCGCGCTGGCGGCCGCGGGGTGGGGGTGGGTGGTCCTCGTTCGGCGCCCGCTGCGGGTCGACCCGGCCGCCGCGGTCGTGGCGGGCGCCGCCTTCGCCTGCTTCGCGCTGCCGATCGTCGCTTCCGGCGAGGCCACGTTCGCCGGCTACGTGAAGCTCGACGACACCGCCACCTGGCTCGCGCTCGTCGACCACGTGCTCAGCGATGGCCGCGACCTGAGCAACCTTGAGCCGTCGACCTACGAAGCGACGCTGGCGGAGAACCTCGCCGACGGCTACCCGGTCGGGGCTCTCGTGCCGTTCGGCGTGGCCGCGGGGATCGTGGGCCTCGACCCGGCCTGGGCGATCCAGCCCTACATGGCGTTCGCGGGGGCGCTGCTCGCGCTCGCCCTCTGGGAGCTCGGACGTCCGGTCGTGCGCTCGCGGACGCTGCGCGCGGTGGCCGCCGTGGTTGCCTCGCAGGCCGCTCTGCTCCACGGCTACTACCTGTGGGGCGGGGTGAAGGAAGTGTTCGCCGCGGCGCTCGTCGCCGGGCTCGCGCCGCTCGCGCTGCGGGCGGGGCGGGGCGGAGGGTCCTGGCGCGCGCTCGTGCCGCCGGGGGTCGTCGCGGCGGGTCTGGTCGCCGGGTTGAGCGCGGGCGGGCTTGCATGGGCGCTGCCGGCGCTGCTCGGTGGCGCCGTCCTGCTCTTCCGCGAGCGTGGCCCGCGGGCGGCGGCGGAGCACGCGCTCGCCTTCGCCGCGCTGCTCGCCGCCCTTTGCGCGCCGCAGCTCGCCGCGGGGCTCGTGCCCCCGACGTCCGCGCCGCTGACCGACGACGACGCGATCGGCAACCTTGCGGAACCGCTCGGCCCCGAGCGGCTCGCGGGCATCTGGCCGGCCGCGGACTTCCGGTTCGCGGCCGAGGCCCCGATGCTGACCGCGGCGCTGATCGCGATCGCCGCCGCCGCAGGCGCGGCCGGGGTCTGGCTCGCGTGGCGCCGCGGCGCCCCCGGGCTGCCGGTCTACGTCGGCGGGGCCGTGGCCGTCGCGCTCGCGCTGCTCGGGGGCGGCTCGCCCTGGGTCGGCGCGAAGGCGCTCGCGATCGCCTCGCCGGCCATGCCGCTCGCCGCCGCGTTGGCCGGTGCCGCGTGGCTCGAGGCGCGGCCCAGGGCGCTGGGGATCGCGGCGGTCGCGGCGCTCGTCGCCGGCATCGCCTGGTCGAGCGCGCTCGCCTACCGGGGCGTCAGCCTCGCGCCGCGCGACCAGCTCACCGAGCTCGCCCAGGTCGGCGAGCGGCTCGCGGGGAGGGGGCCGGTGCTGCTCGCCGAGTACCAGCCCTACGGCGCCCGGCATTTTTTGCGCGAGGCCGCTCCCGAGGCGCCGGCGGAGCTGCGCCGCCGCCGCGTGCCGCTGCGCGACGGGAGCCCGCTGGAGCGGGGCCGCTACGCGGACGTGGATCGGTTCGCGACCGAGGCCCTCTTCGCCTACCGGGCGCTCGTCCTGCGCCGGCATCCCGGGCTGAGCCGCCCGCCGAGCGGGTTCGAGCGCACCTGGGCGGGCCGCTTCTACGAGGTCTGGGAGCGGCGCGAGGGCGCGCGCCCGCCGCGCGCGCACCTGCCGCTCGGCTCACCCCTGGACCGCGGGGCCGTGCCCCGCTGCGCCGCCGTGCGCCGCCTGGCGGCGCGGGCCGCGCTCGGCGAGGTCATCGTCGCCGGGCCGGCCGGGGAGTCAGTCGTCGCGCGGCTGGCGGAAGGGTCCGAGCGCGTACCGGAGCCCGCGGAGGCCGAGGTGGTGCGCGGGACGGTCGAGCTTCGGCGTGGCGGCAAGTTCCGGGCGTGGCTGGGCGGCTCGCTGCGCGGCGCGGCCGCGGTGCGAGTCGACGGGGCAAGCGCCGGCGAGGCACGCCACCGCGTGAACCACGCGGGCGGCTTCACGCCGCTGGGGACGCTCGCGCTGGGCCCGGGTCGCCACGAGGTCGAGCTGCGCCTCTCGGGCCCCGACCTCCACCCGGGTAGCGGCGGCGGCCGCGAGCTGATCGGCCCGGTGGTGCTCACGAGCGAACCGCCCGACAGGGCGCTCGTGCGCGTCAGGCCGGGCGAGGCCGCGCGGCGCCTGTGCGGGAGGCGGTGGGATTGGATCGAGCTCGCCCCCGCCGCGCGACCTCGACATATCGACGAGTAATCCCACGATATGTCGAAGTCCCGAAGGGCCCCGCCGCGCGACCTCGACATATCGACGGTTGATCCCACGGAACGTTGAAGTCGTGGTGGGGCGGGGGTTGCGGGCACGTCCGTGCGAGGTGGACCGTCGGCCGATGTCAGCGGCGGATCCGCGTCGAGCCCGAGCTCGTCGTCGGAGTCGATCCAAGACGAGGGTGCCGTTACCGGGTCCGGACGGGGAGCCGGCCCGGTCAGCGCACGCGCGTCATGCGCTTCGCCTCCGCGCGCGTCGGGGCGAGGGCGACGAGCACCACCTCGCCGCGCGCGGAGGAGGCCGCCCACCCCTGGGGGAGGCGCCAGGCGTCCGTGGCCTCGCGCCTGCCGTCGAGGCCCTCGGCGAGCCAGTCGCGGACGGCGGTCGCGAACTCGCGGGCGTCGCGGCGGGTGTCCCAGCGCCAGGCGAGCGCGAGGGCGTGGTCGGCGTGGGTGTCGGCGTCCGGGCCGGCGCCGGCGCGGCGCCACAGGACGTAGCGGTCGCCGCCCCAGCCAGCCGCGGCGCGTCGCGCCTCGACCGGGTCGAGAGCCGACCGCAGCAGTTCCCGCGTGGCGAACTCGCCGATCGTCTCCCGGTCGACCATGCGCCACCCGGGGCCGGGCGAGTTCAGGCGGGGCGCGGGCAGGGGCTCCTCGTTGGCGAGGTACTTCTCGGGGTGGATGACTTGCTCCGTGCTGGCCGGCGGGCGGTGACGGTAGGCGTAATCGACGAGCTTCCAGTCGGGGCTCAGCTCGAGCAGGCTCTCCACGAACCGCTGGCCGCCGAAGTAGGTGAAGAGCATTTCGCTCAGGACGAAGCGCGGCAAATCATCGGTTCCCGGTTCGATCGCCTCCGTGTCGACCGCGAGCTCGCCGGGGCCGAGATGGGTCAGGGCGTAGCGGAGCATGAGCTCGGTCGCCGACCCCTCGATCAGCGCCGCGCGCGCGAGATCGCGATCGTCTGCTCGGACCCCGGGATCCTCGATCCCGAAGCTCTGGTCCTCGAGGGCGTGGGTGAGCTCGTGAGCGAGCACGAACTCGGCTATGCCGGCGCCCGCGGGCACGGCGTCACCGAGCAAGAACAGCTCATCCTCCCGGGGGTCGTAATAGGCCGCGGTCGCGCCGCTCGTGTCCGCCGCGATCTCGCCGAGGCTCTGGTCCGGCTCGAGCAGGCCGAGTAGCTGCAGCTCGATATCCGCGAGCGCGACCAGCCGCTGCGCATCGGGGTGCGCGAGCTCCTGCTCGAGCCGCTCGCGCAAGGCCTCCGTGTCCGACAGTCGCGCCTCCGGGACCGCCTCGAAGCGCAGCCCGCGCAGCCGCTCGACCCGCCGGGCCACGACCGGGGTGCGCTCCCTGCCCAGCCGGGCGAGCTCGTCCGGGTCGAGACCGGCGGCGTCCGGCTCCCCGCCTGGCCCGCTCGGCGCGACCGACGGGCGCTCCCAGACCAGCCCGGCAAGCAGCCCAGCGGCGAGCAGCGCGAGCAGCGCGAGGGTCCCGGCGAGCGAGGGGAGCGGGTTCCCGGGAGGCGGCATCCCCGGGATCAAACCAGGGTCGCGGGGCCGCCCGCGCGCCCCGGTACATTCAGTCTGCGTGCCCGAGTTCCGTCTGAACCCCGCGTACACGCCCACGGCGGACCAGCCGAAAGCGATCGACCAGCTCGCCGAGGGACTGGACGCCGGCGAGCGTTACCTGACCCTGCTCGGCGCCACGGGCACGGGCAAGACCTTCACGATGGCGGCGACCATCGAGCGCATCCAGCGGCCCGCGCTGGTCATCGCGCACAACAAGACGCTCGCCGCGCAGCTCTGCAACGAGTTCCGGGAGTTCTTCCCGGACAACGCGGTCGAGTACTTCGTCAGCTACTACGACTACTACCAGCCCGAGGCCTACGTCCCGGCGCAGGACCTCTACATCGAGAAGGACTCGTCGATCAACGACGAGATCGACCGCCTGCGCCACGCCGCCACCGCCGCCCTGTTCGCGCGCCGCGACGTCGTGATCGTCGCGTCGGTCTCGTGCATCTACGGCATCGGCTCGCCCGAGCTCTACCGCAAGCAGATGCAGCTCTTCAAGGTGGGCGACTGGATCGACCGCGACGAGCTGCTGCGCAAGCTGATCACGATGCAGTACCAGCGCAACGACACCAACCTCGTGCGCGGCTCGTTCCGGGTGAAGGGCGAGGTGCTCGAGATCTTCCCCGCCTACGCGGAGTCGGCGTACCGGGTGCAGTTCTTCGGCGAGGAGGTCGAGTCGATCCAGCACTTCGACCCGCTCACGGGCGAGGTGTTCGACGAGAACCTGGACCACTTCTCGGTCTGGCCCGCCTCCCACTACGTCACCGAGGAGGAGACGATCGAGCGCGCGGTCCGCGAGATCCGCGAGGAGATGAACGAGCGGGTCAAGTGGTTCGAGGACCAGGGCAAGCTGCTCGAGGCGCACCGCCTGCGCCAGCGCACCGAGTACGACATCGAGATGCTCAAGGAGCTCGGCTTCACCTCCGGCATCGAGAACTACTCGCGCATCCTCGACGGCCGCCCGCCGGGCTCGCCCCCGCACACGCTGATCGACTACTTCCCCGACGACTTCGTCTGCTTCGTGGACGAGTCGCACCAGACGATCCCGCAGATCGGCGGCATGTACGAGGGCGACCACTCGCGCAAGATGACGCTGATCGAGCACGGGTTCCGGCTGCCCTCGGCCGCCGACAACCGCCCCCTGAAGTTCGGCGAGTTCCTGGAGCGGATCAACCAGCTCGTGATGGTCTCGGCGACCCCGGGCGAGTTCGAGCGCACCAAGTCCTCGCGCATCGTCGAGCAGATCGTCCGCCCGACCGGCATCGTCGATCCCGAGGTCGAGGTCCGCGAGACCCGCAACCAGATCGACGATCTGATGAACGAGATCAGGCGCACCGTCGACCGCGGCGAGCGCACGCTGGTCACCACGCTCACCAAGAAGATGGCCGAGGATTTGACCGGCTACCTCCTCGAGCACGGCTTCCGCGTGCGCTACCTGCACTCGGAGATCGACACGCTCGAGCGCATCCAGATCGTCCGCGACCTGCGCCTCGGCGAGTACGACGTGCTGGTCGGCGTGAACCTTCTGCGTGAGGGCCTCGACCTGCCCGAGGTCTCGCTCGTCGCGATCCTCGACGCGGACAAGGAGGGGTTCCTCCGCGGCGAGACCTCGCTCATCCAGACGATCGGCCGCGCCGCGCGCAACGTCCGCGGCCGCGTGCTCATGTACGCGGACCGCGAGACCCAGGCGATGCGCGCCGCGATCCAGGAGACCGAGCGCCGCCGCAAGATCCAGCTCGCCTACAACGAGGAGCACGGGATCACGCCCGAGACGGTGCAGAAGGGGATCTCCGACATCTCGGAGTTCCTCTCGCTCGACTCGAAGACCTCGCCCGCGCGCCGCCGCCGGGTGCGCGGCGCCGACGGCGAGGAGTTCTCGACGCCCGAGGAGCTCGAGAAGCTGATCGTCGAGCTCGAGGAGGAGATGATGGCCGCCGCCGAGGACCTGCGCTTCGAGGAGGCCGCCCGGATCCGCGACGAGCTCAAGGAGCTGCGTCGGGATCTGGAGGGCCTGCGCGCCTGAGCATGCAGACTCCTCTGCTCTGGTCTGGCTGATCCGCGACGAGCGTGAGTCGAAGGCACTGCGAGCGTTCCTGGGGGTGTCGGCCTGCTCAGCAGCGCATTGGTGCTGACCGGGGTTCCGCGGGCGGTGAGACGTGCTGCCTCCCTCGATCCGGAGCTGCCGCTCGATCTGCTGGCCGGCCGGGCGGCCGCCGTGATCGATGCGGTCGCGCTGCACCTCCTCGACCGCGCGCTGCTTGGCACGGCGGGCTCAAGCGCTCGCAGCGGGCGTCGTCGCAGTGGCGCGGGCGCCTTCGCGTCAGGGGCGAGAGCGGATCACGGGGACGCTCTTCCTCTGCAACGACCGGTTCGTGCCCGACCCCGGGCGCGGCGGCTGCCGCCCGCGACGCAAAGCCGGCCCGCCCCTGCCGGTGATCGGCGCGTCGTCGCGTCGATGAGTCGATGCCGCGCTCGCCTGCACGCCCAACCGAACGATTCCCGAGCCAGGTCACGAGCCCGGCTGGTTTCACTCTGCCCTCGGCGTAACGGTGTGGGCGGATGGCGGGCATACACTTGTGCGGTTCTAGCTATACATGGTAAGGTCGATATCCGTCCCCGTCAGGGGTGCCTATCGGTGGAGGAGACTGCAATGCTCAGTAGACGCGCCCTTTCGATCCTTATTGGCCTCGTTCTCGTTCCCGTACCGGTCGCTCTAGCGTTGGCGGGCGAGGACGATGGTCCGCCCGAGCTAGCGGCCATGTCCAACCCCGATGATCCGCCCACGCGGGCGGAGCGAGCACAGTACGGTGAGCTTCTTCGCCAAGCGACTGAGCTTCCGGACGGCGACGACGATCCAAGCACCCGGCTCGCCGAGCTTCCAGACGGCACACAGATCAGCATCAATCTGTCTGGGTCACCTCATACCCTCAGGGATTTAACTCTCGATGAGCTGGCCGTCAAGTGGTATGGCGCGAGCGAGGCCAGCGATGGTGAGTAAATACAAGGTTTTGCTGTACATCGTTTGCGCTTGTGCCACCATGCTTCTGACGTCTGTCGCCTCGGCTAGTAATGATACGGCGAGACACTGGGCCGATGGTGGCGGCGGACCTGGATACGTGAACGTGGTCGACAACACGGCGGTATGGCCCGTGAAGCCAGCAGTAGATGAATGGGATCATGCAGGGCGCCTTCAGGCCAACTACCGCACGGCGTGTCAGGGGGCTGGTCACTGTGTAGGACTTAGCGCCGTCTCCTATCTTGGTGGTTTTACGTGTCATGAGTTGCAGGGCGTCACGGTCACGGCTGCAAATAGCAACAACCATCTTCTTACGCAAACCTTCATCGAGATAAACAATCACTGCCGCAGCGATCCGCACAACCATCCGAATAGTGAACTTCGAGTCATTACATGTCATGAGATTGGGCATGCCTTGTCACTCGCTCACGTCGCAGCCGACCAGCACTCAACATGCATGGCCAACGGCACCATGCTCTCCCCTCCGCAAAGCAACACTCCGCGGCAGCACGATTTTGTGATGCTGGACGACAACATGTACGATCACACAGACTGACTCTTCCACAACTTTGCGCCAGGGCAGACAAAGGAGACCTTGGGTCCGTGCAATCACCGGCGAGGTGCCCTGCCGGGTTCAGGAGCGCTCCGTACACCTGCGTCCAAGTCGAACCGCCCGATCGTCGGGCGGAGCGGCATCTGCGAGACATTTGCATTCAGTAGGTCCGCCAGGGTCAGGCTGAGGCCGACGGCCGGCCCCGCGCGTTGACAAGCTCCGGGCGCGACACATAATCGAGGACGTGGCGACCTCGACGGTCAGGCTTGGCGGAGCGTCCATCGGCCGCTCGGAGAGTGCCGATAATCTGCTCAAGTAGGCGGCGCGTGCGCTCCACCGTCCGTTGTTCAACCCTTCGCCGGCAAGGAAGCTCGAGACCCACACACGCTCGGAGGGACAACCAGGGAACTGACGAGCCTTGCCCGCAGAGCAAGATGCCGTCCGCATGTTGCGAACCGCTTCTCGTCTCCGAGCCCTGGGCGCGCGGGATCGCGGGCCGGCGCAGATCGACGAAGGGCCACGAGTTCGGTGTTGGGTCCGAGTTGAGGTGCACCCTCAGCGCCTGCGCCGGCTGTCGGCCTCGAGTCCCCGCTGGGCTCCCGCCCTGCCCACGGCCGACGTGATGAACGAGGAGGGCTGGCGGAATCACAAGCGACAGCAAAGCTCGTGCGAGGCGGCCTTAGTTAGGGTGGCACAGCGCAGTCGGCAGCGCCGCCGCACGGGCCGCTCGTGAGCCTCAGGGGCGACAGCTAACGACTCCTTACCAGGGGCTAAGCGCGTCACCGGCCAGCGACCGGGCGCAATTGCACGCGGACCAGCCGGCTGCTCCGCGTCGTCTACCGCTAGACTCCACAAGCGGCTACCCCATCTGGGGTGGTTTTACCCGCAGAAGTCCGCACCGTGACGAAATACCCTCTGCTGCGTAGTAGCAGTGTGATCGTCAGCTTCAAGCGTGACCGCATTCCGGTCATGTGCCCCGCTGGCTCCCTCCCGGCGACGGACGTGCGTCGGCTGCTGCGTATCGCGGCAGTCCGCGCACCATCTGAGCTTCGGGGTTCGGCCTCGGTCCATTCGAAGACTCGGTGATCATGCAGAACGGTTGCGAATCGTCGTGCTCGGCTTGGCGATCGATGCGAGTGATAATTCGGATCTCCAAACGCCAGCAGGGAGATGAAGCTAACCGTGGACCTTTCGGTTGACTCGTCGAACACAGGAGGAGACTGCAATGCTCAGTAGACGCGCCCTTTCGATCCTTATTGGCCTCGTTCTCGTTCCCGTACCGGTCGCTCTAGCGTTGGCGGGCGAGGACGATGGTCCGCCCGAGCTAGCGGCCATGTCC